>Ga0066256_1000039_pt1 | contig 665800 bp, 577 predicted proteins | sample ThiBio_1000_biof_FD_87107 | JGI IMG/M metagenome (GOLD analysis project Ga0066256, IMG submission 87107) | Wastewater bioreactor microbial communities from Cape Town, South Africa - Thiocy_expt_1000_biof (version 2) | ecosystem: Engineered > Bioreactor > Thiocyanate-remediating >...
GCCCCCATGCAGTGGCCCACAACGAGATCTATCGCAACCTGATCAAGGGCTACATGATCCGCCACAAGGTCAAGCCCGGCATCACCGGCTGGGCCCAGGTCAACGGCTACCGCGGGGAAACCCGCACCCTCGACAAAATGCAGGCCCGCATCGATCACGACCTCGACTACCTGCGCAACTGGTCCCTGCGCCTGGACCTGCATATCATCCTCAAAACCATCATGGTCGTGTCAAAAGACCGTAGCGTGTACTGAGGAAGCGCTGAATAAATCTCCGCTGGCGCGGCGGTGGCTTTGCGGGATGGGATGCGCGAAAGGCGACGACGCGATAAGGGTTGCAGTAAAATCAGGCGAGACCGCGCAGGGCGGAGCAGTTTCTTCCAGAGGAAGATGCGACCCCGTAGCGGGCTGCTGGCGTCCCATGTATACTTTGGCGCGCTCCGGCATCCCCGCCGCTGCCCGATCCCCGCTTCGCGGGGCCCCTCGGGCCACGCTCTGGGTGGGGAGCCATGGCGTTGCGCTCCTTGGCATCGTAGTCCCGGCTACGACCTGCGTCGCGCGCCTTATGATCATCCCGATTTTACCAGCAACGCGCTCAGTGAGGATTTGTTCAGCGCTTCCTAAGAAACCTCTGAACAAGTCCTCGCAGATTCAGAGGTTCCTTAAGCCCGGCTGTTTTCGCCGGCATATCACAAGCCAAAAGTGCATCAAGCGCATCGCTGTCTCCCGTCTGTTCCACCCCTTTCCGGCTTTCAATTTCCCCGCTCTGCGTCTATATTGCAGATTATTCCCATAGCGGCATGAAAAGCCGCTGATTGCTGCCATCGTTCCGATATCACCCACTCAAGGAGAGTTTCATGTGCCTGACTTCTTCGCTGGCGCTCATGAGGCGTCAAATCATTGCTTTCACGTTCATCATGCTGACACCCCTGGCTGTTTTCGCACAGGCGCCCGAAAACACGGAAGCCACCATGAAAAGCATGATCTCGGCTATCCAGGCCAATTCCCTGCCGGATTTCGTCGCACAGGGCGACCAGGCATTCCAGGAGGGGATGACAAAGGAGATGCTTGCCAGCATCAATCAATCCCTTGCTTCCCGCCTCAAGCAGGGTTATGCCACGACGTTCCTCACCAGATTGAACCAGCAGGGCTTTGCAGTCTACACATGGAAGATGGAATTCAAGGATGGCAATGACGATGTCCTGATATTTCTTGCCCTCAAGGATGGGAAGATCGGCGGATTCTGGCTGCGGTAAGTCATTGCCATATCTGGCCAGGCAGATCGGGCGGATGGGGAGGCAAGTATGAAAAAGACCGGATCGATGGTTGTTGCGTTCATTTTTCTCGGGGTGCTTTACGCTGCTTCAGCATGGGCGCGCGGCGGGCACGGCGGCGGTTTTGGCGGCGGCGGGCATATTGGCGGAGGTGGCTGGGGGCACGGCGGAGGAATGCATTATGGCGGCGGGGAGCATTTTGGCGGCGGAGTGGGCTATTACCGGGGGGGTGGAGTAGGCTACTATCGCGGCGGCGGCCATGGCTACTATCGCGGCCCCCGAGGCTTCTACCGCGGCTATGGCTACGGCCTGGGTTTTGGTTTTGGGGGATACGGGCTCGGACTGGGATTGGGGTATGGGCTGGGCTATGGCGGATATGGATTCTGGCCTTATTATTCCTATCCCCCGGTAGCCGTGCCCGCGGCGCCACCGGTATACGTGGAGCGGCAGGACGTGCCACAGCAGCCTCAGGCTTCGCCACCCCCCGGCTATTGGTATTACTGCCGGGCGGCAAACGGGTATTATCCTTATGTCAAGGACTGCCCGGATGGCTGGCTGCAGGTTTCTCCCCAGCCCTCTTCCGGGAATTAGGGCATGCTGAGGAAGCGTTGGCGATTCGTTAAAAAGGAAGTGAAATGACAAAATCATGGAAAATGCGATTTGCCTGCCTATTGATGGTTCTGTGCTGGCCTCCCGCCAGCGTGCTGGCGGACAGCGAATTGCTTACCGCGGCGCGGAGAGGAGATCTTTTCCGGGTAAAGGCGCTGCTCGCCGCCAAAGCCGACGTGAATGAAGCGAGGCAGGATGGCGCCACCGCGTTGATGGCCGCTTCCACCACGGGCCATCAGGCAATCGTGCGAAAGCTGCTTGATGCCAGGGCTGACGTGAATGCGCGCATGAGCAATGGCGCCACGGCATTGATGGCGGCAGCGGCGGTTGGCAACCGGCAAATAGTGACGGCCTTGCTTGCCGCCGGAGCCGATGTGAATGCCAGGGCAAATGATGGCCTGACCGCTTTGATCATTGCATCTGAAAAAGGCTATCCGCAGATAGTCCACGCGCTGCTTGCGGCCAGAGCGGATGTCAATGCCGTGGCGGGCAACGGCATCAACGCCTTGATGGCGGCGGCGCAGGAAGGATATCGCATGGTGGCGCAGGAGTTGCTGGCGGCTGGTGCCAATGCAAATGCCAGGACAAGTGATGGCGTGACCGCATTGATACTGGCATCAGAGAAGGGGCATCAGCCGGTAGTGCAGCAATTGCTCGCCGCTGGCGCGGAAGTAAAGGCTCGCATGAATAGTGGCATCACAGCGCTGTTCGTGGCATCGCAGAACGGACATCAGCTAGTCGTGCAGAATCTGCTGGCAGCCGGTGCCGAGGTCAATGCCGCAAGGGAGCACGGTGCGACAGCATTGCTGATGGCATCGGAAATGGGCCATCCTGAAGTGGCGCGCATGCTGCTTTCCGCCGGGGCGGATGTGAATGCCAGGATAGACAACGGTGTCACGCCGTTGATGGTGGCATCCCAGGCCGGCCACTTGACGGTAGTGCATGAGCTGCTGGCAGACAAGGCGGATGTAAACGCCCGAACCAGCGACAATTTGACTGCGTTGCTGATCGCGTCGGAAAAAGGCTATCAAAAAATAGTGCAGGCGCTGCTGGTGGCGGGTGCGGATGCGAACGCCAGGACAAGTGAGGGCATTACCGCGCTGATGGCGGCGGCAAAAGAAGGTCATCAACTGGTAGTTCATGAACTGATTGAAGCCAAAGCCGATGTGAATGCCAAGTCAGGCAATGGCTTGACTGCATTGATGGCCGCATCGCAGGATGGACGGCAGGAGGTGGTTTATGTGCTGATCGCCGCCAGGGCAGACGTAAACGCCACGACAAGCGACGGCATTACCGCCCTGATGCTGGCATCGCAGGACGGCAGGCAGGAGGTGGCCGAAATATTGCTCGCGGCCGGCGCCAAGGCGGGCGTGAAAGCCAGGGATGGCAGCACGGCGATGACAATGGCATCCCAGAACGGCCATTCGGAAACAGTGCGTATTCTTGAAGAAGCCGGCGGGAAAAAATGATCGTATCCATGGATCAGCTTGTTTTCTGCCCGTGGTGATCTATAGTACAAAAAACCGGTATCCCGCATCGCGGGGGCTGTACACGATTCGGCCCGGATGAATATTATTTCCAAGAGGAGGCATCATGGAAGGTTTTACGCAAGCAAACCTGTTCGAACTCAGCCGCGGCGCCATACATGTCACCTATTCCACGACGAGCATCCTTGGCGGCCCCATCTTCAGCTATCGCGACGACAGGATCAGCCGTTCGTTCCGGGGAGACGAGATTCGCATCCAGGATACGGAGGTCGGCCAGTTGATTACCGTCACGCTGGAATCCATACCCGATCTGAAAACCGACACGTTTTCACTGCTTCTGCCTATCGTCACGGTATTACCCCAGTCCGCGGGAGCGCACATCAGGGTTCCGGGAATCACCGCTACCGCCCCCACCACCATCGCGGGACCGCCGCCAGGACCGCAGCGCCTTTACAGCGTAGTCAACCTGCAAGGCACTGCCCAGTTCATTGTATCTTAGGAAGAGCCAAACAAGCTTCCCGGCGATACAGGTCTTCCGCCTATACCCCTGAGATTCAGGATATATCGATAACGACCCGGTAGCGCGCCTTACCCGTCGCCAGATGCTCGATCGCGTCATTCACGCGGCTTAACGGGAAATGCTCGACCTGCGGCGCGACGCCATGCCGCGCGGCAAAATCCAGCATGGCGGAAATTGCCGCAGGCGCTCCCGTAGGGGATCCGGAAACGCTTTTCTGCTTCATGATGAGGTCGAAGGCGGCGATCGGCATCGGTTCGAGCACGGCTCCCACCACATGCATGCGGCCGTTCGGTTTCAATGTTCCCAGCAATGCGCTCCAGTCAAGCGGCACGTTGACGGTGATCAGGAGAAAATCGAGCGAGCCTGCCGCCTTCGCAATCCCCGCCCTGTCACGGCTCGATATCACCTGATGGGCCCCCAATTTCCTGGCTTCTTCGAATTTGGATTCGCTGGAAGTAAAAGCCGTCACTTCGCATCCCCATGCGTTTGCGAACCGCAGGGCCATGTGGCCGAGGCCGCCGATTCCCACCACGCCCACGCGATCCGTCGGCTTGACATTGAAATGCATCAGCGGGGCCGCGACCGTGATGCCTCCGCACAGCAGCGGCCCCGCGGAAGAAATATCGAGCGCATCGGGCAGGGGAATTGCCCACGCCCAGTGCGAGCGCAGCCGGTCGGCAAACCCTCCGTGACGCCCGATGATGGTCGCGCCCACCTCCGGGCACAAATTGTGATTTCCGGTCATGCATTCATGGCAGTGCATGCAGCTCGAAGCACTCCAGCCAATGCCCACGCGCTGCCCGGCTTTCAAGCCCTTGGCGGACTCCCCCAGCGCGACGATGCGCCCCACCGCCTCGTGCCCCAGAATCACCGGATACCGGGACAAACCCCAATCATTATTCAGGATGGAAAGGTCGGAATGGCACAAACCGCAATACTCCACGGCAATTTCCACCTCTTCCGCACCCAGGGGGCCGGCATCGTAGGTAAATGGCTCAAGTTCCCGTTTCGCGCCTGAAGCAGCCCATCCGTGTATGGTCGTCATTTGTCCCCCTATCGATAGAGTTGGCATGCATTGCAGTCTCGCGAATTGTACGGGATGCGCCTGGCGGTGTCGGAATAAAATTGCGGGCAGGGAAATTACCCTTGCGGACTGCCGGATGACCCACCCTTGGGCGGCACGGGCAGGATCTGGTCGAAAGCGAGGCCGCTATGCCCTTCCCCACGGCCGGTGCGTTTCCTGGCGCCAAGCCAGGTAAAAACCCTGCCGTCGTTCCAGCGCGTGCGCTGGAACGATTGAAACACCTGCACGCCCGCCCTGGGCACTTCCTGCTCATGGATATGATAAGCCTTTCCCGCCTCCAGGCCCTCGCGCAGCAGAGTGGTACGGGGACGTACGCGCTCGAACGAAGGCGCAGGATCATTTTCAAGGTAGCGCGGCATGGCAGCGCGGCGCAGCTGGATTTGCCGCTGGCTGCCCGGGACATGTTCGGGCACGAATGGAATCCAGTTTTCCGGCACGGTGGTCATGATGTTGTAGCGGAAAGGCGCTTTCCACTCTTTCGGGGCAGGCGGAGTTGCAGCGTTCTGCTGATCGAGCAGCGCCTGGAGGTAGCCGTGATATTCCGCTGCGGCAATATTGCCTTCCCGGCTTCCACCCTGCGGCATGGGCACCGCCGTTTCTATACCCCAGACCATGTTCGCCATTTCATCACGGATGAGCGCAACCTGTTCCAGCGGCGGGCTTTCCTGCACTTTCGGCGCAGTCGGCAAAACCAGCAGGGTAAGGTCTGCCGGCTCATCCTTGGCTCCCTTGATATTCAGGCTGAACATCGTCCAGCGCTGCCAGCTGTCGTCCGCGCCACGGCCGGCCGGTTGTATCCAGAAGCGTTCTCCGAACGTATTGGTGATCGCCAGGCCTTTTATATTCAGGATCGAACCCGCCGGAACAGTGTATGGAAACAGGAACCAGTCATTTGCATAGACCAGGCCGAACTCGATGAGGAGAAGCTTTGCCAGGTCAGTAGTTCCGGGTTTGATATCGCCGAAATTGGTCTTGCCGTCCTCGAACGCCCACCAGCGCGTGTCGGGCATGCCGTTGAAGCGTACCGGCGAAGGAATGAAACTGCGCGTGAGGTACGGCTTTTCCAGAGTGAGGCCCGCCGGAACTTCCGGATTCTCGAGCGTATCGTCCAGGCTCTGCCGGGTTTTATCCCAATCGAAGTTATACCAGTCCAGATGTTCATGGTAGTACTCCTCGGCGGCCAGCACCTTTTCCTTGCCCTCGCCGTCGGGCGCTGCGCACGCGAACTGGTATTCCAGCCGCACCGGCTGCCAGGCGTCCTCATGCTCTTCCGGCGGAATGAAATAAAGTTTTTCAAACCACGCCACATAGCGGGGTCCGGCCTCATCCGCGGCCGATTTGTCGCCAGCAGACAATCCTCCGATCCCGTCCGAAGCGAGATTCGCCGGGTTTTCCTTCAGATGAAAATAAAGCTTCGCCCCGTCCATGGCCCGGCCGGCTATTGCCTGGAATTGCTGCCAGGCATCCGCATGCGCACATATCCCCGCATCCGCCTTCGTAGCCGGATCGGGACGGGGGAAGGGATATCCTGACTTGAACGGGTCCGCCGCCGATGCCGGAATCATTTTCAGCCAGCGCCGCCCCATCTGCAGCCGCAGATCCAGCGAGAGCAGCTGCGCTCCCGCCGTGAAAGGAATGGCGCGCCGCTCCACCGTGGCTTCCAGCGGCGCTTTGGTATCAAATGGCCGGGGCGCCCCGCCTTGCGGCCGGTATCGGGATAGCTGCCGGCCCTCTGCATGCAGCTTGGCATAGATAGGCGTGCCGGCATCATCACCCTCGAATTCACCCATTTGCCACTGTTTGCAGAGCATCCACAGGGCATCCCGTACTTCCGCGCGCAGCGCTCGGCTGAAATTATCCGTCCGGGGACGGCTTTCCAGGCGGTTGTAGCGGGTAAGCGTGGGAAACAGGACGCTTCCGGACAAGACCTCCGGCAGGTTGCGTATGATCAGCGGATCGCTCATGGGATTTTTCCTACATACTGATTCACCAGGGACAAGTCCGCGGCGATGGTGATCGGCCGCCAGGCTGTCGCCAGGATGGTTGCGGGAAGAAATACGGAAAGCGCCGTCCGGTCGAGCTGCTGCGGTTCCACGGCGCGGGAGCGGGCCAGGTCGAGCGTCTCTCCAAGAGAGTCGACGAGATCCTCCCATTTCCACGCGCCCGTGAACTCCGCCGGCAATGCCAGCAGGATGGCTTGCGGAGGCTCGGCATTAGGCTTGTCGAAATGGAATGCGACGCCGGTCGTCTCGGTATCCGTCGGTATGACCTCGGTCCATTCGTCCAGCAGAAGGCCGCACTGCGGCTTTGTTTTGTCGAAATCCCGGGAATAATGCGCGGTGTAAAGCAGCAGCTCCCGCTCCAGCTTATCCTTGGCGGCGGGCGGGAATTCCAGGGCCATCCAGGTTGCGGCGGAACCACCGGGACCGGCAGGGGCATGCGGCAGCTGGATAGGCTGCAGGTTGGGCGCGGATGTGCCCAGTGCCTCGGCAAGAAAGACGAGATTTTCCAGGTGATGCATTTTTTCACGCACCCTGGCCACGCCGTATAACCAGTCATCCACGGGAAACTCATTTTTCAGGTCATTTTTTTGATAATCGAGCAGAGCCGCGCGGCTGGCGTAGGCATTCGCCCATTCTTCCGCCTGCTTGTCCGGAAGACTGAATGAGGGAACCAGCACGAATTCCTCGCCAAATACCGCGCGCGCGGCTTCGGTAAGAATTTGTACACGCTTGGCGGAGTCGGCGGCGACATCATGCTCGGCCAATTTCTGCGTAACCGCCCCTGCGCGCGCATCCAGATCGGCAGCAAGCTGCCGGGCACGGCTGCGGATGTCTTCCGCCAGAATGACCACCTGCTTTTCATCCTCAGTGATGCTCACCGGGGCCAGGTCAAAATCCGCCACCGCCAGCAGGCTCCTGCATGTCGTCAGCAGCCCGCTGAGCGTGGTTTCGCCGGTTTTTTCCATGCCCTTGAGCAGTGTCAGGCGGGACCGGAAAGCCGTTTCCTTTGCCTGCACCGCTGCCAGAACCTGCGCCGAGCTCTGCCCCGCCGGATCGGTATAGGTGGTCGAGATCAGCCGCTCGGCCTGGAGCAACAGGGCTTTGCGTTCTTCTTCTCCCGGCTGCGCAGGCAGCGTGCCCATCAGCGCTTCATACTCATCGAGTTTGTTCTGGAAGCGCCCGGCGGTATCCGCCACTTTCTTCAGCAGCTGCGCGAACAGGTTGCCCTTCGTTTCGTAAAACAGGCCGAACTCCGTCTGCGGCAACCCATACCGGGCAATCTCGCGGCAGGCGGCGATGATGCCTTCCAGGTATTGGTCGATATCGCTCAATATGGTCGCGATGACCGGCCCCGGCTCCGGAAAGACAGCATCGAGCTGGCCCTGGAGAGGCAGGAGTTGGTTCGTCCGGATGGCTGCCAGCGCTGTGGGAAGAAAATCAACGCGATCGCGCCGCAGCGTGCTACCGCTGGCGGCATCCTCCTTCCCTTCGGTAGGGAGCGCCATATCCACGGCTTGCAACGGCCGGGAATGCAGCGCGAGCGCGCGCAGGCCGCGGACGAGCGGCCCAACCTCGAAAAAACTGAAATCTCCCGTGGCACCTTCAAGATAGGAGATTTCCAGCGGAAGATCCGGCCTGGGTTTCACCATAGGGTGGGTAAAAGCGAAATCGCGGATGCGGTCTTCCAGCTCCGAGCGTGCTTCCGGGTTTTCCGCCCGCATGATATAGATCAGATCGAGCGCTTGCAGGCCGAGGTCCGCCTGGGTCACGTGGATGACCTGCGGATTACCGGTGGCCGGATCGGCATAACCCACCCTGCAGCCGAGCCGCGCGGCATCCGGCAATAAGGTTGCGGCCCAGCGGTTGATGGCCGGTTCGGCCCTGGCGCGCGGATTGTCACTTGGGACTACCGGAATGTTTGTATCGAGTTGCAGCCCAACCCGATGGGTGAGCGCGATGCCGCTGCGCGGCGTCTGCACCACTTCGGGTACCGGCGGAAAGGTAGCCTGGCTGTAAGCATCGAGCGTTGCGGCAGCCCGGTCGTAATTGCCCATGACCACCTGGTGCACGCCCTCCGCAATCGCGAGATCCGCCAAGGCGTCGTAAAGATCCAGCAGGCGGTCGACTTCCGCATCGAGGACCGCTTGCTGCGCCGAGCTGGCAGGCGGCAGCTTCGAGGGAGGAAAACCGAACGGGTATTTCCTGCTTGCCGTATCGGCGTTCTTTGCACGGCGAAGGAGATCCAGTCCATGGACGACATTGCGCGCCTGGACCGCTTCGATGGAAGTTCCTTCGGGAATGTCTTCCGCACGCGTGTATAACGGAAAAACGCTGCGCAAGGGATAGATGAACTGGTCGCTTTCGGCGAAGGCATAGCGGTCGTGCAACCCGCGCTCGAACTGGTAACCGAGCAAGGCGGCCAGGCTCTGGCCGTTGCGGATTCCCTCGATGATGCCCAGCGCAAGCCGTACCCGCTCCGAGGAAAGGTTCACCTTCAGCAGGTCCGGTTGCGCGGGAGTGGCATTGGCGATGTATCCATTGCGCAGCACTGCCGCGGTTACCGCATGATTGACCGAGGGGGCGTGAATATAACCCTCGTTGCTGCTGTCGCTGAATAGCGGCTCGTTTTGCCCTGCGGGCTGCTGTTTGTTGAATATTTCATCCAGTTCTTCGCTCAGCGTGACCGCAGCCAGCTCCTTGTTTTCGGGGCGCACGTTTTCCAGCCAGCCGTATGCACCCAGATAGATGCCCTTGCGCCAACCCGCACGCGGCTCTGCAGTTACCCGTCCGCCTTCGGTATTTTCCGCGGGTCCGGCGGCTTCGGCGGCAGGTGCATGCCGCATCGAAGCAAGCTGGAAGCCGAGAAGGCCCGTAGTCCAGGCATCGAGCCGGTAGGCGCAGCAATCGAGATGCTCCGCCAGCAGGCGTTCCAGCCGGGCGGTAGGGGTTTGCGCAAGCCTGTCCAGGGCGGCGATCTGCTCGGCAAGGTGGCGGGTACCGAAAAGCACACCGATGTTCCGGGTGAGATAATCGGCCAGCAGCATGCGGGAATCGCCGGTTACCTGCTGGTTCGGGGTATAAAGCATTTCGTAGCGGCTTTTCTCGGGCGCCGAACCGCCCCCGGCTGCACCGGTGTTCGCACCCTCGATCTGGAAGAAATGCGGCTCGGTGCGCAGCGATCTTCTCCCGGGCTCATCGAGCAATTGCGCATCGTCCAGCACGCGGATGCCGGCATCGTGGTAGCCGAGCTCGAGTGCATGCCTGAGCAGGATGTAGAGGAGAGAATTGGGCCATTTATTGTCCAGGAACCCATCCTGGACGCGTATGGTCTCGAATGAGAGGCGCGCCCACTCATGCAGCCATTCGATGTAGTTGCGCTTACTCGTCGTCACGATCCGCAGCGGATCAACCTCGGATAGCGGTCCTTCCTGGATGATCGGACCATTGAGGCGGTTGGGGAAAATCTTCCAGAACAGGTCGAACAGTTTCGGCGTCTCCAGCCCGGAATAACCCAATTGCCGCAGCAGGGTGAACGCCTCGTTATGGAGCTCGTTGGCGGGCAGCGTCTGCCAGGAAATGAACAGTTGCCACATGGCGGCGATATTGTGTTCCTGCTTCTGGGTACTGGCATAGCGCTGGTGGAATTCCACCGAGGCGGGATGCAGTCCCACGATATCGAGCAGTTCCTGGTGCGGGTCTGTGTCGCCCGTGCCGTCTGTCGCCCCTGCCCCGCCCTCCACGCCGACATGGGCCGCCTGCCCCGCAAGACTCCGCCAGATGGCATTGAGCCGGTCGAGCACGTCCTTGAACTTTGCCAGCCAATCCAGGAATGATGTGCCGCGCTGCTCCAGCAAGCGGCGGGAATAATCGATGGAGATCTTCTCCTTGCCGGATATCCACCGGGCCCTGCTGATGGCCGCCGCCGGAAGGATGCCGTAAGGCTGGCGGCCGATGCGGATGGCAGGGATCGGGCCGCGGCCGCTGACGAATCGATTGAAAAACCAGCGGGTATAGTAGATGGCATCGTCGCTGAAAACTGGTTGCAGCAGGGTATCCATGAAGTAGCCAAGGGTGGCCGGCCACAGGGCGGTATTCATTGCACGCGCTTCGCCCTGGTCCCGCCCTCCGGCGCGAGGGACCTGCTTCAGCCAGTCCGATGCATCCAGGCCGAGGCTTTCCGCGAACCACTGGCCATCGCGCTTTTCCATGAGATCGTCCGTCTCGCTGAACTGCCCCAATCCCCTGAAAACGAAATCGTAGCTGCTGTCGGCATCGTCCTCGCGCGAATAGGCGGAGTTGCCATCGTCGGTATTGTTGGTGGCCGCGCCCTGGGGTAAAAAGGAAAAGCCGCTCCTGCTGAAATAGTGGTGGCGGAACAAAGTATCCAGCTCATCCTTGCCTTTACCGGCATCCGCGCTCAGGCGGATTCCCAGGACAAACAACCGGTCGAATCCCGCCGCAAGCGATGGCGTCAGTTCCACGCGAAAACCCATGCCGCGGCGCACCGCTTCATCGAAATCCGTCATCCATCGCATTTCATCGCCGAGTTCGAGGTTGCCATTCTCATCGAACTGAAACTGGGACTCGGGTGTACCCGCCGGGTCGGGGCTGACCGAAAATGGCACCTGCACCGGCTCGCCGAGTTGATTCAGCACCTGGACGCCATCGCGGTAGCCCAGCAGGACAAACCGTTCCGGCAGCAGTTCCGCTTTCGCGGCCTGCATCCAGGACCGGGTTTTGGTATCGATGTCTTCCTTTTTCGGCAAAAACAGGAAAGATGTGCGCACCGTGGCGCTGACGCGCGTATATCCCGCCGGCGGCTGCTCCGCGAGGTTATAGGGAGCAAACTGCGCGATCAGCTGCGCGGCACGCTCCGCGCCCACGGCTGCGGCAAGCGCATCCCGGGCAAGCCCTTCCAGGCTGTTGCGCCCCTCCGCCTGCCAGATGGCAATCCAGTAGGGGGTCAGCGCAGCTTTCTCCGAATCCGCCAGGCTCTCGTCGGCGGTAATGACCAGGATGACTTCTCCGGCTGTCCTGGATTGTGGCTTGAGTTCCAGCGCGGGATTGCCCAGCGGATCGTCCGGCCGGAGGGGGTTGAGCGGGCGGAATTGCCCGATGATCCAGGTTGCCCGCCCCGATCCGTGGCTGGCGACCAGCGCGCGCCATGCGGCGCGTTCCGTTGCTTCATCCCCCGCCGCATGGAAATATTCGCGCCAGAAGATGGTCGCGCTGTGGAGTTCGGTTTGCGACAGTGTTTCCTCGAATGTATCCACCAGGCACTCGTCCGGGTAGATGCGCACCCACAGCTGCTGCGCACGGCCGGCGGCTCCATCCGCGCCTCCGGCATCCAGGGCTTTGAAACGCGTTTCCAGCCGCAAGGGAAAGAGCATGATGGGGATGCCGTCATCCATTTTCTCCATTTGCCGGCGCGGGTCGGACCACGTATCCTGGAAGAGGCCGGTTATATCCGCCAGCTCACCCTTGATGGCATCGAGGCGCTGTTGCCGTTCCTTTTCAAGGTTCTCCAGGCGGCTTTTTCGCGCTTCGAGTGCCTGGCGCTGCTCAAGGCTCTGCGCATTGTCCGGGCTGGCCCAGCGGCCGAGCGCTTCCATTTCCGATGCCACCTGCTTGAGCTGCTCCCCCGCAAGGAATAGCGCACGCGCCGCCTCGTCACGGGCGGCCCGGGTTTGAGACAGCTTCCGCTGCGCGTCCTGGAATTCTGCCATCGACTTTTCCCTTCCTTGCGTTTACTTGACGGTGAGCATCTCGCTGGCATGCACGGCTACCATGACCGGCACCTGGTACAGTATGTAGGCGAGGTCCGCGGCATCGGCCTCCTTGCGCCAGGCAACCTGCACATCCTCCTTGTATTGCTCGAGTTCTTCCTCGAATTCCGCCTGGCTGGTATCGGTGGGCTGCGTCAGCCCGATCGGCGCCGTCGCACCGGTAATCTGGAGGAATCCCCCCTCCGGCAAGGCGGGCGTCGCATCTTCCCATGAGAGATCGCTCCAGGTGTGCTTTTCGGAGGTGGGACCGCCGATGTCGAGCCCGAACCGGGGCTCGCCCGGACGCTCCTTGATGACAAAAAACCACCCGGGCTTGTCTTCGTCGCCCGGGTGGGAGCCATCGCTGCCTTTGGCAACTTCCGATGTCAGATCGAAACCGAAAAAGTAGATATCAGGGTCGATCTTGGCGCTGTAAAGTGGAGTCTTGACGAGCGTGCGCGGTGGGTTGTCCTCCAGGCCCTCCGGTATGTCCGCCAGATCCCGCTCCTTCGTATTGTCGATGACGTTGCCTGGCGTGCCGTCGGGATTCGTTTTCATCTGCCACTTGGCCTTGTGCGCATAGATGACGGCCGTGGGATATTTTTTCAGCAGCTCCCCCCGGATCACGAGCACCACTTCCTCCTCCTTGGCACCGCCTTCCTCCCGATTGTCATGATCCCCCAATGCGGAAGCGGGCAGCCAGCGGTGCAGTTCGGGAATATCCCTGAGCTTCTCCTTCAGATTGGCGAGATCCTCCCCGGATTCGGGGAGATAGCCGCTGACATCCCAGAATTGGCGGAAGTAGCTGCCGCGCTGATCAGTCGGGTATTCGCGCCATAGCAATTCGCGCGCCATTTCATGATTGATGCCCACCATGTAGGACTCGATGAACTTCTGGTTGGTCTCCAGCAGCGTGATGCTGTTCTGCTCGATCAGGTTGATGTTCGGAAGGAAATACTCGGAGGAAAGGTCCGACAAGGGCTTGTACATCGGCAAGTCGAACCGCGGATAATTCATCACCTCGTCAAACACCTGCGGATTGAAGCGGTCGCGGATGCGCCCGGGCAACAGAATCCTGTCCAGCACCAGGCGTGGAACGGTGCGATCCGGATGCAACGCCGCGAGCGTTTCCACCGCCAGCACACTCAGGTTCAGCGGCTGCTTGGGAGGAAGGGTTGCCGCCGCGCGCGCGGCGGTATCCACGGCATACATCTCCTTTACCGCCGCCTTGAGCCGCTGCGCCTCCACGCTGTCCGTCGTGCCCACTGTGGGCCTGGCCGCTTCTCCGGGTTCAGCGATGCGGAAGTCCAGGCTTTTGGGCGCAGTGTCCACCGCCGCAGGTGGAGGAGCGGCCGACCCCGGCCGCCCGTCGTCCCCGAAAACCTGCGGCTTCGCCAGTTGCGGCAGTATCCGGTTCATCACGGCGTACAGGCCCAGCAATCCCGCGGCCGCGCCCAGGCCCAGGATCGCCAGGGGCAGAGCGGGCGCCAGCAGCAATGCCAGCAGCGCGATGGCGATCCCCAGTGCCAGGGTAGCGGCGGGAAGCCAGGCATATTGCCGCACCAGGTCCGCCAGCCACTTCGGCTCGATGGGCGGCTGGACCTGGTCGGCCAGCACCTGCTCGGTCTGGATTCCCGAAGGGGTCGACTTGGGTGGCGCAGGCAGCAATTCGCCTGAATTCAGGCGGGAAATCACCGTTTCCGGAGCGATACCGCGGGTCGAGAACGGTAACTTGCGCACGATGCGGGCACGGGGACGCATGGTTTTTCGCATCTGCGCCGAAACCGCCACGGGCGGCACCCGGCTCATCCTGACTTGCTGGAAAACGGTGGTGTTCTGTACCAGGATGCGCTTCTGCACCGGTGCGCTGATAAGCATCAGCCTGTCCGCCCGTTGAGCGAGGAGCGGCTGGAAATTTCGCGCATGCCATTGCCAGAGCGCTTCGCTGCCCAGCTGCGCGAAACGGATCAGGCGATTGGCGTTGATCACCTCGCCCACCTGCTGCCAGGCCATGTTCATGTATTCTTCCTGCTTGTCCTGGATGACCCGCGTGCCGAAACCGGCGGATACGCGAAATCGGGGATCGAGGTTGAGTTCGTGTATCCAGTTCCTGTTGTTGGGCAGGTCCGCGCCGCCTGCATCCTTGAGCAGCCGCTCCACCGCCGCGTGCCAGCGCCCGTATAGCGGCGGAGTAATCAGCGGATCGGGATCGGGCGGATTCTCCGGATCCGGGATGATTTCGGGATTCGCGCCCGGTTTCTGGTAATCGTCAGCCAGGTTCAGAAATTGCGCGATGGCTGTCTGGATGGGCTGGGGATAACCATTATCGGCCCAGTGCTCATATTTATTGAATTCATCGATATCGCGGATTACCTCTTCGGGAACTCGCAGCGCCCCGCCCAGCTTGAGTATGCCGCCGAGCGGCCCCGAGGGGTCCAGCCCTGGAAGATTCCAGCCCGGTTCCTGCATATCCATGTCGCGCCGCCCCACCCGATCGTCAGCGGGCTTGGCTTTCAGCAGCCGCACCAGGTATTCGAAATCGCCAATGGAACTGGTGCGGAAATACCAGCGGTGGTAGTAAGGAAAATCGAGCTGGTCCGGTTTCTCGCCCCAGGCATATTGGCTGGCGAAATCCGGATTGACTTCAAACCCGAGGCCGGCCTGCCTTCCGCTTTCGAAGGCCGGCATCAGAAAGGCATGGTAGGCGCTATCGGGTTTCAGCTTTCGTGGACAAAGCAGGCGTGCGTAGGCAAGATCGGCATTCTGCTTCAGCGCATTGTCCAGCTTTGGCAGGACTGCGTTCATGTTGCTCGAAACGATTTCCGCGTCGCTTGCGGCGAGGTCGCGATTGACATGGACATGCGCCCAGGCCCAAAGCTGCTGGGCGGGCGGAAAAACCGTGGCCGGATTTTCGACGTGGATAAAAGGCAAAGGCTTGTCTTTCACGTTCTTGCCGTCTTCGAACTCGCTTTCCTCCAGAACCACCAGCGCAATCCACGGGCGCAGGCGGTTCAACGCGTCATCCGGGCGGTTCGGCGTATAACGCCAGGGGAAATCCTCTTCGTAGAAATCGATGTACGGAAGGTAATTGGCCTCGAAATTGGTGATCCAGTTCAGCGGCTCGGTCTTGAATATGGCTCGCGGATCGATGCCAACGACGTCTCCCGGCCCGTAGAGCTGGACCGGCTTGGAAATGTCAGCCTTGAGAGGCTCTCCGCCATTTATCGCCTTGCCTTCCAGCGACAATTGCAGGTCGAACGTGGCGCGCAGCTTCACCGCGTCCTGGTCCGGCTGGCTGATCTTGTTCGCGAGCCCCAGGCGCAGGTACGGAAGAAAGGAATAGGTGCCGATCGGTTTCGCCATGGGCTAGCTTTTACTCATAGGGTGAAAGTCCGTCATTCGCTTCCTCGCGCTGTTACCGTTCATATGCTCGCCTCATATTGAGGCACCACGTGCAGGGTTTCATACAGCTCGGGTTTGGCGGATACCTGCTCGGCAATAAACCGGCTGGCCAGCGCTTCGCTGGAGAAATAGGCTGCAGACGTGCTGTAAGGACGATTGTTTTCCACGAGCGCTACGGTAAAGCCGCCTTCCCTTACTTTTATCTTATCCTCGAAAGGGTCGAGCTTTGTCGTATAACTATTTGATAATAAAGAGTTTGATATTGCCGAGCTTTTCACGAAATGATCGAAGAACCCGGCAGTGAAGATCTTGAACCGGCGACGGAAGCGTTTGTAGTTGCTGTCGATGATGATCTGCTCGTAGCGCACCCTGCGCTTCACCAATTTTGCCGCGCCCAGCTGCTGCGTGCCGGAGGCCAGCACCACGCCACCGTGCAATGGATCGTATGCCCGTTGCGACAGTTTTTCCGCGTCGCTCATATCCAGGAACTGGGCTTTTGCGAATTGCTCGTCGGCATCGACCGCCTTCACCAGGCCAGCCGTCGGAGCAAGCATGAATTCATTGGCGTCCGCGGGTTTTCGGTTGCCCACCTTATCGATTTTGAGATCGAGCGGCACGGCGCGTTGGCTGATACGCAACGACCCCAGCGGATGCAGCACTTGCGCGGTTTCCCCTTCTGGCAGCTTGCGCAGCGATACCAGCAGATTGTTGTTGATCGGCAGTTCGGCTTTCCAGTTTTCCAGCTTGTCGATTTCGGCACGGAGCAAGGGCATGACCGGGATCGGTGGCAAAGTGGTGTCCTTGCTGTCGCCCCAGGTGATATCGAAATCGGCGGATACGTCGAAAAAGAACAGGCTGAGAGTGCCGGTGCCATGCGCACGCCAGGGAGTGGGTCCTTCCAGCGCGAACTGGAGCCGGATGCTGAACAGGCCCAGGCCGAATACCTTAAGTGAAACGGAAGCCGATATTTCGATGATGAAATAGAATGGCGAAAACTGGAACAGCGCGTCGAAAGCCAGGTGCCCATCCACTCGCGCCACGCCGACGTCGAACATGACCTCTGTGCGCGAACCGAATTGCACGGTGTTGGATGTCACCGCAAAGTAGGTCTCAGTGCGTATGCGTGCGACGTCGGTATTGAGGATGCTGACGACAATGCGCCGCGGGCTGGGGAATGGCAGCGGTGGCGGATTGAAGCGCGGATGGAACCCCCCGGCGGATACCACGAAGTTGGCGTCGTCGCCCCACGCCACCAGCAACCCCATTTCTCCTTCGAGGGTCAGGAACAGGATGCGCGATTCGAACAGCGATGCGAAGAAATAGAGCCGCTTCTTGTCGAACTCGATGGCGCCTGCAAAATTCACCTGGATGACGATCAGCGGCGCGTCTTCCGCCGGAAGGGCGACCTTCAATACGCCCACGATGGCGATATTGCCCGGTATCTCGATGATGATGCCCAGGGAAATACTGACGAGCATGGGCGTACCCCAGCCCAGCCTGGCCATCGGGCCGATAAGAAATTTTCCTTCATAAGGGGGGAAGATGATGCGCAGGTCGCTGATGATCCTTGCCGCATTCTCCACCGGGTTCTGGGGAAACATGATGCTGTTGATCGCGCCGCTGCGCACCCCCTCCATCAGCGACTGCAGGTTCATCGTGCGGTTGAGTCCCAGAAGACCGCCTACTCCCAGCAGGGTAAAACCGAAACCAAGCTGGATTCCGGTGCCGAACTCGGCCGTGATGATGATGAGCAGGGAAAAACCTTTCGAGCCATCGGGCATCCTGGTGGTGATGATTCCGATGGCTTTTACCGTCACGATGCCCGCAATGGAAAGCTCGAGCGCACCCGCATACTCGCCCCGGTCGAAATCGAAATAAAGATAGCCGCCGCCCGTCACCACGCCCGCATCCACCACCAGGCCCACGCCGTTCGGCGGCTTGAAGCCGAGCGCCGTATCGAAAGGCCCGAATCTGGCATCCACGCCTTCCGCGAACCGCAGGTCCATGAGCACGCCCATGCGTTCGATGGCGACGTGCAGCGGCCCAAGGTTGCCGGCAAGGCCGGCGGAAACTTCCTGGGACAGTGATCCATTGGGAAGAATGCGCAATGCCAGGTAAAGGGTCTGGAAATCGATGGGCCCCAGCTGCCTGTGGATCGGCAGCGCGATCTCGATGCCACCGCTCGCCTTGACCCGTAAACCGGTGCTGGCCTGCCACTCCAGTCCCAGGTCGAATTCTCCTTCGATATCGGCGGCGGCAAGCAGCCTGGCAATGAAGCCGTCCGCGTCCGAGGAACCAAGATGCAGCGCCAGGCGGTCGATGTCGGCGAATAGCAGCGGATCGAGGGTAGCGCTGCCGCCCGTACCCACCTCTGCCTTCAAGCCCACGCCCGCCTGGATGTTGTTTGCCGATAGCGAAACCGTTCCGCCCGTGCCGCCGATGAGTTGGAAAGGCCTCGCCTCCTCGTTGCGCTCGAAGAAGATGCGAAGCTCCCCTGTGATCGAACCGGACAACGGCTGCAATGTGATGGTCAGCGGTGGCCTGATCTGCCCCGACACGCCGCCAACCATGCGGAAACTGGAAGCAGTGACAAAACCCCACTCATCGGCGAGGCGGAGGCGTTGCGAACGGTCGGCATCGAAATCGCCGATCAGGGTCAGGCGCAGGCCCGGCGGCGAAACGGAAGAATCGCGACGGACCAGCAGGCAGCCCTTGAGAAAGGGTTCGCCCGCTTCCTCGCCGATCTCGATATCATCTTCCTCGTGAAAAAACCCCCGGATCACCCGGAAAAAACCGGTCGGGTCGAAACCGGGGTCTCCCCAGCCCAGGGTTTCGCGAAAGTGCTTTTCGGGATCGCCGATCAACCCTTTCACGCGGTCGAGCCGAAGGCCCTTGCGCACGTATGAACGGCTCAGGCTGTCGCCGCTGTTGTAGCCCTGGTGTTCCCAGTCGAGCAGGCCCAGCAGCTTGAGTCCGTATGCCAGTTCCGGCACGCGCTCCGTGATGGCCGAGGCAATGGCGTAATCGCTGATCTTTTTCGCCAGGCCGGCCGCGAATGCTTGCGCGGAGGCCCTGGCTGCTGCATCGGGTATGGTCGCGGCCGTCAGATTGGCCTGGATGGCGCTGATCAAGCTGGACAGCGCATGGTAGAACTCGACAAGCGTCGAGGCAAACCGTATCAGCGCGGCCAATATCTGGAGATCGTCCCCAGCCTCGTCGGCGGCTGCCATATCTGTGGCAGCCTCTCCCGCCTTGTTTGCAGCTGCTTCCGCCTGGCCCAGGGCCGAAGCCACGGCGGGTGCGTGCGTGACGGCGGCAGGCAACTCCAACCCGAGGGCATCCGTGGAGAATTCATGGAAAAGCGGGGCACCCGCACCAAGCGCTTTTCCCAGCCAGGATGCCAGTCGAACCAGGTAGATGGAATCAGTGGCCATTTGCGCGATCCATTGAATGCATCAGGGTGTATGGTCAAAGGCCAGCTTGGCGTCGAGCCTTCCGGCCCCGGCCTCGTCCGCAGTTGTCGGATCGATGGGAATCGTTACCGGCTGAACATTGCCTTTGAGCGTACTCATCACCTGCGAGATGGTCAATGCCGGATTTTTCTGCAGCATCAGGGCTACGGTTCCGGTCACATGCGGGGCCGACATGCTGGTCCCGCTCATTCCTACGACATATTTTTTCTTGCGCCTCGGCTGTGAATCCTTGCTCTTGGCCGCATCCACATGCACACCGGGCGCGGCGATATCAGGCTTGGCCGGCTGCGCCAGCCCGCTGTTGTAATCGACCAGCGGCCCTCGCGACGAAAAGCGGGCGATGGGAAGCGTGGCGGTTTCCGCATCGTAGGCCGCCACGGTGATGATGTTGTCGGCGCCGCCATTGTCTCCCACCAGATGGGTGTCCTCCACATGAGCAATGGCCGAGGAAGGTGTTCCGATGAAAAAACCATAATCCGATTGCTCGCACCAGAGATGGACGGTCAGCGCGTCCGGCGCGCTTACGGTCAGGGTGTACGTTCCTGCCCTGTGAAGCTTGCTGGCATTGGGCGTAATTTCCACCTCGAACAGGTTCCTGTTCACCGTTCCACGGCTGGTCCACCGCAGGGTCTGGTTTTCAGCCGAATGTTGGAGGGAATATTGCTGAGCGCTGCCAAACGTGCTCGTCACGGGTGTCCCGCCGAACGATGGTCCGCTGATAGGACCGCCTTCCCCAAAAGGAAGCTGCAGTTTCACCGAAATTTCGGTCCCTCCGGATGGATAGTAGAGCTTGATCGATTGCGCTTCCGTTTCATCCTCCGCTTCGCAGCGGTTGTATTCGATCCGGTTGGTTCGATCGTCGATCAATTCGACCGGGATATCCACCGATCCGCCACCGGAGGGAAATTCTATGCGCGCATGCTGTTGGCTTCCGGCGGAATTCCCGGCGGATTGCACCAGCACCTGGCCGGTGGCTCCCGCGAATTTGTTCGTCAGGAAATCCTCCTCATCGGTAAATCCGTCATGCGGACCGGTGTCGCTGCCAAAGCTGCAATTGATTACTACCGGACGATTGCTGAATACGTTTTTCGCGACGTTCAGGATATAGGACACCGCGTCCCGGAAGAGCTGGTCGAATGGAATATCGGTGCCGCCCATTTGCGGGTATTTTTTCAGGTAAAGCGCCTTGACGATGATCAGGTCCGCTTCGGGCGCCACGCCAATATACTGGTATTTGTCCCGTCCGTTTCCCGCGGCGGTGGAAGCGACGTGCGTGCCGTGGCCGGCACAATCTCGATGGCGGAAGTTACCGAGCCCGCCGAGCGCGGCCATGATCTTGGCGCGGTCATACTCGACGCCATAGGTGGGGCCCGGCGCACTCAGGAGCGACGGATCAGGCTGGGTATCGCCGCTTTCCGGTTCGAGGCCGGGGTCCCAGATGCGCAGGATGCGCGTCTCCTGTGGAGGACCGGCCTTGCGCAGGTAGGGATGGAAGATATCCACACCGGTATCGATGATGCCGACGATGACACCCGCGCCGGTGTCACCGCTGAAGGTTTCGCCGGACCGGCTCCATACCTGGTCCGCCGAGATATTGGGAATGCTCTTGTCGAGGTGCAGCTTCGGCTTCTTGCCGAAAGACAGCTTCAGTACCCCCGGATGGGCGGCAATGCGCTCGAGATCGGCCAGGTCCACGCTCCCGGTGGCGCCCCCGTTTCCCGTGTTCCATATGGTCTGGAATCCCAGCGCTTCGATCTGCGCCAGGTCGCCGGCGTATTGCAGCGATACATTGACCCGTCCGCCTGCCGCCACCGCTGGATGCACGCGAGCGACCGAAGCCCTGCCCTTCTCCTTTACCTGGAGATAATTCAGGTAGATCGATGAGAGGCCGGAGTCGAGCTTGTTCCAGATCGTTGACATGGGCTGTTCCCGCTCCCGCTATTTCCGCTTTTTGTATTTATAGATCAGTCCCGCGCTTTGTCAAGCTCTCCCACCGGTAAACCGCCTTCAACAACATCCTGCGGATGACGATGGATGCCACCGAGCAGGCATCGCATATCGCTCTCCAGCTCAGCTTGACAATCGGAAGCCGTGATATATGTTGAAATTCGGGGCATCCGCATAATCCAGGGTCATAGTCCGGCCCATATAAGGATGAACCGGTCAGCTTGGCCGCTGATGAACGACCGACGACGGAAAAAGATAAGGGCTGATGGTAAAAGGGGGATACATGGAAGGGCCAAATGACACTGGTGCGTAGTTTTCCTTAACTTTTGTGGAGCAAGGACCATGCAACGAACTCGATTCTTTTTACCATCGCTGGTTGCCGGCGCGGGATTATCCCTGGTGGCAATCCTTTTCAATCCCGCCTGGGCGGTGTCTTTCAGCGTCAACAACCTGGTTACCGATGATCAGGCTGCCAATCCCGCGCAGATAACCGATCCGGGTCTCAAGAATGGATGGGGCATGTCTTTTGGTCCCACCAGTCCCTTCTGGGTATCTTCGAACGGGGCCGGCACGGCGGTCTTGTACAACGTGAATCCGGCAACCCAGGCCACCGCCAAGGCGGGGCTCACGGTGACCATTCCCGGCGCCGGCAATCCGACAGGCCAGGTATTCAACGGAAACGGATCGTCATTCAACGGCAATCGTTTCCTGTTCGTGAGCGAGGATGGCACGGTCTCCGGCTGGCGGCCCTCCCTGGGCACATCGGCCGAGACCATCGCGAGCGCGTCTGCGGCAAATGTATACAAGGGAGCGGCGATCGGCAGCGTGGCGGGAAATGACTACCTGTACGCCGCGAATTTCAAGGCCGGCACCATAGATGTTTATAAAGGCACCACGGCGCAGCCGTCGCTGTCCGGTTCGTTCACCGATCCCAACCTGCCTACCGGCTATGCGCCTTTCAATGTGCAGAATCTCGATGGCACGCTGTATGTTACCTATGCCCAGCGGGATAATGCAACCAACGATGAAATCAAGGGTGCCGGCCTGGGGCTGGTCGACAAGTTTACGCTGGATGGCAACCTCCTGGGCAGAGTGGCTTCGGGCGGCACGCTGAATGCGCCATGGGGGCTGGCGATCGCCCCTTCCTCGTTTGGCGCCATGGCGGGAGATCTGCTCGTGGGCAATTTCGGCGATGGCCACATCAACATCTATGATCCGGCCACCCTCATGCCCCTGGGACAGGTAATGGACGCCAGCAACCATCCCGTCGTGATCGATGGGCTGTGGGCCATATCTCCGGGCAATGGTGCAATGGGGGGCAGCAGCCAGTTGCTCTACTTCGCAGCTGGCCCTAATGACGAAGCCCATGGGTTATTCGGCGTGCTGGCGCCGGTTCCGGAACCTTCGGCATATGCGATGATGCTAGCGGGACTGGGGATGTTATTGCTGCTGGCGAGGCGCCGCATACCGGGCTGAGAAACAAGCGCCGCCACCCGCCAGATGGAACGCTGACGGAATTGACGCGAGCCGGGGCGGTAAGAAAATTCGACTTTCTCCTTGGCTTTGCTGAGCGCAGGTATACTATCATGCCGTTCGAGGGGGGGACCTCCGGGGATTCCGAGAGTCCCCCTTGCAGCTTTCTTTGCAGATGAAAGCAATAAACCCGGAGCCGCCGTAGCGTATCAGCGTATTCAGGTTTTTTATCCTGAATTCAACAATTCCCGGGTGCGCTAATGGGGGATTCAACTTGCCCTGCTCCTGCCCTCTTTTCCAGCTCGGGATTATCCTGAATCCGGCAATTGCCGCTTCCCTTCAGTGCGAATCCGATCATTGTGGTACAAGGACCATAGGCCACGGTTAGGCTGTTACGATGGGGATGAGCGAGAACGGGCCACGGGGCGACGCAAAACAGAAGTCATCGAACGCAGCCAGCGCGGCAGGGGAAGTGGCGCTCATTCGTTTTCGCGCTATTCCCCGGGTTCGCGGCGCTGCCGCAGTACGGCTCCCGCTATTTCCACGATAATGCCCAGGCCAAAAAGAACCGCGCCAACCCATATGTTCTCCGGCGCGAGAAACATCAGCAATCCCCCCAGGATAATCAGTGGAAGGGATAATTTTCGTTTGCTGCGGGGATTTCCAGTCATGGGGCGCGCTCCGCGAATACTCTTAATATGCTTCGTAGGGGCTTCGTAAGGGCTTCCCTAAAGATAGCTGCTGGAAATCCCGTGTCAAGGACCATCCCCTTTCTTCCTGATTTCGCTACTGGCTTGCCGAGTGTTCTGCCCATCCCGGCTTTGCCAATCCGGCAGTCGTGAGCCGGCTTTGGCGTACGGTAAAATAAGGCTTCAGCAAGCCCTATGTCCCATCTCATGTCCCGATGAAAAAACCGGTGGCCGCTTCCGCCATTTCCCCTGCTGCAAACGCTCGCCCTGCCGCTGACGCGGCGAGAATCGCAATGCGCCGGGCGAATGCGCCCAGGCCGGTTTATCCGGAAGAGCTCCCCGTAGCGGCCCGGCGCGACGCCATCCTTGCGGCTATACGGGATAACCAGGTTGTAATCGTCTGCGGCGAAACCGGGTCGGGCAAGACGACCCAGCTTCCCAAGCTTTGCCTGGAACTGGATCGCGGGATTACCGGCATGATCGGGCATACGCAACCGCGCCGCATTGCGGCACGCACGGTCGCTGCAAGAGTGGCATCCGAACTTCGCAGTTCTTTAGGACACACGGTAGGCTACAAGGTGCGCTTTTCCGATAAGGTGGGTCCGGATACGTACATCAAGCTCATGACCGACGGCATCCTGCTGGCAGAAACCCAGGGCGATCCGCAGTTGCTGGCATACGATACGATCATTGTCGATGAAGCGCACGAGCGCAGCCTCAATATCGATTTCCTGCTCGGCTATCTCAAGCAGCTGCTGCCCCGGCGCGGAGATCTCAAGCTCATCATCACCTCCGCCACGATCAATGCGCAGCGTTTCTCCACGCATTTTGGCGATGCTCCCATAATCGAGGTATCGGGCCGGTTGTATCCGGTCGAAGTACGCTACCGCCCGCCCGGCAGGATTGGCGGCACGGATTATGCGGAAACGGAAGCCGAAGACGAGGATAAGGCGGAAGGCGATGCCGAGCAGGCGATCCTCGACGCGGTCGATGAAGCGATGCGCTGCGGCGCGGGCGACATGCTGATCTTCCTCCCTGGCGAGCGCGAGATCCGGGAAACCGCCGAATCGTTGCGCAAGCACGCCTTTCCCGGCGCGAGCCATGCCATGGTGCAGATACTCCCCCTGTTCGCGCGTTTGTCCTACGCGGAGCAGGAGTGCGTATTCAAGCCGGACGGAAACGCGAGACGCATCATTCTCGCCACCAACGTAGCGGAAACCTCGCTTACGGTTCCGGGAATACGCTACGTGATCGATACCGGCCTGGCACGAATCAACCGCTACAGCTTCCGCAACAAAGTGGAGCAACTGCAGATCGAGAAAATATCGCGCGCTTCCGCCAACCAGCGGGCCGGGCGCTGCGGACGGGTCATGAGCGGCGTGTGCATCCGCCTGTATCCGGAAGAAGATTATCTGGGCCGCCCGGAATTCACCGATCCGGAGATTCTGCGTTCATCCCTGGCCGCCGTGATCCTGCGCATGAAGTCGCTCAGGATTGGCGAAATCGAGGATTTTCCATTCATGGAGCCTCCCCTGCCCCGGATGATCGCCGATGGCTACCAGCTGCTGTCGGAATTGGGAGCAGTACAGGATATCCCGGGCAAGGAACGGGCCCTCACCCCCATCGGCTGGCGGCTGGCCAAATTTCCCGTCGACCCGAAGGTGGCGCGCATGATACTGGCCGCCAGGGAAGGAAATTGCCTGAAAGAAGTGCTCGTCATCGCCTCGGCGCTGGGCGTGCAGGACCCGCGAGACCGGCCCTTCGAATGCCGGGATGCGGCTGACCGTGCCCATCAGCGCTTCCAGGACGAGCGCTCCGACTTTCTTGGCTATCTGAAGCTATGGGATTTTTTCGATGAGCAGCTGAAACATAAAAAGTCCAGCCGCAAGCTGGCGGCTCTGTGCCGGGAAAATTTTCTGTCTCATCGCAGGATGCGCGAATGGCGCGAAATTCATGGCCAGCTTCATACGCTGGTGATGGAATCGGGAATGAGGCCCAATGAAATTCCCGCAAACTACGAGGAAATCCACCGTGCGCTCCTGTCCGGGCTACTGGGCAACATCGGGTTCAAGGCCGATGAGGATGGCGAGTATCTGGGGGCGCGCGGCATCAAATTTTCCATTTTCCCCGGCTCGGCACTGAAGAAATCCAGGCCCAAGTGGATCGTGGCCGCCGATCTGACAGAAACCGCCAGGCTGTATGCGCGGTGCGTGGCGCGAATAGATCCCCTATGGGTGGAACAGGCAGGCGGGAGGCTTTGCAGGAAACATTATTTCGATCCCCACTGGGAAAAGAATACGGCACAGGTGTCGGCCTTCGAGCGGGTTACGCTCTATGGCCTGACGGTAGTGCCGAAGCGGCGGGTATATTACGGCGCGATCAATCCCAGGGAAGCACGGGAGATCTTCATACGCTCCGCGCTGGTCCCCGGCGACTATATCACCCATGCCCCATTTTTCGAGCACAACCGCAAGCTGATCGCTGAAGTCGCGGCGCTGGAACACAAGGCGCGGCGGCAGGACGTGCTGGTGAACGAGCAGGAAATCTTCGCCTTTTACGATGGGATCATTCCGGAGGGAATCAGCAACGGCGCCGCATTCGAAAAATGGCGCCGGCAGGCGGAGCAGAAGAATCCGCGTTGTCTTTATCTTTCCCGCGAATACCTGATGCGCCATGAGGCAGCCGATGTTACCGAGGCAAGGTTTCCCGATACCCTCATCATGGACGGCTCCGGATTGCCGCTCGCCTATCGCTTCGAGCCGGGCCATCCGCTGGATGGCGTAACCGTCACCGTGCCCCTGCCCCTGCTCAACAGGCTCGAACCGGCGCGATTCGGCTGGCTGGTTCCCGGATTGATCCGGGAAAAGATCGCCTGGTATTTGAAGGCGCTTCCCAAGCAGATACGGCGGCAGGTCGTGCCGGTGCCGGAATTCGTAACATGCTTCCTTGAATATCAGGACGAAGAGGAGAGGAAGGAAGAAAATGCGACGCCACGACAAGGACATGCCACCCGGGCGAATATCCCGCTCACGGCTGCCCTGGCGGGTTTCATCCAGAAAAGCACAGGCGCCACTGTTTCACCTGCCATATGGGCCAATGAAGAGCCGCCCCGGCACCTGCTGATGAATTACCGGATAGTGGACGAAGCAGGGGAAGAGCTGGCCATGAGCCGCGATCTAGCGCAGCTCAGGGCGCGGCTCGGCGAGGCAGCGCAGTTGACATTCTCCGGGGCGGACTCGAGAGAGTGCCTTCCCGTCGAGCGCGACGAGGTAAAACGCTGGGATTTTGGCGATCTCCCGGAAGAAATCCCATTCGTGCGAGGCGGCAGGAAGCTGATCGGCTATCCGGCGCTGGCGCTGCGCGAGGGCAAGGTGTCCATCCACCTGTTCGACACGCCGGATGCGGCGCAGGCAGGCATGCGGGCTGGCGTGCGCCAGTTGCTGCGCTACGAGCTCAGGGAACAGATGAAGCAACTGGAAAAACACCTGTGGGGACAAGGCCGGATGGTGAACCAGGCAGTCTTGCAGCTGCATGGCCTCGTCGATACCGATGCGCTGAGGGAAGACATCCTGAACACTCTTTCCGACCGCGCTTTCATCGGGGATGATGTGCTGCCCCGGCGCGAGCAGGAATTCGCGGCACAGCGGCAGCGGGCCAGGGTGCGGCTGCCCGCTGTCACGGAGGCCACACTGCGGACGTTGCAGAGCATCGCCAGCGAATCCCAGGCGTTGACTTCGCGGATGTCTGCGGGAAGCCCCGGTATCGGAAAACTGAAAAATGAGCTGGAACAGCAATTGCATCACCTTGTCTATCCGGGATTCCTGAGCGCCACGCCATGGGAGCAGCTGCAACACCTGCCGCGCTACATCAAGGGCATGTCGCTGCGGCTGGATAAATATGGCGGAAACCCGGAGCGCGACATGCGCCATGGCGCAGTCATTGCAGGATTCTGGAACCGGTATGCGCAGCGCCTGCAGCAACATAAAAAGACCGGAATCAGCGACCCGGCCCTGGCCGGCTTCCGCTGGCAGATCGAAGAGCTGCGCGTCTCGCTGTTTGCGCAGGAACTGAAGACGCCTTATCCTGTTTCCGCAAAGCGGTTGCAGAAACTATGGGAAGAGATCGAGCGATCGGGTGGCGAATGAAATGGGGGGCAGCAGCCGAGCCCCGCCGGCCTCTTGCTTTTTTACCGGCGTGATCTAACGTTAAGGAAGCACATAAATCGGCGTTATGCTGCGGCTTCGGCCTGATTGCTGCCCGAAACTGGAATCTGGAGGAAGAGATGGCTGTTTATTTCAGCGGCCGGAAGAAAATTGGGGAAGTATCCGTTGATCTCGATTCCGGCCGGACGAGGATCGATTGCGTCATTCATGAGAAATGGATCGATATCGACAGCAGCACCACGGCGAGATGCGGATCGCCGGGAGTCTGCCAGGTTGCCCGGACCGAAGGCGTTTCGGAGAAAACCAGCCAGACGGTCGAACAATCCATTGGCGCTTCCCTCGGCCTGGAGGATATCCTCAAGCTGAAGGCGACGATCAAGGAAGTTTTCGGCTACGAAGTCAACTGGAGCCACAGCATCACCACCACGAAAACCTTCAACTTCGAGGCGCCCATGTGCGGGAGATATTCTCTTGTGATATACCAGCTTTTGCGGGAATACGAACTGACCTGCTTTCGCCAGAGGCGCTGGACCTTTCGGGATGATGCCTGGGACAAAAAATGGAGCCGCACCATAGTCGAATACACGAATACTCACGACGCGCTTCCCGATGTGGAAGAATTCGATGAAATATGCAAATCCCGGCCGCAATGCAAAGGCAGAGATGCCGCGTCCCCTTTTCACGACGGATTGCTGTGCTTCGACATGGGAAAAGCAAGCTTTCGCGTTCCCTTCAGGCTGACACCCGATGGATTCGACGTGCAGATATTGAAGCGGATCATCTCCTTCACCTTCACCGACTACCCTGCGGGAGTTCGCGGCCTGGAACACGGATTGACTATCTCGCTGCCGATCCAGGCCATACCCGAGCCGCTCGTTTTTCTTTCGCCGCCCCAGGGCCAGGAAGCGGAGGCGCAGGTATTCCGGTATAGGGACCCGAACGAGAGCCAGGCCCGTATCCCTATGGAAGCGCTGACCAGCGTCATCACGCTCAAGGGCATACTGGCGCTAGCTGGCCAGGAAACCCAGACCCGCTAAGACGGAGCTAAGGAAGCGCTGAATAAATCCCCAGCAGGGATTTGTCCAGGGCTTTCTAACCGTCTCGATCCTTCATCATATTTTCTATCGCGGGAAGCGAATGCGAGAGCGGGAGAACAACTCCCGCTTCGAGCCGGTAAAGCCAGGCGAGCAGTTCAGCCACTGCGCGGTAGAGTTCGGGTGGAATCGCCTGATCGAGGTCCACCTGCATCAGCAGAGATACCAGTTCCGGCGATTCGTGCACATATACGCCATGGGCGCGCGCCTTCTCGATTATGGCTTCCGCCACCACCCCCCGGCCTTTTGCAACGACTTGAGGAGCTATCCTGCCATCCCGATAGGCCAGCGCCACCGCCGCGCCATGGGACGCTGGGGATGCAGGAAGCGCAGGAAACATGGAGGATTCCGGCGGTATGGATGTCACGGACAAGGTAGGCAAGGCAGGTAAGGCAGGTGGTTCAGGAGGCTTCATCATGCGCCGCCTCCATGCCCATCAATTCGATCCCCGCTGCTTTCAGGCCATCCGCCAATGGCGCCATGCCGGCACGCAGCGCGGCCACGGTGCCTGCCTCCGCTGCGCCGAGGCGCACATCTACTGCGCATCCGATGCTCTTGTCAAGCCGGAGGCTTGCGGTGATCTGGCCAAGCCGGGGGAGGACGAGACGCACTGTGGTGCGCCAGGCGGAAGCGGTTTGCTCTCTCTCCCCCGGATTCCGAGTATCCGATTCTCCCCGGTCTTGCGTTATTTCCTGTGCCGCCTCCCACGTGATGACCTGACCCGGCCAGGCCATTCCCTGCAGGGCGAATTGCCGCGTTTCCAGCATATCCAGTTGTTGCCGCACCAATGCCAGGGCAGCCGGATGAACGGGATCGCTTGCGCCGGCTGTTCCTGGCGCGATGGAGGGCGCGGCTGGACCCCCTTCTTCTCCACCGATGATGCTGCCTGCCTCCGCCCCTTCCCCTTGTGCGGCGGCGAGACCGGCTTCGGAAGATAGCCGGGCCTGAGGCTCCAGCAGTAATCTGGGCAAGGATCTCAAGCCTGCGACCCATTGCGCCTGATGGGATTCGTAGAAAAACCCGCTCCGATCCAGCGCTCCTGCGAGGCTTTTCGCAAGCTGCACGCTATCCAGCGGTGGCCCCACAAGAAGAGATCCCGTGCTCGACAACGTCGTCAGCCCCGCGGGTGCCGCCGCCGGCTGGCGCAGCAACTGATCGATAAAACGACCGGCATCGCTGACGCGCGATGATACGCCCTGCGAGAAGGGAGAATCTTCGGCAGCAATCATGAAGGTCGGACGCGGCTCCCGCGAGACGAAAACGAGATTCAGCAGATCGCCCGGACGCACGCCTGCCGGCAACCGCATTTGCACCGCCTGCCCCTCCTGCCCACCTGCATGCCGCGCGGCCAGTTCGACCAGGAACTCGCCGTTATGAAGCTTGCCGAGCACGCGCGCACCCAGGCGCCGCCCCGGCTCCAGGCCCGCGAGCAGCGCCAATTCACCGGGCTGCCTGCGCGCCAGGAGCGCGCCGGCGGAGCTCCGGGCCAACGCATTCAACGCATCGAGCGCAAGCATATCAAAGACCTCGCATTTTCTCGTCCACCTCGACCCTTCCAGCCTCGAGAAGACCGGGAAGCAGCATCAACAGATAAAATCGGCAGGTTCTGGCCACTGGTTTAGCGGCGATTACTCGAACGCGCTCGAATCGTAAGCTTTCCCTACCTGTCTCGCCATTCTGGAACTGCCAAGCAGCGACCACAGGCGTTTCATCCAGGGCTCGGTGAAATTGCGGATTTCCGCATCATTGGCCAGGATCTGATGTATCAGTTCGATTTTGCGGCGCTGCATCTCGCTCGTGAGCTGTACCGGCTGCATCGCCTTGATCTGGGCAACTTTGGCCGCGCAATGCCGCTCCAGTCCTGCGAGCTTTTCCCATTCTCCGGCTCGGGCCGCTTCAGCCATTTCGGTGGTCACCTGGGCTATGTATTCGAATCCTGCAAGGCTTCCGGAATCATTCATGGAGTCGGTATCCTTCATTTTCCGTGCCCATTGTTCGAGGAAAGAGTCGAAACCGGTGAATCGTAGGAATGGTGAGCGGCGGATGATATGGATGATATGGGTGGCATGGCGGATACCGTCGAAGCCGGCCCGATCGCCTCCCATGCATCATTCAGTTCCCCCAGAAGGCGAGCCACTTCTTCCAGATATTCCGGCTTGTTATGCAGGTTGGCCTCCAGCAGCCTGCGGCTCATGTAATCGTAGAGCGCGTACAGCCGCTCGCCGAGCTCGCCACCCGCTTTTATCTCCAGGCTGGCCTGCAACCCGGAAGTGATGATGGTGATGGCTTTGGAGATGGCCTCCCCCTTGGCGATGATCTCGCCATTCTTCATGTGAACGAGGGCCGACGCGAGCGCAATCCGCGCACCCTCGAACAGCATCAGGATGAGCTTGTGCGGGCTGGCAGCCAATACGCCGGTTTCGAGTCCGATGCGGGCGTAGGCGCTGGTGCCGTAGCGGGATGCGGAATACATTTCACGTTCTCCTATCAGGAATATTTGGTCGGCAAAGCACTCAACTGCTGGGTCATATACGCGCTGGTCTGATTGAGGCTGCTGAGCATGGTGTCCAGCGCGGTGAATTGTGCCCGGTAGCGCGCTTCGATGGCCGTCAGGCGATCATTGAAATCACTCTGGCGCTGGTCGAGATCCTTGATACTGGCGTTAAGCCCGTCGGTACGGCTGGCAATCAACCCGTCGCTTGTCAAAAAGCCGCTAACCAGCGTATTCAACTGATCGGCGTATCCGCGCGAAAAACCGATATTCCCGCGTGAACCGAGCGGACCGCCATTGATATTCACCCGCAACCCTTCCGCGTGATCGCCGACGGCCGCCGAAAGCGTCTGCCCTATTCCCGTAGCGGCGATGCCATTGATCGTGCCGGCCACGTCCACTCCCGCGGCGGAGACGGGGCTCGCCCCCATCAAGCTGGCTGCGCCATTGCCGCCCATGACGCTCACCGCGGAGGCGGAACCGTAGCGGGCTGAAGCAATAGTGAGCACGCCTGCGGATTGGGAAACCGTAACGGCATTTCCGGCATTCAGGAGTGCCGCCGTGCCGTTCAGCTTGCTCTGCACCTCCGCAGCCAGCGCATCCGCCGATCCATATGTTCCTGCGGAGAGCGTGATGCTTGCCAGAGTGCCGTCCACATTGATGTCCAACTGGTCGTTGATACCCGCGGTGATGGTCAGACCCGCGGCCTGGCTTCCGGCCACGCTGGCCTGGGCCGCGAGCCTGCTGACGGTAACGGCGTAGTTTCCCGGCACTGTATTCCCGGTAGATCCGACGTAGGAAACCAGGCTGTCGCTGGATTTCCCCTGCGCGGAAAACAGTCCGGCGATCCCATTGAAATTATTATCCAGCGCAGCCTGCAGCTTGGTGGAATCCAGCGCCAGGGTGCCATCTTTTTGGAAAGCCACCCCGATATCCGACAGCGAGCTCAATCCACCTCCGGCCGCGGCTGCGCCCACGGTCGCGGATAGCGTGGCGCGTATGCGGGACTGGATCGACAGCGTGGTCGAATCCCCCTGCAGCGCCGCGCCAGTCTTGGTCGCGGCGTTATATGCGCTGAGGCCTGCAAGGGTCTGGCTGACATTGTTGTATGCCTTGACAAAGGCTTCCACGGACGCCTTGACGCCGGCGACATCGCGCCCGACGGTCAGCGTGGTCGGGCTGCCGGTATTGCTCTTGAGCAGATTGAGCGTGACGCCCTCGATCGCATCGGTAATCGTGTTCGATGGCTTGCTGATGTCTATCCCGTCGATCTTCAGTTTGGCGTCCTGCCCCGGCTGTACCTCGGCCATGTTTCTTCCCGTACCCGCCGCTGCGGTGGGATCGAAAGCGAGCCGCGAAAGCCCGGATGCATCCAGATCGTTTCCGTCGTCGTCGGCGACACTGATCTTGATGCTGCTGGAAGCGCCCGTATCCTTGCTGGTCATTACCAGCCGGTTGCTGGCGCCATCGTTGATGATGGTCGCGCTTACGTCGATATTTGCCGCGTTGATCGCATCGCGCACTCCGGAGAGCGTGTTGTTGGCCGGATCGATCGTCACGGTTTGCGCGGGTTTCGCATTGTTCAGGGTGAAGGTGTTGGAGCCGCTATCGTATGCGCCGTACTGGATGGTAAGCGTGCCGCTTCCTATCACCGTGGAGGTGCTGGCGAATCCATCGGAACGGATTTTCTGCTGCTGCGCCAATTGCTGCACCTCGACGGAGTAACTGCCGGGCACCGCCTTGCCGTTTGCGCTGGCGGCAAGCACCGAGGAATCCGCCGCACTCGCGGTCGCCGCCTGGAATTTACTGCCATCAGCCAGACCCTGCATGGCGGTCTGGAAGGCCGAAAGCGAACCTTTGAGGGATCCGTATGCGGACAGCTTGGCCTGGTAGTCCGCTTCGCGTTTCTGCAGCAGCGCAAGCGGCTGCTTTTCCACCGCCATCAACTGGCTGACGATGCCATCCACGTCAAGATTCGATCCGATACCCGCTGCCGACATTGTCATGTTTTTCTCCAACTTCCCCGCGATGCGCCGTTGCGCCTCGACTTTGTTTCGATCCTACTTTCCTTGCGTTTATCGTCGCCGATCACCCGCCGCTTCCGATTGCTGGCCCGCACAGGTTCAAGCTTCGCTTACAGCAGTTCCTTCCTGGCCTGCGGGGGTCGTAACGAGACCGGCACGCCCGCGGCAACGGTTCCGGTCCGGTTGCCGATATGATCCCCAATCCGGCGGCTGATCGCTCATTTCCAGTTTAGGGCCATGATCCACAAAGGCTGTCCGCGGTAACGACGTTCACCTGCATGGTGAGTTCGCTACAGATGCGCATTATTGAGATCATTCTTCGATTCAAAACCGTTCGGAACTGAAACCCGGGGCATGTCGATCACCCCGGATTCCTGTTTCTGCTTCCACTTTTTCTACATTTTCGCCGAGCCGCACCGGGCAATCTCGGCCGTGCCGATCAGCCTCTCAGCAGGGACAGCACCGATTGCGGCATGGCGTTGGCCTGGGTCAGCATCGCCGTGCCGGCTTGCTGCAGCACCTGGTTGCGCGACAGGGAGGCCGTTTCAGCAGCAAAATCGGTATCCACGATGCGGCTGCGCGAGGCGCTCAGGTTTTCCGAGGTGGTCTGCACATTGGAAATCGCCGAGGAAAAACGGTTCTGGTAGGCGCCCAGGTCAGCACGGCCCGCGTTCAGCGCGCTCAAGGCCGAGTCCATCGCGGCAATGGCGAAATCGGCATTCGCGGTATTGCTGATATCGAGGTTTTTGAATCCCGCAGCGGTGGCAGTAGTTACCGCGGTGGTACCAGCCGTCAGGCCGGTGGTGGCCGTGGTGGCGGAAGCGCCGGCGAAGGCTACCACCGTGGTGCTTCCGGAAATGTTATTCAGCGTCACCTTGCCCGCCGCATCCGCGGTAGCGGTCACGTTGGTGGTGGACGAGACCGTGTTGATGGCCGCTGCAATGTTCGCGCCTTGCGTCGCGGCATTGCCGCCAGCCGCTACCGCGCCCACGCTCACGCCATTGACCGTCAGGTCTCCCGCCGTGATCGCAGTGAAAGCCGTCGCGGCTACACCGGTGACGTTGGCTGTGCTGCTGGTGCTGGTGCCGAGAGATGAACTCTGCGCGTCAACCAGACTGCTGATGGTGATGGTTTCGCCGACATTGGCGCCAACCTGGAAAGACTGGTTGGTGAACGAGCCGTCGATCAGCTTGATACCGTTGAACGAGGTCGAGGAAGATACCCGGTCGATTTCCGACTTGAGCTGCTGGACTTCGTTGTTGAGCGCCTGCCGGTCGCTCGCGCTGTTGCTCGCGTTGCGCGATTGCACTGCCAGCTCGCGGATACGCTGCAGGTTGTTGCCAATCTCGCCCAGCGCGCCTTCGGCAGTCTGCGCCATCGAGATGCCATCGTTGGCGTTGCGGGCCGCCTGGTTCAGGCCACGGATCTGCGAGCTCATGCGCTCGGATATGGCAAGCCCGGCCGCATCGTCCTTGGCGCTGTTGATGCGCAAGCCCGACGACAGCCGCTGCAGCGAGGTGGCCAGCGCATTCTGCGAACTGGTGAGGTTGCGCTGGGCATTGAGCGATACGACATTGGTATTGATGATTGCAGCCATTTCGAAATTCTCCTAGATTAAAGTCCGTTGGAATAAACCCCTACAGCTCTGGCTTGATCCCCCTGCTTTATCCGAGGCTGATCAACCGCTGCTATCCTGGTTAACGGCGCTCCAGAGTATAAATTGAGCCATTCATCAGTTTTTTTGATATCGCACGCGGTCTCGATAGCTTGCGGCCGCGCGCCATTGCGGGATTGCGGCATCGGTTCCCTTGTCCCCAGGCCTTCTGCTGCCACCTTATTCAGCAGCCATGATAAGTGCGCCGCGCTGTATTCCATCCGCGGAATAACGGGCAATACATCGCGCATCTCGGTACTTGACCCGGATGCGCGGCAATCGGGAACACGTGAACCAGTATCTGGAAAGGAATTCAGCAGGCATGAATGCCTGCTTTTGAAAACCGGATGAAAACCAGCTGAAATACGGCCTGACCCGTATCCTGGTGGGATGATCGGCAAACGCATGACGGGAATCCGGAGCATTGCCCCGGATTCCCGTCTGGCTATGGATTGCCGCTTCGGCCGATCAGCCTCTCAGCAGGGACAGCACCGATTGCGGCATGGCGTTGGCCTGGGTCAGCATCGCCGTGCCGGCTTGCTGCAGCACCTGGTTGCGCGACAGGGAGGCCGTTTCAGCAGCAAAATCGGTATCCACGATGCGGCTGCGCGAGGCGCTCAGGTTTTCCGAGGTGGTCTGCACATTGGAAATCGCCGAGGAAAAACGGTTCTGGTAGGCGCCCAGGTCAGCACGGCCCGCGTTCAGCGCGCTCAAGGCCGAGTCCATCGCGGCAATGGCCGTATCCGCTCCCCAGGTGGTGCTGATGTCTACCGTGGAGAAACCGGCAACCGTGCTGGAGGACGCGGTCGTCGTGCCGGCTGTCAGGCCGGTGGTAGCCGTGGTGGCGGAAGCGCCAGCAAAGGCCACTACCGTGTTGCTTCCGGAACCATTGGTCAGCGTCACCTTGCCCGCCGCATCCGCGGTGGCGGTCACGTTGGTGGTGGATGAGACCGTGTTGATGGCCGCTGCAATGTTCGCGCCCTGCGTCGCGGCATTGCCGCCAGCCGCTACCGCGCCCACGCTCACGCCATTGACCGTCAGGTCTCCCGCCGTGATCGCAGTGAAAGCCGTCGCGGCTACACCGGTGACGTTGGCGCTGCTGGAGGTAGTGCTTCCCAGGGCAGAGCTTTGCGCATTGACCAGGCCGCCGATGGTGATGGTTTCGCCGACATTGGCGCCAACCTGGAAAGACTGGTTGGTGAACGAGCCGTCGATCAGCTTGATGCCGTTGAACGAGGTCGAGGAAGATACCCGGTCGATTTCCGATTTGAGCTGCTGGACTTCGTTGTTGAGCGCCTGCCGGTCGCTCGCGCTGTTGCTCGCGTTGCGCGATTGCACTGCCAGCTCGCGGATACGCTGCAGGTTGTTGCCAATCTCGCCCAGCGCGCCTTCGGCAGTCTGCGCCATCGAGATGCCATCGTTGGCGTTGCGGGCCGCCTGGTTCAGGCCACGGATCTGCGAGCTCATGCGCTCGGATATGGCAAGCCCGGCCGCATCGTCCTTGGCGCTGTTGATGCGCAAGCCCGACGACAGCCGCTGCAGCGAGGTGGCCAGCGCATTCTGCGAACTGGTGAGGTTGCGCTGGGCATTGAGCGATACGACATTGGTATTGATGATTGCAGCCATTTCGAAATTCTCCTAGATTAAAGTCCGTTGGAATAAACCCCTACAGCTCTGGCTTGATCCCCCTGCTTTATCCGAGGCTGATCAACCGCTGCTATCCTGGTTAACGGCGCTCCAGAGTATAAATTTAACCGTCGCTGGAATATTTTTTCCCCGGATTTTTCAGCTCGGGATAGCGCCCGCGCGATGGGGAGAATGGCACAGACTTACCTATCTGTGGAATCTGCAAGGGGAAGAGGGAAAAGAGCAGCCGGATCAGACCAGGCCGTTCTTGATGGCGTAGCGCGTCAGCTCGGCATTGTTCTTGAGCTTCATCTTTTCCAGCACGCGCGCGCGATACACGCTTACCGTCTTTACGGACAGGCGCATCTCCTCGGCCGCATCGGTCAGCCCCTTGCCCGAAGCGATCAGACAGAGGGTCTGGTACTCGCGGTCGGAAAGCGTTGCATGGGGCGGTTGCTCGTGATTGACGCCAAGGCTGTCGGCCATCGCCTCGGCCAGCGCCGCCGTGAGGTATTTGCGGCCCCTGGCGACCTGCCGGATCGCGGCCGTCAGCTCGGCGGGCGCGCTCTGTTTCGTGATATAGCCCGAAGCGCCGGCTTTGAGGGAGCGGAGCGCATAAAGGCTTTCCTCGTGCATGCTGAGCATGAGCACGGGGATCTTGGGGTACTCCTTCTTGATCTGCTTCAGGACATCGATGCCGCTTCTGTCCGGCAGCGAGATATCCAGCACCACCGCATTCCACTCGCCCTCGCGTACGTGGCGCATCGCTTCCGAACCGCAATCCGCTTCCTTGATGAGCATGGGTTCACCGCTCTCCGCCAAAATCTGCCGCAGGCCCTGGCGCACAATGGCATGGTCGTCGACAATGAGGATATTCATGGTGTTAGGAATCTCTGAACAAGTCTTCGCTGGCGCGAAGGTAGCTTTGCGGGATGGAATGCGCGAAAGGCGACGACGCGAATGGTGCGGCCGCGCCAGAGCGGAGCAGTGTCTTCCGAAGGGAGATGCGACCCCGCAGCGGGATGCCTGCGCCCCAACAATATTGGGGTGCGGTCGAAGCATCCCCTCCGCTGCCCGATCCCCGCTCCGCGAGGCCCCTCGGGCCACGCTCCGGGGAGCCATGGCGTTGCGCTCCCTGGCATCGTAGTCCCGGCTACGACCTGCGTCGCGCGCCTCATGATCTTCCCGATTTTACCAGCAACGCGCTCAGCGAGAACTTATTCAGAGGTTCCTTAGCCTATTCATGCCAGGAGCCGGGGCGCGGGTCGCGGAGGGTGTCATTTTCTTCCGGCGCCAGCGGGATCGATAAAAGCACCGTGGTGCCCTCTCCCGGCGCGCCGCTCACGGTCAGCTTGCCATCCAGCAGGCCGGCACGCTCGACCATCCCGCGAATGCCGAAGGAATTCAGCTTTGCCTTGTCGAGCTCCGTAATGCCACGGCCATTGTCCCGCACCTCGAGCTCCAGCACGCACCCCGAAGCGTCGTTTCCAGATCCGCAAGTATCCAGCCGGACCCAAGCCTGCGAAGCTCGTCCATGCTTGGCGATATTGGTAAGCGCTTCCTGGAATATCCTGAATACGGCAACGGCGGCGTCCTGCTCCAGATCGATGTCTTCCTGCGCGCAGCTCACTTCGCAGGGAATCCCGAGGCGTTTGCTGAACTCGCCTGCCTCCCATTCGATCGCCGCGACGATGCCGAAATCCATGATGCCCGGGCGCAGGTCGCGCGACATGCGCCGGATGGAGTCGATAGTGCGGTCCACCAGCCGATCGATGGTTTGAATTTTTTCCAGCAATACGGCGTCATCCTCTCCGATGTGGCGGCTCAGCCAATCCAGGTCGATCTTGATCGCGGTGAGGTTTCCGCCCAGGTCGTCGTGGATCTCCTGCGCGATGCGGATGCGCTCATGTTCTCTTGCCGCCATGACATGCGACGACACCTCGCGCAGCCGTTCGTGGGATTCCTTGAGTTCCGCCTCCCTGCGCCGGCTCTGGGTGATATTGATGATGATGCCTTCCCAGATCACCCCGGTTCCTTCCTCCCGCCGCGGGCTCGCGCGCAGGCTGATCCATTTCACATCGTGAAACGACTCGATCCACAGGCGTCCTTCCCAGTTCCAAGTGCCGAGGCCGGCTGCCGATTCGGCTTTGGAGCGGCGCAGGCTTTCGCGATCCTCGGGCAGAACGATATCCATGAACAGCTCCGGGTTGCTCCGCAGCGTCTCGACGGGCAAGCCCAGCACGTTCAGGCACTGATCGCTCACGAACGGCAAGGCGTACCGGCCATCTTCGCCCTGAACATACTGGAAAACCATGCCGGGGGCGTTGGCGACGATGGTGGACGGCTGGGTTTCTTCTTCCGCTAGCTGGAAAGGTTCTATTTTCTTCTCCGGCAATGCTGTTTCTGGGACGAGACGAGATTGCCGAGGCTTCCGGACTCGGACTATGACACGAGAAAAAGGAAAAATCGTGGGTGCGTGCTTCCTCCACGAAATACCCCGGACTGCTGGTGGAGGCACCAAAGTGTAGACGATTACCGGCGAGTTTTTCAAGAGCTTGCCGGTTGGATGCGAAATTCTCATTGGGCAACAAAAAAGTTGCGTGCCAGTGTGGCCCGCATGGAGCCCGAAACGCTGTTTTCCTTCACCTGGCATCCTTATGCCGTGGATCCCGCGATAGACTATTCGAAGGAAACCCCTGCCCTGGTGGATTTCAGGTTGCAGCAAATCCCCGGCGGCACCCTGCTTCGCGTCACCGAATCCGGATTCGACAAAATTCCCGCCGGCCGCCGCATGGAAGCACTCCGCATGAATGATGGCGGATGGGAAGAGCAGATCAAAAATATGGAAAATCACGTCGATGCAAATGCTTAGCGTGGCCTCGGCAAAACAGCATGCCTATGCGAACGTATTTGCGGCTTTGGGAGACCCGACGCGGCTATCCCTGATCGCGAAACTCTGCGATGGCCAATCCCATTCCATTTCGCGGCTGGCGGAAGGGACTGTGCTTACCCGCCAGGCGGTCACCAAGCACCTGCGGGTATTGGAAAACGCGGGGATCGTTCACAGTGTGCAGAGAGGCCGCGAGAGCAGGTTTGCGCTCGATCCCGAGCCGATTGACGATCTCAGGGCCTATCTGGATGAGGTTTCCGGACAATGGGATCATGCGTTGGCAAGACTAAAGAAATTTGCCGAAGATCACTGATCGAACAGCAAACGGCTGTTTACACCTGGAAGTCCACCATGGACATGCCTGTTGTGCGTGATGCTGACAGTGGTCGCATAGGCTCCATGATACGTTGGGGCCGTGTTCCGTTCTGGGCCAAAAACCTGAAGAAGACATAAATAATGCCTGCGCCGTGCTGGATATTGCTTGCCCTCCTCAAATCTTATGATGCGCGCAACGACTGCAGGCACGGCTGGTATGGTAAAAAAGTGTGATTATTTTTACCCAGTTTTACCATTGATAACATATTTTATCATTCATGACGAAGTAATGAGTAGCGACATACAGAACGCATTAACTGATGTTGTGAAAATTCTCCTTGCGGCCAACGTTATCCACAGAGCTTTTACAAGAATCCTGTGGGTACCCTAAAGTAGGAAATTTGTAGCGAATATGAATACTGACAGTACCTAAACATAAACTCACCTCTACTTTTTCTCTCCCTGCACTCGTGTAACTCGCAGGCCGTCGATGTAAAGGCTTGCAAAGCCATAATGGTATGATGCTTTTCCAGACTTGGTCATTAGGAGACCTGACGCTTCCAGTTGACCCACAAATGCATCAAACGTTGAATAGAGCTCTTCCGACGTTTTTTTCCAGACTTTTTTCAGTTCTTGGATTGTGAATTGCGAGCGAAGAGATTGATTATCCTGAATGTCTTCCAGAAACCGCTTCAAGTTGGGATATTCGTTCTTAAGAGCATCTACGCGTTCGGCAGATGCAGCTTCTAGACCAGCTTGCATTGCCGGAGGGCTGAGCAATCGATTGCTTGGTATTGCCTTCGAATCGTTTTGTCCTTCAAGCTCATGGTCTCTAGCTTTCTGCAAAAGCACCGTCAATGATCTAGGATAAGTGTTGCCTTTTGCATCGGTCATTCGAGAGTAAACCCATCTTGCAGCAAAAGCATTTTTTCCCTTTTCTTGATTTAAACCCCACAGTGGTGCGAGCGCTTGGCGAAGCTGCTCTTCACTTGCAGAGTCAACCTCGGCTTCTGATAAAGGAAAGTGTCTTTGCGCAAGTGCAGAAAATTCAGAGGAACCGCCGGTTGCTAACCTATAAGCAAGTCTAAGAAAGTCTTCAATTTTCCATTGAAGAAGAAGAGTTCTCGGTTCTCCGAAATGACTTTTATTTGTAAAAACGAGCTTGCTCCAAATATCCTCTCGAAGAAATATCTTAAATCGAAGGTTATGCAAATCCTGATTATTAGAGTCATAAGCTAGACGCAGTAATCCGCCGAGGGCATCGCTCTGCCATGTACTTTCTTCCTTGATATCTTGGTCAAGGTCATCATAGAGTAGCCAAAGCTTTTTTCCGCTTTCACCGAGGCTTTGGTTCAAATCCACCATTAGGTCTCGACATAATCCATTTAATGGATCTTGCAGAACGTCCATAAGAGCAGTAGTGTGCTCTGATCGCCAACGTTCCGGTGCCCGGCTCCCAAAAGATGACGTAAGATGCGTTCGCAGGCCTTTCATCCCGGATTGTTTTAGCAGAGGTTCAAGCAAGCCCTTCCTGGTGGAAGTAAAAATTCTTACAATTGCATATGCGCGCCACAGTGAGAGCCAATCAATATTTGATTTTTCAAGCGCTCTTTGAAGCGATCCAAATTCATCAGTTGTAGGCCGAAATCTTGCATCAACCGCGGGCCCGTGACCAGGAAGTATGTAGATATGCTCAAGTTTTCCATAAGAGCGCTTACTGGCATTATCTCGGTGTTCGACAAATAAGTGGAACAACGTTGATTTTCCCGTGCCCTTGCGCCCTCGGACAACCCAACGAGCATCATCAAGGAATTTATCAAAATCTGATGTTTTCTGAAAAAAAGCATCGAAATCACTGGCTACAATAGCTCTAGCATCGCGTTCCGGAAACTTTAGAGATTCGACAATTTGCCAGCGGTTTGAATGCTTAATTGTCGTTTCTAAATTTTCTTCAACTTGAGTGTCGCGTATCTGATTAGCAAGACGAGCATAATTTGGCATCGCCGTTTCGACGGGATAAATTGAAGCCGACGCTATGCCTGGGCTATAAGGGATCTCAACCCTCTCCCCATCTTGTTCAAGGTCAAGGAGAGGAAGAAACCTTGCTACCAATTCTTGGCCGATGACCCCTTCAGGTACGGGTGACAAAACAATATGCGACTTTATCCCCGTTAAACCCGTTAATGTCTTTCGAACAAATCGGATACCGTCCATGTTTTGTTCACTCGGATAAAGGACCAAAAACGCCTCGTCAGCAAGACGCAAAAGCGATAACCCCCCCCAGTCTCCCAAGCCGGTTCGGGCATCGATTAGCAGGACATCTGGTTCGAGTTGTTCGACAAGTTCTTTCTCGAAAAGTGACCACGCATCATCTTCCCTCGAGAGGACGTCTTGATATGTAAGAGTGCGGAGACGCCGAACATAGTCAGGGCCAACTACGCCTGCGGGAATAACATTAATCTGTGCACGGGAAACAGGATCTTCAACCGCATAGGAGATGGCATTATACTGGCCAGGATTAACCTCGACTAAACGCGTTTCAAGTCCCTCACCAGTCTCGGGATCAAATGGCCTTACCTGCCGCTCCCAAAGATAGTCGACAAGGCCAGCAGTAATTGGACGCCCATCGGGCTTGGGCAATACGGCATGAAGTCCGGGAGCTTCTACGTCCATGTCTACTACCACAACGCGCGAACCGCTCCGCGCAAGATGAAAGGCAGTATGTACAAGCGCAGTCGTTCGGCCGACGCCACCTTTATATGAGTAAAAAACGATTCGACGTGGCCTGCGTTGATCACGAGTACTCGATGTGAACGATTGCCCCGATTCCACCATTGAGACTGCCTCATCCCAATTTGCTGGAATTTGGGTACCGATTGGAGTAAGCGATATTCCCATCTCTTTAGCCTCGGCGGGGGTGTAAAGATCGGTTATACCCATATTCAATCCGGCCTTTTTAAGCAACGGCTCAACCCTTTGCAAGCGCTGTTCACGCCGTTCCCCTGCGAAAGACGCGTCTATAATTAACACAATTGCGGTTTGGTCTGCGCCGACATCGAGTTCGTAGCACCCACGAAATTTCTCGTCGAGGTGTTTTCTTAGTTCAAAAACGTTGTTCATAGCAAGTTCTCATTTTTCTGCAACCAACCCAACACATACTTCAGGCTTTGCTGCCAAGCAGGCAACGCCCCTAGATCTAAATCATGGGCGGAATAGCGAAGTGCGATAAAGTTAATTTCCGTCGCGCCTATCGGGTAGCTCACACGTTCTAGGTGTTTTAAAAATGCCGGGTCCGCCTTTGCTTTACGATAAAGGACGTGCATTAACCGAACAGCGCCAACTAGATGATGCCCAGTGCGGGGGATAGGTTTCCCATACAAAGGGTCTTTTAGGCGCTTACTATTCTGGTCCCAAACCGAGATATTATGATAGAGAATTATGAGGGCTTTAAGGCGACACTCTACTGCTACTCCGCCGAGGTGCGCAGCAGTAGTAATTCTCTGATTTGGCCCTGTCAATAGAACATCAATGTCCAGAAGACGACATTTATGAGCCTGTTCATAATCTTCCATATCGCGTTTATTTCCCTTAGTATCTTAATGAGAAAAGTTGGTTTATCCGATTTTCTACTGCGTCAACTCGTAGTCCCCTGAAGATCCATGTGTATAGGCGATATTGAATTGCTCAACCGATGCCTCAACCGCCATGTTAGCGGCGAGTCTGAAGGCCTAAGGCACCTGAATTTCGCGGATGTGTTCTCGTTTCAGGCTATCTGGAAGATGTAACTAGAGGCAATCACTAAATGCAAGAGGTGGTAGCTGAAAGTGTCCACGAAAAAGAGTCAACTTCAACTCCATCCATCAGGTTTTCCATAGGGTTGTCATTTTCCGAAATGGCTTTCTCCACGCCTTTCCGAAGAGTTCGCAGATTAACGTAGCTGGGCGAGCCACACCGTGCGGCCACCACAAGTGGGGTCTTCCGCAACGGTAGCGACGACCTCAAAGCCTTGGCTGTCGAGTAGGTGCTTATATTCGGCGGCGTCGAGACTGGCATGGTAAAGCGGCTCCCCTTCAAGCCGCCCTATGGCTTCACCATGAGCAGGACCGCTTGTGAACATCAAAGCCGCGCGTGGTGCGGCGTGAGCTCGAAATATGGGGAACATTTGCTTTTGGTCATGATGATTTAAGTGGAAGAAGCTGTCCCAGGCGAGAACACCGTCAAAGGTGCGCGAGAGAGATAACAACCACATATCGGAGACCAATGTTTCCTGATCTGGGAGACGCAACTGAAACATCGAGATCATAACCGCTGAGGAATCGACTCCCATTACGGGGTAACCGTGCTCGACTAAATAAGTTGCGATCGGCTGACCGGCGCCACAGCCGATATCGAGTACCGATCCGCCTGCCGGGACTAGCCTACAAAAGCTTTGCAGCCATTTACGCTCATAAAGGTGCCCTTCTTGCAAGCGCTCACGCACCCATGCGTTAGCATGGCGTTGGTACAGGCCGACGATATTGTCCGCATCATTGCCCATCCCCTGCATGCCTGTCTACAATAGATCTTGCCATTGGCGCGCGCCGTGGGTTACCCGGACAATTTCCATTCCCTTATCGACTTGTTGGTAGAGAATCAGATAGCTGCCCGCTGACAGCATTCTCAATCCGGGCCGAATAGAGGGTTTGGCAATTCCCATGGCAGGCATCTCGCCGAGTTGTTGGCAAAGGGCATTCATGTCCTCAAGCCATTGGCACGCAGCCTGGACATTATCTTCGGCGATATAAAACGCGATATCCTCCAGGTCTGCTTCCGCCTGGGCCTGAGGCGAAACGTCATGCAGCGCCGTGGTCGGAGAGCTTGGCATCCAACCGGGCGCGGACACGGGAGAAGGCTTCATTGCCCTCAGTCACGGGACCGCTGGCAATACCCGCATCCCATCGCCGTCCCAGTTCAGTGATGATTTGATCGCGCTGCGCCCTGCGAAATTTCCAGTCACACAACGCTTCCCGCATTACCTCGCTCGCCGAGGCATACTCCCCGCTTTCCACCGCCTAGCGTATCATCGCCGCCATTTCCGCGGTCAGCGCGACACTCACTTTCTCGACATTTGCCATAACCCATTCTCCTTAATAAAGGAATAGTAGCAAAGCTTACTACCAATCACGGATTAAGGAAATGTTTTATCGATGAAGGCATGGCCACCGCCGAGAGAAGTACTTGGTAACAAGTCATTTGACATATATTTGGCTGTTACCGTTTTTCCATCTGGCGGGAGATATTGCGTGTTACATAGCGCGCATTAAGCCATTTTTCCCATAGAAGCCCAAACTAGGCATGTTCTGGCGATAATGGCGTGTCGTCATGCGCGGCGTTTTAAACATGCGCATGATGCTCAGATTCAACGGATAATCGTAACCCGACTGTCTTGAGAACCGCCAGCAGCGTTTTGAGAGTGGGGTTGCCTTTTGGTGATAACGCACGATACAGAGATTCTCGGCTGAGGCCTGCTTCGGCGGCAACGACCGCAAGCCCGCCATAGGCTTCAGCCACGGTGCGAAGCGCCAACAGGCCCGCAGCACGGTCGTCGGGATTATCGAGCGATTCCATTGCTGCCTTCAAATATTCGACTGCCAATTCGCGATCAGCGCTCAGTTCGGCGATTTCTCGTTCGTGGTGCGAGACGACACCTTTCAATTTGCTCATGCTTGCCTCCATTTCCATTCCATCCAAAGTGCCTTGGCCTGCTTGATATCTGCCGGCTGCGAACGCTTGTCGCCACCGCAAAGCAGGATAACAACCGATTTTCCATGCCTTCCAAAGTACACACGGTATCCAGCGCCGACATGAATACGCAACTCTGTTACCCCTTCGCCAACCGGTTCGCAGTCTCCGAAGTTGCCGGTTTGTATCTGGCGCAAACGAATTCGGATACGCGCCTGGGCGACCTTATCGCGCAGAGTATTGAGCCATTCAGTAAAAGGTTCGCGCCCATCGCCACGCTGATATCGGAGAAGTTCTATCATATACCATATTGTAGCTTAAAAGCTACTATGTCGTTTTCGAAAGACAACAACACGGAATATCAGGAATCGGCTGCACCCATCGCATGCAGTGCGGCGTATAGGATGGTTTTACCAACCTTGAGGCGTGCTGCAGCCTCGCGAACGTTCAATCCGTATGAATAACACCCCGACTTCGCCACATGCTCAGCGGTGATTCCGTATCTGGTCAGATCGGAAAGATATGTGGTCAGTAGTATCCGGAGATTTAGTTAAATAAATAAGATAATCCCCCGGCTATGCTGCAAAATTACTTTATTTATTTACGATTCAACACGTTATCTGCTTGTCGAAGTGGATTTAAAATCTCGATCCCGGGAAAATCCTTCTCGTTGTCCGTCACGACGATGCAATCGTTAGCTTCGGCGACCGCTGCGATGATGGTATCGAAGCCGCTGCGAGGTTTTTTTATGGCATTACCATCAGTCATGAGCCGAGCCCAGACAAGGCTGGCCTTCTCATCGAATGGCAGCACACGGCCCGCGAAGAGCGCCTGGGGGCCTTCCGGTCCTGAGAACCAGGCCTCAAGCTGATCACGCCGCCTGCCAGCCGGTTTTTCCAGTATGCCCCGCCGAATTTCCGCGATGGTCAGCGAAGCAATAAAGAGATCCTGATCGATCTGCTCGGCCATCCAGGCGACCAGGGATTCGGACGGGACCGGTTTCGTGATGTTGCTGATGATGTTGGTATCGAGGAGAAAGCGCATTAGAATTCGACATTGCGCCCTGCTTCCCGGGGACGGGTGAAACCGGAATCGACGCCCACGAGCGGAGAACGACGCAGCGCGGCGAGAATGCCCCCCTTTTTTGGTAGCTCGCCCGCCAGCGTCTGGCTGACAACGGCGCGAAGATGCGCAGCTTCCAGGCCTTCCTCCGCCAGGCGGCGCGCAAGGGAGCGGATAAGGTCTCGATCGGCATCGAGGCCCAGCACTTCAAAGCGCGCCATGCCTTGTTTGCCGAGGCGCGCGCGATAGTTCTGGATAGCGCGTTTCTGTGAATTGCTCATCGCCACCTCCGATATATTTCCAGTAATATAGCAGGAAATCCAGAGGGTGTGACAAGGAACGCTGCGAGCCCCCGTCTGCCTTATCCGCGAGAAGGGCTCAAGCTATGGAGAGGCATTAGACACAAGGCCAGCCGGCGGTGCTGGCGTGGATCATTTGATAAAATCGAACAGCGACAGCCCCTGCGTTTTCAGAAAGGCCTGTTGTGTCGCCTGCAAGTAGGTCTGCTGCTGCGTCAGGTCGCTGATGGCCTTGGCATAATCCACGTCCTGCAGCGAGGAAAGCTGCTGCTTGTACTGGAGGCCCAGGTCGTCTCCGGTATTGTTCAGCGTCTCCACTTCGTTCATCCTGTTGCCAACCCCGGAGCGAACGCGCAGCACGCTGTCCAGCGAGTTCGATAGATTGGTTTGCGCAGAATTCAGGCCATTGGCGAGCGCGGTCTTGTCGGCCGGGGTGGCGACCGGGGCCTCGAGCACGTCGATCATGTCCGACAGTGTCTTGAAGAGGCTCTGGTACCCACCTCCGGCAGCGGGTATGCGCTCGAATACTTCGCGCCCCGATTCGTTCACGGCAAGCTGCCGCGAGTCGCTGGCCTGCACCAGCCGCTGGCCATCATCGCCAAAATACTGCACGCCGCTGCCCATATCCGCGAACGGTTTGGTCGATCCCTGGAAGCCGGAAAACAGATATTGTCCGTTGGCGTCCGTGCGGTTGGCGAGACTCATCAGTTCGTCCAGATTGCCCCGCAATTGAATGGCGATGGCGGCCCGCCCGCTATCGCTGAGCGTGCCATTGCCGGCGTAAACCGCGAGTTCCTGCGCATTCTGGATCACCTGCGTCACGTTTCCCAATGTTCCTTCCAGCGCGCTCAGGCTGGTCGCCGCACTCTGCCGATTGGCCGCGTATTGCGTGTTGGCGGCGTCCGCCTGGGATACCTTCAACGCCTGCACATATGATGAGGGATTTTCCGCGGGAGTGAGAATGCGCTTTCCACTGCTGATCTGCTCCAGGTTTTTCACCTGCGCGGCTTGCTGTCGGTTGAGGGCGGCAAGACTGAGTTCGAAGCTGGTATTACTGCTGACACGCATGATCTTTCCTCTCGCTAATCTCGGTAAACCGAGTAAGCAGCCGCATCAAACGCCCGTTCCTGAATCCTGGGCCCGTCACCTTCCCAGGCTCAGCAAGGTATCGAACATCAGGTTGGCTGTCTGTATCACCTTGCTCGCGGCCTGGTACGCCTGCTGGTAGCGCAGCAGGTTGGCCGCCTCTTCGTCCAGGTTCACGCCCGACTCGGATTGCTGGTAAGCCTGGGTCTGGCTTACCAGGTTGGTCTGGGCCGCGCTGGTCACCTCCAGTTCGCGGGTCTTGCTTCCCATCTGGCTGATTATCTGTCCAAAGGCGTTCTGGTAATTCGCAGTGCCGCCCGCCAGGATATTCTGGCCCGGTAGCGCTCCCAGGAGCAGCGCGTTGCGGTTATCCCCCACGCCGTTGGTGTTGGGTTCTATGGTAAAGGTATCGCCGGGCTTCGGCTGACCGGTGATCTGCACGGTCCAGCCGTTGTAGCTGATCGATCCGCCTGGCGTGAATGAAACGCCCGCAGGGTTCCCGGTACCGGTTCCGCTTACGTCGAAAGTATTCGTTCCAGTGAAGGTCAGCGTTACGGGCTGCCGCAGGTTGGGATCTGGCGGCGCCGGGAGATTGACCACGCCGGTGCTGATGAGTCCCGTGCCAGTGTTGGCGAGCGGCGCGCCAGTGCGAATCGGCGCGGCTGCCGCGATCAGGCTGGGATCCTGTATGGCGACCTTGATTTGTCCTGCCCCATTGCGCGTGGGTTGTATCAGGAATTGGTCTCCGGCGGCCATCGTGCCGGAAGCCAGTGTCAGGCTGACGCCATCCATGGTTTGCGGAAACGTGGCGAACGTCTGCGCGGTCCCGTCATCCAGCCGCGTGAGCGTGTAATTCGCTCCATCGTAACGCAGGGAATAGTCGCTGGCGGTAAGGCTGTTGAACCCGGTAATATCCGCCGCAATGGTGGCGTTGCCCGTATTTTTTATGGAGGGAGCCACGGCCGGGCTGGGCACGGTGAAAAAGTCGCCACCCAGGTTGCCCTGCATATCCTGCCCAAGCTGATGCTGCTGGTTGAAGGTCCCCGCCAGGCCGATGGCGAGCCTTCCCAGCCCGTTGCGCACGGCGTCCAGCGATTCGCTGCGAAATTGCAGCATGCCGCCCAGTCTGCCGCCATCCAAGCTGGATTCCTTGATGGCAGCCGTATTGCCGCCGGAAACGTGCGCCACCTCAAGGCGGCTGGCGTCATCAGGCGAAGCAACTGCCGCGAGCTGGAATACCTGGGTGCCTACCACCAGCGACTGCCCGTCGCCAATGAAGATATTGTATGAGCCATCATTCTGCACCACGACGTTGGCGCGGATCTCCTGGTTGAGCTGGTTCACCAGCTCATCGCGCTGGTCGCGAAGATCGTTGGCAGGCTGGCCGCGCGCCGCATTCTCCGATTTGGCGATGGTCTCGTTCAGCTTGCCGATCTGTGCCGCATAAGTGTTTATCAGCGAAACGCTGTTCTTTATCTGCGCGTTTACATCGTCCTGGATTTCATTCAGGCGGCTGTCGAGCGACTGGAAGCGCCGCACCAGCACTTCCCCGCTGGACAGCATGGACTGGCGCGAACTGAGATCGGAAGGATTGGTGGCGACATCCTGGGCGCCATTGAAAAGACTCTGGAGCGCGGGCGACAGGCCAAGGTTGCCGTTAGGGTCCGCCAGCAGGTTATTGATCTGCTGCATCTGCGCGTAATAGGTATCAAGCTGGCTCGACTCGGTCTTTGCCTGCGTGAGCTGGTTGGAGAGAAACTGGTTGTAGGCGCGGCTTACGGTGTCGACCCTGACCCCCTGGCCGTAGAATCCCGTGCCGGTTGCCTGCGCCGGATTGGTGGATTGAACGATGGTTTGCCGGGTATATCCAGGCGTGGCGGCATTGGCGACATTATGGCCTGCGACCAGCAGCCCCTGCTGCGCGGCAGCCAGGGCGCTGAGCCCGATGCCGAAGATGCTGTTACCCATGCGGTCCTCCATCCCTGCCAAACATGCCGATGCATCTCTCCAGATGCATGCCGATCATCCTTACCGCACTCATATTCGTTCTTACGGCAGTGCCGGAAAAATATTTAGCTTTCCCGGGCGGCAGGTGCATTTTCATCGTGCCATCGTTCAAAATAATAGGTATCAGGACCAAGGCGTGGTCTTGATGATGCGGCTCAGCTTGTCGGCATAATTCGGGTCGGTTGCATAGCCCGCGCGTTGCAGGCCATGGGCGAACCCGTCGGCATCCAGCCCCCGCGCCGCCTGATCCATGATTCCCGCATAGCGCGGGTTGCTGCGCAACAGGTTGGCATAATCGCGGAAAGCGTCGGCATAGGAATCATATGCCCGGAATTTCTCCACGCTCTTCTGTGCTACGCCGTTGACATACTCGGTGGTAACTGCCTCCACTACCGCCCCTTTCCAGTTGGCGCCCGCCTTCACGCCGAACAGGTTATGGCTGGGGGTGCCGTCAGCCGCGCGGATCTCTCGCCTTCCCCACCCTGTCTCCAGGGCCGCCTGGCCCAGCATGAACTGCGCCGGTATCCCTGTTATCTGGCTGGCTGCCTGGGCATGGGGCATCAAGCGGGCCTGAAATTCAGCGGGCTGGTCTTGCAGATGGGATTGCGGGGATGTCCACTGCGGCCGCAGCGATTGCTGCAACGCCTGTGGAGCCTGGGTTCCCTGCAAATCCTGTGTAGCTGGAGCTTGCAACGGCTGCGGCGCCGCTCCCGCCGGGGATGGCGCGGAAATGTCCCGGGCGCCAGCCTGGGCGGCCTGCGCGGATATGTCCGCAGCTTCCGCGGACATGCCGCGGCTCAACTGCTGCACCATCATGTCGGCGAGCCCCACTCCCCTGGCGGCCATGCTCTGCGCGAGTTGCTGGTCCAGCATGGAAACGTATAGCCGGCTCTGGTCGTTATCCATCAGGCTGTCCTGCGGGGTGGCTTCGCGCATGCTCTTGAGCATCATGTTCATGAACAGCGCTTCGAATTGCCGGGCTGCGGCCTCAAGCCCGGCCTTGTCGGTTTTTCTTGCCTGCAGACGCAGCCCGTCTACCGCCTGGACATCGAGGGCAAGCTTGCCGGAAAGATCGGCGGATAGCGCCATCAGATGATCTCCAGGTCAGCGCGCAACGCTCCCGCCGATTTCATCGCCTGCAGGATTGCCAGCAGATCCTGCGGAGTGGCGCCAATCGCATTGAGCGCCTTGACCACCTCGGTCAGCGAGGCGCCCTCCACCATGGTGAGCATGCCGGATTCCTGTTTGATCTCTATGGTGGAGCGCTGCGCCTGCACCGTCTGACCACTGGAGAATGGGCCGGGCTGGCTGATGACAGGCTCGGTACTGATCACGACCGAAAGATTGCCATGGGCAACGGCGCAAGCTTCCACTGTCGCCGCCTGGTTCATGACCACGGAACCGGTGCGGCTGTTGACGATCACCTTGGCATAAGTCTGGGCCGGTATGACGTTCATGCTTTCCACCTCGGCAATGAATGCCACACGCTGGTCGCTTCCTTGGGGAGTGCGCACCTGTATGGTGCGGCCGTCGAGCGCCGCGGCGGTGCTGGCGCCGAAGCGCTCGTTGATCGCATCCACGATGCGCTTGGTCGTGGAGAAGTCGGTGTTGATGAGATCGAGGCGGATGGTGTCATCCTCTCCCAGCGCGACCGGTACCGCGCGCTCGACTGTCGCGCCGCCGGTGATGCGCCCGACGCTCAGGTGATTGACCTGGACCTGGCTGCCGCTGGCTGCGGCGCCAAAGCCCCCGACCAGCAGGTTGCCCTGGGCCATGCCGTAAACCACCCCATCCGCGCCCTTGAGCGGGGTCATGAGCAGCGTTCCGCCGCGCAGGCTGCGTGCGTTGCCCATGCTGGAGACGGTTACATCGATGACCTGGCCGGGCTGAGCAAAAGAAGGCAGCATGGCCGTGACCATCACCGCCGCCACGTTTCTCAACCGCAGGTTGGTGCCGGGAGGGAGATTGATCCCCATCTGCATCAGCATGCTCGTTATGGTCTGCACCGTGAATGGCGTCTGGCTGGTCTGGTCGCCGGTGCCATCCAGGCCCACCACCAGACCATACCCGATGAGCTGGTTGGGCCGGACCCCCTGCACCGAGGCGAGATCCTTGATGCGCTCAGCCTGGGCCTGCATGGGCATGACGGCCCAGCAGGCAAGCCAGGTCAGCGAAAGAATCAACCGGATGGGCTTGGGGAAGCGGCGATGCATTGCGATATATTGCATGGGTTGCATGCTTACCTCTCAAAATGGAGAGACAGTCAGGAAAAACCGCGAAAGCCAGCCCATCGTCTGGGCCTCGTCGATATAGCCATTGGCCTTGTATTCGATTTTCGCATCCGCCACCTGCACCGAGGACACGGTGTTATTGATGACGGATTCAGGCCGCACCACACCGGAAAAGCGAATGTATTCGGTGCCCTGGGTCATGGCGATCTGCTTCTCCCCGCTGACCAGCAGGTTGCGGTTAGGCAGCACTTTCAGCACCGTGACAGTGATAGTGCCCGTGAAATTGTTGTTGGAGGCGGCCTGGCCATTCCCGTCATACTTGTTGTCGGAAGAAGCACCGAGTTCCACCTTCTTGGTGATGGGCACGCCGAATACGATGGGCGGAACGCCGAAATTGAGGGAACCGTTCTTACTGACACTGCTGTTCGACTGCTTGCGTGCATTGTTTTGCTCGTTGAGCACAATGATCAGGATGTCTCCCACCATGCGCGCCCGCCTGTCTTCGAATAATGGCCGGTCGTGCGTTCCCGCCTGGAAGATGGCGCCATTGCTGGGCGCCGGTTCCGGCTGCGGGGTAACCGTGGTCAGGGGATGTTGTACGATAGCGGGCGGTGCCGGCAGGGTCACGCAGCCGGAAAGAGCTGTCAGCACGACGATGCCGGAGAATGCCGTTTTCAATGTCCGGGTGCACCGTGCGGATAGGCCGTACAGGCCAGACCTGCCGCCCCCGCCGCCCTTGCCGTTTCCGTTGCCGGAGATGAGCGTGTTCCCGTTCATTGGCTTCTCCTTTTTCCTGCGTCCTTGTATCGCTGGGCGATCCGTTACATTTGAGAAAGTTTCTGAAGCATCTGGTCCGAGGTCTGCACTGCCTTGCTGTTGATTTCGTAGGCGCGCTGCGTCTGGATCATGTTGACCAGCTCTTCCACCACGTTTACATTGGATGTCTCCACGTAACCCTGGTTGAGTATGCCGGCTCCATCGATGCCGGGCGTATTGATATTGGGCGGTCCGCTGGAGAAAGTTTCCACGTAGAGGTTTTCTCCCACCGCCTGCAATCCCACGGGGTTGATGAAAGTGGCGAGCTGCAGCGAACCCACCTCCACCGGCGCGCTGGAACCGGGCTGGGTAACGGAAACCGTGCCATCCCGCCCAACGGTGATGCTGAGCGCATTGACCGGGATGGTGATGTTGGGATGCACCTGGTACCCGCTGGATGTCACCAGTTGACCCTGGAAGTCGGACTGGAACGAACCGTCCCGGGTGTAGGCAGTGGTTCCGTCCGGCATCATCACCTGGAAAAACCCCTGGCCCTGGATGGCGACATCCTTGGAGTTGCCGGTTTGCTGCAGATTTCCCTGGGTGAACACCCGCTCGGTCGCCACGGGCCGCACACCGGTGCCGACCTGGAGGCCCGAAGGCAACTGCGTCTGCTGCGATGACTGGGCGCCGGGCTGGCGCAGGGTCTGGTACAGCAAATCCTCGAACACGGCGCGGGAACGCTTGAAGCCATTGGTGCTGACGTTGGCCAGATTATTGGCGATCACGTCCATCTGGGTCTGCTGCGCATCCAGGCCGGTTTTCGAAATCCAAAGCGAGCGAATCATGCGAATCTCCTGAGAGGGAATCCATATCGGGCGAGGCCGGGCGCCGGCATGCAGACACAGGCGAAATACCCATACTGCATTGTTTGCCGCATCATCTTCTGCATCATCTCCTGTCTCCTGCTGGCTGTCTGGACCGGTTCATGCCGGCCGCCACGTTTCCGTCATCTTATTGCAGCAATGCCGGAATCAGCGCCGGGAAAAGAGGGATGATTGCCTGCCTGTTTACGGGATTGACGGGATTGACGGGATGACGGGATGACGGGATGACGGGTTTGATGGGTTTGATGGGTCCAATGACTTCAGCTTGCCCCTGGCCGGGCAGGCCGGCATGGACCCGCGCATGCCAGGGTTAGGAACTCAGGTTCAGCAGGCTGCTGGCCCGCTGCGCATTGCCCTCCGCATTTTGCAGCAGCTTCATGTGCGTCTCGAACTGGCGCGAGAGCCCGATCATGTCCACCAGGGCATCTACCACATTGACATTGCTGCCCTCCAGCATGCCGCTGATCAAGGTGACGTTCGGGCTGGCTTCCGCCGGACGGCCGGTGCCGAGGCGGAAAAGGCCATCGGCTCCGCGCGCAAGCTGCCCCTCCGGGGGATCGACCAGCTTGATGCGCCCGGCGGTTATCACGACGTTCGATTCATTCGAACCCGGGCGAAATGGGACGGTGGAAACCGTGCCATCCTTGGCAATGGTGATGGTGGAATTGGGCTGGATGGCGATAGGGCCGCCGTCACCCATGATGTTCATTCCATTCCGGGTCTGCAATACCCCGTTTGCGCTGACCTGGAGATTTCCGTTGCGGGTATAGGCTTCTTCGCCATTCTCCAGTTGCACCGCGATCCAGCCCCTGCCTTCAACCGCGACATCGAGATCGCGCGCCGTTTCCTGGAGCGTGCCCGGCCGGAAATCCGATCCGGCGCTGGAATCGACCACGAAGGCGCGGGTTGCCAGCGTATCGCTGAATACGGGTACGGCGCGCAGCATGTTGTTTTCGGCGCGGTATCCGGTCGTATTGAGGTTTGCGAGGTTATTTGATGCGGCGGCCTGCTGTCCCAGGGTATGCTTTGCCCCGGTCATCGCCACGTAGATCATGCGATCCATCTTCTGTTCTCCATTCCAGGCGTCAAGATATTCGGGTGTTCAATCCAGGCATGGCGAATGGCTGAAAGGAAGGCCAGGCCTTCGCCGACCTTCCTTGGCGCGCTTCATTACCTCATGTTCACCAGTGTCTGCAGCAACTGGTCCTGCGTCTTGATGGTTTGCGCATTGGCCTGGTAGACGCGCTGCGCGGTAATCATATTGACCAGCTCCGACGTCAGTTCCACGTTGGATTCCTCGACCGCCCCCGACTGCAAAGCGCCCAGGCCGCTCGTCTGGGGCGCGCCCACCAGCGGAACGCCGGAGTCGGTGCTTGCTGCCCAGAGATTGTTGCCCTGCACTTGCAATCCTTGCGGATTGGCGAAATTCGCCAGTGCAACCTGGCCCAGGTTCAGGAACTTGCCATTCGAGTAGCTGCCGCGGATCATGCCATCGTTCCCGACGTCGAAACCGACCAGCTTGCCAGATGCATAGCCATCCTCGGCCAAGGAATTGACGCCGAAGCCCGACCCGAACTGGGTGGAGCCAGTGAAGTCGAGGTTGAATACCACGGGATTCGCCCCGTTGCTCACGGGTTTCGTCACATTGAATGTCGCCGTACTCAACGGGTCGAGCGCTCCATTGGACAGGTAGTTCAGCGAGCCTACCGGCGCCCCCCCATTGAGCAGCGTGCCCTCGCTGGAGGCGAATACGTCCCAGGTGTTGGCTGCCGTCTTGACGAAATAGGCGGATAGCGTGCTCGCGTTGCCCAGGCTGTCGTGAAGCGGCATGGGCGTGGAACTGGTGTACGTCGCGGAATCCGTTGGATCGAAAGCGGCCGGATTGAGCGTGGATGCCCGGGAATCCAGGTTGATCCCGGCGTTCACGAGCGTGGTGGCGCGGGGAGACAAGTCGGCCGTCGAGATCTTCAGGTCGGTTGGCGAGCTGGCGGTAATCTGGCCGGATGCGGTAGCGACGTAGCCGGTCAGGCGCTGGCCGCCGCTGGAGACGATATATCCATCCTTGTCCGGATGGAACTGGCCGTTGCGGGTATAGGCGATGTTGCCCTGGTCATTGAGACGGAAGAAGCCCGCGCCGTTGATGGCGATATCCAGCGAATTGCCGGAAGTGGTAATGCTCCCCTGGCCGAATTGCTGCGCCACGGAAGCCACGCTGACACCCATTCCCGCCTGGGTGGAGCCGCTTCCCGCGAGCGAATTGGCAAACATGTCGGCGAATTGCGCATGCGACTGCTTGAATCCAACCGTATTGGCGTTCGCCACGTTATTGCCGATCACGTCCAGATTCCTGGCCGCTGCATTCAGACCACTCAAGCCTTGCTGAAAACTCATGATACGCTCCTTGTCCTTGGTAAGCGTCTCGCTCCGGCTTGGGCGCGAGACAGAATATGATTAAACTGCTCCGGTTTCGAATACTCAGAAAATCTGCTTCACATCGGCGATTGCCGCTGTGCCCAGTGACCCGACATTGAGGCGCGCTCCCTGGCTATCCTGCGATACGCCCTGGACCATGCCGATGGCCAGCGGCTGCGCGTCGACCTTCTGACCGCCGCGCGTCGCCTCGACACTGATCGTATAGCCGCCATCGGCTGCCTGGGTTCCGCCCGCGGTTTTGCCATCCCATCCGAATGCAAGCGATCCCGCAGCCTGCGGACCCAGGTTCATGACCTGCATGGTTGCGCCGGAGCTGTCCTGTATCGTGACCTTCACCTCATCCGCAGGTTGCGCCAGATCGATGCCGAACGCGCCGCTGCCGCCGGCGAGATGCAGGGCCGAACCAGGCACGAGGACATTGTGCCCGATCATGCCTGCCGCCTGCAGGGACTGCCCGGCGGTGAAACCATTCGCCATGGCCTGCAGGGTGGTGTTGAGTTTCTCGATGCCATTGACGGTGCTAATCTGGGCGAGCTGGGAAGTGACCTGGGCGTTATCGAGCGGATTCAGGGGATCCTGGTTCTTCATCTGCGTGACCAGCAGCTTGAGAAAGCGGTCCTGCGGATCGTCCGCCGCGGGCTGCGTCGTGTTTTTTGCGTTGTACGATGTGAACAGGTTCGAGGCCTGTCCCGTTTCCTGGATGGAGCTCATGGCGGTTTTCCTTATTGTCCGATGGTCAAGGTTTTCAACAGCAGCGTCTTCGCGGTATTCATCATGTCCACGTTGTTCTGGTAGGAGCGCGAGGCGGAAATCATGTTGACCATTTCCTCCACCACATTGACATTGGGCATGGTCACGAAACCATCCTTGTCCGCCATGGGATGGCCGGGCTCGAACACTTTTCGCATCGGGGATTGGTCTTCGATTACTGCCGAGACGCGCACCCCGGCGGTGCCATAGGACCCATGCACTCCATTCATGCCATCCGCGGGCAATCCGGCGGCAGCCTGGGCGCCGACGGATTGGGTGGTAAATACCACCTGTTTTGCCTTATAGGCCTCGCCATTGGAACTCGCCGCGCTGTCGGCGTTGGCAAGATTGCTCGCAACAACGTTGAGACGCTTGTTCTGAGCGGTCATCGCCGAACCGGCGACGTCGAAAATGCTGAATAGCGACATGATCCGGTTTCTCCTTAATTTTGAAGGGCAGCCAGCATCATCCGCACCTCGGTGCTGATGAATGTCAGGTTGGCCTCGTAATGGATGGCGTTATCGGCAAACTGGCTGCGCTCGATATCCATGTCCACGGTATTGCCGTCCACGCTGCCCTGCACCGCTCCGCGGTAAAGCAGGGGAGCGCCGCCATTCGCGCTCGCGGGAGGCGCGATATGGTTGGGCGCGCTGGTGGCAAGCACGACGGCATTGCCGCCCGTCAACGCACCTTGCAGCGCCGCGCTGAAATCAATATCCCGCGCCTTGTACTGGGGCGTATCCGCGTTGGCGATGTTGGATGCGATCAGTTGCTGCCGCTGGGCCCGCAGGTTTGCGGAATCCTGATAAAACCGGAAGGTGCTGTCCAATTTGTCTATCACGGAAACTCCTCAAAAACTCCTCAAGTTATGCATCTCGCTGCTGTTCACCACTACGGATTGCAGCCACTGTGGACAGCATCCCGCATGGAGCGCGCAGCGTACGATGCAAGCATGGTAGGGCATCGCCTCTGGAATCAAACCAGGGAAAAGAAAGCCAATTACCCCGCATCTCGCTGCTTTGGCCCGCTGGCTTGGCAATGGGCGCATCATAGAGAAACCCGCTGGAAGGCAATCGGATGAACAGCGGCCCAAATCAGCCTCAGTTCCATTCAATGGCGCCGCCGGGATATGGCTAGAATTCCTCACGTCGCCGCGGCTCGCTCCGAAACGCGGAAAAAACTGGAGAAATCATCATGCCTGCAATCGGTTCGCGCCATTCGCGCACTTCGTCATCCGTTCCCGGCCTGCTCCTTCTTGTCCTTACGCTGGCGCCCGCGGCGGCACCCGCTTCGCCGGATGTCAAGCAGGATCACGGGCTCATCCAGGCATCGGTCACGCATTTCCTGCGCATGCAGACAGCCGGACTTCCCGGCGAGGTGGAAATCATTCCCGGCGCAATCGATACCCGCGCCAGCTTGCCGGCATGCGCTGCACTGGAGCCCTCGCTGCCGCCGGGAAGCCGAGCGTGGGGCAGCACGACCGTGGCGGTGCAATGCACCGTTCCCCACTCCTGGACGATTTATGTTCGCGCCACGGTAAGAGTCGTGGCGGATTATGTTGTCAGCGCCCGCCCGCTGAACCAGGGCCAGTTGCTGACCGCTGCGGACTTCGCAATACGCAAGGGAGATCTGACGCAGCTTCCCCCCGGCATCGTCACGGACCTGAACCAGGCGATCGGCATGACCATGGCCGGCAGTATCCCCTTCGGAAGCCCGTTGCGCCAGGACATGCTGCGCGCCCAGATCGCGGTGAAGCAGAACCAGCCGGTCAAGCTGGTTTCAAATGGACGCGGATTCAGCATAAGCGCCGAAGGCAGGGCGCTGGGCAATGCGCTGGAAGGACAGCGTGTGCAGGTCAAGAACCATTCCGGCCAGATAGTGAGCGGCATCGCCCGCGCGGGATCGATAGTCGAGGTGATCTATTGATGACGCGCCCTGGCATTCCGGATGCCGGACAGTCATTTCCTCCACCCGGAAGGAAACTTGTTCGAAGGCTCGCGAATGATCTACAATGGTTTATGCCAGCGACAGGAGTATCCGGGATAATGAGGGGATGAAGTGGCGGATGGCAGCATCAATTTACGCCCAATAGCGCCGGATTGTGCCGGATATTTCCGTTCATGTTTCCTTCTCAAGTTTTACCTGGGGCTGCCGTTAGATATCTACGGTCAACCGTAGGAGAGATACCATGAAAATCGATAATTCCGCCAACAATACTGTCACCGCCCTTCCAGGCGAATCACCTGTTCGATCGGCCAGGGCCGCGCAAAAAGCGGAACCGGAAGCAGTCGTGAATGGCCAGGGCGCCGCTGTGCACCTGAGCCCGCAATTGCAGACCATCGAGAAGAATTTCGCCAGCAACGAGGCTTTCGATATCACGCGCGTGAATGAAATCAAGCAAGCCATCAGCGAAGGACGCTTCACCGTCAATCCCGGCAAGGTAGCGGATGGCCTGCTCGATTCCGTGCGGGATCTGATCCAGAACCGGAACACCTGATTCGACTCGTCATCATGGCTTTTGACCCGGCTACGCGTATTGCAGCGGAACGCGATGCCACGCAGGATTTCATCCACCTGCTCCAGCGCGAGCAGGGTATCCTGCAGGAAAAAGATGTTTCCGAATTGCTGGCGCTGTCAAGGGAAAAAGGCAGTCAGGCCCAGCGCCTGGTGGAGCTTGCAAGCGAGCGCAATCGCTGGATCGAAAGCCTGGGCTGCAGCCACGATCACGCCGGGATGGAGCGCGCCCTGCAAGGCTGTCCGGAAGCGGCGCAAGCCTGGAGCCAATTGCTGCAGCTTGCCCAGGCCGCGAGCGAACTGAACAAGATCAACGGCATCCTCGTCAACCAGCGGCTGCGCTACAACACGCAGGCGCTTGCCGCGTTGCAGGGGCCGGTGCAAAGCGCTGGACTGTCCGGCCTTTACGGTTCGGATGGACAGCCACGGCTGTTCAAGGGTGGCCGCCGGCTGGGCGAGGTTTGATTCTTCATTTCGCTCTCCCGCCTCCGCATGCAGATGTATTGAATGGGTGGCACGGGAAGATGCTTTTACCGCTTTGCAGGCGCGCGGGCAAACCCGTTTTGATCATTCCGGTTGCTTCCCTAGGACTTTCCGCCTTATAGCGCGCAATGCGCCTGCAGCGATTGCTGGACGTCCAGCGCATGAATCTCATCCGATGTCTTGGTGGGCTACGCTGCGCTTTCCCATCCTTCCATTGCCGCTATTGTTGCGATTGCTTGCGGCAGGATGGATGGAGTGAAACGCAACCCATCGCTATAGCCTTGCTTTCAGCAACCCACACGAATTATTTTCTCGTCATCAGATCGCATATGCATGGGCATTTCCGGTGCTTCCGGGTATTTCGGGCACCGGCAGGAACGAGTGCCAAGCCAAAAAAAAGACTCAAGCCGATCCGGTTTCCGACTCCTTGCGATCTTCTGTCCGGACTTCATGCACGGGGCCGGCTGGCGAAATGCCAGCATCCGGCGCGGCTGCGTCTTCCGGAGTTTCCTCCTGATCTTCAGGCGCATCCGGCAAGCCGGACAGGATCATCAGGGTGACGCGGCGATTGCGCGTACGTCCCTCTTCGGTATCGTTCGATTCCACCGGATGATTTTCCCCATAGCCCACGGCGGTAAGCCGGGAAGCGGCCACGCCGCTGTCGATAAGCAGCCGCACCACGCTCGTGGCCCGCACCGCGGAAAGCTCCCAGTTGGAGGGAAACCTGGGGGTGGTGATGGGCTTGTCATCGGTATGCCCCTCGACCTGGATGAACTGATCGCCCTTTTGCAGAACCTGCGCCACCGCCCTGAGCGCTTTGCCGGATTCCTCATGCAATGTCGCCTCGCCGGATGAGAACAGCACGTTGGCATTGATTTCCACCCGCACTCCCCGTTCGTTCTGCATCACCCGGACCTGCCCGTCTTCCACCAGGGGAGCGAACGCTGCCACGATATCGCGCGCAATGCGCTGCAATTTTTCGTGCTGCCTGAGTTTCGCTTCCGCAAAACGCCTGGCTTTATCGCTTCGTGCATCCTCCCTGGCGGCTGGTTCCGGACGAGGCGGCGTCTCGATGCGTTGAGGCAATGGATCGGGTGCGACGATAAGCGGGTTGCGGCGCTCCGCTTCCTTCGCGAACGCGGCGATGAGCGAATTCGTCAGCTTGCGGTACTTGCCCTCGTTGACCTGGGAAATCGCATACATCACGGCGAAGACCGCCAGCAGCAACGTGATGAAATCGGCATAGGACACCAGCCAGCGCTCGTGGTTTTCCCGCTCTTCCGCCCTGTATTCCTTTCTCATGTTCCATCCTTCCTCATATGGTATTCACCTGCTCCGGAATCAAACTTCCAATCATGTATCCTGCATGGCAACGGTAGCAACGGTAGGATGGGTGGAGTGAAACGCAACCCATCAAAAAACTCCACCCATCCTGCGCAAACTGCATAATCCACAATGCATGTCATGGAATATAACGTTCCACTGGAACCAAATACGGGTTTTGCTCATACCCCATATCCCTTCAGCCTCCCGGCTATCAGCCTGGGATTCTCGCCGCTCGCGATCCCCACCAGCCCGTCCACCATCATCTCGCGCATCAATACCTGGCGTGAGATCAGGGTCTTCAGCTTGTTGGCCATGGGCAGGAATGCAAGGTTCGCCAGCCCCACGCCATAGATGGTCGCCACGAAGGCAACGGCGATCCCCGCTCCGAGATTCGCCGGATCGGACAGATTTTCCATGACCTGGATAAGCCCCATTACGGCTCCGAGGATGCCGATGGTGGGCGCATATCCGCCTGCCGCCTCCCAGACTTTCGCTCCCTGGCGGTGCTGGTCCTCGAAAGCCTGTATTTCGACTTCCAGCACCCGTTTCAATTCTTCCGGCGGGGTGCCGTCCACCACGAGCTGCAACCCCTTCCTGATGAAAGGGTCGTCGATTCCCGCGATGTGCGGATCGAGCGAAAGCAGCCCTTCCTTGCGCGCCGAGTTGCTCCAGGCGGAGACATGATCCACCAGCGCCCCGGCGTCCAGCAGTGGCGGCATGAATATCCAGCGGCTCATCCTCATGCCGAGCAGAAACTGGCGCACCGGGCTTTGCAGCAGCACGGCCCCGAGGGTACCCCCCACCACGATGGCAAACGCCGTGAACTGGATGAGCGAGCCCGGGTGGCCCCCTTCGAGTGTCTGGCTGCCGAAAACCGCTATCAGGGCAATGACGATGCCCGCTATGCTATTGAAGTCCATGCTCCCTCCTTGAGTTTGGCGCGCAACCGCGCAACCGCCTGGTTGTGAATCTGACATACCCTCGACTCGGATACGCCCAATACTGCGCCGATTTCCTTGAAATTCAGCTCCTGCTCGTAGTACAGCCCCATCAGCATCTTTTCCCTTTCCGGCAGATCGCCGATCGCCTCAATCAGCAGTTCGCGCAAATCGTCGTTCAGCAGGCTTGCCAGGGGATCGGACCCGGCGCCGGAGCAGTTGCGCTCCAGGAAATCGTCATCCCCCTCATTCACAAAATCCTCGTAATGGATGAGCTGGGTCCCATGGGCATCCATCAGCATCTGCTGGTAATCGGCAAGCGGCACCTTGAGTTCTGCGGCGATTTCCGCTTCCGCGGGCGGACGGCCGAGGCGATGCTGCAATGCCTGCACTGCCGTCTCGATCTGGCGCATACTTTTGCGCGCGCTGCGCGGCATCCAGTCGGTCTGGCGCAATTCATCCAGCATGGCGCCGCGGATACGCTGGGCCGCATAAGTCTCGAATTGCGCTCCCGGTGTTTCCTCATAGCGGCTCAGCGCCTCCATCAGACCCATCATTCCTACCTGGATGAGATCGTCCACTCCCACGCTGGGCGGCAGCTTCGCCATCATGTGGTTCGCGATGCGTTTCACCAGCGGAGCGTACTCGGCTACCGCGGGCTTTCTATCGATGACACCTGCTGCGTTATACATGATCACTCCTCGTTTCCTGGATGGTTGCGCTGCTTTGCCTGGCGTGTTGATCGGAATGGCTGGGCTGGTCGCCAGCGAGCCGCGTGAGGCTTTGCATGAACCCGCGCATGCCGCCGTTGTTCGCGTCTTCGGACGTCCAGTTGAAAAGCGATTCCGCCGCGCGGCCGAAGGCGACGGCCGATTCGGATGCGGGGAACAGGTCTATGACCGCGCGGCCGCGCCGGATCGATTGCCTGAGCTTGTCGTCCGGCGGTATGAAGCCGATAAAATCCAGCGATACCGAAAGATAGCGGCTCGCCACCCGGGCCATGTTATCGAATATCTTTTTCGCTTCCGTTGCCTCGTTGACCTTATTCACCAGCACGCGGAAGCGCTGGCTGCCGCCATTGCCGCTTATGTGCTTGATCAAGGCGTAGGCCGCGGTGATGGATGCGGGCTGGGATGAAACCAGGACCGCGATTTCGTGGCAGGGGAAGACAAGCGAGAGCAGTTTGCTGGCGTGGCCTGGCGCCGCATCGACGAGTATTACGTCCACGGGAGGCGTCAGGCTCCCGAACGAATCGACCAGGTGAGCCTGATCGTCCGGATTAAGCTTGTTCAGCACTCGCATGCCGCGTCCCGCCGGCAGGATGCTGAATCCATCGTAATGCTGGATCAGCACCTTGTCGAAAGCCATGTCGCGGCGAATCACATCCAGCAGATCCCGATGCGCGCTGAGTCCCAGCGTTCCGCCCAGGTTGCTGGCGCTCGCATTCTCGTCGACTATCAGCACCTTTTTGCCGCTTCGCACCAGGGCGGTCGCCAGGTTGATCACCGCGATGGTCTTGCCCGCGCCCACGCTGCCCGAGATCACGGTTGCGGCATGCAGATTGCTGTCCTGCACCAACAGGCGGCGCAGGCCCTCGGCCTGGTCCTGTATCGGATTAGCCAAGGCAGCCTCCATTCATTCCGAGACCGGCCATCCTCCCGGTTCCCTCCCTCATCAGCAGCGGAAATGCGTTTTCCGGCATGGCAAAGGGAGAAGCGGCAGGCAGGTTATCGAAGGCGTCACCAACAAGGTGATCCGCATTGCCGATATGCAGGTCCTCGGGAACTCTTTGCCCGGTAGCAGTATAGTAGAGCTTCAATTGATGGCGGATGACAGTATCGAGCACGCCGCCGGTGGTAGCCGCTTCGTCCAGCTTGGTAATGATCGTCCCCGCGAGGCCGCCGCCCTCGTAGGCAGAAACGACTTCATTCAGCGTATCTCCGCTGGATGAGGCATTGAGCAGCAGCAGGCGCTTGACATCCGTGCCGCAGCCGGAAAGCATCGCCACCTGTTCGGCCACCATCCTGTCGCGCTGGCTCATGCCGACGGTATCGATCAGCACCATGTGCTTGCCCCTCAGTTCCAACAGGGCCAGGGAAAGATCCTGCTGGTCCTTTACCGCGTAGACCGTGACCCCCAGGATCTTGCCGTAAATGCGCAACTGCTCATGGCCGCCTATCCGGTATCCATCCGTGGTCAGCAAAGCCAGCTTGTCCGCGCCATGGCGCACCACGCAACGTGCGGCAAGCTTGGCCGTGGTCGTGGTCTTGCCCACCCCGGTAGGCCCCACCAGCGCATATACGCCGCCTTGTTCCAGGATTTCGTTTTCATTGGCAATAGTCTGCAGGTTGGCTTTCAATACGGTCTTGATCCACTCCATGGCCTTGCGTTCTTCCAGGCCCGCGGGAAGCCGTTCCAGCAGTTCATGCGCCAGCGCGGCGCTGAATCCGGCTGCCAGCAACTGGCCGAGCACGTGACCACGGCTGGGGTCGCGGCGCTGCCGCTCGGTCCATGTCAGCGTAGCAAGCTGATGCTCGAGCGTGCCGCGCATCGACCTGATTTCGCTGAGCACGCTCGCTGCCACCTGGTCGGCAACCTGGCGGGAATCGAACGCGGGCTGGCCAGTCGCTTCGGATACCGCACCCTGCTCCCGCGCCTGCGATTTTACCGCCTTGCGGACAGTTGCCGTGGCGCGCCGTTTCCTGGGGCCTGCTTCCACCTCATGATCCCGGATATTTTCTTCCCTCGGCCCAGGAATGGCTGGCTCGTCGCCGTTTTCGGGCTGGCGCAACGCTCCATTGCCGGATGCCGTATCCACCATGCTTGCGGCAACGTTCTTTCCGGCCCCGAACGCAGGGAGGGTTGCGGCACTGACGTTCTCCGGCATCCGCTGGGTATTCCCGGCAGCGGGCGCCAAAGGCTGGCGCGCTGCATCGGCGCCGGTTGCGAAGGTCGGAATGTTCGATACCGGGGAACGCGGGGGCCGTTGCTGCTGCTTATCGAACGCCGGAAACTTGAATCGCGGCAAACTATGGGCCGCAACAGGATTGCTCCCCGCTTCTTCCTCCAACCACTCCTCCTCGGATTCCTCCTGCTTGTTCCGCCCGCCTTGTTCCGCCGGCGGCGCCATGAATGGAGAGATCTTCCGGGATTGCGCCGTTTCTTCCATTTTCACCGCCCGATAGACGGAGGCCTTGGCACTTTTTTGGCCTGGAACACGGGAGCCCGGTTGCTCCGGCTCCGCATCATTCCTGGATTCATCCAGCCGGGTTCTGTCCACCGCACCCTTCGCTGCGGCTTCCCCTGCTTGCGGCACCAGCGCCGTGATGTCTTCCGCGCCGAGGGCGAGGATTTCGACCCCGCCATCGACCGAGCGGTTGGAAAGGATGACTCCATCGGGACCCAGCGCATCCCGCACCATGCGTAATGCATCCCGGGTAGTGGCTCCAAAAAACCGCTTTATGCTCATGCTCTCGCTCCTAGAATGGTGGTGACTTTGATGTTGCTGGAATCGGGTACTTCAGCGTGCGACAGAATCCTGAGTTGCGGCAGCGCGCGCCGCAGGAAACGGGCGAGCAGCGTCCTGAGCGGCGCCGGTACCAGAAGCACCGGAGCGATGCCCATCTGCTCCTGGCGCTGGCTCGCGCCCATGGCTTCGCGCAACAGCGTATCGGCCAGCCCTGGCTCGATGCCGGTATTGTTGGGGCTGGCCTGCAATGCCTGGACAAGCAATCTCTCCAATCCGGTATCCAGTGCCATGACCTGCAATTCGCCCATCTGCGGCGCGATCTGCTGCACGATCGCCCTTCCCAGCGCAACCCGCACCAGGGCAGTCAGTTCGTACGGATCCTGCACTCGGCTCCCATGTTCGGCCAGCGCATCCAGAATCGAGCGCATGTCGCGTATGTGCACATTTTCGTCCAGCAGGTTTTGCAGGACCTTTTGCACCGTCGAGATGGGTAGGAGCTTGGGAGTGAGGTCTTCCACCAGCTTGGGAGATTCCTTGGCCAGCCGGTCGAGCAGTTGCTGCGCCTCCGTGCGGCCCAGCAATTCCGCTGCATGGCCATGCAGCAGATGATTCAGGTGGGTAGCCACCACGGTGCCGGCATCCACCACGGTATAACCGAGCATTTGCGCATGGTCGCGCTGGCCGGCTTCGATCCACAAGGCGGGAAGCCCGAATGCGGGATCGCTGGTGGCGGCGCCCGGCAGGCTGCCGGAGACATTTCCGGGATTGATGGCGAGATACTGGCCGATATTGACTTCGCCCGCGCCAATGGATACGCCCTTTATGGTGATGCGGTATCCGTTGGGGCGCAGTTCCAGGTTGTCGCGTATATGCACCGAAGGCGGCAGATACCCGATTTCCTGCGCAAATTTCTTGCGCACGCCCTTTATCCTGCGCAGCAATTCGCCATCCTGCGCTTTATCGACCAGCGGGATCAGGCGGTAGCCCACTTCGAGGCCCAGGATATCCACCGGCATGACGTCATCCCAGCTCGCGTCCTGCACCTCCGCCGGCGCTTTGGGCGCCGCCGTTGCTTGCGCCGCCACCGCCCGCTTCTCACGTTTGATCATCAGGTACGCGCCGCCGCCCAGCACCGCGGCCAGCAACAGGAAAGCAACATGGGGCATGCCGGGTATCGTGCCCATCAGGCCGATGATCGCAGCCGTCAGGATCAGCACTTGCGGCTTCATGAAAAGCTGCGTGATGAGCTGCCCGCTGATATCCTCGTCGGTGCCTACGCGGCTGACCACCAGGCCCGCCGCCGTGGAGATGATAAGCGCCGGTATTTGCGCCACCAGCCCGTCGCCGATGGCCAGCAGGGTGTAATTATGCGCCGCGGTGGAGATATCCAGACCGTGCTGCAGCACGCCGACGACCAGGCCGCCGATCACGTTGATGAATAGAATCAGGATGCCTGCTATCGCGTCTCCACGCACGAATTTGCTGGCGCCATCCATCGAACCGAAGAACTCCGCTTCCTGGGCAATGGCGCCGCGCCGCTTGCCAGCCTCCTCCTCGCCGATGAGGCCGGCATTCATGTCCGCATCGATGGCCATCTGCTTGCCGGGCATCGCATCCAGGGTAAACCGCGCGGCGACCTCGGCTATGCGCCCCGCACCCTTGGTGATGACGATGAAATTGATGACCATCAGGATGACGAACACCACGATGCCAACCGTGTAGTTGCCGCCCACCAGGTAGTGGCCGAAAGCCTCGATGACCTTGCCTGCCGCATCCGGCCCGGTATGGCCTTCCATCAGCACGATCCGGGTGGAGGCAACATTGAGCGACAGCCTCAGCAGCGTGGTCAGCAGCAGCACGGTGGGAAACGCGGCGAACTCCAGGGGTTTGTGCGTATGGATGCTGACCAGCAGCACCATGATGGAAAGAGCGATATTGAAGGTGAACATCATGTCCAGCAGGAAAGCCGGCAATGGCAGCACCATCATGCCCAGGATCATGAGTATCAGAAGCGGCCCTGCGAGGCCCCTTGCGTTCACGCCGCTGAAGAAAGAGGAAAGGCTGGCAATCGCGTTCATGGGTTAACGGGCCTCACTGTCGGTTTCTGTCGGGGATGCGGAGGATGAGCTGTTCAGCGGATCCATATCGGCCGGCACCGCAAGCGTGGCGGGCGGAACCGGCGCCTTGCGGCCAGCCATCGCATTCGGGCCGTATTCGCGATAGCGGCGCAGCTGATAAACGTAGGCCAGCACTTCGGCCACGGCGTTATACAGCGCATGGGGAATTTCGTCGCCCAGTTCAGTGTGGGTATAGAGCGCGCGCGCCAGGGGCGGCGCTTCGAGCACCGGGATGTCATGCTCCGCGGCGATTTCGCGGATTCTCAGAGCCAGCAGATGCGCGCCCTTCGCAATCACGCGGGGCGCGCCCTTCTTGCCATCCTCATATTTCAGCGCGACCGAGTAATGCGTGGGGTTGGTGACGATGACGTCCGCCTTGGGGATTTCGGCCATCATGCGCCGCCGGGCAATCTCGCGCTGCTGGGCGCGTATCCTGCCCTTGACCTGCGGGTTGCCTTCCGTTTCTTTTGCTTCCTGCCGCGCTTCTTCCTTGGTCATCCTGAGCTTGCGGTGATGGTCCCATAACTTATAGGGCACATCCGCCGCCGCGATCAGGATCATGGTGCCGGCCACGGCAAGAAAGCTCATCGCCACCAGTTCGCCCATGTGGCCGATCCCTGCCGCCACGGGCGCCGCGATCAATGAAAGCACGGCCTCCTTGTGATGCCAGATGGTCCATACTCCGGCGCCGCCGATCAGCGCGGCCTTGAGGAGGGCCTTCGACAGTTCGACCAGGCTGTGCATGGAAAACATCCTGCCCAATCCGCTTGCCGGGTTGAGCCGGCTGAACTTGGGGATGAGTGCATTCCAGGTGAACAGCCAGCCCGAAAGCAGCATGGGCGCGGCGAGCGCCGCCAGGAGCATCAGGACCAGAAAGGGAGCAAGTGCAAGCAGGGCGTGTATCGATTGCCCGAGCAGGCGCTCGGAAAGCAGTCCCGCATCGAAGCCGACGTCGCGGGACACTTTCATGCCGTCTTTGATCAGGCCGGCAAGCTGGCCCGCAATATGGCCACCCATGAACCACATCGCGGCGCCCGCAGCGATCAGGGTGGCAAAGGTGGATAGTTCCGGAGAACGCGGAACCTGGCCTTCCTCGCGGGATTTCTCCAGCTTCCTGGGCGACGCAGGTTCTGTTTTTTCGAGATCGCTCTCTTCGCTCACGCCTCACTCCGATATCTCGTTCATCAAGGCTGCCAACGCTACGATCGGCTACCATTGGCGAGCATTATCGAACGGCCCGGGCGCGGGTCATCGAGGGAAAAGAGAGAAATTCCCGCCGCTATTCGGCGTTAAGAAATATCATCAAAAAAAGGATCAGATCATGGAATGAGCGCATTTTCTCATCCGGCCTCGGAAGGCTCCAGGGTCTTGGCATTGATCGTGGCGGCATCGCTCTTGATATCCATGGTTGTCCCGCCTTCCTGGGTGACAGCCTCCGCCGCCTTGTGGCTCATCACGACGATGCTGATGCGCCTGTTCACGGGGTTGACGGGGTTGGCCTTGTCGAACAGCACGGCCGAACTCAACCCCACCACGCGCATGATCTTTTGTTCGTTCATCCCACCCATGACGAGCTGGCGGCGTGAAGCATTGGCGCGATCGGCGGACAGCTCCCAATTGCTGTAGTTTTTTTCTCCGCTGGCATAGGGAGTGGCGTCGGTATGGCCCGCGAGGCTGATCCTGTTCGGCATTTCGTTCAGCACTCCGCCAAGCTTCTGCAGTATATCCCGGGTATAGGGCTGCAGATCCGCCTTGGCAAGCGCAAACATGGGACGATTTTTATCATCGACAATCTGGATGCGCAATCCCTCCGATGTAATGTCCAGCAGCAGCTGATTCTTGAAGTCGCGCATGGTCTCGTTCGAGGCGATCAACCGTTCCAGCCGGCTCTTCAGGTCCTCGAGCTTGATTCTGTCCAGCCGTTCGAGCTCGGCCTGGGCCGCCTTGAGGTTGCGAGGCTTGCTCCTCTCGCCGCTTACCTTCCTGGCCTGGCCGACATTCATCGTAATATCCCTGCCCCCTCCCTGGATCACGCTGGCACGATCTCCGGTTCCGCGGGCCTTATCCAGAGGGGTCTTCACCGGGGTCTGAAAATACTCCGAAAGCCCCTGCAACTGCTCCTCGCTGGCCGAGCCCAGCAGCCACATGAGCAGGAAGAACGCCATCATGGCGGTGACGAAATCCGCATAGGCGATCTTCCATGCGCCCCCATGATGGCTGCCATGTTTTTTCACTTTTTTGATGATAATGGGGCGCTTCTCAGTCGCGGTCATGGTTTACTTCCTGGAATCATCCATCCTGAATCCCCCTGCAGTGAACTCGCCATATGGCTGAACCTCGAGTGCCGTGGAAAGTCTTCGTGGATCATGGTTCCAAACTGGAAATGAGCGGTCAATTGCCGGATGCAGATTCAAGATCGCCTATTTATGCCTTGCCTGCCTGACACGCTCTTCCAGTTCCACGAAGCTCGGGCGCTCGGTCGAATACAGCGCCTTGCGGCCAAACTCGACCGCCAGGGCGGGAGCGTAGCCATTGATGCTGGCAAGCAATGTCATCCGGATGCACTGCAGCATCTTGGTCGACTCCTCGAGTTTTTGCTCCAGCACGACGGCGCACGGTCCGACGAAGCCGTAGCCCAGAAGAATTCCCAGGAAAGTGCCTACCAGCGCCTGCGCTACCAGCACCCCCAGCTCCGAGGGCGGGAGACCAACCGACGCCATGGTATGGATCACGCCCATCACAGCGGCGACAATGCCGAATGCGGGCATGCTGTCTCCCAGCTTGGAAATGCAGTGCACCGGAATCTGGCCCTCCTGGTGGTGCGTCTCGATTTCATTATCCATCAGGTTCTCGATCTCGAACGCATTCAGATTGCCCCCCACCATCAGGCGAAGATAGTCGGTCATGAACTCGATTGCCTCATGATCAGCCAGGACGCTGGGGTAATGTGAGAAGATCGGGCTCTCGCCCGGAATGTCGATATCGGACTCGATGGACATCAACCCCTCCTTGCGCACCTTCGCCAGGAGATCGTAGAGCAGCGCCATGAGGTCCATGTAAAGCATTTTCGTGTACTTCGGGCGGTGAGCAACCCTGGGCAAAGCCTTCAATGTCGCCTTCAGCGCCTTGCCTGTATTGCCCAGCACGGAAGCGCCCACCGCGGCCCCCCCTATCATCAGAAGCTCCAATGGCTGATACAGTGCGGCAAGGTGTCCGCCCGCCAGTGCAAATCCTCCGAATACTGAACCCAGAGTGATGAGGCATCCTACAATGATCAGCATTTTTACCGGTACTCCGTTTCGATGATTGATGCTGCGTGTCCCCGCTCTTGCGGGATTTTCAATTCGTTGGCTCAATGCAGCCCGGCACTGCCGGCAATTGCGCGAAGGCCCGCCTCCAGGCGGCAGCCGTGCTGCATTGGAACATTCACTTCTGTAACGGCGGGAACCTGGCAAACTTTAACGGGAGCAAGCGAAAGAAGCGCTGAAAAACCAGGCGGATAAAGCGTTTTGGGCTTAACGGCGGGGCGCGAAAAAAATGCGGTGTGGCAGCCTCAATATAGGGGGATTGAGAATGCCCGCACCGCAGCGGAAATCAGGGGCCGAGCAAGGCCCGTAGAAGAGAATCAGGCCGCCATGGCGGTGTAGGTCAGCGTACGCGGCTTGCTGGTCTTGCCCGCGCGGGAAGGAACATTGCACAGCCCGCAGACGAAGCGATGGGTGAGATCATGCGCGTGAACCACGAAATGGCCGCTGCATTGCCCGCAGGAGGCTGTTTTCAACATTTTTCCTTCAAAAAAACGCACCAGGGTCCAGGCGCGAGTCAGGCTTAGCACGGGCTCCATCTCTGCGACTTCGCAGTGCTCCAGGTAGAGTTTGTAGCTTTTGATGATTGCCTCGATTCCGCGGCACTCGGCATGGGCTGTCAGATAGCTGTAAATATCGGCGAATATGGAAGAATGAATATTGGGTTGCCACGTCAGAAACCAGTCCTCTGAAAAAGGCAGCATGCCCTTGGGGGGAGAAACGCCCTTCAATTCCTTGTAGAGCTTGATCAGGCGTTCGCGGCTCAGGCTGGTTTCGCTTTCCAGCAGCTGGAGGCGCGCTCCGAGATGGATCATTTCCATGGCAGTCTGGATTTCCCTGGCTTCCGACGCTACGCTCTTTTTCCGCATGATATTTTCCCCTATCGTTGAAACACTGTTTCTTATCGATGAATCCTGTCGGCTTCGCTTGCCCTCGCCCGGGCGCCTAGGTGATCTCTTCCACCGGCTGGCCTGCCATGAGGATGGCCGCATGGGATTGGGACATCGTTTTTTCCTTGCCGCTATAATTCGCCAGCATGCCAAATACCAGGTTGTCGTCGAACCGGATACGGCACAGCATCATGTTGGAGTTGGATAATTTGAGAATCTGGCTGGGGGTCAGCACTGCCAATATGTCAGCGATGTCCTTGCTGATCCCCAGGCGGAAGATGGCCATGTCCTTGTCGGAAAGGACCATCTGCTGGGCCAGCATCAGGTAGGTCAGGTTGAGTTCCCTGATTTCCGTGGTCAATTCGTTCGCTTTCATTTTGCCCCCAATGTGTTGTTGAGGACTTCATTGTGCCCATCGGACGATGTTCCGGAAATCGGAAGGCCTCCGATTCGCGCGTAGGAAATGGATGCATTTCCATGTAGGAAAATTTCCTACATGCGCAGGAAAAGCAGCGCCACGTCCGGATGGCCTGGGAGAAGCTCCGGAAAATGGATGCCGGCGCGCAGAGTGATTTTTAAAGGAGCATGCCGACTCAACGGCACGGCTGCCCTCGAACTTTAGGGAAATTTTGCGGAATTCAGGCAGCCACTTCGCAAAGCACGACGGTTACGTTGTCCCTGCCCCCCGCCGCCAGCGCCTGTTCGATCAGTTTCAATACCTTTTGCTGGATGGATTTGTGCGAAACGAGTATTTCCCGGATCTCGGCATCCTCCAGCATGTCGGTCAGTCCATCCGAGCAGAGCAGGAAGATATCGCGGTCCAGCGCATTCCCCCTCAGCAGGTCGAAAGGCACGGCGGCATCCGGTGCATTCATGGAACTCCCGCCGGTGGAGCCCATGCTTCCGCCGAGAACCTGGAACAGAATATTCTTTCGAGGATGATGCCTTGCTTCCTCCGCAGTCAGCTCGCCGTTATCCACCTGAAGCTGCACCAGGGAATGGTCCTTCGTCAACTGGCTTAAATTTCCTTCCCGCAGCAGATAAACCCTGCTATCTCCAATATGGCCGATCACATAATCATTTTCATGGATTATCAGCAGGTCCGCAGTGCATCCCATTCCCTTGTCATGCGGGTGCTCCGCCACGTGCCTGGCTATGAGCCTGCTTGTCCGGTTGAATACTTTCTCCAGCAACTGCTCGTAATCCGCCACGGGCGAAGCGGCAGCAGCGGCGTGCCGCAATTCGCCATTCGCGTGCATCCCGGGAGTCCCGCCGGAGTCTTCGCCTCCAAAAACGCTACGCGCGGCCTCGATGAAATACTTGCTGGCGATTTCCCCGGCGGCGGCGCCGCCCATGCCATCCGCCACTCCAAAGAGGCCGATTTCCGGCATGACGCAATAAGCATCTTCGTTGTTGGTGCGCCGGAGCCCGATATCGGTGGCTCCGGCAGATAGAAGCCTGGTCATTCAGTCAGTTTTTCCTGCAAAAATTCAAGATCGGATCGATTCATCTACCTTCCTTCGCCAATTGCCTGTCCCGCACTTCTGCACTTGCGCCAATCGGTGTTCGCCAGAAGGAGTTGCTCACGGAAACTTTCGGTCCAATGCGGCATAGAAGGACTTGATCCGTGATTTTATGCTCGCTGCTCCGTTTCTGTCTTCTTTCGCCAGATCATCCACCAGTGCTTCCACAGCCGGCCGTTTCTGCCTGAATTCCGCCACGACAGCTGAAATATCTGCAGGCTTGAAGAAAGGATTGTTAAAATTTGGCAGTTCAGGAGCGGAATCATCCGGTCTCACCCAGCCGGCTAGGTCGTAATCGTAGGGAAAAACGATCCATTTGCCATCGGCTTCGACTACCTTCATATTCCAGAGGCCGCGGGAAGCGCTGGTATCGTCGGGTGAAGTGCGCAGGATCCAGTCATAGTTTGCGATCAATGACTGGAACAGCATTAGGCGGATGATACCCCGGGGGTCTATGGGCTCTATTTGCGAGCCTGCATTCCGCGCATCTTTTTGCGCTTCCGTGAGGCTGGTAAAAATGTACTGCGTATCGGAATCCTTGATGGGCGAATCCGCGGCGCGGATTTCCTTTCCTTTCGCGTTCTTCACGAAAGTCTTGATATTCTCGAGGAAGAAACCCGGCATGGGCTGGTTCACCGCGAACCCGCTGGGCTGCGGCTCGACCGGACCTCTCCCCGTGGTGCTGTCGATATAGCTGAAGCTTGTCGCCGCGGCCTGGAAACCGGGAACGCCCAGAAGCTCCTGCACCTTGTATACCAGCGCTTCCCGATGAGGCGACAGGCCTCCCCAGACGCGGTGGAAACGCTGGGATGCCCCCGGCTTGCCTCCGCAGTGGGTGCCTATCCCCACGGAATGGAGGCCGTCGAACAGCGTGCCTTTTGAAACCCGGTCATCCGTTGCACGGTCTTTTTCGAAACTGATCGTCATTTTCGGAAATGGGCATTCCGTCTTTGCCTGGCTGGTGTTCCCTCGCAACTGCACCTGCACCGGGAGATCATGCGAGCCGGAACCGTCCTTCCACGAAAGTCTTCCGGGAGCCGTAAAATCCCTTATGTCTTCCGGCACCTCGGCGTTTGGAATAGCGCGATGGTTCCACAAATCCCCGAAATCCGTCTTCAGAGTGAATACGATTTTCTCCTGCGTGGAAAATATCGGCGCGTTGCTATGGCCAATGCCGGTACTATCAGCTTGCGCCGGGAAAACAGCGCAAGCGGCCAGAATCGCAAGAGTTGTCCAGCTGATCAAGCACTTCTTCATGGCAGTTCTCCTAATATGGTCGGGATAATCGAGATATCCGAGATGATCGAGGCGCTTAAACCCAAGAAAACACCGGGTAAAGGAATACAGATTTCCAGGTCTCACGGCATGCATCAACCCCAATTGAAATATAGACGACAAATCGGGGGAATGTATGAATGCAAGGGCCGCGAGCAGCAGGCCGCATCAAAAGGAAGGGAAAAAGAACCTCTGAACATGCCCTCCGCCCCTGTAGCCACCCCGCTATAATTGACGTATTCATATAGCCGCTTTTATGCCCTGCCCACCCGGGAATTATTGTCGCCATTATCGATCAAATGCTCTCATATGACACCGATCAGCCTCATTCAGGCTGGCTGATCGAAGTCATTTTTCCGGTATTCCCTGAATGCTTTATCTGATATTGGCCTGTTTCATCGCTCTCCTGATCATCGGCCCGTCTTACTGGATCAGGCATACCATGGAGAAATATAGCGAACCCGCAGACCGCTACGCATTCACAGGAGCGCAACTCGCCCGCGACCTTCTCGACCAGGCGAATTTGCAACACGTCGGCGTGGAGCTTGCCGAATCGGGCGACCATTACGATCCCCTGGAAAAAAAGGTTCGCCTTACCCCGGATAAATTCAACGGCCGCTCGCTGACCGCCATAACGGTGGCGGCGCACGAAGTCGGCCATGCGATCCAGCACCGGGATAACTATGCACCCCTTGCCTTGCGCACTCAGTTGGTGCAATGGCTTGCTCCTGCCGAAAAGCTGGGAGCGGGCATCCTGATGCTGGCCCCGGCAATCATGGCGTTATCACGCTCTCCCGCCGTAGGATTGCTATTTCTTGCGGGCGGAATCCTGACTCTGGCGAGCGCGGCGCTGGTGCATGCCGCAACCTTGCCAATGGAATTGAACGCGAGCTTTGCCCGGGCGTTGCCCATTCTGGAGCGAAAACGTTGCCTGATCGACGGAGACCTGCCTCATGCCCAGCGCCTGCTTACTGCAGCGGCCTGGACTTACGTTGCGGCTTCCCTGATGACACTTCTCAATATGGCGCGCTGGTGGGCGATCCTGCGGCGGTAATGAGCCAGAAAGATGATTTGCATTTATTATTTCCTCGAGCACCGCTTACCTTCATCGCTTGAACCGTTATGCAGGAAATGGCGGCCATCAGTGAATCACAGCATGACCACATTGGCCTGTTTCCCGAATACCCGCTGGACGGATGGCGCCAGATGAGCGTGATGGGTCAGGAAGATGACCTGTGTTTGCCCGGATAATGCCTGCAGCGCTTCGAGTCCTGCTTCCGACCGTGCATCGTCATAGTTGATGAAAAGATCATCGGCAATGAACGGCAGCGGCATGGATTGCTCGAGATGCAGCTCCAGTGCAGCCAATCTCAGGGCCAGGTAAAGTTGATCCCGCGTTCCATCGCTCATTTCGGCGATGCGGACGAGTTTGCCGTTTGACCGCAGCCCTTCCAGGCTCATCGGTTCCCGCTCGAAATCCACGACCAGCCGGTGGAAAGATCCCAGGGTGAATTTCGAAAAAAGAACACCTGCACGGGCTAGCAAGGGTCCCTGCTTTTCCTCGCGATAGCGCTCGATAGACCAGCGAAGCAAACGCCCTGCGGTGAACACTTTTACATACCGTTCCGCAGCATCTGTCATGCTGGCAATCGCCTGTTGCCGCTGTGCTTCAGCCTTTGCAGCCGCATCCGATCCCCCGATTTCAGCCAGTGTCCTCGACGAATTTGCATGGTCGGCCGAGAGCGTGTTCAGCCTCGTCACCGCCTCCGAAAGATCGGTGTCGATCTGCATGAGCGTGACTGCGATCTGGGGCAGGTCGGCAGCGTCGCCCTCCTTCTCGATTTGCTCAAGCGCAAGCCCGTCGCCGACTTCGAGAAGGTTTATCCTGGCGCTGGTAACTTCCGCTTGCAAGCGGCGTTTTGCGTCGGATCGGGCGATGGCTTCCGCCAGCAAACCGTGGGAATCGACTCCCGCTCGCTCCATGAGGGGCCGAAGGCTCGCCCTTGCTGTTTTTATCGCTTTCTCGGCCTTTGCAGTTTGTTCCTGCGCGTCGCGCAAAACTTTCTTCAGCCGGGCAGTTTCCGCCGCCGCTTCCTGCGCCGCTGTTAAACGCCGCGTCAGTAACTGGATTATCTGCGTGGTGGGCTCACCTTTCACCTCGGGTGCACCTGTCAGCGCCAGCCGGCTGGCTTCCGCAGCCAGTTCGCCCAGGTCGGCGCGCATTGTGTCGATCCGCTCAACCTGGATTTCGCGCATCTTCCTGAGCTTTTCTTCGACATCCTGGATGAGTCCCAGCGCTCCCTCAACCGTGGCAACGCTGCTATCCGTGGGCAGCGCCATTTTTTCGAGCGCATCCGACCAGGTCTGCGTCCAGCGGTTTATCGCAGCCCTGGCGAGTCCACTGGTTTGCTGCAGCGTTTTTACCGACGTCTGCGCGGTGTCCAGCTGAGCCGCCAGCGTTTTGCGCTGCGTCTCCATGGTATCGACAGAACTCATGAAGGTTTCCACTCGGCGGCCAAGCATTGACAGGCTGTCACCTTCATCCGTTTGAATCCCGGCTTCCCGCAGTTCTTTCATCAGCCCGGTTTTCAGTTCCAAGACCGTCGTGGAAAGCAGGCGAAATTCATCGTCGGCTTCTTCGCAGGCCGTTCCCGCGAGAAGCGCAGCCTCCCTTTTTGCCAGCCACTCTCCGCTCTCCTCCAGCGGCAGGTCGGCCAGGCCCAGGCCCAGCATGAACTCCGCCCACTCCGTATCCCGCTTCCCGACCTCTTCGTTTAAAAAGGCATACTGGCTCTCCAGCGCGGATAAATCCTGCTCCTCCCTCTCCAGTTGATGCTGGAGACCTTGCAGCTCGGTTACCTTTTCCACGTTATCGAGCTGGATATCGGAAACCTCATCCGCGCGAAACAGGGCCGCCTCGAATTTATCAGCACCCTGCTGAAGACTCACCTCGTTTTCTTTAATAGCCGACCAAGCGGCGTTCCTCTCGGACCGGACCTGGAGCACTTCCTCCCGCGTCGAGATATGACCGAGCTTTCTGAGCTGGGATATTTTCAACCGGGTATGGGCAATTCCCATTTTCAGCTCATCCCTTCGCTTCGATACCGCTCTTCGATCAGCGACAAAAGTCTGCCGCTCCTGCATCAGCCGCGATATCGTGTTCTGGCCCGGCGGCTTTATTGCTGTCAATGCGGAAAAAGGCATGCACCATTGTCCCAGTTCCCGCAAGGCTTTCTCCAGCGCGGCGCTTTTCCTCCCAAGAGTGGCCTGCTGTTTCTGCATGGCGGCATCCGGGTCGCCCAGCCGCCTCACGTCAGCAAGAACTGCGTGAAGAGCCGGGCTGACTTCTCTCGACTGCAATCCAGAGAGCTGATCTGTCAAGGATTTGATTTCCGATAGTTTGACATCCTCTGCCTGTTCCGCAGCCCGCAAACCTTCGATAAGACCGCTGCGCTCGTGGGCCAGTTGTCCTAATTCGCGCCGCACGAGAAGCGTGGGAAGACGCTCGGCGACCGCTTCTTCAGATCCGGATTGCCAGCCAAGCTGGGTGCATGCCGTGCAGATATCGCGCCAAAGGATGGATTTTTCCGTTTTCTGGCGCTCGATATCTCTCTCATGCGCGCCGTACCGCAGCCGGAGTTCTCCAAGTTTTTCGATGTCGGCAGCAATCCCGAGCACCGCCTCATCCACCTGGATTTGCCCCAGTTCGTGTTCCGTTTTTCTTATTGCGCCGTTACCCAGTTCCAGCAATGCGCTCTCTTTGGCAATATCCTGCTCCGCGGCCGACAGTATGGACGCCGCATCGGCCGGCAAGTCGGCAGCCTCTCCCAGGGCATTCAACTGCTTTTCACTTTCCCTGAAAATCCGCAGCAAGGGAGCCAGCCTTCGAATGCGTTCCAGCCGATTTCTTTCAACCTGGAGCTCGGCATGGCGTGCGCGCTCATTGTCGATCATCTCTTGCAGACTTTCAGCAGCACGGCTGGCTTCCGTCCATTCCCGGGTTCTTACCGTAGCCTGTTTTAAAGCCGCGTTAGCATCTTCAAGCTGTTGGGCTGCAATGTAATAAGCCCTGTCAGCCGATTTTCGCGGCGCCCAGAGCTTGCCCGCTTCCTCAACCAGCGCATCGCGAATTTTTCCCAGGCTGCCTACACCTGCCGCGGCCTGGAACAATACCTGGCCCACGTCGTTTTTGGCATTCAGGATGCTGTTGCCCCCTTCCACCAGCTTTTTATGGTCAAGGCCGAACATCTGCTCGAAAAAATTCCTGTCAGCCGCGCCCAAAAACGGGCCCAATGCCGTATCCGCCAGTACGCTGTTCTGCGGCGAACGCAACGACTGTTTTTGCGCTTTGGCGCGGTGGAATTCCAGAGTGGCTGACTTATTGCTGATGTGCGCGCCCAGCCGCAGTTCAGTGAGCGGATGCAGGAAACCCATGGATGAAAAATGAGGCATGCCGAACAATAAATCCACGATTGCCGACCGCAACGTCGATTTGCCCGCCTCGTTGGGACCGACAATGAGATGAAAATCCTGCCTTCCCCCGGGAAAATCGATAGAGCAATCGGAAAATTTGCCGTATTTGATGAGATCCAGCCGATGGAATCGCATTGCCGCCCTACTCCTCCCGAGCCAGATGAGAAAGCAATCCCGGGCGAACCTCACGAACCAGCCGGGCCAGATCCCCGGAGCGTATTTCCTCAAAGTACGGCACCACGGCCTGAAGCTCGGGTGGCGCCTTGCTGGCCAGCATCAACAGGTCGTCTCGCAGGCTTTTGAGAAATTCCGGATCGCTATCGGCTGCTTCCAGGATGACCTGCAGATCTGCAAGCGCATCGCCGCGTGTTCCAGCGCCCTCGCCTTCATCCGCGGCGGACGTGGCAACCTTCACTTTTTCAATCCAGAGCCGGTCCATTCCGATTGCGGCGGCTATCGCCAGGATTTCGAGCCGCAATTGGGCTTCCAGTCCGAACAGATCGCCATGAGCGAGCGTCCTGCCAGTAACCGTCACTCTGACTGCAGCGGGAATGGCGGCAGGATGATGCGCTATCAGCTCTTCGAGTCCTTTTCTTGCAGCATCCACCACATCAGCCAGCGAATGGCAGTCCGTTGCATCGATCTCCAGGCTGTGCCAGCGAAGCACATCGACAATGAGCCGCTCGACCTGGTGTACCCCCGTTTCATCCGCCGTAACCAGCACCGCGCCGCGTGCGCCGGTCTCGCGGATATGGCGCCCCTGCAGATTGCCCGGAAACACAACGGTTGAAGCGCCATGCCAGACCTGATGTTCGTGAACATGACCCAGCGCCCAGTAATGATAGCCTTTCGCATGAAGCTCGCCGAGACTGCAGGGAGCGTAGCTTGCGTGAACTGCATTGCCTTCAAGGGCGGTATGAAGCACACCGATATTGAACATTCCCTGCGCGGGAGCCGGATACCCGGTAACCAGATTCTGGATGGTTTCCCTCTCCTTGAAGCTGTGGCCATGCAGCGCGACTTTTAAATGATCGATAAAGAAGGTCTGAGATTTGCGCGAATCGAACGTGAAGACATTGTCGGGCCACTGGAGTTTCTTCGTCATCTCGCTTTCGGCGTCATGGTTGCCGAAGACCAGATAAACAGGAATACCGGCTTTTTTGAGGCGTCCCATCTCCCCGCAGAAATAAATACCCGTATTGTGGTCTTTCCAGGTGCCGTCATACAGGTCTCCGGCGATCACCATGAAATCGGCCCGCTGCTCGATAGCCTCTGTCACCAGGTTGGTGAAAGCCTCACGCGTCGCGTTGCGAAGCATTTCCACTGGCGCGTCGCCGTAGGCGCTGAGCCCCATCAAAGGACTATCCAGGTGGATGTCCGCAGCATGGATGAATTTCATTTATTTCCTTTTTAGTAGGTCGGATTAGCGCAGCGTAATCCGACGCATCTAATGCCGCAGTATCCGCGTGGACGCATCTGGATACCGCCGATACTATGTGGGGGGTTTTGTCGGATTAGCGTACGTAATCCGACCTGCAAGCTACAAGCCATTCAGAGGTTTCTCCGTGCCTTGCCAATTATTACGAGCGTCTGGCGCCAAAGCCCGTGGCAAGGTCCATGAGGAGAGACCGGTATACTTCATTCATGTAGCCGACCATATCCGCATTTTTCGACTCCCATGTCGCGGACCATTCCACGAACGTCATGCTATCGGCTGTCACCGGCAGCAGATGCAGATTGCCCACATAGTCTTGAATCTCGCTGGAGGAAACCGGCGAGGGCCCTTCATCCATGGAATACATCATTCGCCTGCCGATCGAGCTATAGGCGATCAGCGTATCCAGGAATACCCCGTTCAGCAACCGCCTTGCACCTATCGAGTACCCGTCGCCCGGCCCTATTTTTTCGCATGAAGTAACCAGGGATGGCGCCCATGAAAAATCATGGAAATCGCACACTCTTGACCATACCGCTTCCACCCGGGCGGGGACGATAATGGAATTGTATACTTTTGGCATGGTATTCCCTCTATGTTCCGATGTTTGATGCGCTGGTTCGTTCGAAGTTCTTCTATCGCTTTCCACCGCGAAAGCGCGATATCGAGGTATCATTCAGGCGAGCTAAACCTGTGAACGAGCTTGCCACGTCCTTGCCAGCCTGCTCATATCAAACGTCGAACCCAGCTTGAAAAGAATCGACCGCCCATCCCTCATCCGCGTGGGCGGTGCACCATATTTCACCCATACCGCTAGATAATGCTTTCAATCCTGGCCCTGACAATCAAGAAAACCATCACGCTGTTCGTGCTGATGGGACCTGTTTCCATGATCCCGGTTTTTCTCGCGGCTACGGAGGGTTTTGATGCACGAAGCAAAGGCCGCTTTGCCAAGACGGTGGGGTTGAGCGTCACGGTGGCATTGCTGTTGGCGACGTTCCTGGGGATGCCTATTTTAGGATTGCTTGGCGTATCGCTGGGGGCGATGCAGGTGGGCGGCGGTGTCATTGTCCTGCTGCTGGCGATCGCAATGGTTCTTGGACAGGAAACAACCTTCAAGGGATCCCCCGGCATCGCCAATGAGGATGGAATTCGGGAAGCGGCAATCGTTCCTCTCGCTGTGCCATTGCTGGCCGGCCCGGCGGCCTTCAGTTACGTCATGGGAAACAGCGCCTGGCATGCCACCGCCGATTTGATTCACGTGGTGATGCCCATCCTTCTCGTAGGCATCGGGTGCTGGCTAACTTTTTATATGGCTTCTCACGCGGAGAAGAAGATTCGGCAATCCACGCTGGACGTAGTGCAGCGCATCGGAGGATTTATCCTTGCGGCTATAGCCGTGGAAATGATGGCCGCGGGATTGCGTAAACTGTTTCCGATGCTTGGTCATGTAATATCCAATTCGTAATCCATATACCTGGTTCGGAGAATCACGCCGGGAGGATTGTTTATTGATAGTCTCGCAACAACATCCCAGAATGCCTTACAGATAGAGATTTTTATGATTGAAACAATGGGTTGAGTTTTTCTGATTGTTTCGATGCTCGAACCGCCGATACGGATATACCCGCTTTCACCGCTCGGCAATTAGCCAGTTGTCATTTCCCGGCGGGTTGCTCCATCCCCATTCCACCTAGGCCTTTCATTTCTTGGGGCATACAAGCCTCATTAATTCTTCCGTCATGCTATTTTGAGCTATGTCTGTGTATTCAATCTCTTTTTCTGCATAAGAATACGAGAAAATACGAACTCCATTTTTACTATAGGCATACATAGCCGTCCTGGCAAACTTATGTTCATTGCAATTTATATTTCCCCTCGTTTCGGTATAGGCGTAGTTCTTGAAAACAGGATCCATTGCAATCGATTTTTGTAAAACATCATCTGTTACCGCAAATTTTTCCCATACGGAAATAACACCATTTCCCAACTCCCTTACTCTGCCCTTATCGTAATAGGCGGGTCCGGTGGTGCCAAGTGCAAACTGTACCCATTCCGCACTTGAGCTTGTGGAAAAGATAGCTATTAATATTGCTGCTAGATATCTCATTCTGGCATCTCTACCGTGTCGCGGAAAATCCCGCCAGGCACCCACCTGAATGGCGTTTCCATCTTCTCTCCTTTTTGCTGGCCATGCCCTATTGTACGGCTTCTCCTAAAAGAGAAAAACCCCGAGAACTGCTCCACCAGAGTCTTATCTCTTCGAATCGTCTCTTATAAAAAGGGAGTCACGGCAGGTAGATAACAATCATTCGTTCAGTGTTCAGTAACTTGTTGTTCTTTCCATAAGAGTGCCGAAATTACCCCTAAGTTATTGTTTTTATTTCGGAGCCGGAATCGAACCGGCATGGGCGATTAAGCCCGAGGGATTTTAAGTCTCTATAAGTCAAGTTTCTACCGCAAACCACGACAGGCAAGAACAATTATATCAATGAGTTAGCTCGTCGTACTTATTGTGTTTCGTTGCAGGTTTTGCTGGCTATTTATCTGCATTTGCCCCACCTGCGCCCCACAGCAGTCTGTGATGGTTATCCGAATTGGTCGTCCTATCGCCTATCGGCAAGAGTGCACGTTGCCAATTTCGGGCGGTTCGTCGAATACGAGCTCACCGGTAAACTTCTTCCCAGCCAGTTAATCATCTGCCGGAAGCGCTCGTAGAAAATGCCGTCTCTGTCAGGTCTGCAGCTGCCCGCGCCCGCCATCTTGACCTTCTTGGGAGTGCAAGGCTCGAAAACCGAGTTGGTGACGATCCGGCTTCGGCGTTCTCGGACTTGTCTAGACGGACTGCCGAGTCGTTGCGTTCGCCATTTCCAATATCGCCTGCGCGATGTCCTGCGACGTTATCGCGTCCGCCAGCATCGGGCGCGTTGATGTCCTTTCCTCCCCGTCCAGGTCGACCAGTATTCTTATCGCCTGCATGGGATTGGTCATCGACAGGGACACCAGTTCGTCCGACACCGTCTGCGCGTTGCCCTTCATTTCGTTGGTGTCCTCCACCGCCCACAGCAACAGCGCTATCAGCGCTGGCATTCTCAGGAGTTCCGGCAGCCGCTGCGACCCCGCTATCTTGAGCTTGTCCGTCGCCTCCTGCTCTATTGGCCAGGTCTTCAGTTTTTTCAATTGTTGGCTGTGGTCTAGCATTGCGTACCTCTTCCAGTAGTGGCAGCGCATCCTTGGGATGTTCCACCTTGTCGATGACGAGTAGCTGGATATCAAACGTCGTGCCGTACTTCGCGTAGCTCTCGCCCGAGACGCCGATGTTCGCACGCACATTGTACTTTTTCTGGATCTTCCCCCACCAGTCCTTGAATGCGGGCGATACGCCGCGATGCCATCACCCACGTTGGGCTCTGCGCCATGTTCCACATGCCCTTGATGGCGAGGGCCACGTTGGCGAACACTTCCCGCTTCTTGTCGGCCAGCTCGGTATCGGTGAGATTCACATAGGCGGTCTGCATGTCGCGCATGAAGTTGCGCTACTCCTGCTACCCATGACATCAGAAATCACTATTGCTGGCTGAAAGACTGCAATAGGGACTACGTCATCTGCTTACACCTCTAAAAGGACATGAAGTTGTCCGCCAAGCGGACAACTCCACCACGCCATCATTGTAAGATCTTGTTTTTCTGGACCTCTAAATGTGGCACGGTACTTGCAGTATCACGATTGAAAGTCATTTTAATCACCAGTCACCGGAGGCACCATGAAAGCGATCTGTAACTCCCATCTTGGGTTCGCCCTCGCAATCCTTTTTTCTTTCGCACCTGCCGCGTTCTCGAGGAATGGGGCCCACGTTCAACCACCGGAATGCCAGATGGATAAACAAGGCAGGGAAGGTACGATGGTGCGCTATCTTATCAATCCGTTCGGTGAAGTCGACGGGTTGTTTCTCGATAACGGCCTGCTGGTGAGCTTGCCGCCGCACATGTCAGCAGAGGTGGCGGACTTGGTCAAGCCCGGCGATGCCGTTGCACTTGCAGGCATGCTTGAAGACGGATCCCGCTTCGAAGCTTGCTCCATTACCCATATTGCATCCGACCGGACCCTGCTTCGACGCAAGCCGGCATGGAACGGCAAAGTCATGCCCAGGGAACTACGGAGGGCTGAGCTGGAGGAGTTGAATGTAAACGGGAAAATTGAGAGGGTAGTGACCGGAAAGCACGGCGAACCCAAAATCATCGTACTGGAAAATGGTACCAATGTTCGCCTGCCGGGGAAAATTCCTCCGGGCGCCCAGTTCAGCACTTCCTTCGATATGCGCGTGCTCCATCCAGGAGCACAGTTTGCCGCGAGAGGCTTGGGCACCGAAACCCGATATGGCAGCTCGCTGGAGGCATCCGCCATCAGCGCGGGCCCTGCATCGCCCGAGCCGCTGGTTTCTTCCCAGTCTTTTCACTGACGCGGGATGAGCTGGCGCTATAAGCTGACGCCGGGTATGCGCATTCGCATGTCAACGGCGGTGGAGGGACGATGGGCTGGCTTTGAGACGAACCCGTCCCGCCTGCGGCTCGGTACCCGCATGAACTCCCCGGTAGTCCTGTTCCATTTCGGGCTTCCAGCGGAGAGCATGAGGCGGGCTTTATTTTTCGCCTTTCTCTTTTTCAGCGGCGGTTCATACGCTGACGACACGCACCATTTCTACGAATTCAGAACCCAGATATCCCTTACCAAACAGGTGCTGGACCGATGGGATCTCAATATCTTCACTTCGGAGAATGCAAACCTGGTCGATAAAGCTTACGGAGGAGAACAACCTCCCACCAATGTCCAGAATTATCTGCTGATCGGCCCCACCTATAAGTACAGCCCCAATCTCAATTTTGTTTTCCTGGGTTATATCTATCAGCGGACGAGCCCGATCTACGATAACTTCGTCAACGAAAACCGTATTTTTCAGCAGGTCGTCTACAGCACCGATTTCGGTTTCGGCCTGGTAACCCATCGGGTGCGCTTCGAACAACGGTTTATCCATGATAAGGCTCCGGAGCAGAAGTTCCTGGGCACGAGGCTTCGCTACCAGCTGGGGATGATGGTGCCGTTGCAGGGCGAAGAATTGGACAACGGGGAATTCTATTTCAATACGTACAACGAATTTTATTTCATCACGTCGGGAGCTGGCGGGGCAACATATAATGAGAACTGGACGTACGCGGGAATCGGCTATAAAACCGCAAAATACGGGAAGTTTGAAGTGGGGCCCTTGCTGCAAAGAGTGATCGTGGACAAGCATGACATACGCTACTTCAACCTGCTGCAGTTCAGCTGGTCGCATAATTTTGATTGAAGTCTCGCCATGGCGCTCCGTTCGTTCCATCTCATGCAGACGGGGCCGGGTCGATGCGGATTGATGCGTTGTACGGCGGCAAGAGACTCGCCCTGCGGCTCGCGACCATTCTCGTTGCTTCGGTCATCCTGTTGTGCAGCGCTTGTACCACGGGTCCCGCCACCTCTGCCATTCCTGCCATCCCCATGGCAAGCGTCCCGCCTGTCCCCAAAGCATCCAGGGCGACGGAAGTCGAAGAACCCGTACGCCGCAGGGACCTGCCGGAGCCGGTTTTACTGGCCCTGCCAAAAGGGCAAGCATATGACGAACAGGAATTTACCTATAAACGCAGGCAGAAGGCTGGCGTCACTACTTATGATGTGTATTACGAAAAAGGCGGGAGTCAGTTCACCATCAATTATGATGCGCAGGGCAAGATACTGGAAGAGCAAAAGAGAATCCGGTTTTCCGACGTGCCGCGTGAAGCGCGAACAAGAATTGAGAAAACCTTGTCCGCTCATTATCCGGGGTACAAGGTCTTGATGGTGGAAGAGCTTTATCGGAGCGGGAAGACGCTGCTGGAAATATTTTTTTCCCACCCTGAATCGAAAACCGGACTTGTCGAAGCTATTTTCGAATTCGAAACGGGAGCATTGCGGGAGTTCGTCAATATCAGGATGAAATCCATTTCCACGTTCAATTAAGGTATCCAGGATAGGGAATCAGCATGCGGTTTGCTCTTGCGCTTCGCTGGCGATTGTTGCTGCTCTGGCTGGTCATGCTGGCGACGAGCGCAACACTCGCGTATCTGATACGTGACGTGTACCAGCTTGGCAACGAAGCCCAGGTGCAGAAATCCGCCGAGCAGACCCGCAGGGCATGCACTGAACTGGAGGCCGGATATGCGCGGGCGACCCAATTCAGCGAGAGAGCGGTGGACGTTGCCGTGATGGGCGCGGTTCTGAATCTTGTACTGGGCGAGCTGCCGGGGATTGAAGGGGGATTTTGGGAGGAAGAAAACGGGTTTATCGCTTACGCTTTTCCCACTCATGCCGGCAGCGAAGAAAAAAAAGACGTTCCACCAACCGAGCGTAAGCGCATCACAACACTTGCCCATAGCAGCATTGTCGAACGCTCACCCCTTTCTGATCTGATCCCTGGAATCCGGGAAACGGTGCTGCTGTCGGCTTGCCCAACGAACTTCGCGGGAAGCCGTCTAGTTGCCTGGACCATGTCGCGTTCACCCGCGGCCCTTGGCCAGGCTTACGATGAATTGAACCATGGGCTCGGGTTGCTGCTCGGATTTGTGGTCATTTCAGGCATCTGGCTGGGTTTCAGCCTGCATGGTTGGAGCCAGCGTTTCAATCGCATCGAACAGGCGCTGGGAGAATACTCTGGCAGCATGCCAGGAGAAATCCCCGCTACCGGGGATGCAGAGCTCGATCGCATCGTCGGCGCGTTCAACCGGTTTCGCGTCCGCCTCGGCACGGAACGCGCCCGAACCGCCGAGCTGGGCGCGAAACTCGCACACCTGGAACGCTTTGCAGCGCTGGGGCGGATGACAGCGGTGGTAGCCCATGAAGTTCGCAATCCCCTCGCCGCAATGCGCCTTAAGGCGGAGAACGCGCTGGCGCTGCCGGGGAGCCAGCAAGGTGCGCTGAAGTTCATCCTGGGGGAAATCGAGCGCCTCGATTCGACCGTGAAGGAAATGCTCAGAAAAGCCGAGCCGGTTCGCGTCCATCCCGCCGAAGTGCATATTGCGGACTGGCTCGCCGAGCGCCTGGAAGCTTTCGCGGAACGCAGCGCAGCCGCGGGGATTGAGTTGCAGCCGCAGGCTGATCTCGAAATATGGCGTTTCGATGCGCGGTCGCTCGGCCGGGCGCTGGATAATCTGATCGCCAATGCATTGCAGCATACCCCGCGCGGTGGAACGGTCACGGTAGCGGCCAGCAAAAACACGCGCGATGCCATGAGCCTTATAGTATGCGATACAGGTGTAGGCGTGGATGCCAGCATGGAGCCTCGCCTGTTCGAGCCCTTCGTTTCCGGGCGTACGGACGGTGTAGGGCTAGGGCTGGCACTGGTACGGGAAATTGCCATCGCGCATGGGGGCGAGGCCCGGTACATCCGGCAGCCGACGGGCGCATGCTTTGAACTGGAGATTCCTTGGCGCGCGTCCTGATCATCGACGACGATCGCAGCTTTCGTGAAAGCTTGGCGGAAACGGTATCGAGTCTCGGCTACGAGGCAATCGTGGCAGCCAGGGGCGAACAAGGCCTGGCGCTTCTAGGGCGTGGTGGAATCGACGCTGTTTTTCTCGATTTCCGCTTGCCCGACATGACAGGCATCGCGGTATTGCGCGCGATCAAGGGCAAGCCTGGGAGCGAGACGCCGCCGGTTATCATGCTGACCGCCCATACCAGCGTCGATAATACGATAGAAGCCATGAAGCTGGGGGCCTTCGAGCATCTCGCCAAGCCGATAGGACGCCGGACAGTCGAAAACATGCTGTCGGCGGCGATGGCTTCACGCGGCTCGGCGGCACAGCGCGCAACCCAGGTGGATGAAGGTGAGTTCATCGCATCGAGCGAGCGCATGCGGGAAACAGTCAAATTGATCGGACGCGCGGCGGCGAGCGAAGCCACGGTGCTCATCACGGGAGAAACTGGCAGCGGCAAGGAAATCGTCGCGCGCGCACTGCATCGGCACAGCATGCGCGCGGCGCATCCGTTTGTAGCCATCAATTGCGCAGCCATTCCGCAGGATCTGCTCGAAAGCGAGTTGTTCGGTCATATGCGAGGCGCATTTACTGGCGCCACCGCATCTCGCACCGGCATTTTCGCGCAAGCGGACGGTGGAACGCTGCTGCTCGACGAAATTGGCGACATGAGCGCCAACCTGCAAGCCAAGCTTTTGCGCGTGCTGGCGGAAGGCGTCATCCTCCCGTTGGGTGCGGAACGGCCGCAGGCAGTCGACGTGCGCCTGCTTGCCGCCACGCATCGCGATCTTAGTCAGCAGGTCGCGGCTGGCAGGTTTCGCGAGGACCTGTTTTACCGGCTCAATGTCATCAATATTCCGGTGCCGCCGTTGCGCGAGCGGCACGAGGATATTATCGCCCTGGCGGAATATTTTCTTGTGCTCGCCAGCGATACGCCAAAAACGCTGTCGGCAGAAGCCCGGCATGGTCTAGAAACCTATTCGTGGCCAGGTAATGTCCGCGAACTGCGCAATGTAATCGAACGCGCGACCATCCTTGCCCGGGGCGCTTCCATTGAAATAGCAGACCTTGGGCTGACTGGCACTGCTTTTACGCCTATATCGCACGAAGCAGCGCATCCGGCTCGCCATCTTCCCATGGCGCTGGCGCAGCTCGAAGAAAGGATGATTCGCACTGCTCTTGCCGAAACAGCCGGCAACCGCGCCGAGACGGCGCGACGCCTCGGTATTCGCCGCCAACTGCTCTATGCGAAACTTCGTCATTACGGCATTGAATAGTCAAGGATCGGACCGGGATGGTTTTGATCGCTTCGGGAAAAGAACAATGTCCACCTACTAGGGCGCGTTAACACTAACGTTCAAATTTGAGGTATGCCTCGGTTATGGAAATCACCGAAGCTCAATATCAGCAAATCGAGAGCTGTTTGCCTCGGCAACGGGGCAATGCAAGCCTTTCGAACCTGCAAGTTCTCAATGCCATCCTGTACGTTGCCGAACATGGCTGCAAGTGGCGCGGTCTCCCAAAGCGCTTTGGCAATTGGCATACAATCTATACACGCATGAATCGCTGGTCCAGGAGCGGCGTGCTCGACCGGTTGTTCGAGCAATTGCAGCATGCTCAGCTCATACGCATCAGGATCGAGGCGGTGTCCCTGGACAGCACCATTGTGAAGGTTCATCCGGATGGCACCGGGGCATTAAAAAAAACGGCCCGCAAGCTATCGGCAAATCGCGCGGAGGATGGAGCACCAAGATTCATATGGTTGCCGCGGATGCTCGAACGGCCATAACATTCGCGCTGTCGCCAGGACAAGCACATGATGCGCCTGAAGGGCGTCAATTGCTCAATCGACTGGGACCACCCAGCCGTCCCCTGTATCTGTTGATGGACCGTGCCTACGAAGGCGAGGAAACGCGTCAATTGGTGCTTGAACTGGGTTTTGTGCCGGTAGTTCCACCCAAGAGCAATCGAATCAATGCCTGGGAATACGATCACGCGATGTACAAACGTCGTAATGAAATAGAGCGTTTCGCAGACTCAAGGGCTTCCGGCGTATCTTCTCGCGCTTTGAAAAACTCGATGTGATGTTTATCGCATTTATCCATTTCGCTCTGATCGTCGAAGCGTTTCGTAGTGTTAACACGCCCTAGTTACTGCATCATTACGACAGTGCAATGCGCTAATGCACCAACGTCGTCATACTCCACGCCGGACTCGTGTATGGCCTTGATGAGTGGGTCGCGCTGCTCGGCCTCGAACTCGTCTATCTGCGTCGATGACCTGGTCCATCCGCGCCCGGAATGGAGCGATCGAAGGGAAGCGGGAAGGCGCGGCAGAATTGGCGACGGCAGAACTTGAGCGGGAGAAGCGGATATCAGGGGCCGAACGTGAAAAAGCGGGATTGCGAAGATCGTCCGTGCTGTATACAATAATTTCGTCAGAGGCCGCATTGTCTTGTGTGCAGCGGGAATTATATCTATCCGCCACTGTTAACAAGCCAATCGCGGCCTTTGCGTTTTTCGTAGCCAAGCAATAGCCCCGCATCCACCCATACATGCACTTCAGCATCCGGCCTTGGGTACATGGTGCGAATGTCGTTGATCGTTATATGGCTTCCCTTCGGCGTTACCTCCAACTCCAGTACCACAAAAGTACCACCGTTTGGAAGACTATATATTGGTTAACAAATTGTTTTATTAGCTAATGCTTATCCGTGGTGCCCGGAGCCGGAATCGAACCGGCATGAGCGATTAAGCCCGAGGGATTTTAAGTCCCTTGTGTCTACCTATTTCACCATCCGGGCAAAGGGAATTGAGTACCGGATCTCGGCCGCATTTGCTATCAGGAAAAGAAGAGAAAACACCCTGTAGCCGTCAGGATTTTAGCATATGGGGGTGAAGGGCATATCGGCTTTCGAGCCCACCTGCAGGATACAGCGCCATTCCGCCATAATCTCTATGGGATGTATATATGGATGAGGAATGCCGGGCGCACGATGCGTGCGAAATCACCGTGCTCGGTTAGGTTAGTTAAGGCAAATAATCTGAAGGGAATGCCGAATTGGCGGAAGCGCCTGACTTTGTGATCGGACAGGACAACCTCAACCCGCGTTGCTCGTATGACATGCGGGGGCGTTGAACCGAATGCCTGCACTCCCACTCAGAAAAGAGTACGCAAAAGAAATCATGCAAAGGGCCGTCGCCAGCCCCTTTTTGCCGGTATATTCTCCGGCTCAGGCCCGGTTACGGCGGCGGGCGATGGCGCCAATCAGGCCCAGCCCGGCGAGCAGCATCGCATAGGTTTCAGGTTCCGGTATGGGCGCCGCGTGTAGAAAGCCGCGTATTTCACCCATCGGGAAATCGGTGGAATGAATGTTCGCATAGGCGGTCCCAGCATTGAGGCCAGCCACCAATGCCTGGAAAGCCCCATTTACGCTGCCATTGGCTGTAATGAACGCGCTGTTGTAGCTCGAAGCCTGCGTCATGTCGAACGTGTGATCGTAGGTACCGCTCATCACGCCGGATGGAAAATCCGTAAAAGTGGGAGTTGTGGTAGCTACCCCGGCAGTACCCGTATCGGGAGCGCTTGTGCAGCAGTGGATATGGGAGGCGGTAACGCCAGCCGCAAGATTGCTGAAGCTTTCCTGGACCCGCATGGTCAACTGGTCGGAATCGATCGTGACGATTGCGGTGCCGGTTCCGGTGGAGCTATTTGGCGAAGACTCGCTCGAACCATCCAGCGTGGCTGTATACACTGACTGTCCCGCCGTCGCCGTTGAGGCCACGCCCGCGAATAAACCTGCAGCAAGTAAGGCATTGAGCTTCATGTTGAGCTATCCTTTCAAGATGACATCGATTCGATCGGTCACTTCCTCCAGTTCCCGGCAGCCTGGGACGAAAACCGGAAAAAATGCAACCCAAGGAAATAAACGGCTTTCCATGCTTTTTGATTTTTTAGCAGTGCTTGTATTCTGTCAATAGTCCATTATGTTTATCCTTGAACACATGCTCGCGCAAGAAGCTGGCTTTCTTGCCTGATACGCACGCGGAACAAACACCATGATTCACTGAAGGCGAACCAAGGGTTTTTACCTTTTTATTGCGTAAAGGACCTCTGCTGCTCCAGTTACAGGCGTAACGAAAACGCCTGACAACGGGAGAAGCAGCTTTGCAAAAAGCTTTAAAAAGACCATTAAGGCAATATTAAAAGGGTTATTATTTCCTGGATGCTCGCGAATCCCCGGCATCGGGACAGTCCACAGTGTCGCATCGGGGAAGTTTTCACGAGGACAGGTGCTTTGAAGAATTCGGGTTTTATATTCAAGAAGCTGACCATCAAGTCGCGTCTCATTCTTACGCTTTCGCTACTGGTGGCATTTCTGCTGGGGGTGCAGATGCTCGGCCTGGTTGGCATGAGCAGGGCTATCGATGGCATAAAAACGGTTTATCACGATCGCGCGGTTCCCCTGACGCAGATGTCGGACATCGAGACGCGCCTCCTGCACAACCGGCTTGCCATTACGTCGGCGCTGGTCATGCCCGACCCGGAAACCATCGCCACCAAGACTGCACTGGTGGAGGAAAATAGCAAGGCGATCAACCAGATCTGGGATACCTATCTTGTTACCTACCTGACGGATGAAGAAAAAAGCCTGGCGGCGGAATTTGCCAATGCCCGCGCCAAATTCGTGAACGAAGGACAGATGCCCGCGGTAGCAGCGTTGCGCGCAAATGAGATCGAGGAGACGCACCGCCTTGTCATTGAAAAAATCCGCCCTCTCTATATACCCCTGAACAAGAGCCTCAAAGCGCTTGTTTCACTGCAGCTGGACGAGATCGAGCAGGAATATAACGAAACCGTGAATAGTTATAAAAGCATACGCAATATCCTGATCGCATCCATAGTGGTCGCTCTATTACTGGCGGTGCTGATCAGCATCGTGCTGAGCGATGCGATTTTCCGGCCCCTGGAAAGAGTCGTCGAGATCGCCCGCAGCGTGGCGGCAGGCAACCTCACCCAGGAAATCGTCCCCCATTCGAGGGATGAGATCGGTCACCTCATGCAGGCGCTCAAGGAAATGCGGGATAGCCTGGTCGATACCATCTGCAAGGTGCGCGATAGCGAGGCACACACCAGCGCTTTGTTGCGAACCATGATCGATGGTGTTGTTTCCATCGACGAGCAACGCATGATCAGGACCTTCAATCCCGCGGCGGAGCAGATATTCGGCTACCAGGGGCACGAGATTATCGGGCAAAATGCAAGCTTGCTCTTCCCCTTGCCCGTCGCAGGCGAGAGTATGCAATCCGATTATTTTGAAACTCATTACGTGCAATGGCGAACCAGGGCATCCGGCGTGACACATGAAACAACCGGGAGACGCAAGGATGGCACGGTGTTTCCCATGGATCTGGCGGCGGTCGAAATGCAGGATGGAGAGCATCACACGTACGTGGGCATCATGCGCGATATCAGCGAGCGCAAGCAGGCTGAAGAGCAGAAAACCCGCCTGATGAGCGAACTGGAAAGTGCCAATGAGGAGCTCAAGAGCTTTGCCTACGTGGTTTCCCACGACCTCAAGGCGCCGCTGCGCGCAATCGGCGCCTTAGCGGACTGGCTTTCTCACGACTATTCGGAAAAATTCGATAACGAGGGTAAGGAGCATATGCGCCTGCTGATCAGCAGGGTCCACCGCATGGGCAACCTGATCGATGGCATTCTCCAATACTCACGCGTAGGCCGGGTGAGAGAAGCACTGGTCGCGGTAGACCTCAATCAGGCAGTTCGGGATGTGGTCGACTTGATTTCTCCGCCGTCCAACGTCACTATTACTGTGGAGAACTCCCTGCCCACCCTCGTTACTGAACGGACAAGAATAGAGCAGGTATTTCAGAACCTGTTTTCCAATGCCATCAAATACTCGGATAAGCCAAAATGCGAAATCCGCGTGGGCTGCAGCGCGGAGGGGGAATACTGGAAGTTTAGCGTAACCGATAACGGCCCCGGTATCGAGACGCGGCACTTCGACCGGATCTTCCATCTTTTTCAGACCCTGGCCCCGCGCGACCGCATAGAAAGCACTGGCGTGGGTTTGACACTGGTAAAAAAGATCGTCGAAATATATGGGGGATCCATCTGGATCGAATCCACCGTGGGACAGGGCGCGACATTCTTTTTTACTTTGCCCCGGGTTGCACCGAATCATTAACTTGCATAGGAAAGAAACAACGTGAAAATCACGAATAAGCCCATTCTCCTGGTTGAAGATGATCAGGTGGACACCATGACCGTCATGCGCGCGCTGAAAGAAATCCATGTCACCAATCCGCTCGTGCATCTGGAAAATGGCGAGGACGCAGTCAATTATCTCAGAGATCCTCAAAAGGAAAAGCCCTGCATCATCCTGCTCGATCTCAATATGCCGATCATGAATGGCATCGAATTTCTGCAGGTCGTCAAAAATGACAGCAAGGTGCGGTGCATTCCGGTGGTGGTGCTGACGACATCGGAGGAACAGCAGGACAAGGTGAACAGCTTCAATCTGGGCGTGGCGGGCTACATGGCCAAGCCCGTGGATTACCGGCAATTCGTCGAGGTCATGCGTTCCATCGACGCCTACTGGACCATCAGCGAGATGCCCTGACGACATTCAAGTGAGACATACGGTTCCAATATGAGCGGCTCCGCCTTGAATAAACCGATGATTCGCGTCCTCCTGGTCGAGGATGACGCCGTCGACCGCATGGCATGCCGCCGGGCGCTCACGCGAAACACGGATTATGAGTTTGTCCTTTCCGAAGCCGAGTCGGGGCACGAAGGATTGCAGGCGGCGCATGCGCAAAAACCGGATTGCGTGCTGCTCGACTATCATCTGCCTGACCTGAATGGCCTGGAGTTTCTTGCGGCCTTGACGAGCGATACCGGCGAAATTGCCATCCCGGTGATGATGCTGACCGGCGCGGACAATACCACCATCGCGGTAGAAGCCATGAAGCGCGGCGCGCGCGATTACCTGATCAAGGATGTGGAGCAGCAATACCTGCAATTGCTGCCAGCAGTCATCGAGCGGGTATTGAAAGAGCGGCGAATCCTCGCGGAAAAGAAACTTACGGAAGAAAAATTATCCCAGACCGAGGCAAAATATCGCTCCCTGGTCGAGAGAATTCCTGCTATCGCCTATATTGCCGAACTGGAAGGGACCCACCGCTTCCTTTATGTCAGCGGACAGATCGAAAAGCTGGGGTTTACTTCGGAAGAATGGTTGAACAATCCTGAAATCCTCCTCGCGCAAACTCATCCGGAAGACCGGGATTATGCGCTCGAAGAGCGTGCAAAGAGCGGCGCCACTGGCACGCCGCTGCGGTGCGAGTACCGGCTGCTGTCCAGGGACGGCAAGGTTCTGTGGTTCCGGGATGAAGCCAGCGTGGTGCGGGATGAAACAGGTCGCTCGCTGTTTCTTCAAGGCATTCTGGTGGATATCACCGAAAGCAAGCGGGTCGAGGCGGAATTGCGCGAACATCGCTATCGGCTGGAAGATCTCATTGCCACGCGCACGAAGGAACTCGCCCAGGTCAACGCGGAGTTGCGGCGCGATATTGCGGAGAGAAAGCTGATCGAGACGGAATTGATCAAGGCCAAGACCGATGCGGAAAAAGCCAATGTCGCGAAATCAGATTTTCTTTCCCGGATGAGCCATGAGTTGCGCTCGCCGCTCAATGTCATGCTCGGCTTCGCGCAATTGATGGAGTCGAGCACGCCTCCCCCCACGTTCAGCCAGGCAACCATGCTGAAGGAGATTACCAGCGCGGGGTGGTATCTGCTTGAACTGATCAACAAAATCCTGGATCTCGCGGCTCTCGAATCCGGCAGGCTCGTGGTTGAGCATGAGCCTGTGTGCATGGCCGAGGTCATGCCGGAATGCCGCACCATGATAGAACCCCTGGCTCAGGAGCGGGACATCCAGATCACCTTTCCGCCGCCTGATCTCCATCTGTATGTCAAGGGCGATCGGACGCGGGTGAAGCAGATATTGATCAATCTCCTGTCCAATGCGGTCAAGTACAATCGTGAAAGAGGTACGGTGGAAGTAGCTCTCGAAGCGGTATCGCCAGAGCGCATCCGTATCAGCGTCAAGGATAAGGGTCCGGGATTGTCTCCGGAAAAACTCGCTCAACTTTTCCAGCAGTTCAACCGGCTTGGGCAAGAAGCAGGCTCGGTGGAAGGCACAGGTATCGGACTGGTAGTAACGAAACAGTTGATCGAACTGATGGGAGGCGAGATCGGGGTGGAAAGCACCGTTGGAGCGGGGAGCGTATTCTGGTTCGAACTGCCGGCCGATGAGCCGCCTCGCTCTCCGGCAGGACAGGATAAACCCACTGCGGCGGCCGGGAAAGATTGATGCATCTTATTTCATCCAGCGGTTTTTCAGCCATACCAGATTTTCATAGGATTTCAGATTCGTCTTCTGGCTGTGTTTTATATATGCTTCCGAGAACTGGAACGCATTGAGAACGATCCCGCGCAGGCTGCTCTTCAGCAGGCTTTCATGAAGATCCCCGTATCGGATGCCTATCGAGATGAATTCGATATAGTTGAGAATATATCGAAGCGAGTTCAGCTTGTCCTGGGTGGCATCGCTTTGCGCTTCCAGCTCGGACTGCAGGAGTGGCCTGAGGCTTCCGTCAGGGGCTATGAAATTCCTGTTGACCACATCCGCATGAGCCATGTAGGTGGCGGAAAGCCGGGACTGTAGCAAGGCATTGATGGTATGCTGCTTGATGGAATTTCTCACGGTGACCATGGCCGTGATTATCCAGCCGGTGAGGGCGGAAGCCAGCGTGATGAGAAGAATCCATTTCTGCGTATCGAGTGCAGGTGGAGGATGACTGAAAAAGGTGAACTGGAACCAGACCAGTTCCCACCCTGCGAATAGCACAAAAGCGATCAGCTCCGTAAACAGTAAAAGACCGAGCACCCGGCTGGGCCGGAACCACAGCATGATACGGTCAAGCATCGACTTTAGCAGGGATGATGGGCGGGATAAAGCGGAAGAACGGACTGTACAAAGCAAAAGACCCAACGCAGAGGTTGGGTCTTTATAATAACACGGCGGAAATACCGTTACGCACCGCCGGTACCCTCGTTGTAATACTGCATATTTCCTCCAGAATGTCTCATTTGTAAGGCTTGCCGACCATTCAGGTTACCTTGGTAGAATACCGGAATTTTAGTCAATGTCAACCCGGAAATGCAAGCTTCTGGCCAGGATCTGTTCCGCTGTATGGGGCTCGCCTGGCACGAGAAGGAATATTGCTGAACATTATATCGCATCATCGGTCAGAGTAATTGTCAAAAGCTCTCGGGGTCAGGTCTGCGTCCTGGCTTCCAGTCCGGGCGCCGATCCCGTCCATCGTCATGAACGGCAACAGGAATCTACGGTGAAAACTGCTGTAGAACATGATCTCTACCCTGCCGGCAAGGCAGGAGATACCATCGAGGCAGTGCGCAAGGCTGCTGCGGATTGCCATGCCTGCCCCTTATGGAAAAATGCCACCCAAACCGTTTTTGGGGAAGGTCCATCTCATGCGCCCATCATGCTCGTCGGCGAGCAGCCGGGAGACCAGGAAGATCTCATGGGACGTCCATTCGTTGGCCCTGCGGGCCGGCTTCTGTCCCAGGCGCTGGCGTCATCCGGCATACCTCGTGAAGAGGCCTATGTCACGAACGCGGTCAAGCACTTCAAGTTCGCGCTTCGCGGCAAGCGCCGTCTTCACAAAAAGCCTGTGGATGACGAAATTATCGCATGCAATCAATGGTTAAGGCGTGAGATCGAACTTGTAACCCTCGCCTGCTCGTAGCCCTGGGTGCTACCGCAGCCCGCGCGCTTCTGGGCCGTACGACGCCAATCGGAGTAAATCGGGGAAAGATCCGCGAATATGCATCGAATATAGCATTATTGATTACGGTCCACCCTTCCTTCCTGCTGCGCGTGCCCGAGGAAAACAAGGACAAGGAATATGAGGAGTTTGAAGCGGATATCAGGCTGGCAAGACCCTACCTCCGCACCGCCTGAAAACTGTAGCCTTTTCAGCTGTAGCCTTCGTCAGGGCTTTCACGTTGTTTTTCGAACATGTGGCGATAGGTTGAACCTGCCGGAAAGATGGAGGCATGGATGAAACGGAAGAGCCCGCTTCATACGCTGAACTGCTACGTGCCGCCAGCCTGTACCGGCGGCGGAAGCAAACTGCCGGGCGGGCGGGGCTGATTACGAATGGATGGCATATTCATCGGAATCTCCGGCTGGCGATATCCCCCATGGCGTGGCGTATTCTACCCTCCGGGCCTGCCGCAGCATCGCGAGCTCGAATATGCTTCCCATAAACTGCCGTCAATAGAAATAAACGGAACATTTTATTCGCTGCAAAGGCCGGAAAGCTTCGAGCGTTGGTATCACGATACCCCTCCCGGCTTCGTTTTCAGCATCAAGGGTCCGCGCTATATCACCCATATCCGGCGGCTGCACGATATCTCCGGTCCTCTTTCCAATTTTTTTGCATCAGGCATTTTCAACTTGCGGGAAAAGCTCGGCCCCATCCTGTGGCAATTCCCACCCAGCTTTCGTTACGATCCCGAAAAGATGCGGGGGTTCTTCGCGCTTCTGCCCCGCGATACCTCCCAGGCCCTCAGCCTTGCCAGACACCGGGAGCCCCATATGACCGGCCGCGTGCACTTGGCGATAGACGCCGCGCGTCCGCTGCGCCACGCGGTCGAAATTCGGCACCAAAGTTTTGTCGATGAATCCTTCGTGCAACTGCTGCGCGAGCACAATATTGCATTGGTAGTGGCAGACACGGCCGGAAAATGGCCTCATTGCGAGGATGTAACGGCGGATTTCCTCTATCTTCGCCTGCACGGCGACAAGGAAATCTATGCAAGCGGCTACACCGATGAGGCTTTGTCGTGCTGGGCTGCGCGCATTCGCGCCTGGCATTCGGGATCCTGCCTTGACAGCCCCCACCTGATATCGGATGCGTGCCCCGGCCGCTCCACCCGGGACATTTATTGCTATTTCGATAATGACGTGAAGGTGAAGGCGCCGTTTGACGCCGAAAAACTGATTGCCCGGCTTGCTGCATAAATACCGGGACTATCGAAAACAATACCTATGAAGAGGGGCTTTCACCCCCTCACTTTCAAGCCGGACTGCCGGCGACCGGACTTCTAGCGATTCTTCCCGCTGGACGAGGATGAGCCGGAACCGCCGGCGTGGCTTCTACCGCGCGATTCACCACCTTTTTTGCCAGCTTCGCGAGCCTCGTCCGAGCTGAATTCGTGCGCAGTGCCCTTTTCATGAGCTGCATGCCCGCCTTTCCGGCCGGCCATACGCGCCTCTTCCGAATCGAACTCGTGAGCAGTGCCTTTTTCGTGGGCAGCCTGTCCGCCTTTCCGGCCGGCTGCACGCGCCTCTTCAGAAGTAAACTCATGGGCGGTGCCTTTCTGGTGGGCTGCCTTTCCACCCTGACTGGCTATTTCACGCTGCCTGCCTACGTCCATCGAGGCAAAACCCCGCCTGCTCTCGCCAGCGCTTCTGTCACTGCTGTGTCTATCTTTATCTGAGATCATGGTGAGTCTCCTGTTTCAAGGGATGGTTTTTTCCCCGGAACAGCCAAAAATATCGATATCGGCGCTAAACCCGGGAACTTTATCTCGTTTATTGCTATTAAAAGCAGAGAGTGATGCCATGGTAATGAGCTGGATTGCCAATGTTCTGTTCGGCAGCATACAGAACCGGGGCGGGGCTGGCTGCAGCGGAAGCCAGTCCCGCCTCCCCTTCACCAGATTTGACTTGACAGCATGTCAGCAACGGCGATATATAGTATGAAATACAAATGTTTGATCCTTCCAAATGGATGAGGCTCGTGCGGAATCACTGTATCGGCAAAACCCTGATAATGAGGAGTATTCAAAATGAAATTAAAATGGATATTGGGATTCGTAACGGCAGTTGTCTTTAGCCTGGGATTGAATGGGGCTCAAGCCGAGGAGCAACAACCCGACGCAACCATTAAACTGGAGGCAACTTCGTTTGCGCTCGGTTTTGGCTTCAGTTGGGGCAACGGCACGCTAACTTACCGGGGGAAGGACTATCCGGTGGAACTACAAGGATTTTCGCTTGTTGACATTGGCATTTCCAGTATCGACGCGGTCGGCAAGGTATATGGCCTGAATAACCTCGAAGACTTCGATGGCAATTATGTAGGAGCTGATGCCGGATTGACGCTGGCAGGCGGCGGCTCCGCCGCCGCATTGAGAAATCAGAACGGCGTAAATATCGTGTTTGTGTCTACAAACAGAGGCCTGGAGTTTGCCCTGGGTTTCAGCAGCGTGTTCATGAAGATCAATGTGCCGGAGAAGACGGCAGCAACCTCATCAACTGCTCCTGCCGATGCGTCTGCCGCTGCCCCCGTCGCTGCCCTTGCTCCCGTCTCTGACGCTTCCCCCGCTGCTGCTCCCACCACGTCAGAAGTGCCTGACAGGATACGCTTTGCCTCGGATGAGCTGTTCGATTTTGATAAAACCATGTTGAAGTCGGGACCATCGCGCGATCAACTGGATGAACTTGCGCTCAAGTTAAAAACGCTTCGTTATGATTCGATCAATATTGTCGGTTACACGGACCGCATTGGTTCTGAAGCCTATAACAATCAGCTTTCCCGAATTCGCGCCAGAGAGGTCAAAAACTATCTGGTATCGAAAGGAGTGGATCCTGAGAAAATCAGTATTGAGGGCAAGGGAATGGCTGATCCAATCACTGGTGACACATGCAAGGGCAGCGACCGGAACCCGACTTTGATCGCCTGCCTGCAGCCCGATCGCCGCGTCGAAGTCCAGGTGAACGGCATGCAAGCGAAATAGATCCGAGTTCCCCCGCGGAACGTTGCAGATAAATCGGAATAGTCATGAGGCACGCGACAATGGTCGCGGCCTCCAGCATTGCGATACCAATGAACGGCGCGACTGGCGCATCTACGCCGACCCGGAAAGTGTTGCCGCTGCCGGACTGACAGGGAAAATTTATGCCGCACAGTTGCTGCATTGCCCTGGCCGCGCTTATCGGGACATGTCAACTCATCATGTCAATCCATATGGCCGGCCGGCTTGATCCCGACATGAACACCAGACTGACTGATATTGCCGCAATTTGCCGCAATTGAAATGGCGGCTGGCGACCTGCGGACTGCCCGCCCACTTCCTATCCTCAATACACCTCAGTAACTCAGTAATACATCCCAGTACTTCCTGGCGGCGCCTCTCACCTTTGGCGGACTGTGCCATGAACTTCCCCACGAATTGCAGACGCAGCGTTTTTACGGCTGGATGCACCCCTTCCGCGAGCCTCTCCACCCTTCCTGCCTGCCGCGCGCGCTTCTTCGGACGTAAATTCATGGGCAGTTCCCTTCTCGTGCGCCGCTTTGCCACCCTTGCTTGCTATTTCGCGCTGCTTGGCTTCATCCATGGAAGCAAAGCCTCGTTTGCTCTCGCCGCCGCCTCTGTCATTGCCATTTCTGCCTCTATCCGAAATCATGATGCGCCTCCTGTTTGAGCAACGAAGAACTTTCCCGGCGCGGCCTCTGCCTGAGCAACAAGGCCCCGCCGGTCTTTATCCGCTCCTAACAATAGCGGGATGATGGGCATGCTAGCGAACACGGATGAACCGCTCTGTTCGGCAGCATACATAGAGCACATATGACGATGGCCTGTAAATTCAGGCGAAACGCATACTCCTGGTTCATCGCACCTGCTTCATCGAATGCGGGAAATATCATTTAAAAAAAAGTGAAAGTGCGAACCATGAATGATTTGCCCGGCGAGAAACGGCACAGTCAACCTTAAGGAAGCGCTGAACAAATCTCCACTGGCGCGGCGGTGGCTTTGCGGGATGGGATGCGCGAAAGGCGACGACGCGAATGGTGCGACCGCGCAGGGCGGAGCAGTGTCTTCCAGAGAAGATGCGACCCCGTAGCGGGCTGCTGGCGCCCCATGTATGCTTTGGCGCGCTCTGGCATCCCCGCCGCTGCCCGATCCCCGCTTTCGCGGGGTCCCTCGGGCCACGCTCTGGGGAGCCATGGCGTTGCGCTCCTTGGCATCGTAGTCCCAGCTACGACCTGCGTCGCGCGCCTTATGATCATCCCGATTTTACCAGCAACGCGCTCAGCGAGGATTTGTTCAGCGCTTCCTTAATATACAGGTACGGGGTATTTGACTCATACCCCGATGAGGTATATATTGAACACACATACATCATTCCAATGCGGCTTGATGCAGTCGAATAAAGATCAGTCATGCGGGATTACTCATGAGTTCGCTTACTTTCAAGCAAATAGAACTGCCTATCGAAGGCATGACTTGCTCAGCCTGCGCGGCGCGGATCGAGAAAACCCTGAACAAGCTTCCCGGAGTGCATGCCAACGTTAATTTCGCCAGCGAAAAAGCAAGTGTGGAGTTCGATGAGGCCAGGACACAACCAGAAGAACTTGTCCGTTCAATCGAGAAAACCGGTTTTCACGTGGTTCCCCAATCCGTGCAGCTGCAGATCACAGGCATGACATGCGCGGCATGCAGCGGCCGTATAGAGAAGGCGCTGGGCGAGCAGCCCGGCGTTACCGCCACTGTCAACCTTGCCACCGAGGTGGCAAATGTCAGCTTCATACCCGGCACGACATCAGTGGATGGCCTCATCGCCGCGGTAGCCCGGGCAGGCTATGGCGCCAGTGAAATCACTGAAAGCAGCCGGGCAAAAGAGAAAGCGCGAAGAATGACCGCTTATCGGACGGAACGCCGGATGTTCTGGATTTCCGCCATCCTTGCCCTGCCCCTGATGGCCCAGATGATTCCCATGCTCTGGGGCGAGCATGCCGAGCTGCCGCGCTGGCTGCAATGGGCGCTGGCGACTCCGGTGCAGTTCTGGGTAGGCAAGCGCTTTTATACAGGGGCCTGGCATGCGCTGCGTGGCGGAAGCGCCAACATGGATGTGCTGGTGGCGTTGGGCACCAGCATGGCGTATTTTTTCAGCGCAGCCGTGACCCTGGTGGGAATGGATCAACATGTCTATTTTGAAGCAAGCGCAGCCATCATCACGCTGGTGCTTCTGGGCAAGCTGATGGAAGCGCGGGCAAAAGGCAGGACCTCGGCTGCGATAGAGCAACTTGTCAGCCTGCAACCCAGGATAGCCCGAATAGAACGTCAGGGCGAGATCATCGAGGTGGATGCGGGTTCGCTTAAGGGGGGCGATATTTTTATCGTGCGTCCGGGAGAGAACTTCCCGGTGGATGGCGTGGTGATCGAGGGCGCTTCCAACGTGAATGAAGCGATGCTGACAGGAGAAAGCCTGCCTGTTGCAAAACAGGCAGGGGCGAAAGTGTATGCGGCAACGACGAACCAGCAAGGTTTGCTCAAATGCCGCGCTACCGGGGTTGGTGCGCACACCCAGCTTGCCGCCATCATACGACTGGTCGAAACGGCGCAAGGGTCCAAGGCGCCCATCCAGCGCATGGCCGACAGAATCGCGGGGATATTTGTCCCTATAGTGGTCACGCTAAGTGCGCTGACCCTGATCTTGACATGGTGGCTGGGTGGCGGATTCGTGCCGGCACTCATCAACGCCGTGGCGGTAATGGTCATCGCCTGCCCCTGCGCATTGGGATTGGCGACCCCCACCGCCATCATGGTCGGCACGGGGCGGGGAGCCCAGGCCGGTGTGCTGGTCAGGAATGCCGCTGCGCTGGAACTGGCGGAAAAAATCCAGGTGCTGGTAGTGGACAAGACCGGTACGCTGACCGAAGGCAGGCCCGTGGTTACCGATATCGTTGCAGCAGGATGGACGACAGAGCAAGCGCTGATGCAGGCAGCCGCCACGCTGGAGCAGGGATCGGAGCATCCCCTGGCCAGAGCGGTAATGGAACGTGCTGGCGTCATGGGTATTCGTCCCCAGCCAATGAGCGATTTCAATGCCATTCCCGGTGGCGGCATCACCGCCCGAGCCGATGGGGTGAAATACCTGCTCGGCTCGCCCAGCTTCCTGCTGGATCACCGTGCAGGCATCGATGCCGGCACGATCGCCAATCTCCAGGCCGAAGGCAAGACCGTCGTCGGCCTGGCAGCGGAAGCGTCAGCCCCGCCCGCCGGGAATAAACCTGCTGGAACCACGGTTCTGGGTTATATCGCCATTGCCGACCGGCTGCGGCCCAGCTCAGCGTCGGCAATATCGCGGCTTCAGGCACTTGGCATCGAAGTCGTCATGCTTACCGGCGACAACGCCGCGACTGCCGCTGCCATAGCGAAACAGGCGGGCATAAGCAACTACCGCGCGGAAGTGCTGCCGCAGGACAAAACAGCCGAGGTCGACCGCATGAAAGGCAGTGGCAGGCTCATCGGAATGGTGGGAGATGGCGTCAACGATGCGCCGGCGCTGGCGGCCGCCGATGTGAGCTTCGCCATCGGCGCAGGTTCCGACGTGGCGATCGAGGCGGCCGACATCACGCTCATGCGCAGCGACCTCATGAGCGTGGCAGACGCCATCTCGCTTTCCCGGGCCACGCTGAGAAAAATCCGCCAGAATCTTTTCTTTGCCTTCATTTACAACATATTGGGGATACCGCTGGCGGCCGTGGGGCTGCTCAACCCTGTCATAGCGGGCGCCGCGATGGCGATGAGTTCGGTATCCGTGGTCAGCAACTCCCTGCTGCTGCGCCGCTGGCAGGCAGGCGGCGGAGGGGATTGAATCGTGAAAATCATGAAATGCAAAGGAGTGCGGAAATGCAAGCGGAAGTCATGAATATCGAAGGGATGACATGCATGGGTTGCGTCAATAGCGTCAAGAACGTGCTGGAGAAGATTCCCGGCGTGGCCGGCGTGGAAATATCGCTGGATCAAAAACAGGCAACCATCCACTATGATGATGCCGCAGCTAACACGGATCAGTTCAGGAAAGCAATCGGAGATGCCGGGTTTGAAGTCGTCATCTAGAAAGGGGCCCCGCGAATCCCTGGCAGTGGTGCAGCCAGGCAAGGAAGCCTTGATCAAGCGCCTCAACCGTATCGAGGGCCAGGTACGGGGTGTCAACAAGATGGTATCGGAAGACCGTTATTGCGTTGACATCCTGAACCAGATCTCCGCGCTGAAATCCGCGCTCGACGCCGTGGCCATGCTGCTGCTGGAAAATCACACTCATGGCTGCCTGCAGGGAGCCATCAAGTCGGGCAAGGGAGACGAGGCGATAGACGAACTGATGGCAGTGGTGCGGAAATTCGCGCGTTAACCATTTCATGATTGCTTGTCAGCGTTGCCCGGTTTGAGAAAAGCCAGGGGAACTGCTGCGCGAGGAAACGCTGAACAAATCTTCGCTGGCGCGACAGTGGCTTTGCGAAATCCCTACACTCACGGATCAACCCCGTGAGCCCTGATCCAGAATAATTTGCATGCGAGTGAAGGGTAAATCGAGAACAGAAAAGATGGTAAAAAAATCTGTATTGTTTTTTTTCGTGGTTTTGGCGGCCGTGCCTGGGCTGGCTCTGGCGAGGTCAGATCTGCCCGATATTCCTTCCGCCATCATCCCGGTCAACGCACCGGACACGATGGCGGAAAGGGTAAAAGCCTGCACCGTTTGCCACGGCCCGGAGGACAAGGAAGGCAGGGACGCCTACTATCCGCGTATCGCAGGCAAACCGGAAGGCTACCTGTTCAATCAGTTGCGCAATTTCCGGGATGGAAAACGCCACTACCGGCCGATGGCACTGCTGCTGGAGGATTTACCTGACCGATACCTGCGCGAAATGGCGGCGTATTTCTCATCCTTGCGGCAGGCGTTTCCACCCCCGGAGCCGATGAACCTCTCCTCTTCCGAAATCAGGCTGGCACGCAGGCTGATCACCCAGGGTGACCCAGCCCGAAAAATTCCCGGATGTGTGGAATGCCATGGGAAGGACCTGATGGGTACGGCGCCTTATATCCCGGGTTTGCTGGGCCTGCCACGCGTTTATATCATCGCGCAATTCGGAAACTGGCAAAACGGCGGCCTGATGCGCGGCCAGACTCCCGACTGCATGTCGGAAATCGCGAAGCAGCTCTCGACGGATGAAGCAGGTATGATCGCAGCCTGGCTGGCGGCGCAACCTGTGCCGGAGGCGCTCATGAAGAGGCCGGACACAGTAGCCACCCTGCCGGAAAAGCTGTCCCGGCGCTGCAGCAGCATCCTTCTGCCGTCCGGTACGCTCCCCCCTGGAACCATCCAATGAAACGCACTGTCATCGCCTCTCTGGCAGGAGCAGCCATAAGCCTGGCCATATGGCTCGCGCCTGAAGGCCGCTCCTCCATTCATGCGCGACCCTCGCAGGCGCTAATGGCACCCGTGGTGGAGGAGCAGGCAGACACCGCGGCACAGCCGGCATTGGCGGGCCTGGTCAGCCGCGGGGCCTATCTCGCGCGCGCAGGCAACTGCATGGGTTGCCATACGGCCCGGGCCGGAGATGGAGCGGCTGGCCGCCCGTATGCTGGGGGCCACATTCTCGCCACCTCTATCGGAACATTTGTTACTCCGAACATCACTCCCGATACCGAGACCGGTATCGGTGGCTGGAGCGAAGAGGATTTCTGGCAGGCGCTGAATGCGGGTAAGTCACGAAACGGCGCGCCGCTGTATCCAGCCTTCCCCTACACCGACTATACAAAAGTGACGCGTGAGGACGCGAATGCAATCTTTGCCTACCTCCAGTCGCTGCCACCGGTAGTGCAGCACAATGCACCCAACCGAATCGATTTTCCTTTCAATTTCAGGCCGCTTCTATATATCTGGCGCGCACTCTATTTCACTCAGGGGGTATATCGTCCTGCTTCCGGAGAAAGCGATGAATGGAATCGTGGCGCCTATCTGGTACAAGGGCTCGGTCATTGCAATGCCTGCCACACAACCCGAAATCCACTGGGCGCAAGCCAGGGGAACGTGCTGGGCGGCGGCCAGATCATGGGATCAAACTGGTATGCGCCTTCGCTGACGTCATTCCAGGAGGTCAGCACGGCCGACTGGACCATTCCGGAAATCATGCGATTGCTGAAGACAGGACTGTCATCGCGGGCAGTGACTACCGGACCAATGGCCAGTGTCATCAGCGACAGCCTGCAGCACCTCACCGATGCCGACGCGCGCGCGATGGCGGTATATCTCAAGTCGCTTCCTCCGGGCGCACCTTATTCGCGGGGCGCCGCCCCGGCGCTGACCGAGGAAGTGGACAAGCAGCTCCGGCGCGGCGGGGAAATCTACGAGACTCACTGCCTCGACTGCCACGGAAACTTCGGACAGGGGCAGCCCGGAGTCTATCCCGCGCTGGCAGGGAATCGCGGCATTACGCTCGCCTCCCCCATCAACGCCATACGCAGCATCCTCAATGGCGGCTACGCGCCGGTAACCGCCAGCAATCCCCGTCCCTATGGCATGCCGCCATTTGCGCAAATCCTTCCTGACGAAGAAATTGCCCTGGTCTTGTCGTACATCCGCAACGCCTGGGGAAACCGCGGCAGCATGGTTACTGCGGTGCAAGTCGACCGAAGCCGGAAGGGGGCGCAATAACCGCAGAAAATTCAGGAGCAGGAATAGCTGCGGCCGCTCTCAGTCCACGCCCCCATTGGAGGAAAACCGTTTCAGGTACTTCCTGATTATGACCATGCCGGGTATCTTCCCGGCCTGGTTGAACACGACATAGTTGATCAGGCCATGCACTGCGAGGGCAATCAACAGGCCTTCGAAAATCCCCATCTTGTAGACCAGCAGGGCGCAGGCTACCGCAAGCATCAATGCGTACTGGCCGTAATGCGCCACGCGCCACAATCCTGCAATCATTTTCCATCCTGAAAAAATCATGATCGCCGCCAGCGAAAACTTCGGCAGGTATTCGAGATACGCCGTGTTCAGAACAAAGAAAGTGACAACGATCGCGATGACCAGCACCGAAAATTTGGTCATCGCTCCGGCCAGCTTGTTCGTGGTGCTTTTGGCCAGACCATCGAGATTGGTCATCCCCCCAAAGAAACTCGAACCCATGTTGGCTATCCAGATCGCAAACAGACTGTTGTTGGTATTGCACTTGCGCCCCAGCGGATCTATTTTCTCGATGGCTGCATTGCTCATCACCTGCTCGATGACGTTGATGACCGCCAGCATGGCGGCGAAACCCACGACGTATAGCCAGGTCAGCGCTCCGCTGAAATTCGGCACCGGCAACTCGAGCCCGAGATCCACGTCATCCACATGCACCATCGGCATTGGCAAATAGCGCGCCAGCACGATGCTTGCGCCAACAAGCAGGAAATAAGGCACGGCGGGCTGGGTATTCTGCAGCCTGGAAAACAGCCATGCGAAAATGGCAAAGCCGGATATCGATATGAGCATCATCTGGATTCGGGCAGCATTCCAGAATATATCGGCGGTTTCCAGCTCGGGGGGAATTTCATAAGTAAAGGTGAAAAACTTGACAGCTATCGTCAAGCCAATTCCCGCCAGCAGCCCTTCCACCAGATAACTGGGGACGGCCAGCAGAATATAGCGCTGCCAATTGAATTTCCATATCAATGCCTGCAGGCTGGCAGTCAGGAAAATGACGAATGCCATGTTCTCGATTCCAAAGCTCGCAATGCCCAATGCCAGGACGGAGGCCAGTCCTGCGGCAACGCCGGGCACGCCGACGAAGTTGCCCGGTTTGAAAAAGGCACAGACCCAGCCTACCAGGCAGGCGAATACCACGGTGAAGAGGGCAACCTTGATGGGATAATCCGACATCAACGCGATCCCGACAGATAGCGGAACCGCCATTGCCCCCGTTATGATTCCCGCCAGCAAGTCCCGCGCAAAGAACCGCATCTGGAAGGCCGGCGATACCGATCGAGGAGTAGCTGGCGCCGGGCGCCTGGGCGTCTTGCCCGCAAAATCACGGTTTTGCAAAGGAACGGGGATCCCCCGGCTTCCCGGCGAGGACATGTTATCGCCTTCCGGGCGAACTGCCCGGTAATTCGGGCCGAAATCCGGCATCGGCGACCTCGGGTATCCGGGGAAACGCGGGATCTTTACCGCCGTATCCCGGTATCGTTTCCGGGCTGCAGCATGAGAAGAAATTTTTCAAGCTGTGCATAGCATCGATATGTTTCGGCCTTGGCTGAGCCATGACCAGCATCTACTGTCCGTGAGCTTTCCGGCGTTGGGTTGGTGGAGGGAGATGGGTTGTTTCATCGGAAAAGCAGGAGAACCGCTTTCATTATTTCCACTCCTTCCAGTAATACTTCATTTTCAAATGGTGATAAAAAAACCCAGTTTAAAACCGGGTTTCCCACAGTATACCGGCAAATCCCCGGTTGCGTCAGCGGTATTATCTGCAAAATGGTTTTCCGCTGCACCGCTAACTTCCCTCATGGCTCTCGATTTGATTGCCCGCGCGCGGCAAGGTTCGTTCCTCTCATGAACTTTCTGGCAAAGCCGCAACAAGTGTTAACGGACCCCGGATTAAAAAACATAGCTGGCGTTGATTCCCACCATATAATTGCGTCCCGGTGCTGGTTCGTAGAACCGTCCGTTACTCTCGTTGACGATAACCGATCCCACATACCGGATATCCGAAATATTGTCGATCCGGACAAACTCGCTGAATTTCCATCTGCCGTGCTGATGGGTATAGGCAAACCGCATATTTGCCAGAATATACTGTTTTGCAGCTTCCGCATTGATGTCATTCGCGAAAATCCTGTCCCGGTAAATGGCTTCCAGCACCGCTGAAAAGCCGGGCAACCCCCGCCGCCATGCGAGCTCCCCATAGGCGGTGTTGCGTGGCACCCCAGGCAGAAAATTGCCCGCAACCACGGTTGCCATGGGTGACGATGGCGAGGAGCGGTAGCTGTAGGCGTCGCGGAAAGTGGCGTGGAGATAGGTATAGGAGAAATAAGCAGAGAGACTGGACCCGAAACGGGAATCGGCGGAAAGTTCAACCCCATGCCGCATGGTGTCAGACGCGTTCTGAAATGTTGCCCGGCCGCCGGAATTGGTGGCAGGCAGAATCTCGCCGGAAACGCGTGTTTCGAAAAACGCGAGATTGATGCGCGTAGTATCCGCCGCCAGCCATTTGAGACCTGCCTCGATATTGTTGCTCCTGCTGGGGCGCAAGGCAAAGTTGAGGCCGCTCGCGCCATCCGGCCGGTAGCCGAGCTCCGCAAAAGTGGGCGTTTCGAATCCCCTGCCGGTGCTGACATACAGATTGAGCATGGGAGTGGCTTCATATAAAAGCCCCAGCACCGGATTCAGGTTGCGATAACTTATGCTGCCGCTGTCATCGGGATTGCCGGGGCCGATAAAAAAGTCCTGTGAACTGAACTTCACCTCGGTATTGCGAAGCCCGGCTGAAAGCCGCCAGGTGGGCAGGAATTGCCATTCGCCCTGGATATACTGGCTGAAACTGGTGACAGTGTTGTTCTCGTTGCGGCGCAAATCGCCCCGGACGCCCAGGACGGAGCCGGAAAAATTTTCGAACCCCTTGCGCCGCTCTCTGGAGCCCTCGTAGTCGATACCCGTGGTCAGCGTCAGCGGCCGGGGGCCTTCGCCGCGGTAAGTCCACCTCAACCCCAATCCACCAAATTCACGATCCAGGTCGACTACGCCGCCCGAACTGGTCACCGGAATCTGCGCACCGGCGGGCACCGCAAGAAACTGGAGAATCTGCCTGGTCCCGGCATAACCGATCAGCTTGATGGAATGCGCAGCGGAAAACCGGTAATCGTAGACTGCGCCGCCCTGGGTGTTGTCGATGCTTTTTCGCGTGTTGAACAAGGTTGCGGTGGCGTTGGCCTGCCGCGGGTTGGCGAGGACCTCGGCGCGCGTGAGACCCAGCGGATCCTGCGTATTTCCCTGGTGAAGCTCGTTGGCGACCAGCATCAGCGTGGCGTCCTGGCTGAAACGATGGGTCAGCTTGGCGCTAGCCTGGTAGCGCGTCGCGGCGCTATGTTCGCGATAGCCGCTGGTCTGGAAGCGGGAAATATCGGCCACGTAGTTGAACGGCCCGCGTGCCGCGCCTGCGCCTGGACCGCCGGTTCCACCCAGCGTGCCGCCGAGCTTGATCTCGCCACGGCTGGTGCCGTAACTTCCGCCCAGCAGCGAGCCGGACAGTGTCGTGCCCGGTGGTCCATCCTCGGTGAATGCCTGTATCACGCCACCCGAAGCATTGCCGTGGATGGCGGAGAACGGGCCGCGCAAGACCTCGATGCGTTTCACCGAGCCCAGGTTGATGGTAGCCGCCTGGCCCTGTCCATCCGGCATGCTGGCAGGAATGTCATCCACCACTATCCGTATTCCCCGAATGCCAAAAGTGGATCGGGCGCCAAAACCGCGGCTCGATACCTGCAGGTCCTGCGCATAGTTCTGCCGGTTCTGGATGACCAGCCCCGGGATACGGAACAGCGCTTCCGTGAGGTTGACTCGCGGCTGGGCCTCCTGGATGACGGAACCTTCCACTGCATCGACGGACATGGGCAGCATGAAGCTCGATTGCTCCACCCGCGTCCCGGTAACGACAACCGGGTTGAGCGCCGGGACAGCCGGCTCAACCGTGGAAGGCCCCGCAGATGGCGAAGCCTGTTCCTGCTGTGCGAAGGCAAAGCCGGAGGCCAGCAGCATAGTGATACCCGTCGTGATGCTGGCGCACAGCCCGTGATTGTGCCGATCGATCAAATCGCCTTTACATCTCCCTAAAGCTGATATAGCATTGAGACGCATTCTCATTATGGAGATAAAAAATGAGTACTGAGGCACCTACGGACATACAAGCATTTGAAGCCTGCGGAACCGCGTTGAAAGCCCTGGCGGTCGCCCTGGGCTGGCAGATAGACCCCGTCCGCCTGCATGCGGACCTCCAGGCCATGGCCGGGCTCGCGAGACAAAAAGGACAGGGAGCCTCGGCCGGCATGATAGACGAAATGGCCAACGCGGTGAAGACTCAGCTGCTCACCACCAGGATGAGCATAGAGCGCACCATCATTCCCTTGCGCTGATTGGACCCAACGTCTCCGTCCCGGCTTCCATTCCCGCCCTGGACAGAAGGTTCATTGCTTGCGGCAAGGCCGGAATACAGGAAGCCGTAACAGCAAACCAGTGACCCATCCGGCCAGGATGAACTCCGCGGCGCAGCGCCGCTTTCAATCAAGCCGCTTCAGTGCGCGTGCGGGGGTGGCACGGAACCGTCCTGGTCGTAGGTCGTCAGCTTCGCTCCCGTCGGAGCAATAATGGTGGCGATCAGGCGCGCCGGTACCGTTTTGCTGGGGTTTTCCATATACGAATGGACGCTTCCTGGCGGCTCATTCCAGCTATCGCCGGCGCGATATTCTATAACTTCCCCATTGTTGAGCTGGGAGCGAACCGTGCCTTCAAGCACGTGCACGAATACGACACCGGCATGGCGATGACTGCTGGTGCTGGCTTCGGGTGCCAGGTACACCATGAAGGCAGTCAGCGTCTGCTTGGGATCGTCCGGCAGAACCTGCGCGGTCACGGCCATGAGTGTGACTCCCACCGATTTTGTATCTCTTGCGCCAGAAGCGCCGGAACGCGCGTCGTCTGCATTCGCCATTCCCGCAACCGAAAGGAAGCCCGCCATTATCGATGCCGCGAGCAGCCTGGCATATACCATGATATTGGATTCAACCAATCTGAATTTCATCGACCCTCCTCCTCGACAATTCTCATATCACTTTAGCCGTAAGCCAGGCTAAGGATTTCTCCAGCGCTTCCTAAAGCGTCGCTTCAAACGGGAATCGCTCGACGGTTAAAAGCATTTTCAAGTTTATCACGGCTTAATAACCGATAGATAATCAGGTTTTATATTCCCGCAACGATCTGCTATTTTTATGGTGCGGCGCAACATTGGCCGTAACACAGATAACGGAAGAACGATCGATTGAATGGGAGAATGGGATAGAGGTCCGTGAGCGCGTCGCCATCGCATGGGTGCCGGGCGGCAGCGAAGGCTAGCACCGAGATGAAAAGACAGTACCAACGGCGCGGCAATCCTTGGCGCGGCAAAACGGGTTTGCGTCCGGAATACCATCGAGCCAGCGCCGAAAAGTGATCGAACTCTGCTGGATATCGCCCGGCCGCTCAAAGCCGGTATCCAGGATTTGCGCCGCTTGCACCCTAACTCATTTTCCGTCCGGGGCGCAGCACCAGACCTGATTTAGGGGATGTAAAGAATGCTCGCCCATCACGCCACCCCAGGCCGCCTACATGGTGCCGCCTGCCGTACCGCCTGTGGCCAACCTTCTTTTGATGAGCCGGGGTGCGGGAGTATCTGCTGTCGCTGATGCGGAAATCAGGCCAGTATTCATTCTTCGCCGGCAGGCCATGCTCCCATGTGCCTCGTCCACCGCCCCAGGTCTGGGCATCGTCCGATGCATTCAGCAGCCAGAAATAGACTCGCTTCAGCCACTTCGCACGGAAGCGAGTCCCTGCCAGATCCGTGTAGCCTCCCAAATAGTACAGCGTCCATGAGGCTGCCCATCCGATGAATTTACGCATGACTTTTTCCCGAAAAATTCATGCTGCGGCGAAAACCGCAGTGAGAAATATCATACGAGCATGGATGCTGCCAGCAATTGGACTCTGGTACTAAGAATGGTCTGCGAACTCCTGACAAAGGGCTAAAAAAGGACTGAGCGTATTGCGATGCCCTCTTCCCGCTTCTCTTATTTCCCTGAAGCCGGAAGAATGAAAGTCAGCGTGGCGCGATGGCGTACCGCCTCATAGTTTTTTCCTTCAAATTCCCCCGGCTGGGTTTCCCGGTGAATGACCTCCAGCACATATTGTCCTGCCGACCCGGTTGATATCGTCGCCTTCCCGTTTTCATCCGTGGTTTGCTCTTGAGTGGAAAGATTCGGGCCATGTATTTTGATCGTGGCTTTTACCAATGGCGAATTGTGGAAATAAACGGTGAACGTCCTGGATGCACTTCCATTCGTCGACTCCGGCAGGATATCGAGGCCAAGCTCCGGCTTGCCTGGCGCCTTTACTTCAAATGAACTATAGCGGGCGTAAAACATTGGCTTGACAACGCCATGTCCGTTCTTGCTCCAATCCTTGACTTCGTATCCGCGCTCTTCGGCGATCACGGTCGATGCGCCATGCCGGATTACGCCAAGATCGAAATGATCGGCTCGCCGGGTTACTTCCAGCGCCTTTCGCTTGCCGCCCGCCTCTATGGTCCATGCTTGCGGTTTTTTGATTTCATCCAGCCTTCCCGGACTTTTCTCCCTTTCTCCTTCCTGGTATTCGCCGAAAAAAAGACGGGATTGATGCGACCCATCCTGTTCGATCCATATGTAATGCGCGGAGGCGGGAAGCGCGGCAAAGAGCGCGGCAAACACAAAGAAAATAAACCGGGTGCAGGAAATGGCATTGGTTGGCACGATTACTCCTTTCAGAAAATAAGAAACCGTATTGGATTGTCAGGAACCAGGACCATATATCTACTATTACACAAGCCAGCTACTGTACAGGGTATCAGGAACGGAAAGCAAAACCATTCCGCCTTCTGCGAACCGCCGCTGCGCCGATCAATAATTTGGATTCTGCATCATCTGGGTATTTGGATTTTGCATCATTTGCGGTGTCGCTGGGGCGGGAGGTGAAGAATCCACCTTGCTTCTTGCCGCGGTCGCATCCGCGTTGACTTTCTGGATCGCTTCGTTTATTTGCATCTGTTCGGCGTTTGCCGCGTGGTTGATTGCCGCCGCATCTGCATTGGCTTCCTTGATCAGGCAGTCATTATATGACTGCAACTGCTTTTGCCAGACATTGACCAAGCCAACGCTCCGGTTATACGCCTCCGGGTTCGTCGATTCGATGACTGGGGCCTCAGGCCGGGCGCCACATCCGCGGGGTGCCCAGCTTCCGTTCTCCAGCGCTCCCGCATGCGCCGCCAAGGAAGCACCCACTGCCAATCCGGTAGAGGTGATGATGAGAAGGACTTGCTTCATCGTTTTGAATATCGTCATGTATCTCCTCCAAAAATATTCATTCTGCTTATTTTCCCGGTTCTTCATTCTCAAGGAAGCGCCGAGAGGAGCATATCATTATACGCTGGGGCGTACGTAAGGAGATTTTAGAAGTGAATGGCGGACAGCAGATGTTGAAATCATGTCGCGTCTCAACCCATACCTCTGGATTGCGGTCCCCGACAGGAAGTCGAAGTGATGCTAAAGGGGCTTGCGAGCCGGCTCTCGTGGCTTTGGCGTGCCAAAGCCCTCGTCTTCCGCCGATTTGCCCGATTCGAGATGGGCTTCGGTATGGGGATGCGAATGGATCAGATCGCCGTGGCGATGAAGCGTCACGCTCAGCGCGAATTTTTGCTGCGCGAGCTTCGCCAGTCCCGCCAGGCAGAACAACAGCGCGCCAAACAATACGATGGCCGCTCCCGAGGCAACATTGAAAATATAGCTCAAATACATGCCGGCGACACCGGTCACGGCGCCGATAAGGCAGGCATAGAGCAGCATGCGGCTGAAGCTGTCTGTAATCATACGTGCAGTCATTGCCGGCGCAATCAAGGTAGCTGCAATCATGGTGACGCCGACCACGTTCATGGAAGCAATGACGGATAGCGTAAGAAGCAACGAAAAGATCAGATGGACGGCCCCGGTCCTGATTCCGAATACCCGTGCCGCTTCATTGTCGAAGGTGGAAAACAGCAACGGGCGATACAGCAAAATGACGGCAGCGATATTGACCGCGGTAACGCTGCCAATGACGACCAGATCGCCATGGGTAATTCCGAGAATATTGCCGAACAACGCCGCTTCGAAGCTCAACCCGGAAGTGCGCGCCTGGCTGATGATAGCAACGCCAAAGGCGAACATGGCCGTCGTGACGATGCCAATAGCCGCATCCAGCTTGACCTTGCCGCTCCTGGTGATCCGGTCGATCAGCAGCGCGGCAACCAGTCCCATTACCCCCGCACCGGCATAAAAATTGAGGTTCAGGAAAAAACCGGCTACCGCACCGCCAAATGCGGCGTGTGATAGCCCGTGCCCTACGTAGCTCATGCCCCGCAGTATCACGTACACGCCGATCAGGCCGCATAGCGCGCCGATCATCAGCGCCGCCAGCAGAGCATGCCTGAAGAATTCATATTCCAGCGGTTCGAGGAGAATTTCCATTACTGGGCATCTCCCTTGAAACGCAGCGGGGTATTGTTGGCGATGAGGAAATGGCCCTCATGCCTGACTATGACGATATCTCCGCCATAGGTCCTGGTCAGGATATCGGCGGTGAAAATATCCTGTGGCCGGCCCTGGGCTACGATGCCGTTATTGAAGCAGATCACCCATGGCAAGTGGGAGGCTACCGCGTTCAGATCGTGCGTGGTAAGCAGAATGGTGATGCCTTCACTGTTGATATCGCCTAGAAGATGCAGCACTTCATGCTGAGTCTTGATGTCTACGCCTGAAGTAGGCTCATCCAGCACCACGAGCCGGGGATTGCTGATCAGCGCACGCGCGAGAAATGCTCGCTGGCGCTGGCCGCCGGAGGTATGCACAATGTGGTGGCGCAGGCAATCGTGGATTCCCAGTCGATGCGCGAGGTCGCGGACTCGCCGGCGCTCTTCCCTGCTGGGCCAGGGCCAGACGCGCCCGCTGGTGTAGAGGCCCATCAGTATGACTTCTTCCACTGTGACAGGAAAACTCCAGTCCACACTCCCCAGTTGCGGCACATAACCGACCAGGCCTGGCCGGATGGTGGCTGCGGCCTGCCCGGCCACACGCACTTCGCCCGAGAAAGCCGGCATAGTGCCGAGGATGATCTTGAGCAGCGTGGTCTTGCCGCATCCTGTTGGGCCGACAATACCGGCGAATTGACCGGCGTGAATATCCAGCGACAGGCGGGTAAAGACGACATTATGCTCGTAGCCCGCGCTCACTCCGGTCAGGCTTACCGCAGGCTTCGTCCCAGGATCTCCTGGGTCAAGGCGCGATATTGCTCGTGTCGACATTCGCCACGCAACCGTCATTGCCACCCAGCGCTGCCGTCATGATCGCCATGTTATTGGCCATCATGCCGATAAACGAATCATTCGGCGCCGCAGGCAACTCGTCATCCGAAAGCTCATCTATGAACTTGACGCCGGTTTCCCGGGCAATCTGGGCCATGACTTTGCTCGGAAAAACCTCGGAACCGAAAATTGCCGGTATTTTTTCCTTCTTTATCTGCTTGATGATCCGCGCGACATCCCTGGGACCCGGTTCCGAAAAATCGGACGGCTGGATGGCCGCCACCACGGTCATGCCATAGCGCGGGGCAAAATAGGCAAACGAGTCATGATACGTGACCAGCTTGCGATTTTGCGAAGGTATGGTATTGACGCATTTGAAGATCGCCTGGTCCAGTCCCCGCAGCTTGCCCAGGTAGGCCGCCGCATTTCTCGCATAATCCTCCCGGTGCGCCGGGTCGAGCCCGGCTAGCGCGTCCCGCGCAATTTCCGCATAACGCATCGCCAGCGCGATATTGGGCCACAAATGGGGATTCGGATGCCCCTGTTCCCTGGGAAAGCTGAAATCGTACCGCCAGTCTTCCTTGCGCAGCGCACGATCGCCGAGTCGCAAGATGGAAACGCCACGATTCTTGACCTTCTCCGCAAGCTTCACCGTAGGCAGTTCCAGATCCAGCCCGTTCACGATGATGATGTCCGCTGCCTGCAGGATCTTGGCATCGGCCGGCGTCGGCTCGAAGGTATGGGAATCGGTTCCATCGGGAACGACCCCTGTCACCTCGGCGTAAGTACCCGCCACGTTCCGGACAATATTGGTGATGGGTGCGACGGTAGTAACGACACGGATCGTTTTTTTCGGATCGGCCGCCTGGGTCACGCTAGAGAGCAGAAACGGCAACAACGCCGACAGGAGGAAGGGGCTGATGAGTCTGATGAAAAACCGGGTTATCAATCCATTCATGGTTGTTCCAACTGGCACCGAATACCGATGCGCTAGTTTAGCGCTCCTCCGAAAATATGAAAAGATATAAATATTTCATACATTCGATAATGTATGATAATATCAGAAATATTCATACGATTGCTTTATCACATTGAATTCCTGTGATTTCTTCATCGGTCTCTGAAAAACTAGCGTGAGCGCGGGCACCACAGGCAGGTAAGCCGTGCAAATGCTGAAATATTGGGAAGGCCGCTGGCTGCCAGCCGCTTGCCGGACATAAAAATTATAATTTTTCGTGTGCAATATGCTTCTGAGCAGAACGTCCGGAATATCGTCCTGGTATAAGACCGGGATATCAACCCTGCCCATCCTTATACCATTACTGGTTTTTTCTCCGAGCGGAATCAACGCTTATGCGCAAGAAGTTCCGGGTGCATCCGGAAAACCCATGCCGCCTGAGCGCATTGACCCAGTGGAGAAACAGGATTCACCTGCTGCCGTCCAACTCGCCGATACCGTCTCGCAGAATGCCTTGCGTCCCGCTAAACCACGAAACGACGGCGCAACCGCGCAACCCGTGGTCAAGCTCAAGGAAGTGGTGGTACTGGGCAAAGAGCGCGGGACCAGCCTTGTAGGCGAAACCCAATCCGCGTCCCAGGGATTCATAGGCCAGGAGCAGATTAAAAATCGCCCGCTGTCACGCGTCGCCGAAGTGGTTGAGTTCATTCCCGGCATGATTGCTACCCAGCATAGCGGCGATGGAAAAGCCAACCAGTATTTTTTGCGTGGATTCAACCTCGATCATGGCACCGATTTCGCCACATTTATTGACGGAGTACCCATCAACCTGCCCAGCCATGCCCATGGCCAGGGCTACATGGATCTCAATGGCCTGATTCCGGAACTGATAGACAATGTTCAATATGGGAAAGGACCTTATTATGCAGATCAGGGAGATTTTTCCGCGGCGGGCCACGCCAAGATTACCACCTTCAACTCGCTTCCCCAGGGTTTTGCCAAGTTTACCGGTGGCTCTTTCGGCTTCTACCGAGGGGTGGCAGCGAATTCAAACAGGGTAGGAGGTGGCGATGTGCTCTACGCCATCGACGTGAATACGTATAACGGCCCCTGGGTGCTGCCTGAACATGCTCTCAAATTCAACGGCATGCTCAAGTATAGTGTCGACTATGGCAACTGGGGCGCAAGCGTCGGAGCTCACGCATATCACGCGAAATGGCGTCCGACCAACCAGATTCCGCTGTTTGCGGTAACTGAAGGCCTCATCAATCGCTTCGGAAACATAGATCCCACCGATAACGGCGAAACCGGGCGCTATACGCTTCACGGCAACTGGTGGCAAAAAGAAAAAGACTATCGCCGGGAGGCCTCGTTTTATCTGGTCAGGTACAATCTCAACCTCACGTCCGACTTCAGCGGTTTCGTCAATTCCGTCGCCGACAACATAGTGCTTCCTGGCGGAATAATTCCCAGCGACCAGGTGAATCAAACGGATTCCCGCATCTATTTTGGCGGCAGGGCACAGCAAAGCTGGCTAGGCAACATCGCTGGTTTCGACATGGAAAATACGGTTGGCATCCAGGTCCGCAACGATTTGAATCGCGTTTTGCTGAACAATTCCAATCGGGGAGTCGTTTATCATAATGTAAGCAGGGATCAGGTCACGGAAACGAGTATCGGCCTGTATTTGCAAAATCAGACATTCTGGTTGCCCAAACTCAGGACCATTGCGGGCCTGCGAGGTGACATCTTCAATTTCAACGTACATGCCTATACTGTTCCCCAAAACTCCGGCAACAAGACGGATGGACTGATGAGCCCCAAGCTCAGCGTTGTTCTAGGGCCTTGGTATAACAGCGAGATTTACTTTAATATCGGTGAAGGTTACCATTCCAACGATGCCCGCGGCGTCACCGCGACGGTCAATACCAATCAGATTGGCAACAATAATTTTGCGCCTCAATTGGCCGCCAACGGGCTTGTGCGCGCGAAAGGCGCGGAGGTGGGTTTCCGTACCGAAGCTATCGAAGGCTTAAAGTCCACCCTGGCAATCTGGTATCTGCATTCAGCGTCGGAACTTGTATTTAGCGGAGATGCGGGCACCACGGAAACAAGTGGCGCCAGCACCCGCTACGGCATCGAGTGGGCCAATTTTTACCGGCCCTCCAAGTGGCTGATCCTCGACGCCGATTTCTCATTTACCCATGCGCGCTATGATCAGGCTCAACTGAACCAGGCGAGCGATCCCTCAAACCAGGCGTATGGATTCCACATTCCCAATGCCGTGGGACGCACCATCAGCGCGGGGGCGACATTGAATCTGCCGCATAACCTGTTTACCACGCTTCGCTTGCGCCATTTCGGCGATGTATCGGTGGATACCAACAATCCCGTCAAACCCTACAGCACGACGATCGTCAATCTCTCGACCGGATATGAGCTGGCCAGAAGATTCAAGATCCAGCTCGACGTATTGAATCTGCTGAATGCTAAAAACTTCGATATCGCATACTACTACGGATACCAGACGAGTCCATCGGCTATGGCAAGAGATGGTCTTGTCTTCCACCCGATTGAATCGCGCATGTATCGTGTCAATCTGACATATCAGTTTTAAAATTGACGCTCCTTCCTTGGGAGTATATGGACGAGACTCGCAAATCCGCTCCATAAAAATTAATCCATATTTACCGCTGCAAGCCGGAAATCAATCACAAATCATGCAACGCGGGTATAACTCCATGGTAAGCTTTCTCAATGTCGACATTCCATATGGGAGAGCTTTCTTCCATGTCGATGGCAACCACGTTGAATCCGGCTATTTTCCCGGGACCGCGGATATTCCATTCCACCTGATTGAATACTATGTACCATGGAACGCCTCACCATATCGCTCGATAACCAGCTCTGCGAGCAGTTCGACCAGTTCATACACGCGCGCGGATACACCAATCGCTCGGAAGCGATGCGCGACCTGATACGCGATGAACTGGAGGCCGCGCGCCTGGACAAGGGAAACGAGGGACACTGTATCGCCACTCTCAGCTACATCTACAATCACCACGAGACCGATCTCGCCAGCCGCGTTACCGCGGTGCAGCATGACCATCACGACTTGACGCTGTCCAGCATGCACGTGCATATGGATCACGACAACTGCCTGGAGGTGGTCATTCTCCGCGGCGATATCCGAAGCGTCGAAAGTTTCGCCAATACGGTGATGGCGACTCGCGGCGTCCGGCACGGCAAGCTGCATATGGTGCCGGTAGAAATCAGGCACGAGCAGCATTCTTCCTCCTCCGTGCCCCATACGCACAGCAACCCTCTCACCTGATCCCATAACCTGACCATAGCGCGGAACGGAATACGCATGTGCGATGCGCATCATAGGGACGACAAGGCCAACGGGATTGCCGCGGCTTCCCATGACCGGCGACGGTTTCTCAGGACGGCAGCCGCCGTGAGTTTCGGGACAGCGCTTGCCGCGGCCGCGGCAAGAACAGGATTTGCCGCAAAAAAGAAGGGACCGCTGCCTGAAAATATCATAGCGCCGGATGCCGCGCTGGAAAGATTGATGGCTGGCAACAACCGGTATGCATCGGGACAATCCAGGCCGCTGAATTTTACGAACGAACGCGCCCTGCTGGTTGGCGGACAGAACCCTTATGCATGCATATTGAGCTGTTCCGATTCGAGAGTAAGCCCGGAGTTCTGCTTTGACGAGCAACGGGGCGACCTGTTCGTGGCACGCGTAGCCGGCAATTATCTAACGACGGATTTTGTAGCCACCCTGGAGTATGCGGTTGCCGTGCTGCATGCACCCCTGATCATGGTGCTGGGCCATCAAGGCTGCGGAGCGGTGGATGCCGCCATCAAGGCGGTGCAAAACAACGAGCAGTTTCCCGGCCACATCCAGTCCCTGGCAAGCGCGCTGGCCCCCGCGGTCAGGGCTGCCAAAAACATGCCCGGCGAACTGTTCAGCAACACAGTCAAGGTGAATGTCATCCGTACGGCGGAAAAACTGAGGAAACAGCCGCCCATTCTGAGCAGACTGGCCTCAGAGGGGAAAATACTTGTAGCGGGCGGCGTTTACAATCTTGAAACGGGAAAGGTCGACCTGGTCACCTGAGCACAGCCGTTTCGCTGCCGGCTCACATTCCGCGCATTCCGCCCGGATTTACCCCCAACGCGTTTAGCGATGGCCCATCCAGGGGTTTCCGAAGAAAGAATGGAGCTCATCGCGAGGCCTCCTTCTCCTTGCCTTCTTTTCCCCCCTCCAGTATGTGAACAAAGACCTCTTCCTTCCTGATCATTCCCAGCTCGCTCCGGGCACGCTCCTCGATAGCTTCATGGCCCTGCTTGAGGTCCCGCACCTCCGCATCCAGCGCGGCGTTGCGGATTTGAAGCTCCTGGTTGATTTCGTGTTGCGTCCGTATCTGCTGGCCAACCTCGCGTACCTTGAGCCAACTGCCCTTCCCCAGCCACAACGGATACTGCAGCAGGACAATAAAAGCAACCAGCACAAGACTCAATACTTTCACAGGGCATCCATTGGTCAGCTATCCGCTTGCCTGCAGTTCTCGCAAGATTACCTCAACTGATAGTATGCCCCTCGTCCGGGATAGCTTGCGGCATCCCCGAGGTCTTCCTCGATTCGCAGCAGTTGGTTGTATTTCGCCAGGCGATCGGAACGGGAGAGCGAACCGGCCTTGATCTGCAGCACATTGGTGGCTACCGCGATATCCGCGATGGTGGTGTCTTCCGTTTCTCCCGAACGGTGAGAGATCACCGCTGTGTAGCCTGCGCGCTTGGCGGTTTCTATGGCCGAAAAGGTTTCGCTGAGCGTGCCTATCTGATTCAGCTTGATCAGGATCGAGTTTCCGATTCCCTGCGCGATGCCTTCCTTCAGGATTCCGGTATTTGTGACAAAGATGTCGTCTCCCACCAACTGCACGGATTTCCCCAGTTTCCCGGTTAGAAACCGCCAGCCATCCCAGTCGTGCTCGCTCATCCCATCTTCGATGCTGAGGATGGGATATTTGCCCACCCAGGTACCGAGGTAGTCGGCAAACTGTTCCGGCGTGAGGGTCAAGCCATCCGCGGCAAGATGATACTGGCCGTCCCTGAAAAACTCGGAACTGGCGCAATCCACTCCTATCGCGACGTCGGGCCCGGGCATATAACCCGCCCGCTCGATCGCCTCCACCAGCAATTGCAATGCAGCCTCGTTATTGGGCAGGCTGGGCGCGAACCCGCCTTCGTCTCCCACCGCCGTATTCATGCCCTTGTTGTCCAGCATCCCTCTCAATGTATGAAAGACCTCGGCCCCGCACCGCAGCGCTTCCCTGAAGCTTTGCGCTCCCAGCGGGATGATGACGAATTCCTGCATGTCCAGCTTGTTATTGGCATGGGCGCCGCCATTGATGATGTTCATCATCGGCACTGGCATCGACATGGGGCCCGCTCCGCCCAGATACCGGTATAGCGGCAATCCGGATTCCTCTGCCGCGGCTTTCGCTACCGCCAGCGAAACCGCGAGCACGGCGTTGGCGCCCAGCCTTGATTTATTGCCGGTTCCATCGAGATCGGTCAATGTCTGGTCAATAAAAAACTGCTCCATCGCATCCAGCCCCATGATGGCCTCGGCGATCTCGGTATTGACGTTCTCCACGGCCTTCAATACTCCCTTGCCAAAATAGCGCTGCGCATCTCCATCCCGCAGCTCCATCGCTTCCCGGGTTCCCACGGAAGCGCCAGAAGGCACGGCCGCCCTGCCCATCACGCCGGATTCGAGCAACACATCCGCCTCGACGGTAGGGTTTCCCCGTGAATCAAGAATTTCGCGCGCGATAACATCTACAATTGCACTCATGCTATTTTTCCCTGGTCGTTTATGAATTATTTTTGTTGCTTGATAGTTTGAATATCTGGAGACTGGAGACGCTTTATTATAAAAAGCGTTTTGGCTCTCACAGGCATATACCCCGGAGATAAAAAGAGCCGGTATTCGATATTCCGGTCTGTATGGCTAGCTCGTTCTCTTCCTGCCGAACAAGGGGTCGCCTCGACGACGCCAAATTCATGGATTATGCTTATGCGATATTTTTTAACCTGCCGGAAGCCGTGGATTCAGCCGTATTGCGCTTGCGCGCAAAATCGACCGCGGCCTGGATGAAGGCCGTGAACAGCGGGTGGCCCGCCTTGGGAGTGGAGGTAAATTCCGGGTGAAACTGGCAGGCGACAAACCAGGGATGCTCGGCTTGCGGCAGTTCGACCATCTCGCATAGCGCCTCCCCCGCGGAAACCGCGCTTATGCGCAGCCCCGCCTGTTCCAGGCGGGGGATGTATTCATTGTTGACTTCATAGCGGTGGCGGTGCCGTTCGACGATTTTCTCCATCCCATATATATGACGCACCAGCGTTTCCGTTTTCAACAGGCACTCCTGCCCCCCCAGGCGCATGGTGCCCCCCAGGTCGGATCCTGCGGAACGAACCTCCAGCCGACCTTCGCGGTTACGCCACTCCGTGGTGAGCGCGATGACGGGATAAGGCGTATCGGGACCGAATTCCGTGCTATGCGCACCTTTCATCCCGGCCTTGTTGCGCGCATATTCGATTACCGCCAGCTGCATGCCGAGGCAAATGCCGAGATAAGGAATACGGTTTTCGCGCGCATGGCGGATGGCCATGATCTTGCCTTCCACCCCCCGCTTGCCGAAACCGCCCGGAACGAGTATCGCGTCCATGCCCGAAAGGCAATCCGTCCCCGCTTTTTCGATGCTTTCGGAATCGGTGTAATGGATATTGATGCGGCTGCGCGTGTGGATCCCGGCATGGGTCAACGCTTCCGACAGGGATTTATAGGACTCCTTCAAATCCACATACTTCCCTACCAGCGCGATTTCTATCGCCCGTTCCGGATGCTCCAGCGCATAGACCAGATTTTTCCAGGTGCTCAGATCCGCCGCCTTCGCCAGAATGCTCAGCTTGTGGCATACGATTTCATCCAGCATCTGGTCGTGCAGCAGCGCGGGGATCTTGTAGATGCTGTCCACGTCCACCGCGAGGATCACCGCTTCCTCGCGCACATTGGTGAACAGCGCGATCTTGCGCCGTTCCTCCGTGGGCAACTCGCGCTCCGCGCGGCACAGCACCACGTCCGGTTGAATGCCGATTTCGCGCAATTCTTTCACGGAATGCTGGGTGGGCTTGGTTTTCAATTCCCCCGCCGTCGCGATATAAGGCAGCAACGTCAGGTGGACGAAACAGGTGTCCTCGCGCGGCAGTTGCACCGCCATTTGCCGGATGGCTTCCAGGAAAGGCAACGATTCGATGTCGCCGACCGTTCCTCCTATCTCGACGATGGCAACCTGCGCATCGCCCGCCCCGGCCTTGATATGCAGCTTGATTTCATCGGTGATGTGCGGAATGACCTGGACGGTGCCGCCCAGGTAGTCGCCTCGCCGCTCCTTCTTGATAACGCTTTCGTAAATCTGGCCGGTGGTGAAGTTGTTGCGCTTGCTCATCCGCGAGCTGATAAAACGCTCGTAATGCCCCAGATCGAGATCGGTTTCCGCCCCATCCTCGGTGACGAATACTTCGCCATGCTGGAACGGGCTCATGGTGCCGGGATCCACGTTGATATAGGGATCCAGCTTGAGCAGAGTGACCTTGATTCCGCGCGTTTCAAGTATGGCCGCGAGCGAGGCGGCCGCGATGCCCTTCCCGAGGGAAGACACGACGCCACCCGTCACGAATACATACTTTGTCATAACCCGCAATGATATCGCAAAAGGCTCCTCCGAACAAATAACCGTGATAGCAACATGGCTTTTGTCCCGTGAAATCCGACCCCCATGGCTCTCCCCGCTCTACTGGCCTCGCCTGCCTTGCCGTGTCCAGAGACTCTTCCTCAAACAGCAGCCTTGCCAAATACATTCTTTATACTTGCCATTTGTTACAGCCCTGCCGGAACCGGTAAAGTGTGACGCAGTCTATCAAAGCCCGCGCCACCATACCGCATCCTGGTCGAATATCGGCCGATTCCGCTCCGATCACCCTTTTTTATGATTGCACGGTTCATGGCTGGTGTGGACTGTGGAGACGATGTGCTGGATGCTCCAGAATGCCTGTCAGCAGCCAATATCGACCTCGGTCCCGGCATCCACCAGGTCGAACAATTCCACCAGATCCCGGTTGCGCATCCGGATGCAGCCGATGGACCCCGGCTTGCCCATCTCCACACTATCCGGACTTCCGTGGATATAGATAAAGCGGCGCATCGTATCCACTGCGCCCAGCCGGTTGAAGCCGGGCTCGCGTCCCGAAAGCCACAGGATGCGGGTCAGGATCCAGTCGCGGCGGGGAAAGGCAGCGCCCAGTTCGGGACTGTAGATCTCGCCCGTAGGACGCCGCCGCACGAATACGGTATTGACCGGCTGCCCGGCCCCAACCTTGGCACGAATGATGTGCCTGCCCAGGGGCGTGCGGAAGCTGCCGCGCTGCTGCCCGGTGCCATACCGGGCGGAGGAGATGCGGTAGCGCCTGAAAATATCCCCACTGTCGTCCAGGAGATCGAGTTCCTGGGAAGGAATATGGATCATGATTTTCATCCGCAGCTCCAATGCGCATTCATTCCCGTCCGGCGCCGGTCCGCGAAAAATTGCCTTAGCATCCTGGCGCACTCCTCTCCCAACACTCCGCTCGCAACCTGAACATGATGATTGAGGCGCTCCTCCGCAGGCAGGTTTATCACGCTGCCGCAGGCGCCGGTCTTGGGGTCGGGCGCGCCATAGACCAGCCGTGCGATGCGGGCATGGAAGATCGCGCCCACGCACATGGCGCAGGGTTCGAGCGTGACATAGAGCGTACAGCCGCCCAGGCGATAATTGCCCAGGTAGCGCGCCGCCTCGCGCAATGCCATGACTTCCGCATGCGCGGTAGGATCCACCGCCGAGATGGGACGATTATATCCCTGCCCGACGACCAGCCCATCTTTCACAACGACGGCGCCGACGGGTACCTCGCCCGCCTCCCGCCCCGCCTCTGCAAGCTCGAGCGCAGAACGCATGAAATCAGTATCGCCCGGGTCAGGTTTGTTCATTTCGGATCACGTAAAAATTCCCATATAAACATTGCCAACAGCTTCATTTACAACCAGGTGCCAATGATAAGCCTCTTTAGGTCTGAGTACCTGAGTACCTGAGGCGGATTTGAAATTAATCCATTCATACCCGTGAAGAATTTTTTATGGGCTTGCTATTCCACAATTTCATAGCTATAAAAAATCGAGGGGGAAGTTAGGAATCTGTTAGGAATCTAATTAGAAACGATATCCAAGAAATAAAAAGATAAAAATAATAACGCGGGCTGATAAATATAAATTTCCCGAAAGGAGTCCATACGTGATTAATCAAAAGCAAAATCCTTCGTTCTTCCGCCGTCGTTTCCACCAAATCCTGGCAGCCTGTGCAGTACTTGGCTCATTACCGGCAAGCGCATACATACCAGATTTAAATGATAACTTTCAGTTGCATAACATAACCGCCACGCCCGTATATACATGGACTGCAACCGCCACCGGCAAGGTGCCTGTCAACAACGAACTCAGACCGAGCTTCGAGGTGAATTACGATTTATCCCCTTTGGAAGATGCCCTTCGTCGACGACCGGGTGCTGCGCCATTCAAGGTTACCGAAACCTTCTTGCTCGTAAATGCTGAGACCGCCCCTGACACGGTCGTAAAAGCCACTGTGGCCACCACGACAATTACTGCCAAAAACCAGAGCTTCATTTATAACCCGAACTGGGGCACGACCACACTGGGCAACGAACTGGCGGCCAGCGGAAACAATACGGCAGAATATCGCATCGAGCGCAGGCGTCCTTTTCTAAATGAGAACAGCAACATAGTTACGCTTTCTGCCGGCGCTTTGGCCGGGGGTGCCGCCTCTCCAGAGCGGGGGAACTCTGCCGGCATCGTATACAATGCCAACGGCGGAGCCCAGGCAGCAGCGTTAGCTGCTCCAATCGGCGCCGATATTCCTCCCGTAACCGTCTCGTTTGGGGCGCCTCTGGAGGTCTTTGCCCTCAGCAGTGCCGGGGGCGATCAGGTGCTGATCAAGGGCTTCAATGATACCGGTTATACCTTGCAGTTAGCTTCCTCCGGTGCGCAAGAGCGTGTGCAAGCTAACGCAACTAACGATGATTCCACGATTCAATTTGCCTCAAATGTGACGTTTAACGATATCTGGTCGGCCAACTCATCTTCCATCGGTGAGTTCGCTTCCAGCGGCGGCGTATGGGCCGCGTTCGATGGCACAAATCCCTCAATCGCCTATAACGCCTTTACCACTGGTGGACGGCCAGCCATTCTGCCTGGCGACGGTGGAGTTGTTTCATTTGATTTGTCCAGCAACCATACAGCTGGCAATAATGCATTATGGCTGTTTTTCAACACGCCTTCATCCAGCTTATCTGGAGAACCGATCGGCTTCCTGATCACCCCGATACCTGAGCCTTCCATCATTACATTATTTACTGCAGGTCTATTTGTCACATTCGGTTATGGATATTCGCGGAGACAACAACACGTGACTTGACGCAATCGCAACGATCAGCAGTCTGTCATTTGTTTCACGAAAGGCTTTGTGGATCAAAGCTTCAGACCGGAGGAAGTAAGCGGTCAACCGCCGGATTTAGGATTAATGGGTAATAAAATTTCGAAAGGATAATTTTGCGATACTGAACAATCTGGCCTGGAAAAAATTTCACGGCCACTTAATTTGAACAGGAGAATTTTGAATATGCCTAAATCCACGAAAAAGAAATTGAAATCCCTCATACCTCTCAAAGGCCAGGATCGGGAGCGAATGGGCCGTTTATTCGAAGAAATCACGGGCAAAGTGCAGGAAATGAGCGCCATAATGAATCGGCTACATGGGACGCCGGTTCATTGGTCAAATTTCAGAATCTCATCTTCAGGCTCACCGGAAGCGGATGGCCCTTCCGTACTTATAGTCGTGTGCAACGAAGATACGGGAGAATGCGGCTGCTACGATCATGAAGCGGGAACATGCGGGCCTTGCCCGGATCTCGGCTGACACAGTTTCACAGTGTGCTGATAGCGGATGAGCAGCCGGTCCGCCTGTCCACGGCGATCGGCCTGTATCCGAGGGTCAAATGGTTAATCGACGACGCGCGCGATGACAGCATGATGCAGTGTTTCTTGATTGAAGAGGAACGATCATGACAGCAGAAAACGCGCCTGATACACGCGATGCATGGCCAGAACTACAACCGCTGGAAAACTGGCAGGATACCTGCAGCACCGTCCACATGTGGACACAGATCGCCGGCAAAATCCGGCTGACGCTCTCTCCGCATATCAATCATTGCTGGGGTAGCACGCTGTACGTCGCCTCGCGTGGCCTGACGACCTCGCCTGTTCCCTATGGGTCTTTCACGTTCGCCATCGATTTCGACTTTGTCGAACACAGGCTGCTCATCACCACCTCGTCAGGGGAACAGCGGGCATTTCCTCTGGGTCCCATGATCGTGGCCGAGTTCTACCGCAAAATCATGCGGGCGCTGGACGAACTGGATATCCACGTCAGGATCCTCGCCCGGCCGGTCGAAATGGAAGTGGCGATACCCTTCGAGAAAGATACTCAGCATGCAAGCTACGATGCCGATGCCGTCAATCGCTTCTGGCGGGCGCTGGTGCAGGCCGACCGCGTCCTGAAGGAGTTCAGGGCGGGATTCATAGGCAAGGCAAGTCCGGTACACTTTTTCTGGGGAGCGTTCGACCTGGCGGTGACGCGTTTTTCCGGAAGAACCGCGCCGAAGCATCCGGGCGGAGCGCCCAACGTCGCGGCGTGGGTAATGGAAGAAGCCTATTCGCATGAAGTGTCCAGCGCCGGCTTCTGGGCGGGTGCCGGCCTGGGCGAAGCGGCCTTCTATGGCTATGCCTATCCGGCTCCTCCCGGCTTCGACAGCTACCCGGTCCAACCGCAGGCCGCCTATTTCCATGAAAAACTGGGTGAATTCATCCTTCCCTATGAAGCTGTGCGCACCGCGGAGCAACCTGATCGGGCATTGCTCTCGTTTCTGCAGACCACCTACGATGCCGCCGCCACCCTGGCGCATTGGGACCGGGCGGCACTGGAACGCCATCCCCCCGCGCCGTAAACCCATGAGTACCTATCCGCCTTGCCACAACACAAGGCGGAAGCATGCTGCATGGGGAATGGCTCAGTAGCTGTCCCGCCGCCGCTGCCCGCTCTCATCCATGGAAAGATACCGGCACCGTCCGGCAATATCCGTCGCAACCCGCCTTGGAAGCAGCCGAGCCAGGGCCGCCTTTCTTCTGTCCTTCTGTATGCTGACTGCTGTTCATGCCGACATTCAATACGGGCGGGTTGCACCGATGCGCTATAATGCCGGTTTTTTTGGCCCGAATAAATGCCGGTGCTGCAAGGAAAAAGCCTGGAGTGCGTGCGGGGCGACCGCCGCCTGTTCCATGGCATAGATTTCACCCTCGAGTCCGGCGGGCTGATGCAGGTCCAGGGGCCCAATGGCAGCGGCAAAACCAGCCTGCTGCGCATGCTGTGCGGGCTGGCGCTTCCCGCGCAGGGCGAAATCCTGTGGGATGGCACGAGCATTCGCGCGCTCAAGGGAGAGTACTATGCCGCGATGACTTATCTGGGCCATCTGGGCGGCGTAAAGGATGACCTGACCGCGATCGAGAACCTGCGCGTTTCCAGCGCGCTGGCTGGCGTCGATATCGATGAAAAACAGGCGCACGACGCCTTGCAGCACATGGGGCTGGGCGGCCGGGAACTGCTGCCCGCCAAGGTCCTGTCGCAGGGGCAGCGGCGCAGGGTGACGCTGGCGCGGCTGCTGGTTTGCGGCACGGCATTGTGGATACTGGACGAGCCGCTCACCGCTCTGGACACGGCCGCGGTCAAACTGGTGCGGGGCCTGATGGAGCGGCATCTGGAGCATGGCGGGATGATCGTGATGACCACCCACCAGGAACTCGAAATTGCCGCCGGCGCAACCCAGCAACTGAAGCTCGCCTGACATGTTTTTCTGGATAATCCGACGTGATCTCCTGCTTGCCATGCGGCGGCGCTCGGACGTCCTGACGACACTATTCTTTTTCATTATCGTGGTGAGCCTGTTTCCCCTCGGCGTGGGGCCGGAAATGAACATGCTTCGCACCATGGCCCCCGGCGTGGTCTGGGTGGCGGCGCTACTGGCCTCGATGCTGTCGCTGGGACGGATGTTCGCCAGCGATCATCTGGACGGTACGCTGGAACAGATGCTGCTCTCGCCTCAATCGTTATCCATGCTGGTGCTGGGCAAGGCACTCGCCCACTGGCTGGTTACCGGGGTGCCGCTGGTGCTGATGGCCCCGGTGCTGGGGATACAGTACGACCTTACGGGAGAGGCGCTGCTGGTGCTGACCGTCTCCCTGCTGCTGGGCACGCCGGTGCTGAGCCTGATCGGCGCCATTGGTGCAGCGCTGACCCTGGGGCTGCGCGGCGGCGGTGTCCTGGTTTCGCTCCTGGTATTGCCGCTCTATATACCCGTCCTGATTTTTGGTGCAGGCGCGGTGGAAGCGAGCGCTGCTGGCCTGGGGGCCGGGGCGCATATGTCCCTGCTGGGAGCGTTCCTGCTGGCCTCCGTGGTGCTGGCGCCCTGGACCGCGGGCGCATCGCTGCGCATCTCTATGGAATAGGAATACGGCCCGTATGGCGCAGAGAACCGGAAGGAACAGGATCGGCGGCAATGTGGCAGGAGAGATAGCCCCGGGAAAAAGCGCCGCCGAGCCTTTCCGCCGGGGCTCTTCCCCGAATAACTCGCTCACCGGTGTCCCGCGGCGACGTGCACGATTCATGAAGAAACCAATTCTGAATTCAAGATTTTTAGGTTAAAATTGCGAGTTACTCACTGAAGCACTGCATCCAAGCTATGGTTTTTAGTATTTGACATGGCGATAAACTGGTTCAAATATTCGTCTCCCGCGAGTTTCTACTTTCTCGCCGGCAAGATGATTCCGCTGTTTTCCATCGCTGCGATCGTCTTGGGCGCGGCAGGGCTTTATATCGGTTTTTTCGTGGCTCCGACCGATTTCCAGCAGGGGGAGGCCTACCGGATCATTTTCATCCATGTGCCCGCCGCCTGGTTGTCCATGTTTCTCTATGTCATCATGGCAATATGGTCCGGCATCGGCCTTGCCTTCAACACCCGCCTTTCATCGATGGTCGCGACCGCCATTGCGCCGACGGGAGCAATGTTCACTTTTCTCGCCTTGTGGACGGGCGCGCTGTGGGGCAAACCCATGTGGGGTACCTGGTGGGTATGGGATGCGCGGCTTACGTCCGAATTGATCCTGCTGTTCCTGTATATCGGTTTCATGTCCCTGCAGGCCGCAATAGATGATCCGCGCCGCGCCGACAAGGCCGGGGCCATGATTGCCCTCGTAGGGGTGGTGAACATCCCGATCATCTATTTCTCGGTGAAATGGTGGAATACGCTGCACCAGGGCGCCACCGTCAGCCTGACCCAATCGCCGAAGATGGCAACCACGATGCTGACCGGCATGCTGATCATGTCGCTTGCCTGCTGGATGTATGCCATCGCGGTGATATTGATACGCACCCGCGCCATCATCCTGGAACGGGAACGTCATACCGCCTGGGTGGGAGAATTGCAATTACAGGGAGCCACACGTTGAACTGGGCCAGCATGTCCGATTTTTTTTCCATGGGCGGGTATGGGCTTTACGTCTGGGGCTCCTATCTCGTGGCGATTGTCTGCATCGCCGGGGAGGTTATTCTTGTTTTTAACCGCAGGCGAACTTTGATGAAGCATCTCAGTCTGATTCATCAGTCAAACAAACAAGAGAAAATAAATGAAACCGCGTCATAAAAAACTGGCAATTATCGCTTCCGGCGTGACGGCACTGGGGGTTGCCTCGATACTTGTGCTGAACGCGTTCCAGAGCAATCTCGTATTCTTTTTCAGTCCCAGCCAGGTGGCCGCCAACGAAGCTCCCGTGGGAAAAAGCTTCCGGATCGGCGGACTGGTGGAAGAAGGCAGCGTCAGGCGTCAGAATGACGGCGTGACCGTGAATTTCGTTGTAACCGATACGGCAAAAGTGATTCCGGTGGTCTATACGGGCATTCTCCCCGACCTTTTCAAGGAAGGCAAAGGCGTGGTGGCCCAGGGAAAACTGGCAAGCGATGGCGTTTTCCGCGCGGATGAGGTCCTTGCCAAGCATGATGAGAACTATATGCCTCCCGAAGCGGCCAGTGCGCTCGACCAGGCGGAAAAGGCCCGAAAAACGGTGATGCAATAAGCGCTGGAGAGGATTCGCATAGCAGGCCGGCAGGATTTCTGTAATCGCTCCTTTCTTCCATATCCGAAATATCCGAATTTTTCCAATTCATAACGGACAGCCACTACCATGATCCCAGAACTCGGTAATTTTGCTCTGATCCTTGCGATGCTGCTGGCGCTGATACAGGGCACCCTGCCCATCATCGGCGCGGCGCGGGGAATTCCCTCATGGGTTGCGCTGGCCCGGCCGGTGGTGCAGGGACAGTTCGTATTTGTCGCCATCGCCTTCTTCTGCCTCGCCTATTCGTTCGTCAACAATGATTTTTCCGTGATGAACGTGGCGCAGAACTCCAATTCGAAGCTGCCCCTGGAGTATCGTTTTGCAGCCACCTGGGGTTCCCACGAAGGTTCCCTGCTGCTGTGGGTGTTGATGCTGGCGACCTGGTCGGTCGCCGTAAGCGTATTCAGCCGCCGCCTGCCGGATGACATGGTTGCCCGCGTGCTGGGTGTCATGGGCCTGGTAAGCGTGGGATTTCTGCTGTTCCTGCTGTTCACCTCCAATCCTTTCGACCGGCTTCTGCCCGGCGCGCCGGAAGGCAGCGACCTCAATCCCCTGCTGCAGGATCCGGGCATGGTGTTCCATCCTCCCATGCTCTACATGGGTTATGTAGGTTTCTCGGTGGCATTCGCCTTCGCCATTTCCGCCTTGCTGAGCGGACAGATGGATGCAACCTGGGCGCGCTGGTCACGTCCCTGGACCACGGTTGCCTGGCTTTTCCTCACCATCGGCATCATGCTGGGGAGCTGGTGGGCATATTATGAACTGGGCTGGGGCGGCTGGTGGTTCTGGGATCCGGTCGAGAACGCATCCTTCATGCCCTGGCTGGTGGGCACCGCGCTGGTGCATTCACTGGCTGTCACGGAAAAACGCGGCAGCTTCAAAAGCTGGACCGTGCTGCTTGCCATCTGCGCATTCTCGCTGAGCCTGCTTGGCACCTTCCTGGTCCGCTCGGGCGTCCTGACATCCGTCCATGCTTTTGCCACCGATCCGAAACGCGGTATTTTCATCCTGGCCTTCCTCGTGATCGTGATTGGCTTCTCCCTGCTGCTTTTTGCCTGGCGCGCGCCGAAAATCGGGTTGGGCGGCAAATTCGAGCTGGTCTCGCGCGAGTCTCTCCTTCTCGCCAACAACCTGCTGATGATGGTGGCTGCCGGCAGCATCCTGCTCGGCACGCTTTATCCGCTGATCATGGATTCGCTCGAACTCGGCAAGATATCCGTCGGCCCGCCCTACTTCGAGGCAGTATTCGTGCCATTGATGACACCCGCGATTTTCCTGATAGGCCTCGGTCCGTTGGCACGCTGGAAGCAGGCCAGCCTGCCCGAACTGGCCATACGGTTGCGCTGGGCTTTCGCGGTGAGCCTCATAACCGCGCTGCTGATGCCTTTCGTGATGGGAGAATGGAAGCCCTTCGTGAGCTTCGGCCTGCTGCTGGCCTTCTGGGTCATCGCCAGCATCGTCGCCAGCATACTGCACAGGGTTCGCAGCAGCGGCAAGGAAGGGGTTTTCGCGAAGCTGGCTGCCCAGTCCCGCAGCTACTACGGCATGCATTTCGCCCACTTGGGCATAGGGGTGTTCATCATAGGCGTGACCCTGGTCGGGGGCTATGAAACGGAGAAAGACGTGCGCATGGAAATCGGCGATACGGTCGAGGTCGGCGGCTACACCTTCCGTTTCAATGGAGCCAGCAAATCCCAGGGACCTAACTATATTGCCGATATCGGCAACATGGATGTACTGCGTAACGGCCAGAAAATCCAGGCCATGCAGCCGGAGAAACGGGTCTACAACGCTTCCGGCATGGCCATGACGGAAGCGGCGATCGATACCGGCATTTTTCGCGACCTCTATGTCGCACTGGGCGAACCGCTGGAAAACGGCGCCTGGGTGGTTCGGGTCTACCACAAGCCATTCGTGGACTGGATCTGGTTTGGCTGCCTGCTGATGGCGTTCGGCGGCGGGCTGGCCGTATCAGACCGGCGCTACCGCCTATCCTCGCGGAAGGAACGCGAGCCCGCGGATGACAAGAAAGCTTCCGGCAAAAAAGCGCCCTCCGGCAGGAAGGCTCCGGTTGCGCCCGTGATCGCGCGGAGCGGGAAGGTCTGATGCGTTTCCTGCTTCCGCTGATCGCCTTTATCGTCCTGGTCGGGTTCCTGCTCGTCGGCCTCAATCTGAATCCGCGGCAGGTTCCTTCGCCGCTGATTGGAAAGCCTGCTCCCGAGTTCCAGCTGGAGGAGCTCCATGCATCGGACAAGACGCTCACATCGAAGGACAATCTCGGGAAGGTATGGCTGCTGAACGTATGGGCCTCCTGGTGCGTGTCATGCCGCGAAGAGCACCCGCTGCTGGTCGAACTGTCCAAGGCCGGGATAGTCCCGGTCTACGGCCTCAACTACAAGGACGAACGGGATCTGGCCCTGCAGTGGCTCAGGCAGTTTGGCGATCCCTATGTAGCGAGCGCCAGGGACCCGGAAGGCAGGACAGGCATCGAATACGGCGTTTACGGCGTGCCCGAAACCTATGTCATCGACAAGAACGGCGTCATTCGCTACAAGCAGATAGGCCCGGTGACCGTGGATGCGCTTCAGAACAAGATACTCCCGCTGGTGAAGGAACTGCAAGGATGAGCGTTCCAGGGTTTTCAGGCTTGAATAAATTTCTCCTGTTATTTGCGCTCTTATTTCTCCTCCTGCCTTACGGCTGGGCCAAGGAAGCCGCGCCTATCGCGGAAGACCCGGAAATCGAGCGGCGCATGATCGCCCTGTCCGAGGACTTGCGTTGCCTGGTATGCCAGAATGAATCCCTCGCCGGTTCCAGAGCGGATTTTGCCAACGATCTGCGGCGTGAGATACGCGAGCAGATGAAAGCGAACAAGAGCGACAAGGAAATCGTCGATTTTCTGGTCGCGCGCTATGGCGATTTCGTGCTCTACCGCCCGCCGATGAAACCCACCACCATCCTTCTGTGGTTCGGTCCCTTTGTATTCCTGATAATCGGCGCGATAATACTGGTCGTCTATCTCAAGCGCCGCCGCAAGCAGATCGAAGAACCCATGCTATCGGAACAGCAACGCAAGCAGGCTGAAGCCCTGCTGGAGGAAAGCAAGGGTAACAACGCATGACGTCATTCTGGGTTGTGGCCGGCATATTCATTGTCGGCGCCTTGCTGTTTGTCCTGCCTACCTTGCTGAGCAAACGGAATCGTGAAATCGGCGGGGAGCGCGACTCGACCAATGTCTCGGTTTATCGGGATCAACTGGCCGAGCTCGACAATGATTTGCGCAGCGACATCCTTACCAGGGAACAATACGAGCAGAGCAAGCGGGAACTGCAGCAGCGGATGCTGCAGGATGTCCCGCAGGAGGAAACCACGGCTACCGCGATAATGGGCGGGAGCCACAAGAATGTAGCCACGGTAGCCTTGACAGTCCTGGTGGTGCCGCTGCTTGCCGTGTCCCTGTATCTTTGGCTGGGGAATACCAAAGCGCTGCTGCCCCAACCGGCGGCTGAGCAAATGCCGATGGCGGGCATGGGGGAAGAGGAAGGCGGCCATGCGAACATTTCATCCGTGCTGGAGAACCTGACGGCGCGCCTCCGGGAACAGCCGGACGATGTGGAAGGCTGGCTCATGCTGGGACGGACTTATGCCATCATGCGCCGTTTCACCGACGCGAAAAGCGCCTACGAAAGGGTGATGGCGCTGTCCCCCGACAACGCCGAATACATCACCGACTATGCCGACATCGTGGCGATGGTCAATGACGGAAGCCTGATAGGCAAGCCGGAGGAACTGATCAACAAGGCCTTGCGCCTCGATCCGGGGAACCCCAAAGCCCTGGCATTGGCAGGTACCGTCGAATTCGAGAAGAAGCGATACAAGCAGGCAGCCGGCTACTGGGAGAAATTATTGGCGCTGGTCCCGCCGGGCACTCAACTGGAACAGTCCATCCGCGACAGCATTGCCGAAGCGAACTCACTCGCCGCCGGCAAGGGTTCCATCGCCGCAGGCAGGATGCAGGAGCAGTCGCCTCCCGGCACTGGCAGCCAGACCACGCCACCGGGACAGAATCGATCTGCGTCCGCCGCGGCCGCGGGAACTGGGGGAGCATCCTCGGGTACGCTTTCCGGCAAGGTGACGCTGGGCCCGGCCATGGCTGGCAAGGCTTCCCCGAACGACAGCCTGTACATCTTCGCACGCGCCAAGGTCGGTCCCCGTGCGCCTCTGGCAACCTTGCGCCTGCAGGTCAAGGATCTTCCGGCAAACTTTACCTTGAACGACTCCATGGCAAGATCCGGCGTGCAGCTATCGACCTTTGGAGATGAAGTCGTGGTGGGCGCCAGGATATCGAAATCCGGATCTCCCATGCCCCAGCCAGGCGACCTGCAAGGGCTTAGCCAGCCAATCCGGGTCGGCGCATCGGGAATCAGTGTCGTAATCGATCAAACACTGCCCTAAGAAGCCCTGAACAGGAAATCCTGAACTCCGGTGTTGCCATATTGGCAAAATGGCAATACCGGGAATTTCCGTATCCCTCCCCGCGTCGTTGCTTGTCCCTCCTGCAGCGAGAAGTCCGGTTTCGGGCTCGCCCCGAATATATCCATATCCCGCTTTTCCGCATATGTACGCGCATATGTACGGTGAGGAACGTGTTGTCGGTCTGTCCTCCCGCGCGGTACTCCATCCTCTTATCCCAGCCGGTGCCTCACCCACAGAGCCGCGGTAAACAACAGCAAGGCTCCGGCCTGGTGGGCTGCCGCCAGGTGGAGTGGAACCACCAGCAACAGCGTGGAAATTCCCAGGCTTATCTGCACCACCAGCATGAACAACAGGAAATTGCAGGCCATGCGGGTGGAACCGGCGAGTGGAACACCTCTGGTTTTAAACCAGAATATCGGGACCAGAATCGCCAGCATCCAGGCGATCAGCCGATGGTCGAATTGTACCGTTGCCATGTTATCGAAGAAGTTGCGATACCAGGGCTCCAGCATGAATATCTCGGGCGGTATAACGTGCCCGTTCATAAGGGGAAAGGTGTTGTAGGCGAGGCCCGCCCGGATTCCGGCCACGAATCCCCCCGACAACACCATAATGAATATCAGCACGGTAAGGAAAGTGGAAAAACGCCGCAACTCGTGGACTTTGCTGTTGACAAGAGATGAGTCTGGGCGGGAAAGCAGGCCGAGCGCCACCCAGAACATTGCGGCGTAAATGATGAACGCAAGCCCCAGGTGGGCTGTCAGGCGGTATTGGCTGACATGGGGGTTGTCCACCAGGCCGCTCTTTACCATGTACCATCCCATCGCCCCTTGCAGCCCCCCCAGTACGAAAATGCCAGCCAGCTTGAGGCCAAGCGGCCCATCGATGCCCTTCCTGGCGATGAAATATAAAAAGGGAATGAAAAATGCCAGACCAATGACACGCCCCAGCAACCGGTGAAAGTATTCCCACCAGAAAATGCCCTTGAATTCTTCCAGGCTCATTCCGAGGTTGACTTTCTTGTATTGCGGTGTCTGATGGTATTTTTCAAAAAGTTCGTTCCAATCCTCGCTGCTGAGAGGAGGAATGGTTCCAATGAGAGGCTGCCATTCGACGATGGACAGCCCGGAATTGGTAAGCCGGGTGACGCCACCCACTACCACCATGGCAAACACCAGGGCACAGCAGGTCAGTAGCCAGGCTGCGATTTGTTTTTTCATATGAAATAGAACTCGCTATACCTATTGTTGGTGCAGATGCATGATGAACAGATAGGCCGGAAAACCAGACCGGCTTGCATCGCTACTTTGCACGCATCAGGCGCTGTTTTTCCCGCACCCACTCCTTCTGCTTCTCGGACTCCCGTTTGTCATGCTGTTTCTTCCCCTTGGCGAGACCGATTTCCAGCTTGATCCTCCCCGACTTATAGTGCATGTCGAGCGGCACCAGCGTATAGCCGGCGCGCTCCGCTTTCCCGATGAGCCGTTTGATTTCATCCGCGTGCAGCAGCAGCTTGCGGGTACGGACCGGATCAGGCTTGACATGGGTGGAGGCAGCCAGCAGCGGGCTGATATGACAACCGATAAGAAACAGCTCGGCTTTACGGATGATGACATACGCTTCTTTCAGCTGAACGCGGCCTGCACGGATCGCCTTGACCTCCCAACCTTCGAGGACCAGGCCTGTCTCATATCTTTCCTCGATAAAATAATCATGAAAGGCTTTTTTATTCTGGACGATACTCATGCAGGAGAAGAAAAAAGGTGAGTTCCACGCGGAGTTGGTGTATTTTAACAGCTTTCAGCGCTGTCCCGCCGGACGGGGCGGTTTATCTTTTTATCTTATGGCTGACATTGAAAAGTCGGTGCTGATCGGTTACTCCGCGAGCCAGATGTTCGCGCTGGTGGATGCAGTGGAAGATTATCCCAAGTTCCTGCCATGGTGCGGAGGTTCATCGGTCGAACCGCAGGACGAGACTGTTACCCATGCCACCATCATGATCGATTATCACCACATCAAACACAGTTTCACTACCGAGAACACCCGGCATCCGCCGGAACTGATCAAGATGAAGTTGCTGGATGGACCTTTCCAGAACCTGGACGGACATTGGCGCTTCGTCCCCTTGACGGACAACGCTTGCAAAATAGAATTTCGTCTGCATTACACGTTTTCGCACATCTTCCTGGAAAAGCTGGTAGGCCCGGTTTTTTTCATGATCGCCAACAGTTTTGTCGAAGCCTTCATCCAGCGTGCGGAAGAAGTGTACGGCAGTTCGTGAACCGGCATATCGAGATCGAAGTCGTTTACGCCCTGCCGGAAAAACAGGTCATGCATCAAATTCGCGTGCCCGATGGCACCACCGCACAACAGGCAGTACGGCTTTCGGGAATTCTCGAAGTGTTTCCCGAAATCGATCTTTCCCTTAACAAGATCGGCATATTCGGCAAGGTGGTAAACCCCGGGAGGCTTCTGCACGATGCGGACCGCGTTGAAATTTATCGGGCGCTGGCCGTCGATCCCAAGGAAGCACGCAGGCGTCGCGCCAAAAAAGGCGCTGCCGCTCGATAACAGCCTGAAGAAACAGAAGGGATTTCCCCTATCCACTTTCCTGGCGGCTATCCAGCCAGACTGCTTTCCCATCGCCACGACGTTTCGTTATAATGCCGCTTTGTGAAGGAATCTCTATGCGACTGGTTGAGAAAGCCCTGACCTTTGACGATGTCCTGCTGCTTCCCGCGCACTCCGTAGTATTACCGCGCAATGTCAACCTGGGTACACGTCTGACCCGTTCGATATCCCTCAATATTCCCCTCGTTTCCGCCGCGATGGACACCGTCACCGAGGCGCCGCTGGCGATCGCGCTTGCGCAGGAGGGTGGAATCGGCATCATCCACAAGAATATGCCCATCGAAGCGCAGGCGGCGCATGTAGCAAAAGTCAAGCGCTTTGAAAGCGGAGTCGTAAAGGAACCCATCACCATCCCGCCGGACATGACGGTACGCGATGTGCTCGATCTGATCCATAAATACAAGATTTCCGGCCTGCCGGTGGTGGAAGGGACAAAAGTGGTCGGAATCGTAACCAACCGGGATCTGCGGTTCGAGACCAATCTCGATCAGCCCATCAGGAACATCATGACACTCAAGGAGCGGCTCGTCACGGTGAACGAAGGCGCCACCCGCGAGGAAGCAATGGCGTTGCTGCACAGGCACCGGCTGGAGAGAGTGCTGGTGGTGAACGACGATTTCGAATTATGCGGGTTAATTACAGTCAAGGACATTGTCAAGACCTCCGAGCATCCCAACGCCTGCAAGGACAATTTCGGACGCCTGCGCGTGGGTGCAGCCATCGGTGTTGGCGAAGGCAGCGACGAGCGCGCGGAAGCGCTGGTTGAAGCCGGCGTGGATGTCATCATCGTGGATACGGCGCATGGCCATTCGCAAAGCGTGCTCGATCGGGTGGAATGGATGAAGAAGCGCTTCCCCCGGCTCCAGGTCATCGGTGGCAATATCGCGACCGCCGCCGCCGCCAGGGCATTGGTGGACTGCGGAGCCGATGGCGTCAAGGTGGGCATCGGGCCGGGCTCGATCTGCACCACCCGGATGGTTGCCGGGGTAGGCGTGCCGCAGATCACCGCCATCAAGAACGTGCATGCGGCGCTGGCGGATACCGGTGTGCCGCTCATCGCGGATGGCGGCATTCGCTACTCGGGCGATATTGCGAAGGCCATTGCGGCGGGAGCCAATTCGGTGATGCTGGGAGGCCTGTTTGCCGGCACCGAAGAATCGCCGGGAGAAATCGAGCTCTTCCAGGGAAGATCCTACAAGACCTATCGCGGCATGGGCTCGCTTTCCGCCATGAGGCAAGGATCGAGCGACCGCTATTTCCAGCAGGCCGAACAGGAAGCCGAGAAGCTGGTGCCGGAGGGAGTGGAAGGCCGGGTTCCCTTCAAGGGGAGCGTCATCTCGGTAATCCATCAACTGATAGGCGGCTTGCGCTCCGGAATGGGATACCTGGGCTGCGAAACGATCGATGAGATGCACGCAAAAGCCGAATTCATCGAGATTACCTCCGCCGGAATTCGCGAATCCCACGTCCACAATGTGCAGATCACCAAAGAGGCGCCGAACTACCACGTAGAGTAGCAGAGTAGCCGGCAGCAATGCAGAGCCTGTTCCCGGAAAGCGATGAAGGCGCGCGAGGGCAAGTGCAAGGGCAGGTGCAAGCACGGGCTTGAAACCGGCCATGCCGGATGCCGCATAGGCAAAACCTGCCGCTCGCCTAAGAACACCATATCCCGCCGCCCTGCCCTGGAATTCCCTATTCCTATATTTGAATCTTCCCCTGGCTATTACCCGCAACCGTGCATCAGAAAATCCTTATCCTCGACTTCGGCTCCCAATATACCCAGCTGATCGCGCGCCGCGTCAGGGAAACGAACGTTTATTGCGAAATCCATCCCTGTGACGTCGATTCCGGCTTCATCCAAGGGTTTGCGCCGGTTGGAATCATCCTTTCAGGCGGACCTGCCTCCGCTATGGAGGATGAAACGCCACGGGCGCCGCAAATCGTTTTTGAACTGGGCATTCCTGTCCTCGGCATCTGTTACGGCATGCAAACCATGGCCGCGCAACTGGGTGGTTCCGTCGAAAACGCCCGGATACGCGAATTCGGCTATGCCGAGGTGACAGCCGCCGGCCAAAACAGCTTGCTGCGCGACATTCGGGACCGTACCGGCCGGGAAGATAACGGAATACTCGACGTATGGATGAGCCATGGCGATTCCGTGACCGCGCTGCCGCCGGGATTCCAGGTGATGCTGCGCAACGCGGCCACTCCCATAGCGGGAATGGCGGACGAGGTACGGAAATTCTATGGAATACAATTCCATCCGGAAGTGACCCACACCTTGCAGGGCAAAGCGATCATCGCCCGGTTCCTGCACGACGTTTGCGGTGCGGGTCATGACTGGAATATGCCTGACTACGTGGAAGAAGCAATCGGCAGGATCCGGTCGGAAGTGGGCGCGGATGAAGTGATTCTGGGCCTCTCCGGCGGCGTGGATTCGTCGGTGGCGGCAGCCCTCATCCACCGCGCAATCGGAGCGCAGCTTACCTGCGTATTCGTCGATAACGGCCTGCTCCGGCTTGGCGAAGCGGAACAGGTAATGAATATTTTCAGCAAAAACCTGGGCGTCAAAGTCATTCATGTCGATGCCGGCGAAGCATTTCTCGGCCAATTGTGCGGCGTGGCGGACCCTGAAAAAAAACGGCGCATCATCGGGCGGGAGTTCGTCGAGGTATTTCAGCGCGAGGCCGCCAGAATCCCCAATGCCCGCTGGCTTGCCCAGGGAACGATCTATCCGGATGTGATCGAGTCCGCAGGCAGCAAAACGAAAAAAGCGCAGGCGATCAAGTCGCATCACAACGTGGGCGGCTTGCCCGAGACCCTGCATTTAAAACTGCTCGAACCCTTGCGCGATCTGTTCAAGGACGAAGTCCGGGAGCTTGGCCTTACCCTGGGGCTGCCGCACGATATGATCTTCCGCCACCCGTTTCCCGGTCCGGGACTGGGTGTCCGCATCCTTGGCGAGGTCAAGCCGGAATATGCTGAACTGCTCAGGCGAGCCGACGCAATCTTTACCGAAGAACTGCGCATCTCCGGCTGGTATGAAAAAACTTCCCAGGCTTTTGCCGTCTTCCTGCCGGTAAAATCGGTGGGCGTCATGGGCGATGGGCGCACCTATGAGTACGTGGTGGCGTTGCGGGCGGTCCAGACGGAAGACTTCATGACGGCCCACTGGGTAGAGCTTCCCTATACCCTGCTTGCCAAGGTCTCCAACCGTATCGTTAACGAAGTTCGCGGCATCAACCGGGTAGTTTATGATATCTCCGGAAAACCGCCTGCAACGATTGAGTGGGAATGATCCTGCCCTGGCATGGCCAGGCATTTGAAGGCATAAAAAGCCGCTAAGCCCGCGTAATTGCGGGTTTTTTTGTAATTTGGTCTGGCATAATCTGGCAACCTGAGGAAGCGCCAAGCAACGTTTGAGCATGGTTTTTATCAAGTTATTGTTTTTATTTATAAAATAAACTTTTTTTCCAGGGCGTGTTAACACTACGGAACGCTTCAACGATCAAAGCGAAGTGAATGAATCCGACAAACATGACGTCAAGTTTCTCGAAGCGCGAGAAGATGCGTCGAAAACCCTTGAGTCTGCGGAACAAGCGTTCAATTTCGTTTTGGCGGCGATACATCGCGCGATGGTATTCCCAAGCGTTGATTCGATTGCTCTTGGGGGGAACTACCGGCACAAAGCCAAGTTCAAGCGCCAGTTGACGTGTTTCATCACCCTCATAGGCACGATCCATCAACAGATACAGGGGACGGCTGAGTGGACCGAGCCGATTCAGCAATTCACGGCCTTCGGGTGCATCGTGCGCTTGCCCTGGCGACAGCGCGAACGTTATAGCCGTTCGAGCATTCGCGGCAACCATATGAATCCTGGTGCTCCATCCTCCGCGCGATTTGCCGATGGATTGGGGTCCGTTTTTTTTAATGCCCCAGGTGAATGACCGGGAAGGTCTTTATGTGGTGGCAAAGCCAAACTACAAGCCGAGTTGAACGCCAAGAACGAACCAGCGCAAGGGGCGTGGTCGATAGTGCTTGATATGCTTGAATGCAGTTCGTATAATTGATTTCACGGAAATCAATAGGAGATTGCAGACATGAAAGCAGTAACGATCAGGAATGTGCCGGAAGAGGTGCATCGAGCCATCCGAGTGAGGGCGGCGCAGAACGGCCGTACATTGCAAGCCGAGATGTGCGACATATTGGCTGCCGCCGTGAAGCCGGAAGGCCGGGTAAAGCTGGGTGACTTGCTAGCAAGCATCGGGCGCAAGGTGAAATTGACCGACGAAGAAATGGCGGTTTTTGACCGTGACCATTCACCAGCCCGCGCAGCGAGTTTTGAATGATTTTGCTGGATACAAACGTTATATCGGAGCAGTTTCGAGCCGTGCCCAGTGAAACAGTGATTGACTGGTTGAATCGTCAACCGTTGGAAACGCTTTATCTGGCGTCTATGACGGTGGCCGAACTGCGGGCCGGTGTTGCCCTGATGCCCGGTGGCAAGCGCCGGACAGTGCTTAGTGACAGCATTGAACACCAAGTGTTGCCGGTATTTGTGGGCCGGGTGTTGTCGTTTGATATGGCTTGCACACGCGCCTATGCCGATGTGCTGGCTGCAGCCCGTAAGGCCGGCAGCGGCATCGAGGCGGCTGATGCCGTCATAGCGGCGATTGCTCTGGATAGCGGTTTTAGCGTGGCTACAAGGGACGTAAGCCCTTTCCTGGCGGCCGGCGTGAAAGTAATCAACCCGTGGCAGGCATGAAAGTTCGCATCCGCTGGCGTATTTCGCCATCAACCAAATTGATAACGGCTAAAGCTGGCGTGCGTCCGTGAGAACAGTGTGTACTGTGAGACTCATCCAAGCGATGGATATACCTTTGCTTTCCTGGAGATCCAGGGACATTATCCAAGCTTCATTCTGGATATCCGAGACTTGATACTTTCCTCGTGTATGCGATGCGATACGCTGAAGATCTCTCTTTCTTTCAGTGATGAATTGCTCAAACGCCACCCGTCTCGCCCTTCAAGAGCAGGCATCAATCTATTGCATCACCTATTGCGTCACAGCGGCCTGCGTCCGCTGATGATTCTCAGCAGAACAGCCACGATCGCAATGACGAGAAGAATATGAATGAAACCACCCATGGTATAGGAGCTTACCAATCCGAGTAACCACAGGATTATTAAGACAACGGCAATAGTGTAAAGCATGATCGCCTCTCCTTATGGTGAGCCTGTCGGTGAACCGGCAGCCCGGCAATTATTTTCAGCCGGGGGCATCATCAAGATTGCCGTGTGTTCACCGCTTCTTCTGCCTGGAATGAAAGTTGCGGCTTCCATTCCTTTCCGTTTTCCTGCATTCGCCTACCAGCTCTCGGGCAGTTTCCCCGCCTCTGCCTTTCCTGGTAACCAGATTTTTAATTGCTCCGGGTGCCCGCTCATCGAGCGCCTTTACGAGCGGCCACCAGGAGTGGGGAGTAGGAGCAGGACTGCTCGGCTTCAGCCTATGCCGGCGATCAACTATCCTTCTGTTTGCGCTCCCAGACAGAAATCTGCTTTTCGGCCTCTTCCTTGGTGATCCCATAGGACTCCTGGATCTTTCCGGCCAGTTGATCACGCCGCCCGGCAATGGTGTCGAGGTGGTCATCGGTCAACTTTCCCCATTGCTCCTTCACCTTGCCCTTGAATTGCTTCCAGTTGCCTTCCACTTGATCCCAGTTCATCTTCAGCTCCTTTCGTGTATATATTCAAGATGGTTAGAAACTAAAATTACTTTTTGACCGCCAACTCGTTGATGACGTTTTTTACTCCCTCCACCCCTTTTGCGACTCCCGTTGCACTGTCGATCTGGGCCTGGCTACCCACGAAGCCGCTCAGCTGAACCTGGCCGTCCTGCGTAACCACGCCGATCTCCGCACCCTGCATGCCCAAATTGGTCATCAGCGCCGCCTTGACCTTGGTAGTGATAATGCTGTCATCAATCTTTTCGCCAACGGTAGTCTCCGTGGTTTTTACGTTCATGTTGTTCTCCACGCTTTTTACTCCATCGACCCCCTTGGCCACGGTGACAGCCCGATCGATCTGGCCCTGGTTATCCACGAAACCGCTCAGCTGGACTACTCCCTTGCTTGTCTCAACCTTGATATCGAAACTCTTCACATCCGCATCGGCCATCAAGGCAGATTTCACCTTGGTAGTGACGGCGCTGTCATCTATTTCCGTTCCAACTGTCGTTTTTGCCTCCGGTTGCGGCGCCGCGGACGGGGCGGTTTTTTCGCCGCTTTTCCCGCAGCCTGCGATAAATAAACCGGTGACCAGCACGATAGCCAGAGCAGCAAACCTATTTGGTATAGACATGTTGTTTTTCTCCACAGTAAAGGTTGAAAATGCCAGTTCTCCCGCTCATCGGTATAAGCCTAAATCCAGCAATTGACCGCTCGTTTCAGTTTGGAGTCACGATCCACAAAGACTCTCCGCGGTACTCGACGTTCACCTGTATGGTCAGTTCGCTACAGGCGGATTTAGGATAAAACGATAGAAAGCAGCCAGCAGGTCAAAGAATCAGCTCGCTATTACACCCCCGCTGTCGGCTGACTATCGATGCCTGCAATAGTGCTCTCCTTGCGCCTATTGCTCAGTGCGTTGGCACACATAATCCAGCAGGGATTGGAATGGACATTGATTGCCTCTGGCATCCTGCCTGCGGAGGCGTTCGATAGGCTGGTGTGATGACTTTCCGGGATGCCGTGATAGCCATGCCCGTTTCCTGTTGGCCCGGCTGGCAGTCGAGCCAAAGGAGCGCGGCAGGAAATCCAGCTATGAATTGCCCTGGATCTTGTCGAAAAAGGCACCAGGGGCAAAATGGGTGAGCTGTGCCTGCTTCCAGCCGCCAAAAACGTCGTCGATGGTAATCAACTCCAGCGGTGGAAGCTGGGCAGCGTATTTGGCCGCTACCCTGCTGTCCCGAGGCCGATAAAAATGCCTTCCGGCAATATCCTGCGCCTCTACCATATGCAGATACTCGATGTATGCCTGGGCGAGTTCCTTTCCTGCCTGTTCATCTGTTCTCTTTAGAGCCACGCTCACGGGAGACTCCGCCATGATCGAGACGGAAGGCGTGACGACCTCGAATTCGCGTCCGCCAGAATCTTGCGCAAGATGATGAGCCTGATTTTCCCATACGAGCAACACATCGCCAGTACCGCGTTCAGCGAAAGTCTTGATCGAGTCCTCCAGACTGGGATCACGTGTCTTGACGTTTGCGAACAGGCTTTTCATGAACTCGAATGCCTCCGCCTCGTCCGCGTTCGTGCTCGCGTTCCGGGCCGCGTATCCCCATGCCGCGAGATAGTTCCAGCGGGCATCCAGCGAAGTTTTGGGGTCCGGCGTGACGATCTCCACGCCAGGCTGCACCAGGTCATTCCAGTCTTCGATTTTCCTGGGATTGCCTTTGCGCACCAGAAATACCACCGCGGTGGTAAAAGGCCGATTTTTCTGTAGAGAAGGCTTTTGCTCCCCCGGCAATGAAAATCGGCTATTCTTTTTCAATGCATCGACATCCAGGGACAAGGCAAGCGTGACGACATCGAGTCCATCCAGTGTGGCGCGTATCGGAACCCCCGATTTACTCCGGGCCTGATTCAGTGCAATCGGGACGCCCAGGCGCGCTTTCCAGAGTCTTGCGAAGGATCTGTTGAGATCATCATACATTTCCAGCGTTGGATTGGCCGGACGTTTGCCATGCAAAGCCGCTACCGCCGCACCCAGACTGAGCAGAAGAATGGCAACTGCAAAAATAGCGCAAGAACGATATGTACGCATGTTTCTTTCCCCCAGACCGAAAGATCAAGAAAGAAAAGCTAGCATCCGCATGTTTCAGCAGCATTGCGGGAATAAGAAACCAGGATTCCTCGCTCTCCGCAATGCCGGGCGGGAGACGCCTCTTCAAGCTGACAAACCATAATCGCCATCCCTTACAGGGGATTGAAATTATTATTGTTTGACTGATCCAAAAGGCGGTATACACAAATTTCTGTACTATGGTAAAAAGCGGGTAGCAGCAGCAACAATGGACCGTGGTACCCAAAACCATGAATATCAAAAATTTCACCAAGCTTACCAATTTTGCTCTGCCGCTGCTGCTGCTGACCATGGGCGTGCTGGTATTTCATTCCCTGAGCATTCGTGAAGATATTACGGAAAATGAACGGCACCGCTACAAGGCGCTGCTGCTCGCCAATGAACTGCTGCAAAGCTCCGATGACCTCACCAGCATGGCCCGCGCCTATGTGATCACCGGCGCTCCCATCTACCGGCTTTATTTCCAGCAGATACTCGACATCCGGGCTGGAAAAAAACCGCGGCCGCTCAATTATTCCGCTACCTACTGGCATCTTGCCGCCGCCGGAAAACCGCCTACGGTCGAGCACGTCGAAGCAATCTCGCTGGATGAAATGTTTCGGCGCTCGCACTTTCGCGAGGAGGAATACGACCTTCTGCACCGCGCGCTGGAGAATTCCAACCAACTGGTCAACTTTGAAAAACGGGCGTTTGACGTCGCGGAAGGCCTGTCCGACGACGGACGCGGCGACCCGGTAAAAGAAAAGCCCGATCGGGAACTGGCGATACAAATGCTCGTCGGGCCGGAATATCTCGCCGGGAAAGCGGCCATCATGGAGCCGATACAGAAATTCATAGAGATGTTCAGCAGTCGCATGGAAACCCAGGCGAACCTGGGAGTAGCACGGCTCGAACGCCAGATCATTTTTGAAATGGCGGTCATTTTCGTTGCGCTTATCGCCACCATCGCCATCATTTTTTATACCCGCCTAGGCATACTGCAACCGCTGGCGGAGCTCGCCCGCCAAGTGGCGGGGATCACGAGAGGAGCTCGCCCGAACCGTTATGGCGAGCCCACTGAAAACGAAGTCGCCAAGCTGGGTGAAGCATTGGCGTTGGCCGACGCGGAGAAACGTCAGCTTCTCGAAAACGAGCGTATCGCGCGTAACGAGGCGGAACGGGCAAGCCGGCTCAAGGACGAATTCCTGGCCACCCTCTCCCACGAGCTCAGGACGCCGCTGAACGCGATCCTGGGCTGGGCTCAGCTCATCCTGAGCGGGAACATGAAACCGGAGGACGTGCACCGGGGCCTCGAAACCATAGAACGCAACGCACGCGCGCAGAACAAGCTCATCGAAGATCTGCTGGAGATGAGCAGCATCATCTCCGGAAAAGTAAGGCTCGAGATGAGGGAAGTGGACGTGATTGACCTGGTCAGGGCCGCGATTGAGTCGGTCAATCCTACTGCACAGGCCAAAGGTATCGCTCTATCGGCAAAAATCGGCTGCCGGCACGGCCTTATCTGGGGCGATCACAACCGGCTGCAGCAGATATTCTGGAATATCCTCTCAAACAGCATAAAGTTCACTCCAAAGGGCGGCGGGATAGAAGTTTTGGCCGAGCGGGCGGGTTCCTACCTGGAAATCAAAATCAACGACTCGGGCCTGGGAATCGCCCCTGATTTCATGCCCTATGTGTTTGATCGTTTCCGCCAGGCGGACCCCTCCCTGACCCGCCAGTTCGGCGGCCTTGGCCTGGGACTTGCCATCGTCAAGCAACTGGTGGAGCTCCACGGAGGAATGATCAAAGCGGAAAGCGAAGGCGTGGGAAAGGGAGCGACCTTCACCGTATGCCTTCCGCTGGCAAGCACGGGCGGCAATACGCGGGACAGGGAGAATGAAGCTGTTCTCAAACCCGGCGTTCAGGTAGCCAGCAACCTCATGCTCGCTGGAGTGCACGTGCTGGTGGTCGATGATGAGCTGGATTCGCTCGAACTTATCAAGGGAATACTGACCAGATGCCATGCAAGCGTATTCACGGCTGCCAGCGCTAGCGAAGCATTGCGGCGCCTCGAAACCATATGGCCGGATGTCATGGTCAGCGACATCGGCATGCCGGAAAAAAACGGATATCAGCTCATGCAGGAAGTGAGGAATCTTCCTGAGGAGAAAGGCAGAACCATTCCCGCCATTGCGCTTACGGCATTTGCCCGGCCGGAAGACCGGACCAGGGCGATCGAGGCGGGCTTCCAGCTCCACCTCACCAAGCCTGTCGAAGCGCTTGAGCTGATCAATGCCATACGCGGGTTAACGAGACATCCTGAGCCAGGTAAAAATTAGCTGAAGGCAGCGTGCAAGACGCTCTGAAGACGATCTTAGGACGCCCTGTTTTCCGTAGCCAGTCAAAAATTGTTGACGATGATCTTGCCCCCGGAAATAACCAGATCAGGATATTCCAGAATTTTCGGGTTGCGAGTGGGATCGCCCTTCACTGCGATGATGTCGGCCGGAGCACCCTGCTGCAAAGTACCCAGTAGCGGCAGATCCAGTTGCTGGCCCGCTTTCGATGTCGCGGCGCGCAGGACGTCGATCGGTCCCATCTTTCCCATCTGCATCATGTAAAGAAGTTCCTGCGCGTCGATGCCCCTGGGGATATCGGGATGCGCAATTTCCGCGCCATACAGGAGTTGCCCCCCCAGACCCGTCCAGATGCCTGCATTGCCCGCAACACCGGAGCACCTGGACAACGTATCCAGCGTGGTGACGATCCTTACATTTTGCGCCACCGCCTTTTTCAACAGTGATTCAGGAATGGGGTCGCAAGGCACATGGGCCCATTCATCCACACCCGCGTCGATGGCTATTCGCGCACCCCGCTCCTCCGCGATGTGCGCCGTCACCTTTCGATTGTTCCTGTGCGCTTCATCCACGATCGCCTTCACTATGTTTTCCGGCAATAGCGGCCACGCCGATTTCGGATGGAAAGCATGGTGGGCATGCTGGGGATGGGCATGCGCAGGTTTTGCGCCGGCATGGCCGTGATCGCCATGATCATGACCGGCGCCATGCCCGGATGACCAGGGCGCCCCTGCTTCGCCACCGGGTTCCAGCGCGATTTTAATGACGACAGCCCCGCCGCGAACAAGATCGCGAACGGTTGCCCGCGCTTCTTTCTCCGTGGAAACGGCCACGGCAATATCCGCGTCCTCCCCCAGCATGGGGATGGGATAACCTCCCGGTGCGGTGATAATCGGCCCGGATGTCAGCACGCGCAGACTCCCGTCGCCGCCATACGGCTTATGCAGAGGCCCTCCCACATCCCGGATCGTCGTGATTCCATGCTTCAGCACGGTATCCGGGGGAACATGCTGAAATGCGAGATGCGCATGCAATTCAATGAAACCCGGCAGCAGCGTGGCGTCCCCCAGGTCAATGACTTTTGCATGGCTGGATCCGAAGGATTCACGCGGACCGATTCGCGCCACCTTTCCATTTACCAGCAATACCGACGTATCGGCCCTGATGTTATCGCCATCGAAGACCCGCGCGGCGTGCAAAATAATGGATTCATGATCCGCTTCCTGCGCCATGCCTGGAGGTGAAATAAAAACGGCCATCGCCAGGACCAGGCATGGCATGATCCGGCTGATCGGTTCGAAGTGCATATTCATCATTTCATTCCTTTAAAAGTGATTTGGGTCGCAAATGCCAGCAAGAACCGAGACTGCCGCCATGAGAAAAAAACTTCCCCAGGCCGACTCGACCAGTTCATTCCTTCCTGGATGAGTTTTATAGCAGCAGCCCCGGAATATTCCTGGAGCCGGCTCGTCTCCACATCCGGCATGATCATTATTCCCGGCGAAGCCACTGAAATACCGGCTGCGGATGATTGCCGCAACTTGCCGCAAGGCCGCGTCATGCCAGCGACCGCCATCCGGGGTCAGGTCAGCCAGGGAAAGCATCGCCAGGGACGCGATTACGGTTGACGAGGGATCGCGGGGCTGTGCCGGCTGGTTCAGCCGATCCGGAGGAAAGGGCGCCGGACGCGAATGCTTCCAGTACTCGCAGGCAGAGCGGGCATGGGTCAGATAAGGTTCTCCCCAACGTGCCGCCGCCCGCGTCAACCCCAGCATGGCCCACGCCTGGCCGCGAGACCATGCGCCAGCATAATCAACCGGCCTGAAACCACCATCCTGGAAGCAGGCACCGGCATGAAACGCGCCGCCATGGGCATGGCAGACGGCCAGCAGGGTGTCTGCATGACAACGGGCTATATGGCGATAAGCGGCATGCTCGCTGTGGTCCAGCAACTGGATCAGGGCGGCAAGCGTATCTATCGTTACTCGCTGGTTTCCCTCGCTTCCGCCGCCCATCCCGGTGCCAAGCGGGATGCAATCCATTTGCGGATCATAGGAAGCGGCAGTGGCGGCTGCAGCTTCCCTGGCCAGTTCCCGTGCGTCGATATCACCGAACCAGAGATCGCCAAGGGAAGCGCCATACCAGAAGATCAGGCTGCGGTTGATGGAATCGGCATCGATTTTCGAGGATAGGCGCCTGCAGATATCGGATGCCTTGCGCCTGTCCGGCGCGGCCCCGGTTATCCGCGACCGCAACCACCACCAGCCGCCCCAGAATCCGCCGACCCAGGAACCTCCCATGGAAGTAGCCCACTGGCCGGCACTCCCCGGCGAGTAAAGGGGAAAGCCGTCGGCGCAACACGAATCGATGGCATCCATGCGGCGGATCATCAGTTCAAGTGCATGCACCATCTCCTTGCGGCTCAGCAGCGGCGTGTCCGCACTGCCAGCCTTCTCCTCTAAAATATGCATGGATAATATTTCCTCAGAAGACCAGATTGAAATCGATGTAGATCATGTCGATATCCTTTTTCCCTTGATAGATATTCTTGACGACATCGCCGCCGAAAGCATGCCCATAATAGAATCTCCATGACAATTGCTTGTTGAGCGTGTGTGTGAAACTGATATCCACCAATTGGCCCACATCGCTTTTGCCGCTGGAAGGCCTGCCTGAATAGCCGAATGCTCCCGAGCGCGATGTCGGTCCCAATCCGCCGTAAAACAGGTCGCCCGCATTATTGAGCGACAGGTGATGCGCATCGATGGTTACACGGGTTTGCGCAGTGGGCGATACGATCATCTGAACATAAGCATCCTGCAGATTCATCAGGTTGTAGAAGGGCAGCTTGGCATAGGCGCGCCCGCTGGGAAGAGCCGTAAAGAAAGTTCTATGTTTATCGTCCTTCGCATTATTGTCGCCCGAGCTCAGGAAATAGAGCGCGCGCAGCCATGGCCTGAAAGGGAGTTTCGTCCACTGGTAACCGGCCTCGGCAGCGATCGCCCAGGCCTGATGATCCTGGTTGGTCCAATCGCCGAACTGGTAGGCTCCCCACAATAATGCATCCATGCTTCCAGCATCCCTTTGCTGAAGGGTCAGCAGATGCGCCCCCAGGGTGTGGATATTCAGTTTCTGGCTATTCAGCCAGGGCCGATCCGTGCCGGCCCGGTTGTCTATCACCTGGGTATTACGCTTGTCGTCGTAATTCAAATAGAAAAGCCGGCCTTCGGTTCCGGGCAGCAAAGTGTCTTTCTTGCTGGTGAGCGCGGCATAAAAAAGGTTGATATCGCCGATTTCATCCTGTCCCTGGACGGTAAACCCGCCCTGGGTGGGACGAATGCCGGTCACCGTCATATTGAAACCCGGTTGATCATAAACTGAGCTGAAGCCGTCGAAGCTTCGCCCCACATGAACCACATTCGATGCGAGGAGGCGTTGCGCGATGCGCGCCCTTTTTATTCCATCGAATTTGTCCACGCCGGTTCTGTATTCCATTCCATCCATGAATTCGAACCGGCCAATCTTCAGGAATGCTCCCGGCAGGCCCAGGGAATCGAATTTGAAGTCGAGGTAGGCCTGCCTCAGGAAAACGTTACTGGCGTTGGTGGCCTGATTCGCCAGAAAATAAGCACCACCCAGCCCCAGCGGCCCGCCGGGAGAAGCCACGGCGTTATCGGGCAGCCCGTATAGACCGATATATTGGGCCTGCGCATAACCATCGACATAGGGAGTAGTCAACAATGCGCCGAATCTGGCGCGTACCGACCATAAGTCGTAGGCATTATTATTGTTTATCGCTGGACTGGGCCGGAAGTAATCCCACGCCTCGTAGCTGCCATAAAGCTCTCCCGTAAGGCGCAGGTGCGGATGGATCTGGCCCAGGGAAGATCTGCCTTCTTCCGCGCCGGGGGTGCCGTGAATTAGCAGCATGAAGCCTATTCCCATCCAAAGAATGAGCCGCTTTAATCGCTTCACGCGCATGCGCTCAAATTCTTCCACGTGGCCGATCCTGCTTCCCGTTTAGAAAAATCCGGTATCATAAAATCATGGACCTGGTCTCCTCGAAGGATGGCACATCCATCGCCTGCTGGCACAGCGGCGCGGGAGAGCGCCTGCTGCTCGTGCACGGCACCTCCGGCGACCATCTGGCATGGACCCCTGTATTGCCCGCGCTTGAACGCCATTTCGAGGTGTGGACCCTCGATCGGCGCGGCCGCGGGCAAAGCGGCGATGCCCAGGGTTATGCGTTCGAACGCGAGTGCGAAGATGTCACCGCGGTCATGGACGCCATCGGGGGGACGGTGCATCTGCTCGGGCATTCCTTCGGAGGACTCTGCGCCCTGGAAGCAGCACTCCTGGCTCCCGGCATCGGCAAGCTCATACTCTATGAACCCCCCATCTCATTGGCAGGCAGTGGCTGGTCTCCCGCACTCGATGCGAAATTCGAAGCCCTGCTGGAAGCAGGCGAGCGGGAAGAAGTCCTGCTGCTTTTTTTTCGCAAGATCGTCAAAATGCCTCCCCATGAGATTGCCGCCATGCGGGCTGGTGTGCACTGGCCTGAACGAATTGCCGAGGCGCATACCATTCATCGCGAATTGCGCGGGATCGATCGCTATGTCTTTACGCCCCAACGGTTTCATCGCCTCAAAACTCCGGTTTTGCTCCTGCTTGGCGGCGAAAGCCCGCCCCGCCGCCGCCATATTGCGGAAATGCTTCACCGGGCGCTCCCCTCCAGCCGGATCAGGATCCTGCAGGGGCAACAACATGGCGCGATAAGGACTGCGCCCGATCTGTTTGTCGATGCAGTGGTCCATTTTCTGGGTATCCAGGCAAGCGAGCGCTAGGCGGCGCGCGTGGCTGCGCCTGGCATCCCCGCCGTGCGCCGGCGAGCCGATGCCAGTGCCAGCGACAGGATGCAACCGCATAAAAGCACGCCAATCAGCATAAGCCATCCCGGCTGCGGATCTCCCGAATGGCTCGATAAGGCGCCTCGAAGCGGAGGACCCAATGCGAAGCCGCCAAAGAAGGCAACCGAAATAAAACCGGATGCCGTGGTCACTGCGCCAAATGCCGCATCTCTTACCAGCATGCTCATCGCTATCGCATTGGTTCCCACAGCGGCAAGTCCCATGCCGATGGCCCCGGTCCATAGCCGCCAGTGGCTTTCGGGGCCCGCGTGCATCGTCACCGCCACCGAGCAGGCCGAAATGGCAATCAGCGCAAGCAGAAGCAGCGACTCATCCTTGAGTTTTGCTCCCATGGGTGTCAGGACTATCCTGGAGAGCATTCCCATCGCGCCAAAAACCGCGATCAAGGTGCCGGCAAGGGAATGGGACATGCCTTGCAGGGCGCCAAAGGTTGGCAGAAACGTGACGAAAGCGGAGAGCGATATGCCAACGCAAAACTGGATGCCCATCAACCGCAGCAATAGCGGATTGGGCCTGGAGAAAGTGAAGCTCCCGCCGGTCTTGCCGTGTTTCCCGGGAGCGAAAAAAAGCGTGGCAACCAGGAATAGCATGGCTACCGGAGCAATTCCGCCGAACGCCGCGCGCCAGCCATATTGAAACGCGATACCTGGCAGCGCCAGGCCTGCGAACAGGGCTGCGACCTGAACACCGGATTGCTTGAGTCCTACGACTCCTGCTTTTTTCTCTTTGGGAATTCGCTCCCCGATCAGCAGATTGGTGACCGGATTGGCAAGGGCTTGGCCGATTCCGCAGATCGCTGCTGCCGCAACCAGCCCATGAAAGCTGTCGATCGACGCAATCAGCATGAAGGCCAGCGCGATGGCGAGAAACAACGCCATCAGCGCATGGCGCGAGCCGAGCCGATCGACGATGGCGCCCGCCCAGAACGACAATACGGCTGCCAGGCCGAATGAGCTCATTACCAGGTAACCGAGCAGCGCCGGATCAAATCCCAGGTCACGGCTGAGCATCGGTCCAAGCGTGCTGACGGCATACAGCATCAGCATGGGCAGGGCCATTGCGGATACCAGGACGATCCGGAACAAAATATCGGCAGCCGGCATATGCAAGCGGGTCCAGCGGGACATTAGCGCCGACGCCTCCATCCTGGACCCGCGGTTGCCTGCTGATGCCGGCACATCTGCAAGAGCAACGGGGAATATGTATATATCATATCTTGTCTCCCCTGCGGGAGCATGGCTTCCGTAAAGGGTTGGGGTTGGAAAGTGCGGCAATCGGATCAGGCAAAATGGTATGCATCCTGCTCTTTGTAGAAATCGATGAGCCGCCGGCCCACAGAGCTGATAAGCGACTCGTCGGTGCCGTCGAGGATGCGTGAGGTGCGCGCTATCCTGAAAATACCTGAAAGGGGAGTCAGGTCGCTGATGCCTTCCGCGCCGTATAGTTGCACCGCTGAATCCGAAGCAAGGCACAAGGCTTGCGATGCTGCCATCTTGGCGACATTGATTTCGACATCATCGGCACGCCGGGCATCGACCCCCCTCGCGGCCACCCGGATCAGTTCACGGGCACCTGCAATGGCCTGATACGCGTTGGCAACGTGCTGCCGCACCAGCTGTTTCTCGGCTAATCGGGCGGATCTGCCGCGCCCGGAATGGATTCGGGCGCCCATCAGGTCGAAGCACCGCTGCGCCAGTCCCACCCAGTTCATGGCACGGAGCAATCGCCCCATGCCCAGCCGTCGCTTCATCAAATCGATGCCGCTGCCGCGCGCCCCCAGGAGATGATCCTCGGGGACCCGCACGCCCCTGAAAGAAATTTCGCCCTGGCCCAGTGAGCGTCCCATCATGCTGATGGGGCGTTCGAACCGGAACCCCGGCGAATTGGTGGGAACGACAATCATGGAAAGGGCGTTGCCGAGCGCGGTGTCTTCGCCGGCCGTGCGCGCCAGAACAGTGATAAAAGTGGCCCGTTCGGCGTTGCCGACAAACCACTTTCCGCCATCGATTATCCAGTTGCCGCCGGACAGGCGTGCGAAAGTCGTTATCAGGCCGGGAAACGACCCGCCATGCTCCGGCTCTGTCATTCCGTAGCCGGGAATGGCCTCTCCCGCCACCATGGGTTCCAGAAAGCGCCTGCGGATTTCATCCGTACCGAATTCCAGGAGCATATGCGCATCGAGTGCGGTATGGCCGCCAAAGATTGCTCCGGAGTATTCCGTACGCCCCTCCTGTTCGGCGACGATCAGATAGTCTTCGAGCGAGACGATTTTGCCGCCGTGGGAGAAGGGGTAAAACAACCCCCAGAGTCCGGCATGCCTGGCCTTCTCGATCAGCTCCGACTGCAGCCGCGATGATGCTTCGCCGTCTTGGGCAAGGCGCGCCTCATTGGGTATGATTGTTTCATCCACGAACTTTCGCATCTCGATGGAGAGCGATCTGGCCAGCGCGGTATGGTCTGATTTGTTATAGGCTTGCGGCATCAGTGCGCCTGGCGGGCAAGGCCGGGTACCGTCATGCGTTGGGCAAGCTCGATCTCCGCCGCTAATTGCTTTTTATCGATTTTCCCGGCGGGACTGAGTGGCAACTGCCGGTAATAACGCAGATACTCCGGAAGTTTGTTTATTTCCAGGCCCTGTTTGTGCAGGTAGCCAGTGAATTGCGATAGCGATGGACGCTCCATTCCCTCCCGTAATACCAGGCAGAGGCAGACCCGATGCCCCAGGTCCGGATCGGCAACCGGTACACAGGCTGCGCTGACGACAGCCGGATGGGAAGCAGCAATATCTTCGATCTGAGCGGGGCTGATATTGACGCCCCCACGAATGATGATCTCTTTTTTCCGCCCGGAGAGCACGAGATAGCCCTTGTCGTCGATCAGGCCAAGATCCCCGGTATAGACCCATCCTTCTCCATCCCGGTATCGTTCGTCCAATTCTGGCGCACTGACGTATTGCATGGGACTCAGCGGACCCCGGGCGGCAATTTCACCGATGCAGCCCCGCGGTATTTCCTGTTTCTGGTCATCGACTATCCGGATGGAGCAAACCTCGGGATTGGGACGTCCTGCTTTGCGGAAAATGGTTTCCGGATCGTCGTCGAGCATGGTATGGCAATTAATGCCATCCGCCGAACCGTACAAGCCGATGAAGCCGCATCGGAATGCCTCGGTACAGCGGCGGATGGATGCCTCATCGATTTTTGCCCCGCCGCTGATGATGGCGACCAGGCTGGAAGTATCAGCCTTGGCCAGCGCCGGATCCGCTGCGATACGCTGGAACATGGTGGGAACGCCCAGGATATGAGTGGGCCTCAGCTTTGCAATGGCTCGAATGGCGATGGCAACATCGAATTGCGGCAGTACGGCAACCGATCCACCCAGCCAGGATAAAACACCAGACGTCGCAGTCGAGCCGAACGCCGTGCCCAGCGGCATCAGGTAGAGCCCGCTGAAAGTGCTTCCTTGGGGATGTATTCGCCGCAGAAAGCGCCCTCTTCCTCCGGCCAGCGCGTTGTGGGAATATGCAACCCATTTCGGCTCTGATTCCGTTCCGGACGATATCAGGAAGCGAGCGGGCGAATCGGGATAAACCGCTGGTAATTCATCAGGTTCGATAGATTTCGCGCGAAGCAGATCTTCCAGCGTATGCCAGCCTTGCCGGGGGTTCCCATCCACGACCAGAATGCGAAGCGACAGCAGCGTCGGCCGCAGTGATTCGATCAATTCGCAAAGATCGGTCTTTGTGTGTTCCTGCTCGACAATAATGACGCGTGCATCACACCGCCTCAGCAGGGACTGTATATCGAGGCGGCCGCGACCCGGCGGAAAGGGGGCGGCAATCGCGCCAAGCGCCGCGGCGGCGAGATCGATTGCGCAACACCGCCAACTGTTGGGAAGCTGGTATGCGATAACGTCGCCCGCGACAACCCCTCGCGCCCTGAAACCGTTCGCCAGCCGATGGACTTTGCTCAATAGCTGCATGTAGGTGACAGTTTCATCGAGGCTGATTACTGCCGGACCGTCGGGATGCCTCCACGCATGCTCGACAAACAGCTCATACAGGGATTTATTGGGATAGATTCCATCCCTGACCCACTGGCTGCGAACCTTCTCGGGAACCAGATCCACGATGCCTGAATGATTCATTTGAAGCTCCAGGGAGAATTGACTTTTGTGTAAGAACCGGGACTGAGGCCTGGCTGCAGAAGTTCTATGCCATGCAGGTCTGCGAGGTCTTCGATAACCACGGCTGCCGGAACATCCGCCTCTCCGAGGATCTGGACCCATTCGTCCGCTGTCCTCGATAGAAACAGATCCCTCAGGTGCGAAAACCCTTCTTCCTCCATGCCGACACCCGCTCCAAGGGTCGCTTCGAGGGTTTCAACCAACCGCGTCACCATCTTCCGGTCGCGGCACTCGACGGCAATTTTCCCCTGCCTGGTGGCATAGATGGCGTCGATCATGCTTTGCGGGGGCGGACTGATGCGGGATAGGTTGTACAAACCATCAAAATCATCCGCGCAAAGCAGCGTTGCTGCACTCATCAGTGACGACGTCACTCTCCCAGCGACATTATTCATGCATCGGTTGAGTAGCGCGACCGTGATTCCCTGTGCCGAAACCACGCCTCCGAGCACATCGAGAATGGTAAAAAGGGAACCGCAATGCGTACCCGAGGCTTCGGCGATCTTCCCGGCTACGCCTGAATAGGCCTGAGCCATGAAATCCGTACCGGGCATTGAATTCGATGGACAGAGCGCCGGCCTGTCCGTTGCCCAGCCGGCGGCATAGGCATAAATCAGGGAAGGATTGATGGCAGTCAAGGCTTCCTCGTCCAGATTCAATAACAACGCCTTGCCCGGCGCCCAGTTATGCAGAAATACGTCGGCCCCCTGCGCCAGTTCCTTGATTTCCGTTTGTCCGTACGGAGACTTGATGTCGATTTCCCGAATGGTTTTTAGCCGGTTGAGCGCATCGAAGCGAGCGGAACAGCCCTCGGCCATGGGCGGCATGCCTCGGAGTGGATCTCCCCCAGGCGGTTCTATGCGGATAACCTCCGCACCGAGGAGAGCGAGCAGGTGCCCCGCGAGCGGACCTTGTATCCTGCGGCAGGATTCGACGACGATGATGCCGCTCAGGGGCAGATCACTGGTGATCCTGCTCAATGGCCTGCCGCTGGGGTTTCCCTCGAAAACAAACTCCCACGGGCCTTGAGACCAGATGTGCCTGCTGTCGTCATCCCCTGCCCTTTCCTGGAGAGAACGCACCGGGCAAATAGCCATGCCGGTACTGGCACAGACCTGAGCAATGTGGTGATAGGTGAAATGCGATATGGCATCGACTAATTCATCGGGCAGCGGGGACATGGCCTTCGCATATCGCATCAGGAAAGCTGTCCACCCCTTGCCGGCAGCCGCCGCACTTACGCCGAGTTCCGACCAGAATTTTTTCCAGGGTCCGGCATCGAGTGTTTCCAGCTCGAAAACGACGCCATCCAGCGAGGTGAAGGGAGGACAGGCCCGGCTTGGGACACAGCCTGGCGACAGCCTCTCCGGGGATTCCGAGGCGGTTGCCCCCGCGATATATTGCCCCACGCTCAGCAGGGCCGCGGAAGCCATCGAAACATTGCTGCTGGATACCGAAAGGCCGCGCAACTGGCCAATGGAAGCGGCAGCGCCCCCCTGCAGCGCCAGTGCGGCGGTCAGCGTCGAAACGTAGCGGAGGTCCAGCGGCCGGGACTTGCCGCCGGCTCGTCCATGGACGGACATCAGCCCGCAAGCTGCCTGCATGGTATTTTCGGTCACTGATGCCTGTTTCGAAGCATCGTGCCACCTCGTCACCCTGCACGCGACAGGCATGGTGAGGGGAGTTTCGAATTCAAAGGAAAACACCGCGTTGTCCGGACAGCTTTCGATCGATCCCACTTCCATGCCCAATGCGGCCGACTGGTAAAAAAGGGAAGAGGCCATGGCGGCAAAATCAGGCGCCGGGCTTTTCAGTCCCGTTATCGCACAGCCACTCAGCGCACGATCCGGATGATTCATATTCCTGTTTCCCTCCATTGAGGCCGGCCGGATCAGCATCCCCCGGCGACAGCGGGCAGGATGGTCAATAAATCTCCGTCCTTCAGGCTCGTGAGAAGGCCTTCGCGAAAACGGATGTCATCATCATTCACGTACAGGTTGATGAAACGATGCGCCTTTCCCTCGGCGATCAATTTCTCCCTGACGCCGGGATACTGCTGCTCCATCTGTTCGATGACTTCGAGAACGTTGAAACCGGTGATTTCGACGCGTTTCTGATTGTCGGTAAGAGGCCTCAAGATGGTCGGGATATTCACGGTTACTGGCATGGCTGCTCCTTCCTGGAATTTTTAATCAATTTTTTAATCGGTAAAAAAGCTGCTATTGCATAATAAGTAGCTGCGTATCGAGGATCCGGGTTCAGGAAAGCCGGCCGGCATGTGCACGTTCATTCACGGCTTCCCCGGAATAAAAGGCAGAAATTGAAGCCAACGCGTAATTTGAACGCTCAGGTCATCGTTGCCAGTTCGCCATCCGATTGATACAAATTCAGCATCCTGATGCGCTCTTCGGTAACCATTCCGTCCGCGATGCGGAAGCTGCGAATTTCCTCCTCATACCTGGAATCCGTCGGAATAATCACGTAGTGGGCACTGGGTTCCATCGCATGCTTGACATCGGCATGGCTCGGATAGGCCGGTGCATGGGTGTGCGAGTGGTAGATCACGACCGGTTCTTCTCCCTGGGCTTCCATCTCCCTCCATACCTGCAGTTGCTGCTGCGGATCGAATGTAAAAAACGTTTCGGATTGAGCAATGTTTCGCATCGGGATCAGGCGTAGCGGAACATCGGATCCTTCGCAGCCCGCTATGATGCCGCAGGTTTCAATGGGATGATCCTTGCGTGCCTGCGCGATCATTGCATTTACCAGCCTGGCGTCTATCGTCAGCATAATTTTTAGCCTCCCTGATGTCCGTGCATTCAAAAAATGAGATAAAGCATCTCCTGTTCCGCCAAAAGGCGGTTTCTTAAAAAATCATGAATTGCGGAAAACCGGTTAATGCGCTGCGAGAAGCAAAATCTGATGGAAGCGAAACAGTTTCGATAAGAAAGTGAAGCCGCGGAGGCTCTTCCGTTTCAACTAATGATGCTTTTCAACTAATAACTCGGCAATGATTGATCGACGTCCTTTATCCACGCCAGGATTCCGCCATCGAGGCTTTTGATGTTGGTGAAGCCCTGCTTCTGCATTTCGATGAGAACATCCCGCGAACGTGCTCCCATCTTGCAATGGACCACGATGAAATCGTCTTTGTTGAGTCGGGACAAAACCTCTTCCGACATCATTTCATTCTTGGGAATATGGTCGGCGCCCTCGATACGAACGATATTCCACTCCTCCAGCCCACGGACATCTATCAGCCGCAAGTCCGCATCGTTTTCCCTCATTTTCTTGAGTTCCAGCGCGCTGATCAGGGGAATATCCGTTTTGTTCCCGGGAACAGATCGTTTTTGCCCGCAAAATTCCCGATAATCGATCAATCCAGTGATGGGCGCCCGCACGGGCGCGCGCCGCAGCGGGATAAACCGGAATGTCATATCCAGGGCATCGTACACGGCAAGCCGTCCAAGCAGGGTCTCGCCCAGGCCGGTGATCAATTTAATGGCCTCCGTTGCCATGATGGCGCCGATCACGGCGCAGAGAACGCCGAGGACTCCTCCTTCGGCACATGAGGGCGCCATATCCGGTGGCGGGGGCTCGGGATACAAGTCCCTATAATTCAGGCCGCGTCCGTCGGGCGCGTTCTCCCAGAACACCGAAGCCTGTCCTTCAAAACGGAAGATGGATCCCCAGACGTAGGGCTTTCCGGCAAGCACGCAGGCATCGTTGACGAGATAGCGCGTGGCAAAATTATCTGTTCCATCCAAGATCAGATCGTAGCCTGAGATGATTTCCAGAGCATTGGCCGCTTCCAGGCACTCATTGTGAAGTTGCACATGGACACAGGGATTCAACTCGTTGACCGAGTCTTTCGCGCTTCTGGATTTGAGCCTGCCGATATCCGAGTGTCCATGAATGATTTGTCTTTGCAGATTGGATTCATCGACAACGTCGAAATCGATGATCCCCAACGTCCCCACTCCCGCTGCCGCAAGGTACAGGAGCGCTGGCGACCCCAGCCCGCCAGCCCCTATCACCAGAACCTTGCTGGTTTTGAGGCGTCTCTGGCCTTCCAGGCCCACATCGGGAACCAGCAGATGGCGGCTGTATCGTGAAATCTCCTCCTTGCTCAAGGCTGCCGCGGGATTTACCAACGGTGATAGCTGCATCAAAACCTCCCTGTTTAAATCAACCTAATCCCTTTCGCTATCCTGCCGCTCGGGAATGAACCGGCAGATAAATGGTGAATCCTTGTTCTGGATGCTGCTGTTTAGAGCCCTGTTGCTAGAAGCTTGCGGAGACGCCAACCTGGCCCCAGCGTCCCGGCATCGGATATCCCGGGCGATAGGCATAGTTGACGTCCAGCAGATTTTCCATGGCCACGAAAATTTCTCCCCTCTTTCCCAGCATCGGCAACCTGTAGGAAACGCGGGCATTCATGATCGCAAATGAATGCACGCTCTCGCTGTTAACTGCTCCGGCAGCGCGCGGGCGATTGAGCGCCAGCACACTCGACTGATACTGGGTATCGACCGTGAGGCGGATAGGGCCTATCTGTCCATTTATGCCCGCCGTGACTGCCCGCTTGGGGGTATAGGGTAAAACGTCGATACTGGGATCGAGCAGGGTCAGGCCGCCGAATACCGTCCAGTTCGGCGTAATATTCTGCCGGATGGCAATTTCGGTACCGCGCATCACATAGGTGCCCAGATTGAGGAACTGGGGAGGCGGAGGAACATTCGGCGGAAAACCGAAGATATAACGATTCTTCACCTGATCGATAAACACGCTGATATCGATTTGCGTGGCATCGAAGGGAATCAGTTTCACGCCGACTTCCGCATGGTTGAGTTCTTCCGCCGAAAGCTGTTTCCAGCTTTGCCCGAGGGGAGGAATCAGGAATGCGAGAAGCGGGGTTTCCAGCCCCGGATAGTTGATGCCGCGCGAGACATTGGCGAATAGCGTGGCTCTCTCGGAGACCAGGGACAAGCCTGCATGGGGCGAGGTTTTGGTCTGGAACTGGCTGTGGTCATAGGCGCGAATCCCTATGGCCGGCACCAGCGCCCAGTTCTCGCTGATTTCGATTCTCTGGCTTAATGCGACGTAGGGCGATGTGACACGGAAGGTCGGCGCGCTGAAACGCGATTGTGGCGCTCCGAGGGGAATGGAACGCACGTCGCCGCTGATCCAGTCGCTGTCCAGTCCGGCGGTGATGTTTCCACCCGACCAGAGAGAAAACTGCTCCTTCCAGCGCAACCCCGTCATCTCGAAATTGGTGAGCGAGGTCCCCTGCACCGGATCGTTGAGCCAGTTGCCCTCCCCCCTGCTGTGATAAACGCGAAGGTCGCCACGCCATGCGCCATGGTTGTGCGACAGAAAAACAGTCACCATCCCTGCGCTGGTATTGTATTGCGGCGCCACCGCAGGGCGAGGCAAGCGGACATCCCCCGGATCGCGAGCCTGATTATCGACATACAGGAAGCTCGTTCCAATCGACCAGTTGGAATTCAGCCGCATGCCGATGCGCCCCATTACGTTATTCAGCTCACCACTCGCGTTCGGCCGCTGACCATCCGACTGGGCGTGTCCTTGAGCCAGCATGAAATCCACGTCGCCCTTGCGGCCAACCATGTCCACCTGCTCGATGAACGTGTTGAAATACCCCCCCGAAACCCTTCCTCCCACCTGTATGCCTTCTTCGGTGGCGCGCTTGGTTTCGAGATTGATCGAGGCGAAGTTGTTGCCATTGATCTGCGGCTGAGGGCTTTTGTAGACGGTGATGGATTGCATGCCGTTGACCGGCAGCAAATCGAGCAAGGGATGGTTCCACACTCCCATGTAAAACGGTATGCCGTCGATATAGGTCTTGATCTCGCTGCCCGGTCGGCTGACCCCCATGCCGCGAATGAAGACGGCGCCACCCTGGTCGCCCCCAAATGCGCCAACCGGGTTGTAGCGCGATATCTGCACGCCGGGAGTCCGCCGCAAAGCCGTGGCGAGGTCGAACGCATTCTGGTCGCGTAGCTGGTTTTCCGTAACCACTGCGGACGTGCTGGAAAATGGATCGACGCGGACACTGTCTATGATTGGATTGGACATTACGACAACCGGAGACAGCGTCACAGCCGGTGATTGTGTTTTATTCGGAGAAGGTGCCGTGCTCTGTCCCATTGCAAATTCTGGAATACCTGCTGTTGCGGTCGCCGCTATCACGGCCACCAGGATTCTTCTTATTCTCATTTTTATTTACATCCGGATTACCTGTATCGATGCAAACAGAGCAACTGATACGGCAACGTCATATATTTTTTATAGGAAAAGGTTTATAGCAAACCAGGTAACGTTATGAAAAACGTTTAAATGGAAGCGACGTGAAATGTAAAGCAAAAAAATAATATTAGGAATGTGGCATATTGTCGCATGCGACATATTGTCGCATGTGGCAATCACCAGGCCATTCAAGACAACAGGTTATGCGAATTGAATTGAATGGGAGAGAACGGGATACGCTTCATATTCCAGGATGCATTTCCAGAAACCGGATCAGGGCTTGTTAACACCTGTTTCGCACCCGCGTTTATTCATGTGCAACCGGGGGAGATGGTCCGATTGAAATCCGCTGCCATACTGGGTCGTGGGCGAAAAACAAGTGTTAACAGGCCCTGATATCTTCTCTTCGGATGCGGGCTATGCAGGCAGGCGAAACCTCTTCCCATGAGTGCGAGATTCCCGGCACCAAGGGTTGTCCGCCGAACCGTTTTCCGGTTGGGTGGGTTACTTGCGCGGTCTGTTCAGACTCTGTGGGAAAATGCTTTAAAAAAACAGTGATATATTTCTTAGATGCTATCAGGCTCATTACGCCGGCGAACGATGGCACCCATCAAGCCCAGGCCTGCAAGCAGCATGGTGTATGTTTCAGGCTCCGGCACCACTGCCACAGTACCCGATATGCCATATTGAAGCTGCGGAAAAACATTCTGATTGGCATAATCCGTCCCGCCCACAAATATCGAGTAATCGCCCGTCGCCAGATGAAAAGTTTTCGAAACCATATGGTCAGCTACGCCGTCAGCACCGGCAATGAGGCCAGTGCCGTAGTTTATGCCGGTACCGTCATAGGCGGAGCCAATATAAGTGAATACGCTTGGCGGATCATTATTATCGTTGGTGATGCTCCAGTCGTGCTGCGCCCGGAATGAACCCTCCGTCATGCCAACACCGCCCACCGCATCCCGGATTGCGGTAGAACCGGCGCCAAAATCATGATCCAGTAAGGCCGGAGGCCGATGAGCAAGTCCCTCATAGAGCGAAAAACCGGGATTGATCCCTCCTTGCACGGGCACGGGATTGGGGGCGGCAGCCGTAGGGACAGGCGTGAAAACCTGAGCCTGGAACGTGATCCTTACATCGGCGGCATTGGTTAGGTGAAAATCGTAAGGCCGCACCTTGTGGCTATCGCCCCAATCGGCATCCGTTCCATCGATCCAGCCGAAGTTGCCGGTGGCGGAATTATACGAAATGGTGTTGGTTTGCCCGATCGTTCCATCAAAAGTTCCAAAATCGCGACCGCTGTAGCTGATGTGCGCCATAGCTGGCAACGAAGTCATGCCAGCAATGAGCAGCGTATATTTGAATATATTTTTCATGGCTGATCCTTTTAATATTCCATTAAAGAAAAACGAAAGACGATATATGTGTAAAGCATATCCATGCACATCACGCACCCGGAGTATTTATCAGCCATGCAAGCAGGTCAATGCGGCAAATTGTCGCGCGCGGCATTTTGCCACACTGAAAAAATTGTCGATCCGGGAATATGAGACACAGGCTTCCACGTCCCATTTTACAATTTTGTCATATTGGAATAAAAGAACATCAGCATATTATCCTGTTTGATGGCATGAGCATGGTTATCCCGAATCCAGCCGCAGGTACCGCTCTGTCCGCTCTGGAAAGGCAAAAAAAAAAAAACGGAAATCCCGGGTTGCCAGGGAAAGATTCGAATGGCTTTCACCAAGCTTGGGAATAATTTGGCAGGGATAAGAGTGCGCCCATGATGGGCGCACATAAAAAATCCGGCAGCGATGGACTCGCTGCCGGACGGGGTGTCTCCCACCGAGGGCACAATGGCGACACCGGTTACATTATGCGCTCAGTGGTAAAAAATTCTGTTCGTTAACACACATTCAAAAAAGCCGGAACAGTCAAGGCCCGGATGAATTCGGATCTTCATGACAATGTCAGACGGAAGCGCAACTAGGCGGGGCCGGCGGAACCGCCCCGGATCATGATTACATTTCTTCCCACATGACATCACGGCGCCGGGTCTTCGCCGCGGTGAGAAGCTCGATCAAAGGCAGCGCGCGGTGGCTCAGGCTCACATCCTCTTCCGGGCCCTCCCCTTGCTCCCCCTGCCTGTCGTTGCTCACGTCCGTATTCTCCGCAGAGCTTTCCTTGACACCGCGCTGCAGACGCTCCAGCGCGGCAGGAACATCGTCCGCAAGTATCGCACCGGGCACTGTCCCGCTATGACCCATCATTTTAAGCAGCCGCGTGGCAATATCGCCGAACATGGTGATGTCGGCATACGCATCGCTCTTGAATTTGATCAGCATATGGCGCCTTGTTGGCGAAGCTCATTTTTCTCGCTGGCTTGCCACATCCGCGCGATGCGATTCAGGCGCGAACCGGATTCGAAAGAGGCAATCCGCCTGCACGCAGGCGAACCTTTCCCACTTGCCGCCTTCTCGCGCTTGCGAGACCGAGAATGAACAAACCTGCAACAAGCATGGCAAAAATCTCAGGCTCCGGCACGGCAGTGGCAAAAGCGGCCGCGAGCAGGAGATCTGCCTGAGTGGTGGGATGGAAATCGTCCCAGAAAAGATGCTGCCCCGCATCGCTGCACGGTATGAGACCACCAATGCCACCCAGGCAGGAATGCGTGACATCTGTCAGGCCGTGGCCTGCCGGGTCCTGGATAATGCTATTCACGAAGGAAAAGGTATCGAAGCGAAAAATATCAGCCGACGGAAATTGCCCATCGAGATGATTCAGTTGCGCATCGAGCGCGGAGTTGAAAGTAAGGGAAAAATCCCGCGCAGCCGCCTGGAAAGCAGGTCCGTTATCTATGGATGTTGGCGTCGCCCCCAGATCAGGAAGGTTGGGCACAAAAAAATGCCGCGCCCCCGCCGCCGCCAGTTCGCTCACATAGCCTGCTACATTCTGGGCTGCCACAGTCGGGGAATCCGTGGTAAGGAAATCGTTTGCGCCTCCCCACACCATATACAATGCGTTTGGATCAGCCTGCGCGCCATTCAGGTTGCCAAGGTAGCCGCTCACTTCGTCGCGCATGCCCGGCAGGCCGAAAATACCGGTCGAAGTAGCGTGTCCGCCATCTCCGTAGTTGCCAATACCGCTGGTGGCGCCGGCAATCGCGTAGCTGCGAAAATTGTCAGTCGTTACCTTTCCATCCCCGAAGAGGGCTACCGCCAGCCGCTCCGATGCGACTGGCCCATTCGAGATGCGTCCACCGTCATAGGGTGGGCAGGGATGCGCGGGATCGCATATTCCTCCCAGCGTCTTGTTGAGGCTACGCACGGCGAAAGGGCTGTCGCCAACATCGGAAAGACTGTCGCCAAAGGTGTACAAAGCGCTGAAAGAAGCGGCCCAGGCATTGCCTCCCATTATCATCAACGCGGACAGCCCGGCAATAAACATGCGTATTTTCATATCGACTCCTGCCAGTCGGTTTTAACAAGAAGCACTGCCACTGCCTTGGCCGCAGCGCTTAATCCCGGTCTCTGAGCAGCAATCCGATGATCAAGCCGATACCTACCGCAACGGCTACGGTGCGCCACGCATTTTCATGGACATACTGGTCGGTTACTCTTGCCGCCACCCTGGATTTATCGACCACCGTTCCTTCAAAGTCCTGCAGGTATTCCTTGGCAAGCTTGAGATTCCGGTCGAGCTTATCACGCAGCACGACGGCTTTTCTCTCACTGTCGCCACTGACCGACTTCATCAGTTCCTCGGTATCGGCAATAACGGAATGAAAATCCTCGATAAGCTTGTCCCTGCTCCGCTTGGCGGCAGATCTATCCATGATTCCCTCCAGGTGAATTCATTTCCTTGTCTCAAGATACTTGTCCGGCCCGTCACTCCGCCGGAAAGCAGCGCCAGACTTTCGCCAGACCATCCTCGTTCCGGACATGTCGGACATGTTCAGGAAACTTCTAAACAAGCTTTGCGATGATAGAAGGATGCATAATGATCATCGACCATGAAGCTTGCCGAAAGTCCTTCCATTTATAGTAGAGCAACCTCGTTTTTTCTGTCTGTCACCGCACATACCGGTATTTTCTCGCATGCTAAGGTGACTCGACGTACGCCACCGCCGTACCGCCGTACCGTACTGATGGCAGCATACACGATTATCAGCATGATTAAAAACCTTTCGCCCCTCGCAACAGACGAGATGGCGGAATCAGCGAGGATCCCGATGTCATCTCTTCATACTCCCAAACAGAATCTTTTTCTTGCCATGCTTCCCGAAAATGCTTATGAACGGATGAAATCCTGCCTCGAACCGGTATGTCTTCCGCAGGGATGGGTCGTTTATGAAAGTGGGGGCGAACTGGATCTGGTGTATTTCCCCACCACCAGCGTCATTTCCCTGCTGGCGCGTACCCCCGGCGGGGAACCGGTAAAAGTAACGATTATCGGCAATGAAGGGGTATTCGGAATTTCGATGCTTCCGGGACAAAAGAAAACTCTTGACCGCGCAGTGGTGCAAAGTGCGGGCTACGGCTATCGGCTCAAGGCTTCGCACCTGAGAAAAGAATTCGAACTGGGCGGACCCCTTCGCTATCTCCTTCAACGCTATACGCAAAACCTCAACGCCAGAATCGCGCAAAGCCTTTCCGCCATCGAGGTGGCAAGGACCGTCAACCCCGTCCGAATGGATCCTGTTCCTTCTCTTCCGGACGCTGCGATTTAATCGTTCCCCCGCCCGCGGGGCTCCTCGGGCGGCGCCCGGCAGGAAGTCGTTCAGAGCTTCCCAGGGAGCGGGGCATCGGCGAGGACCGGCAGAGGATGAACCCGGACTTCGACATGATGATCCACGCGATCATCGACAAGCGTAATCGCCGGAGCGATCTGCTTCATGCCATCGATGGTTACTCCGGCATCTCCGGTCATGCCGGTATCCCGCTTCTCATCGGGTTTCCCGCCGGTTTCCTGCACGACCCGGATACGATAAGTCGTTTCGCCATAGCGATAATGGATCTTGTATTCCTTCCAGTCCGCCGGAAGGCAGGGTTTGAATTTCAGCGTCCCTTCCTCCAGCTTGAGTCCCAGCAGCGTCTCCAGCATAAGCCGATACATCCATCCCGCGGAGCCGGTATACCACGACCATCCGCCGCGCCCGGTGTGCGGAGAAACGGCGTAAACATCGGCTGACGCCACATAAGGCTCATTCTTGTAGATAGCCGTCTTTTCCGGAGTCCGGGTATGATTGACCGGATTGATCATCGAGAGCAGTTCCCACGCGCGCTTGCTGTCGCCCCTCACGGCGAAAGCCATCGTTGTCCATATCGCAGCATGGGTGTATTGCCCGCCGTTCTCGCGCACCCCGGGAACATACCCCTTTATATATCCCGGATCCAGAGCCGACTGATCGAACGGCGGATCCAGAAGCTGAATCAAACCCGCTTGCCTGCGAACAAGATAGTGATCAACCGCGTCCATTCCCTGGCGTTGCCGTTCGGGAGCGCCAACCCCGCTTAATACCGACCAGCTCTGTGTGATTGAATCGATGCGGCATTCAGGGTTGACGGAAGATCCGAGCGGAGAACCATCATCGAAGTAAGCGCGAAGGTACCATTGCCCATCCCAGCCATGCTCTTCGATATTTTTTGCCAGGCTATCCGCCTCTGTTTCGCAGCGTTTTGCAAAAACCACATCGTTGCGGCGCCTGGCCACGCTGGAAAACTGAACCAGAACTTCATGCAGGAAAAAGGCCAGCCAGACACTTTCCCCGCGCCCATGAAAGCCCACCAGATTCATCCCATCATTCCAGTCACCGCTGCCCATCAGCGGAAGGCCGTGCTCGCCGAATCTCAAGCCGTGCACGACCGCTCGGACGCAATGGTCGTACAGGCTCGCAGCCTGCTCCGAGCGAACCGGCAAATCATAGTACGACTCCTCGTCCGCACCAACCTGGCGGCCTTCCAGAAACGGAATCACCTCATCCAGAACACTCGTGTCACCGATCGCCTGAACATAGCGGCAGACTGCCAGGGGCAGCCATAAATAATCATCGGAACACCGGGTCCGCACGCCACGGCCTCCCGGCGGATGCCACCAGTGCTGGACATCGCCTTCAACAAACTGCCGTGCCGCCGCACGCAGCAGATGCTCGCGCACGAGCGCAGGTTCGGCATGAACGAGTGACATGACGTCCTGCAGCTGATCACGGAATCCGAAAGCACCGCCCGACTGGTAGAAACCGCTTCGCCCCCACAACCGGGACGCCATGACTTGGTATACAAGCCAGCCGTTGGCCAGCACGTCAAATGCGGGATCGGGCGTTTCCACGCGCACTGCGTCCAGCGTGCGCTTCCAGTAGCCATATACGCTTTCCAATACCTCATGCGCCACGGCTACGCCACGAAAGCGGCGCGCAAGCGTGATCGCTCCTTCCGCATGCATCCCGACTCCCAATCGAAAGACTGTCTCCTTCATCTGGCCATCCATCAGTTCCAGCGGGACACGAATCGCACCGCAGGGATCGAGTCCCGGCCCGACTCTTCCCGAAAGCGGCTTCATGCTCATGGCGGCGGGATTTTTCAATGTGCCGTTTCTCCCGATGAATTCGGTGCGGTCGCCGGTTACGCTTCGGCCCGCCGCGTCATCGGCATCAAAAAATGCGGTTCTGCCCGGAAACTCGTGATTGTACGGATTCCGCGCCAGCAAAATGCCGCTTCCCGCATCAATTTCGGTCACGACATGCATCCTGCTTTTCTCGGGTAAATCTCCCAGAACCCATTCGATGCACCCGGTCGCGGAAAGCCTGCGCCTGCGCCCGGACTCGTTGCGGATTCTTAGCAGCGCAAATTTGACCGAGGCATCCAGCGCTACATAAATAATGAATTCCGTGTAAATACCATCCTCGATGTGCTCGAAAGCGCTGTAGCCGAACCCGTGGCGCGTGACATAAGGTGTGGTTCCCCTTGCCGGCAACGGCGTTGGCGACCAGAAATAGCCGCTTTCTTCATCGCGCAGATAATAGGCCTCTCCGCCGGGATCACAAACCGGATCGTCGTTCCAAGGAGTCAGGCGAAACTCATGCGCATTCTCGCCCCAGGTATATGCCTGGCCGCTTTCCGATATCACGCTGCCAAAATCCGGGTTGGCAAGAACATTTACCCAGGGCGCAGGCGTAACCTGGTCTCGGCCCGAGATGACGATATATTCCCGCGCGCTATGCGTAAATCCACCCAGGCCATTGTTGAATAGCAGCGGCTGGTCTGGCAGCTTTACCTGCTGGACTGGAGCGGCGCGGCTGGTCGGCGCCAGCCGCGCCGGCACAACTGGAAGCTCCGTGGGAATACGGCGGATCAATTGTTCCGGCAGACTGCCCTTCGAATCCAGGATGATGACGCGAGCCACCGTTTGCAAAAGAATCCGGTCCTCGAATGCGATCTGCTCGGCCCGCCGGATGAAAATTCCTCCGGGACGATCGAGCAGGTGGCCCTCCGCGCTTCCAGCGATCAAACCCATTATGTTGTCGTGCAGGAGCTGGCGGTAGCTCGAATGATCCTCGTTCCAGATCACCAGGTCGACGGCCAGCCCCTTGACGCGCCAGTAGGCGTGGGCCTGCACCAGTTGCCGCACCAGGCCGATATTCCCGGCGTCGCTGATCTGCAGCAGCACGATGGGCAGATCACCGGAGATCGCATATCCCCATAGGCCGGACTGGCCCCTCTGGTTCTTGCTCAGTATTGCCTCATCGGCTCTCAGATAAGCATTGGCATACAAGACGGACCCTGCGAGCCGCCCAAATAGCTGGGCATCCGTCTCGGTTGCGTTGAGCTGGCGCAACACCACCAGACTATGGGTCCACGCAAGATCGAAAACGCGGTTGGTCAGATGCTGGTCCTGGTATTTATCGACCAGGTTCATGGCCGCGTGGCGGGAGTCCCCCGCTCCCGTTACGATATCGATGACGGCGGACTCCCCCGGTTCGATGGTTACTTGCTGGCGTATCGCCACGACAGGATCCAGCACCGAGCCGGAACTGCCGGAAAGCGGTCCTGGCGCCGTTGTCAGGGCAAGCGGGGCAGATAAATCGTTTCCCCGTCCTATGAATGCCATGCGGTCTGTCTCATACGAAACCGATTCGGCAATATTTCCATGGACCCACATCAGGTGAAACATCCAGGGCACGGGATCGTTCTGCGAACGAGGCCGGCGGTTGCACAGTATCGCATGCCGGTCCGGCAGGATTTCCGTCTGCACGAACAGATTTCCGAATGCCGGCGCCTGGGCGTCAGCCGCCGCTGTCGCCAGCACCACCTCGGCATAAGACGTTATTTCGATTGTGCGGCGCGTCCAGGCACGATTGGTGATATGCAGCCGGCGCAATTCGATATCGTCTTCGGGCGACACGGTAATTTCCGTATGCGTATCGAGATCGAGATCGCGCCGGCGAAATTCGACTCGCCCTTCCGAAAATATCACGCCATAGCGCTTCGCCTCCTTGAGCGTTGGCTGATAAGTATTGGACCAGAACTCTCCGCTGGCGGTATCTCGCAGATAGCAGAAATTTCCACGGTTGTCGCAGGTGGCATCCTCCCGCCATCTTGTTACTGCGAGGTTCTTCCAGCGGCTGCTTCCCGCGCCGCTATTCGTCACCATGACATGGTACCTGCCGTTGGATAATAGCTGGACTTCCGGAATCGGCGTATTGGCCGTGGAAAGCATGCGCATGGGCATGTCCGGAAGCTCTTTTGGCATGCGGATATCCGGCAGCTCCGTGGTATGCGTAAGGATAATCGAAGGCTTGGGAATCCGTTCCTGCAGCAGCAGCATGGTCGCCTGGAACGAAGGATCGGACTCGAATCGGCGCTGCATCGGACGATCGAGCAGCAGATAAGCCAGGGATAGCAGGCTCATCCCCTGGTGGTGCGCCATGAATGAGCGTACTATGGCGCGGTTTTCTCCCCGGCGCAGCCGCGCCGGCGTATAGTCCACGGCCTCGTAGAATCCGAATTTGCCCGATATTTTTTCCGCTGCAAGCCTCTGGAGGTTGGCACACGCAGCCTCCGGCGCAACCATCAATCCCAGCACGGAAGCATAGGGAGCGATAACCATATCTTCGCCCAGGCCACGCTTCAATCCCAGGCCAGGAACGCCGAAAGCCCGGTATTGATAATTGAAATGGATATCCACGGCGTTATAGCCGGATTCGGATATGCCCCATGGCACGCCCCGTTCCCTGCCGTACTCGATCTGGCGGTTGACTGCGGCCTTGTAGGTCTGGTCGAGAAGCGTGTTGTCGAAAGTGGGCATCACCAGCAAGGGCATGAGATACTCGAACATCGATCCGCTCCACGATATGAGAGCAGTCTCGTGTCCCACACTGGTCAGCATCCGCCCCAGCGCGAACCAGCTTTCCTGCGCGAGCTGGCCCTGGGCTATCGCCACAAAATTGCACAGCCGCGCTTCCGATGCGAGCAGGTCGTAATAACTGGAATCCAGCCGCCGCTGGCCGACGTTATAGCCGATGGAGAGCTGGCGTTGCGCGGGGTTGAAAAGAAACCCATATTCCATTTGCGCCATCTCCCCGGCCTGTTGCGCGAGTTGTTCGAGCAGGGCCAGCCGGCTTTCCGCCCCGTTGCTGCCTCGGCTGGCTAGCTGGCGCAAGCTGGCGGTTTCCATGGCAGGCCCCGGCATATCGGTATTGCCGTTTCCATATGAGGAAAGAGACTGGGGAGCGAGGCTGACCAATTCGTCGAGATTCCTTTTGCATTGCGTAGCCAGCGCCTGCGCCCATTCACCCGCTTCACCCGCAGATGCGTGGTTCGCGCCGCCAAGTTCCTGCACCAGTTCCTGCGCGCAAGCCGTCAGCCGGTCCAGATTGACTCTCGCCTCGGCCAGGCTGATCCGCTGGCGTTGCGCTGTCACCCCGATGAGCATTTGCTCGAATTGAACCAGGGGACGGGAAGCCGAACCCGCGACGGTGGCGTGAAGAATCTGGAGCGTATCGTTCAGCCCCAGAAATACACGCTCCATGGCAATTGGCGCATCCGCAATTTCCATCAGGCTGGCACGCAACGTCAGCAGGTGAGCGGCAAGATTCCCGCTATCCACCGTTGAGATATAGCGGGTCAGGGGCGCTTTGGTCTGGGTATCGTACCAGTTGTAAAAATGCCCCAGGTACCTTTCCAGCGTTTCCATCGACTGCAGCGTATTCGATGTCCGTTCGAGGAGCTGGCTTATCCCGATAAATCCAAAATCGTAGGCGGCGACATTGGCCAGCAGCGAGAGGCCCATGTTGGTCGGCGATGTCCGGTGAGCGACGGTGGGAACGGGATGCTCCTGGAAATTGTCCGGCGGCAACCAGTTGTCCTCGGACGTGACGAAAGTCTCGAAGAACAGCCAAGTCCGCCGTGCGACCTGCCGCAGGAAATTTATTTGCCCCGCAGCCAGCTCCGCGCGGCGGGGCGGCGGCGTGCGGCTCATCCACCAGGCAATGGCAGGCGATGCCGCCCATAGCAACAGGATCGGCGCGGCAAAGATCAATATGACCGGATCCGAGAGTGCGATGCCGAGTGCTGCCGCGGCCGCCACGGCGGGCGCAATCCACATGGTGCGGAACGATCCGCCAATGCCGGCAGGTTTTTGCCCCGCTGCCGGGCCTTGCTCTATTTCGGCATCATGGGAGGGGCTCCATTCGAGAAGCCGCCGATGAGTGATGAAAAGACGGAAATGCGTCCGGATGATTGCGTCGAGACTGTAATAGGCTTCGTAAGGAAGGCAGGCCAGATTGAACAATATCTGGCCCGAATACTTGCTGGCTTCGCGCCGCAGGATAACGAGATGCTGGCGCCACGATATATCGGACTGCTTGTTCAGAAAATTGGAGACTAGTGAAATCCCGGGAGGAATCGCGAATACGCCAATCACGGCCATTGTCCAGAACCAGGGATCATGCAGCCCGATCCATCCAGCCGCAAGCAGCAGCGTCAATGCCAGCGGCATCAGGCTGCGCCGGAGATTATCCATCAATTTCCACCGGGCAAGCGGGGGGAGTGGATTGGGCTGGTAACTTGCATCCGGCCCGGGCACGCGCCACAACAACCAGCTCGCAAGCTGCCAGTCTCCCCGGATCCAGCGATGCCGGCGTTTCACATCCGCCAGGTAGCGTGTCGGAAATTCCTCGTACAATTGCACGTCGCTCAGGAGGCCAGCCCTGGCGTAACACCCCTCCAGGAGGTCGTGGCTCAAGACCCGGTTTTCGGGGAAGCGGCGGCAAAGGGCGTGCTCGAACGCATCGACATCGTAAATGCCTTTACCGACGAATGATCCCTGGTGGAACAGATCCTGATAGACGTCCGAAACAATTCGCGTATAGGGATCGATCCCCGCTTCCCCTCCGAAAAACCAGGCGTACCGCGATTCGTTGGTACTTGAGAGACTTGTCGCAACCCGCGGCTGCAGGATGCCATAGCCTTTCTTCACCATCCTGTAATTTTTCGCCCCGCCGGCTTCCTCGAGGCGAGGATGATTCAGCGGATGAGCCATGGTGCCCACGAACTGATGGGCTGATTCCCGGGGGAGCTGCGTATCGGTATCGAGCGTGATGACGTATTTGATCTCCGGCAATATGGAAGTGTTGCCGACGATCAGCGAAAAGGCATCCATTGCCCCTCCGCGCAATAGCGCATTCAACTCAGCAAGTTTTCCGCGCTTTCGCTCATATCCCATCCACAGCCGCTCTTGCGGATTCCAGCGGCGCGGACGATGAAATAAAAAGAAGGGGCCATGCTTCCTGTCCTGTGGACTTGCCGCTGTATTCGCTGGCATATTCCCGGTTTCGGCGTCTGCGGCTGCAGCCGCATATTTCCTGTTCAGTTCTTCGATTCCCTTGCGGGTAACCTGCAGCAAGGGTCCGTCCTGCGGGAGATTTTCCTCATCCGCATCCTGGAAATCCGTCAGCAAGCCAAAGCTGAGATTGTCGTCCGGATTCGCCAGAAACCTGACTTCAAGCGCTTCCACGAGATCAATGACGTTTGATTCCCGCGTAAGCATTGTTGGAACCACTACGAGAGTGCGAAACGTTGAGGGTATCCCCTTCGAAAAATCGATGCGCGGAAGCGAATGCGGCTTGACCAGCAACTGAGTCATCCAGTTGACCAGCAACAGCGACAACTGGCTCATGGCGAACAATGACAGAACGCCGATCCCGGCCAGAAACCAGGTGCCTGCTCCCTCCTCGCGGGCTGCTGCAACCAGGCTTCCGGTCAAACCGAGCGTGATTGCCGCTATGCTGCCAAGATAATAAAGAAGTGGTGAGCGATGCAGCGCCTTCGAGATTCTTTCGTGAACGGGCAGGCGCACCTGCGCCGCGCTCTCGAGTTCCGGCAATCCTTCATCGATGAGATAGAAGCCAACATGCGCGCTGACACCTCCTTCTGTTTTTCTCCCGGCCTCGGTTGCCAGCCGAACCGCGTTTCGGGCAATTTCCACCTCGGATACAGGACTGGTCCTCGCCAGACGTTCCACCACATGGCGGTAGCGGTCGCGGGTGCCGAAATCCATGCGGCTGTAGGCCCCGGCGGGGTCTTCGCGGAGTACGCGTTCGACAATGCTCGTGCTTTCCACGAAATCCCGCCAGTCGATGGCGCCCAGCATGCGCAAGCTGCCGATGCTGTTGGAGATGGAAACCTGATCCGCCGCCTGCTGTTGATTTTCGGACTGCACCATCTGATCGATGGTCTGATTCGATTCCGCCAGCCGCTGCTCGATCCAGGTCAATGGCAGCGCCAGCGAAGGCCCCTGCCCCTGCAAGCGCCGCGTCAGCTCGGATACGAAGGGAGTCGATATCGGCGGGTCGGATCGCGCCATGTCCGCAATGACGAGAACCAGGCTCTTGGGATCCTTTTCGGCGATGCGAGTGATTTCGGTTGCCCAGGCGCTAGCGATATCGCGGTCGGCATGCCCGGACGAAACATACACTGCCACGCGGCGAAGATTCTCGATCAGGGCCAGCCTCAGCATGATGGGAATCGCCCATAATTCGCCCAACTGCAGGTTGCTCACGCCCTGATACGCGGCCACAAAGCGCCTGAGGCTTTCCGTATCCACCCTGCCATCTCCATGCGCAATTGCCTGCAAGGCGATATCATAGACACGTGGAAGATTGGCGGAGGAACCATGCGCAAGAATGGGCAGTTCGCGGCTATAGTTCTTGGGAAGATGGCGCTTGGCAATGCGGATCTGCTCTTCGATCAGATAGAAATTGTCGAAAAGCCACTCTCCGGCCGGAGTGAGCGGGCGACCGGCGGAAACCGCCTCGGCCAGCACGCCACATACGCTGAACAGGATATTCTCGTTTTCATCGAGGCGCGCCAGAAGCTGGTCCGTGCCGCGGCGCGCTGCCAACTCATGCGAAGCCGCCAGAATGCCGCCGTACAACTCCATCTGATCGGCACTAAAGAGTTCCGAACGGAGGGGGAATTCTTCGCTGACGGCCGGCCGCTGCTTCCCGAACCCGCGAAACTTGCGTGCAAAAGAAAATAACCATCTTGAAACCGCTGTTTCGCTCGCTCTCAATTCAAATATTCCCTTAAGCCATGAACTTCATCCTTTGACTTCACCCGTTGCGCCATATGAGAATACTCTCGATGGCGGCTCCGGGATTTCTTGACGTGATGGTTTGCGCGCGCAACGACATCGGCTCCAGGATGCCAGCACTCGCAAACATTGAACCGGGCGGCTGGGCGTAGGGAGGCGAAATCGTGGCCGGATTGCTGCCACGATCGCTCTGCAGCATAATCCAGTTTAACGAAATTGATGAAAGGAGACACCACAGTCCATCCTGGACTGATATGCATGGCTCAATAATAAAGCTCAGCTCATCCATAGTATGTACGCTAGCGCACAATAAAATACCGCAGAGCCAGATATTGTCTTATAGTGCCACGATAGACATATAGGAAACGCGCATACGGGAAGAAGCCGCCTGGTGAAAGAAAGCGGCTACGCCGATGTGACTCATCCGCCGTTTTTCTGGCTATGCTTCATGCCGTCGCCCTTATTAACGGATGCTTAGTCCCCCTCCAAATCAACCTGCTCAAAATCATCTTCTTGCCGCCCTGCCGCCGGCGGAATTCGAACGTCTGCAACCCAATCTGGAATTGGTTCACCTGCCTCTCGGCGACGTGCTATGCGAATCGGGGGGACGCCTTTCCTATGTTTACTTTCCCGTTTCAGCCATCATCTCCCTGCACTATATTCTTGAAAACGGTGCATCTTCCGAGATTGCCGGAGTGGGGAATGAAGGCATGCTCGGGATATCGCTTTTCATGGGGGGAGAAACCACGCCAAGCTGGGCTACCGTTCAAACCGCGGGATACAGTTACCGGCTGAAGACAAGCATCATGCTGCAGGAATTCAATCAGACCCTCTCGGTTCAGCGTCTGCTGCTTCGTTATACGCAGGCCCTGATTACCCAGATTTCGCAGACAGCCGTCTGCAACCGGCATCATACGATCGAGCAGCAACTCTGCCGATGGCTGCTTCTGACCCTGGATCGCTTAAACTCCCAGGAACTGGTCATGACACAGGAATTAATCGCCAGCATGCTCGGCGTACGGCGGGAGGGAATAACAGAGGCCGCGGGCAGGCTGCAACAGGCTGGGCTTATCCGCTATCGCCGCGGCCATATTACAGTCCTGGACCGGTCAGGTTTGGAAAGCCGGGTCTGTGAATGCTACCAGATGGTGAAGAAGGAATTCGACCGCCTGCGCTCCGATGTATGCAGGAACTGAAAGCAATTCCCCCGTTTTCCGGATTTCAGCCGAGGTGGCGGGGCTTATGAATGTAACATCATCCCTCCGCAAAGCCTGGGCCTGAATTCGCCCGGGGAGCGCCACCCCACACGCCTACCCGCCTCGCGTCACCCGATTGCCGCATCGCGCTGTGTGCGATGACGAACCGAACATACTCCCGGATTAACGCATTATCACTATGGCATCGCTCGTGCCATAGCACCAGCATGCGTCTTATGTAAATGACATGATGCTGCCCCTGTTCATTATCATGAAAGAAACCTGATGAATATCCGCTCCAGGACTGCCGGGAAAGTGCTGCTGATCCTCGGGGCAATCCTTGCGCTTATTGCCATATTTGCAGCATTGTTCGACTGGAATATGACAAAGCCCTATATTCAACGGCAGGTCGGCGAGAAAACCGGCCGGGATTTCATTATTGCAGGCGACCTCGATGTCCGGCTGTCGCTGAATCCGCTTATCAGCGCGCAAGGCGTGTCGCTCGCTAATGCTGGATGGGGAACGAAGCAGCCAATGCTGGCTGTCGACAAGATCGCATTTCGGATCAGCTTGTGGGACTTGCTGAAGGGAGATATCGTGTTGCCTGAGGTATCGGCGTCTCGACCGAAAGTTATCCTGGAAAAAAGCGAAGATGGTAAAAAAAACTGGGATCTGAAAAAAGGGAAAGAAAAGGAAACGAAGTTGCCAACTATCGGCCGCCTCGTATTGGATCGCGGAGCGGTCATGTTCCGGGATCCCAGGACGGAATCCGATATAACCGTAAAGATCGTCACCAGTTCGGCTTCCGCCGATGCGCGGGAAACTCCCCTGGATGTAGCTGCGGAAGGAAAATTCACGGGGCTGGAGTTCGTAGCGGAAGTGCATGGTGGCGCCGCAATGGCGCTTGCCGACGAAAATTTTCCTTATCCGGTCAAAGGAAAAGTGCAAATCGGGAACACGCATGCGGCATTCGATGGCACGATTACCGGCCTCGCCGCGATGAAAGTAATCGATCTCAATCTGGAATTGCATGGTGACGATTTGTCCGCGCTTTATCCGATCACGGGAATTGTCGTCTTTCCCTCCCCTCCCTACCGGATATCCGGAAGGCTCATGCACCGGAAGACGGAATGGGGGATGCATGGATTTTCCGGCAAGGTAGGCTCCAGCGATCTCGGCGGAGACATTGTATTCGATACGGGTGGGAAACGCCCGATACTACGGGGGGATATCGTATCAGAACAGCTTGACCTGAATGACCTGCAGGGCTTCGTTGCTGCGAGGCGCGGGCCACAACCGCAGGATAGTCCTGCGAAGAAACAGGAAAAAAAGGCATCCGCCAAGGCCCAGAGCGGCCGCCTGCTGCCAGATCAGAAGTTTAAGGTCGATAGATTGCGGGCTATGGACACCGACGTGAAGTTCACTGGAAAATCCATCAGAAACAAGGACCTGCCCGTCGAACATCTCTTTACCCATCTCAAAGTCGACGACGGACTGATGACGATAGATCCAGTGGATTTTGCAGTTGCTGGCGGCGACATCAAGGCCAGTGTCACCATAAATGCGCGTGAAGAAATTCCTCAGGGAGCGGCAAAGCTGGAGGTAAAGAGACTTCGGCTCCCCAAACTCTTTCCCAAGCTGGAGTTGACCAAGGACAGCAAGGGCCTGATCGGCGGTGCGGCTAATGTTAAAGGCAAGGGTGAATCGGTGGGAGCGCTTCTGGCCTCGACCAATGGGCGGTTCGGGATGATCATGTCTGGCGGGGAGATCAGCGACACAGTACTCGCGGCTATAGACCTCGATGGAGCCAAGCTTATCAAGCTCCTGTTCACGGGCGATAAAAGCGTGCCTGTACGGTGTGGCGTTATCGATTTCGATATCAAGAACGGAATCATGAAGAATGAGACTTTCGTTTTCGATACGGCTGAGACCAATCTGCTCGGCGAAGGGCAGATAAGTCTCGTCGACGAATCGATCAAGATGAAGCTGTCCCCGGAGCCCAAGGATCCCAGCATATTGAGCTTCCGGACACCCGTGCACATAGCGGGAACGTTTAAGGACCCATTGATATACCCGGACAAAATCCTGGCCATTCGCGTGGGCGCCGCCGTTCTATTGGGCGTTTTTGGCACGCCGGCCGCGTCTCTTATTGCGCTGATCGAGACAGGACCCGGGGAGGATGCCAATTGCAGGGAACTGATGGCCTCGGTGAAATCATCACGGCCGTTGATAAAGGAAAACTCCGTTTCCAAGAAAAATTCCTCGCTAAAACGCTGAAGGCCTGTGTGCGCAAGCGAACGGAATGAAAAAACGGGCTGCAGGAAATTATCCGTCTGGATCTGGCATACCGATCCCTCCGATTCATGAAAGGGTTTCCCAAATCCAGGATAAGCTGATTCTCGTCAACGGACTTGTTTACTGAAAATCTTCTTCGACTGCTGAACTTGATATTGTTGAGTTACACACGTGGATTGGCCAAAGGAGAATGCGGGAGCAGGGAGCATATTCGACCTACGCCCCAAAGAACCCGTGATAGCGAAGGCTAGCATATCGGTTGAATGTTCTTGCAGCGATATTTTTCGATATCTGGGGGACGGGTTCTTCGAAAACTATCCCAAATGGTCCCCAGAAGTTGTCGAACTCGAACAACTCACTGAGGGTCCGGTGAAGTTGGGGACAATAGCACGCCAGGTTCGTATCGATCGGGGACGGCGCACTGAGACTAAATTCACCATCAATTCCTATGAGCGCGATAAACGCCTGGAATTCACTGGTGTGGATGACCCTTTCCGTTGCACTTATGAGCTGGAGGAAATCGAACCAGGAAAATCAGCCAAATTGACCTTTATTTTCGAGTTGACCGAAATTCAGATATTCATGCGCCCTTTTGAAAAGCTCATCCGGGAAGTGGTCCGGGAGGGCGCCGAACGCATGGTAAAAAATTTGAAACGGCTGGCCGAAGCAGATAAAAAGCTTTGACCTGGTATTCAATTCCAATTGTTATCGAGAAAAAAGTACAACTTTCGCCGTGGAAAAAGATCCCGTATTTATTCCGCAGATTCTGCTCCAGATACTCGACAGTTCCGTGAATGGCACACCTTGTTCGAACCCGATCAGGAAGACATATCCTTTGTTTATGCCGAGAGGCAGTTCAAGCTGATAACGGGGTAATCCCAGGGGGAAATATTGGGCACAACGGCGACCTACAGGTGAACAACGTGGTGAGAAACTACACCTATTGATCTGGCCAAAAAATACTATGAATCCCGTCATTCCGGACAGTAATGGGGCTTGACCCGGAATCCAGCTCCCAGTCAGTAAATACGACGTTTCGAACGCCACTGGATACCGGCTTCTGCCGGTATGACGTTTATACTGTTTGCTCACCGGATCAATAGGGAAAATACTATTCAGGCTGGAATTGTCAGGGATGCTGGGAAGGGCGGAATTCAAGAAAACCCGCGTATACTCCACATTCGGCTATTACAGCATCGTCATCGGCATTGAGCGTTAACTGCGAACGTTAATGATGTGAATTGCTTGGGACCTCCTTCTTTCAAATAAAAGCTACAGCGCCTGACGGTGCCCATCGACCCCCTGCTTCATTCTATTCAAACTCGCACTTGAGACAAAATATGAAATTGAGATCAAACGGACACGCTTTTCTATTGACTCTGCTTGTCCTCGCTAATCCGGCCCCGTTGCATGCCGAAGAGGAGGATCACGAAAAAAAAGCGCTCGAACATCTGGAGAAAGCGATCCGTAGCGGAAAGGAAGGCAATATCAAAGGAATAAGCAGTCATACGGAAGAAGGGAAAAAAGAGCTGATCGAAGCCAACAAGGAACATCCTTATACCAATCTCCAAAAACCCATATATGGAGAACATGAAAGGGCCGAACACGACAAGGAGGCTTTCGAGGAAATGGATGAGGCCATCGGCGAGGCTCAGGAGGGGCACGTGGAGGAAGCCGTCGAGGCGGTGGAGCGTGCATCGATACATTTGAAGGAAAAAATAGACTCGAAGTAATTCCCGTCATCCCTACCAGGAGATGACTGCGCGATATGAATCACGTGTAGTAGTCGCGACTGTCGATTTCCGGTTGCATTCCGGCAGATTGCAGGTCTGTCGGTTCCTGATCTCGACATACATCAGGCTGAACGAGCACTCCAGCGTCGTCTTTTATTTCCCCGGTTTGAATCCGAGAATTTTCATGGCGGGCGATATGGACTGCTTGAGCGATTCATACTCCCGCCATGGTTCATTACCCTTGTCCAACCGCTCATGTATATTGGAAACAGACCAGCGCGCGCCGCTCGTGAGTGATCCCAGCTCTTCCCAGGCCAGAGGCACCGAAACCCCCAACCCAGGCCGCGCGCGAACTGACCAGGCCGCCACTGTAGTGGCCCCGAAGCCATTGCGCAGGTAATCGATGAAAATCTTTCCGACGCGATTGCGCGGCCCGCTTTTTGCCACGAAATGCTGGGGAATGGTTTCAGCCAGATGCCGAACGATGACTTGGGAAAAGTCTTTCACGCTATCCCAGCCGTTCAGCCTTTTTATCGGCACCACGACATGCAGCCCTTTTCCGCCGCTGGTCTTGAGAAAGGACTCCAGTTCGAGCTGCTTCAGGAATATGCGGACTAGCTGCGCGGACTCCCGGATGCGCTCCCACTCGACCCCTTCCCCCGGATCCAGATCGAAAGTCATTCTGTCGGGCTTATCGATCAGATCTTTTTTTGCATTCCAGGTGTGAAATTCCAGCACATTCATTTGCACCGCCCCTAACAGCCCTGCCGGAATTGCAATCTCAAGCAGGGGTTGATGGCCTGGATCAAGACCTGGATCGAGTTGATTGATGCCGTCGATATGCTCCTTTTCCCAATGCTTCTGAAAAAACAGCTGGCCGGAAATGCCATCCGGCGCGCGCACGAGCGAAACCGGCCTTCCCTTGAGATGCTCCAGCATCAAAGGGGCAACCAGTGCATAATAGCGGACAACCTCGATCTTGGTCGTACCGCCGGAGGGGTCCACGATCCGCTCGGGATGGGTCACTTTCAACGACGAAGGAATCGCTGATGCTCCTTTCGGTCTTGCGGCCTGCGCTGCGGTCCCTGCGGCTGAGGAATTGCCTGGCGGATGTACCGCTTTTTCGCGGCTCACCGCGGCCGGTTCCTTGTCCATCCTCAAACCTTGAAAAACCGAGTGCCGGATATGCCCGTGCTGCGTCCATTCGCCAAAGGAAATTTCGGCCACCAGCACTGGCTTTACCCAATGCGCCTTCCTGTCGATCCCGGCTGCCATGTCGAAAGGGCTCCGGTCGACCGTAATCTTGTCCAGCTTTTCCTTCAAATCGCGTAGCGCATTGTCGCTGAACCCTGTCCCCACATTGCCGGCATACCGGAGTTTTTTCTCATCATCGTAAAAACCCAGCAGGAGAGAGCCTATACCGGTTCTCGAACCTTTTGGATCGGTATATCCTCCGATGACGAATTCCTGCCGCTGGCTGCATTTCAGCTTTATCCAATCCTCCGACCGCCGCGAAACATAGGTGGAATTCTTGCGTTTGCCGATGACGCCTTCCAGTCCGAGGCGGCATGCCGAGGCGACGATATCCCCAGGCGGCGCCTCGAAAACATCGCTGAAACGCACGTCGTCAGAAACCGTTTTTTCGAACAGTTGCCTGAGCAGCGCTCTTCGTTCGATCAAAGGCACGGACCGCAGATCATAGCCGTCGCCAAATGGCATATCGAAAAGATAGTAGATGATATCCCGTGTTTTTTCGCTATCGAAGGCGTTCTGCAAGGCCTGGAAATCTGGCATGCCATTATCATTCAACATCGTGATTTCGCCATCCAGCCATCCGGATCTCAGTTTCATTTTGCTTATCGCCTTCACCAGGTGCGGCAACTTATGGGACCAGTCGTTTCCGTTGCGGGTAATGAGACGAACCTCGGCATCCGTTTTCCTGGCCAGCATGCGATATCCGTCGAACTTGATCTCGTAAACCCAGTCTGCCGGATTTCCCGGCGGCTCATCGACCAGGGTAGCCAGTTCAGGTTGCAGAGTGAGCGGCAGCGGGGCTTCAACCGCTCCTTCCGCGAGTCCCGAAGAATTTCGCTTTGGCCGTGGATCGTCATTTTCCCGCAGTGGCAATTCCAGGCTTCCCTGAGATGCACGATTCTTCACGCTGCCAGGCATTTCGTCCACTACACTGAATTCACTCGCCGGGCGCACATACTCATCCCTTTCCTTGATGAGCAGCCAGGGTTCCTGTTTTTCTCCCTCCCTGTTTTTCATGCGCACCAGAGCCCATTTACCCTTGAGCTTCAGCCCGCGCAATTCGAACTTCAGCTTTCCGTCACGGTAGCCTTTATGAGGATCTTCCAGGGGAATCCAGTAGCCCTTGTCCCAGATGATGACCTTTCCCGCGCCATACTGTCCCGCTGGAATCTGGCCCTCGAACCGGTTGTACGAAATCGGATGGTCTTCCACATGGACTGCCATCCGTTTGTCGTTGGGATCGAAACTGGGTCCCTTCGGAACCGCCCAGCTTTTCATTGCTCCTTCCAGCTCCAGCCTGAAGTCGTAATGCAAGCGGGTAGCCCAATGCTTCTGGATGACGAAGACCCGTTCATGTCGGCTCTTGCTTTCGCCTCGATCTTCTCCGCTTGGCTCCGTCGTCTTGGAGAAATCGCGCCTGGCCCTGTAGATCTTAAGAAGATCTGCCTTGGACATATGTTCCTTTTACGTCACGCGCGGCGCTTATGGCTGCCATCATGGCTGCCGCTCCCCGCGTCCGTAGCGCTACCCGGGCGCGGCTTTGACGGGGATTTGTCAGACGTTCTTTTCTGGCCTCCCTCGGTTTCCCTGCTTTTCAAGCTGCGCTGCAACAATTCGGTAAGATCGAGGATCTGCGCTCCGCGTGGGGATTCCCCCTCCTCGGGCTGAACCACGGACTGGATGTCGCCGGTTTCGACCTTCTGGTTTACCAGCTTCATGATCTCATCCTTGAAAGAATCCTGGAATTGTTCCGGCTGCCACTTTCCACTCATATCGGTCACCAACTGCTCGGCCATCTTCAGTTCCTTTTCCGTTATGCCTGCCTCCCCGGTTCCCTCGGACGGAAAACTCAGATTTTCCGGGCTGCGGATCTCATCCGCCCAACGCAAAAGATTCAGGACGAGCGCGGGACCAGACGGCACCAACGCCGCCAGGTGCTGCTTGGTCTGGATAACCACTCGCGCCACCCCTATCCGCCTGGTGTTGAGGAGAGCTTCCCGCAGGAGTGCGTAAACCTTGCCGCCCTTGTTGATCGGAACGATATAATAAGGCCGCTCCAGATAAGTGAATGGAATGTCGGTAGCAGAGACGAATGTTTCTATCTCGATTGTTTGGGTGGTTTTGGGATATGCCGCAGCAATCTCCTCCTGGCTCAGGACGACGTACTTTCCGTTCTCATATTCGATACCCTTGACGATGTTCTCCTTGTCGATTTCCTTGCCCGTTTTTTTGTTGATGCGCCTGTAGCCCACTGGATCCATGGTCCGTTTGTCCAGCCAGTCGAAATTCAAGCTGCCTTCCACAGTGGCTGCGTGGAGCGCAACGGGTATGTGCACCAAACCAAAACTGATCGCTCCCTTCCATAGTGATCGGCTGCTTACGGTAGTCATGATGGCTCCTGTCCTGATATGCGCGACCTTCCGCCTCTATCCGGCTGGTCGGCTAGCCGGCTAATGTGGCAAAGTGGAAAAAACCGTATAAGTGTTTGTCTTGTTTGGACAGTCTAGGATTGGCTGGGGACGCTGTATGTTCGATTGCACACAGATTGAGCCAAAGCTGATCCGTATACTCAGGAGGCTTGATCATCCGGCGGGATATGAGCGGAGGCATGAGCCGGCTGGTTATTTGCGGGGATAACGGCTTCTTTGCAAATTCCACGCCGGACGAGCAACTTTCTTGATCGCAAAAATTTTTGATTTCCACTCCGGCTACCCGACTATTATGGAGCAAACCTTCCATGGATGATCTGTCTCTGCTGCAGTGGCCCGCGATGCTGGTGAATATCCTCTCGGTATGGCTACTGACGTTTCCGACCAAGCACATGCGCCATGCGGGATTTCTGCTTTCTCTCCTCAGCAACACCTTATGGGTGGCATGGGGATGGCATGCCCATGCACTCGCGGTTATCGTACTCCAGTTTGCGCTGGCCGCCCTCAACATCAGAGGTATCCGCAAAACCGATTAGAAGAAAAAATCCTACCGATCAGTTCCCGCTTTCTCAGGGAAGCGGGAGCGGACACCTCTCCCCGAGCAGGCTGAAAACATGGAAAAACGTCCATTGATCCGGGCAAGCAAGATTATTCTGGTAGCCGGCATCGGCTGCCTGGCCCTGCTGGTGGCAATCAGCAATGTTCTCGACTACGAATCCAATTTCCGATTCGTCCAGCATGTCATGTCGATGGATACGGTTTACCCGGGAAATGCCTTGAAATACCGGGCAATCGCCGAACCCGCGCTACACACGCTATCCTATGTCACCATCATTTGTTCGGAATTTGCCACTGCCATATTCTGTCTTGTGGGCGCGGTGCGATTGCTCCAACAGGTCGGGAGTGATGCGCAGATCTTCAACCGCTCGAAGTCGCTATCCATACTGGGGCTGACCGCCGGCTTCGCCCTGTGGTTTTTCGGATTCATGGTAGTGGGCGGAGAATGGTTCTGCATGTGGCAGTCGCCCGAATGGAATGGACAGGAGTCGGCATTCCGTTTTGTCGCATGCATCCTTTTAGTGCTCATCTATACCGCGCAACGTGATGATTAGCCAGTGCTCAACGAATGCCGCATACCGGTCTCACATCATTTCAGGAATTCAGGGTTTAAAACGTGCATGAAAACTTGGGCCTGTTAACATTTGTTTCGCGCCCGCGTTTTTTGTGCGCAATCCGGAGGGATGGAACGAAATTTCACCCAACCCATCGTTACTCACCGCTTACAGAGCTTGCTCTGCTGCGCAGCTCGTGCCTTGTTTCAGCTGAAATCCGCCATCATCCTGGGTCGTGGGGCGTAAAACAAGTGTTGACAGGCCCTTGTACGTTCTTCCCTCGTCATTTATCAGGCAAGCCGGATTATCCAGATCGTCTGGCATCTATCTGGTTTGCATAACCACTATCTTCCGTTCGGCTTCATTAGCCAGCAGGACAATGAATTCCTATTTTTCCCGCCTTCGAGAATAATCGGGCACTCGAGAAGCTCCCTGGACAAATCTTCCACGGGTTGTATATGCCGATAAAGTCGGTGTTCCTTAAGACCTGTGCCTGATTTTGAGATATGATTGGCGGCGATAATTCCAGAAATTCCGGTCATGCGAACTCTGATCACCTATTGCATGCTCTATCCCCGGCGTACCGCTTATGTGCTGATCGCCCTGCTGGCGGCAGGCGTCGCCGAAGGACTCAGCCTCACAGCCTTGCTTCCATTGCTTTCGGTTGCCGTCGGCAGCCCCGAAGACTCCGATATCGGGCGGCAAATCGTGAAAGTACTTAATGGCGTGGGCATTGAACCCACGATCGGCGCCATGCTGTTGGTAATCGTGGGCGGCATGATCCTGAAAAGCGTCATACTGCTGGTGGCGAACAGGCAGGTTGGCTACACCGTCGCGCATGTTGCGACTTCGCTGCGCCTCGAACTCATCGGGGCGCTTCTGGCAAGCCGGTGGCAATATTATTTGCGCCAGCCCATGGGATCGCTCGCCAATTCCATTGCCACTGAAGCCAATCGGGCCGCCAATGGGTATGAGCATTGCGCCACCGTACTTGCGTTGTCGGTACAGGCGCTGGTTTACGGAACGGTTGCCATGTTCATTTCCTGGGAGGCGACCCTTTCCTCTTTCACCGTCGGTTTCCTCATGCTGCAGATATTGAGCAGCCTGATACGCGCCACCCGCCGCGCTGGCGCGAAACAGACCCACCTGTTGCGCCATTTGCTGACCTATCTTTCCGATATTCTTGGCTCGGTCAAATCGCTCAAGGCCATGGCACGCGACAATGTCGCCGACGCGATTCTGCGGGACCAGACCAAGCAGCTCGAAAAAGCCACCCGGCGCGAGGTCATGAGCAGGGAAGCGCTCCTGGCGCTGCAGGAACCCATTCTCGCCATCCTGATGGCTTCGGGATTGTATATAGCGCTGGTGATGTGGGAACTTACCCTTCCCTCGGTAATGGTCATTGCATTTTTGCTGGTGCGCATGCTCGGGTTGCTCAACAAGATACAGCGGCGGTACCAGCAACTGACAGCACAGGAAAGCGCGTACTGGGCCTTGCGAACATCGATCGAAGAAGCGCGTGCGGCGGCTGAACGAAATACCGGCTCCCGCCGGCCTACGCTGAAAAACGGGATCAGCCTGCGGCATATCCACTTCGATTACGGAACCAAGACGATATTCAAGGGCCTGGACCTTGAAATACCGGTGCGATCGTTCACCACGATTTCCGGAAGCTCGGGCGTCGGCAAAAGCACGCTGCTGGATTTGCTGTGCGGTCTCGCCGAACCTAAATCCGGCGAGATTTTCATTGACGGAATTTCGATGCGTGAAATTCATCCGCGCGACTGGCGGCACATGATAGGCTACGTATCGCAGGAAACGATATTGCTGCACGACACCATCCTCAGCAATATCCTCGTGGGTGCTCCGGCCCTGGGATATGCCGATGCCGAAAGAGCCCTGCGGCAGGCTGGCGCATGGGATTTCGTCAACGCGCTCCCCGACGGGCTGCATACAATCGTCGGCGAACGCGGCGGCCTTCTTTCCGGCGGCCAGCGCCAACGCATCGCAATCGCCAGGGCGCTGGCCCACCAACCCCAGTTTTTACTTCTCGACGAGCCGACAAGCTCGCTGGATCCGGAAAGCGAGCGAATAGTTTGCGAGACCTTGCAGGAGCTGGCGAAGAATCTTACCGTCATCGCCGTATCGCACCAACCTGCGCTCATCAACGCGGCTGACACGATATATGCGCTCTCGAAAGGCAAGGCGGAACGAGTGCGATATCCGAACATCCTGGAGAATGGCGCTCATCTTGCTGCCACCTGAACAGGGCAGCCTGCTCCCCTCGCTGCCAGTGACACGGATAGGATAGTCAATGGCGAAGCGGCATCGGTACCACGATACCGGCCGTGCGTCCTCCGCATCTCGACGTTGCTGCGTCGTCGCCGCCTTCCGGGCTTTCAGATGCTCTTTCAGATCAGATGCCCACAGGATCGGCCGCGCGCTTCAACCGCCCCGTCCGGGGGAGCAGCAGAAAAAGCACGATGATGAGCATGAGGCCATGCAGCCACCAGAGGCCCGGGACACGCCCCACGTCGCCGCGCAAAACCCAGTTCTGCGCCAGCACGCTCAGAGCATAATAGAGGGAAGAAACGCCGGCAGCGATCAGATAGGTCCTGGTACTCTTGTCCTGGCGCGGGGAAACGCGACTTAGCGGAACGGCGATCAGGGCCAGCAGAATAGTAGCCACCGGACGCGAAAGCCGCCATTGGAACTCGGCGATATCCTTTGGCCGGTCCGATAGCGATAATGCCGCGGTAGTCGTTGCTTTGCGATTGATTTCCGCAACCACCTTGTTATCGGTGAAATAGATCAGTTTTTCAAACTTCACGATGGTGTCTTTTTCGCCGGGCGAGCTCATGAGCTGGTAGATATAGCCATCGTAAAGATGGATCTGGGGCCGCTGGTCCACTACGGGCGGCTGCTGGCGAGCCTCCTTGGCAACGATGATCTCGCTCCTGTCGGATTTTCTCATATAGTGGAATACGCCCTCCATCTGCTTGGCGGGATCACCCTTCGACTTCGATTCGATATAGATCACCCTGCCGCTACCCTCGCTGCCATAGAAACGTCCGGCTTGGAACCGGTCCGTATTCAATTCTCCCTCGGCCTGGGAATTCAGGCTATAGCTTTCCTTGTAGGCCCATGGACGCACGTAGATCGACAGCACTCCGCTGACGATCCCCACGGGGATGACGATCAGAAGCACGGCATATATCAGGTGCTTCTCGCTGACCCCAGCGGAGCGCAATACGACGATTTCCTGGTCCCGATGCAACCTGCTCAACGCCATGACGATGGCGATATAGATGGCGATGGGCATCACCACTTCGAGAGCGATCAGCGTCTTGAGCAGCAGCAGCTTTACCATGACGACGACGCCGAGCGTATTCGTCACTCCTTCGGCCAACAAACGGGCACTGATGAAACTTCCATACAGGCCCATGAAAGTGACGCTCACCACCATGAACGGTCTTAACAACTCACGAGCGATATAACGTTCAATTATTTTCACGTAGTGCCCTGCACGAGGGTTAATCTCAGAAATATTTCACCGATATGGCAGGAAGCTCGTTCGAGTGCGACCGGGGGTGGTTATTGTAACCATTCGCCTCCACCTTAGGCCGGAAAGAGCCAAAAAAACCATTACGGAAAATGGAGAAACGAGGAAAATAGACTAATCCCCGAGCCGGCTCACTGCATGCGTTAAATTATGGAAACCCTCTATGGGAACCCTATTTTCGGGGACGCCAACCAAGCCTGGAGCGCTGGAGAAGGAAACAATGCCGGAAGCAGGGGCAAGAATCGTGCAGCATCCGATTAACCAAGCCAAGTCAAGAGGAAATAATATGAGAGCAACCAGAAGCTACAAAATCATCTTCGCCAATAATCAGGGATCGTTTGCGGTAAACGCGCTCTCCCTTGCCTGCGACGGCTCGTGGCGGGATGCGGTCCAGCGCTACAACGGCAAGCATGATCTGGCGTTTATCGACGTGGAAGAAGAGAACGTGGCGCATCTGGAGGAAATGCTGGAGCAGGACGACAATGTTCTCTCCTATTTATGTATGGATCATTAAACCCAAATCCAGCTGTTGACCGCTCACTTCCAGTTTAAAACTATGATCTACAAAGACTTTCCACGGTATTCGACGTTCACCTAAATGGTGAGTTCGCTACAGGGCGGATTCAGGTTAAAAAGAATCCGCGAAACCCGGCAATTCGCTCGGGCTGACGGAGCCCGGTTCGGGCTACTCCTGCATGCGACGGAATGCTCGGTGTGCATGCGGAAGAGCGGGCAACAACGCAAGACTTGGTCCAGCGCATCATGACTGAGCGCGGATTCGAGCATATTCCTGCTGCTCGATCGGGAGAGTTTTACTGAAAGAAAGGCTGCTTCAGGAAAGCGAAAACGCAGAGGTCAGAAAAGATCGGAAAAGCCAGAACGGAATCATTAATGCGGGAAATCAAGCTACTCGATCCAGCATCAAATCAGCGGCTTGTTGGTTGCGGGGGCAGGATTTGAACCTACGACCTTCGGGTTATGAGCCCGACGAGCTGCCAGACTGCTCCACCCCGCGATTCGAATTTTAGCAAAATGCCCGCATTGGCGTCAAAGATTTTCCTGCGGATCAATCAGCAAAGATCATTGACATGGCAACGAAACCCATCCGGGCCAGCATCGCCTGGAATACTCGATAAAAAAAATCAAAAATCACGCTTATGAGATATAGCGCACAGAGCAGATCTGATTTTGGTCTCTAAAATAAAAAGATAAAAAGCAAACGCCGAGAGATTCAAGGAACTCAAGTCTTGACAGCTCTACTCATGTTTCGCGGATACATTTCGAGTGAAATCGGTTGACGGATTTCCTCCCGGATGCATGCAACTCTGCGAATGGCGCTCCCGCCCCCTTCCGCATATGACAACGCCGAAACCAGGATAAACGAGGGCCGCGCGGCTCACCATTGCTGGCCTGTACACTTCCCGGTTTCGTTGATGCAGGCCAGCCGCATCAGCGAAAAGGAAACGGCATGCGTATTGGACATGATTACTGAGACAGAAATTCGAAGCGCAAAAATATTGATTGTGGATGACCAGGAATCCAATATTCTACTCCTGGAACACATGCTGGCCGTCGCGCAGTACACATCGGTTTCCTCGACAACGCATCCCGAAGAGGTCTATGAATTGCACCGCCAGAATAACTACGACCTGATCCTGCTGGATTTGATGATGGCAGGCATGGACGGGTTTCAGGTACTGAAAGCACTCAAGGAAATAGAGAAGGATGGATATCTCTCGGTACTGGTGATCACGGCAAATCCGGCATCCAAGTTGCACGCGCTCGAGGCGGGAGCAAGGGATTTCATCAGCAAGCCGTTTGACGTGACCGAGGTATTGGCGCGCGTTCGGAACCTGCTTGAAGTGCGTCTCCTGCACCAGCAGGCATACAGCTATGCCAAATCGCAGGAGTTCATGGCGCTGCATGACCCATTGACGGGTCTCGCGAACCGGCGGCTGCTTACGGAAAGGGTTTCCCAGGCCATTATTCACGCAAAAAGGAACAAAACCAGCATGGCGGTCGTGTACCTGGATCTGGATGGTTTCAGGCAAATCAATAATACCCTGGGCCACGACCTGGGAGATCTGCTGCTGAAAACCGTTGCCGCAAGGCTGGTGATGGCGGTGCGGCAGGAAGATACCGTGGCACGCCTGGGAGGAGATGAATTTGTGGTGGCGATGCCTCACGTAAACGGTGCAGGAGGGATATCGCTTGCGGCGGAAAAAATAATCCAATCATTGTCGGAGCCCTATGCCATCGGGGGGCATGAGGTCAGGGTAACGGGCAGCGCAGGCATAGGCCTTTTCCCCGATAGCGGGGCCGATGTTAAAACATTGCTCAAGAATGCGGATATGGCGCTGCTGAAAGCCAAGCAGGCAGGCAAAAATACTTATTTCATCGCGGAGCGCAAGAAATAGAATCTGGAATTGCGCGAAATACAGGAGCAAAACGGAAGAACCGGATGCGAGCGTTGCCAGCCGCATGATAGCAATTGCATACTCGTAAAATATTAGTTGCTTTGATATCTCATCCATTAGAATCAGACAAGCTGAACGAGTCGCGCCACGATGATCAATAGCGCTAGACAGGGTAGGAATAATGATTAGTAAATCCGATATCCAGAATGCCAGAATCCTGATCGTCGATGATCAGGAGGCCAACATCAGATTGCTCGAGCAGATATTGAGCGATGCGAACTATACCTCCATTACTTCGGTCACCGATCCGCGCGAAGTCTGCGCTCTCTACGCTGAATACCGCTACGACCTGATTCTTCTGGATTTGCAGATGCCCGGAATGGACGGCTTTCAGGTGATCGAAGGCCTGAAGAAAATCGAAGCGGGGGGCTATCTTCCCGTGCTCGTCATCACTGCCCAGCCAGGGCACAAACTGAGAGCGCTGCAAGCAGGGGCAAAAGATTTCGTGAGCAAGCCTTTCGATCTGATCGAAGTCCAGACGCGCATCCACAACATGCTGGAAGTGCGCCTGCTGTATAAAAAGCTGGAAAATTACAATAGGGAGCTGGAGCAGATCGTGGCTCAACGAACCGCGGAACTGCGTGAAAGCGAGGCGCGTTTCCGGCGGCTGACCGAATTGGCTTCCGACTGGTATTGGGAACAGGACGAGAAAGGACACTTTACCAAGATCTACGGACCCGTCCTCGAAATGCTCGACATTTCGGTGGATAGCTTGCTGGGGGAAGCCAAGGGGAATAATGAAATGCACTGGAACGAAGCCGAGCATGCGCAGTTCAAGGCGAATATTACGGCACGGCGTCCTTTTCTAGATTTCGTTTACAGTCGAACCCGCGCCGATGGCTCGCGGCAGTTCCTGATGGTCAGCGGCGAGCCCATGTTCGATTCGTCGGGCCGCTTCACCGGTTATCGAGGAATAGGGAAGGATGTAACCGAAAGCATGCAATCCAAGCAAAACTCATAGGACCTCGGCCGCTACCAGCCCGTTAGCAACTCGTTACCAGCCTGTTACCAGTCTTAGGGGCGCTATTTCCATTTCCGGCGTCACTTCTCCCAGGCCGAGAAAGCAGTTCCTGCCGTCGTACAACCGAAGCCTTTGTCCTTCCTCAAGATTCGAAAAGTCTGCGAGACCCGCGTCCTTTTCCTCATTTGTGCGGTAAAGTCCAGCCTCGATCTCCCTGATCTTCCGCCCGTGCAGCAAAGCCCCGACCGATCCGTCAGCGAGAACGGCTGCAGGGTAGCGATGCAAAAGCCTGTCGGCAGGCAGCAGGCAGGCGTCCCGCTGCGACAATGTCATTTCTTCCAGATCGCCCAGGGCGTGGGATTGTGAAATATCAAAATCGCCCAGGGCAACACGGCGCAAGGCAGCGAGGTATGCGCCGCCGCATCCCAGCGCAACGCCGATATCTTCGCCGAGAGTGCGTATATAGGTCCCGCTGCTGCACTTGACAAAGATGCGCATCTCGTTTTGTGCGAGGCCCAGCATCCGCAAGTCGTGGATATGGATCTCGCGCGGCTTGCGCGGCAGTTCCACTCCCTCCCTGGCGTAGGCATAGAGCGGTTTGCCCCGCACCTTTATGGCACTGTACATCGGAGGCGTCTGCATGATCGCGCCGGTAAGGCTTCTCAATACCGGCTCGATCCGCCCAGGTTCGAAATGCAGATCACGGACATCGCGCTGCTGCCCATCCCGCGCTACCGAGATCTCTCCTTCGGCGTCTCCCGTCGTGCTGGAATAGCCCAGCACGAGCGTGGCCTCGTAGCACTTGTCCGCTCCCAGCAATTCAGATGAAAATTTCGTCGCCTCTCCCAGGCAGATCGGCAGAAGGCCGGTAGCCATGGGGTCGAGCGTACCCGTATGGCCGGCCTTGCGGGCCAGAAATAGCCGCTTGGCTTTTTGCAGAGCCTGATTTGAGGAAATATGAGGAGGCTTGTCCAGCAACAGCACGCCGCTAACAGGGCGCTTTTCGCTTTTATGCTGCGCGTTATCGAAAGTATGGAAAATCAGCGGATCCAGCCTGAACCTCGATAGGAAAGGTTTCCGTCGCGGAGCGCCCGGAGAACCGGGCTATCCCGTCTGATGGAAAGATGCTGCATTGTCATCTGGGAGAAAATACGGGGGAGAAAATGACGTTATCGGAAGACGACCATGGCATATGCGAGAGGCAGCCCGTTCATTTCGCCATTGTATCCGTTATTCTTCGGCAGAGCCGTCCCGTGCCATGGCACGATCGATGAGTTGCGACAGGCGTACTCCGCGCTCCACCGATTCGTCATAGATAAAATGGAGCTGGGGAATGACCCTTAATTTGAGCCTGTGGGACAGGTGGCTGCGCAGAAATCCCGCCGCATGCTCCAATCCTCTGGCCGTAAGAAAATTATCGGCTTCGCTGTGAAGGGTGGTATAAAAAACCTTGGCGTGGGAGTAATCATGGCTCACCTCCACGCTGGTCAGCGTGATCATTCCGATACGCGGATCCTTCAGCTCGTTGCGAATCAAGTCCGCCAGTTCTCGCTGAATCTGGTCGGCAACCCGCAGCGTACGTGAATAATCCCTCGGCACGATATATTCCTGAAGTCTACGGAATCGAGACGGCAACGCTTTATGGCACTACAGGCTGCGGGCGATTTCAACGATCTCGTAAGTTTCCAGCAAGTCGCCAATCTGGATGTCGTTAAAATTCTTCAGCGACAAGCCGCAGTCGAACCCTGCCCTGACCTCCTTCACGTCATCCTTGAAACGCTTCAGCGAGTCCAGTTCGCCGCTGTAGATGATCGCGCCATTGCGTACCAGGCGCGCCAGCGATCCCCGCTTGACTATGCCTTCCAGCACATGGCAGCCCGCCACCGCGCCCACCTTCGAAATACGGAACACCTCGCGAATCTGGATCATTCCGGTGACATTTTCCTTGCGATCCGGGGCCATCATCCCCGACAGCGCCGCCTTGATTTCATCAACGGCCTCGTAAATGATGCTGTAATACCGCACATCCACGCCAGTCGAAGCGATAAGCTTGCGCGCAACCGTATCCGCACGGCTGTTGAAACCGATTACCACCGCCTTGGAAGCCAGCGCCAGATTGATGTCCGACTCGGTGATGGCGCCCACCCCGCTGTGGATGATGTTGACCCTGACCTCGTCCGTGGAAAGCCTTTCCAGGGCGTGAGACAGCGCCTCGTACGAACCCTGTACATCGGCCTTGATGATGAGCGCCAGCACCTTGACCTCGCCCTTCTGCTCGAACACGTTCTCCAGCTTGGCTGCCTGTTGCCGGGCGAGCTTGACATCCCGGAATTTGCCTTGGCGAAATAGCGCAATTTCCCGCGCCTTGCGTTCGTCGGCCAACACCAATACCGCCTCGCCGGCAACGGGTACTTCCGACAAGCCCTGAATTTCCACTGGAATTGAAGGACCTGCGGATTCAACCGGCTTGCCATTCTCATCGAGCATGGCCCGGACGCGGCCAAACACCGCGCCCGCGAGCAGCACCTCTCCCCGTTTGAGCGTTCCGGACTGCACCAGTACGGTTGCCACCGGTCCGCGCCCCTTGTCCAGGCGCGACTCGATGACGATGCCTTTGGCAGGCGCCTCGACGGGCGCACGCAACTCCAGGACTTCAGCCTGAAGCAGCACGCTCTCCAGAAGCCCATCTATTCCCTGCCCGGTCTTTGCCGAAACTTCCACGAACATCGTGTCCCCGCCCCAATCCTCGGGAACGACCGACTGTGTCACGAGTTCCTGCCTGATACGCTCGGAATTCGCCTCGGGTTTATCTATCTTGTTTACTGCCACGACGATGGGCACCTTGGCTGCCTTGGCATGGTGTATCGCCTCGATAGTCTGCGGCATCACGCCGTCATCCGCAGCCACCACCAGTACCACGAGATCCGTCACCTTCGCCCCGCGTGCGCGCATCGCGGTAAAAGCTTCGTGGCCGGGTGTATCGAGAAATGTCACCATGCCACGCTCGGTTTCCACATGATACGCGCCAATATGCTGGGTGATGCCTCCCGCCTCCCCGCTGGCTACCCGGGTGCGGCGAATATAATCCAGCAAAGAGGTCTTGCCGTGATCGACGTGGCCCATCACCGTAACCACTGGCGCACGTGGCTCGGTCTTGAACTCCGCAGCCGGCACTTCGGTATCCGCAAGAAATGCTTCAGGACTATCAAGCGCGGCATATTTGGCGACGTGGCCCAGTTCTTCCACCACGATCATCGCGGTTTCCTGATCAAGCATCTGGTTGATCGTTACCATATTTCCCATTTTCATCAAAGCCTTGATAACTTCAGCGGCCTTGATCGACATCTTCTGGGCGAGCGCTCCCACGGAAATCGTTTCCGGTACCGTGACCTCATGCACGACAGGCTCGGTCGGAGCGGAAAAACTATGAGCAACCTGATCTTCGGCAGGCTTGCCGTGCCTGTCCCGGCGCGTGCGCCATCCTTTTCCTCCGGTCAGGTCTCCGCGAGTCTTCAGCCCGCGCTTCTCCACCCGATCATCCTTCCAGACGACCTGCTTGGTCTGCTTCTTTTTCTTCTCCGCCTTTGCCGCCTTGTCTTCGGCATTGACTACCGGTTTATGCAAGGTCCCTTCAGTGGAGGCGGGCTGTGCCTGGGGCGTTTCCGTACCGGCTCCAGCCTGAACGCCAGGCGCAGCGGCGGACTCCGCCGGCGCCGCCTCCGGAGCAGCCGTGGGAGTGGCGGAGGTGGCAACAGCGCCCGGGACGGCAGGCTCGGCTTCGGGCTCCTGCTCCCTGGATTCGGGCGTGCCGAGCTTGCGGCGTTGTTTCTCCTTGAGCTCAGCGGTCTGCCGGGCGATCAGTTCAGCCTGCTTTCTGGCTTCCTCTTCACGCAGCGCCTGCTGCGCGGCATCCACCACTGGCCTGGGCGCCGGAGAAGGAGCAGGCTGGACGGCGGGCGCTGCAGGCTCCGCGGCGCCCGCTCTGAGCGCCAGCCTGTCGCTCGAATCATCTTTTAACAATACCCGCTTCTTGCGCACTTCCACCTGAATGCTGCGAGGCTTGCCCGTGCTATCCGATTTCTTGATTTCCGAGGTCTGCCGGCGAGGAGGGAGGCTGATCTTGCTCTTCTCTCCTCTCGAACCGTGAATCTTCCGAAGATATTCAAGAAGCTGGGTCTTGTCTTTCTCCGTGAGACTGTCTTCCGTCAGATGCTTGCTGACGCCGGCAGCCCGGAGCTGCTCCAGCAGTACCGCCGGCAACACTCCCAATTCACTAGCAAATTGTTCTACATTCATTGGAGGCACTAATAACCTTTAATAGCGCTGTCTACAGCACTTGTCCCATAAAAATCAGGCAAACCATGGCGCCCGCGCCGCCATGATCAATTGCCTGGCGCGTTCGGCATCCATCTCCACTATTTCCACCAGGTCATCCACCGCCAGGTCGGCAAGATCTTCCTGGGTATTCACCCCCTTGGCAGCCAGTTCGCGCGCTGTCTGGCTGTCCATGCCTTCCAGAGAAAGCAGGTCTTCCGCAATATGCTCCACCTTTTCCTCGCTGACTATCGCTTCGGTCAAAAGTGCATTGCGCGCCCTGGTACGCAGCTCGCTGACAGTCTGCTCATCGAAGGATTCTATTTCCAGCATTTCGCCGAGCGGTACATAGGCCACCTCCTCGATTGTGGTAAACCCTTCCTGCACCAGTATATCCGCCACCTCTTCGTCGACATCCAGTTTTTCCATGAAAAGCTGCCGCAGAACCGAAAACTCCTCTTCGTTCTTTGCCTGGGACTCTTCCAGTGTCATGATGTTGAGCTCCCATCCGGTCAGTTCGGATGCAAGCCGTACATTCTGTCCCCCCCGGCCAATCGCCTGGGCGAGGTTATCCTCGTCCACCACGATATCCATGCTGTGCTTTTCCTCGTCCACCAGTATGCTGCTGATTTCCGCGGGGGCCAGCGCATTGATGACGAAAGTCGCGGGATCCTCCGACCAGAGGATGATATCGACGCGCTCTCCCGCCAGTTCGCCGGTCACTGCCTGTACCCTGGAACCACGCATGCCGACACAGGTACCGATTGGGTCCACCCGCTGATCATGGGATTTGACCGCGATCTTCGCGCGGGAACCCGGATCCCGGGCAGCAACCTTGATTTCCAGCAGACCCTCCTCGATCTCCGGCACCTCCAGTTCGAACAGCTTTATCAGGAACTCCGGCGCGATTCGCGACAGTATCAGTTGCGGCCCCCTGGCGGTGCGGTCCACTTTGTAGAGATAGGCGCGAACCCGGTCCCCCACCCGCAGGTTTTCCTTGGGAATCATCTGATCGCGCGGCAATGCCGCCTCGACTCTTCCAGACTCGATGATCGCATTGCCGCGCTCCATGCGCTTGATGGTCCCGGTAACCATGAATTCCTTGCGCTCGAGAAAATCGTTCAGGATCTGCTCACGCTCCGCATCGCGTATTTTCTGGAATATCACCTGCTTGGCCGCCTGCGCTCCGATCCGGCCGAATTCCACCGGTTCCAGCACCTCCTCGATGAATTCCCCCGGCGTGATGTCCGGATTACCCTGCAAGGCGGCACTCAAGGCTATCTGCCGCGCAGGGTCCTCCATGGCATCATCCGCCACGACCTGCCAGCGGCGCAACGACTGATAGTCGCCCGTCTGATGATCGATGGACACACGCACATCGGCGTCTTCGTGAAAACGCTTTTTTGTAGCAGACGCCAACGCCAACTCCAGTGCAACGAAAACAATGCCCTTTTCGACATTCTTTTCGCGCGCCAACGCATCCACCAACAATAAAACCTCGCGGCTCATGTTACCTCCCGCCAATCTCTCAAATAGTTACAATTTGGGAACCAGACGCGCCCTTTCAAGATTATCGAGCTCAAGATCAAGCATTTTTCCGTCTACTTCCAGCTTTAACACGCCATCATCCACCCCACGCAGGATGCCAACAAAATTTCTTTTCCCCTGCAACGCCACGCGCAATTTCAGTCTAGCCGACTCTCCGGCGAACCGGATGAAATCAGACGTCTTTTTCAAAGGCCTGTCCAGTCCCGGAGATGAAATTTCCAGCCGCCCATAATCGATATTCTCGACCGCCAGCAACCGGCTCAGGTGATTGCTCACCGCAACGCAATCGTCGACACTCACTCCTTCGGGTTTGTCGATGAAAACCCGCAGCAACCTTCCATGCGGCGAACGCTCCACATCCACCAGTTCATAACCCAACCCGATCACGGTCGATTCAAGCAAATCATGCAGATCCATTTGCCTTCCTGGTTCCCCAGAAATAAAAAATGGGCTGAAAAAAGCCCATGAAGATAGCGCTATCTTAGCAAATTTTAATAATTAATGAAACAGACAGTTGGCATCGGGGAACCCTGGACAAGCCTGTCTTGCGCCGAAGAAGACCTAAGCGGATGACATCGCCGCCCGGCTGCCCTGCCGTCATCGCGGACTGCCGATCTTCCAATAAAACCCGGCCGCCGTGGATGATCGGGGTGATACAATCTGGCGGTCCGATGCATTCAGAAACCACACACGGAGGCGCCAGGTGGCTGCGATAAAATCGATTCTTCAAGAAACCCGCGTATTCCCGCCCCACCCTGAATTTGTCCGGCAAGCCAACATTGCTGGAATGGAGGCCTATCTGGCGCTCTGCAATGAAGCTGAAAAAGATCATGAGGCATTCTGGGGAAAACTGGCCTTGGAGCATATCCTGTGGCAAAAACCCTTTACCCGCATACTGGATGAAAGCAATCATCCTTTTTTCAAATGGTTCGAGAACGGTGAACTGAATGTGTCATACAACTGCCTGGATCGCCACCTGGACACCCAGCCGGACAAGCCGGCCATCATATTCGAGGCGGACGACGGCAGCATAACGGTTTCGACATACCGCGATCTCTACCGCCGTGTATGCCAGTTGGCCAATGGCCTCAAGTCGAGAGGCATCGGGAAGGGCGATCGGGTCGTTATCTACATGCCCATGAGCATCGAAGCAGTGGTGGCGATGCAGGCCTGCGCGCGCATCGGCGCCACGCACTCGGTGGTTTTCGGCGGCTTCTCCGCCAAGAGCCTGCATGAGCGGATCGTCGATGCCGGAGCGGTGGCCGTCATTACTGCGGACGAACAGCATCGCGGCGGGAAACGAAACCATCTGAAAGCCGCGGTCGATGAAGCGATCGGCCTGGGCGGGACGGATTCAGTGAAATCGGTCGTGGTATACCAGCGCGGCGAGGGCAACGTATCCTGGAATCCGCACCAGGATGTCTGGTGGCACGACCTGGTCAAGGAGCAGAACGACACGTGCGAGCCCGAATGGCTCTCCGCCGAGCACCCGCTGTTCACGCTTTACACCTCGGGGTCAACGGGCAAGCCGAAGGGCGTGCAGCACTCATCCGGCGGCTACCTGCTGGGTGCCGTCATGAGCATGAAATGGATTTTCGACTATAAACCTGCCGACGTTTTCTGGTGTACTGCCGATGTCGGCTGGGTGACGGGACATAGCTACGTGGCCTATGGCCCACTGGCAGTCGGAGCGACCCAGGTCGTGTTCGAAGGCGTTCCCACCTATCCCGATGCGGGGCGCTTCTGGAAAATGATACAGGACCATAAGGTCACGGTTTTTTACACCGCACCCACGGCGATTCGCTCGCTGATCAAGCTCGGCGCGGATCTTCCGTCAAAATATGACCTTTCCTCCTTGCGGCTGCTCGGTTCCGTGGGCGAACCCATCAATCCGGAGGCATGGATGTGGTATTACACGGTCGTGGGGCAATCCCGCTGCCCGGTGGTGGACACCTGGTGGCAAACCGAGACGGGCAGTCACATGATCGCTCCCGCTCCTGGCGCGGTTCCGCTGAAACCGGGCTCCTGCACCCTGCCGCTGCCCGGCATCAAGGCCGCTATCGTGGATGAAGCCGGACATGACGTGGAAGATGGCAAGGGAGGATTCCTGGTCATCAAGCGGCCTTTCCCCTCCCAGGCGCGGACGTTGTGGGGCGATCCCGAGCGCTTCCGCAAAACCTATTTTCCACAAGAGCTGGGCGGCAAGTACTATCTGGCTGGAGACTCCGCCAATCGGGATCTGGATGGCTATTTCTGGATAATGGGACGCATTGACGACGTGCTGAACGTCGCCGGCCACCGCCTGGGGACGATGGAAATCGAGTCTGCGCTGGTAGCCAACCCGCTGGTCGCGGAAGCGGCGGTGGTAGGCAGGCCGGATGAAATCAGGGGAGAAGCGGTCGTAGCGTTCGTGGTTCTGAAGGGCTCGCGCGCCGAAGGTGCAAAGGCGCATGAAACTGCGGCCGAATTGCGCAACTGGGTTACGCGCGAAATCGGCCCTATCGCCCGTCCCGACGAAATCCGCTTTGGCGACAATCTTCCGAAGACCCGTTCCGGCAAAATCATGCGGCGCCTGCTGCGTACCCTTGCCCGGGGGGAAGAAATAACGCAGGATGTTTCCACGCTGGAGAATCCCGCGATACTCGATCAGTTGAAACAGCCCTGTCGCCCGGTTTAACCGGCTTATCCTCTTCTTATGAACGAAAACCCGATTCAGGGAAAGGGGTTGTGATCGCACCCGCCTCGGCGCCCCTTTCCGGGGCCATGTCCAGGGTTACAGCGTATGGCCATGGGATTAGCGCCATCGACGCAGACTATCTTCGTCCCGGACTTGCCGCCATTCATCTGATCGTCGAGGGAAATAGAGCGGCACTCGTGGATGCCGGAACATCGTCTTCCGTTCCCGCCGTGCTGCAAGCGCTGGAAGCGGGAAATCTGGCCCCCGCCGATGTGGATTACCTGTTTTTGACCCATATCCACCTCGACCATGCGGGAGGAGCGGGCGAATTCATGTCCCGGCTGCCGAATGCGAAACTGGTGGTCCACCCTCGCGGCGCCCGCCATATGGCCGACCCCGCCCGTCTCATCGCGAGCGCGAAGGCGGTATATGGCGAAGCCGAATTCAACCGCCTGTACGGAACCATACGCCCGGTGGATGCGGCACGCATCATCGAGGCGCCGGATGGTTTTACCCTGGATTTCCACGGCAGGCCATTGCTGTTTCTCGACACGCCGGGGCATGCCCGCCACCACTACTGCATTTTCGATCGGGAAAATCGTCTGTTTTTTACGGGTGATACATTTGGCCTCTCCTATCGCGAGTTCGACGTGAATGGCATGGAGTTTGTGTTTCCGACCACTACCCCGGTGCAGTTCGACCCTGTGGCCGCGCACGCTTCAGTGGAACGCATCATGAGCTACGATCCGGTTTATGCCTTTCTGACGCATTATGGGCGCATCGGCCACCTGTCCGCCCATGCGGCGGAATTGCACGGCTTGATAGATGCCCATGTCGCGATAGCGAGAAAGCTGCGCGGCGCGTCGGATCGGCATGCCGCCTTGGTGAAGGAGATCCAGGAATTGCTGCTGCAACGCATCCTTGCCCATGGTTGCCAACTGCCGCATGAGGAAATCTGCGAACTGCTGAGCCTGGATGTCGGCCTGAACGCCCAGGGGCTCGAGCACTGGCTCGATCAGGCGGATGGAAGGTAGAAGGAAACCGCCATCCGGAGTTCGAGCCCCGCGCGCCACGCCGCCAGCCTTCAATCGGTGCGGTGTGCAAATCTCGAAAGTATGTTGCAGCTCCCTTCCATCGTATAAACAATAAGTCAAATACCACCGGCAAAGCCGGTGGCTTGAGATGGTGAGCGCCTCAAAGGCGCCCATAAACCCATGAGCCGCCAAAGGCGGCTTATCCCATGACGAGCTTCATTTGATCGTACCGCTCATCCTCTTCTTCCTGGTTGCGGATGTATGCTCGAACCATATTCTCGTCCAATCCAACCGTCGAGACAAAATATCCGCGAGCCCGGAAATGCTCGCCCGTGAAGTTCTTCTGCCGCCTTCCAAACTTCCGTGCAATCTGAATCGTACTCTTCCCTTTTAAATATCCCACGACATTTGATACCGCATACTTCGGCGAAATGCTCAAGCACATGTGAACGTGATCTCCCATCATGTGCCCCTCCACAATCTTTGACTCCTTGTGCAAGGCTAACTCGTGAAACATCTCCCCCAAATGTCGCCGCAGTGCACCAAATACTTCCTTCTTGCGACGCTTCGGTATGAAAACAATGTGATGCTTGCAATCCCATCTCGTATGGCTCAGGCTCTGATATTCTTTCATCGTGAATCTCCTTTCTCCTGGTAGAGATCAGAAATTCACACCGACCGTCGTATAGGTCAAACCCCGGTGAGTCCCCCGGCAGAGCCGGGGGCTTACCTCTATGAGTTAAGTACACAACACTTCGCGCCATCACAGACACAGCAATACATCCTCCCAAGTAGATCAACCCACGACGCACTCTGCCACCATGGCGATTTATTGACACAACATCGTTGCGCAGATCGGCCGGGTAATCGTTCGAATGCAGAAACTGCGGCGTTGCTCAAGCGGTAGCGCGGGATACGGATGGTCGCTGCTTTCTCAGGCGGCGCAGAAATCGCGGTTAACATCGGCCAATACACCATCTTGACTAGGATCAGAATGAGTTTGCCGATGCAATCTCCACAGCTTCCTCTTCGCGTTTGGGTTCGTCCGCAGAGTAAACCAGAGGCGGAATCTCTATGTTCGAGATCAGAAGCTCCGTCGCTCGCCGCGATGATTTAACGTTGTAATCTAAATAAATAGGCTGAATTTTGTTATGAGCATATAGCTCTTGGATGCGAGGATGGTCGTCGTAGCTAATTAACCACGGATAACCTTGCTCCCCTATAAAATTAGCTAAATCGACATGGTGCTGATCTTTATAGAAATAACGATAAAGCTTTTTACCTTGGATATAATATGGCGGATCAATATAGACAAAATTAAATCCCATTGATATTTTTTCTGCATTCTTACGCATAAATCCAATTGCATCATCATAGTGCACTTCGATTAAATCGCTGTACGATGATACAACTTGAATTTGCTCAATAATTCGACGTTTATTGAAGCGGCAGCCAATGCCATATTTAGAGGACTGATTCCGCCCACCGATTGGCCCGGCACCAAGAATTCCCGAGAAATTGGTGCGATTGAAGAACAATCCCGTAACGCCCAATTCAAGCAACGTAAATTCATTGTCTTCAGGGTGCCGCACCTCACGGTAGCGCTGGAAATCCTGCCATGTCTTTATCGTAATATCGAGATCATCAATAGCTGCGCATATACCTTCTGGATCAAACAAAACAGAATGCCAGAATGCATAAACTAAAGGATCGCGCTCTACCCAAACAGCGTTAGAAATACACCCTTTACCCAATAGCCCAAGAGAAACCGATGCTCCACCCAAATACGGTTCGTAAAAAGTGCAGCCCGTCAATAAATGGGCTTCGAGCACATCGGCGATATAATTCGTAAGAAGCGCCTTGCCGCCAGGGTACCGCAGCGGGCTTATTGGTGTAGGGTTAGGAATTTTCATCCTCCAAATCTTGGTCGCCACCTTGAACAATATGAGTAATTAGAGGCCTCAGTAATCGTGCTGCTGTTTTAACAACAGAGCCTTCTGCATCGACCCAACGCCCGTGAACGATAAAATCGAGGTGGTCTTTTAAGCCAGAATTTTCAAACGACTTCAGAAGGTCAGCGGCACGATGATGAGAAAAAATCTGATTCTGATTATTTGCACAGAATGAGATGAGAGCCTGCAACCCAATGTCCTTGCCATTATTCTTTTTATTAAGTTCTTTTATCCTGCCGGCTTTTTTAACCTGATATGTAAGCGTCGATTCAAATAATGCACGCAACAACATTGCTGATGATATTGGATAGTTATCTGGCAGGATCGTAGTAATCTCGCGAGTTAAAGCAATCAGTCGGTCATCATCGACTGCACATATCAACTTCTCAAAAAATGCAGAAGCCTTTGCCGACTGCGGAACGTTGGGCTTATTGCCCTTCCCGGCACTTTTCCCCCCGCCACTTCCTTGGGCCGAACCTGATGCCGTAGCACCAGCTTTACCTGTACCGCCACTCGAAGAGTGAGAAGCGCTATTTCCTCCTGTATTACTTTCGTTGCCTCCCGACTGCAATTTACTTTGCAATGTAAAAATTGAAAATACTTCTTCTACGGTGGTGCGTGTATTTGCCCATGGCTTTTTAGCCGGCGGCGTTGGGATAAAGAAACACCGAGCGATATGGTGCATGTATTGGTTAAATTCATCGGACGGCAGCGTAGTGGTTACATGGTCATGCTCATCGAACGAAAGACCGAGCTTGTCCTTAACACCGGCCAACGTAAAAAAGCGTGTGAACGGGTTTGTTTGTAGTGTCTGATCGGTAAGTCGTTCTAACTCACTGGGACTCCAGGCCTTGTGATCCAAATCCAATACGTAACGGAGCAAGCGATAGTCCCTAATTGATGTTCGCAGAATTGATTGTCGTGCGCCGAGCTTCTCCGCGATCTGAGATAAGTCATAGCCAGCTTCCAGTAGTTTTGACGCACGGCGCATTTTAGCCGTTGTTCGCCATTTCTCAATCCCCGGCTCTGTGTGGCGCTTGGTGATTGTCGGCTCCGCTGCATCACGACTTGGTGCTATGTCTGCCTTAATTTTTATAATCGCACTCTTCAGTTCTTGGCTTGCCAAGGGGAATTTCTTTTTGAATTTCTCCGGTACAAGTTCGGGCTTGAGAAGCAATTGGCAAGCGCAGACGCGCCGATTCCCTTCAACAACTACGTCTTTATGATTTTCTTTGCAGATAATGATGCGTTCGCCCGGCATCAGGCCACCAAACTCTATGATCTGTGTTGCTAGTTGTATAACGTTTTCATGGGCAAGTAATTTCAGACGAATTTCATTTTGAGTGGCGTCGCCAGCGACTTCGATACGCGGATTCTGGGCATCAAGGTTCACCTTGAGTGGGCTTAGAACGGATTCCGTCCATTTTTTCTGCGTCATATACTCCTTCCGCTTAATTCGTTTGTCGCTGCTCAACACTAGGGATTGTTAACACTACGAAACGCTTCGACGATCAGAGCGAAATGGATAAATGCGATAAACATCACGTCGAGTTTCTCAAAGCGGGAGAAGATACGCCGGAAGCCTTTGAGTCTGCGAAACAAACGCTCTATTTCGTTACGACGTCTGTACGTCGCGCGGTCGTATTCCCAGGCATTGATTCGATTGCTCCTGGGCGGAACTACCGGCACAAAACCAAGTTCAAGCGCCAATTGACGCGTTTCCTCGCCTTCGTAGGCGAGGTCCATCAACAGGTACGGAGGACGGCTGGGTGGCCCCGGTCGATTGAGCAATTGACGCCCTTCAGGCACATCATGTGCTTGTCCTGGCGACAGCGCGAACGTTATGGCCGTTCGAGCATCCGCGGCAACCATATGAATCTTGGTGCTCCATCCTCCGCGCGATTTGCCGATAGCTTGCGGGCCGTTTTTTTTAATGCCCCGGTGCCGTCCGGATGAACCTTCACAATGGTGCTGTCCAGGGACACCGCCTCGATCCTGATGCGTATGAGTTGTGCACGTTGCAATTGCTCGAACAATCGATCCAGCACACCGCTCCTGGACCAGCGATTCATGCGTGTATAGATCGTATGCCAATTGCCAAAGCGCTTGGGCAGGCCGCGCCACTTGCAGCCGTGTTCGGCTACATACAGGATTGCATTGAGAACTTGAAGATTCGATAGACTTACATTGCCTCGTTGTCGAGGCAAATAGCTTTCGATCTGCTGATATTGGGCTTCGGTGATTTCCATAACCGAAGTATACCAGAAATTTGAATATTAGTGTTAACACGCCCTAGATTCGTCGCCGGCCATTTTTCCTCATTCACATACCACCCGAACAATCTCTTGATCATCCAGCATTGCCAGCAGATTCAGTAAAAACTTCATGGCTAACGGCGCGTTTATTCTGTGCTGATATTCCATATACGTCCGGGAGCCAACGTCACGCTATGGTAACTGCTACATAATTTTGCAAATGCCGGAATCAGCTTCCGGTGTCTTCCTTTTCAGGGAAGATATTCCGTGAGAAATTTTTCATGAGGACAGATTACCCGGCCATGCCTGACCAGGCAGGTCCGGTTTCGGCCCTCATGCTTGGCCTCATAAAGCGCCCTGTCCGCCGCATTCACCATGGTCTCGGCATCGACCATACCGAATTCCTTGCACGCCACGCCGATGCTGACGGTGATACGGATATCCGCGTCGCCCACCCTGATGTTTGTGGATCCCACCTTTTTTCGCAAGCGTTCGGCCATGTTATATGCCGATTTCAAATCCGTATTGTGGCAGACAATCAGGAACTCTTCGCCGCCAAGGCGACAAACGCTGTCATCCTTGCGGGCCATGTTCTGGATTGCTTTTGCGGCCTCCTTGAGTATGACATCTCCTATCGCATGCCCATAGTTGTCATTTATCGATTTGAAATGATCGACATCGATCATGACAGCCGATAGCGGCTGGCCAGAACGATTTGCCCCGCTCCATTCCTGTGACAAAGCATGCAGGCCCGCGCGGCGGTTCGGCAGGCCCGTGAGCAGATCCGTCAACGCAGCGTGCTCGAGCTTTCGATTGCTGATCGCCAGTTCCGCCGCGAACTGCTTGAGCTGGGCACGATCCCGCTCCCACGCACCCAGCAGCTTGACGTAACGCAACGCAGCACGCATCCTGGCCCTCAAAGCGGGAATATTCACCGGCTTGGTGACGTAATCATCCACTCCCGCCTCAAACGCTTCGATGATCGCGTTTTCCTCATCCATGGATGTCAACATGATGACATACATGGATTGTCCCCAGTCCGTAGCCCGCAGAGCGCGGCAAAAGCCTATTCCATCCATAACGGGCATGAGCCAGTCCGTTACCACTATCTGAGGCATCACTTCCAATGCCATTGCCAATGCTTCCTGGCCATTTGCCGCCGAATGGACCGGGTAGCCAAGCAGGCGGGCAAGTATGGCTTCCATCGTGATGCGGCTCGTGGCATCGTCCTCCACGAGAAGAATGCGCAAGCCGGACAAAGTATCTTCTCCATCGGACTTGGGAGCCGGCGCGAGCGCCAGTTTGGCGAACGAGGGAAGCGTATGGGTTGGCACTTTGAGCAATTCGCCCCATCCCCTCCATCGCAAAAAAATCTCGTCAACCAGGGTCCCCAGGGTATCCACGTCCAGACCGATTTTGCCTCCAAGCAGCATAAGCTCGGGAATTTTGCTATAGCGCTCCTTTTCCGGGGTCAGGCCGAGATCCGCCAGACACTTGGCGTGATAGAAAAGATGGGCTAGTTCGTAGGGCCGCGAACCTTCGGAAAAGCCCGAAATCCCGGGCGCTTCGTGATGACAGGCTGGTTCGGCGAGAGAAAGGGGAATACCGCAGTCGGCCAGGATGACGGCAGTGAGTTCATTATGGTCGACGTGGAGTCGCTCGCGCTCCCGTTCCAGCAAAGACGTCCCTTCCTGTTGCGCCAGCAGGCCGGCATATTCAATGGGGTAAACGGTTGCAAGGGCCAAACAGCCGATGCGGGCAAGCAAACCGCAGGCGAAGAGTTCATCCGGGGATCCGTCTCGGGTAAGGCCGCCCAACTGCTGGCACGCCACTGCCATCAAGAGCGAGTGAGACCAGAAACCGGGATAATCGAACCCCTGGCATGGGCCGCTCGGATACTGGTCCACCAGGGAAAAACCCATCGCCAGCATGCGTGCGGTGGAAAGACCCAGGCGCATGACTGCATCGGGCACGGAAGCAACCGGCCGCCGGGAATGTGCCGCCGAATTGGCCAACTGGAGCAGGCGGGCGGATAGTGCTGGATCGGTCATTACCAGCTTGGCAATTTCTGCAATCGTTGCATCCTCGCGCCGGCAAACCTCCATGATGGCCAACGCCACCCCTTTGGGGGTGGGAAGCCGCACACCGGCTTCAAGCTCTTCCATTTTTTGCATTTCCGATCACGCCTGATCGCCCCTATGCCGTCAGGTTATATTCCCGACCTCTTGGTTCTCCTTGCAGACCCTGTCTTTCCAGTCAACGGAAAAATTCCTCTCGCCGCTTATTCGCCAAGCATTATCATGCGTCATTCGCGCCCGCTCATCCGCCCGTCTTCTTCTGCCTCACTCTCTCGAAAAAACAGACCGCTGCCGCTGCCGCCACGTTCAACGATTCGGTTCCGCCGGGCATGGGGATGCGGATGCGTTCCATGCAGGCTTGCAGCAACGCTTTGGAAAGCCCCGCTCCCTCGTTGCCGAACACGAGGGCGACCGGGCCCGCAAAATCAGCCTGATAGAGGGTTTTCCCTGCATCCAGTGTGCTGGCGATGACCTTGCCCTTGAATATCCCTGCCACCTCCGCAAGATTGGATCGCTCGTAAATCTGCAAGAGAAAATGCGCACCCATGGCGGCGCGCAGCGTCTTTGGGGACCAGGGGTCGGCGCAGCCATCGGAAAGATAAACGCGGCTTGCGCCGGCAGCCGCGGCGGAACGAAGGATGGAGCCAAAATTGCCCGGGTCCTGTATCGCTTCGAGCAGCACCCAGAACTCTTCCTTGCCGTTGTCATTATATTTCATCGCGCGAACCGATCCTGGCGAGGGGATGGGAACCACCGCCATGATGCCTGTCGGTGTGCGGACTGAAGAAATATCGTGGAACAATCCATCGCTCAGTACAGTTATCGCCATTTTCGCACCTGTACCGCCTGTACTGCCATCCGCTTCCGCCAGCAGCTTTTTGATTTCCCGACTCTCGCGGCCGGTCTCGCTGACGATAATGCTTTCAGGTTGCCCGAGAGGCAGGTAGGCTTGAATGAGATGCACGCCGTCGAGGAGCGTCAAACCGGCGGCTTTTCTTTGATGTGAAGAGGCCGCGAGCTTGGCCAGGCGCTTGAAAAAGGGGTTATCACGCGATGTAATGACCTGCTCTGATTTCATGCCGGAGCTGCCGGCTTGCCGGGATGGGTATGGGATTGCGATTCCAGTGGCGCGAATGGCGCCATTGGAACTGGCCGGTATTTGACCTCCAGGACTTCCAGTTCTTCGATTCCCGCCGGCGCATGCAGCATCACCACCTCTCCTTCGCGCGCCTTGATCAGCGCGCGCGCGACAGGCGAAACCCAGCTGATATAGCCCCTGGCGGTGTCGATCTCATCCACGCCTACGATGGAAACCGTTTTTTCCTCGCCCGCCTGGTTTGCGAATCTTACCGTTGCACCGAAAAAAATTCGCGTTTCGTCTTCCCTTGGCGCGGCTGGATCGATTATTTCCGCGATATCCAGGCGCCGCGTAAGAAAGCGAATGCGCCGGTCGATTTCGCGCAGGCGCTTCTTGCCATAGATATAATCGCCATTCTCCGAGCGATCGCCATTGGAGGCGGCCCAGGATACGGTTGCCGTGACCTGGGGACGTTCCCTGTTCATCAGCCAGAGAAACTCATCCATCAATCTTGCATGCCCCCCTGGAGTGATATAGTTCCGGGTTCCCGAAGGCAGGGATGAAATGGCGTTGCCAACCTCCTCCACGCTGGAATCATCGTCCGGATCGGTTTCTTTGGTAAAAGCCTTGCTCATGATCCTGCATGCTTCCTTAGAGTAAAATAACAGGGAAAACTTCCGGATCAAACATTCTGGAATCCACCTCGTGCTCCTCGTCATGAACCGGACATGAATAGTTCCACACCCCCTTGGCGTAACCTCGCCTCCGCGCCGCATCGCGGCATGTTCCTGGCCGGCTCGCTGCAAGGCGTGATGACGTTGCTATGGTGGGTAATGGACCTGGCAGGACGCTATGGCATTGCCGGCAGCGCTGCCGGATGGGGCATGGCGCCCATGTGGGCACACGCCTTCCTGATGATCTACGGATTTTTTCCATTCTTCATTCTGGGTTTTCTGTTTACCACATTTCCCAACTGGTTGAATGGCGAGAAAATTCCACCACGGGATTTCCTCGCCTCCTGCCTGCTGATGGCCATCGGTATTCTGCTTTTCTATCTGGGTCTGCTAACCGGGAAACAGCTCGCGGCAGCCGGCAGCGCGCTGCTGCTGGCTGGGTTCAGCGTGGCGATTCGCGCGCTTGCTCGTGTTCTGCTGCGGGCGAAAGACCAGGACCGGCGTCACGCCGCCGCAGCCATGGTGGCGCTCATCTCCGGCTGGCTGGGAATGGCCGCCTATCTGCTGTGGCTGCTGGCGGACGCTGCCGTCCTGCTGGATTTTGCGCGTTCCGCGGGGATCTGGTTCTTTCTGCTGCCTATCGTCATGATCGTAAGTCACCGCATGATCCCATTTTTTTCCAGCCGCGTGCTGGATGATTATGTCCTGGTGAGGCCATACTGGATGCTCTGGCTGATGCTGGCCTGTTCCTTCGTCCACGGCATGCTGCAATTGTCGGAAGATGCGTTTTCTTATCTGTGGCTGGTCGATTTTCCGCTGGCTGCCTGTGCGATCTACCTGTCTTTGACCTGGGGATTGTTGCGTAGTTTTCGCGTCCATCTCCTGGCGGTGCTGCACATTGCGTTTGCCTGGCTGCCCCTCTCCATGCTGCTATATGGCGTGCAAAGCCTGGTGTTTTTCACAAGCGGTGGCAGGCTGTCGCCATTTGGCCTTGCTCCTTTGCACGCGCTGGCCATCGGGTATTTTGCCAGCATGGTGCTCGGCATGGCATCCAGGGTCACGCTGGGGCACTCCGGGCGCCCTCTGGCATTGGACCGATTCAGCTGGCTGCTGTTTATCGGTTTCCAGGCTGCCGTCGCGCTCCGCATCGCGCCGGATATTCTGCCTGAATCCCTAGGCGAAGCCGGCCCGGGCTTATATGTGCTGGCAGGATTATGCTGGCTGGTCTGTTTCTCTCTCTGGACAGGCCGCTATGCCCCCATCTACTGGCGGGAGCGGGTCGATGGCAAACCGGGATGACCGCGACTGGCCGGTCATGCTGCCCCTACCCTCTATCCTCCAGCTTTTTTGACAGCGTCCGCCGCGCCTCATGCAGCGCGCCAAGCAGCCCGGCCGTCGGGTTCATCACCACATGGACGGGGATTTCCTCCATGAGCGCCGCAAACCGGCCTTTGTCACGGAATGCCTTCAGGAATCCCCCTTCCCTCAGTTTGCCGATAATCCTTGGCGCAATTCCGCCTGCGACATATACCCCGCCGTGGGTAAGTCCCGCCAAAGCCAGGCTTCCCGCGTAAGCCCCGTAAACCGAGACGAACAGATCCATTGCCTCCAGCGCGACCGGATTACCCTCCTGGAAGGCGAGCTCGGTTACGCGGGGCGCGTCATCGGCATCCATCTGCATCCGCTCCGATACGGAAGTACGGGGATCCGCCTTGCTGGAAAGAAAATTAAAAACATGGGTCAATCCGGGGCCCGACAATACCCGCTCTACCGAAACATGCCCGAATTTCGCCCGCAGATACCCAAGCAACTCATCCTGCAATTCATCGGCAGGCGCAAAATCCATATGACCTGCCTCACTGGATAACGCAGCATATCCGCCTTCCTGCCAGGACGACCACGCGCCCCCCATGCCCGTTCCCGCCCCAAACGCCACGCGCATTCCCCTGGCGAGCGGCTTTCCTGCCTGCAACGTGACCAGATCGTGCCCGGACAATATCTCGATGCTGAGCGCTACTGCAGCAAAGTCATTGATGAGCCTGACGCAGCGAATGGAAAACTCGCTCGCGAGAGCCTCCTCATTCATCAACCACGGCAGGTTCGTGAGGCTGGCGCCCTGTTCGGTTATCGGCCCCGCTACTGCAAAGCAGGCCGCGGCAGGGTTCCGGTCCGCCTCCACAAGTTGCGGCTGCTTCAGAAAATCCGCAACGATATCCGAGAAACTCGCGTACTCGCGGCTGGCATAACGGCGCTCGCAAAGCACTCGCATCTGCGAGCCATCTTCCCATTCGGCTGCCTGCAGCAGCACCTTGGTTCCGCCAATATCTCCACCGATGAAATAGCCGCTCATGATTCACTCCATCGTCGCGCCGGGTCCTGCCGGTAAAAAAGGGCCAATTGCTCATAAACTGCTGGAAAACACTGCCTTACCATCAAAGGCCTTTCAAAAAAGGCCTCGCTGATGACAGCAAAAAATTCGGCAGGGTCCTCCGCGGCATAAGGGTCAAGGTAGGAGCCGACACCAAGCCCGATATCGTGCGGAACGTAAAAATCGGATGCAATGGCTTCCTCAGCCTCCGCATCCCCTACTTCCAGCCGAAATTTGGCATAGGCCGCACCGAATGCGTCGCTCCAGGCGCGCTGGCTCATGCCGGGGTGCAATGGCGGAAACCCATTGGCTTCCCCATTGAGCATATCCAGTTTATGGGCAAACTCATGTATCACCACGTTGTATCCTGCATCGGATTCAGCGGCTGCGGTATCTTCCCAGGAAAGAATGACTGGTCCGCCCAACCATGATTCCCCCGAGGCAGGTTCCACCAGATCGTGCACCACGCCATCATCGTCGACATATTCGTAACGCCGGATGAACTCTCCGGGATAAACAATGATTTCCACCCATCCGCCATAATAATCCAGATCCAGGTTCAGGATCAGGATACAGGCTTGCGCCGCGATGAGCAGGCGCATTTCGTAGGTGACAACCAGCCCGTGCGCGCCGCTTATCTGCTTGCCGTGAAGGAATAGCGCAACGCATTCACGCAGGCGCAAAAGCTCATCCAGACTGAGGCCGCGCAGGAAACCCAGGCGATCCACCACACGTTGCCATGAATCGTCGGGTATGGGCTCGCTCTTGAGAATATGGCGCCGGCGCCAGCTTTTGATGTTCCACGCCATCAAGGCAATCCTGGACAAATCTCCACTGACGCGACGATGCTATTCCTTATGTTCAGGAGTTCCCTTGGGAAGCGCTGAATGAATCTCCGCTGGCGCGGCGGTAGCTTTGCGGGATGGGATGCGCGAAAGGCGACGACGCGTATGGCTGATCCCTCCCGGTTCACGACCACTGTTCTTCATGTTCAAGGCATCCCTTGAGTATCGGTCGCGGGCGAGTCCGGTACCGCCTCGCTCCCGGCTTGCCTGATGTCCAGCTCGACCGCATCGATACGGGCGAAACGCTGGCTGATCTTCCTGCTCGAAACATGCACCTCCTCGACATCCTGGTTGGCCTGGCGGATATGATCGGCCAGCTTTTTCATGCGCTCGTCGAAGCGGACAAAATCCTTGCCGAGCCGGGCAAGTTCATGCTTGATGACATGCACCTGTTCGCGCGTTTCTATATCTTTCAGTACCGCGCGGGCGGTGTTCAATACAGCCATCAGGGTGGTAGGCGAGACTATCCACACCTGCTTTTGCATGGCGTAGTCGACGATGTCTGCATGATAGGCATGGATTTCGGCGAACACCGCCTCCGCCGGAACGAACATCACCGCACCCTCGCAGGTTTCCGGCGGCAGGATATATTTGCCGGCGATGTCATCCACGTGCCGCTTCACATCCGCCTTGAATTGCTTTTGCGCTGCAACCCTGCTGGCGTCATCCGCATGCTGATCGAACATGCGGTGAAAATTTTCCAACGGGAACTTGGAATCCACGGCCACCATGCCTGTAGGCGGCGGCAGGCGCAGCACGCAGTCCGCGCGATGGCCGTTCCCGAGCGTGTACTGCATGGCGTAGGCCGACACCGGGAGAATATTTCGCACCAGCGCTTCCAGCTGTACCTCGCCAAATGCCCCGCGCGAACGCTTGTCGCCCAGCAATTCCTGCAGGCTGACCATGTTCGTGGTCAGGCTGTCTATTTTTTTCTGCGCCTCGTCGATGGTCGCAAGCCGCGTCATGACGCTGGTGAACGTCTCGTTGGTTTGCTTGAATCCCTCGTCCAGCCTTTCGGTGACATGCCCGCTGATCTGGTCCAGCCGTGTTTCCACCGTCGAGCGCAACTGCTCCGAAGTTTTGCCCAACGCTTCCGACAACCGGTCACCCTGTTTTGCCAGCCCTTCGTGCAGATCCTTGAGCATGTCGCGGTGCTTTTCCTCCATGACTCTCGTTTGCTGCGACAGCAATTCGCGCACCAGCGTCGAAAGCATGCCCAGCCTTATTACCAGGAAAGCCATCGTGACAAGCAGAACAGCGGAAGCGGAAATGACGAGTAGCGTTTCGGACATAGTGTTTCGAGTATACCGGAGAATCTTGCTGCCGGGCGTTTCCCCGTTCATACATGCCGATCATGCAGCATCACCGCGTGAGGGATGGGCCGGAGGATCAGCGGCCTGATGGCCATCCTGGCTGGACGGCAACGCACCTAGGGAAGCGCTGAATAAATCTCCGCTGGCGCGGCGGTGGCTTTGTGGGATGGGATGCGCGAAAGACGACGACGCGAATGGTTGATCCCCTTCGCCAGGAGCCTGACAAGGCAGACCGCCCGCAAAGCCCCGCCCCATAAGGGTTGCGGTAAAATCTGGCGAGACAACGCAGGGCGGAGCAGTTTCTTCCAGAGGAAGATGCGACCCCGTAGCGGGTTGTTGGCACCCCAACAGTACTTTGGCGCGGTCTGGCATCCCCGACGCTGCCCGATCCCCGCTTCGCGGGGCCCCTCGGGCCACGCTCTGGGGAGCCACCGCGTTGCGCTCCTTGGCATCGTAGTCCCGGCTACGACCTGCGTCGCGCGCCTTATGATCATCCCGATTTTACCAGCAACGCGCTCAGCGAGGATTTGTTCAGCGCTTCCCTAGCGAGGATTTGCCCGAGGAGTTGCAAACCCCTGAGCAGGAATGTATACGCAGACAACAAGAAAAAATACAGGAGTAGAATCGCCGGTACCAGCAATCCATTTCTTATCACGACGACTTCCTTTTTTAGCCGGAGGCAAGCAAATGAATAAAGGCATATGCGTTATCGTCGGCGCCGGTCCAGGCAACGGCGCCGCCATGGGCGCTGAATTTGCCGCAACCGGTTACCGCGTGGTGCTCTGTGCCCGCAGCAAGGAAAAATTGAATGCAATCGCGGAGAAGATTCCGGGCGCCAGCACCTATGCATACGATGTCAGGGATACGCAAGCCACACCTGATGTCTTCGCCCGCATCCGCGCCGAGGTCGGCCCGGTGGGCATACTGATCTATAACGCTGGCGCCGGCGCGTTCAAGAATGTGGACAATTCGACTTTGGAAGACTTTCAGTCCGCCTGGGAGGTGAATTGCAGGGGATTGTTTCTTGCCGTGAAAGAAGTGCTTCCCGACATGCGGACGGCGGGAAAGGGCAGCATCATCGTCATTGGCGCCACCGCGTCAATAAAAGGCGGCGCCAACTTCGCGCCTTTTGCATCCGCCAAGGCTGGTCAACGAGGACTTGTCCAATCGCTGGCCAGACACCTCGGCCCTGAGAAGATCCATGTCAGCTACGTCATACTCGATGGAGTCGTCAATTTGCAGCGGACACGGCAACAGATGCCGGATAAAGCGGACGAATTCTTTCTGGAGCCTTCGCAGATAGCAAAAACGGTTCTCTTTCTTGCGCAACAGCCGACTCAGGCGTGGAGCTTCGAACTCGATCTTCGCCCTTTTGGAGAAAAATGGTGAAATCTGGCAGGAAGCCATGAAGCAGCCTCACGCCAAGAAAGCCACACCGGAGGAATGCATATTCCTGTTCGACGTGGACAACACGCTGCTGGACAATGATCACGTCATCGAAGATCTGAAACATCACCTCACACAGGAGTTCGGCCGCGAGAGCAGCGATCGGTACTGGACCCTGTTCGAGGCGCTGCGAACCGAACTTGGCTATGCGGATTACCTCGGCGCCTTGCAGCGATACCGGATGAACCACATCGATGAACCGGAACTACTGCTGATGTCAGGCTTTCTGCTGGAATACCCTTTTGCCGAGCGCCTTTATCCGCATGCAATGGATGCCCTATCCCATGTCCGTCGCTGGGGAAAAACCGTCATTCTGTCGGATGGCGACGTCGTTTTCCAGCCGCGCAAGATCCAGCGTTCCGGATTATGGGACGCGGTCGAGGGCCGGGTATTGATCTACATCCACAAGGAAAAAATGCTGCACGCGGTGGAAGCACGTTACCTGGCCCGGCATTACGTGATGGTCGACGACAAGCTGCGCATTCTGGCTTCGATGAAAAATAGCATGGGAAGACGCTTGACCTCCATCTTTCCCCGGCAGGGACATTACGCGCACGACCCCAATAATCTCGTGCTATACCCCTCGGCCGATATCACGCTCGAGCGCATCGGCGATCTGGTTCATCACGATTTCGATCCCTTCCTCCCTACCTGACGGATTTTCCCTCTCCCATCCCTCCGTTCTGCCCATTCCGGACCATTCTCGCTGCCTATCGCGCACCGATGGGATAGTAGCGCTGGCTTCCCATCTGGTTACGGCGGCGCTGGGATACCCGTTCCTTGTAGCTGCCCGAGTCATTGGCGCTTTCCATTTTTTTCTCCTGCCGCTCCCTCTCCTGCCGCTCCTTGCGCGCTTTCCTTCCGACCCGCCGGCCCTCCTCCTGTCCCTTCTGCGCCCACGGCCTCGTCTCCCAGGGTTTTTCCTCCGCCTGCTTTTCCCAGGGCCTTGCCTCCCACGACTTTGCCTCGCCACTTTGCAGCCTTGACTGCCTTGACTGACCCTGCTGCCTGCTGCTTCGGTTATAGCGCGGATCGCTCCTGCGCGAATCATCCTTTTGCAATTCACGCTGGCTCGACAAACCGCTTTCATATGCCATGGCGGATCGCGAATCCAGCCCCGCCAGGGCTGCCAGGACCACCGGGACGGTGAATGCCGCGTGGAAGATTTTCATATGGTTCGACTCCTTGGTTATCTATGCGCGTAATATTCTTCTGCCGCCCGGGGGCTTCCTCATTTCCGGGGATCCTCGAACAAGTCTGCCTGGGCCTCGCGTTGCGGCGAAGGATAAGTGATGTTCAGCCCGTCGGTTCGCGCCCACGGAGTCATCGAATGCACTTTTCGAGGCCCCTTGCCGATGATGTCCTCTACCCGGATTCCCCGAAGGACGAGCGCATCCGCGATGAGCGAACGATGGCACCGCCAGGGCAGCGCTTCGGCGCACATCAGCACACAGCGCTCGCGGCCGCCAAGCTCCGCCACGGCCTGCACATTCCCGGCAAATTCAGGCGTTTGCATGTAATCGGCATATCCGCGGAAAGAAGCATTGCGCCAGCCATCATTGAGCGACTCCTTGCGGGCATGGCGAAGTCCGCCGAGGCCCGGCAGATGGCTATAGCCGATGCCGGCTGTTTGCAGGGAACGGGGCAATGTTTCCTTATTGAACTGGGGGTTTTGCCGCGACCGGGGCACTGTGCGCACATCCAAGACATGTCTGACTTCATTGTCCCTCAACAGATCGAGGAACTCGTCCAGGGGATGCGTGGAATGCCCGATAGTGCAGATCATGGGGCCGGGAAGCAGCTGGGTTTTCTCCATTTGCCTCGCTTGCTCGCTCATGGGCCAGTGCTCCGCTTTCAATGGTCAGCCTAGGGAAGCGCTGAATAAATCTCCGCTGGCGCGGCGGTGGGTTTGTGGGATGGGATGCGCGAAAGGCGACGACGCGAATGGTTGATCCCCTTCGCCAGGAGCCTGACAAGGCAGACCACTCGCAAAGCCCCGCCCCATAAGGGTTGCAGTAAAATCGGGCGCTCATCGCGTTGCGCTCCTTGGCATCGTAGTCCCGGCTACGACCTGCGTCGCGCGCCTTATGATCATCCCGATTTTACCAGCAACGCGCTCAGCGAGGATTTATTCAGCGCTTCCCTAGCTCACTCGCTTGCGCGTGGTTCACGCATCACTCTGGCGGGGGGCAAGGCCACGCAGCCAAAGCGCGAAGAATTGAGCTCCACATCGGCTCGCGCCCACGCCTCTTTGAAGCGCGCCTCGACGAGCGCCGCCCGATCGTTCTTGTTTTGAACACGCAACGCCTGTAGCAAGCCATACAACGCCCAGCCGTTGTTGCGGTTTCGCCTCAGATCCTCCCAATACACGGTTTCCGCCTCGGCCGGCCGTCCCGCTTCCAGAAGCATGGCGCCCAGCGTAAGCCTGGCAGGGGCATGCAATTCCGGCGGCTCGGTGTAGGCCAGCTCATCCTCCAGACGAACGGCACGTTCGAGATGGTTGATGGCGGTTTCGAATTGCCCCCGGGCGAGCGCGATTTCCCCTGCGAGCACTTCGGGCCCGATAACGAGCACAGCGCGCCCCGTGTTGAGCGACATCAGCGGCACATCGAGGCCCGGCCCCTTGACGATCTCCCGCAGAGCCGCCAGTTCCTGCTCGGCCTGCTGCAATTGCCGCGTTGCGGAAAATGCCAGTCCCCGCACATAATGCCAGCCGCCCTTGAGAAATGCGTTCGTCGCCGGCGGCGCGGGCTCCTGCAGGATCTGGTTCCACCTGCCAAACCTGGCATATGCCCAATAGGGCACCACGCGGTATATGGCGGCTGCCGGCACCTGCCGCAGTGTTGCATCATCTATCGTGCTGGCAACCTGTCGCGCCGCATCGATCGCCAGCTGGCTTTGCCCGTCCATCGCGGCGGCTGCCCAGAGAACATGAATATTATGCGGAACATACATCACCGGATATATTCCAGACGCATGCCGCTGCGCGAGGTATTTTTTGTCCGCCGCCATGGCCATCTGGTTGCTCTTTATAGCATCCGCATATCGTCCCACCCGCAGGTAGATGTGAGAAGGCATATGCACCAGATGCCCTGCCGCGGGCATCAGGCCGAGCAGGGTGTCCGCCGCCGCCTCTCCCCGCTCGGGCGTGCTGGTCGGCTCGACCAGATGGATGTAAAAATGGACGGCTCCAGGGTGTATCGGATTACGCCGCATGACGGACTCGGTAAGCGCCACGATTTCAGTGGTTTCAGGCATGGGATAGCCATCACGCATCCAGTAGCCCCAGGAGTTGAGATCCATCACGGATTCGACATACAGCATGGCTATGTCGAGATCATCGGTAAAGCGCGCGTGCGCCTGGCGCATGGCATCCGCATAGGCCTTGTCATTAGCCTTGCGCTGATCGGGATTGCCCGTATAGCGCTTCTCCAGCGCGGCGATGAGCACCCGCTCCCGGGGAGATGCGCCAGCCTTGAGCGAAACGGCCTTTTGTATGTATTCCAGCGCCGGCCCCTCGGCCTCCGCCGGCATGGGTGCATTGATATTCGGTCCAAGTACGAGGGCCTGTCCCCAGTAGGCCATCGCAAGCGTCGGATCGAGCCGCGCCGCTTCCTCGAAAGCCCTACCGGCTTCGGCATGGTTGAATCCGTAGGAAAGATTCATCCCCTGGTTCATGTATCGCTGCGCCAGTTTATTCCGCGTCGATACCGGAAATGTATGCGGACCCAGGTCCAGCAGTGCAGGCGCGGCGCGGCCGCCTCCGGTACTCCCGGCACCGTCTTCCTCCGGGGGTGAATGATGCGCATGCGCTGCCGATATGCGCATGGCAGCGGATGCATCCGCCACGCCGGCCCCGGCGGATCGTGCGATTTCTGATGCCCGGGCAGCCTGGACAAAGCCGGCGGGAACGCAGACGGATGCGATAAAACATCCCGTAACGAATGCAGCGGGCAAACAATCGCCGCTCAATCGCATGATGCCGTCTCCCTGTTGACCGTCATCGGGGCGCAGGATGCCGTAGCGCCGCCAACTGCGCCAGACCGAAATGAATAAAGGCCAGCGCCGCCAGGACGGGAGCAAAAAGATTAAAAAACGGTATGAACTGCACCAGACCGGTCAGCAACCCCAGGCCCCACAATGACGCCTGATGGGTGGAAAATATGACACGCATTTCCTCGTGGCTGGCATGCTCCAGCAACGCATCGTACCGGAACAGCCGCTGGTTCAGATAGGCTGCGGCGACAAAGGGTATGATCACGCCCAGGCCGAGCAGCCAGAGGGGAAGCGTAATCAGCCATATGCCCAGAAAGATGCCAACCGCGATTGACGCATTGGCAAGGCTGCCTGTGAAGCCGCTGCCGCCCTTCAGTTCAAGCTGGGGGTAATCGCGATCCGCTACCAGTCGAATCAGGGCAGTCATGGCAAACAATGCGGTAAGCACCAGTGCGGTAGCAAATACCAGCGGCACGAAGAGCATCAGGTGTATCGTGAGCTGGATGCCATGGGCAACCCAGCTCGGCTTTATATCTTCCAGCCAGGTTTGCATCCCTATGGCGTCCAAGCCGCTAACGAGCCATCCGGAGAAGATGTCCCAGGATGCGATGCCCAGGATTATCCATGACAGGGACGCCGCGAGAACGGGCCAGACGACGATCCATAACACCTGAAACTGGAATAAATCCCGAAACGCACGAGTAAGCGCATCAAGGACGAGAGCCATGGAGCCTCCTTTGCCGGATATCCCTCGGGAGCAATAGCCAGGGCCCTGGCTATTGCTCCCATGGTAGCACAATAGACTGGCTCTCTCGTCTTATCACGCCTCAACAGTTTTCACACTTGCCCGGTTCTCCAAGCGACTTGCCGCTCTCATGATCCTTGCAGTTGTGGCAATGCCAATACTTCCTCTTATAAGCCTTGCCCTCGCAATTCCGGCCCGACCAGCACCTGTACCCACCCTTCGCGGTTGCTTCTGCTTCTCCCCCTTCCCCCTCCTCCGCAGGAGCAGGAGCAGGAGCCGGGGCCGGTACGACCCGTTCTTCCCAGGAGAGATTGTATTGAGCAGTAGCATATGCCCAGTTCACATCCCCATCGGTGCCCCAGAACTCGTTCTCGCTGTCGGCAGCCAATTCGACGTAGGCCACCAGGTAAACGTCCACGCTCTTCCAGGCGCCTCCGCCCGGCTGGTCCCAGTTCAATGGCATGGATTCATTCAGCACTGCCAGTTCGCCCTCATCCGTCTTGCTCAACGGAATTTTCACATCGACCGTCGCTTCACCCACGGGAAGCGAAACATCGACTTCGCCGATGGACGACTTCTTCGCTTCGCTGCGCCCGCCGTCGTGAATGGGAGGAAACAGCGATTTTTGCGCGGGGGCAGGATCCCCAATGGTTCGCACCGCCACATTTCCGGCAACCGCCGCGCCAGCCTGAGCATAGTGCAGATCGTCGGCTTCCGCACCTCCGAAAATGCTGGCCCCTCCCCTGAGGGTGAGCAGGTTGTTGTCGGTTCCGGTATGCACGAAGGTATAGCGCGTGTCGCGCCGCATCAGCAGATGGGCATTCCCGCCGTATATTTTCCAGAAACCCGCCACCTGCCAGGACTTGGCTTTTCCATAGACGCCCGTCGCGAGCGCAACCGCCAGATTGCTGGCGTTGCCGCTCGTACTGTCGCCGATTATCGGCTTGGTATTGGTGACCGTCTCGGTCAGTGCCCAGGCGCCCTGCATGACGTGGCCGTTGGTTCGCCCGCTGACATGGGGCAGTGCTGACGAACGTTGCACCCTATTCTCCGCCCCATCCGCAGACAGGATGCGCTGTGCCTGAATGCCGCCGGAGAAACCGGATGCTGCCGATTGCTCTTTCTTCTTTTCCGCTTCGCAGGCGGAGCAGGCGCGCTGCAGGGAAGGGGCAAAGCTGGAACCGAGGCCGGCCTGTTCCGTTTGCGGCTTTCTTTCCGCCTGCAGCGGCGCTCCCCCGGTCTGCTGCACCACATGCGTGAGTTCGTGCGCGGTCAGCGCCAGGTCCTCCGGACCGTGCCCTGCGCCATAGTAGATGTCTGCCCCATGGGTGAAAGCACGCGCTCCCACGTCCCGATTCATCTGGATGGCATCGGCTCCAGTGTGGGCGCGAACCTGGCTGAAATCCATGCCGAAGCGCGGCTCCATGAAGCTGCGCACCGCTTCCGGCAGAGGGTTGCCGCCGCCCTTGCTGCGGTTCAGGCTGGATTCGACATCTTCTCCGGCCTCGAAGCTTTCTGACAGGGAGGCAGGCTTGGCCTGCACGGCCTGGGTCCGTCGGATCGGCTGGGCCTGGTCTTCGTCCGCTCCAGCCTGCCGCATGGTCCCCATGCAGCTTCGCTGCAAGGCGGCTTCCTTTTCCGGCTCCTCTTCTTCAGGCTGGCGCTGGGGTTGCTGTGCCTGGACGAAAGGGGTAATAGCCGCGCCAAGCGAACCGGACCGGCTGGGCTGCAGCAGTTTGTCCCTGTCCTTGTCTTTTTCCGCTTCTTCCGGTGTGTGGTTCCCCGGGATGCCCGCGCGCTGGACGGAACCGGCCCCGAAGGATGGGAAGGCATCGGGCATGCTCATTACCTGGCGGGAAACGCGGTCGGCTTCCTGTTCGTACTGGTCGTCGGCAGCCCCCACGGTAAGCTTGGGCTGGATGCGGCTCATCCTGCAATCCATGATCCTGCCTTCGTGGGTGAGGCGTTTCGCCTGGATCAGCTCCGCTACCCGCCGATTGCCTAGTGCACGCTGCAACTGGAGGAACGGTGCGGAGCGCCCATCCTGATGCGAATGAAAAAAGGGGGGCTGGGCTCTATGATGAGCGAGCGGCTGTTTTGCTCTCTCAGGTGGCTCGGGCGAAAACTGTGCGGACATGTCTCATTTCCTGTATCGGCACTTGCATGCCATGATGGCGATTACGCTCGCCTCCCTGCTGACGCTTCGGCGCGAAGCGCATCCCTGTCTCGTTAAAATCCAGTCTAAACATAGACAATAGATCGCACGTAATCAAGTTTGAAGCGATTAGGAAAACATCGCTCGTCAGGTCTCCCCGATCGCCGCCAGTTCCTTGAAAGGAGCAACGAAATCGCTCTCGGAGACGAGCTTGCCCATTTTCTGGTACTCGCGCTGGGTTGCGCGGACGAGATGGCGCATTTCCACCACGCCGGTATCATCCGCTGCCAAAAACGCTGCGGATAGCGCGATGTTTCGTATGTTGCCTCCTGTTATCTGGAACCGCCGCGCCAGGAAGTTAAGGTCCAGGCCAGGGTTGCGCGGCGTGGCCTCTGGCCAGACGCTCTCCCAAATCCTGCTCCTGTCCTCCTCCGCCGGAAACGGGAACTCGACGGTAAAATGCAGCCGGCGGACAAAAGCCTCATCCATGTTCTTGCGGAAATTGCTTGCCAGGATGACGATGCCCTCATGCTCCTCCATGCGCTGCAGCAGATAACCTGTCTCGATATTGGCGTAGCGGTCGTGCGAATCCTTGACCTCGCTGCGCTTTCCGAACAGGGCATCCGCTTCGTCGAAGAAGAGGATTGCATTCGAAGTTTCGGCCTCATCGAAAATCCGGGAAAGGTTCTTCTCGGTCTCGCCGATATATTTGCTCACGACGGTTGACAGGTCGATCTTGTACAGGTCCAAGCCCAGTTCGCCTGCGATGATATCCGCCGCCATGGTCTTGCCGGTGCCGGACGGACCTGCAAAAAGCACGCACAGACCCTTTCCCATTGCAAGCTTGCGGTCGAAACCCCAATCGCCATAGACGCGATCGCGGTATTTGACATGGTTGCAGATTTCGCGCAATTGCTCGGTACGATCGCGGGGAAGAACGATGTCATTCCAGGAGTACCTGGATACGATCTTGTGCGCCAGAGCGGACAGCTTCTGGTTGGAATGCAGCCGGCACGCCTCATAGAGTTCGTTCAAGGTGATACGCGGCCTATCCGGATTCCGCCAGCGCGCGAGGTTTGCTGCGGTCTCCACCGTGCTGCGGATTTCGCTGCGCGAAAACTTGAATTTCACCGCAAGCTCGTCAATACCATGTGGGCTGGTATCGGTTTCATACGCAGCCAGCGCGGACCGCCATATCTGGCCGCGCTGGATAAAACCGGGCCGGGGCAGCACAACCGCGTGGTAAATGATCCCGAGCGGCACATCGGCCGGATTCACGCCAGCCTCGCTGTCCACAAAAGATAGCGGACAACCGTGTTTCAGGCTCTCCATGAAGATCAGGAATGTACTGCGGCGCTGGTCGGCGTTCAATGAATGCGCGCCTTTCCAGAATAATGCCGCATCCCCCAGGCGCGCTTCGCGCCGAATCAGGACAATCATTCTATTGAACTCGATATCGGATTCCACTGCGAGCCGCTCGAGATCGGCAACCAGCAGGCGCTGGTTTCGGTAGCGGCATGACGCCTGCGCCATGCGCAGCTTGTCCGGTGCGCCGGCACCCTGCAATTGCAGCACCAGGGGATGCGATTCCGAAGCAGCCGCTGCGAAGCTCATCATCCCTTGCCTGGTCTCCTCGTTCAGTTCGAGGGGATCGTCTTCCGCGGCGTCGCCGCTATCCATGAATTCCGCAAAAGGGCGAATGCGCTCGTCGATGCCATTTGCGCCCAGCAGGTACTGAACGATGCGATCATCCGTTTTCAGATACTTCGACAGCAAGGGTGGGCGGGGCTGGGCAGGGTCCTCCAGCATCTCGACCAGATGGAAGCGCAGCAGCGGCGATTCCGGCTGAAGATTCCGCCGTGCCGCGATGCTTTGTTCGAGCGAAGGAGCGAGGAGGTTGAATATCAAGCCAACACCGGGCCTTTTCTTGCTGACATCATCCTGGAGGTAGGCGTACAGTTTCTCGTAGCGCAGATCGAATTCCACCGCCATGCAAACCAGCAAGACATCGATGTCGAAGGGGTCGAGTTCAAACAGTTGCCGCACACGCTCCAGCCTCAGCTCGATTCCCTGTTGCAAGCTCGCCTGCCTGCACTGCTCTATGCGATGCTGCAGCATGCCCAGCTCGGAAGCCAGATCCTCGGGCCATGCCGGCTCGGGGGAGAGCCACTGCGGCAAGCCGATGGGCTTGCGCAATAACGCATCGACTTCCTGCTCATAAATATACAAGCCGCGAAACTGCTCGTCCTCGCCCGACAGCTCGCGCTGATGCGCGATCTGGAAACGCAGGAGCAGGTCGATGCGCTCCATTTCCGCCAGGAGATGAGACAAGGAGTCAGGGTAGGCCTGCATGAGCTTCTGTTATCGCTTGCTATTCCACTTCGCCAGTCGCCCGCTCAGTATGATATCTCGACCGAAACCAGGGATATCCTGGCATATCCGCTGCTCCTGATATCCAGCGAAAGCGTGCCGCACTCGGCATCGAGCTCTCCGCTTTTGATCACGCAGGTTTCGTCATAGGGTCCGCCGGAGATCTCCTTTTCAAGCAGCTTGTTGCCTTTATCCTCCCGCCCGCCGACATGTTTTTTCCCAACCGCGTCCCAACCGCCCCGGAAAAGGGTGATCGTCAGCTTTTTTTCATTTTCCTCACCCGCAATCCTCAGCCGGTGGACACGCGTCACTCCGGGGGGCAGCGGAATTGCCATGGTTCCCCCCGCACCCTTGGTATTGGGCTTGCCATCGAAATCGCGATGCGCTCTGGCTTCCGTCGCGCCGATCCGGAAAGGGGGAGGAGGCGCCTCTTCCTTCGGATCATTATCCTGGGGAATGGCGGTCGGCCGGAATGGAAGCCGCAGCCAGCCCTTGCGCAACCCCGGCTCCAACATGGCGACGGTGACCGATCCGGGCGAAAGCACGTTGCGCAACTCCCGGCGATTCACGATACTGATCGATTCGGCAGACAGCTTGCCATGATCGTCGAGCTGCACGGTGGCAAGTGGTACCGCAGCCTCCTCGATTCCGGTCGAAGCAGCGAGTACGCCATAATATTCCATGCGCGAATGGTCCTTCGAAGGCTGCTCGGTTTCATAGCTGGCGGTGATCTGGACCTGGGAGGACGGCGGGAAAGCGGACAGATCGAGTGTCTCGGACTGGCCGAAAACCACCTCGCGGCCCCGGCCATCGATCGCATAGCCGGAACTGACGCTGACCGCTGTATCGCCGGCGCGTATCACGTCGAGTCCGCGCACCACTCCCCATCCGTGCAGGTTGAGACTGTGCCGGGCCCGTTCATGGGCATGATATCTCTGTTCATCGATAAAATCGTCCTGCAGCAGCAATTGCCCATGGAAATAGGCCGGCTTCTTGCCGATGATTTGTCTTTTACGCATGATCATCCTCCTTCTCCCCTGAGAACCGCTGGGGCTCCCTCGATGAGCATTCCTCGGAAACAAGCATCCTTATCATTTTATCTGGCCCTTTTTCGTCAAATCATTCAGGTTCTGATAGCTTCGTCCGATTGCGGAAACCGCAGCCGCAGCTCATAGGTTGTATGGGCCGGCTTGGCGAAATCGATGATCTCGCGCACCCGCTGCCCGAATTGTTCCCTGGACTCCCTGTTTTCCTGCTGGAATTCGCGTTCTTCCACATCGATGGCAATGCAAAACCAGAATGGGCGATCACCGCCGAGCAGCGTATCCTCGCCCACTCTCGCCTGCCCGACAACCAGTCCCGACGCAGCCTGATCGTCTATTGCCACCCGTGAAATTTCCGGGAAACAGATTTTCAGCAACTGTTCCAGGTAAGGGCGCGTGCCGCGCCTGCCATACAGGGACGCAATGCGGAAGATAATGCTTCTCAGCTGCTGGGGCGGAAATAACGCGTGCGGCGTGAATGCGACCCAGGTAGCCAGCCAGGGCAGGAACCGGTCTGGCGCCTGGTCCACCTGCAGCCACCCGGGAACCTCGTCGCCGTGGGGAGAGAAGAGGCCGGGAATCGCTTCGATCTGCTCTTCGATTCCGGCCGGCTCCTGCTCCCTGGCGCGAAAAAGCATTTCCTCGAAAACACCCAGCAGGCGGCGAAGATTCCCCGTGGAATCCGCAGCGCGGTAGATGGCGGGCAAGCTGTCCAGCAGCCGTGTTCCCACCTCACCCATCGTAGCCTCCAATTCCTTGCGCATCGAGAATGCGCACATCCTCCGCGGCCAGGCTCAGCCGCAGGAGCTCCCAGGGCCGCAGAAGGATAGACACAAGCCTGCCTTCATCATTGCGAAGCAGGCGTCCCGAGCCCAGCATTTTCCGCCCGCCCAGCAGCGTATCAACCCCGATGGTCGAGCGGATTCCCACCTGGATGCCCAGCGCGGAATCCGGCTGGGCCAGGTCTTTCTCTCTGTCGCTCATCTGAAGGACGCGAACATGCTCGACATAATCCACCCCGGCTGTTTCATCGATCGCCTCGATCAACTCCCCGATGCGCAACGGTTTGCCAAACAGCAAGCCGCCGGGACTGCCATCCATCTCCCTGGTCTGGAGATCCTGCCGCGGCAAGCTGAACCGGCGCCACAGGTTTTCGCTCAGGGCGGCTGACAATTGCTGCGCCGATTGCCCGGGCTGGGGAGCGATGGCTGCGCCGATGGCGACATGAAGATAAAGCGGCGCCACTACGTGCACGCGCGTCGTGAGAAGAGATCTCGCGAGCAGATCGTGCTTTATCTTTTCGCGCAGCTCCGCCGCCGAGGCCTCATCGAGTTCGCGTTCCGGCGCAACAATGACGCTGACGTGCGCCCGCTGATCGGGGGCGCCCGGATCCATGCGCCCCACCCGATCTGCTTCCAGGTTGATGCAGGGTACGCAGTGCATGCTTACCGGATACTCGGGCCCAAGGTGATCGCGAGCGGTATTACGCGCGATTTGTTCGAAATCCCGGGTGGTAACGGCGCACTCGTTGCCCATCAGATCCCGAACCACATAGCCTATCGCCGCGTCGAGTTCGGCAGCTCCGGCTAGCGCTATCGCACAATCCATTTCCTTTTCGAGGTCGATGGAACGAGACCGTGCAAGACTTTCCCCGCCTTCGCGCTGATCACCAGCGAGCAGAGCGAGAAACTGCGCCTTGCTCTCTTCCTCCAGGCCTTCCCAGTTTCCCCCTTTCAATAGCTTCAGGAATTGCAGCTTGCTTGCCGGAGTGATCCGGCCAATCCGGTAAACCAGCATCTCGGTGAAATAGGCCAGCAGCTCTACCAGCGTGATGCCGGGATCCGAAGGATTGTGATTGGTCCATCCCGGCGCGACGACTGGCAGCAGGGACAGGCCCTCCTGCAAAAGGTCGTCATAACTCCGGTCGTCGAGTTTAGGCGTCAGCATAGGCTGACCTCATGCCGCCCCGCGCAAACGAGAAAAATGCCTGCCGCCAGGAGGCCTGGCCGCTCCTCCTCGCTGTGCAGCTCCAGCGACCGGATATGATCCAGCCCACCGATCGCAGCGATCACCGGGTAAATATCGGATGCATGCGGCTGTTGCCCGAATCGCCAGCCTTGCCCGTCCAATCCGCCTGTCAGCGGATGCAGGAAGCGGTTCAACCGTGTTTCGCATTCGACTATCGCACCGGCCCGGGAGGCATCCGCACACCATGCGATTTCCATAATGACGGCGATACTGACATACTCGGGACCGGTTACGATCATATCCACGCCGATCGGCCGGCGATCATCCAGGAATGCCTTCACGGTCCGCAGCAACTCAAACGAAGGCCGGGGACGCGGCTCTGCTTTGCCGGGCACGATGATCACGCCGATCATGCCGGGCTCCGGCCGCCCTTCCAGGGAATCGCGCGGCAGGTCCTCGCCTGGAATGCATCTGGCATGGGCGACCAGGGGCGAAGCCATGCGGGCAAGATCCGCATAATCATCCATGCAGATTGCCCGGCCGCGATGCCTGATCTGGGCGGCCGCCCGGCGTCTCAGGGCCTCCTTGTCCTCCTGATCCTGGCCACCGGCCGCGGCTTCGGCATTCATTACCGCTTCCACATAGGGAATCGTGGTATGCAATTGCGTGATGGCGCCAGCCGCTACATTGCCGCGCGCACCCCCTCCGGTATGATATTCCCGCAATCGGATGTTGTTGGCTCCGGATGGAGGAATACGGCCATGCCTTCCATCTCCGAAGCGGATGCTGCCGGTGCGGCGGTCCACTACATAATGCGGCGAACCGGAGCTGGATACCGAGAAATCCTCGACCTCGATCCAGGTTACCCAGGTTATCCAGGTCTCACCGGCCGATGCTGGAATTCCCGCAGAGCCGGGCGCACGGAACCATTCCTGCCGCGAATGGACCGCCCCCCATTCATCCATCGCCATGCGCGCTTCACGCACCTCGCACACTTCCAGCGCCAATTTCCCGATGATGGGGCGGCGCAGCGCATGGAATACCTGATTGGGCCTGCCGTTGCTGGACCCGAGAATCTCGTTTTCGAGCCGGATCGTCTGGGCTGCCAGGACGGTATTCAGCAATAGCCGGCGCGGCAGATCCGGATGCGGAAACCCAGGCTGGCGATCGGGCGCCGGACGAACCGGACCATTCCAGACCAGGCGCAGCCAGAAGAACCTCCGGCGCGGATCGAGCACCGATCTCTCCCATAGCGATATATCCTCGGGGAACTGCAATTCCACTATGCCCGGAATACGGAACCCCTGCGTCAGGTCCGTGACCGTGCAGTCGTTCCAGCCTGATGCGCCGCGAACCTGCCAGCGTGGCAAAGGAAGGGCATCCGGGCGGCCTGCGCATGACAATCGAATGTCTCCGCCTCCGGGAACCGCGTAAAGGCTTACTGTGCGCCCGGCTAGTTCCACCGCGCTGCGGGCGGCGAGCGCCAGGTAAAGCAATAGCCCATCTTTTCCCGGCGCTGGAAACGGGTTGAATGGTTGCGCCGGCAATGGATCGACCTCACGGTATTCGAGATCGCTTTCAACGATCAGATACTCGGGGGGAAAGGGCCCTAGCTCGGAAAAGGAGGAGAGCGATAGCTTGGCGATGGAAGGCGGATTCACGGAAGGCCAGCCGCCCACGGCTGCCGGTTGATCGCCGGCATAGTGTCCGCTTGCCAGCCGCGCACGCACCCACCCCCCTCTCGCCGCGTTCACCATGGCGGGAACGGCATCGTCCGGGATCAGCAAATCGACTTTACCATCCTGGGTCAGCGACAACGTCCCATCGGAACACTCCAGCCGTACCCAGCCTCGCTCGGTATAGCCTTCCCACCGCAACTGCGGATTACCCACCCTGCTCACGGCAGGAATGGGAGAATCCGGGGCGCCCGCCGGGTTGGTAAGCCGGATATCCAGAACCGCGTGTGTCCGCGCCCTGGCGAAGCTTTCGGAGCGGACATAAAACACCTCTCCGAAGCGCGGCCTTTCGCCCAAAGGGAAAAAATCCATGCTGGTATCGAGTGGAATGCCGCCATGGAAAACGCCATCCATTTTCTCATGCTCGGCAATGAAACATCCGGTGATCTCGATCCGCCTGATGGAAACCACGGGACTGGAATCCGCGGGACCGCTGCCCGCCGAACCGGAGCCGGGAACAGATCCGGAAGCGGCATCGTCGTGGAGACTCCGGCTTTGGTATAGGCGGCACGTCAGCCAGGGAAGAGTTTCCGCACCGATCATCCAGCCCGGCCATTTTTCTGGTGGACTGAAAACCACCTCGCCGCTGCAGGACAGGCCGCGGGTCGTGTCCACCTCGGGCTGGAGAGGAAAAAAGCCCTTTTCATCCCGTATTCCCCACTGGATACGCGTCCCCTGAGGTTGGGCTGGCTGGACCGGCCCATCTTCCAGTTCTATACCCAGCCGAAGCCGGTTGATGCCGGACACACCGATAATTGCGGGTTGCCCGATATGCAGCGCCCGCTCCAGCGGGACTGCTTCGGATGAAACAGGATAAGGGGAGCCCGCGGCGCCGTCGGGAGATATCATGCTGCTCACGTCGGCATGAACCCGCCTTTGCCCATCTGCCGCCACCGCACGCACCAGTTCCGCCCGCGCCAGCGGCAGATCCTTCACCGTTTCGAACATCACCGCCCCGGCCCCGTCTTTTCCGGATGCGGAAACCTGGGTGAATTTCTCCACGACGGCAGAGAAATTCTGCACGGAACCGGCCGCCTTGAACGTCAGCGGCACCCATGCGGGCGCCGCCGGCATGGGGGTGGCATTGAGCATGTCGATAAAGGCCTGGTGATGGCTTTCAGGCACTTGGTTCAAACGCTGGACCAGGATTCCGCAGTAGCGCGTAAATATGGCTGCCAGGGCATCTTGCAGAGGATCCATTCCCGCTGGCGCGAAGCCTTGCGCCGCGAGACGCGCCGCCACCAGTGCGGCAATTTCCCCTTCCGACAGGACATGTTCCCGCACCAGCGGCGCCTGGATCGACTTCACGTGAGCGCCCTTTCCAGATAAAAGGGATAAACCAGGTTGAAGCGGTTGTCCGTGGTTCGCACCCGGTAATCAATCAAAATCATCAGTTGCTCGCCCCTGTCCCCGGCGCTGGAGACGTCCACGCCCAGCACCTCGATCCTCGGTTCCCAGTTTTGCAGGGCTTCACGTACCTCGAATGCGGCCATGGCATGCGTCGTCGAATTGTTGATGGCAAAGGCGAGGTCGCTCAGGCCGCTGCCGAAATCCGGCCGCATTACCCTTTCGCCTTTGGCGGTGGATAGAATGATCCAGATGGACTGGCGCACGGCTTCCTCGTACTCGGCAACGGCAAACCGCGCCGACTGCTCGGCGCTTTCCTCCAGCGCCACCGGAAATCCCCATCCAACCCCGAGAACAGATACCGGCATCAGTTTTTTTCCTCGCTATCGATCATCTTTTCGATTCATCCTTCGGCTTGTGCACGCGTAGCGGCCGATTCCTTCAATTGATATTGACCAGCGCCCCCTTGATATTGACTTGCGCATTGGCGGTAATGTCGATATTGGCCTGCGCCTTCAACTCGATGCCGATCGCATTCAGCTTGATGTTCCCTGTTTGGGATGTGATTTCGATATCCCCGGTCGCTTCCACCGCGATCCTGTTGCCCGACGCGCTGATGACAATCTTGTTGCTCCCCGTTTTGTCGATGATTTCGATCTTCTCGTCCCCCGCCTTATCGCATAATCGGATGACATGTCCGCTGCGCGACTTGATGCTGCGATTGTCGTTCGCCCCGTCCGGGTTGCTTTCATGCGCCTGATCCCTGCCATTCCATAAAGACCCCACCACATAGGGATGCTCGATGCTGCCATGCTCGAAGGCGAGCAACACTTCATCGTCGACCTCGGGTAGGAAATAAGCGCCGCGGCCGTTGCCAGCCATGGGGCTTGCAACCCGCGCCCAGTTGCTCTCGTCGTTCTGGCTCAACCAGGGAAAGCGGACTTTGACCCGATGCATATTGTCCGGATCGCGGTTGTTCGTCACGATACCCACTACCACGCCGTAGCATTTGCCGTCCGGATCATGCGCAGCCAGCATGCGGCGTAAGAGCTCATCCGGTATCATGTCGCATTCCTCCGGGCGGAAAAACCGGTGCGATATCCCTTTTGCATCGAATAGCGGTGCTCGACCGAACACAGGTAGTAAAGCCCGCTGAAGCGATTTCCTATGCCTTCGACCTTCACCACCGTTCCGGCGCGCAGCGCCGGATCTCCTATGCACGTTCCCTCGGCGCGGATATAACCCAGGGCTACTCCGGAAAGCCACTGGCGCGCCATCTGGTCCGCCTCTTCCTGGCTTTGCACCGGTGTGGCCGCCCACGTGGCGCCCGTATTGGAAAACAATTGCTGCACGCTGGACGGGCCCGAAGTCGCCCCGCCCATCAAAGTGGGTTCGCTGCCCGCGACGGCGTGCGCGACAATCTCTTTCTTGTCCTTCGCATTCCATCCCTGGACCACGAACTCCTGCACCTGGCCCATGGTCGTCATGCGCGGGCGGAACTCCAGCAGGCCGATGTCCCGCCGCAGCGTAAGCGTGGCGCTGTCACGGATTTTCCTGGAACGAAACAAGAGCGACCTATCCTCCACCACCACTTCGTAATCGATGCGGCGCGCACGCGCGAGCAGGAATTCCAGATCCGTCTGGTTGTGCTGGAGCACATAGGGAAGCACGACCTTGCTATCCTCGACCTCCGGTTTCAAGCCGGATCCGTTCGCCAGTTGGCTCGCGATATCGCTGTCCTTGAGATTGGTGAAGGAGCGCGTTCTGCGCAGGCGCATCATCCTGTGGCGGCGGTCGTAGCCGCGCACAGTCAGGGTGGGAGGGCGAGCCTCGGGAAAATCAGGTTCCAGCCCCGTGATTTCACCACTGAATATCACCTGGAGCTGGTCGCGATACCCGATCTGGATCTGGACCGGATTACCTTCCCGAAAAAGCGCATCATCCATCCACTTTACTTTCATCTCGACCGAATCCCACCCGGAGAGCGTGATGGCGAACATGCTGGTTGCATCCACGTCCTCCAGTACGTGGATCGAGATGATATCTGCGACCGCGCCGTTGGGCAGCGGCGATCCATTGACCTGTATCCGGAATTCCGGAGCGAGCGTGTCGAATTGGTCTCTGGCTGCCATAGTGGATGTTCCGTCAAATATCGTGCAGGGCCGGCAGCACCAGGACTGCTCCCGGACGCAGGCTCATCGGATCATCGATTCCGTTGGCCTGGGCGATGGGCCGCCACTTGCGCGGGTCGCCATACTCCCGGCTGGCGATCGAAACCAGGGTCTGGCCATGCCTGACCACCCAGACCTTGGCGACGTCGGCCGACATGAGGTTCTGTTCCTTGAGATCGCTGGTATTCGATTGCCACTGCCTGAAGGTGCACGTTGCCGTCGCGCGGACCGGGGTGCCATCTTCCATGAAAAGCGTGAACTGATTCTGAAGCTGCTGTAATACGCCCTGGAAAAATACGCTCATGCTGCCCCAGATCAGCCTGCACACCGGCGGCCTGTGCTTGTCTCCGTGCTCCTTGACTGTCGTCAGGAGATGCAATTTATTGGTGTACTCCCGGACGCTTTTTTTCTTTTTCTCCGGGTCATCGTAGGTATCAAAGAATAGCTCGACACCAAGGGTACTGGGCTCGGACCCTGTGTACTGGGTTTCCGGACAGTCGCGCTTCGCCACTTTCTCGCTTTGCCACTGGACACTCCGGCTCAGCGTGAGCCGGTTGGGATTGAACTTGGCGATGATCACGCTCTCCGGATTGCTTTCGCTGAATTGAAGCTTGCCTCCCTCCAGCTCGACCAGGATTTTCATCTGTGCCATGGCGCCAATCCCCTTCGTTCCTGTTCAATCACCAGCCGCTCCGAGATCAATCGCCAGGTCTGCGCAGCCATCTCATCGGTATCGGGTTTGCCTGTCGAAGTTTCAGCGGCAGCCACTTCGCTCCCCGGCGCGCCATGGACTCCCGCCGGGCCCTGAGAGGGCGCCGGCACCACGCCGTACCGGTCTTCCGGTGTTTCCTGCCGGGCCAGGGGAAAGGAATGGGCTGATCCGCCACGGGCATCATCATCCACCCGCATGATCCGACCCCAGGCAGCCTCCCCGTCCCCCATCCCTGCCTCCATTCGCTGCATCTGCGGCATTTGTGGTATCCGGGGTATCAGCACGAGCGGACGCCCGGCTGTGGCTGTATCTGCCCGGCTGCTGGCAGCGCGAGAAGGATTTGCCGGCGTTCCTTCATCCGGGCCTGCTTCCAGCCTGCCGCGCCCTCTGCTCCATGGGTGGGCCTGCATCGCGAATATCCGGGATGCCGGCGAAAGGACGGGCGAAAGAGCAGGCGATCCGGCAGGAGCGGAATTGGGCTTGCGTTGCACTGCCTCCTGGTTGCCATGCCATAATGGCGTGGCGGCTGGCCACGACTCTCCGATTCCTGCTGCTGGCACATGAACCGGGACTGCAATGGAACCCGATGCGGAAACAGGGCTGGCGATAGCCGTGCGGCGAAGCGCGGCATCAGATCCCCGCAATTCCCCCATCGTGCCGGGACGCTCTCCGGGAAGATGCACGAGTCCGGCGAGAATCGACTCCCCGCCGGATATCCTGCTTGCAGAGAGCGCATGAGACGCGAGGCCGGGTGTCCGCGCGAGAAAACTCCTCTCTTTTCCTCCGCTACCTGATATGGCTGGGGCTATGGCGGGGACCATTCCGCTTACCCTGTCTGCCCGGTCCACCGCACGCAGCACCGTATCCGGCATCGCATGCCGTAAGGGAAAATGGGAATGCGTGGAATCGCCGTGCCGGTTTCCCTGTTCCCTTGCCGCCGGGCTGGCGGGCTGCTCCCATATCCGGGAACGGGCTATTCCGGATATTGCCTCCACGCGGGTCGGGCGTATCGCAAGGGCATCAGCCTGGGAGCGCAACGGGAGCCGCCCGGCGTGATGCGCATCCATGAATCCCTTTCGGGAAAGGTGTTGCGGCTCAACCTGGCGCAGAACCAAGGTAGACGATGAGGCCGGAAAAACAGATGGAAAAACAGGTGGAGAAACGATCGGATCCGATGCGGAACCGGCATGCCCATGCACGGCCCGATTGCCTGGCGCATTCGTGTCCTTGGAAACCACCTCCGTGCGTGTGATGCTGTCGGCATTTCCCTCCCCATTATGGATTTTCTGGGCCTCATTGGGCATGGATATATCGGGAATGGATTGCCGCGCCAGAACCGGGGCACGCGCAGTGCTTGGAGCATATTCCTCGTTTGCGCTGCCCGTCTGCGTACCCGGTGTGACAACCTGGGCATTTCGTTCCGGCCTGGCTATCGCGACATCCGCGCTGATACGCGCTTCGCCGCGGGTTCGGGCCGTCTGTACGAGAAATTTTCCACGATATGGCAGGGACCGTTGCAGCTTCGCTGCTTCAGGCGGAACGTGCCGTTCGGCATGCATGCCGATGGGAGTGCCAGCGAGCCGATTTGAATTTGAATCCGCCATGCCGCCTGCTTGTCGCGCAACAATCCCGGAGACCGGGGAAATCGCGGAAATTCCACGATTTCCCCGGTCTGGCGCCAAGGGCAGACGTGAACCGGACCCGATATCCGCGTGACGCCAATGGCTCACCGATAATGCGGATGCCGGCATTTCCGAGGAAGCGGGCGGCATGCTTCCGGACGAGCCTTGCAAGGCCGCGTTACCGGACTCTGCCGTGGCCGGCATGACAGGTATCCGGATAAGCGCTGCCGGTATGCCAATCGATTCTGGGCGAACGGGGAATAGCCCTGTTTCTGGCGCCGCCAGTTCGTGTCCCCGTTCTCCGGATCGGTCATTGCCAGCCATGACCCCACCTGCGGCGATGGAAGCGGATCGCGGGGAACCAGGCAATGAGGCGGAATCCTCAGGTCTGCCCCTGGGAATCCGCGGACTGATCAGGCTGCTTACGCCGTGAATGGCCCTGCGCACGGCATGGTCCCTTTGAACTTGCTGTGCCTGTGCCACCGCTTCCAGTGCAGGTGGGGAGCCAGATATCCGCGCAAATCCGGATTTTTCAGCCGTGGAACGGGTCAAACCTGTCCGGGCAGATGCGCCGGAACTGCGCGCCCTTCCGGATCGGCTCGCCAGATGAACGAACTCCATGTCGAGGCTATCCTGCCCGCCATGGCCGCCGAGACCATCAGCGGCGGGAGGAACAATTTTTCGCGCCAGGATATGGCCAGCAAACTCGCCATGCCGCTCGAATGCCGTCCTCAAGCCACCGGCCGTTTCCCGCACCAAGGAGCTGCGGGCTGCCGGGCTTGCGCACAGGTGGCGTTGCGAGATGGAAAAACCCAGCGATTCAGGTTGATTCCAGGCCATGTCGGTTCTCGTTGTCGCGGAATGGGTCATCTTTGCTTGCCGGTCCTATAGGTTCCTGTGTCCCGTGTTCCCGTGCCCTGGCTTGTTCCAATACGTTTTCCCGTCGCCTGCCACCCTATCCGAGGCCGCGATGAACCAGCTCGAGTGATTCGAATGCGATAGCGGAAGTGCTCGCGCGCAGATCCGGTCCGGTCCATTTGACCGGGCAGGCTGCCTTGAACAGCCATGACCTCAGCTTTTCACCCTGTTCGTCGTTAAGCCTGATGTCGATATCCTTCCGGATGACCTCTCCGCGCGCCACCAGCAGGTACCAGTCCCACAGGAATCCCGCATCGCCGAGCCCACGCTTGAGCACCAGGCGCGCAGGAAACTTCGCAGGGCCGGCGAGTTGAAGCTCCTGATCGTTCATGCCTCCCACGCGCAGCGTATGGACTTCCGTCTCGAAAAGCAGGCCCGATATTTCATTGAATCCGCCGATGGCCCCATCCAGCCTGCCCTCCTTGTCCCTGTCTCCCCCCACGACCTTGAGTGAAAAACGGAAAGCGGAATAAGGATCGCGTTGCATGACTTGTATTCCCCATCGATTTATGAAAACTCCGGGTACCCGGACTTATTTTCATCAACACTTTCGCGATTGATGCGCTCATTGATCCTGGCGATTTCCTGGAGCCAGCGGCGCCGCTCGAGATGGTCGAGATTCATCAGCTCGGTATACGGCCAATGGAAGTGATAGGCGACATAGGCTACCTCCTCGAACAGCTCGGCCGAGGGGTAGCCTATGGCTCCCCCGAACTCTGCACCTCGACCTGAAAATTGGCGCTGCATTCGGGACAGGCAACCGCAATCCGGTTATCTCCATTCGCGTTGATGCGGCGGTACATCTCTTCGAGAAACGCAAAATCCGCCGCAAACATTTCCTCTATGACGCGCGGGTTGACTTGAGGCAGGTCTCCCAGCCGGCGTATGACCCGTGATAGAAGAATGATCGCGAGATATCCGGGATTGGATTGCACGCGCGGATCTTTCATTGGCGCAATTTCATCATTCGCCGTCGCAAGCCGCATCACTCCCTTCTTGTGGATATTTCCCTCGGCATCGACATATCCATGAGGAAGCGTGAAATCAAATTCCGTTTGCAGGCTCATTTCGTCCGATCCAGTCCTTCATGGGTAAGTTCGAGCGTGTCGATGGCGACGTCGGGGGCGGTCGCATTGAATGTCGGACCAGTCCACTTGGTGGGCCACGCCGCCACGAAGTCCCACTGCGCGGCGTCATTGCCTTCGTCATCCATCAAGATGATGGAACCGTTCTTCCGCGCATCTTTTATTTTCCCGTCCATGACCTGCTTGCGCCATTTCCAGAGATCCAGATCGTCTGTTATGCCCCGCTTCAGCGTGATATTGGCGAATTTCTTCAACCCCGGCAGCTTCGAAATGGTCATCGTCTTGTCGTCTCCCACGCGGTAGTCGACCGAGTCCGTCGCGGAGTCGAGGCCGGATACCTCGCGAAAACCAGCCCGCTGTATCCCGTCGATCTGGACCCTGAACTTGAATCCGCGATAAGGATCTCTTCGTTCTCCTGTGCTTGCCATGCTGTTTGCCTCCTCGATTTATGAAACATTCAACCCAGTCACAGCGATTGCGCTGGCGCTTTGAATAATACGAACCACAACAAATTCGGCGGGAACAGCCGGCGCCAGGCCGACATCGGTGACGATGGCTCCCGCCTCCCGGCTATCCCTGGCGTTGGTCTCGGCATCGCACTTGACAAAGAATGCCTGTGCCGGGCTGTCCCCCGCCAGCGCGCCCTGGGCAAACAGATCCTGGCAGTGGACGGTAAGCCGCTGGGCAACCCGCTCCCATAAAATCGGATCGTTCCCCTCATAGACGATGTCCTGCATGTTTTGCCTGATCCATCGGGCCAACGTAAGGAACAGCCGCCGGACGTTGACGTATCGCCACTGCGGCTGTCCGCTGAGGGTTCTCGCTCCCCAGATCCGGATTCCCCTTCCTGCGGAACCGCGCAGGCAATTCACGCCGGCATCGTTCAGCGTCCCATGCTCCGTGTCTGTCAGGTCGATGCCTGGTTCAAGCATGCCTTCGACCACTTCGTTCGCTGGTGCCTTGTGCACGCCAGTCCGGGCATCCGTGCGGGAGTAGATGCCGGCGATGTGGCCGCAGGGGGGCACCAGCACCGGAGCATGGAAATCGGCATAGCCGTTTCCGCGATATCTGTTTTCCATGATCAGCCGGTCACAGGGAAGTGCTGTCTCCGGCCTCGTATCGGGCCATGTTGAAAGCAATTTCCTCACGTACATCCAGGGGAAATAGAGCGCGCCCGGCCCCGGCGGCAGGCTGCGCCATTGCGATATCGCCTGGGCGGTTCGGTCATCCGATGCCGCAGCAAGTCCCCGCCCGCTTTCCGGCCCATCCAGAATGGCAAAACGATCGCCCATCCTGGCGCAATGCTCCAGCACTGCAGACTGGATTTCCTGGACAGCGCGGGCACCCGCTTTGCGAATAGGGGCCGACATCGCGTCGGGCACGCAAACGAGATCCGCATCTTCGCAGCTATCCAGCGCCGCGCCAGGAGCAAGCAGGCGCAGGAGGGCATCGCTCATTTTTGCCGCGCCATTTTCACCACTTGGAACAGGCACCACGAAACAATGCTCTCCCCCATTTTCGAAAAACCCACGCACCGCATAGCCGAGGTAGCTTTCAGGCGATGGTTTGCAGAAATGCAGGAACTGCTGCCAGTGGTCGATACGATGGATTTCCGCGGAAGAGTCTCTGCTCCGGGATATCGAATCGCCGAATCCGGCAAAGATGGGCACGGCAGTCTGAAATGCGGCTTGCGCACGCACCGGACCCGGCATCTCGTAGTACACGCCTGGCGTACGGTAGCGCGTGGGCATTTCGCGATGGCCGATTCCGATTTCCATGGTCAGCGGCGGTTACCGGACGTCACCCGGCCAGCAATTGTCATGGCGGGCCGCATCAGATTTTTTCCTGGCCTGTGGATTGGGAAATCCGGAAAATGACAAATTCCGCCGGCCGCACGATAGCCACGCCAATTTCTGTAATCACCTGTCCCAGATCGCGCACTTCCGGCGGATTCAATTCGGCGTCGCATTTCACATAAAATGCTTCTTCCGGGGTCAGGCCGAAAAGCGCGCCGCTGCGCCAGACATTGGTCAGGAACGCAGTCACGTTGAGGCGGATCTTTCCCCACAGCATATAATCGTTCGGTTCAAAAACCACCCATTGGGTGCCTTTGTCGATGGATTCCTGCAGGAAAAGGAAGAAACGGCGCACAGGGATATATTTCCATTCCCCATTGCGATCGCCGCCGATGGTTCGGGCGCCCCATACGGTAACCGCTCCGTTGATGGTGCGTATCACATTGACTCCCTGGGGATTGAGGATTTCCTGTTTCGGCTTGCTGACGTAGTACATGACGCCGGTGGCGCCGCGTACCACACAATTCGCCGGGGCCTTGTGCACGCCGCGCTCCTCGTCGGTACGCGCGTATATCCCCGCCATATGGCCGCTGGGACCTACATAGGTGCGTCCCCGGTATTTCGCTTCGACTCCGCGCACCGGATCGGTATCCTGCAACTGCTTCGCCGGATCCACCACTTCGATCTGCGGAAAATAAAAAGCCGCATTCTCGCTCGGGCGCGGTATCGGTTGCTCGCCGGATTCGGAATAGGTCAGTTTCTCGATATCGAAGTCATTAGGATCGCCGACCACTTTCGGACTATCCAGGATGGCAAAAACATTTTCGTGGTTCTCATCCTCGCTGTAATCGATAAGGGCGTTCCACACATCCGGCGTCTTCGGCAAGCCCGGCGCCGCGATGATGGCGACTTCATCGATCGACTCGAAATTCATCAGCACCTTTTCGAGCTCGGCGGGAGATCTTACCCGGGCCACGAAGCAACGTGACCCTCCATTCTTGAAAAACCCGTGGACCGCATGGGTCAGCTCATAATGGCCGGGATACATTGGCCTGGAGGCGTCCGCTCCGGACCTGAATGCAGAAAAAGGCCCAAAGCGTTTCGTATATTCCGTGAAATTCGTGCAAAATTTGGTGTCTCCCGGCGCAACATCCACATCAAACCTTTTGAGGTAGTACGGACGCTGATCGACCGGTTTCAACAGGTCGGCATCGGGCTCGCCGTGATCGTAGGTGAGATCTTCGTTCTCGACAGATCCCGCCGCCGGCGCGGGAACCGCGGACACCTCACTTCTGGCGGCGGTTATTTCCTTGTCCTTGTCTTTTATCTGCTTCGCAAGCCGCTTCTCGTCGTCGCCGGGCGCCACAGTCGCCTGTGCAGCCTTGAGATCATCCATTTCACGCTGCAGCCTGGCAAGCCGGGCATCCGGCGTTTCCACGGGCGTACCTGCCGGGCCTGGAGCGGTACTCGTTTTTTCGATTTCCTGGCGGGCAACGACAGGATCGTAATCGTCATTCACCACCGGATAATAAAGCGTATCCGGCACGATGCCGATGAATGCCGCCGTGTTGGTTCCCACCCCGGCTATGGGTTGTCTGGCGGAAGGTATTTCCTCCACGTAAACGCCGGGGGCGCGATAAGTCGTTCTTGCCATTTTTCCTCCCTTTCGGATATGAGTCCTATGAATCGGTATGAGCCGATAACCCAGTTCTTCGAGCCGCAGGATCCCGTCCTGAAAACAGGCCTCAAAACAGGTACCCGGTCCACAAAAAATCCCTTGATCCCCTACCCCAGCGATTGCGGCGGATCGCAGGCCACGCCTGCCGTTACTGCTGCGGCTGCATGACAAGCTCTATCCGATACCCATCTTCAGCCTGGCGATCCTTTACTTCCTTCTTCCTGGCGTCCTCCTGCACCGAGACGATCTGCTCGGCACGCATGCCGGACTTCCTGTCTATCGCAGTGATCACATACCGCCCGCCGGGACAATCCAGGAAAAAGAACAGGCCGTCCGCGCTCGATTCCGCCTGCCGCAGTGCCTTGCCGGCTGCAATCCCGGCACTTGCCGGCTGCGATCTCCCGGTACGCGGCGCTGCCTTTTCCATGGCTGGGCGGATATCGAGCTGGATGCCCGGCATCGGGTTGTGCTTTGCATCGGTTACCCGGCCGCAAACACTGACGTAATGGCTTATCCTTTCCCGGCTCGTCCATGCGCTCATGACGCGTTTCCAGCCTGCATGCGAAATTCGAGCACTTTTTCAGTAACCAATCCCACCACTTCCGGCTGCGCAGCATCCACCGCCAGGGTAACGGTATAATTGAGCGCCGCCTTGGGCTTTCCTCCTAGTGCCTGCCAGAATTCCCCAAGGCTCTGCAGGCGCCCAGGCTGCAGGGTGCTGACCGGAAGAGGCAAGTCCTGATCCAGGAGGCTGCCCTGAAGCACCTCTTCGGGGAGAGTCCGGTAGCGCAGCAGCGCCCGTATCACCTCCCCAAGCAGCCGATGCTCATCCTCAGATGGATCCGCAACGCTCTGGCTTGGCCACGCGGTTATGAGGTAGGACGCGTCTATCCGCACAGGGGCCATTGTTCGTGTCGCCGTCCCATCCATATGCCGGTCCAGATACACCTCATTGCTTCGCAACTCCAGGTTTTCGCGTATGTCATACAGAAAGAGATCGATCGCCGGCAAGGTAACGGAAGACGGAGGAAATTGATCGTCTGGAGCACCGAAACTAACATGCACCTGCTCGGCCAGCCCCTTGGGCAACTCCCGCTTCAACAGCACGGCCAGCGTTTCATCCAGATCATTGATCATGATTGCTTTCGATATTTCCGATTTATCGCGTAAACCGCATGCATAGCTGATTGACTTTGACAGATGCAACATCCGTGCCAGCAGAGTCATATAAAATAGAGTTTGGAATCAGTAAGTTAAACAACCTATCCGATCCACTATAAGTTGCGGCAGCCGCCGGAATCTCCTGCCGCATCGATAGAAATCGTCGTTCTCTATCCGCTAATCCCTTTCAATCAGTGACTTATATGCATGGGTTATTTCCAACCCAGGGTGGGTCATAGTTGCGGGACTAGCAGCCCGTCGGACTTGAAGAATCGAAGCGAAAATGTGACTGGGCGAGGGTGGGTTTTGACGATTTTGAAGGCCAATAGTCGTTCTATTGGTCGAAAAAGCGGCGAAATATAGACCAGCCAGATGCTTTTGCAGCCGATTTCCTTTAAATCCGACAGGCTGCTAGAGCCGGCAAATCTCCCTTTCCGCCCCCGGATACCGAAACAACCATCCACGCCAGCAGCCAACTGCAAGAAACGCGCGGGAAAAAATGCATTGGAACTGTATGGAAGCATGGCGCGACTGATGGGGAAATCGGGCAAATCGAAAAAGTGGGTGGACTTTGACCCATGTTGGCATTCTGTCAGTAGCGGCACAAGCAACTGATTTACCGTGAAAAATAATTCCTGATCACCTATCCGGTCCGTGCCGTCCCCGATCGGTGGACAGGTATACCCCACCCCCGCAGGCGAATCAAAAGTTGATTAATGCCTGATTTCAAATGTTTTATTTTTGTAATATCTCGGCATGAAATTTGCTTTGGAGTGAATCATGGAACCTGAAAATCCCTATCCGGATAGTTGCCGCTGGTTTCAGGGAAATAGGGAAATATTCGCTTCAGAAGATCTTTATCGGCAGCCAATAGCAGCCATCGGATGGTCGGCATGGATTATTTACGGAGCTTATGGAAAGCGCTTGCGGGCGGCCCTGGTTCTACTGGCTGCAAGGCCGCCATCGTTCCTTTATTTTTCGCATACGGATTTCTCCCGTATGGGCTCACGCATGCCGGCGAGTTCCAGCTTTTATCGGTCAACGAACACCCTCCCGGCACGGTAGCGGCAACCGTTGCGATCCTGGCCGGGGACAATCCTCGCGCAACCGCCTTCCGGCTGAAGGTGAATGAGCACACCGTCGACGCGAACGATATAAAGCCTGCTTCAGCAGTTGCGTTCGATACGTCGATTATTCTCGAAATCGACCAAAGCGGATCGATGGGACCCAACCGTATCAGGCAGATCCAGGAGGCGTTGCGGACGGTTCTGGGCAAGCCCGAGTCGAAACCGAATCTCGCCCTGTGGGCTTTCGACACCGAGGTAAGAAAAATCCATGGCTTTTCGAGGGACCCAGCCGAGATATCGAAAAGCATCGCTGAAATCAGCGCCAGATACGGGCGGGACAGCAAAACCAAGCTGTTCGAAGCCATCGAGCTGGGTCTCTCGGAGTTGCGCAGCCGCGATGGCAAGGATCTCAAGCGCCTGATCGTCATCACGGATGGAAGGGATGACGGGAGCAGCATCACGGAGGACGTGGTCGCGAGCAAGGCCAACGCGCAAAACATCGCCATCGATGTGATCGGATTCGGCAATGTTGCCGCTCCGGACGCTGAACTGCTTGCGCGTCTGACGAAAAACACCGGGGGGTATTTTATTCCTGTGCGCTCCGCGCAGGATTTGTCGCGGGAACTCTATAAATTGTTCAATATGGTCCCGCCCCGGACATTTGACGTGACATTCCGCTACCAGCCTTCCCCCGATGGACGGCAAGCGGATTCCGCCCAAGTGGAATTCAACCCGTCCGGCAAAGCACCTGCGATACAGGCAGTCACGCAGAGGCTTTCGGCATTTCAAGCTGTGGGTTCGCCAAAACCCGCTTCCAGCGATAAAACCAGGGAGGGAAATCTCGACGTGGGAACGCTACTGGGTATCCTTATAGGCATCATTGTGGCCATTGTCCTGTTCGTGATGGCAAGAAAACGGCCGTCTCCTCCCCCCGCTCCGCTGCCGCCGCCCGTGACCCCGCCTGCGCGGCCTGTACCCGTACGGCGTGCGCGGACATCGGTGGGCTTCACATTCCCCGATCCTGCCCCCGGACGGCCCGCGGCTTTCCTGTACTGCACTGCCGGTCCCCTCAAGGGGCGGAAGATTCCGGTGGAGCAGCCAGTCTTCCGGATTGGATCGGGGGAAGACAGTGAACTGCAGCTGAGCGATGATTACGTGTCGAACAGGCACGCTGTCATAAAGTATGACGAAGGCAGTCTTTACCTGAGCGACAGCGAATCGCGCAATGGAACCTGGCTGAATGATGCAAGACTGGACGAAACCGCCCGGGCGCTTAGTCCTGGCGACCGTATCCGGACCGGAAGATCGGCCTTCGAACTGCGAGCCCCGAGTGAGGAAGCTGCGGGCGAGGTTTACCAGAAAGATGAGGGAGAATCCCTGGTGCCATGAACCCGACCATGCCGTATCAGGGAGAATCGCATGGGTAAGGAATCCCGAGGTGCGCTCACCAGGGAATGGTCGGTAGGCGCGCGTTCGGAAACAGGTTATGTCCGTAATGAAAATCAGGACAGGATGAGTTGCGTCGGCACGCCTGCCGGTTATGCTTATATCGTATCCGATGGCATGGGAGGACATCGCGCCGGTGCGCTGGCGGCCCAAATGACGATCGAAACCTTGACGCGGGCCTTGCCCGGCATCCAGTCCATTCCATGCGCCCCTGCTCAAATAAAGCAGGCACTGGAGGAAGCTAACCGGAGAGTGTACGAGCAGGGGCATTCGGGCAATGCCGAAACGCAGGGCATGGGCGCAACCGTTGTCGTGCTGTTCGTAGCCGGCCCGCAGGCGTTGATCGCCCATGTGGGAGACAGCCGGGCTTACATCCATGCCGGTGGCACGCTGCGGCAGCTCACCAGGGACCATAGCTGCGTCCAGAAAATGGTGGATGCAGGCCTGCTTGCCGCAGCCGACGCGGCATCGCACCCGGATGCCGGCGTATTGGACCGGGCAATCGGGGTGCTGCCGGATGTGAAGGTGGAACTTTCCGGCTGGATACCCCTGCACGGCGGCGATCGCATGCTTCTGTGCTCGGATGGCCTCCACGGATATGTCACGGACAGCGAAATCATGACCGTCCTCGAATATAAAGCCAGCCCGCAAGAGCTGACAAACCGCCTTGTCGATCTTGCGCTGCAGAAAGGGGGGGAAGATAACATTACGGTCCAGTTGCTCGAGTACGGACGCTCCCGGAAAAGTGCATGGTCGAAAATAATCCGGCGTATTGCCTGCAAAAAGACGAGGCGGGCAGCGAAAGCTTCCGGAATACAACATTCCGCACCATTCCCACTGCCTGCTTCAAGCAGGCCGATAGTGCCAATGATCAGGAATTCTGCAAATGGACTCCAGATCAAAATCTGAGGGCATTTTCGGGTGGTGGAAGAAATTTACCGGATCTGATTCGTCTGACAGTCCCCGCGTATGCGAAAAAGGACATCCGATGGATCCCAACTGGAAGATCTGCGCCTATTGCGAGGCCGAGAACCGCGCCCACCAGAAGACAGCTCAGGAACCTTCCCAACCTGTTTCAAGCGAACCACTGCAAAGGAGCACAGCCATGGAAAGAACAACCACGAAGGTAGAGGGCGCGATATCGCAAGAAGGCCAGGGAGAAACAAAATTCGATACCTCCGGCTTCAATCCATATGAGAATGCCCCGCCCCCTAGAAGACCCTCCCCCACCCATCAACGGAGACTTACCGGCGTGCTGGTCACGTTCAAGTGGAGGCTGCAAGGGGAATTGTTTCCACTATACGAGGGACGCAATGTCATCGGATCGGGCGAGACCTCCGATGTGCACGTCACGACGGACAGGATGATGTCCGGCGAACATGCCGTGATTCTCTGCCGCGCCGGCAGGGACGAATTGCATGACATGCTGAGCACCAACGGCACCTTTCTCAATGAGAAATATGTGGAAAGGGATGGCGCAGACCTGGTGGATGGTGCGTTGATCAAGGCGGGAGCCACTATTTTCGAGTTCCGGAAATTTACCAGCGGGGGCGAAAGGCGTCCGGAAGGAGAAAGAACCGGCTATTACGAGGATGAAGGCGGCAGCGGGCGATCCCGCTCCCAGGGAGAAACATCGATCTGACAATGAGGCTACGGCAAGAGGAAGCACATCTGGCGGGATTTGCGGCAATCGATGGAGGGAACATCGTGAGGATTAGCGCTGTAATGCTGTTGGCCGTGATGACGGGGTGCAGCACCATGGGGGAAAAGCCGGGAAGCTCGGGAATGGCTGCGCTGGAATGCGGCGCAGTGGGCGCCGGCCTCGCCACCGCAATATGCATCGCGGCGGGCGGCAGTGCCGCGGCCTGCGCCGGCGCCGCCGCTGGCGGTGGGGCGCTGGGAGCCGGGATCTGCTATACGTATGCCCAGAAGTATGAAAAGCGCCGCCAGGAACTCGCCGGAAAAGAGAATGACCTGGACGCGCGATTGAAATATGTGCGTGGGCTGAACGCAGACTCCGAAAAACTGAACCAGGACCTGAGCACGCGCGTAGCACAAGTCTCGAAGCGCACCGACAAGATCGTGGCTCAAATAAATGAAGGCACCATTTCCCAACAGGAATTGGTCAGGGAAAGAGAAGGACTGCTCAAGGAGGAAAATACGGCGAAAGACCAGATCGCGCTTGAGAAAAGCGCACTGGAAGACATGAAGCGGTTCCAGGTGCGCCAAGCCAAGGCAGGAAGCCAAAGCGCGGAACTGGATGCCGAAATCCGCAGGCAGGAGCATCTGCTGGCCGAAACGCAAAATGCAACCCGGGCGCTCGCGGCACAGCGCCAGCGGATATAGCCTGGATATCATGCCATTGTGGCGAATGAGATGACGGACGGAAGAGCAGGCATCGGCACATTGACAGCGGCAGCGCTTTTAGTAGCCGGGGTCGGCGGCTGCACCGTCATGCAACTCAAGAAGGACGTGGAGGCCGATGAGCTGCGGGTGGCGACCAAGGAAGAAGAGCTCAAAACCCAGGAGGCGCGGCAGGCTTCGTTGCAGGAGCAGATCGCCTCGCTGCGCAAGGACCTTGAAACCCGTCAGGTCACGATGGAAGACTTGCGGTCGCGCCTTGCTCAATTGCAGCAGGCAAACATGAATATGCATGCCCGTACCCAGGAGCAGCAGGCGCTTAAGCGCCGCCGGGAAATAAAATTGACGGCGCATCAGAAAGAACTGGCCGACATCCAGCAAAGCGACGCAACTATCGAGGAGAAGAAAAGAAAGCTGGAGCATCTCAAGGAAGAAATCAGGAAATCCCTCAATCTCCTGGTGCACTCCTGATCCGGCATGAAACAGATATGCATCCGCAAAGAAACCGCCATCCTGGTATTGATGGCGGCCTTCCTTGGCGGCTACGTTGCCGGGCCTGCTCTGCCCTGGATGAAGGAAGCAGACGTTCCGCCAGGTGCGCGGCCGTCTGAAACCAACGAACCGGCAATCAGGCACTACGCGGAAGCACTGGTTCACATAGAGCGCGACGCAATGTTTTCAACACCTGCCGACAGCCCCCAGGAAATCGTCGCTTCATCCCTGAGAGCTTATCTCGGGCAAAAAGATCCTTACTCGGATTTCCTCACGAAGGAAGAATATGCAAAATTCATGGAAGCGAGCCGCGGGGAGCAGACTGGGATTGGCATGGATATCGAAAAACGGCGCAATGGAGACATCCTCTGCTATCCCATCCCGAATGGTCCCGCCGCACAGGCGGGAGTCAAGCCGGGAGAGCAGTTGCTTTCGCTCGATGGCGTTGCCACGCGCGGGAAATCCCTTCCCGCTATCGTCTCCCTGGCTGCCGGCAGACAGGGAGTCCCCATCGTGGCCGAACTGGAGAACAGTAGCGGCAACCGCAGGCTGGTGTCCATCATTCGCGCCAGATTCTCTGCCCAGCCGGTATCGGAATATACCCATCGCTCCAGCCGCATTATCAGGCTTGCCAGCTTCACGCCCAATACCAGGCAGGAGCTCGACTACCTCGTTTCGAAACAGCGCCAGCATGACTATATCATCATCGATCTGCGCGGCTGTGGCGGAGGGGATTTTTATGCCGCGGTGGATTCGGCAATGCTCTTCCTGGCGAAAGGCGAAGAGATCGTTTCGGTAAGCGGGCGGTCCGGCAGCCAGGATTATTCGGCCACGATTTCGCATGTGCCTCCCGCGCAGCGCATTTTCCTGTGGCAGGATGAATTCACCGCCAGCGCAGCGGAGATATTCATCGCCGCGCTCACGGAAAATGATCGCGGCATTTCGGTCGGCACGGCAACTGCCGGAAAAGGAACCCGGCAGGACATCATCAAGCTGCAGGATGGCGCAGCATTGATTCTGACCACCGGGTACCTTCTGACCCCGCGGGGAGTCGAATTCGACGGCTCAGGCTTGAGACCCATGCATCAGGTCGAGGGGGATGCTCCCGATGAGGATGATTTTTTAAGCAAAACGGCGATGTTGACGGGTTGAGCGAGCCTGAAGGAATGGAGCGATGGCATGGAAAACGATGACCTGGTCGGCACGATAGTTCATGGCAGCTATGCCATCATCTCCAAGCTCGGCGAAGGCGCGATGGGAAGGGTTTACCTGGCCGAAAATGCCCTTGTGAAGGACAAGAAATACGCTATAAAAGTTCTCAAACGGGAATTGACCCGGAGTCCGAATTTCAAGCAGCAGTTCTACGATGAGGCCGCGCACCAGGCGCAGCTTTCCCATCCCAATATCGTTCAGATGTACGATTATTTTCAGGTGGGCGAGGACTATTTTCTTGTCCTCGAATACGTCGACGGCCGCTCGCTGGCCGACATGATCGATGCGCTGGATGGTCCGATGCCGGAGAAGCAGGCCCTGGCCATCTTCAAGGGCATCCTCGCGGGTCTCAATTGCGCGCACGAGAAAGCCATCCTGCACCGCGATATCAAGGCGTCGAATGTGATGGTCGATAGCTCCAATCGCGCCCTCCTGACCGATTTCGGCATCGCACGGCAGATTGGGGGCGAACATGCGGCCAATCTGGGACGCGTCATTGGCACTCCCGAATACATGAGCCCGGAGCAGTTCGTCAATTCCGACAAGATTGACCACCGGTCGGACGTGTATTCGGCAGGCATTCTCCTGTTCGAAATGCTTACCGGGCAGCTTCCATTCAAGGGCGCCACCCAGGACGTACTCAAGGCGCAGCACGTAGGCACGCCCATTCCCAATCCTCGCACGATCAATCCCAGGCTCAAAAAACCCCTGGCTGAAATGATATTGAAGGCGACCGAGAAGAATCCAGACGCCAGATATCAGGGCTGTCTCGCTTTCCTGAAAGCGATCGAATCGTATGAACGGGGCACAAGCTGGAAAATCTGGGGACTGAGCCTGTCCATCCTCCTCGCGGCAAGCATATGGTATTTTGTGCAAAACCTGAAAGCAGTCAGGACCCTGGCAACCCTTGCAACCGATAACTATGCGTTGCTGTGCCGGGAAGCGGAGATATTGAAGCGCAAGGAAACAGGCTTGCATGTCGCGTCGGAAACCGGCAACGCGGAGATGGTGGAAGCATTTTCACGACATGTGAAGGACCATAATGCGAATATCGAGAAATTTTATGAAGACTATGCCAATGCACTCCGCGAATTGGCAAAATTCCGCACAGCTACCGCACACAAGGTATTTGCCGCGCCGGAACAAATAGATGAAGCGCAGCGTGCGCGATACGAGCAGGCCGATGAATTGAAGCGGGCGCGATTCTGGGAACTCACCGGCGGGGACTACGAGAGATTCAGGAATAGCGGCGAAGATCCATCGAAGGCAGCGATGCTGGCGCAGTGCCCGCCCTGACGGCAGCCTGGAGCAGGGCAGCGGTCTGCCGGTCTTTCTATTCGAGATAAAAAGGAGAATTGAAATGGAACTGCAGGTAAAACGGACGGATTTCTTCGATAACAGCACGATAGGCGAACTGTCGGTAAACGGACAATTTGAATGCTATACGCTGGAAGACAAGGTCAGGCCGGTCAAAATCAAGGGAGAGACTGCGATTCCGGCCGGACGCTATGAGGTCATCATCAACTACTCCCAACGTTTCGATCGTCTGCTCCCGCTTTTGCTCAGCGTCCCCAATTTTGAAGGCGTGCGTATCCATCCCGGCAATACAGCGGCCGATACCGAGGGGTGCATATTGGTGGGTGTGACGAAAGAGCAGGAATTCATAGGTCAAAGCAGGGTGGCGTTCGAACAGCTTTTCGCCAAGCTGAAACCCGCGTCCGAAACTGAAAAGATATTCATCGAGATAGCATGAAAGTACAGGCACTCCGCCAAATCACACTGGGCTTCCTGAAAACTTTCGCTCTTGGCTTTGCTATCCTGGCTTCTTCCGGAGCCTCGGCGCAAGAGGCGCCCACCCCCTTCCTGCACGACAAGACATATATGCTTCCATCGGGGAAAAAAGTTGCAGTGAAATTCCGCGAGCGCCGCTGCGCCCCTGGCGAATGCCGCGAGGTCGACGCGGGCGTCTGGGGGATGGATGGAGGCATACCCCGATTTGTCACCGAAACTTTCTCGGTGGTCATCGACGGCAAGCAATTCCTCATTCCCGAGAAATTCTACAGGGACCTGACCAATACCACCCATCTCGCCGTTTCCGAAATGCATGAGCAAATCATCATGGAGCTCCAGGGAGGAGAAGGCACCGGTGCCTACAAGGCCAAGTTCATGCTCGGCGGCATGTGCGGATTCGAGCGAAAAATTTGCGGTGAAATATGCAATGAAATCTGGGAACAAAGTGTGTGGCATAACTCGTTCGCATACACGTCCGATCCATTTTGCAAAAGCGGAATTCAGTGAAAACCCATTCCGCAAATATCAATCGAAACTCGACAAGGAGACCCGGCCATGCCGAATCACGTTTGTAATGGCGCAACGCTGACATGCAGTTTCGGGCTCGCACCGAGTCAGCTTGCCGTATTGCCCGTCAACAGGATGATGACAAGCAGCCAGCCCGCAGCCACCATCATGGATTACAAGCCCATGGTAAATATCCTCCCCTTTGGCGCATGTACCAGTCTCGCCAATCCGGCCGTGGCCGCAGCCACATCCGCGGCTTTTGGCGTGCTTACCCCGCAACCCTGCATCCCCTTCACGGCGGCCCCCTGGGTGCCGGGCGCCGCAACTGTCCTGTTGGGAAATCAGCCCTCCCTGGATAATGTCTCGACGCTCAATTGCGTCTGGGGAGGAATCATCCAGGTTGCCGCTTCCGGACAATTCAAGGAACTCATTCCATAGTATTGAACCTGGCTGTATTCGAACCGCCCCGAAAAGCCATCCACCTCTTTCGCGTTTCCCTTTCCCATGTTCCTCCAGTTTTCTTCTCTGACGGGCATGCTTCTTCCCGGATACTCCGTTCCCCCCGGCATTTTGTACGTTACCGCACAGACCGGGAAGACAGGGTACGAGATTCTCAATTCCCTATATTTAATATAGGTATTAGCGCGCTCGAACAAGGTTTTCGGAAAACACCGGTATAGGCGAACTTAAAGGGGATGGCATGAACTACGAAGAGTATGAGCCTTGCCGCAGGGGAAAAGCGGATGCGCAAAGACTGTTTGCCGCGGAAGACGGCATGGCTGAATCAGGAATCAGGACGGACAAATTTCTCCTTCTGGGCCGCTCCGAGGCCTTCATCCGCATGATTGCGTTAATCGACAAACTTGCAAAAGTGCAAGCGCCGCTACTCATCGAAGGCGAAACCGGAACAGGCAAGGAAATGGCGGCACGCGCCATACATTATCGTGGAGCCCGGCGCGACCAGGCATTCGTTCCGATAAATTGTGGAGCGGTTCCGGATAATCTGGTCGAAAGCGAACTTTTCGGACACATCAAGGGCGCATTTACCGATGCCCGGATAGACCGGCCTGGCCTGGTGGAAACCGCCGCGGGAGGAACCCTGTTTCTCGACGAAGTCGATGCCCTCACGCCCCGCGCCCAGGTGACGCTGTTGCGATTTCTCCAGGATGGCAGTTACCGCCCCATCGGCGCCCGTGTAGAGCGCAAGGTGGATGTCCGCATCATCGCTGCCACCAATAGCCGCCTGGAGGATCTGGTGAAAACGGGGGCTTTCCGCCCGGATTTACTGTACAGGCTGCGAATTCTCGGGATGAAGCTGCCGCCGCTTCGTGAGCGGGAAGATGACGCCGCATTATTGGCGAATGCCTTTTTCGAGCGCTGCAAGCAGCAGTTTCCCTGTAATGCCAGGGAGATCGATGAGCGGAGTTGCAACTGGTTCCGAAGCTATCCCTGGCCGGGGAATGTCCGCGAACTGGAGGGATTGGTATACCGCCAGGCGGTCATCTGCGATGATACCACGCTGCGATTGACATGCCCCGCCGGAGTCGACTCCGGAGTTGAGGATGGAATCGGCCACCGCATGTCCAACCTATGCACACACAGCTATTCCACCTACTCGTCGGCGAAATCCGCGGCACTGGAACAATTTGAACAGGAATATCTCAGCCGTTTGATGACGCGAGCACATGGCAATGTCAGCCAGGCTGCCCGTCTCGCAGGAAAGGAGAGGCGCGCGCTGGGCAAACTGTTAAAAAAGCATGGAATCAGGGCGCGCGAGCTGTGACAAAACTGACCCAGGTGGGTGATATTTGGCACACTTGCCAGAACCCGTTAAACAGGCCCCGCACCTGGGTTTGTTCAGGTGATCGCTTCCCGGTTCGGCATCCGGACACGCATCCCTCTCGCATGAAAAAACTGATGTCCCGCTTTGTCAACGCATGCAGCTGCCAGGCAGTTTCTTATTCAAGGGCACAATTTTTGCTTCTGTATTGAACAGATCAATTGCATATCATCGCACGTTCAAGGAAGCAATGCCGATGACACCCGAGAGGACGAAGTCCGAACCCGGACCGTATACAGGTACGGATCCCCGCCTGGAAATAATAGAGTATCTGCATCTGCATCCCTACGCTGCAGACACCGTGGATGGCATCATCCACTGGTGGCTCTCCCGCCAGCGATACGAGACGGCGAAGGCGGTGATACAGCGCGCCCTCGACGACCTGGTGAACCAAGGCGTCATCGATTGCGTGCAAGCCGCGGACAATACCAGGGTTTTCCGGCTATCCCTGGATCGCAAATCGCAGGAACCGCCGAGGAATGAGTAGAGAAGATAAAAAAGAATCAGGAAGCACTGAATAAATCCTCGCTAATACGGCGGAGATTTGTTCAACGCTTCCTTAGGAGATCCGCTTAGCCTCTGCGCCAGCTGGTGCCTTGAGGACCATCTTCGAGAACGATGCCTGCCTCGAGCAATTCCCTGCGAATACGATCCGCCTCCCCGAAATTCCTGCTCGTCCGCGCAACGAGGCGTTGCTGGATTAACTCATCCACGCGCTTCGGATCCAGGCCGGTGCCGCAACCCGTCGCCTCCTGCAAGTAATGTTGCGGATCCTGCTGCAGCAATCCCAGTATTCCCCCCAGGGTTTTCATTAAGACGAGATCCTTGCCCGACCCGGTTCTATTGGCCTCGCTGGCTAGCTCAAACAGCACGGCGATGGCATCGGAGGTATTGAAATCATCGTTCATCGCATGCCGGAAGCGCTGCGCATACGGCTGCTCCCAGTCCGGCTCCGCCGTGACGCCTTGCGCTTCGACCGCCTTCAGTGCCGTGTAAAGCCGGTCGAGCGCGCGCCTGGCGTCTTCCAGATTCTGGTCGGAATAATTCAACGGGCTGCGGTAATGTGCCCGCAGGATAAAAAACCGCACCACCTCCGGCTGATATCGGGCAAGAATCTCGCGCACGGTAAAGAAATTTCCCAGCGATTTCGACATTTTCTCGTCGTCGACCCGAACAAAACCATTATGCATCCAGTAATTGACGAAAACATGATCGTGCGCGCCTTCGCTTTGCGCTATTTCATTTTCGTGATGGGGAAATTGCAGGTCCTGTCCACCGCCGTGTATGTCGAAATGCCAGCCCAGGCAATGTTCGCTCATGGCGGAGCATTCGATATGCCACCCTGGCCTGCCCATGCCCCACGGCGACTCCCATTGCGGCTCTCCAGGCTTGCCTGCCTTCCAGAGCACGAAGTCGAGCGGATCCCGCTTGTGCACGTCTACGCCGACCCGTTCACCCGCGCGCAGATCATCCAGCGATTTACCCGAGAGCTTGCCATAATGGGGAAATTTGTGCACCGCGTAATACACATCGCCGTTATCTGCGCAATACGCAAGATCCTTTTCGAGCAATGCGCGAATCATGGCGACCATGTGCGCCACATGATGCGTAGCTCGGGGTTCGCACGTGGGCGCAAGCACGCCCAGAGCAGCCGCATCTTCCTCCATTGCCCGGATAAAGCGGTCCGTGAGAACTTCGATCGGCTCGCCGTTCTCAAGCGCCCGCCTGATGATCTTGTCGTCGACATCGGTAATGTTGCGCACGTAGGTGACATCGAAACCGCTTGCCCGCAACCATCGCACCACCATGTCGAACACGACCATCATGCGCGCATGGCCAAGATGGCAATAATCGTAAACGGTCATGCCGCAGACATATATTCCGACCTTGCCGGGTACTATGGGCACAAAGTCCCGTTTTTCTCTGACAAGGGAATCGTGGATTTTGAGCATATGGCGAGATTGTGGACTGAGCAGGCTTCTTGTTAGAATTTTGGGGTAGAATCCGGGGAAATATTGAGGTACCTTGAAGTCATGCTCAGACGCGACGCCAGGGAATCCGGCGGCCGCCAAAGCGGGATGCGGAGATCGGCACGTCGCTCCAGCCTGGCGAAGCAGTCCTTCCGGAAGCAATGTTCAATGCGGCTTGCAGCAATATCAAACCCCCTCCGCGCATGTCTCCAGCACAGGAGGCCGAGCCGCGATCTCGCCATTTCCTGCTGGCCATTCCGGTCCAGGAAATAATTCCTTCCGCACCAAGCCTTGGTCAGGAGCTTTCTTCGACACCCCATGAACAAGAGGGGCAGTATAGCATAATGAAAACACGTAATTTTCACCGGATAAACGTACCCATGGCCATTGCTGCCTCGGTTGCCGTCGCGCTGCTGGCGGGACCCGCTGCGTTCGCCGATGAAAATGAGGACGTTTCCAAACTGTACAAACAGGGAAGCCTGAGCAAGGCGCTGGAGCGGGCGGACGCTTATCTCGCATCTCATCCCAGGGATGCGCAAATGCGTTTCCAGAAAGGGCTGATTCTAACTGAGCAGAACGAGACCGATGATGCGATAAAAATATTTTCGGCACTGTCCGAGGATTATCCGGAACTGCCGGAACCCTACAACAACCTTGCCGTGTTATATGCCAGCCAGGGTGATTATGCCAAGGCGAAGACAGCGCTGGAAATGGCGATGCGCACCCACCCCAGCTATTCCACGGCACATGTGAATCTGGGCGACATTTACGCGAAAATGGCGAGCCAGGCTTATGGCAAGGCTCTACAGCTCGACAAGGAAAATACTACGGCCCAGACCAAGCTTGCCATGATAAAGGATCTGTTCACGCCGGGCAGATCCAGGGAAAGCCAGACGGCATTGGCGATGTCCGGTGGTGGCGCAGCTCCCGCCGTCACGGAAGAAATTACAGATAAAGCACCAAAAAAAGTAGCAAAAAAGGTCCCAGAAAAAATCCCGGAAAAAGTACCGGAAAAATCATCGGGCAATGCCTTCGGGAAAACAGCAGAAAAAACACGGGAACAGCAGGCTCCGGGGAAACCCACCCTTGCGGAAAAACCAGCGCCGGAAAAACCCGCTCCTGCGGATGATTCCGATAAAATCCTCGAAGTCCTCGAAACCGTGTCCTCCTGGGCAAAGGCTTGGTCCGACAAGGACGCCGCCCGGTATCTCGGGTTTTATTCCAGCAATTTCCATCCTCCGCATGGAACCTCCCGCGCCGCCTGGGAGAACCTCCGGAAGGAGCGTATTGACAAGCCGAAGTCGATTCATGTATCAATCATCCATCCCACCGTCAGCTTTAAAGACGCGAGACACGCCAGGATCCGCTTCAAGCAATTGTATCATTCGGATAATTTAAAAAAAGTCATGACATCCAAGACACTGGAAATGGTCAAGGTAGGAGAAAAATGGCTGATTCAGCAAGAATCGGCAAGCAAATGATGCGCTGCGACAGTATGGCTGATCGCAGGCACAGCCAGTTCGGTTTGGCGGTTTCCACCATATTGGCGGTCTTCTGCCTTTCGCCAGCTGGCGCTTTATCCAGCGATAGCTTCGGAGCAACCCCGGCTCCGGCGAGACCGGAAACCATGCTCGTCAAGAGTCTGCAGGAAATCGCGGAAAACCGGATCGACTCCGCGCTGAACGGTATCGAACAGCTTCTCAAGGCCAATCCCAATTTCCGGCTTGCCCATTTGATCAAGGGAGATCTGCTCCTCGCCCGTGCCCGGCCCATCAATAACATTGGCGAAATGCAAGGAGTTTCGCAGCAGCATATTGATGAGCTGCGAGAGGAAGCGAAGGCCCGGATGCAGCACTATCAGGATCCGGTGCCGCTCGACAAGGTTCCCCGGTTTCTGCTGCAGATGCAGTCCGAACAAAAATATGCCCTGGTCGCGGATACGCACAGAGCCCGGCTTTACATATATCGGAATGTCGGCGGTGAAGCCCATTATGTTGCCGACTACTATATCAGCACTGGCAAGAATGGCTCCCAGAAGCTGAGAGAAGGAGACAAGAAAACGCCTATTGGTGTTTATTTCGTCACGGCCAATCTGCCCCGCCAGAAACTGGCCGACTTTTACGGAAGCGGTGCATTTCCTATCGATTATCCCAATGATTGGGATAAACGCCACGGACGCAATGGTTCTGGAATCTGGCTGCATGGCACGCCTTCGAATACCTATAGCCGCCCGCCCCGAGCCAGCGACGGTTGCGTGGTGCTCGCAAACCAGGATCTCGATGCCGTGGGGGCGACACTGCAAGTCGGCGTTACACCCGTCATCATCAGCGACGGGATGGAATGGGTCAAGCCGTCTGAAAGTCTCCCCTTGCGTGAGAAACTATCTCGTTACCTGGAAAATTGGCGCCAGGACTGGGAAAATGGCAATATTGATGCTTATATCCGGAACTATGGGCAAGACTTCGCCAGCGGGAAGCAAAACCTGGATGAGTGGATAAAGCACAAGCGCGAGGTAAATGCAGCCAAGCCACGGGTGAAAGTAAAAATCAGTAATGTGGGTATGTTTTCGTATCCGGGCAGGGACGATCTCGTTGTAGTCAACTTCGACCAGGAATATTCAGGCGACAACCTTTCCAGAAAAATGAAAAAACGGCTATATTGGAAAAAAGAAGACAAGACGGGGCATTGGAAAATCGTGCACGAAAGCGCGGTCTGCCGAGCCGGCAAGATTGATATGTTATTCTTTTCAGGGGAACCATGCACATCACCAGGCACATCATGAAGCTTATCCCGGTCCTGCTGCTTCTTTGCAGCACGGCATCCTCCGTTGCCGGCGAAATCACGCATCCCCAGGTCGAAATAAAGACCAATCTGGGCAGCATGATACTGGAACTGTATCCTGACAAGGCGCCGAAAACCGTTGAGAATTTTTTGCAGTATGTAAAGGACGGCTATTATGCCGGAACGATTTTCCACCGTGTCATTCCCCGGTTCATGATCCAGGGCGGCGGAATGGATAAGGAATTCAGGCAGAAACCCACAAGACAACCCGTCGGGAACGAAGCGGCCAATGGCCTGAAAAACGACATTGGCATGGTTTCCATGGCACGAACCTCCGATCCGCATTCGGCTTCGTCGCAATTTTTTATCAACGTCGCCAATAATGCATTCCTGAACCATACGGCGCCCACTCCGCAGGGCTATGGCTATACCGTATTTGGCAAGGTGGTGAAGGGAATGGATGTCGTCAACAGGATCGCCGGGGCGCCCACGGGACCGGGAGGCCCCTTTCCGGCAGATGTGCCGCGCTCGACGGTGATCATCGAGGATGCGCGGCTCCTCCCGGAATCCCCGCAGCGGGCGGGCACTCCCGGGGAAACCAGCAGTAAGACAAATCCGTAAAAGGGAAAAATATGATCAAACTTGAAACGACTCTCGGCGATATCACTCTCGAGCTCGACAGCGAAAAAGCGCCGCTCACCGCGAAGAACTTTCTGGAATACGTAAACAGCGGCCATTATGACAACACCGTGTTTCACCGGGTCATAGATGGCTTCATGATCCAGGGAGGAGGATTCGAACCGGGCATGAAACAGAAGCAGACCCGCGCCCCAATTCAAAATGAGGCTGCCAACGGCCTCAAAAATGAAAAATATACCATCGCCATGGCCCGTACGTCCGACGTACATTCCGCAACCGCGCAGTTCTTCATCAACGTCGCGGATAATTCCCCCCTGAATCATGCTTCACCCACGCCCCGCGGCTTTGGTTATTGCGTGTTTGGCAAGGTCGTGGATGGCAAGGACGTGGTGGACAAGATCAGAAAGGTAAAGACAGGCAGCCGAAGCGGTCATCAGGATGTTCCGCTGGAAGACGTGGTAGTGCGTAAAGCCTATGTGGTTTGAAGCGCATCTTGCAGAGTTCTAGGGAAACGCTGAATAAATCCCCGCTGGCGCGGCGGTGGCTTTGCGGGATGGGATGCGCGAAAGGCGACGACGCGAATGGTGCGACCGCGCAGGGCGGAGCAGTGTCTTCCGAAGGAAGATGCGACCCCGTAGCGGGATGCCTGCGCCCCAACAAAACTGTGGTGCGGTCGAAGCATCCCCTCCGCTGCCCGATCCCCGCTCTGCGGGGCCCCTCGGGCCACGCTCCGGGGCGCTCCTTCGCCAGGAGCCTGACAAGGCAGACCGCTCGCAAAGCCCCGCCCCATAAGGGTTGTGGTAAAATCGGGCGAGACCGCGCAGGGCGGAGCAGTTTCTTCCAGAGGAAAATGCGACCCCGTAGCGGGCTGCTGGCGCCCCATGTATACTTTAGCGCGGTCTGGCATCCCCGACGCTGCCCGATCCCCGCTTCGCGGGGCCCCTCGGGCCACGCTCCGGGGAGCCATGGCGTTGCGCTCCTTGGCATCGTAGTCCCAGCTACGACCTGCGTCGCGCGCCTTATGATCATCCCGATTTTACCAGCACCGCGCTCAGTGGGGATTTGTTCAGCGCTTCCCTAGGATCGTCTTGATGTGGGCTCGCCGGTAGACAGAACAAGGATACATGCAATCGACACCCGGCACCTCCGGACGCCGGCCGGTCCGGAAGACTCGCCGAAGCCCGTGGGACAGGCGTGGGCTACGGGGATCATCGCCAACTTAACCCAGTGAGGAAACTATGCTCGTCTTTCGTTTTTTAGCCGCCATCGGTATCGCGTCACTTACGCTCAATGGATGCGCGACTACGACTTCCGCAGGAGCGGTGGGCGCAGACCGGTCCCAGCTGATGCTCGTCTCCTCCGACCAGCTGGAGCAAACCGCCGCGCAAGGTTATACCAAGCTGAAGAACGACTCCACGCAAAATGGAACGCTCAACAAGGATCCCAAAATGCTGGCGCGATTGCAGGCCATTGCCCGCCGGATCGAACCCCAAACTGCCGTGTTTCGCAAGGATGCGCCTGGCTGGAAATGGGAAGTGAACATAATCGACAGCAACGAGCTGAACGCCTTCTGCATGCCAGGGGGGAAAATCATGTTCTACTCCGGGCTGATCAACCAGTTACAACTTACCGACGCGGAAATCGCGGTAGTGATGGGACACGAAATAGCTCATGCGTTACGCGAGCATTCGCGGGAACAGGTATCCCAGGCGATCGCAGCCCAGGCCGCGCTGGGCCTCGGATCTGCGGCGCTCGGCCTCAGCCAGAATACCGCAGCGCTGGCCAATGTCGGTTATGAAGCCCTTATTGCAACCCATTTCAGCCGTACGGACGAGGCCGAGGCAGACCGCATCGGCCTGGAACTGACCGCGCGCGCGGGCTATAACCCTCGCGCGGGAGTAACCTTATGGCAAAAAATGATGAATGCCAACCAGGGCGGACAGCCACCCGAATTCCTCAGCAGCCACCCTGCCGACTCCTCGCGCGTCCAGCAGATCGAATCATTGCTTCCGGTCGTCACGCCGCTGTATAACGCGTCGCGACGCTAGCAGCGACAGGGTGCCGGACCGCGCCAAAATACTGTCGGGGCGGGCGCCTGCAAATCTGCTATGGGGTTGCTTCCCTAGGTGGCTGCCAGACCTCTCGCCAGATCCGCCTGGATATCCTTCGCTGCTTCCAGCCCCACTGCGATGCGCAGCAGACCGTCCGTAATTCCGGCTGCGTCCCGGCTTTCCTGGCTGATGCGGGCATGGGTAGTGGTGGCGGGATGCGTCAAGGTGCTCTTGGTATCGCCCAGATTGGCGGTAATCGAAATCATGCGGACGGAATCCACCACCCGCCAGGCTGCATCCTTTCCATTCTTCAATTCGAAGGACACAATGCCCCCGCCAGTTTTCTGCTGGCGCCGCGCGAGATCGTATTGTGGATGCGACACCAGGCCGGGGTAATGAACTTTTGCCACGCCTGGCTGCGATTCCAGCCAGCGTGCAATCTCCAGCGCGTTGCTGGAATGCGCCTCCATGCGAATCTTCAGCGTTTCCATGCCTTTCAATATCACCCAGGCATTGAAGGGGCTCAGGCTCGGCCCGGCAGTACGCAAGAAACCGAATATCCCCTGCTCCATCACCAGGTCCCGGCTTCCCAGCACAGCCCCGCCCAACACCCTTCCCTGGCCTTCCAGATATTTTGTCGCGGAATGGATTACCAGATCCGCACCCAGTTGCAGCGGCCTTTGCAGCGCCGGGGAACAAAAGCAGTTGTCCACCGCGAGCCAGGCGCCCGCCTTTTTTGCAACGGAAGCCAGCGCGCCAATATCCGAAATTTCGGTGAGCGGATTGGATGGCGTTTCCACGAATAATAATTTCGTGCCGGGCCTCATCGCCGCTTCCCATTGGGAAATATCCGTAGCGGAAACAAATGTCGTCTCGATGTTGAAGCGCTTGAGAATATTGGTGAAGAGATTCACGGTAGCGCCGAACAGGCTGCGCGATGCGATGATATGGTCGCCGGCGGAGAGCAGGCCCATCGCACACGCAAGAATTGCCGACATGCCTGAAGAAGTGGCCACGCACGCTTCAGCACCCTCGAGCGCGGCCAGGCGTTCTTCGAAAGCGGTAACCGTGGGATTGGTGAAGCGCGAATAGATATTTCCGGGTTCCGTGCCGGAAAAACGCGCTGCGGCCTGGGCGGCATTCTCGAATACGAAGCTCGAAGTCAGGTACAACGCTTCCGCATGCTCATTGAACTGGCTGCGATGAATACCCGTGTGCAGCGCCAGGGTCTCCAGCTCGAAATCGTCAGACATCAGGATCTCCTTCCCAATAAAAAAACCCGTCCAGCATTTGCTAAAACGGGTTTCCCGCTTTAGCCGAATTTATAACGCGCCCGCAAGCTGAATATCAAATCGGCGCAAGATCGAAACTACACTTCCCCATTCTTTTTGTCAAATTGCTGCGATATGGCTTCCCGGAAAATTTCTGTGCCGCCGGCAATCATGCACAAAGCGAAGCAGCGATCGAAAGGATCTTCGCATGATGCCCGCAAGGCAACCGCCTCAAACGGGGAGTGCGGAAGCCATTGTTCACATCAGCAGAGCTTGTTCAGTGCTTCCTTAATCCACCGCCGCCAGGTTCAAATCCAGCTGGCTGCTGGCGCCAGTGCTCGTCAATGGCATGCCACTGCCCCGCTGCGCCTCCAGTATGGCAAGATACTCTTCCGTGATATCACCGGTGATATAGCTGCCGTCGAAGCATGAAGTTTCATAATGGGAAATCGAAGGATTGAGCCTGGAGACATCTTTCACCAGCGCATCGAGATCCTGGTAAACCAGGTAATCCGCACCGATTTCCCGGCAGATTTCATCATCATCCCTGCCAGTGGCAATGAGCTCATGGCGTGTAGGCATGTCTATCCCGTAAACGTTGGGAAACCGCACCGGCGGCGCAGCGGATGCGAAATACACCTTGCTCGCCCCCGCGCCTTGCGCCATCTGGACAATTTCCCGACTGGTCGTGCCGCGCACGATTGAATCATCCACCAGCAACACATTCTTTCCGCGAAATTCGACGCTCATCGCATTGAGTTTCTGGCGAACGGATTTACGCCGCTGCTGCTGTCCCGGCATGATGAAAGTCCGTCCTATATACCGGTTCTTGACAAAACCTTCCCGAAAGCTGACACCCAGGCGATTGGCAAGCTGCAAGGCGCTAGGCCGGCTGGAATCAGGGATGGGGATGACCACATCGATATCCAGATGCCGCATGGTCCTGTTGATCTTGTCGGCCAGGCTCTCACCCATGTTGAGCCGTGTTTCGTATACGGAAATACCGTCCATTACCGAGTCTGGGCGAGCCATGTAAACGAACTCGAAGATGCAGGGGTTATGCACAGGTGCGGCAGCGCATTGCTTGTTGTAAAAATTACCTTTCTCGTCGATGAAAATCGCCTCCCCTGGAGCGACATCGCGTATCAGATGGAATCCCAGCGTGTCGAGCGCGACGCTTTCGGACGCCACCAGGTACTCTGTCCCGAACTCGTTCTCCGCGCGGCCGAATACCAGTGGTCGAATGCCATGGGGGTCGCGAAAAGCCAGCAAACCATAGCCGGCTATCATGGCCACTACTGCATAAGCGCCCCGGCAGCGGCGGTGCACCCCCGAAACCGCATCGAATATGGCGGCTGGATCGAGATGATAGTTTTTCGTACTCCTCTGCAGCTCATGAGCCAGCACATTGAGCAAGACTTCCGAATCGGAATTGGTATTGACGTGACGCAAATCTTCTCGGAACAATTCCTGGTTGAGCTGGACGGCGTTCGTGAGATTGCCGTTGTGGCCCAGAACGATCCCGAACGGAGAATTTACGTAAAACGGCTGTGCTTCGGCTGGGGATTCGGACGATCCGGCAGTTGGGTAGCGTACATGTCCAATGCCCATGTTCCCGACCATCGAACGCATGTTGCGGGTGCGAAAAACATCCCGCACCAAGCCGTTTCCCTTGTGCATGTGGAACCTGTTATGCTGCGCGGTAACGATACCGGCGGCGTCCTGCCCCCGATGCTGGAGCACCAGCAGGCCGTCGTATAGCAACTGGTTGACGGGAGTTTGCGCAACGAGGCCAAGAATTCCGCACATAATGTTTTCCCGAGTATGCCCTAATCAATCAACTGCACAAAATCCGCAGCCCGCCATTCGCGGCGCAGTGCCAGCATGCCTTCCCGTAATGAAAACCCGGTGTGAATCCATGCGTCCTGCGCTAATTTTTCTGCTTCGATTTCGCATAGCTGATATGGCTGGACAGATCCGGCGGGAGCCACGGTATCACCATCAGTGCTGCCATTTCAAGCGGCTTGCTCAGCATCGCATTCTTCCAGGCCGGCTCCTGGGGCAAGGTAGTGAATCCCGCCGCCAGGATCGCCAGCAGCACGACAAGCAGGCCGCGCGCAAAACCGAACAGCAAACCAAAAAAACGGTCTGCAAACCCAAGCCCAGCCGTCCTCACCAGAGCCGAAATCAGCATCGTCAGCAGCCCGGCGCCCAGCAATGTGGAGAAGAAAAGCACCGCGAATGCCAAAAACACGCGTATCGATTCGCCACCGATAGAGGAAGGAATCATGGGCGCAAATCCCGATGCGAATGAATTGGCCGCCATGAATGCGGCTATCCAGCCCGCCAGCGATAGCAACTCGCGTACAACGCCGCGCATCAGGCTCAGCAATACCGATACGGCAAGAACTGCGATAACGCTGTAATCTAAAATGGTCATGCTACACGAAACGGCGCCCCGGATCTGACGGGTTATCTATCTATCACCACTCCCTCGAATCCCAGTTTCCTGAGCCTCTCGCGAGCAGCCTCCGCTTCCTCCCGCGTCTGGAAAGGACCGACGCGAACACGCGTTATCTCGCCGTCATCCGCTTCCTTCCTGCTGTCCAGCCCGCGCGATCCCGTCCCCTTGCCTGTCTTTATGGTTTCGGTATAGCCCTTGACATCCTTCTCTTTCGAGATCAGGCTCTGCAGTTGCCGCTGCGCCTTGGCGGGATTCGCAAAAGCGCCCAACTGCACCACGAACATATTGGCGGCGATGGAACTTGTCCGCGCGCTCTCCGCGCCTGGCGCGATCTCCGGCGCGGGACTGTTCGCCGCCGGCTTACCCTTTTCCGCTACCTGGGCCGGGGGCTGCACCTTTTCCGCTACCTGGGTCGGGGGCTGCACCTTTTCCGCTACCTGGGTCGGGGGCTGTATGGGCTTGCCTGGCTGGAGCACAGCAGCCTCCTGACGCCGGGACTCGGAAGTTCCGGAATCCGGAACCCCTGCGGAAGGCGTCTGGGGGGAGTTTGCCGCTTCAGGCGGGAACTCGTCAGCTGTATCTTCCGAAGGAATGCGGATTTCGATTTCTTGATTGCGCTGCTCCGGCTTGTTGTCCAGTACCATAGGCAGGACGACGACTGCCACCGCAACCAGCACTATTGCCCCTATGAGCCGCCTTCTGGCCCGTTTCCGGAGCTGAATTTCATCTTCACTGAGAGTCTTAGCCATCAGATTGGAACCCGCCATGCACACCCGGCCGCTCTCGATAGCGCAACACGTCGGCAACGGTATGGAATGAACCGAATACGCAGATTCTATCATTTCCGCCAGCCTGCTCACAGGCATATGCGTACGCCGCAGCCGGATCTGAAAATGCAAGCATGGTCTTCCCTGCCTCCTTTATTCCCGCAGCTGCCAGCGCCTCCGCCACCTCGTCCGCGGAAGCGCCGCGCGGCGCATGAATATCCGCTGTCAACCATACGTCCACCCTTTCCAGAAGCGCGCGTCCTACGCCAGCGATATCCTTGTCCTTGAGCATCGCGAATACGGCATAGGTAGTCCGGTAGCTTCCCATTCTTGCCAGATTGCCGGCAAGCGCTTCAGCAGCGGCAGGATTGTGCGCAACATCCAGCACCGTCGCGGGCCGTCCGGCTAAAACCTGGAACCTCCCGGGCCAGTTGACTTCCAGCAGGCTTCTTCGTATATCCCCCATCGTAACCGGAAGAATATGCCTGAGGGAATCGAGCGCCGCCAGGCAGGCGCTGGCGTTACGCAATTGATGATCGCCTCGCAGCGCCGGATGGGGGAGCGCATGCCTGCGCCCTCCCGGGCCCCAGAAACTCCATTGACTGGCGTCCGCCGAGTAACCGAAGTGCTCTCCGATATGCAGCAAATCCGCCTCGATCGAGCTGGCGTAACGGCCGATGCTCGCGGGAATATCCGGCTCGGAACAGATCGCCGCCTTTCCTCTCCTGAAGATTCCTGCCTTTTCCCACCCGATTTTCTCGCGCGTATCGCCAAGATAATCCATATGATCGAGGTCGATGCTGGTCAGCACTGCGCAGTGAGCATCAAAGATATTCACCGCATCCAGCCGGCCACCCAGCCCCACTTCCAGAATGGCCACATCCACGCCTGCCCGGCTGAAGAGCTGCATTGCCGCCAGCGTGCCGAACTCGAAATAGGTCAAGGACTCGCCGCTGGCTATCCGCGCCGCCTCTACCGTCTGGAATGCGTCGCATAGCTGCTCGTCTCCCGCTTCCCGCCGGTTGATACGCACGCGCTCGTTATAGCGCAGCAGATGCGGCGACGTGTAACATCCCACTGCATATCCAGCGCTGCTCAATATGGCTTCCATCATGGCGCATGTCGAACCTTTGCCATTGGTTCCCCCAACAGTGATTATAGGAAAAGCCGGATCGAGATCGAGACTGGATCCGACCCGTTTCACGCGTTCCAGCCCCATCTCGATAGTTCTTGGGTGAAGACATTCCAGATAACCTAGCCAATCCAGCAGCGTCTGGAATTTCGGAGCGGGTTCAATCATCCTGAATCCGCCAGCCGGACAGGGTGGATATGGATGAACGTCGAGTACCGCAGATAGTCTTTTTGGATCATATCTCTAAACTGGAAATGAGCGGCCAACTGCCGGATTTGAGGTCATGGAGCGCCACGGCTGCCGGCTTGCCGGCCGGACCAGGAACACCGGAGGAATACCAGCGGGCGGCGAAAGCGATGAGGGCAGCAAGAACGGGAAAACAATGCGGTTGCGCGCATGGCGCATCAGGGCGGCGAGACGGATGAGTGCATGAGCAATGTGCACAGGGAGGCGACCTTGTCCCGCATGCGCCTGCGATCCACTATCATGTCTATCGCTCCGTGTTCCAGTAGGAATTCGGCGCGCTGGAAGCCCTCCGGCAGGGTTTGACGCACTGTCTGCTCGATGACGCGCGGACCCGCGAAACCGATCAAGGCGCCAGGCTCGGCAATGACCACATCGCCGATAAAGGCGAAGCTGGCGGACACGCCTCCCATGGTGGGGTCGGTAAGCACCGAAATAAAGGGAAGTCGCGCCTGGCTCAACCGGGTCAGCGCTGCGGACGTCTTTGCCATCTGCATCAGCGACAGCAGGCCTTCCTGCATGCGGGCCCCGCCGCTGGCGGCAAAACATACAAAGGGCAGATGAAGATCAATGCATGCCTGGACGCCCCGGACAAACCGCTCGCCCACCACCGATCCCATCGATCCGCCCATGAACCCAAACTCGAACGCCGCTGTGATAAGAGGGATGGTTTTTACGCTGCCCTGCATGACTACCAGGGCATCATCCTCTTCGGTCTCCTTTTTGGCGGACGACAGGCGATCTGCGTAGCGTTTGCTATCCTTGAACTTCAATGGATCGAGCGGCAACACTTCCGAGCCTATCTCATGGCGTCCCTCGGTATCCAGAAACAGATCGAGCCGGACCCGGGCGGAAATCCGGTTATGATGATTGCACTTGGGGCAGACATTGAGATTGTTCCCCAGGTCGGAATAATACAGCACCGCCTCGCACGAAGCGCACTTGCTCCATAGCCCCTCGGGCACAGCCTTTTTTTCGCCACTTTCCTTGCGTTTGATTTTGGGCGGGAGAAGTCTCTGGAACCAGCTCATGGTCTTAGGGCCGTTACCTGATACAGGGTTGATTTATTCGAGATTTCGATCAGCGCCAGGTTATCGGCCGGCTATAGCCTGGCTGGCCTCGTCCATCGCTCCACGCAGGCCGGCCACCACGCGCGCCACATTCGTCAATATCTGGTCATGTGGGGAGCGTTCTATCTCCTCGACGAGCCGGCTTCCCACTACCACGGCATCGGCGATTCCCGCAATCGCCCTTGCCGTCGCATTATCGCGTATTCCGAACCCGACGCCGATCGGGATGGAAATGGATGCGCGCAACTGGCCAAGCCTGCTGGCTACTTCGTCGAGGTCGAGCGTCGGCGCGCCGGTCACTCCTCTCAATGACACATAATATACATAGCCTTTTGCCATTTTCGCCACTTGCTCGATGCGTGTCTGCGGCGTAGTCGGCGAAACCAGGAAAATGGGATCGATCTGCCAGCGTTCCAGAATAGCGACCCACTCCTGCGATTCCTCAGGGGGATAGTCCACCGTCAATACCCCATCGATTCCGCACGCTTTGGCCCTTTGCGCAAATATCTCATGCCCCATCGCTTCTATCGGGTTTGCATACCCCATGAGCACTACCGGCGTGGAATCGTCGCGCTCCCGGAACTCGCGCGCCATTGCCAGGACATCTTTCAGGCTTACATGCCGCTTCAGCGCCCGTTCGGACGAACGCTGTATGGCGGGGCCATCGGCCATGGGATCGGAAAAGGGAACACCCAGCTCGATGATATCCGCGCCGGCTTCCACCAGCCCGTGCATCAAAGACACCATGATGGCGGGTTCGGGATCGCCGGCGGTGATAAAAGGAATCAGAGCCTTTTTATGCTGCTGGTGCAACCGGTCGAGAGTGGCGGAAATTCGGGACATGGAATGTACGGGCCGGTCAGAGCATGATTTGAGAGGCTTGCGCCACCGTGCCCATATCCTTGTCACCCCTTCCCGACAGGTTCACCAGCAAGAGCTGGTCCCGGCCCAGCGTTGGCGCAAGCTGGGCGGCATAAGCCAACGCATGGCTGGATTCGAGGGCAGGAATGATGCCTTCATAATGACAAAGGGAATGGAATGCTGCCAGCGCTTCGCTATCGGTTATCCCGACGTATTCCGCGCGCCTGCTGTCCTTGAGCCAGGCATGCTCGGGGCCGACGCCCGGATAATCGAGGCCGGCAGAAATGGAATGCGTCTCGACGATCTGCCCATTGTCGTCCTGGATCAGATAAGTGCGGTTCCCATGCAGTACACCGGGCCTTCCTCGTGTCAGCGTCGCGGCGTGCTGGCCGCTTTCGATCCCGAGTCCCGCCGCCTCGACGCCTATCATCCGGATATCACCGTCCAGATAAGGGTAAAACAGGCCGATGGCATTGGATCCCCCGCCCACGCACGCAATTAGCGCATCGGGTTGCCGCCCATATTCCTCCTGCATCTGCAGCATCGCCTCGCGTCCGATGATCGCCTGGAAATCACGCACCATCATGGGATAAGGATGAGGTCCCGCCACGGTGCCAATGATATAAAAAGTATCCTCGATATTAGTCACCCAGTCGCGCATCGCCTCATTCAGCGCATCTTTCAGAGTGCGGGAACCGGATTCGACCGGCACCACCGTGGCACCGAGCAATTTCATCCGGTAAACATTGGCGGACTGGCGGGCAACATCCACCGATCCCATGTAAACCACGCACTTCATTCCATAGCGCGCAGCCACCGTGGCGCTCGCCACGCCATGCTGGCCCGCACCTGTTTCGGCAATGACGCGCGACTTGCCCATGCGCCGCGCGAGAAGCGCCTGCCCGACCGCATTGTTGATCTTGTGGGCTCCCGTATGATTCAGGTCTTCCCGCTTGAGCAGAATCTGCGCGCCTCCCAGGTGGGCCGACCACCTGCTTGCATGATAGATGGGCGTAGGGCGGCCAACGTAATGCTTCAGCTCATGGGCAAGTTCGGCCTGGAATTCTGCATCGTTCCGGGAAAGCTCATATTGCGCGCGCAACTCATCCAGCGCAGCAATCAGCGTCTCGGCGACAAAAATTCCCCCATACGGACCGAAATGGCCGTATCTGTCGGGCAGATCATAAACTCTCACTGGCTCGAACTCCTCGCATGAAAGCGGCGATCTTATCGGCATCCTTGATACCCTTGGATGCCTCCACGCCGCTGGATACATCCACCGCCCATGGTTGAATCCGGCTGATCGCGAGCGCGACATTCTCCGGGCGCAACCCTCCGGAGAGGATCAAGGGCAGGCTTACATCACGTGGCACCAGGTCCCAGTCGAACCCCTGTCCGGTACCGCCGGGCTCGCCTTCCACAAACGTGTCGAGCAACAATCCTTTTGCGCCGCTATGACGGGTCGCGTATTGTATCAAATCTACCCCTTGCTTGACGCGAACAGCCTTTATATAAGGCAACGAAAATTGCCGGCAAAAATCGGGAGATTCCACACCGTGAAACTGCAGAAGATTCACGCCTGCGCGAGAGGATGTCTCAACCCAACTACGGTCGGGATCGACATAAACGCCCACTGCGGTGATGAATGCGGGCAACAGGGAAATGATTTCTCGTGCCTTATCCGGTGAAATATATCGCGGGCTTCGCTTCCAGAATACGAATCCGATGGCGGTAGCGCCCAGGCGAACTGCCGCCTGCGCATCCTCGGCGCGAGTGATGCCGCAAATCTTTACTGGTGTAGCCATAATGAATCACGTCCTCCATCGATACCTGCCTACGGCGCTTTCCGGCCAATGATGCATCCCGGCCCCGGACCAATCCATCGGGGAGCAAGAGCGATCCGGAGCACCGCTCACCCGATGCCGCCGGGCAGGCTTGGCTCCCGGGAGCTTGTAGGCAATGACCTGTTCGACTTTTGCAGTACCGCCGCCAGTGGCGGTTCGATGAATTCCGGAACCTGCCATCTGGCATCATAGCCGATGCCCGCCAGATACAGGCCGGCTGCCGGAAAAGTGGGAGCGGCAAGTTCACGCCTCCGCCGGGCCAGCACTTCCGCCATCCATGCCGGGGGATATTTGCCCTTCCCCACGTAAACCAGCGAACCGACAATATTGCGTACCATATGATGCAAAAAAGCGTTGGCGCGTACTTCAAACACAATGATATCGCCATGCCGGGTGATTTCCAGCTTCGTCAGCTTGCGCACGGGCGACTTCGCCTGGCATTCAGCGGCACGAAACGCGCTGAAGTCATGCTCCCCCAGCAGAAACCCGGCCGCGGAACGCATGGATTCGAGATCGAGCGATTGATGAAACCAGCCCATCTTGCCCTGGTTGAGTGCCGGCCGTACCGGATGGGCGAGCAACAGGTACAGGTAGCAGCGCTCAGTGGCGCAGTAGCGTGCATGAAAATCGGGCGGCATTGGCAAGGCCCATAATACCGCAATACTGTCCGGCAGAAATGCATTGACTCCCCGTATCCACGCATTCATGGGCCGCTTCGCTTCGGTGTCGAAATGCACCACCTGGAATACGGCATGCACGCCAGCATCGGTGCGCCCCGCCGTCAGCACTCTGGTAGCATTGCCGGCGATCCTCGATAATGCAGTCTCCACCGCGTCCTGCACCGAGCCACCGGACGGCTGGCTCTGCCATCCGCAAAAATTGCTTCCATCGTACTCGAGAACCAGTGCGATCCTCACGCTATCCTCCCAGCATAGGCGAGGAGTTCGGCAAGGTCGGCAGGCATTCCCAGGCGATGCGTGGGCAAAATGCCCGGCCTACCACAGAAAATCCGCCAGGACCAGTGGCTGAAGAAGCATGTAAAGATATCGTCCACTCATTATCCTGAATCCGGCAGTTGGATAGCGTGGAGTGTGGTTTTTGGAGCGCAGGGTAAGGCACAACGACGCGCAATGGCCATTCCGTTCCAGGGAGTTGAAACGCAGCCATGTGCCGCAAAATTCAGGATTATGGAAGCCGGCAAGCCTGGCGGGGCCTGCAAATTTGACAACAAGGCCCTGCTCGCGCCTATTGCTGGATATCTCCCTCACGCACAACCTCCTGAAGGACTCGCTCGGCAGCCTTCAATTCCGCGGTAGGCGCCCCTGTCGCGTCCAGCGGCCGCCCTCGGTTCCATTCCATCGTCTGGGTATTGACTTCCTTGTCGGCCTCCATGCGGGAGACGGCCTTGATCTCCATCACGTCCGGTATTCTTAAAATGGGTCCTGCCTTGAGCTGGTGGATATTGTTGCCCAGGAAAGCATCCCTGTTCGCACGCTGCAATGCAACCAGCATCTGGTTGAAGCTTAACCCGGGAGGAATCGCAATATGTTTTACTATCCCCCCCAGGGTATCACCCTGCTTCACGGGTCCATAGACCGTATTTTCCTTTGCGGAGAGCGTGGAATCCGACGCGCCTTCCTGCGCTCTTCTCTCCTTCGTCTTTTCCGGCAACTGCTTTCCGGGCAACCTTTCCACCCTGTCCATGGGAGCATGTCCGGATGCCGCGACAGGAGTGGACGGCGGCCTGTCGGAAGAGGGGGAAGCGGAACGCGCCGCCGAAGTCTCGTTTGCATGTGCTTCAGCCATCGGAAGCAGTACCGCGTACTCGCGCAATACGCGCCCCGAAGGCCAATTCAATTCGATCAGCATGTTCAAGAGCGGCTCGGCCACGGGTTGCGCAGAAATGACCTTGATATAGGGCTGCCCATTGGCACGAGTTTCAACGCTGGTTTTAAATGCCGAGAGAGAAGGCGAGTAATCGACATGAGCGAGGCGAAAAGTATCCCGCGAGGCCAGATGCGCATCCAAAAACAGCCGTTCTTCCACTTTCACTGCAACCAGGTCGATTTCTGCTCTGAAGGGCTGCCCCAGCGTGGAATTGAGGGTTAATCTCCCAAGCCCCGCCGCGTCGATCGCCCCGATGAAACCAACCATGGCCAGGAACAGGAATGTTTTAAAGGCAGGTTTGCGCACGACCACCCCAGGAGAAGAATCAGTCAGGCCTCCACGAGGATTCTCAGCATTCTGCGCAAGGGCTCGGCCGCGCCCCACAAGAGTTGGTCGCCAACGGTGAATGCCGACAGGTATTCTCCCCCCATTGCCAGCTTGCGTAGCCGTCCTACCGGTATCGTAAGCGATCCGGTGACGGCAGCCGGCGTCAATTCCTTCAAGGTTGTCTCGCGTTCATTGGGAATGACCTTCACCCAACTGTTGGATGCAGCAAGAATATCGTCGATTTCGTCCAGCGGAACATCCTTTTTCAATTTGACCGTCAGCGCCTGGCTATGGCAGCGCATGGCCCCCACCCGCACGCAGATCCCATCAACCGGTATCGCATGTTCTGTGCGCCCCAGGATTTTGTTCGTCTCGGACTGACCCTTCCATTCTTCCCGGGTCTGCCCGTTACCCAGATCCTTGTCTATCCATGGAATGAGGCTGCCTGCCAGCGGCACTCCGAAATTCGCGGTGGGAAAGTTGCCGTTGCGCAGCGTTCCCGCCACCTCCTTGTCGATATCCAGAATGCCGGAAGCGGGATCATCCAGCAGATCCTTCGCCACGCGATGGGCTTCACCCATTTGCAGCAGCAACTCACGCATATTCTGCGCGCCGGCTCCCGAAGCCGCCTGATAGGTCATCGCACTCATCCATTCGACCAGGTCTTCTTCGAACAATCCCCCCATCGCCATCAGCATCAAGCTCACGGTGCAGTTGCCCCCAATATAATTCTTCACGCCATCGTGCAGAGCCTGCTCGATGACCGGCAGGTTCACCGGATCAAGTATAATGACGGCGTCATTTCCCATGCGCAACGTGGAGGCCGCGTCGATCCAATGGCCTTCCCAGCCTGCCTCCCGCAGCTTGCCGAAGATCGCGCTCGTATAGTCGCCGCCCTGGCAGGAAACCAGGATATCCATCGACTTCAGTTCGTCAATGTCATAGGCATCCTTGAGCGGAGGAACTTCCTGGCCAATATCCGGAGATTTGCCGCCCGCCTGGGACGTAGTGAAAAATGTGGGCTCAACCAGCGCAAAATCGTTTTCTTCGCGCATCCGCTGCATCAGCACGGAACCCACCATTCCGCGCCAGCCGATAAAACCTGTTCGCTTCATGCTTGCACTCTCTATTATCTATTATCCCAAATCCTGCAGTTGATCACTTATTTCCAGTTTAGAGCCATGATCCACAACGGCTTTCCGCAGTACTCGACATTCACCTGTATGGTGAGTTTCTACAGAGCGGATTCAGGATCATAAGTTTGCCAGCACTGCGGCGCCCATGGCCTCGGTGCCGATCTTCCTGGTACCTGTTTCGTAGATATCGGCCGTACGGTATCCATCCGCCAATACTTTCCTGACCGCATTTTCGATCCGTGCTGCCGCCTCCTCCTGATCAAAGGTGTAACGCAGCATCATGGCTACCGAGAGAATGGTAGCCAGCGGATTGGCGATATCTTTTCCCGCGAGATCAGGCGCAGAGCCATGTATCGGCTCATACAACCCCTTATTATTTTCATCCAGCGATGCCGACGGCAGCATGCCGATGGAACCCGTCAACATGGAAGCCTCATCCGAAAGAATATCGCCGAACATATTACCCGTCACCATGACATCGAATTGCCGGGGATTGCGCACGAGCTGCATGGCGGCATTATCCACGAGCATGTGGGAAAGTTCCACTTCTGGAAACGCCTGTCCCGTCTCCGTGACAACATCGCGCCAGAGCTGCGTGCATTCGAGCACATTCATCTTGTCCACGGAGCAAAGCTTGCGATTGCGTTTCGCTGCCGCCTGGAATGCCACTCGCGCAATCCTGCGAATCTCCGCTTCATTGTATATCATGGTGTTGAAACCGACGCGCTGGCTGTCGCGCCATTCTATTCCGCGCGGCTCGCCGAAATAAATATCGCCGGTAAGCTCTCGCACGATCAGTATATCCATCCCCGCCACGATATCGGGTTTAAGCGTCGAAACAGCAGCCAGCTCGGGATAGAGGATGGCCGGCCGCAAGTTAGCAAATAAATTCAAAAACTTGCGTATTTCAAGCAGGCCTCGTTCCGGCCGCATCTGCCGTGGCAGCGCATCATACCGCGGACCGCCGACAGCACCCAGAAGGGCAGCGTCAGCGGCTGCAACAAGGCGGCGAGTGGCTTCAGGGAACGGCTCGCCCAGCGCGTCCACCGCGCATCCGCCGAGCAATCCCTGCTCCAGCTCGAATCCCAGGCCGTCGCTCCGCAGGGCTTCCAGCACCCTTACCGCCTGAGCGACGATTTCGGGACCGATTCCATCACCGGGCAATATGGCGATTTTCATTATGGACATATATAAAATGGAATAAACGGGACTGCGGGCAAGGCTGGTGATAAATCTTGCTGCTCTCCGGGCAAGTCTGCAGCATTGGCGGAAAAACTATGCTGCTGTTGCGGCCTGTCCGGCCGGAAGCCAGAATCCGGATCGAAGGATCACGACGAAAGAACAGGGCTGCGGCGGAAAAAAACAGGTCACTGAAACAGCCATGGCTGGGATGCCGCATGCCTGGCTTCAAAGGCGGCGATCTGTTCCGCATGCTGCATGGTCAGGCCAATCTCATCCAGGCCATTCAGCAGGCTGTATTTGCGAAAAGGGTCGATATCGAAGAAAAAAGACTCGCCGTGCGGGGTTCGCACCGACTGGGCCTCCAGGTCGACGGTCAACCGGTAGCCTTCGGCCGCATTTACTTCATCGAACAGTTTATCGACGACGCTCGAGTCCAGCCCAATGGCGAGCAGCCCGATCTTGAAGCAGTTATTGAAAAAAATATCGGCAAAACTGGGTGCAATGATGACCTTGAAGCCGTAATCCTGCAATGCCCAGGGGGCATGCTCGCGGCTCGAACCACAACCGAAGTTTGCGCGTGCGAGCAGTATTTCGGCTCCGAGATACCGGGGCTGGTTAAGGATGAAATCCGGATTGGGCTTGCGCCGGGAAGAGTCCACCCCTGGTTCGCCATGGTCCAGATACCGCCACTCGTCGAACAGGTTCTGTCCGAAACCCGAGCGCTTGATGGATTTAAGGAATTGCTTGGGAATGATGGCGTCCGTATCGACGTTGGCGCGGTCGAGCGGTGCCACCAGTCCGTCGCAATACAGGAATTTTTTCACGAGCTATCCGGTCGGGAGTTATTTTGCCTGGTTCTCTATTGCCTGTCCGCCGCTCTTGATATCCTTTCCGAGACCTTGCATCGTATTGCATGCCGACAAACCAAAAACAGCGATCAAGCCAAGCTCTGCTGTTAGTGTTCTCATACCCACCCCTTTTTAAAGAAAAAAAGCTCTGATGTTGCGTTTGAATTCTAATATATTTTTCGTATATCCACAAAATGCCCGGCTATCGCCGCGGCCGCCGCCATAGCCGGGCTGACCAGATGAGTGCGCCCGCCCGGGCCCTGCCTTCCTTCGAAGTTGCGGTTTGACGTGGAGGCACAGCGTTCGCCCGGCGCCAACCGGTCCTCATTCATGGCAAGGCACATGGAACACCCGGGCTCGCGCCATTCAAATCCCGCGTCCCGGAATATCTTGTCCAGCCCTTCCTGCTCCGCCTGGTATTTGACCAGACCCGAGCCTGGCACCACCATGGCCAGCTTGATGCTGGGCGCAATGCTGCGGCCTTTCACCACCTCAGCCGCCACGCGCAGATCTTCGATCCGCGAATTGGTGCAGGACCCGATGAATATCTTATCGGGATGGATATCACTGATCGGCGTATTGGGAGCAAGCCCCATATATTGCAAGGCATGCTCCATGTCATGCCGCTTCACCGCATCGGAGATCCGCGACGGATCGGGGACTTTACCATCGACGGTCGTCACCATTTCCGGCGATGTCCCCCAGGTCACCTGGGGCTTGATCGATGCCGCATCCAGTCGCACCACTTTGTCGAATGTCGCATGCTCATCGCTTTTCAAAGTACGCCAATGGGCGACCGCTTTCTCCCAGAGACCGCCTTTCGGCGCAAAAGGACGGCTTTGCAGGTACTCGATAGTGGTATCATCCACGGCGATCATTCCGGCCCGCGCGCCTGCCTCTATCGCCATGTTGCACAATGTCATGCGCCCTTCCATCGAAAGCGACCTGATGGCGCTGCCCGCAAACTCGATTGCGTAGCCGGTACCCCCGGCAGTCCCGATCTCGCCGATGATCGCCAGCGCAATATCCTTTGCCGAGATGCCATGGCCCAGCTCTCCCTCCACCAGAACCTGCAAGGCTTTGGCTTTCTTCGCCCACAGACACTGGGTAGCCAGCACGTGCTCCACCTCGGATGTGCCGATGCCGATGGCCAATGCAGCGAATGCCCCATGCGTACTCGTATGCGAATCCCCGCATACCACGGTCATTCCCGGCAATGTGGCTCCCTGTTCCGGACCGATCACATGGACGATGCCCTGCCGCCTGTCATTCATCCTGAATTCCGTGATCCCCAGTTCCTGGCAATTCTGGTCGAGCGTCTCGACCTGCAGGCGCGATATGGGATCAGTGATTCCATGAGCGCGTTCAGTAGTCGGGACATTATGATCGGCCACGGCCAGAATGGACTTCAGCCGCCACGGCTTGCGCCCGGCGAGCTTCAATCCTTCGAATGCCTGGGGACTGGTGACTTCGTGCACCAGGTGGCGATCGATATAGATGAGCGCCATTCCGTCCGGCTTGCCGGACTTTTCATGCACCACATGGCTTTGCCAAAGCTTATCGTATAGAGTCTGCATCTTCGTATTTCCCCGTTCAATGCGAAATTATCCCATATCGGCGGAGCAAGAAACAGGTCACCCTTCAAGCCGGATTCCCGTCGCCCCCGGTTTTCATTCTCCAAATTAGCGGGTGAGTTCTCTTCTCCATACTATCAAACTCAATCCGGCTAGAGCGGCGGTCGCGCTTATGGTGAAGGTGAGGCTGGGGCCCAGCCACTGCCAGCCATAACCGCTGAGTATCCCTCCCAGGGTGCCGCCGACGCCAAAAGCCAGCCCCGTATACAGCGCCTGCCCCTTGGCCTGATGGCGGCCGCTGAAGAAGCGATGAACGAGAACCATCGCAGCCGCGTGATGGGCGCCATAAGTCGCCGCGTGCAACACCTGTGCCAGAAGGATCACAAAAGGCCATTCTGTTCCCCAGCCGATCATCAGGAATCGTGCGGTCGCGCAACTGAAACTGAAGACCAGAATCTGCCTTACATCGAACCGGCGCATGAGCTGCGGCATCAGGAAAAAAATACCGATTTCGCAGGCCACGCCCGTAGCCCATAACAAACCCACGGTACTTTTGCTATAACCCTGTTCCACCAGATAAATGGAATAAAAAGTGTAATAGGGCCCGTGCGCCGCCGCCATCAGCAGGCATGCCGCGAAGAATGCGAGCACTTCTGGCCGCCGGAATATTTCACCGATAGGCGAGCCATCGCTGGAACGTACGACCGGCTGCCCGGCATCGGGAATCTGATGGGAAAAAAACAAGATGCCCAGCTTGAATCCGAGCACAGCCCATAACAAGGCCGTGATTTCCGTCGCCTCCAATAAATAGCCCACTCCAACCACGGCAAGGATGAATCCCACCGAACCCCAGCCTCGGATTCGCCCATACCTGTCGGTGCCGTGTCCGAGATAGGCGAGCGTGGTGGCCTCGATAAGCGGCAGCGAGGCGCCCCAGAAGAAACTCATCAGGGCCATGACTGCGGCAATCCAGGCAAACGATTGATCGAAAAAAATGCCGCAATAACTGATCAAACCCATTGCCGCCGCAACCTGAACGATCAAAAGGCGTTTGCCGGTGTGGTCGGCAAGCCAGCCCCAGGCCGACGGAGCAAAGATACGGGTGACATGCAATAGCGACATCAGCACGCCGATCTCGAAGGCGTTGAAGGAAAGGGACTTGAGATAAAGGCCCCAATAGGGAGAAAACGCCCCGATAAATGCGAAATGGAAGAAATAAAAACCGGAAAGACGCCAATAAGGGAGGGGTTGGGTAATGGATTGCATTTCGCGATTTTAATCTTCCGATCATCCGCATACAGCGGCTTGGGTCTTCATGCGAGAATGGGGACAATTGATAGAATGCATTCGCCCGGCCAGTCCGCTGCAGCCAGCCGCAACACCTGGAGCCACGGTGAAAGCATGGTGATCGAGCGGGGATAATCCAGGGGAACTGAGATATAGCGTGCCTGTATGCGCGTTGTGCGGGTTCACCGCCAGACCGGGCGATCTCGATCCGCGCTCTCTGCGCTTTCCGCACGGGAAGGAATTGCCGGCCATGGAATGGCTGCATCGCGCGGCGCCTCCTCCTATCGGACCGAATCAGCCTGGCAGGCGATTATAAGCATTTATCCGTCCGCTGACAGGCGGACGGATATGATCCTGCCCGCATCCGGCTGGAAGAGATCAAGACATTTCGCAACCTTGGGATTGTCTCAGGTCAATTCCATCAATGAGCAGATAAAAAACCGGATGAACGCGGCCTTTGGCCACGATTACAACTATACCTACCTATTCCCAGGCATGAGAAATGCGTACAGGCGGCGAGCAGGACCATTCGCACCGCGCTTGACTACGGCGTCGTCTATCTGATCGATGAGAGGTATTGCCGCCTGGAAGTGATGCGGTTATCGCGAAGCCTTGCCATCAGCAAGGCCGCCTTGGCTCGGGCAGTGCAAGCAGGTCCGAACAGGTGTAAGCGGACACGGAAGCGCGGGCTTTGCTGGCTTCGTAAACTGCGGATCTTCCAATTCTTCTTATGTCTGGCAGCGCACGGAGCAAGCCTCAGTCGTTCCCGATAATATCCCGATAATAAACGGGAAGCCTGCGGTTTCAGGGGGAGAAAAGCAACGCATGGCAATCTGGAATCCAGGCCTTTAATCTTGTTGAATAATTTGGGGAGAACCGGATCATGGCGGAGCTTTCCGGCCTGTCCAGGGAAGAAAACGAGAAGGATAAAGAAGGAATGCAGTCACGCGAAGCTCTGGATCTTCTGGACCTGCATGACACTCAGATGGCACTGCGCGGCGGTTCCTGCGCCACCCCCGCATCGTCCATGCGCAAGTCCTGCCGCAATGACTTCGCGCCGCAGGCGCGCTGGCAATTCTCGGGAATCCGCTTCTCTCGCGATGGAGACACTTCGTGATATCCGCAACCCAGCCTCACTCCCGATCATATACTTGCCCGACTACCAGGCCGGATATCGCCACAGACGTGCTGGAGGGCCTGTGCCGGGTTCCTAAAAGCCTGCCGCCCAAGCTGCTCTATGATGCTCGCGGCTCCGCCTTGTTTGAACAGATAACCGACCTGCCGGAGTATTACCCGACGCGGACAGAAGCCGCAATACTGGCCGCGCATGCGGAGGAGATCTGTTCAAGGCTCGAGCGTGACATTTCCGTCAGCGAGCTGGGAGCCGGCAGCGCGACCAAGACGCGGATTTTGCTGCGCTCCCTGCTGCATCGCCAATCCACCGTCGATTACTTTCCCCTCGACGTTTCGCACGCCGCGCTGCAGATTGCCAAGGATGAGGTCGAGAACGAATTGGATGCGGTGACCGTATATCCCCAGATCGGCGATTTCACCGATCTGGCATTTCTCGTCCGGCAGCCTTCTCCACGGCTGGTCCTGTATATCGGATCGAGCATCGGAAACCTGGAACAGGCCGATGCCATATCGCTTCTGCAAACCATCGCGGGGCATTTGTCCAGCGGAGACAAGCTGCTTCTGGGGGCGGATCTCGTAAAAGACAGCGCTGTGCTCAACGCCGCGTACAACGACAGCGCGGGAATAACCGCTTCGTTCAACAAAAATCTGCTCCTGCGCATCAATCGTGAGTTAGGAGGACACTTCGAGCCCGACGCGTTCTCCCACGTCTCCTTCTGGAATGAACCGGAATCGCGGATCGAACTGCATCTCGAAAGCTTGTGTTCCCAATCGGTTCGGGTCGATGCGCTCGACGCCACCCTGAATTTTTACCCTGGCGAACGCATCCATACGGAAAACAGCTATAAATACACACTGGAGCGTCTCAAGAATCTTCTACGATACGGCGGCTTCCAGGTGGAGCATACCTGGACCGACCCAGATTGCTGGTTCGCCGTAAGCCTGGGCGTCGTCGCTTAGATATTATTTCTCGGCAAGCTGTCTACCCAAGATAGGAGAGACCGAGGTTGAGGGGTCTAGGGAAGCGCTGAATAAATCCTCGCTGAGCGCGTTGCTGGTAAAATCGGGATGATCATAAGACGCGCGACAAAGGTCGTAGCTTGGACTACGATGCCAAGGAGCGCAACGCGGTGGCTCCCCAGAGCGTGGCCCGAGGGGCCCCGCGAAAGCGGGGATCGGGCAGCGGAGAGGATGCTTCGACCGCACCACAGTTTTGTTGGGGCGCAGGCATCCCGCTACGGGGTCGCATCTTCCTTTCGGAAGACGCTGCTCCGCCCTGCGCGGTCGCACCATTCGCGTCGTCGCCTTTCGCGCATCCCCTCCCGCAAAGCCACCGCCGCGCCAGCGGAGATTTATTCAGCGCTTCCCTGGGTTACTATTACACTGGGGATAAAGTGATGAAAATAGAATAGTTAGCGCTATCTACCCAAAAAGGCTGAACCGTCATCGGTAGATAATCTTGCATAACCTTCATAGTTAGATTGTTCGGTGTAGGAAATCAATATGTCCAAAATCAGTATCCTGATGCTCACGCACAATGCGCCGGAGCATGTGAAGCTAAGTATTCACTCGGTACGTGAACACACAAAAGATGTCGGTTACGAACTCGTTGTAGTGGATAACGCATCAGAAGCCGAAACAGTCTCGTTGGTTACAAATCTGCATGCAGAAGGACTGATCGATACGCTCAAACTGCTTGACTACAACTCGCTCTTTGCCGAGGGCAACAATATTGCGGCAAAGCTCGCCTCGACTGACAGCAGTTATTTCCTGCTGCTCAATAGTGACATCGAGGTCAAAAGCCCCGATTGGTTGTCGCATCTTCTCGCGGCACATAAACGCGGCATTACCTCCTACGGTATTGCGGGAAACCCTTGGGGAAGCGTCGGTAATGACCCGGGTAAGATCCCACTTCGCGTCGATGGTTTCTGTCTCCTGATAGACCGTGATTTGTACGAAAAAACGCCACTCGACGAAAAACATCAGTGGTGGTACGCTGTAACGAAACAGCAAGCCAGATTGCTGCAGGAAGGCTGGAGTGTTCAGGGATACGCATCGCATGAACAGTGGTTGCATCACTTCGGCGGAAAAAGCGGGACCGCCTTTAAATCCGCACAAGGGATGAACGTATCCCAGGAAGAAGTATGCGCATGGTTTAACGGCAAATCCGCCCGGATACTTGCATAATTATCTTTCCATAAAATTACGGTAATGAGTCCCATTATAGGGTGACAATACCGCGCGCATAATGGCGGATACAACACACCTCCGCCGGCTCATCCCGTTTTTTACCAGAAAAAGCAAAACTCTCCCAAAGTTTCAAATATAGTTTCGGGGATGTCGAATGCATACTTCCGCAATGATCAATTGTCAAAGTTTTTTTGAAACTTATGCGAAATCGTTCAGTAATGAGAACGTTAGGGTTATCGAGATAGGTTCGCAAAATATCAACGGAAGTTTGCGAACCCTGTCTCCTCAGGGCTTTGAATATATTGGAGTGGATTTTGTTGCTGGCGAAGGTGTCGACGTAATACTGGATGACCCTTACAAGTTGCCATTCGATTCTGGCTCTGCCGATATCGTGCTCTCAAGCTCCTGCTTTGAACATTCCGAAATGTTCTGGATTATTTTTTTAGAAATATTAAGAGTACTAAAATCGAAAGGCCTCTTTTATCTCAACGTTCCATCTAACGGACCTTTCCATCGCTATCCGGTAGATTGCTGGAGATTTTATCCAGATAGTGGTCGAGCTTTGGTAGCCTGGGCAAAACGAAATGGCATAAACGCAGCGCTGCTTGAATCATATACGAGCGTTCAAGTCGAAGATGTCTGGAACGACTTTGTAGCTGTTTTCGCCAGAGACGAAAGATTCGTTTCCGAGTTTCCCCGAAGAATTCTAGACGATAAAGAAGATATGACTAACGGCCTTCTGTATCATAAGGAGGAATTTATCAGGCGGGAGCGTCTACCGGAAGATCAAAAGAAGCTTCTCGCCATCTCAGAACTCCAGTCAACTTAAATCAGCTCTGTCGAAGGCCAATTTTTGCTCCTTTGATGTGTTAATGGAACCCGGTCTCCCGTCGAATAGCGCTCTCCCCCGCTGCTCTTCACATGATTCGTTGCGTGATTCATGTGCGCCAAAATGACGGGCAGCTTCTGACTGATCCCTTCCAGAAAATTCCCTGCCTCTTATCCCTGGGCTTCGCATTCCTCGCGGAACCAATATTGAATATCAGGATAAAATCGGTTTTAAGCGGAAAATGCCATGCCTCCACGTCAACCGATTCAACAGATCATCATGGCTCAATACTGTTCTGGCACAAGTCCGGGATGAATGGGACAATAACCGGTTCAGGATAAAGAGGGGAAGCGGATGTTCGAGTGGCTGGCCAGCCCGGAAGCGTGGATAGCACTGGTGACCTTGACTGCACTGGAAATCGTGCTGGGAATCGACAATATTATCTTCATCTCGATTCTCGTAGGCCGCATTCCTGAAGCGCAGCGGGATTTTGCCAGAAGAATGGGCCTTGGACTGGCCATGCTGACCCGTCTGGGTCTGCTTTTCTCCATCTCGTGGGTCATGAGCTTGACTGCACCCTGGTTTACGATCCTTGGCAATTCCATTTCGGGCCGGGACATCGTTCTGATCGGAGGCGGGTTGTTCCTGCTTTTCAAGGCAACTCATGAAATACATAACAGCATGGAAGGGGTCGACGAAGGCAGTCACGCAGTCGTGGCCAACAGCATGGGAATGGTTTTATTGCAGATTGCCGTTCTGGACATCGTTTTCTCGCTCGATTCAGTCATCACGGCCGTTGGCCTGGTCGATCATGTCTCGCTGATGGCCATCGCCATCGTACTGGCGGTGCTGGTTATGCTGATGGCTGCCAAGCCGATAGGAGATTTTGTCGATGCCCACCCCACCATCAAAATTCTCGCCCTTTCATTTCTGATACTCGTGGGGGTAACGCTCATCGTCGAGGGTTTTGATATCCACGTGCCCAAAGGCTATATCTATTTCGCCATGGCATTTTCTGTTGGCGTGGAATTTCTCAATCTGCGGATGCGCAAGAAAAAGGCTCTCAGACGACTGCACAAGCGGACTCCTGATATCGATGTCGATATTGACTGATCCAGATCCAGCCAGTGCTGAATGCTGAATTTTCGCGCAGACATCGAGTGGGTGAACGGGCAACCGTTTTCGCGCCGCTACGGCGATATCTATTTCTCGAGAGAGGGAGGGCTGGCGGAGAAACGCCACGTCTTTTTGGATGGCAATAACCTTCGGGAACGTTTTGCCTCACTGGGGTGCAGGCAGACATTCACCATAGGCGAGACAGGCTTTGGCATAGGCCTTAATTTCCTGTGCGCACGACAATTATTCGAAGAAACCGCCAACGCAGGCAGTAGCCTCGACTATTTCAGCGTGGAGAAATACCCGCTGGATGAGCGCGAACTGGAACAGGCGCTCGCGCCATGGCCGGAATTTCGACGATACGCAGTGGAATTGATCCAGCGCTGGCGTCGCCGTGTCCCTGGCTGGAACCGGTGGAGTTTTGCGAATGGCCGTGTCCGGCTCACGCTGGTGATCGACGATGCGCTGACGGCGTTGCCCGAAGCTTCCGCGTCTGTCGATGCCTGGTTTCTCGACGGATTTGCCCCCTCGCATAATCCTGAGCTCTGGACGCAACCCGTGTGCGAGAGCATCGTATCCGCCTCGAGGTCCGGCACCACTTTTTCCACCTACACCTGTACCGGCTGGGTGCGGCGCAGCCTGGAAAAGGCCGGTTTCCAGGTCGACAAGGTTCCGGGCTTCGGCCGCAAACGCGAAATGCTCCGGGGATGTCTGCCTGGGGCAGCGAATCCCTCATCGCCTCCGGCGACAGCCATTGTAATCGGCGCGGGCCTCGCGGGTTGCAGCGTGGCTTCCGCCCTGGCGGCCCGCGGCGTTGCCGTATCGCTCATCGAGCAGGCGCCGCGCCTTGCGGCCGCCGCCTCCGGAAATTCCCTGGGCATCCTCCATGCCCGCCTGAGTGCGGGAATGAGCCCGCTGCAGCGCTTCGTTCTTGCCTCGTACGGATATGCTCTTGCCTTGCTCGACGAAAAGCTGCCCGTGGACGGAATTGCACGCGCGGAATGCGGAGAATTGCAGCTTGCCTTCTCGGATGACGAAACCAAGCGTATCGACAAACTGGCAGCGCTTGATTGGCCCCCGCACATCTTGCAACATGTCGGGCCGGCAGACGCATCGAACCTGGCTGGCCTAAAGCTCGCACATGGCGGCTTGTGGTTCCCTGCAGGAGGATGGGTCGTACCGGCAAGCGTGTGCGAAGTACTAGCGGCTGATCCCCGGATCACGCAACGGCTGGGCTGCAGCGCAGATTCGCTGGCCTGGAAAAAAGATACCGATGCAGGATGGCATGTGGCAGGCCAGGATCAGAATGGACAATCCTGGGAGCAAGCCGCTCAGATAGTGGCGGTTTGCACAAGTTACCAGGTGAAGAACTTCAAACCGCTGGCAGACTTTCCGCTGACGCCGGTCAGGGGACAGATTACCGCGCTGCCCGTCACGCCACCCAGCAAAAATTTGCGCACTATTGTGAGCGCTCGCGCTTACCTGTCTCCCGGGGTTGCGGGCACACATGTGGCCGGCGCCACGCATGGCTTCAACGATGTGTCGCTCGAACTGCGAACCTGCGATCACCTGGAAAACCTGCACAAGCTCTCCGAAATCTCTCCGGCCCTCGTGAAGGCATGGGATAACGATACGCTCCATCCCGCCCGGCTCGGAGGCCGCGCATCGGTGCGTGCCTCGCTTCCGGGCGCTATGCCGCTGGCCGGCGAATTTCTCCCCGGGTTATTTACGAGTCTGGGGCACGGCACGCGCGGCCTGCTGACCGCCGGGCTCTGCGGAGAATTGATCGCAGCAGCAGCTTGCAAGCAACTGCTCCCCCTGCCGGGGGCGTTGTCCAGAGCGCTGAATCCGGCTGTGCGGCACGCAAGCCGCACCGCTCGCTGATTGAGTGCCAAGTGCTGAAACTGGAAAACAGGGGAAAAGAGGAATGGCGGAGAAAAGTGATATACAGCCGGGATAGCTTAGTCTTTCGCGTTCATCCTGATACGAGCTTGCGCATCGGCCTTATTGAGAGCCGAGATCTGGCGGCCGAACGCATCCCGTGTTTTCCTGTCGGCCTGGGCGCTCTTGATGCTGCGCTCGCACCTCCAGCGTTTTCCCGTTTTTGTCACCACCAGGCGCATCTCGTCTCGCGTATGGGGAATATGGCAATGATAGCAATAGATAGTGTTAGGCATGCTCGTGTTGGAAATATTGGCTTAAGTGCAGATGCTGCCTGATATCAGCAGGAAAACGGGATTGGGTTTTTGCATCCAGGGCATTCTGATTGGGAAATCAGCCCTTGTCAGTTTATCATGAATCGGCTGGTTAAATCACGAAAAACCATGCGCGGCAAACATCGGGCTGGCGGCCCGGCTTCGGACGAGCGGCTGATCTCGAGATTGTTTGCTCTCCACGGAAATCTCGGGACTATTTTCCTTTTTCACCTTTCGGCTCCTTCCTTTTCCATATATCCATATACGGCTCGAATAAAACGGCCGTTTATCCTGTGATAGATTTTTTGCAGAATGACATAACCCCAGGCGGGCATCGCGCTTTTACAAAACCTGACGATCACTGATACGAGCAACACCCAGATCCGGGTATACAAAGCAGCAGAGAAAAAGTTATCGGGAAGGTGTTTCCAGATCTGATAGCGATTTAGAATCAGGTCCATCACTCCTATTCTGGAATAGTGCGATAGCACGATGTGCGCCGGATATCGATAGTCGCCAGGATAGGGGTAGGCAATCTCTTCTCCCGAAAGAAAGTATCTCCTTATTGCAGGAGCCCAGTCATCGCCAAAATATTTGGTATGATCTATCCATAAAGTCGGCCGCATATCCGCCTCGAAAAAATACAATCTTCCATCCTGCCCGGACCGGATGCTGCTGATATTGGCAAAGCCGTCGGCTCCAAGCGCCTTTCCGAGCAGACTTAGCTGATCAAAAATCTCCTTTTCCAGGAAAGCAAGCTGCGTATATCTTCTGACCGAAGTCGGCCCGAACCGGTATTGGTATCTTTCCACCATGGAGCAGGCAAAATGGATGAGCGCGCCGTTCTGGTAAAATGCTTCGAACGACACCTCGCTACCCATGATTTTCCTTTGCGCCAGGACGGGGTAGACATGCGGTTTGCTCGATATCACCCCGAGATCGCTTTCGTTTGCGCATTCAAACACCCCTCTTCCGCCTGTGGATGAGTCCAGTTTTATGACGACCGGATAGCCAAGCATGGCTAGAGACGCCTTTAGTTCCTGCTCGTTATTGGCTATCGCGTAGCCGGGCGTGTTGATTCCGCTTTTATCCAGTAACAGCGACAGGCCGATCTTCGAAAAAATATGGCCGAGATGCTCCTTCGATATGACCGGCAGCAGCTTCGCCTTCTCCTCTTCATGCAGATCGGAATGCAATATCGCGCCTAGTGTCGGATCATCCGTTACCACAACCAGCGAATAGTGTTTCCTGGACTGATCGACCGCCGCTTTTATCAGGGTGTCATCGTTTTGCGCAAAAACGTAGTTCCGTATCGATCCATTGTGCTTCAAGGAATCGTTGATGGAAATGATATCGACGGCAAAGCCAGCACGGGCCAGCAGTTCCAGGGTCACTGCCATGAAATCTGGCCAGTGGCCGCCGATTAAAAGCGCTTCGAGCTTATGCATCGCGTCGTTGTCTATCCGTCCGTAACATCGCCATAAAAAGCGGCGCACGACGGTAGTAGATCATTTTCGCTGCCGCGCTGATAGCTGTATAAAATTACAGGAACCCCTTCGGGGCGGCCCCGCCCAGGAAAAAAGCGGGTGAACCGGAGGCGGAGTCCAGGCACGGCCGTGCTAATCAGGTGGATAAACCAGAACAACGAATACGTCAGGTTGAATCGAGAAAGGAATGCCTCGAAGATGTGCTGGGACGATATGAAGCAAAAGGCCACCATGAAGGCTGGCCCCGGGCCACCAGGGGTATCAAGGGGGAATATCCATAACGTCAGGGGTTCTGCCCACCTGCCTATAGTCGGGGCGGAGTGTCGGGATTATCAGAACTTGATGTCGTCCGGAATACTGATACGGCTCCCGCGAAAATACCGATCCTCCTCGCGTTCCGCATCATCGACCCTGATCGATGCCTGCATTTTCCACTGAATCAGCGCGTACTCCTCGGTCTCATTCTCCGGCACAACGTTCAATACACCGCCTGTCGTTATGAATGCCTTCATTTTATTTCCCCCTATCCCGGTTTCAGAGTTTATCATTCATATTCCGCATGAGCTATCTCATGCGTATAGCCAACATAGACCATATGTATACAGCTCATGTGAGACAAGGCTGGGCAATTTCCGTAAAGCACGGCATATGCCAGAATATGTCATTCGCCTAATCAGCCTACTGGAATTCGCTGCGGACTTGCCGGGATATTGCCCAGCCTGGGATCAAGGAAGCCATTTACTTCTCTTTATACGGCGGTATAGTTGCACGTTACACCATTGTTAGTGGGAAGAACACACCTGCAAATAATCAATATCTGATGAAATGAAAACTCCCTTTCCTGAAGACCACCATTTCTCCTTGCTGGAATGGGTGCAGAATTCCTCGACAGACGGGAATATGGAATTCGACTGGTCGCTTATCGAAGATGTCTGTGCCGCCAGCGGGATGGACATGGAGGAATTTCTGGATACCCGCGAGCACGATGCCGCAGCGCTCATACATGAGTGGTACGCCGAACATCGGGGACGAGGTGGCGATCCCGATCCTATCATGGAAGATATTCTTACCGCAGCGAAGATCGAAGAAGCGTTAGGGAAGCGCTGAATAAATCGCCGCTGGCGCGACGGCGGCTTTGCAGGATGGGATGCGCGAAAGGCGACGACGCGAATGGTTAATCCCCTTCGCCAGGAACCTGACAAGGCAGACCACCCGCAAATCCCCGTCCCATAAGGGTTGCGGTAAAATCGGGCGAGACCGCGCAGGGCGGAGCAGTTTCTTCCAGAGGAAGATGCGACCCCAGCGGGCTGCTGGCGCCCCATGTATACTTTGGCGCGCTCCGGCATCCCCGACGCTGCCCGATCCCCGCTTCGCGGGACCCCTCGGGCCACGCTCTGGGGAGCCATGGCGTTGCGCTCCTTGGCATCGTAGTCCAGCTACGACCTGCGTCGCGCGCCTTATGATCATCCCGATTTTACCAGCAACGCGCTCAGCGAGGATTTGTTCAGCGCTTCCCTAAGTAATTCAAACAAGGACAATGAGGATAAAAAAGATTGAATAGCAAGCCCTGGCAATTAGAAAGAAGATGCCATGAATAAAACTGGCGGGAATAAATATTCCCCTTGGTCGTCAATAAAGGAGATGCAGTGAGCGAGCCCGTACTTCCACAGGGGCAAACTGATGAAGGCACGGAAGCATTTTTTGGCGCCGACACCATAGCGTCTGGCGTGATCGCCGCACTGATAAAACAGTATGGGCCAAAGTCAGCTGAAGCAGTATATAAGGCGATAAAGGGCGATGATGTCGTTTTTTTCAGGATATTTGCAAGCTGGCAGGATAGCGAAGGCTATTGCATCCGGCTGGGACTGGAGAATTTGCTCCCCCACGGGGTTTATATCGAAAACATCAGGACAGTAACTCCAGATGATCTTCCGATGAAAGTATTAAAAGATAGCATAAGCTTTGGAGAGGGCAGCGGGGAACAAGGCCGATCGTTTGAGCCGATTTTGCTGCCTCCATACGGACCGGCCGGTGCATCCAAGACAGTATGGTTGCGAATTCAAGACCACGCGTTGAAGCTTCAGAACAAATCCCATGTCAAACTGCAATTCAAGTTGGTTAGACTGGATGAGGTAATTGATGTAGACAGGGAAATCAGATCCTTGACGGTAAGAATTCGGCATCTCGATAATTCCGCCGGCAGCTATTGATACCCTCTCATTCTCAACTCATGGGAATGGATGAACCTATCTTCAGTCCCGGATGCTCGCCTGCGGCGGATAACATCATCACCAGGATAGAGCTCTGCCCAGGATGGGTTTGTAGTTGGTTATTTCGTCACGCAACTTTCTTGTCGGGGCTCTTGACCTGTTTTACTTTTGTTTCGACAGCAGACGACGTTCGCCCAAGAATTTGAGCAAGCCGCCTGAGAGGGATTTCCTGGCTGATCAGGTTTTTCAATAATTGGATCTGCTCCGCCGTCCAGGGAGTGCCGTAGTTGCGGTATTCCTTCCTCCTGTCGGATAGTCTTCGCCTGTCCTCGATTCGCCGTTCTGGCTCATGATGCGTGGCATCGTTCTTACGTCTATCGTGAGGCATAACTTGTCTCCTTATCCGTTAACGCCCAACCCTTTCCATTGGTGGATTCATTGTATAAAAATTAAGAAGCGCTGAAAACAAAAACCGCTTGGTGTTGTAAGAACATAAGCATCTGAATCTACTAATGAATTATCACACACCTCGTGGAATTCGAACCTATGGCTCCTTGGTCCGCTGCTACGGGTTCCAAAAAATATATTAAATTTTCCAACTAGAAACATCTACTCTGCCCTGTTCCCTTATCACCGCGGAATGGAGCAAATCTTTTTAGTCAGGCGAAACTCACGCACGTTCTATAAGAACAGCTGAGTTAGCGAGCGAGCCAAAACTTCCGGCCTGGAGACATCAAAAATGTCATAAACCCGGGATAAAATTTGCGCGCCACTGAACAATCGATCCATGTTGTGACGCGTCCGTATAACAAGTATTTTAAATGGTCTTCGCCCTCGCCTTCCTATTCTTCCTCGCCTTCCTGGCATTTGTCGCCTTCGCCCCGCAGGAGGCAATCCAGACATTCCTTACTCTCGCCTGGGGAGGCATGCTGCTTTCTGTTATTTGGACATTAGTGGGAGGATAACTACTTGAGCTCATGGGCTTTGAGGAAAGTCCAGTCCTGCTGCTCGGATAAATAATCGGCTTTACATCCCAACTCGGCGCAAGCAAAGAAAAACCGCTTAGTGTGTTAGCACATAAGCGGCTGAATCTACTAAGGAATTATGGCGCGCCCGGCAGGATTCGAACCCACGACCCCTTGGTTCGTAGCCAAGTACTCTATCCAACTGAGCTACGGGCGCTGAAGATCGATTAAAAGCTGTTCCAGACAGCCGGCCAATTATAACAGACTGGGGCATATTCCACGCAAGGCGCACCCGGCAACGAGGATATTTTTAGAATTCCCATGTTTTTTATTTCCCGGGAATAAGTACTGCCGCGCCCGTCAGCTTTCCTTCGCGCAGCCTTGTCAAGGCCACGTTCGCTTGAGACAGAGAGAAAGATTCGGTGATTACCTTGACGGGGATTTGCGGCGCCAGCGCGAGAAACTCTTCCGCATCGCGCCGCGTCAGATTGGCGACCGAGACCAGCCGTTTTTCCCGCCAGAGAATGTCGTAGGGAAAGGCCGGGATATCGCTCATGTGAATGCCTCCGCATACCACGGTCCCGCCGGGCCGGATCGCACGCAGTGCCGCCGGCACCAGCGCGCCCACCGGCGCAAAAATGATCGCGGCATCGAGCTCTTCCGGCGGCATGGTATTCGATCCGCCCACCCACGCCGCCCTCATCCTGTCGGCAAAATTCTGCGCCGCCACATCGCCGGCGCGGGTGAAGGCAAATAATTCGCGGCCTTGATAAGCCAGTATTTGCGCCACGATATGCGCGGCCGCGCCAAAGCCGTAAATTCCCACCCGCTCGGCTTCTCCGGTCATTTTCAACGCGCGATACCCGATGAGGCCCGCGCATAGCAGAGGGGCTGCTTCGACATCGCTATAGATGCCCGGAATGCGAAAACAATAGCGTGCATCCGCGACGGTATAACCAGCATAACCACCATTGATCTGATAGCCGGTGAATCTGGCCTTCAGGCACAGGTTCTCCATGCCATTGCGGCAATACCGGCATTCGCCGCACGTCCAGCCCAGCCAGGGAATGCCGATACGCTGCCCGATGGAAAAACCATCCACATCGGCACCGCACGCCTCCACCCTGCCCACGATTTCGTGCCCGGGAATAATGGGCAAATCCGGATTGGGCAGCTCTCCATCGATCACATGCAGATCCGTGCGGCACACCGCGCAGGCCGCTATCTTCACCAGCAATTGGCGCGGACCCGGCTGGGGCCGGGGGATGGTACGCAGCTCCACGGGCTGCCCGGGCTCATCCAGCACCATTGCCTGCATGGATGTCGTTTGTTCAATCACGATGGCAGCGTCAGCGGCGACAAAACTTATTGGAGATTAATTCGTCCATATCAATACCTGGCAGCGTTGACCCGGCAGTGGAAAAGCTGGGAGCTCCCCGCTGGATTGTCGGCCCGAACCGTATCCATTATTGGTGGATTCCCGACTGGAAAAACGCTTATCCGACGGCGACAGTTTACCTCGCTCCACGCATAAAAGAACAGGCACGAAATCGTATCGATTTTGATTTTACCGGGCTGGATGATGATCGTGGCTATCTCTGGGATAGGGAAATCGCCACGCTCCCTGTCAGAGGAAAATTCATGACGGAGATCGAGTTCTTTCACTATCCAAGCCGGAGCTGCTCCTGACAGACTCATCGAGAACTTCGAACCGGAAAAACTCGACTCTTTCCTTCTGCGCTGGTTGACACGCCTGGGCGGCGTGCAGGATCCGGACGGCAAAACGCCGCGCGATATGCGCCTGACTTTTTCCGGCAAGGAATTAAGGAAAGCCGTTCAAAAAATGATTCAATGGGATCCGGCATGAATCATTCTTGCCCATGGCAGGTGGTATGAAGAGAACGGGACACTTGAATTGCGCCGCGCGTTTCGATGGTTGCTTGATAAATCCGGTGTTTAGAGTAAATTCCTTTTTCGGGTCTTTCCTGATGGGTTTCCGTACATGTCAAACTTCCGCTGCCTCCCCGACAGAGTCGGAGAAACGCTCACGCATGTTCAGGATGACTGCAATCACTGCTTTCTTCTTCGCTCCTGCTCCAGCTTGTTCACGTAGCGCTGAATAAGGGACAATGTGGTTTCCGGAATATCCACATACGCGCATCGCGCGCGCTGGCCGTTTCCTTCGGCGATTTCCGAAACATGCTGTACCTGCAGGTTGACCTTCGCAGTGCCCAGTTCCGGTAACGTCACCAGGCAATCGCGGTAGAGGGCGCCTGCCTGGAAACCCACCTTTGACCGGGAATCGATCATCGCCATGCCGCCACCGCCGATATCGGATACGATGACTTCCACCCTGACGAATTGGTTCGCTACCCGTTCGGACCCGGCTAGCAAAATCGTGCATTTCACCGGGGGAACGACCGGAACAGGGATGCGGTAATACTCTCTCCTCTGGAAACGCAATAGTATCCGGGGAACAAGAGCAAGAAAAGCGTCGCGCCCTTCGTATTCGATTTTTTCGAACCCCTCACAGGTAAACTCGATTTTTACCTTTTCCAGATAGGCCACCATATCAATCGCATCGGCTTCGAGCGCCCGCTTGTTGATCGTCTCATCCGGACCATAATCCAGCACCATATCGCCATTTCCTCCATCGATGTCGATAATAGCGGTAGGAATCTGATGTCCGCCAGGACCAAAATGGCAGGTTACCAGGCAATTGCTCTGCATCATGGCTCGAAGTATGGAAAGTATTCCAGTCCGTGAATGAATGCCATATTTTTCGTCGTCTTCTTCTTTCAACATCGGTTCGCCGGTATGTTTATAAGAATTTGTATGTACACCATTTTCAGCCAGATGACAATCACCGGGAATATAATAGATTTGCCGATCTCGTCCCGGCAACCCTGTTGCCCGTGACCGGGCCGAAGTCGGGTTGAATCACAGATCGACGAGATGGACAAAACCAGGAGTCTCCATGCCCATAGAAATGAACCAGCCCGAGGATGTCTGCCGGCGCCCGGCCGAGGAACCCGCAAACTCCGGAGGCAGGCTGCACGAACGCTTGAAAGAAATAACCTGCCTGTACGAGATTCGCCGCGGCATGGGACAGGAACTCTCCCTGGAAGAAGCCAGCCGCCATGTCTTCGCCCACCTGATCCCGGCAATGCAATTCGCCGCGATTGCAACAGCGATGATAGAACTCGAAGGCGAGCGCTTCACTTTCGGAAACCACGGGCAGGGGCTCACGCACGAACTGCGATCGAAGATCAGCGCCAATGGCAGGATCTGCGGCCAACTCCGCGTATTCTATCCCGAAGACAAGCCGTTCCTGCTACCGGAAGAACAGCGGCTCATCGACGCCATAGCGAGCGACCTGGAGATATGGCTCGAGCGCAAGCAGATCGACGAGGCGCTGCGCGAGCGCCTGAAAGAGATTACGTGTCTCTATGAAATCCGCCGGGGAATGGGACTGGAATTATCCGTCGACAGCGCCTGCCAGCATATTTTCGAATACCTGATACCGGCCATGCAGTTTCCGGAAATCGCCACCGCCGTGATCGAGCTCGATGGCAGGCGCTTCAACTCCGATAATCATGGAAAAGGCCTCACGCACGAGCTGCAATCGGAGATCAGCGTCAATGGCAGGGCATGCGGCCAGCTGCGCGTATTCTACCCGGAGGATAAACCGTTCCTGGTTCCCGAAGAGCAGCGGCTGATCGATGCCGTGGCGAGGGATCTGGAGATATGGCTCGAGCGCAAGCAGATCGACGAGGCGCTGCGCGAGCGCCTGAAAGAGATTGTGTGCCTCTATGAAATCCGCCGGGGAATGGGACTGGAATTATCTGTCGACAACGCCTGCCAGCATATTTTCGAATACCTGATACCGGCCATGCAGTTTCCGGAAATCGCCACCGCCGTGATCGAGCTCGATGGCAGGCGCTTCAACTCCGATAATCATGGAAAAGGGCTTACGCACGAACTGCAATCGGAGATCAGCGTCAATGGCAGGGCCTGCGGCCAGCTGCGCGTATTCTACCCGGAGGACAAGCCGTTCCTGATTCCCGAAGAACAGCGGCTGATCGATGCCGTGGCGAGGGATCTGGAAATGTGGATCGAGCGCAAACGCCTGGAGCAGGCGCTGGTTTCCATAGCTGAAGAACAGCAGCGGCTCATCGGACAGGAATTGCACGATAATCTTGGGCAGCAGATCGCGTCGATAGGCTACCAGGCCAAGGCCCTCGAAAAGAAGATAGCCGCATGCGGAAGTGTGGATGCCGCAACCATCGCCGCCTCGATCGCGTCCCAGGCGCAGGTCGCAGTGATGCTATGCAAACAGATCGCACAGGGACTGCTCCCGTTCGAACTGGAAACCAACGGTCTTACAGCCGCGCTGCAGGCGTTTGCATCGAGAATCGCGGCCACCTACAAGATCACTTGCGATTTCGTGTGCAAAAATGGCGTGATCATCAGGGATAATGATTCTGCACTCAATCTCTACCGGATAACCCAGGAGGCGGTCAATAACGCCATACGCCACGGCGGCGCGAACCATCTGATCATTTCACTAGCCTCGAATGAAGGGATATTGCGCCTCTCCATATGCGATAATGGCAGGGGTTTTGCAGGTACCAGCGCAAAAAACGGCATGACACCGGGAATGGGCATAAAAATCATGCAATATCGCGCCCGTCAGTTCGGGGCGACGCTAGCCTTTCTCAAGCGTCCCGAAGGAGGCGTGGAGGTGCGCCTGGAAATGCGAACCGACTGAACATACCGTTCAATATATCGTTATGCCAACCATGCCAACCATGAAATCAAAAGTGATGCTGGTGGACGATCACGCCATGTTGCGGCATGGCATGGCAATGCTGATCGATCTCGAACCCGATATGGAGGTGGTGGCGGAAGCTGGCGACGGCGATGAGGCATTGGCCATGCTCAAGTCCGGGCCTCCACCGGATATCGTGCTGATGGACGTATCCCTCAAGACCCTTTCGGGATTCGAAGTGATAAGAAGCCTGCACAACCTCATTCCCAACCTGCCCGTACTCGTTGTTTCCATGCATGATGAAGGCGCCTATGCCCAGCGCGCCTTGCGGGGAGGCGCCCGCGGCTATGTGATGAAGCAGGAACCGGGCGACGTGCTCGTGACAGCCATACGCGAAGTGCTGGCCGGGAATGTCTACCTCAGCAAGCAGATGCAAGCTCGCATGCTGAACCGGGTTGCGGGTGGAGGCTCGCAATCCGAACCGCTGATCAACAGCCTGACCCCGAGCGAATTTGAAGTGCTGCATCTGATCGGAGCAGGACACAGCAGCCAGGAAATCGCCAAGCTGCTCAGCCGCAGCATCAAGACCATTGAAACGCACCGTTTCAACATCCGCTCCAAGTTGAATCTGAAAGATGGAGCCGACCTGATAAGGTACGCCACTCAGTGGAGCGCCGAGGAACGCTAGGGAAGCGCTGGTCAACTCTTCTCCTGGGTTGGAAAATTCCTCATCCAGCTTTATCCACTTCTGCAATAAAAATATGACCTAAGGGAAACCCTTAGCATAAAACCAGGGTTTCCCCAATATACTGATGGTATTGGCTCGGGTAGGATGCAATCACGTCATTCTATTTGGGCTCATTACTATCATGAAAGCAAAAATAGGAAAATTCGTCGCAGCCATATCCATGATAGGTCTTCTTGCCTCCTGCGCGCAAACGGGTGCGCTCGAAGTGCATAACGCCGAACTCGACCAGGCCGCGCAGAGCGCCCGGACTTACGCTGATCATGATCGCCTTGCGAAGCAGTATAAGAACAATGCCCGGCAATTGCTGGTGAAAGCAGATGAGCAGAAGAAGCTGCTGTCGCAATACCAGGAAAAGAGCTACATGTATGGCCGTCAGGCGCAGGACCTGCAGTCCCATACCACGGCCTTGCTGCATAAATACGAGCGGGCCGTGGAGAGCAATATACAGCAAGCCGCTTATCATCAGAAAATGGCGGCGGAACTCGCAAAGGGCGATTACGCCACCGAGCGCAGCGAACGGGAAAGCAAAGCCAAGGCGCGCGCAAATCCTGCGGACTGGAACTCGGACTCCGGCAAATTATGATTCTCGATCTGTAGCAGTCTGAATCACCAAGCATAACGGGCCATATATGGCCCGTTATGCTTTTCGGCAGGCCTTTCCAACGCGCCCCGGGACACAAGGATCGACCCTCGATCCGCCCTTGGGGTTGCTTACTCTTACTGTTTACGACGGTCGCCTATCACTTCTGTCGATTTTCCTCCGGAAAACACTGCTCAGCGTTTCCCGTAAATCTTCTGGTGGAGCGGGTTTCCGGCGTGATCCATTCAGCCTGAATCCGGCAGCTGGACAGGGTGGAGGGTGCGGTTTTTGGAGTGCGGGGCAAGGCGCATCGCTGCCGGATTCAGGCTCAGCCATCCCGGATATCCCCATCAACGTACAGCCATCGTCCGGCATCGCGCACGAACCGGCTGACCTCGTGCAAACGGTACGCCCGACCGGCTACCTTGTATCGCGCCACGAATTCCACCAACGCCCGGTCCGGCTCCCGTTGCTCATGCCGCCTTATTTCCAGACCCAGCCATTTTTGACCGGCTTCATCCGCCAGTTCGAGCGAACCCGGACGGGTTTCCGGATGCCACGTTTGCAGCAGATAGTCTTCCCGGCGGAGCACATACGCGGCATAGCGCGACCGCATCAGTGCTTCTGCAGTGGGGGCACTCTCTCCATCTTCCAGATAGCGGCCGCAGCATTCGGCATATTCCTCGTTGGCCGGATGAGGATCACACCGCCTGCCGGCGGGCGACCCGCCGCCGATCCTCATTTTACCGCAAGGGCAATCCATGGTTTTTGCGCTCAACTCATCCCCTCTATTCACTGCACATTCCCGGCGTATTTTGATTCATGAAAGGTTTTTTGTTCGGCATATCGTGCTTAATCGAACCGCAAGGTGTAAAGCACGTCTATCGCATTATCCATGCCAGCGCGCGTGACCAGCGTGATCTTGGGAGTCAGGTTGTAAGTGAGCTTGGTCACGCCCGCAACGGCGGTCAGGCCCTGCTCATAGCTGATATAGGCCTTGTCCGACAGGCGCTTGCCGACGACGCCCACCTGTCCCGTCAGCGCATCGGCTCCGGATTGCCGTATGGCCAGTTCATCCACTCCGATCGTGCGACTGATTTTTTCGGTGACGCCACCCGACTGCCCCCCCAGGATAGATCCCGCCGCAGCAAGCAACAATGATGCGTCTGCCTTCCCTCCGGGCGCACGGCCCAGGGTAATCCACGAAAGCTTCTCCAGATCGGAAACATTCGGAGTAGAAACCAGCCGCACCTTGGGTTGCCGTACACTGCCGGTCACCTCAACGCCCGCCTGTACCGCCAATCCTTTGCGTACGGCAAGCACGTTCAAGGCGGGGTCGTCGAGCGGACCCTGAAAGTTCACGATGCCGCGCTCCACTGTCAGATTCTGTCCGTAGGCTTCGAACTTGGTATCGCGCGCGGTGATGGTGCCGCTGGCCCGCAGCGGCTGTCCGGGCTCTTCCTGCAGCCGCAGCTGGCCGTCCAGCCGTCCCTGGAGGCCGGAAGCGCGAATGAAGAAACGTTGCCCAAGATCGAGAGTGGCTTCCATTCGGATTCGCAGCCCCTTGCGGTCGGCTTGCTGCCGGCCTTGCCCGGCGGATGCGTTTTCCTCGATGACTATCACATCATCCGGCAGGTGCGGCCTTCCCGCCGTGGGCTGGGCCAGCAAGCCGCCATCCGCGGCAAGCGCGCCTCTCAGGGTAAGAATATTGTTTTCCAGCGTGGCGCGCCCATTTCCCGAAGCAATAATCCAGCGATCGGGCCGCTGCGCCAGCGGAAGGAGATTCGCGGTAATCTCAAGATCTCCTCGCTTGCCCGTCAGATCCATTACTCCGGATGCCTGCAATTTTCCGGGGCCTTTTTCCATCTTCAGGTGCTTCAGCAGAGGATCCTCCGGTGGAGGCTGGTGGGGCGCGGTAAAATCGAGTTTCTCCATGTGCAGCGCTTCCTCGGTGAAGCGCGCCGCAAGGATTCCCTGCTCCAGTCTCACCCCCTGGTCCAATAGAGCCAGCGCCAGGCGGTCGCCATATATTTGGCCCTTGAGCCGCGGAACAGCGAAAGTCCCGACCAGATCGGCCTCCAGGGCGAGTTGCCCACCCGTTCTCAAATTATTGGTATTGTCGAAAGCGGCTCCAGCCCAGGAAATATCCTCCATGCTCGCGAAAACATGTCCCGCTATGGCAGCATTGGGCAGCACCATCCAGCCCAGCGTGGTGCCGGATCGGGTTACCGGAACAGTGGCCGTGCCGCTGGCGAGACCGAGACGTTTTCCCTGGGCTTTCAGTTCCCCGGTTATCCTGCCGTCGGCGGCGTGAGCCGCCAATTCAAGCGTCTGCAGCCCCAGCGGAAATGGCGAGTCCCCCGGCAGAATCCAGTCGCCGCTTTCCCGCGCTACTCTTAGCGACCCTTTCAATTGTGCGGCCGATGCGATATCCCATTCTCCCCCCAACCGAAGCGGCTCGGAGTCCACCCCTTCCTGTTTTCCGCTATTTCCCGAATCATCCGAATCCATACGGGCACGCAAACCGATACCGGTAAAATTGCCCTTGCTGCTCCACTGCTTGGGGGTCCACTCTATCCCGCCGATATGCACACCGCCGCCTGCAACGGCCAGATTTGCCGCACCGAGGGCAAAATGCGCGGAGCTCGCCTGGAGTGCAGCAGTGGACGCCAGATGAAAAGCAAGTTGGCCCGTTCCCGAAAATTCGTATACCTCACCGGCCCAGCGCGCATCCTGCCAGCGGGACGCAGTTTCAACTCCCCCGCCGGCCTTTAGCACTAGGTTCTGGCCCGCCCCCGTCAGAGCTACCATCTGTAATTGATGCCGGGAAGCGCTTCCTTTCACTTCCATATCCAGTCGCCGGAGCCGGATTTTCGCCTCCTCGGCATAATCCGTAAGCGACAGTTTCAGGGCGATGTCATCGGCCTGCAAGCCGCCCTCGGCTGCCAAAGCCGCAAAAGCATGCTTGCCCTCGAAGCTCAACCCTTCTCCCTCGATCGTGAAGCGCATGTCGGGCAATTTCGCACTGCCTCGTTCGAGACCGGCCAGGCTGCTTTCCACTATTCCCCGGGCATTGAGCGATCCGCTCAGCCCTTGCCTGATTTGCGCCAGCACGGGTGCAGCAACATCCAGCTGCAGCTGATCGCCCGTATGGCCGAAATTCCCTCGTGCGGCCATACGGTTGACCCCAAACCGCAGCTCGATTTCTCCGTTGCCCTCCGGACGCTTGCTGTCCGGATTGTATCGCGCCAGTTCAACCCGTCCATGCCCCGTGACGGATTGCCCGGCTATGTGGCTGTTGCCCATCCTGAAATGGGCGCTGCCCGCCGGCTGGCCCTTTGGGCCGGATTCAAGTTCGCCCGCAAGCTTCAGCGTGGCGTTGAGGTCGGTGCGAGGCGCCTGTGCAAATGCAGAAATATCGAAGTGCTGGATATTGCCTTCGAAATGGAACGGTTGCGGTTTGCCAAACCCAAGCCCGCCACTGCCGGCGAGGCTCGAGCGTCCATGCCTGAGATGCATTTTTTCCAAAGTCAGCATATCGCCGACTTTCATGAAAACCACGTCCATTTGCAGCTTGCGATCCTTGAGCGACAAGACGCCGCGCTGGTCATTTTCATCTCCGCTCAACCGGATGCTTCCGCTGATGCTGGCGGAGCGCAAGCGCGTATCCAGCCGCGACGGATCGATCCTGCTGACCGCCAGGTCGGCGGATGCGTTTTTCTGTATGCCCTGCCACCCGACGGTTCCCGAAATCTCGCCATCACCGGGCACGACCAGCGTCAGCTCGTCGAGCTGCATCGATTCCTTGGAAAGTATGGCCTGCGCGCGCATTGCCTGTACAGGCAGGCCGCCTTGATCGAATGTCGCGGAAGCGCTGTTTCTGCCCATCAGGCTTCCGGCAAGGCGGCCGGGGTCGGTTTGCCGAAAATCCGCCTGCAGTGCCAGAGTGGCTTTGGGCGCGGCTGGCGAGAATGCCTGGGGATCGAGGCCGGTCAGCGCCAGGCGCAGGCTTGCAACCTTGAGCGGAGAATATGGCAGCAGCTCGGCCTCGGCGTTTCCCGCCAATCCGTCATCCCCCGCGCTTGCGCCTTCCGCTTTTACATTCAGCCGTTCCAGGTCGCCGGTAATAACGGCCGAGATGCGCGCTTTCGGCATCCCTTTATCCGCCGCGATTGCCAGGCCCGCCAGCTCCATCCGGGCATCCAGTTCGAACGGCCTCGCCCCCGTTATACGGCCGGAGGCTGCCAGTGTGCCGAACTCCAATCCCGCGTGCAGATCGGGTATGCGATGGATGCGCCCATCGCTTTCCAGACTCGCTGCCACTTTCGTTGCCACGAATTGCGGCTTGCCCCCCGCTTCGCTCAATACGCGAACGCTGCCGATATCGAGCTTGCGCAGCGAAACCGCCAGTGGCAGTTCCAGGTTTTCAGGCAGGGACTCCGGTTCTGAAGAGGGTAGCGAAATGATCTCGATCTCGCGTGCAGCCAACGCCGCGATTTCCAGCCGCTGCGCTGCAAGGGCCCGCAGCTCCCACTGCAGCCGTACATCCCGGGCGATGACAATCAGGTTGCCGCTTTCGAAGCGGACGGTGCGCGCGCTGATTGCCTCCCCCGATAGCGCGCCATCCACACCTTCCAGGGTCAATTTGCCTTTGCTGGCGTGCGATGCAGCCGATCCCAGCCATACCAGAGCAGATTGGGTTGTCATCAGCCACATGCCTGCGCTTGCCACGATCACGGCCAGGACCGCAAGCAGCAATACCGCCGCTTTCCATTTTTGAACGCTGGGCCTGCCTGTCCCGCTTCCATGGCTCAGGCCTGCCATATGCGCTTATGCTCCCGATGGAAACCCGAAATACCCGTTTTCATGCAATCATGCCAATCCAAAAAACAAAAAGGAAACCGCATGCGTAAATTACAATTTGCGCAAACAGCTGGCCGCGTTGACCCGGCATATTGTCGCGCGTAAAGTGAAAATCCCTGGAAAGCCGCCAAACGCGGGCATGCATTCATGAAGCGCGCCATCTCCATCGGCAACGTGATAAAGAATTTCCATCCGGCATATTTTGCGGTGGTGATGGCTACCGGCATCATTTCCATTGCCTTTGACGCGATGGCTTTTACCGGCATATCACAAGCGCTTTTTCGGCTGAATCTGGCGTTCTATCCGATTTTATGCGCCATCCTGGCTGCACGGGCATTGCTTTTCTTTCCGGACCTGACCGCCGACCTGAGAACGCTTCAGCGTTCATGGCTGTTTTTGACATTTGTCGTAGGCACCAACACGCTGGGCATGCAGTTCGTCATTTTCCTGGGGGCTACGGCCTTCGCCTGCGCCTTGTGGCTCATCGCACTCATCAGCTGGTTCATATGCATCTATTTCATTTTTTTCAATTTCATCCCTCTCAGGAAAAAACCGGTGCACGAACTGGTGAATGGCGCCACGCTGCTGATCATCGTCAGCACCGTATCGGTGGCGCTCCTCGGGCTGCGGCTGCTGGATGCGGCAAGCCTGCAATCCGGCCAGATGTATATTGCGGTGTGGACTTTCTGGGCAAGCGGCTTTCTCATGTACCTGATCATCGTGCCCATATTGATTTATCGGCTGTTTTTCATCGGCATCAAGCCCGTTGACTGGGAGGCGCCTTACTGGATCTGCATGGGAGCGCCAGCCATCATTACCCTGGCGGGAGCGGAATTCGTCCTTTACACCCCATATATGCCGGATGCGCCGCAACTGGAGAATATCCGCAGAATTACTTTCAACCTGTCCATACTCGCGTGGATAATCGGCACATTCTGGATTCCTTATCAGCTCATCATGGATATCCGGCAATTCGTCCGCATCAACATCACCGATTCGCCCCCCGCATGGATAAAAGCTTTTCCCTGGTCGAGACTCGCATTCGGAAAAAAGTATCATTTCTATGGTCCTCCATCCTGGAGCAGGGTTTTCCCGATGGGCATGTATACCGCCTGCACGCTTTCGCTGGCAAAAATAACCGGCTTCGGATTCTTCAGCGCCGCTCCTCAATACTGGGGCTGGTTTGCGCTTCTGATCTGGCTGTTGACGCTGATCGGAATGCTGCGCGCCGTCATATCCGGACAAATGTCGTAGCAACTCGTTCAGCCTTGCATGAACCGGTCCGCCTCGCGCCCTCATCCCCCATAGGCGGGGACGATCCTGGACCGCGAACGTGGCGGAATGCTTATTCATTCTGTCAGAAGGCGACCGCGATGGAAAAGTGCATGCGCAGCTTGCCGTCCCTTTGTCCTCGCGCAAGATCCAGCGCCAGCGGGCCGACAGGACTGCGCCACCTGATTCCGGCGCCATATCCGACAGCCAGGTCCAGGCTCCGCAGGCTATCCGCGGCATCGCCCACGTCGGTGAAAATCGCCGCGCCCCAGGTGGGGGTAATCCAGTGATCGTATTCAATCGTGCCAGTAGCCATGACCCGGCCTCCGACCACGGCTTGTCCCTCGTGCACGCCCAGGCTCTGGAAGGCATAGCCGCGCACCGACTGGATGCCGCCTGCCCGAAACAGGTATTCCTGCGGGATACCGAACCGGGAGGGAGCAAACGTGTATCCCATTTCTCCCCGCAAGAATAGAACGTGGCGTTTGCCGATCGGGTACCAGAATTGATGGCGCACGTAGGTGCGCAGGAAATCCTGGTCGGAAAGCACCTCCTTGCTGCCACCGCCGATGCGCAATTCGGTCGCGCTGCCGTCACGGGGAAACAGCGGATTATCGATCGAGCGATATCGTATTTGTCCATCCAGCATCAATGTCTGGTTGATCTGGTGCAATCCTCCTTTCGGGGCGCGGTCTTCGCGTTGCCAGTTGAGAAAGACTCGTGTTTCCACCGCTCCCGCCAGTTGATTGCGGCTGAGGCTCACTTTTTCCCGCATGGTTTCCAGTTGCTGGATGAACGTTCTGTCCAGGCTGCCTCCCGCCGAGAACCAGCGCCCTTCCTGATTAGGAATGCTATCCAGTGTGGCTGAGAGAGTCTGGCGCTTTTGCTCTATGCGCAATACGCTGTTCAGCTGCAAGGCCTGGTCCAGGAGATCGTTATGCGTGTAATTGATCTCTCCCCGCCCGCCGGTGTTGGAGCTATAGCCTGCGCCGACCGATATCCGTTGCGATTTGGCTTCCGTCAACGCCACCTCAACCGGGGCCGCCTGGTGCATTGTGCTATCCGGATCTACATGAACGCTGACGGAACTGAACTGGGGCAAATTCTGCAGCTTCGTCTGGAATGCGAGCAACTGGTCCCGACGGTAGGGATCGCCGGCCTTGAAGGGAGCAAGGCCGCTTATGAGCGATTGCTCGTAACGGTTGAGTCCCTTTATCACCAGATTCCCATAGCGAAAAGCCGGGCCGGAATCCAGCCTTACCAGGAGACGAACGCGGGCGGCGGCGGCATTCACCACTGCCTTGCTTTCCTCGACGGAAGCGGCGGGATAGTCTTCACCCGCAACACTGGACAGCAAGACGGCCTTGGCTTCCTCCCAGGCCGCAGAGCGGAATGGCTGGTCCACTCCCAGGCTCCAGGCAGCCCGCAACTTCCCTATCCGCGCGCGCCGTCCCGGCTCGTCAGCTGCGATATCTCCCTTGAATTCGATATCGAGCTCCGCTACCAGCGTTCGCGGCCCCGGGTCGACATGCAGCACCGGCGGCTTATCCGGCGACAGGAACTCGAGGGTTACCGAAGGGGTAAAGTAACCCTCGGTAGCAAGCAATTCGCCTATCTCGCGCTTTGCCCTGCGTATTAAAGCGGCACGCAAGGTTTCATCCTCCACTGGCGCATGGGGCAGCTGAAAATGGGTTTCGAGCAGCGCCCGCACCGGCTCCGGTGCATCTATGGTGACGGTGGCAGGCTTGCTCTTTGTCCAGAACCACTGGGCCTCGGCGGCGCCGTTATTTAGCGCCAGCAGAAAAAGCACAAGAGTCGATACGAAAACGGAGAGGCATGATCGTGCCGAACGGAAACGGAATAGGTACTTGAAGATAAACATGGCAAAGTGCATCACCCCGTGGAAAAACTGATCCACAAGGCCGGAGAATGTTCCTGCGGCCAAATTCGGTTAGAGTTTTCTGCCTGACCGCACCGGGCATGCGGGTTGAAGCGCCCGGATTCAGAGCTGCAAGCAAAGGCTTGCAAAAAGGAATGATGTGATCAACTTGAAGCTAGGGAAGAGCTTGTCCAACTCTTCCCCAGGAAAATGCCGAACAGCTCTTTAGGGAGCTGCCCAGAAATTCCCTATATAACCATATGATACCGAGGTACCGTTACTGCTGCAACGGGAAATGATGCTTCTTTATTTTGATGGGAGCCGGATGGGTTCATCGTCCATCAGGTCATCATAACTCTCCGGGGGCGGATTCCCATCGTATATCACATGCTTGCGCTGTTGCAGGTAGCTGTCGCGCACGAACAGGTAGGGATCCAGCGCGGCCTCATCCCGAAGCCGCATGGGACCGGTCAGCCTCGCCCGTTTCTGAACCACACCGAGGGTGCCGAGCGGAATGGTGACCGGGGCACCGACCACATAGACACCTGTCCAGAAAAGAGCGCTGGTCAACATGCTTACCGGAATGCCCGGCGCATCGCGGTTACTGCTGGGTCCAAGCAGGGGAATGAAGAGATAGGTCTTTGCATCGACACCCCATACCCCCAGCGTTTGCCCGAAGTCCTCGTCATGCGCCAGCAGGCCCATCGGGGTCGCCATATCGAAGAGGCCCACCCCGCCTATGGTCGTGTTGACGACAAAACGCAATGTGTCCTGAAATCCCTGGCGTATCTTTCCCTGCAAAAATCCATTCAGGATTACATTCGGATAGGCGAGATTATCGTAAAAATTCGCGATGGAATGCTGCATGCGGATGGGTACGTATTCGGTATACTTGTTTGCAACCGGTTCCAGGATTTTTCGGTCGAGGACGTCGGTGATGTTGTAGGATTTACGGTTGACATCCTCATAGGGATCAATCGGACCCATGGCTTCGCCAACGTCGCCTCGCGGACGCGGGGCGGCACAACCGGTTGCCAGCAACGTGCAGATCAGCAGCGAGGCCGCCGCTCGATGATGATGCCTCATGTTCACCTATATATGCTCAAGGCTGTGGCCGGACCGGAGATTCTATTTCCTTGGATTCCTCGTAGCTTTCCGGCGGCGGATCACCATCGTATATCAAATGCTTGCGCTGCTGCAGATAGCCATCGCGCACGAAGAGATAAGGATCCAGCGCGGCCTCGTCGCGGAGTTGCATGGGGCCGGAGAGCCGGGCGCGCTTCTGAATGACGTCAAGGGCGCCAAGCGGCATCGTGACCGGTGCGCCGACCAGATAGATGCCCGTCCATAGCAGGACATTGGTGGCGACGCTGACGGGAATGCCGGATATGTCGCGGTTGCTGCTGGGTCCCAGCAGGGGAATGAAAAGATAAGTCGTCGCATCGACTCCCCAAACGCCCAGAGTCTGGCCGAAATCTTCGTCATGCTGCGGCAACCCCATCGGTGACGCCATATCGAATAATCCGGCAAGGCCGATGGTGGAATTGACCACGAAGCGCAGCGTGTCTCCAAATCCCTGGCGCACCTTGCCCTGCAAAAAATCATTCAGAATGACATTCGGATATCCGAGATTATCATAGAAGTTTCCGACGGAACGCTGCATGGGAAGCGGCACATAATCCATGTAGACATTGGCTACCGGCTCCAGGATCTTCCTGTCGAGGATATCCGTGAGATCGTAGGACTTCCGGTTAAGATTCTCATAAGGATCGATCGGGTCGGTTTCCACTTCTCCCTGAAGTGGAGGATGCGTGGTAGCGCAGCCTGCCAGCAGCAGCGCGCATATCAGTGGCAGGATCAATCTTTTATGGCTATCTTTCATCATGATGGGGACAGGAAAAAATGGAAGTATGTAAGGGATATGAAGGCAAAATACCCTTCATGATCGCTTCCGGCCTCTCTTTTCTTTTTTTCTCTTCGTGCATAAGGTGCTGGCAGTGGTTCACACAGGGCTTCCGGACAAGGATGAAGATTTCCCATTGGCACACCCCGGTCTTCCTCCGGCATCCGTCGGCTGACTGGCGGGCCTGAATAACTTGCTCATAACATCCTTACAGAAATATAACGGTTACCAGGCGCAGGCCTATAGCTCCAATATCCCATTGCAATCATCCAGCGGCTGAGGTATGACGTAGCTTTTTCGATAAACATCGCAGATGAAACCGAGCACGCCTTTCCCAAACCGCTATCCCGGCATATGGCCAGTTGTTGCGAAGGCCACAATCCTCTGCATCGGCGTGGCGCTATTGCCATCAACCGCACCCGCATCTCCCTTCCTGCGTTGCAAAGTCACCCAGGGTGGCATGACCTATACCGAAGATTTCCTGCCAGGCACTGACCCCTATTCCGTCCAGGCAAAGGACATCAACGGTCAGTTTCAATTCAAGGCGGTTGTTCTCGGAACCGAATCGCTGGAATCCATCAAAATCTATACCTACTACCGGCAACAACACCAGGTAGTACTGTTGCATGAAGCGCGATATCTGCCCCCATTCAATCAAAACGTGCCAAGCGGCGAGAATACTCCGGGAAACGAGAACAGTCCAGACTCTGCCTCCTACGCTACGCTTACCGGCATCAATTATCTTTATTCTCCAGAAGTCGAGCAAGAGTTACGGTACGGTTGCGCACTCTTAGAGGCACCCGAGTGACACAGTTCCCATTTGCACCGGGCGCATGCCGGGAACATACCGGGACCAATTGCGGAATCAAAAACTGGGGAGGAGCGAAAAATGCAGGATTACTCTCCCCTCGGGGACGGGCAAACCACGGCTTGTCCCGTATCCAATTCTGCAAGATTGCGCGATATCTCCCCTGCGACCCGCGAAACTGCCTGGCGCACCCCTTCGACCACGCCATCTATGCCCCCGCCGACAGATTCCGATAACTCGGAATAACATGCCGCACCGCGGCTATTCGTGGTGCGCGTGATCGTCCAGTCAAATCTCGCGTTAACGGCTTTCCCCACCACCGCATCGAACTGGCTTAGTTCGATCGCAATCCGATAGGCGGGCTGGTCTGCCCCCCGGCGCCCGCGCGTTTCGTTTATCGCGCCGATCCGGCTCGCAATCCGTGTTGCAAAGGCATCGCGCAACTCATGATTGAAGTGCGAGGACCATCTGTCCTGCTCCAGGATGAAAAGCCGGGATGCCTGTCCCTGGGTGCGGATGACAAGTTGCGGGCGAGCAAGCCGCTCAGGCACGCGGACGGGCATCACGTCGATGAAAACAGGGCTGGAGGAAAGAGACAGCATTGAATCACTGGCTTCGGAGATGCCCGATGGCTCCGAAAGGGTATAAAACCGGGTTTCCGGAATCGAGGCGCAGCCGGCAGCGAGCAGGGCGGCCACGGCATACAGGACATGGCGTTCCCGTGTCATCTATCATTTCCCCGTTTACCGCGAATGACCGACTCCGGGTGGCGTTCGAAATAATCCGTCAAAATTCTCAGCGAGGCAGCCGCGCGGGCTAATTCCTGCAATGTTTCGCGCAAATCCTGCTGCAGCGGCGCATCCACCGACAGCGTGTGCTCCACGGCATTCACCGTGCTGCGCACATCCTTCATGGCCGCCATCATCTCCGGCGCCACGTCGTCGTTCAATTTTTCCGCCAGTTGGCCGGTACTTTCCAGCGTCTGCTTGAGCACATCCAGCGATTGCTGCAGATCCCGGCCGATCTCGTCGAATGGCACCTTGCTCAGCTTGAGGGCGATTTCAGAGACCTGCATCTGAAGCTGGTCGGTACTGCTGGGAATGGTAGGCAAATGCAGGAAGGAGGAGTCAGCGGATGCCATGTCACGAGCATCCTTGTCGATTGAAACAGGCCCCGAATGAAAATCGAAAGCGATGTAAGTCTGGCCGGTAAGAAAATTGCCCGTTCGCAACTGTGCGCTAAGACCGCGCTTGATCATGAGATTCAGGCGTTCTTGCGGCGAATATTTCGATTGCTTGCGGTCCTCCGCAAATTTTCTGCCGAGACGGTTCGGATAAACTTCCACCAGCACCGGCATGCTGAATTCCTTCCGCTTGCGATCGTATTCGATGCCTATCGATTTGACCTGCCCCAGCACCAGCCCACGGAAGCTGGCCTCGGCGCCCGGCGCCAGGCCGCGCACGGATTGCTTGAAATTGAGCAGGATCATCTGCGGTTCTCCATCATCCTCTTCCAATGCCCTGGCCTGGCTTTCCGCCAGAAAGAAAGCGGTATTTTCGTTGGCGGGAGGTCCTGATCTGTCATCCGGAGACGCGAATGACAGGCCCCCAAGCACCACGGTGGACAATGATTCCGCCTTGAGCGTGAATCCACTCGCATTGACTTCCATATCAAAACCACTGGCATCCCAGAAGCGCGTATTGATGCCTACGAATTTGTCATAAGGCGCATTGACGAATATCCGCAGGGTGATTCCCTTGCCATCCTCGTCCAGATCGAACGCCGTGACCTGGCCCACCCTGATCCTGCGGTAATAGACAGGCGAACCGATATCCAGAGAACCGATATCCGTGGCACGCAATACATACTGCTTGCCGGAGGAGTCGCGCGTAACTATGGGTGGAACCTCCAGTCCGGTAAAGGTATCCGCCTTGTCGGTTGACACGCCCGCGTCGGCGCCGATATAGGATCCGAACAGAAGCGTACTCAGCCCGGATATGCCGGACCCCGCGATACGCGGCCGCACCACCCAGAAGCGGCTGTCGGCCGCGGTAAAGCTTCTGGCCTCCTTCTTGAGCTGAACACTCACCAGAACCTGCGAGCGGTCTTCACTCAGGGTGATGGATTGCACCGTGCCGATATCGACCTCCTTGTACTTGACCTTGGTCTTGCCCGCCTCCAATCCTTCCGCCGTGCTGAAAACAATGGTGATCCCGGGGCCCCGCTGGATCAAGGTATTGACCGCGAGCGAGATCCCGATGATAGCGGCGAGTATGGGGATCAGCCAGATCAACGACGGAATCCAGTCCCGCTGGCGCACCCTCTCAGGCACGGCCATGGCCTCGGTGGGTCCTCCGGCACCTCCCGACTTATCGTTTCTACCCTGTTCGTCGTCACTCATCCGGTTTTTCTTGCTCCGGTGCGCCGGTGTCCCACATCAACCGGGGATCGAAACTCATCGAGGCAAACATGGTGAGCACCACTACCGCCGCAAAAGCGACGATTCCCGGTCCGGCATGAACGGTGGCAAAACCCTGGATCTGCACCAATCCCGCCAACAGGGAAACCACAAAAACATCCAGCATGGACCAGCGGCCGATCAGTTCGACGATGCGGTACAGTCTTGTCCGTTCCAGGAGCCGCCAACTGCTGTGCCGCCATGCCGTGACCAGAAGCAGGATCATGACGGCCAGCTTGAAAAGAGGCACCAGGAAGCTGGCGATAAACACGATGACCGCCAGCACCCATGAGCCGGAAGTCCAAAAATAAATGATGCCGCTCATGATGGTATCCTGCTGCTCCTCCCTGGGGAAAGATGCGGTAATCATTACAGGCAGCAGGTTCGCCGGAAGATACATGATACAGGCTGCAATCACCAGAGCCCAGGTTCGACTGAGGCTATCCGGCTTCCGTGGATGCAATCTCGCGCCACAGCGTCCGCATCGATCATGAGCCTGGACATCCTTCCACAACGCGGCGCAATGGCCGCACAGCACCATGCCAAGCCTTGCAGCGGTCTTCACGGCGACTCCGGCTTCGCGGTTACGGCTTTTTCAGCCGATGGAGCGGCACTGGTCCTATCCGCCGCTGTCGCTAGCTTTTTTCTGCGTTCGGGAGGAGCCATATGCCAGATATACCGGGGATTGAATGAGAGCACCGAAGCAAAAAGCAGGGCCAGCCCCCCCAGCGCCCATAGGGCGGGGCCGGGGAATACAGTTGCCATGCTCGTCAATTTAACGAACGCGACAATGGCACCCAATAGCAAAACCTCCACCATCACCCAGGGACGAAAGGTTTGAATCATGCGCACCCATAGATTGAGCCCATGGGATCGTCGTCCGGTCCCGCTTATCGAAATCAGCAGATAAATCAGCCCCAGAAGCTGAAACAAGGGAAACAGAATGGTAGTGACAAATACCAGAAATGCCAGCAAATACATTTCTTCCGCGCCCAGCGACAAAACCGCACCCATGAGCGTCGTATGATTGACGGCGCCATGGAATTCCAGTCCGGCCACCGGAAAAACGTTGGCGATAACGTACATGAACAGGCTGGCAATCGTCAGAGGCAAGACACGCCCGACATGGTCGCGCATGTCGCGCTCCAGCTCCGCGCCACAGCGGCTGCAACGGGCAACCTCGTTATGGCCGAGCGTCAGTCTGCGATGAACAGCATCGCATTCCTTGCAAGCGATCAAGTCGGGTAGTTGCTGCATGTCTGCCTTGTCAAAAAGTCGAAGCCGGCCCTACGCACAAATTATTGCATTCCCGGGAAGAGAATTGAAACTTTATTAAGCGAAGGCGCCGGCCGAAGCAACAGGAAACAGGAACCACGCCCGCATTTTTTCAAGTCAGGGCCTATCAACAGGCCCTGACAAAATGGGTCGAATCGTGGAATCAGGCGACGCGACAATCAGATTAGGCTACGGCCTGCATCGCGTTTCATGATCGTTCCGATTTTACCAGCAACGCGTCCAGCGGGGATTCGTCCAGCTCTTCCTGAGCTTCCTGAAGAGCTTCCGGTTTTCCATATGCTATCCTGAGGGAACCGGCCTCCGAATCGTTTGTCTGTCGGTAGCAGGCACTGATCAGTGCAATCTGGAAAACCTCATGGACAAGAAAACCCAAATTAATTTCTGGTACATCATCATCGCGATACTCGGCATGCTGGTGGTACAAAGTTTCTACAAGCAATATACGAAGGTCGAACCAATACCCTACAGCCGCTTCCATACATTGCTGGAAGAGGACAAGATTGAGGAGATCGCGGTTACCGAAAACCATATCTATGGCACGCTGAAGGAAAAAAATGCGGATGGATTGAAGGACTTCGTCACGACGCGAGTGGAACCGGAACTGGCGGACAAACTGGACAAGCATAACGTCGTTTACACCGGTGTGGTCCAGAGCACCTGGATGCGCGATCTGCTTTCCTGGTTGCTGCCGATGGCGGTTTTCATCGGGATATGGATGTTCATCATCCGCCGCATGAATCCCGGCGGCATGAGCGGAGGACTCATGTCGATAGGCAAGAGCCGCGCCAAGGTATTCGTGGAAAAAGAAACCAAAGTCACCTTCGCGGATGTCGCAGGAGTGGACGAAGCAAAGGATGAACTGGTCGAAATCATCAATTTCCTGAAGGACCCGCAAGGATACAGCCGGCTGGGCGGCCGCGCACCCAAAGGCATCCTGCTGATCGGCCCGCCGGGCACTGGAAAGACCCTGCTCGCCCGTGCCGTGGCAGGCGAAGCAAACGTTCCTTTCTTCTCGATCTCGGGCTCGGAATTCGTGGAAATGTTCGTGGGTGTCGGCGCCGCCCGGGTGCGCGACCTGTTCGAGCAGGCCCGCCAGATGGCCCCCGCGATCATCTTCATCGATGAGCTGGATTCGCTGGGACGTGCGCGCAATGCATATGGGATGGGCGGTCACGATGAAAAGGAACAGACCCTGAACCAGTTGCTCGCCGAGCTCGACGGCTTCGATTCCAAAAGCGGCGTGGTTCTGCTCGCTGCAACCAATCGGCCAGAAATCCTGGATCCCGCACTATTGCGCGCGGGACGCTTCGATCGGCAGGTGCTGGTCGATCGGCCGGATAAGCTGGGACGCGAGCAGATTCTGGCGGTGCACCTGAGGAAGGTGACGCTGGACTCCGACGTCAGGCCGGATCAGATCGCGGCGCTGACGCCGGGCTTCACCGGCGCCGATCTGGCGAATCTCGTCAATGAAGCGGCACTCCTCGCCACCCGGCGGAATGGCTCCGCGGTGACCATGGAGGATTTCAACAATGCGATCGAGCGTATCATCGCGGGACTGGAAAAGCGCAACCGGCTGCTCAACCCGAAGGAACGGCGCGTGGTCGCCTTCCACGAGCTGGGCCATGCCATGGTCGCGCTGGCGTTGCCCGGCACGGACGAAGTGCACAAGGTTTCCATCATTCCACGTGGCGTGGGCGCGCTCGGTTATACCATCCAGCGGCCGACCGAAGACCGGTTTCTCATGACCCGGGCGGAACTGGAAAACCGGATGGCGGTATTGCTGGGGGGACGCGCGGCGGAAGGAGTGGTGTTTCACGAAATCTCCACAGGGGCAACGGATGATCTCGCCCGCGCCACCGATCTCGCCCGCGCCATGGTGCTGCGCTACGGGATGAGCGAGGCTCTGGGCAATGTCGCCTACGACCGCGAACGCTCGCCTTACCTCCAGACCGGCATTCCCATGCCGCAAAACCGGGATTACAGCGAAGCCACCGCCCAAGCGGTGGACGCGGCGGTCCGCAGCCTGGTGAATCGGGCGCTGGAACGCGCCTCCCGCATACTGGAGCATAACCGCGCGCTACTGGACCGCTCGGCGGAGGAATTGCTCAAGACCGAGACGTTGAACCAGCCTCAACTGGAAACGCTCAAGCGGGAAATCGCTGCTCCGCCCGAGCTTGCTTCACCGGCCTCGCCATAGCTTCAGGGACTGACCACGGGCGCTTATGTCCCCATAGAATCTTCCATGAAAGCTGGAAGCCGAACCCTTTCTATTTAAAAAAAACTTTTATATTGCCCCGTATTGCGGTATACTCCTGTTTCGATCGTATGGCTTCGAAGAATTATCCGCTTGCCCTCCCATCGAGTCATCGTTCCTGACCCCTTTTCGATTTCAAGTCTTCAACGGAATTGTGCGGCATCCTGGTTAGCGGCGATGTTCAAGAATCCTGAATAGTCCCAGCGGTTGCGGGGACGGAGGGTTTTTAATACGTGCGTCAGCGGTGCCTTGCCCATCATTCCGGCAGTCCATCCTGCTCGCGCGCTGAGGCGCATTCATACACTCGGAATCAGAGTCTGCCTGGTCTGTCTGCAAAGCCAAGGGAATATTTCCCTTGCGTGCATGGTGACCGCACGCAAGATTGCCTGCGACTGCCCGGCCCGGATTCTGCATGATAGCGCCGTATTTTTCACTTCACAGGAAAATAACGTGTCTTTTGAAAATTTGAACCTGCACCCTCTCATCCTCAAGGCCATTATCGACTCGGGCTACACCTCGCCCACGCCTATCCAGGAAAAGGCCATTCCAGAGCTGCTCGCTGGCCATGACGTCATGGCTTCGGCCCAGACCGGCACCGGAAAGACAGCCGCATTCATGCTGCCTGCGCTGCATCGCCTTGCCACACCGTCCCGCACGCACAGCCGCGGGCCTCGCGTCCTGGTGCTCACCCCCACGCGCGAACTCGCGCTCCAGGTCTCGTCGGCCGCCGCCAAATACGGGAAGCATCTGCCTCGCGTGAGGGTCGTAAGTATCCTCGGCGGGATGCCCTATCCCCTGCAAAACAAGTTGCTTTCGCAACCGGTCGATATCCTCGTGGCCACTCCAGGCCGCTTGATCGATCACATCCAGCGCGGCCGCATCGATTTTTCCCGCCTCGAAATGCTGGTGCTGGACGAAGCCGACCGCATGCTCGACATGGGGTTCATCGATGATGTCGCAAGCATTGCCGCTGCCACACCCGAGAGCCGCCAAACCTTGCTGTTTTCAGCCACGCTGGATAGCGAGATAGAGAATATCGGGACACAGTTGCTGAATGCACCCCGGCGCATCCAGGTCGCGTCGCAGAAGGCGAGACTGGATAATATCGAGCAGCGGCTGCACTATGTGGACGACGTGTCTCATAAAAATCGCCTGCTGGATCACCTGCTGCGCGACATCACGCTAAAACAGGCCATTGTTTTCACGGCAACCAAGCGTGATGCCGATACCCTGGCGGACAGCCTGTCCGCCCAGGGTCACGAGGCGGCCGCATTGCATGGCGACATGAGCCAGCGTGACCGCAATCGCACACTCACCCAGTTGCGCCATGGGGGATTGCGCGTGCTGGTTGCAACCGATGTTGCCGCCCGCGGGATCGATGTCGCCGGCATTACCCATGTGATCAACTTTGATTTGCCGAAATTTGCAGAAGACTATGTGCATCGCATCGGGCGCACAGGGCGTGCCGGCGCTTCCGGCATCGCCGTCTCCTTCGCATCGGGGAAAGACAATGTCAGTCTGAAAAAAATCGAGCACTTCACCGGACAGCGCATTGCCTCCCACGTGATTCCCGGCCTCGAACCGCGATTCAAGCCACGCGCTGGCGGATCGGGCATGCCTCGGAATACGCCCAATGTCGCCCATAAACGCAGCCGGAGCTGGTCGCCGGATAACCAGCGCCATGTTCCCGCTGCCGGCAGCGCAAGAGGAGACTGGGGCGACAGCCGCGGCCGCTCGTTCAGCGCCAACCGGACGGATGCGCGGGGCAATACGGTTACAGGCAACCGGAGCAGTCCATTCGGGAATGGGCGCGCCGACACGTATTTCAGAAGCAAATAAGCCGTCCGGCCAAGTCCGGCAGCCCTTATATCCGTGGCATCCGCGGCAACGACACATCGTTGCCGCGGATGCCACGGGGAATGCAGGATATTACGAGCATAAGAAAGCTTTCTTAAGGGAGTATCCTGTCGGCGGTGCTGATTGCTCCCTCTTACTCCGGCTGGTTACGCATGAAATCCGCCGTCTGGTCGAAAGCCATATCCAGTTTTCTGCGCAATTCCTCATCCAGCCCGATATCCACCATTGCGCGGCTCATGCAGGACAACCACTGATCCCGCTCCGAAGTTCCGATGGGAAAGGGCATATGGCGGGTGCGCAAGCGTGGCTCGCCATACTTCTCGGTATACAGGGAAGGCCCACCAGTCCAGCCGGACAGAAACATGAACAGTTTCTGCCGCGAATGAGCCAGATCCTGCGGATGCAGCTTGCGAACACCGAAATACTCCGGTTCTTCATCCATCAGATCGTAGAACCGGTCCACCAGCCGGCGTATTACCGTTTCTCCGCCTATGCGCTCATATGATGTAGCGACATGCATTATCCCTCTCCTTCCACAATGTTACTCATGTTGCAAGCACTGGGTCCCGCCGGCTTACGCGAGCAGGTCCATTCAAGTAAGCGCTGAACGAATCCTTAACGTATTCCCGCCACCGCATCTTCCACCCGCTCTACCGCGATGATCTCCAGGCCGGGAAACGGCTGCCTGGGCTTGTTGCCCCTGGGCACGATGGCCTGGACAAAACCCAGCTTGGCCGCTTCCCTCAATCGCTCCTGCCCGCGCTGCACCGGACGCACTTCTCCCGCCAACCCGACTTCGCCAAATACCACCATTTTGTGCGGCAGCGGCTTGTTCCTGAAAGAGGACACGATAGCCAGCAATACTGCCAGATCAGCCCCGGGTTCGGTGACTTTCACTCCCCCGACTGCATTGACAAATACATCCTGGTCGAAACAGGCGATACCCGCGTGGCGGTGCAGCACGGCCAGCAGCATGGCCAGCCGGTTCTGTTCCAGCCCTACGCTCAGCCGGCGGGCATTCGGGGCATGGGCCTCATCCACCAGCGCCTGGATCTCCACCAGCAGCGGCCGGGTGCCCTCCTGCGTCACCATGATACACGAGCCCGGCACCTGACCCCCATGGTGGGAGAGAAACAGCGCGGAAGGATTGCTCACTTCCCGCAGCCCCTTCTCGCCCATCGCGAATACGCCCAATTCATTCACGGCGCCAAAGCGGTTCTTGACGGCACGGACCAGGCGAAAACTCGAATGGGTGTCGCCTTCGAAATACAGCACGGTATCCACCATATGCTCCAGGACGCGCGGTCCCGCCAGCGCGCCTTCCTTGGTCACATGACCTACCAGCACAATGGCTATGCCGCTGGCCTTCGCCAGCCGCGTCAATTGCGCAGCGCACTCCCTCACCTGGGCAACCGAGCCGGGCGCGGATTGCAATGCATCGGAATAAATGGTCTGGATCGAATCGACCACCACGACGCCTGGCTTGCGTTCCAGCAATATGCCCTGGATTCTTTCCAGCCGAATCTCCGGTAGCAGATGGACCGCTTTTGCGTCGAGCGCCAGCCTCTGTGCCCGCAACGCAACCTGGCGCGCCGATTCCTCGCCGCTGACGTACAGGACGCCCAGGGCACTCAAGGCGCCCGGGGCGCTGCCCGACATATGGCAAAGCGCTTGCAGCAGCAGCGTGGATTTCCCGATACCCGGATCTCCACCGAGCAATACCACGCTGCCGTGCACCAGTCCCCCGCCCAGCACTCGGTCGAACTCTGCCATGCCAGTGGAATAGCGCTGCTCTTCCCCTGCTTCCAGCTCGCCCAGATTCTGCACTTCCCCCGTTTCCGCCACCAGCGTGAACCGTGAAGCCGCTTTCTCGGAGATAATCTCGACCAGGGTGTTCCACGCCTGGCAATGCGGGCACTGGCCCTGCCATTTCAAGGTCTGGCCGCCGCATTCGTTGCAGGAATAAGTGGACTTCGATTTACTCATTTTAAGTCGGTCTCGTTTCACCTATTCCACATGAATTGCATCTATTATAAATAGATGGACAAACTTCGAACCAGTCACGAAAGGCATCTCGCATCATCAATGCCGGAGTGGCCTCAGGAATTCCCTATGCCTCTCACCGCATCGCTCTGTCTCGCGCCGGCTTCCCGTCCGCCTGCGCCCGCGCATTGGCTGTCTCCGCCAGATGAATCCGGATCGGGTGCGAAGAAAATCTCCGGAAGACAAATAGCAGACATCCTGAAGAAACCTTTGACAAGCGAGGTCTTCCTGATCGATCATTTTCTTTCCCATGAGGAATGCGATCAGATATTGGAAGAGCTGCGATTCGCCATATGGCGCCCGAGCCTGACATACATGCTACAGCAGGATGGCACTCGGCGCGATGTATTGAGTCCCTACAGGGTAAGCAAGACCGCGCAGCAGAAATGGTTCAGCGACGAATTGCAGGCCATGGTGGCGGCGATCGAAAGGCGTTTCGGGGAAATGTTCGGGCTCGAAAAAGCTAACCTGGAGTATTGGCAGGGTACCGACTATCCGATAGGCGGAAGCTTTTACTATCATCTCGATTCAGGATATTGGGAAGACCACTACGCGGGCGACCGCATCCTGACCCTGTTGCTGTATCTCACCACTCCGCCGGAAGGCGGCGGCACCCATTTCCGCGCGCTCGATAGAACGGTAGAAGCAAAAACAGGCAGGCTGGTAGTATGGAGCAACCTGTTTCCGAACGGGAAATGCAACCATCGGATGATCCATTCCAGCGTGCCCCTGGTCGAAGGACGGAAAACGACATTGATCACTTGGCTTAGGCAAAAACAATTCAGGTTTTTTTAATTTCGCAATGAGGTGACCGCGTCATGGCTAATCGAGAAAAGCAGGACCGGATAATCCGGGAAATCCGGGAAAGATATGGGAATGTGATCGATCTGGCCACTTCTCCCCTGGTATTGATCGAAATCATCCGTAACTACCGAAATATTTTCAACGAGGATGACGGCACAGGGGGAGTCAGCCCCGGAACCAGCACAGTCGCGGTGGCCGGTCCGGACAGTCCGCCCACGCCACCCTCGCCACCTTCACCGCCGGAATCCGATCGCCTGGAAATCGACGAAATTCTCAAAGGCATCCTCCGGCTTCAGCGACAGATCGACACCCTCGACAAGAAACTGGATCGGCTGGTTCAGCCAGGAGCCCGGAACTGACGACTGGCAGTACGCACGAATCCGGCAATGGCGAAGTGAAATTTGGGGCAGTCCGTGACACAAGAGACAAAAGCCCACCCGGTTTCCGCCGGATCCGTCCCGCCTTCATCCTCCTCGCCTTCCCCTCCGGATTTCCGGGATAATCTTGGACTCTCTGGACCCGCAGGACCTGAAAACGAAAAGGACGTTTGCGGATGAGCAAACCCGCCGAGGATGGCGCCGCCGTCGCACCTAAAAACGTATCGTATCCCCCCGGTTCCCGGGCAGGAGCATGGGAGCCGCTCAAGCTTCCCGTTTTCCGGATTTTCTGGCTCGCGTCGCTGGGCTCTAACATAGGAACGTGGATCAACGGCACGGCTTCGGGGTGGGTGATGACCGACCTGTCGCCATCGCCGGTGATGGTATCCCTGGTCCAGGCTGCTGGCTCGCTGCCCCTTGTGATGTTTGCGCTGGGCGCGGGGGCGCTGACCGACATCGTGGACCGCCGCCGCTATCTCATCGCCACCCAGTTATGGATGACGCTGGCAGCAGCCGCGCTGGCTTATCTGGCGGCAACCGGCCAGTTGGATGCATGGAATCTGCTGATCCTCACTTTCGCGCTGGGTGCAGGCGCCGCCATGGCGATGCCCGCCCTGAGCGCTGTCCTGTCCGAACTGGTGCCCCTCAACCTCCTGCCACAGGCAATCTCGCTGGGGGCGGTATCGATCAATCTTTCGCGCTCCATCGGCCCCGCCCTCGGCGGCTTGCTGGTAGCCCAGATGGGCGCGTGGGTGGCCTACAGCCTGAATGCCATCTCGTTCATCGGCATGGTGGTGATGCTATGGCACTGGAGACGCGAACCGGACGATCGGGCCCTGCCGCCGGAGCGGTTTTTTCAGGCGCTGCGCGCCGGCGTGCGCTACGCGCGCCTGGCATCGGTATTTCGCGCGGTGCTGGTTCGCGTGACTGCTTTCATTCTTTTCGCGACATCCATATGGGCTCTGCTCCCTTTATTTGCACGGCAAGAGCTTGCCGGCGGTCCTGGTACCTACGGCTTGCTGCTGACTTTCGTCGGCATCGGCGCTGTTGCCGCCGCGATGCTGCTGCCAAGAGTGCGCGCTCACGTCGGGCCCGACGGCCTGGTATTTGCCGCAACGATCGTCTACTTCCTGACCTGCATCGGACTGGCGGTGGTCCGGAACGAATACGCGGTGCATGCCATCATGGCGGTTTGCGGCGCATCCTGGCTCAGCGTCCTGTCATCGCTGCAGCTCGCGGCCCAGATCTCCGTCCCCGCCTGGGTCCGGGGACGCGCGCTGTCCCTGTACCTCATGATCTTCGCCGCCGCGATGACGCTTAGCAGTTTCCTGTGGGGCTGGGTTGCGGCCCATGCGGGCACGCCTGCCGCATTCCTGTTCTCCGGTATCGGAATGGTGGGGGCAGCGGTGGCGGTACGCAGATTCAGCCTCGGCTCCCATGAAGCGCCCGACCTGTCCCCCTCCCACCACTGGCCGCATCCGCAAGCCGCGGAGGAATTGAGCTCGAGCCGGGGACCGGTGCTGGTCACGATCGAGTACCGGATTGCCCTGGAGCAGCGTGAGGCTTTCCTTGCCGCGGTGCAGCAATTGGGCGCCATCCGGCGGCGGGACGGCGCATTCGCCTGGGGCATTTTCGAAGATATCGCATCGCCCGGGCGGTATGTCGAGCTGTTCCAGCATGCCTCATGGCTGGATCACTTGCGCCAGCACGCGCGTGTTACCCGTGAGGACCAGAGGGTGCAGGAAAGCGTCTTCCGTTTTCATACCGGACCGGAGGCGCCAAAGGTTTCCCACTTCGTGGGTGGGCTGCCCATGGCATTCAGGGATAACTCGATTGGAACGGGCGAATGAGGCGTGCTGTTGTACCATTGGTATCATTATTCCACTCAAACGAAGCAAACAAGAGAAACGGAGGATACGCATGATGGAGTTGAGACGCGCCGCGGAGCGGGGCCACGCGGATCATGGCTGGCTGAATTCCTGGCATAGCTTTTCTTTCGCCGATTACTACGACCCCCGGCACATCCAGTTTCGCGCGCTGCGCGTGATAAACGATGATACGGTCGAACCCGGAAAGGGATTTGGCACACACAGCCATCGGGATATGGAAATCGTCAGCTACGTGCTCGAAGGAGGCCTGGCGCACAAGGATAGCATGGGCAACGGCTCGGTCATCCGTCCGGGCAGCGTGCAGCGAATGAGCGCGGGTACCGGCGTACAGCATAGCGAGTTCAACCCGTCGCCAAACGAACGGGTGCATTTTCTGCAAATCTGGTTCCTGCCTAACGAGACCGGCATTCCCCCAGGCTACGAGGAAAAGATTTTTGCCGATGCGGAAAAACGCGGCCGGCTCCGCCTGATCGCCTCTCCGGATGGTGCCGAGGGGTCTGTCACCATTCGCGCGGACGCCCGCATGTCGGCCGCCCTGATCGACGATGATGAACGCATCGAGGAACCGCTTTCCGCAGATCGCTCCTACTACATTCATATCGCCCGCGGCAGCGCATCGCTGAATGGAACGTCTTTGGCGCCAGGAGACGCCGCCATGCTGACAGGCGAGAAGCATCTCGTCATCGACCAGGGACAGGGCGCGGAAGTGCTGCTTTTCGAATTGTGGTAGCCAGGGGGACATGGATCGCCGGGGTGGCTCAATTCATCCCCATGGATCCGTCCGGCGCCACTCCACCACCAGTCCCGGCTCCCCCGATGCAGCCTGGTAGGCGCAATCTATCCCGATGCCGGGAACACACACGAGATGATCGCCGCTGAATATCAGGGGCAGGGCGTCACGCTCCCATGGCGGCAGCGAAGCCTCCCTTAGCAGGTTCTTGAGGCTGCGGCGCGGACGATTGCGATCGGGACGCAGCCGTTCCCCTCCCCGCCTCATCCGGACCGTGACCGGCTGCTCCGATAGTTTCACCAGCTGGATGCCTGCCCCGTTTCCCATGCTGTTTTCGCGCCTGAAGCTGAGAATGCCGCCGAGATGCGGCAGGCTCAGTTCGCTTTCGCCACTCCATGCAACCGCTGCAGCCGATATGACTCTCGGCACCGCATCGCCAGGCGTATTCCAAAGCTTCCCGGCTTTGCATACATGAATGATCCCCCTGAAGCAGCGTACCTCGGCATCGCCAAAGATGACATGCGGATTTGTATCGCAACGCGCGGACAACAGCTGCCGCAATATGTCATCCAGTTTCACCGTGCTGGGCAGCACAGCCCTCCGCTGGGCGAGCGTGTAGCGCAGCAGGTTGCGCGCGCGCGGCAAACTCAATTTCCGCAAATCTTCGATATGGAGTTTTCCCGGGATCAGGCCTGCCGCGCTGTCGGCTTCGGCCAGTTCATTGAGAAGCTCCGCAGCTTCGGCCATGTGCCTGCTGGCGCGTGAAAAGGTAGTGCGATAGGCAGGAAAGCGCTTTTCAAGCAGGGGAAATACTTCGTAGCGCAGGAAATTCCGGTCGAACGACACGTCCTCGTTGCTTTCGTCCACGATCCAGCGCAAGCCGTTCTCGCGGGCGTAATTCTCGATCTCGCTCCGCGAGGCATGGAGCAAGGGCCGCAGCATCCTGGGCCGATCATGGAGAGGGACGGCGCCGGGTAATTCCCGCTCGATCTGCGCTGCAAACAACTGGTCCCGCGGTGCCTCATCCAGCGGCAGATCCCGGACGACAGGCATCGCCGCCAGCCCCTTGACACCCGCTCCCCGCAGCAGTTGCAGCAGAAGCGTTTCGGCCTGGTCGTCCTGGTGCTGCCCAAGCGCCACATAATCGGCCTGGAGCGTGGCGAATACCCGGTAGCGTCCAGCGCGTGCGGCAGCTTCGAGGCTTGTACCAGGCTCGCGCCCGATTTTCAGCCGCGCCGTTTCCAGGAAAATGCCAACGCCATGACACAGATCGTGGCAGAACGCGCTCCATTTGCCGGCATTGGCGCTGATGCCGTGGTCGACATGGACTGCGGAGAGCCCGAATCCCATCGAAGCGGACAACGGAACCAGCAGATGCAGCAGCACGACCGAATCGATCCCGCCACTCAACGCCACCACCAGGCGGTCTCCCCGGCGAATCCGCTGGTGCAGTATCTCTTCGGTCCTGCTTTTTATGCTATTTGATTTTGACTTCCTTGAACTTGCCATATCCCATCAGGCGTTCATGGCGCTTCTCCAGCAACGACTCGGTGGAATAGCCTTGCAAATGCCCGAGCGATTCCTGCAATGCCTTTCTGACGGACTGCATGATGGCAAGATAGTCGCGATGCGCCCCGCCAGGGGGCTCGCTGATAATCTTGTCGATCAACCCCATCGTCTTCAGGCGATGCGCGGTGATTCCCATGATCTCGGCGGCCTCCGGCGCCTTGTCCGCGCTTTTCCACAGGATAGAGGCGCAACCTTCGGGCGAAATAACGGAGTAGGTAGCATATTGCAGCATTTGCACTACGTCGCCAACTGCCACTGCCAGCGCCCCGCCAGAGCCTCCCTCGCCGATGATGGTGCAGATCACCGGGACTTTCAGTTCTGCCAGCACGTATAGATTTCTCCCGATAGCCTCTGACTGGCCGCGCTCTTCCGCTCCGATACCAGGATAGGCGCCCGGCGTATCGATGAAGGTAAGCAGCGGTATCGAGAATTTCTCCGCGAGCTGCATCAGGCGTAGCGCCTTGCGGTAGCCTTCGGGTCTCGGCATGCCGAAATTGCGGTAGATTTTTTCCTTGGTGTCCCGTCCCTTCTGGTGGCCCATGACCATGACGGTTTGGCCGCCAAACCGCGCAAGCCCGCCTATGATCGCCTTGTCGTCGGCAAAACTCCGGTCGCCATGAAGTTCCTCGAAATCGGAAAACAGCTGCTGGATATAATCGAGGGTGTAAGGACGCTGCGGATGCCGCGCCACCTGCGAAATCTGCCACGGTGACAGCTTGGCATAGATTCCCGAGGTGAGCGACTGGCTTTTCTTTTGCAGCCTCAGGATCTCGGCTGAAATATCCACCGCCGAATCATCCTGCGCAAAACGCAGTTCCTCGATCTTGGCTTCCAGTTCGGCGATAGGCTGCTCGAAATCCAGAAATATTGTCTTCATGGAGCGCGGGCACTATCAAGAAAAACGCAATGATACAGGAACGCCAAAATACCGCACGCCTGTATCCAGAATCAGTTTAGGAACCCCTGAACAAGTCTCCGATGACACAGCTGTTTTTATACTTTCTTTGCATCCAGCATCCGGATATTTGCAGCATCTTTAGATGGTTTCGCCTAACCTGTATATTTGGGATAGATCCGATGAGGGCGAAATGGATATCCTCTATGCAGGCGCAATCGTAGCGCTTTTGCTCATGACTGCCGCATTTGTGAGAGGCTGCGGAAAACTGGGCCAGCGTCAATGAATGTGTTCTATGCCGTCGGCGCGGTCATCGCGGCTATTCTCCTGATATATCTGCTTGTTGCCCTGATAAACGCGGAGGACCTGTAATGACGGCACAATCCCTCGTCATACTCCTGGTATTCCTGGCAACACTCCTGTCGGTGGCATACCCTTTGGGTATTTATCTCGCAAAAATTGGCGAGGGTACGCCCATACGCGGCTTGAACTGGATGAAGAAAACCGAAAACTTCTTTTACCGTCTTGCCGGCATCCCGCTGGATTCGGAAATGGAATGGAAGGACTACGCCTTGGCACTCCTGGTGTTCAATACGTTGGGCGCCCTGGTCGTTTATGCAGTGCAACGCCTGCAGGCATGGTTGCCGCTCAACCCCCAGGCGTTGGGCAACGTGAGTCCTGATTCCTCGTTCAATACCGCTATCAGTTTTGCCACCAATACCAATTGGCAAGGTTATGGGGGCGAATCGACGATGAGCTACCTGACGCAAATGCTGGCACTGACCGTGCAGAATTTTTTATCGGCAGCGACCGGCATGGCTGTCGCCTACGCACTTGTTCGCGGTTTCAAACGCCACTTCGCGAAATCGATCGGCAACTTCTGGCATGACGTCACCCGCTCGACGCTCTATGTACTGTTGCCCCTGTCGGCGCTATTTGCCGTATTCCTAACCAGTCAGGGCGTCATCCAGAATTTCTCCGCGTATCAGGAAGTGAATTTGGTCGAGCCCCTCAGCTATCAGCAGGCCAAAACCGGGCCGGATGGCGAGCCGCTAACCCATGCCGAGAGCAATCGGATGATGGAATCTGCGATCGCCACCACTCAGGTGCTGCCGATGGGACCGGTAGCCTCGCAGGAGGCGATCAAACTGCTCGGCACCAACGGTGGCGGTTTTTTCAACGCGAACTCGGCGCATCCGTACGCGAACCCCACCCCGCTATCCAATTTTGTCGAGATGCTGTCGATTCTGCTGATTCCCGCCGCACTGTGCTTCGCTTTTGGACGCATGGTCGGCGACATCCGCCAGGGGTGGGCAATATTGGGTGCAATGACAGTCATTTTTCTGACGATGACGTCCATCGTTCTGGTCGCGGAGCAGCAAGCCCATCCGGTATTGCAGGCGCTGGATGTCGACCAGGCGCCGGGCGAGCTGCAGCCCGGCGGGAACATGGAAGGAAAGGAAATACGCTTCGGCATCGGCGCTTCCGCTTTGTTCGCCGCGGTCACCACGGCGGCATCCTGCGGCGCGGTGAATGCGATGCATGATTCCCTGACCCCGCTCGGCGGCATGGTGCCGATGCTGCTGATGCAGCTGGGAGAAGTAGTGTTCGGCGGAGTCGGATCCGGACTGTATGGCATGCTGATTTTCTCGATCCTTGCCGTATTCGTTGCCGGCTTGATGATCGGGCGGACGCCGGAATACCTGGGCAAGAAAATCCAGCCATTCGAAATGAAAATGGCTTCCATGGTGATTCTTGTCACACCTCTGCTGGTGCTGGGTGGAACCGCACTGGCGGTCATGGTTGACGCCGGCAGAGCAGGCATTCTGAATCCCGGCGCGCATGGCTTTTCCGAAATTCTGTATGCGTTCTCGTCAGCTGCCAATAACAACGGCAGCGCCTTTGCCGGCTTGTCGGCCAATACCCCGTTTTATAACATTCTGCTGGCAATCGCGATGTGGTTCGGCCGCTTTATCCCCATCGTTGCGGTGCTGGCCATCGCAGGTTCGCTGGCGGCAAAGAAGCGCGTTGAAGTGACTGCAGGCACCCTGCCGACACACGGCCCGCTCTTTATTGCTCTCCTGTCAGGGACCGTCATTGTCGTCGGCGCGCTCACCTACCTCCCCGCACTGGCACTGGGACCGGTCATCGAGCATTTGCAGCTTCATGCCTTGCGCTGAGAAAGGATCGGAATGAGTCACGAGAAGACGCCCCCTTTCGGCTGGGAATTGATCGGTTCCGCCCTCGTCAATGCTTTCAAAAAGCTCGACCCGCGCCTTCAATGGCACAGCCCGGTGATGTTCATCGTTTATGTCGGGAGCATCCTGACCACTCTGCTGTTTATGCAAGCCCTCATGCAGGGTGGCGAGGAGGATGCCGGTTTTATTTTGAACATCACCCTATGGCTGTGGTTTACCGTGCTATTCGCAAATCTGGCCGAAGCGCTGGCGGAAGGCCGCAGCAAGGCGCAAGCCGCAGCGCTTCATGCCTTGAAAAAAACGGTTGCCGCCAAAAAACTGGATGCGCCATACCATGGCGGCAGCTGGACCACGATATCCGCCTCCAATCTGCGCAAAGGCGACATCGTGCTGGTGGAAGCCGGAGACGTGATTCCCGCCGATGGCGAAGTGACGGAAGGAGTGGCGTCGGTTGATGAAAGCGCCATCACGGGCGAATCCGCGCCTGTCATCCGCGAATCGGGCGGTGATTTTTCCGCAGTAACCGGCGGCACGCGCTTGCTTTCCGACTGGCTGGTGGTGCGGATAGCGGTCGATCCGGGCGAAGCGTTCGTGGATCGCATGATTGCCATGGTTGAAGGCGCGAAGCGGCAGAGAACACCCAATGAGATCGCCTTGAACATACTGCTGGTTGCGCTGACCATCATTTTCCTGCTGGTAACGGTAAGCCTGCTGCCGTTCTCGCTTTTCAGCGTCGAAGCCGCCCAGGCCGGTTCGCCCGTTACCATGACGATACTGGTCGCATTGCTTGTATGTCTGATTCCCACCACCATTGGCGGACTGCTGTCCGCCATCAGCGTCGCGGGCATGAGCCGCTTGATGCAGGCCAACGTCATCGCGACCTCAGGCCGGGCAGTGGAGGCGGCCGGGGACGTGGATGTGCTGCTGCTGGATAAAACCGGGACGATCACGCTCGGCAACCGGCAGGCTGCCGCATTTTTTCCGGCGCCAGGAGTCACGGAGGAACAACTGGCCGATGCCGCCCAGCTTGCCTCCCTGGCGGATGGAACACCTGAGGGCCGCAGCATCGTCGCATTGGCGAAGCAGCGCTTCAATATGCGCGGACGGGATATGGAAGCGCTGCACGCGACATTCATCCCATACAGCGCGCAAACTCGCATGAGTGGCGTGGATACCGGAAACCGGGCTATCCGCAAGGGTGCGGCGGACTCCATGAAAAAATATGCCGCATCGCTAGGGCATCCTTATCCATCGGAAATCACCCGGACCACGGACGATATCGCCCGCCGTGGCAGCACGCCCCTGGTGGTAGTGGACAATAGCCGTGTAATGGGAACGATAGAATTCAAGGATATCGTCAAGGGCGGCATCAAAGAACGCTTTTCCGAATTGCGCCGCATGGGCATCAGGACGGTGATGATTACCGGCGACAATAGAATCACCGCCGCCGCGATTGCAGCCGAGGCAGGCGTGGACGACTTCATGGCGGAAGCCACGCCCGAGGACAAGCTCAAGCTGATTCGTTCATTTCAGGCTGGCGGACGCCTGGTGGCAATGACAGGCGATGGCACCAACGATGCACCGGCGCTGGCGCAGGCCGATGTGGCCGTCGCCATGAATTCGGGTACGCAGGCGGCAAAGGAGGCAGGCAACATGGTCGATCTCGATTCCAACCCCACCAAACTGCTGGAGATCGTGGAGATCGGGAAGCAGATGCTGATGACCCGCGGCGCTTTATCCACATTTTCCATAGCCAACGATGCCGCCAAGTATTTCGCCATCATCCCCGCGGCTTTCGCCACCACCTATCCGCAACTGGCTGCGCTCGACGTGATGCGTCTTACCAGTCCGTCATCCGCCATTGTTTCCGCTGTAATCTTCAATGCACTGATCATCGTCGCGTTGATTCCGCTGGCATTGAAGGGCGTGAAATACCGGGCCATCGGCGCCGCCCTGCTGTTGCGGCGCAATCTGCTGATTTATGGATTGGGTGGCATCCTGGTGCCATTCGCCGGAATCAAGGCGATAGACATGGTGCTGGCGGTAATTGGCCTTGCGTAGGGGCGCCGCGTGAAAACCGCTTTTCGTCCCGCCATGGCATTGTTTGCGATACTGACGATCATTTGCGGCCTGCTGTATCCGCTCACTGTCACCGTCATCGCGCATACCCTGTTTACGGATAAAGCTGAGGGCAGCCTGGTGCTGCGCGACGGCCAACCGATCGGCTCCTTGCTGATCGGCCAGGCGTTTCTTTCTCCAAAATATTTCTGGGGCCGGCCTTCCGCCACCAGCCCCATGCCCAATAACGGCGCATCATCGGGCGGGTCGAATCTGGGCCCCACCAACCCGGCGCAGATCGACGCGGTAAGGATGCGCATCGAAGCCCTGAAACGAGCCGATCCCGGCAATATCGCCCCGATTCCGGTCGACCTGGTGACGGCCTCCGCAAGCGGCCTGGATCCGGAGATCAGTATCGCTGCAGCGTACTACCAGCTGGAGCGCGTTGCGCGCGCGCGCAATGCCACCATTGAAGAAATACGCGGCATGATAGCAAGACTGGGCAAGGCCCGATATCTCGGATTCTTCGGTGAGCCGCGCGTGAACGTGCTGGCCCTCAACCTGGCTCTCGATCGGGCTTTCGCCCGCACCGGCGATGCCGACCCCCGCTGAAAAAACAACTGATGCGCCTGACCCATGACTCCGATAAATAGCTTTAGCGCCATTGCCTGCCATGCGCGCGGCTGAGCCTCCACGCCCCGATCCTGACGCGCTGCTGGCGCAAATCCAGGAGCGGGAACTGTCCACATCCCGGGGAAAACTGCGTATTTATTTCGGCGCCTCGGCAGGAGTCGGCAAGACTTACGCGATGCTGACCGCCGCCAGGCGCATGCAAGCGGATGGCCACGACATCGTGGTGGGAGTTATCGAGCCGCATGGCCGTGATGAAACAGCCGCACTCATCGAGGGCCTCGAAGTCCTGCCCGAAAAGAAAATCCATTACCGGGGGAAAACCCTGACCGAATTTGATATCGATACGGCGCTGGCACGCCATCCCGCGGTGATCCTGGTGGATGAACTGGCCCATTCCAATGGGCCGGGATCGCGCCACGCCAAGCGCTGGCAGGACGTCGAAGAATTGCTGGACGCGGGCATCGATGTATTCACCACAGTCAATGTACAACATCTGGAAAGTCTGAGCGACGTGATCGGCGGCATCATAGGCGTACACATTGCGGAAACCCTGCCCGATGCGGTATTCGACGAAGCCAGCGAAATCGTGCTGATCGATATAACGGCGGACGAGCTTCTCATGCGGCTCAGGGCCGGAAAAGTGTACCAGGCACAGCTGGTGGAGCATGCTTCCCGGAATTTTTTCCGTAAAGGCAATCTGATCGCTTTGCGCGAACTGGCGCTGCGCCGCACCGCCGATCGCGTGGAAGACGATGTGAAGGCCTACCGCATCGAAAAATCGATCGGACCGGTATGGAAAACCGATTCGACCCTGCTCGCCTGCATCGGGCCGGGTCCGGATGCGGAGCAGGTGATTCGCGCAGCAGCCCGAATGGCAGGACGGATGAATACCGACTGGCACGCGATTTATGTCGAGACGCCGCAATTGCAGCGCCTGTCCCCCGCGCATCGCGAACGCATACTGGAAAAGCTGAAACTCGCGCAGAATCTGGGCGCCACCTCGGCGATACTGGCGGGGAATGATATTGCCCTGGCGATAGTGGACTACGCGCGCGCCCGCAATCTATCGAACATAGTAGTGGGGCGCAGCCGCTCCTCCGTCTGGCCCTGGCGCAGCGCCTATGCGAAGAGGATCACCAGTTATGCGTCTGACATGGATATGATTGAAATAGGCCGCCCCTTTCCGAAAGAATCGCCAGGCTTGGAGCAAGCGAGCGGAACAGAAGCATCCCAGTCGGCTCCGGGCGTACTGCTTTCGCGGCAACACGCCGTACCCCGTTGGGGCTATGCCTGGGCAGCGGCGGCCAGTCTGCTGACCGCGCTCCTCGCCATGCCGCTGTCGCGCTATCTGGATCTCGCCAACATCGTCATGCTGTTTCTGCTGGCAACCGTGCTGGTGGCGGTGAGATGGGGACGTGGCCCATCGATTGCCGCAACGCTGGTAGGCGTCATAGCATTCGACTTTTTTTTCGTACCCCCAAGATTTTCATTCGCCGTCAGCGACCTGCAGTACCTGGTGACATTCATGATCATGCTTGCGGTGGGCTTGATCATTGGGCATCTCACTGCCGGCTTGCGCTACCAGGCGCGCGTCGCATCGCATCGCGAGGAACGCGCGCTCGCCTTGTACGAATACGCGCGCGAACTGTCCGGCGCCTTGCAAACCGAACAGATTTCCGAAGCGACACGCAGTTTTGTTCAGCGCACGTTCCATGCGAAGGCTACGTTATTGCTGCCCGACGATGCGGGCCATTTGCGCTTTGCCCCGGCACTAGGGGAAATATCCGGACCTCCTGGCACCCATGCTCCGGATATGGGAATAGCGCAGTGGGCATTCGATCATGCGGCGCCAGCCGGCATTGGCACGAATACGCTTCCCGGCGGAAGCTTTTTCTATCTGCCGCTGGTCGCGCCGATGCGCACCCGCGGGGTGCTTGCCATCGAGCCCGAAAATCGCCGCTGGATACTTATCCCCGAGCAGCGGCGCCAGCTCGATACCTTTGCCGCGCTCGCGGCCATCGCGCTGGAACGCGTGCATTACATCGAGATTGCAAAGAGTGTGCTGATACGCATGGAATCGGAGCGGTTGCGCAACGCGCTACTGGCCGCCCTGTCGCACGATCTGCGCACGCCTCTCACCTCGCTGGTGGGGCTATCCGATTCCCTGGCCATATCCGCTCCGGCTCTTGCTCCATCCCAGCGGGAGCTGGCGGAAGCCGTGCGTGACGAAGCTGTCCGCATGAACAATCTCGTATCCAACCTGCTGGATATGGCGCGCATTCAAAGCGGCGAGGTCAAGCTCAATCTGCAGTGGCAACCCTTCGAAGAAGTCGTAGGTAGCGCATTGCACGCTTGCCGCTCTCAGTTGGCCCGGCATCAACTGCAAACCCGGCTTCCCCGCGACCTGCCCCTGGTTCGCTTCGACGCCGTGCTGATCGAGCGAGTGCTGTGCAATCTCATCGAGAATGCGAGCAAATATACGCCGCCTGGTTCACGCTTTACCATTGCGGCAGAAGTGAAAGAACAGTTTCTGAAAGTCACTTTCTCCGATAACGGGCCTGGGCTGCCGCGCGGCATGGAGGAAGCGGTTTTCGAGAAATTCACCCGTGGAGAAAAAGAGTCGGCTAAACCGGGCGTTGGCCTGGGGCTCGCGATTTGCCGCGCTATTGTCGAAGCGCATGGCGGCACCCTCTGCGCCCGGCGACCGCCGGATGGTGGCACCGCCTTTGTATTCACGCTTCCGCTTGGCAAACCGCCAGATATATCTTCAGTGGAAGAAATCCCTGCTAGTCTTCCGAATTGAGTAATATGCGCCGGCGGTGCCGTTGAGTCACGCGAATCTTGAATCCTTCAAAACACGCTGAGTGGATCCATGCCTGATATTCTGATAGTCGAAGACGAGCCGCATATCCGGCGTTTCGTGCGCATGGCGCTGGAAACGGAGGGATGGCATGTGTTCGAATCGGAAACCGCACGGCGCGGGCTCATCGATGCGGGAACGCGCAAACCGGATCTGATCATTCTGGATCTCGGCCTGCCTGACGGCAATGGCATCGATTTCATTTTGGATCTCAGGAAGTGGTCATCCATTCCCATTATCGTCTTATCAGCCCGGAATGAGGAACAGGACAAGATCAGGGCGCTGGATGCCGGCGCGGATGACTATCTCACCAAGCCGTTTGGCGTGGGTGAACTCATGGCGCGCATACGCGCCATGCAACGGCGCGACCTCCAGTCCCATGCCAATGAGAGCGGAGTGGTCAGGTTTGGCGATGTCAGCATCGACCTTGCGTCGCGCCTGGTCACCCGGGCCAATCAGGTGGTGCATCTGACGCCGATAGAATACCGGCTGCTGACGATGCTGGTAAAAAATGCGGGGCGCGTCGTCACCAGCCCGCAGCTCCTGCGCGCGGTCTGGGGCCCGTCGCATTCGGAAAGCGGGCACTATCTGCGCATTTACATGAGCCATTTGAGGCAAAAGCTGGAAGACGATCCGGCGCGGCCGAAATATCTGCAAACTGAAACCGCCGTAGGCTACCGGTTGCTGCTATGCCTGGAATAACTTCGATCTCTGCATTTTTTCCCGATTCTCTACATTCTTTACCCTGAACAATCAATTATTTACACCGTTTTTATGCGGTTTCTTCTAGCATCATGACACGAGTACCGTCATGGTCGCCCATCGAGAATATCAGTCGGCTTGGAAGAACCGAACTTTGAAACCCCAGCAATTTTCCTATGTTCCTCGAACGCAGTCTCAACCGGGGAGGCGCGCCACGGCATCGTTTAGCAGGAGTGGAGGCATGTCGCTTTCCGCATGAGATTCGGTTACGGCCTGATTTACAGACTTTTTACGGCACGTAATCGGTTGTTTCCGCTCTTTTTTTATAATCTTCTTTCAATATTCAGTGACTTATATATTTTGCTGAGGCAAAGGGACTTTCCCGGCAAACATGGAAGGCAACGATGAAAAGACTCATGTTTGCAGCCTGCCTTTTGACGACCATGCAAGCGCAAGCGCAAGATGGCATCCCGCAGCTCAGAGGCTTCCTCTCGCCGTTGACCATCAGCGGCTATGTGGAAGCTTACTACGGGAGCAACTTCAATAATTCGGTGGGCAACACCCGGCCTTCGTTTATTTACAGTTTCAACAAGAATAATGAAGCTGCTATTAATCTGGCGTTCCTGAGAGGGTCTTATGCCGTCAGTATGTTCAGGGCCAACCTCGCGTTGGCACTGGGCACCTACATGAAAGCCAACTACGCGCTCGAGCCTGGGTTTCTGGGTAATTTTTATGAAGGCAACGCCGGCATAAAGCTGTCTCGTGAAAGAAACCTGTGGCTGGATGCGGGCGTCTTCCCGTCGCATATAGGCCTCGAGAGCGCAGTGGGCAAGGATAACTGGACACTCACGCGAAGCATCGAGGCGGACAATACACCCTATTATGAATCGGGTGCCAGGATTGGATACACATCCGCCGATGAAAAATGGTTCGTCAGCGCCTTGATCCTCAACGGCTGGCAGCATATCAAGCCGGTGGAAGGCAGTTCCCTCCCCTCATTCGGCACGCAGGTCACCTATAAGCCTTCCCCCGGAATAACACTGAACAGCAGCACGTTTCTGGGCACCGACAAGCCCGACAGTTCGCGGCAAATGCGCTATTTTCACAATTTCTATGGGATTTTCCAACTGGACAACAGGTGGGCTGCGACGGTCAATTTCGATATCGGCGCGGAACAGGCGGACAAACACGAGGAAGCGATGAACCTCTGGTTCAGCTCCATGGTTGCGTTGAGATATACCCCGACTGTAAACACCGCTGTGGCAATCCGCGGGGAGTACTATGACGACAGGCATGGGATAATGATTGCATCAAATACTCCTCATGGTTTCAAAACATGGGGTTTCTCGGCCAATTTCGATTACCGCCTTACCGGCAATTTGCTGTGGCGAATCGAAGCGAGAACCTTGGGCAGCAGGGACGATATTTTCATCACCAGGAACAATACTGCGGTGAAGGGCAATACCTTTATCACAACCTCATTGATCGCCCATTTTTGAGATAGCTTTCTCCACAGGAGAACCGCAACCAGGGCGCAGCCCGGCATGAAAGAATGACTGGCCGGTAGTACCCGATTTCACGGCGCCTTCTCGCCCACAATAGGAAGCCGGCTCGGAATTACTCCGGGAAAGGGTTAAAATAGGCGGTTTTTTACTTTTTCAGGAAAGGTTGTGATCACTACTGCAAACATCACGATGCAATTCGGCGCAAGGCCGTTGTTCGAAAACGTTTCGGTGAAGTTCGGCGACGGCAACCGGTACGGCCTGATCGGCGCCAATGGTTCCGGCAAATCCACCTTCATGAAGATCCTTGGCGGCGATCTGGAGCCGACTTCCGGCAATGTCAGCGTCGACGCGGGTGAACGCGTGGGCAAGCTGCGCCAGGATCAGTTCGCATTCGAGGAAGTCCCCGTGATCGATACCGTCATGATGGGGCACGCCGAGTTGTGGCGGGTCAAGGAGGAACGCGATGCGATTTATGCGAACCCGGACGCCACCGAAGCCGATTACATGCACGCCGCCGAGCTGGAGGCCCGCTTCGCCGAGCTGGATGGCTATTCCGCAGAAGCGCGTGCCGGCGAGCTGCTGCTGGGCGTCGGCATACCGCAGCCGCGCCATCACGGATTGATGAGCGCGATCGCCCCCGGGTTCAAGCTGCGCGTCCTGCTTGCCCAAGCCCTCTTCGCGGATCCGGACATCCTGCTCCTGGACGAGCCGACCAATAATCTCGATATCAACACCATCCGCTGGCTGGAAGGTGTCATCAACGAAAGCAGAAGCACCATCGTCATCATTTCGCACGATCGCCATTTCCTCAACAGCGTCTGCACCCATATGGCCGACCTGGACTACGGCGAAATCCGGATCTACCCCGGAAATTATGATGAATACATGACAGCCTCCACGCAGGTGCGCGAGCGCATGCTGGCCGATAACGCCAAAAAGAAAACCCAGATCGCGGAGTTGCAATCCTTTGTCAGCCGTTTCTCCGCCAACGCCTCCAAGGCGCGCCAGGCGACCAGCCGCGCGCGCCAGATCGAAAAAATCAAACTCGAGGATGTCAAGCCTTCCAGCCGGCAATATCCCTATATCCGCATCGATATGGATGAGCGCGAAAAGCTGCATCGTCTGGCGGTGTCGGTGCAAAGCATCAGCAAGCGCTTTCCCGGCATGGAAAGACCGCTGCTGCAAAAATTCAGCCTCAATGTGGAAGCCGGAGAGAAAATCGCCATCATCGGCCCCAACGGCATTGGCAAAACCACGCTTTTGCGCTGCCTGGCCGGCGATTTGCCACTCGACGCGGGAGAGGTGAAGTGGGCGGAAAAAGCGCGGCACGGCTACTTTGCCCAGGATCACGCGGCCGATTTCCGGCAGGACCTGTCCCTGACGGACTGGATGGCGCAATGGCGGCGCGAACACGACGATGATCAGGCGGTGCGCAGCGTGCTTGGCCGGCTGCTTTTTTCCGGCGACGAGGTGAAGAAATCCGTGCGCGTCATCTCCGGCGGGGAGGAAGGACGCATGCTGTTCGGGAAGCTCATGCTGCAAAGAAACAACGTGCTGCTCATGGATGAACCTACCAACCACCTCGACATGGAGTCCATCGAGTCCCTGAACAGCGCGCTGGAAAAATACACGGGTACCCTGATTTTCGTTTCGCACGACCGGGAATTTGTCTCTTCGCTTGCAAACCGCATCGTGGAAATGAAACCGGACGGAATCATCGATTACAAAGGCAATTACGAAGATTACCTGATGGCGCAGGAAGCGCCAGCAGCTGGCCCAGCCCCACGAAGCGTGCGCTCCGGTTCAAGGTAAGGGGTAAGGCTCGCACGCCTGAATTCGCAAGCGGTCAGCCGGGCCGCTTCTTCCTGAAACAGCCTTGCCTCCCGGCCAGGCTCTTCCGGCACACTTTCCTCAACGCCTCATCAAACTCCATGTGTCGGATTCACTGAATTTGCTTCCCTAAGCGCCGCAGGGTTGCGGCTGTCTCAGGAGAAACGCTGCCGCCTGACCCGCGTTTTTAGCAGCGCAATGTAATTTGACTATCCAGCAGGCGTCGATCTGCTCGCTCTCCCCTTGCCCCTGTTCACTCCTTTTTCCAGGAATTCTACTGCGGTTTTGCAGCTGTTAGCGGAACAGGTTAATTACATTCCGTCGGTTACTTTTTAGGATCGCCTGGTTGACAATTCATATTGATGATCTAAGGTGGTATGAGTTCTTCAGCGTTTTCGTTCCACTGGATTTTCAGGGTCACTAAAGGAGACTGGCATGGAAACAGGAAAAGTCCACCCCCCTCGCTATAGCGGTTTTATCGTCGTTCGACTTGCACAGGAAGCCACTCCTGCGAGCGGGTCGATGCAATCCTTACGATCGTTTGCCGCAGAGTGCAAATTGCATGGCATGGAGAAACTGCTGGATTTGTACGAAATCAAGGAAACACGGCCAGTGATACGTGCGTTGGCGCCGGAAAAGATACTTGAGCTTGAAAAACAGGCAGCCCAGACCGAACTGCCGCCCTTACATAGCCTCACTTCATACTGGAAACTCAATGTCCGCCATTGTCCTGAAAAATCGGAAGAGATCGTAAAACGTTTCAGTGCCCTCGATGAAGTGGAGGTGGCATATCGCGAGTTGGAGGCTACCGATCCCGCGGTCAACCCGGCAGACGATCCTTATAATGCCAACCAGAACTACCAGGACGCAGCCCCCATCGGAATAGATGCGCGTTGGGCCTGGACTCAACCGAACGGCGAAGGCGCGGGTGTCGGATTTGTTGATCTAGAACAAGGCTGGTTTTTGAATCACGAAGATTTTGCAAGCAAATCACCCACGCTTCTGTACGGCGATAACCGTGACGGCGTGGATGGGTATGTCGGTAATCACGGAACCGCAGTGCTGGGCGAAGTTATTGCTGACGATAACACAATCGGCGTGGTCGGAATCGCGCCATCGGTATCATCGGTCAATGTGACAAGTCACTGGGATACCGGCAGCAACTCATCAGGAAACGTAGCTGACGCGATCGCAGGGGCCTTGCCGACATTGCAGATCGGTGACGTATTATTGCTGGAGATTCAGAAAGGTCTTTTACCTACTGAAACCGATGCCGCGGATTTCGACGCGATACGGCTCGCCGTGGCTCTCGGAGTCGTTGTAGTGGAAGCGGGGGGAAATGGGTCTTTTGATCTGGACAGCTATACAGATGGAGGCGGCAACTTCGTACTTAACCGGGGAAACGCCGATTTCAGGGAATCGGGCGCGATTGTGGTGGGCGCCGCTCTTTCACCTTTGCCTCACAATCGCGCAAATTTCTCGAATTTCGGCAGCCGCGTCGACTGTTACGCCTGGGGTGAAAATGTCGTAACCGCAGGTTATGGCGATCTCGACAATGGCGGTGGTGATAACAACAAGACGTATACCAGCGGGTTTAATGGCACCAGTTCGGCGTCGCCTATCATTTCGGGCGCTGCGCTCATTGTCCAGGGCGTGTACAAGGCAAACATGGGTAGTCCGCTGCCGCCCCTTCAGATGCGTGCACTGTTATCGAATCCAGCTACAGGTACGGCTCAAGGCGGAGGTGTGCCTGGCAACATCGGTGTGATGCCAGACCTGCGTTCGATAATTGAAACTATTCTGCCGAGACTGGTCACGGTAATCGCGGATAGCGGCAACTTTGGCGAGGTATGCAGCGGGGCCTTCAAGGATATGGATTTGGCTTTGAGCAACAGCGGCGGCAACATGCTTAGCATATCCAATATCACCTCCTCTTCCACCGAGTTCCTCGTTCCAAGCGTATTGTCATATCCCATCACCATAGAGGCAGGAAACGCCATTGAAGTACCGATCCGATTCCAACCGGACAGTCTCGGTCCAAAGGCGGAAACTGTTACCGTGTTCAGCAACGATCCAAACGGTCCGAAATTTGTGGAAGTATCGGGAACAGCAGGGGCGCCAAGGCTGGTTGCGATAATTGCGAATGCAGGCAATTTTGGCAATGCCTGCATCGGATTCTTTGCGGATCAGATGATGACATTGAGCAATAGCGGTCGTTGCACGCTGACGATAATCAGCATCACTTCCTCTTCCGCCGAGTTCCTTGCCCCCAGCGTTCTGGCGTATCCAATCGTCATAGCGGCTGGCGGCTCTCTGCTGGTGCCTATCCGGTTCGAACCGGCTAGCTTCGGCCCAAAAGCAGGTGTGATCACGATCATAAGCGACGATCCGGCAGGTGCAAAGATGGTCGCAATCTCGGGAAACGCGCCTTCCGGAAAACTCACCATCACGGGTTCTACATGCATCGGTGGCGTGAAGGCATGCTGCCTCGGCGAGCGCACCCTCTCCCTCTGCAATGTGGGCGACTGCAAGCTGAACGTTACGAGCGTTGCATTCAAACGCAAAAGCAGGCACTGGAAGCTAATCAATAACCCCTTCCCGGCAACACTAGTGCCTGGCTCGTGCCTGAGCGTCTTGATTCGCTACAAGGCGACGGAAAAGTACCCCAAGTGCTGCGAACTGGTCATCACGAGCGACGATCCAGAGACCCCTGTGAAAACTCTCGATGTCATAGCCTACACAATCTGGAGCGATTGCGGGAGCAAAAATTGTGAGGATTGCCGTAGGGGATGTTGCGACAAGCACCATGACGAATCTTGCAGTGCCCAGAGTATCGACGCCTGTTGCGATGACGAAAGCCATGATCATGAGAATAATGACGACGAAAACTGACACCACTTATGCGGAGACTTGAAAGGCCCGGGCACGAGGGCGCTAGAACCCAGGCTTTGCCAGCAGTGAGGAAACGGGTTTGCTCAATTAGTGATGCAAGGATTGCTTCTTCCCCAGTCCTCCCGAGGCTTCCCGAATTTCCGCGAAGCAACCGGCGTCAAGCGGGGTGAGCACACCCCTTACGGTAGCGCTCCCAATCAAAACAGGGGCCGGGGTCGGTCTTGCGTCCGGGCGCGATATCGGCATGCCCGGCGATATCCGTAATGGGGTAGGTTTTATGCAGCGTCGTAGTCAAGGAAATCAATGCCTCGTATTGCGCGCCGGTAAAGGGCTGGGTATCGCCGCCCTCGAGCTCTATCCCGATGGAATAGTCGTTGCAGCGGTCCCTGCCCTGCCAGGAGGAGACCCCTGCATGCCAGGCCCGTTTTTCGCACGGTACGAATTGAATGGTTTCTCCGTCCCGCCGAATGAAGAAATGCGCGGAAACCTTGAGATCCCGGAGATTCCGGTAATAGGGATGCTCATCATGATCCAGCCGGTTGGTGAATAGCTCGATCACGCCATTGCCGCCGAACTCGCCGGGCGGAAGGCTGATGCTGTGGATGACCAGCAGGCTTACAGAACAGCCGGGTGGCCGTTCGTCGCAATTCGGGGAAGGAATGAAGCGTATGCTGTTCAGCCAGCTATCCGCATCGCCATAAATTGCGCCTTCATTGACCATCTTGTCTGCCTCGCCCGGCTTCATTTAGTCCGGCTACGCACAGCTAACTGAAGCCGATTCACGCAATCACCGTTTACACATGCAGTCCACGCATACTATTGTCCTGCATGCAGGCGGCGATGCTCGTCGCTGCAGAAGATCTCGCCACCGGCCATCACGCTCTCGCTTCTGGGCAGATGCACGCCGCAATGGACGCATCGCACCATATCCTCTCCCTCAACGGAAAGAGTGTGCTGCTGCGCTTCCTGCCGCTTTTTAACCCCACGAACGTAGGTTCGCAGCGCCCAGAAAACGAGCACAGCTATAAGAGCGAAAAACAGCAGCCTACCCATGTTTGTCCATCATTCCCTCCAGGCCCGTCTCGGGCCGGAGCAGATCGGAATTGGTCGGGGTGAGAGGATTCGAACCTCCGACTCCTGCGTCCCGAACGCAGTACTCTACCAGGCTGAGCTACACCCCGAATGATGCATATCGAATTTGCGTGTTGCTTTAAACCGACTTGCCACGCTGTGGGCAGCAATTGTACGCAGGAAGGAATGCATGAGCAATCCAAAATTGCGGAGAGGTTCCCGGCCGGGCTTCCTCGTTACCTCGATATTTTGATCATCGCGACAATCAAAAATAACAATGAATGACGCGCTTGGCTCCTAAAAATGTGCAGGTTGACGCGTAAAGGCGGTCTCCTGACATCCGATGCGTCAGAGGCGTCTCGTCAGGTTACTTATCGCGCCTCCTGTCGAGGCCAGCCAGCACATTGTAAAGATTAGAGATGGAATTCCGTTTTTACTGAACTTTAGCGAGAATGCCCTGGCGCTACGGTCGAGCGCATATAGCAGTAATATTATTGAACAGCTTCACGTGGCCCTGGCACATATCGATCCATCTGCTTTGCAGCCACACCAGCTATCGCCAGCCTTAAACCGACTGTACCAGATAATCGATCAGATACAAAATGCCCGTTCCACCCGCTGGTACGGCGAGCGCCCCTAATATGGGGTATTGGTAGAATGGCTGGAAGGCACCTTCATGATTATTCCTGATCGTCTGTATTACCTCTTCGATCTGCCGTTTCCGCTCGTCTCTGCTCGGCCAGCTGAACCGGTGGGGAGAAGTAGCGTCGAGTCTCCCCTCAAGCTGCTCAATGGCTCCTCTCCTTGCTTTTTCCGCCGTTACACGTAGCGCTATGACGACCCCCACTGCATAGGCGGCAATAAACCCATAAATGACGGCAAGCCAGATTGGCCAATCGAAGTTGTCAATATAGGAATGCCGGGCGGCAACCAACAGGAAGAGAATAATAAAGGGAAAAAAGAGCAGCTTACTGACGACTGCGGTCAACTTGGCGATCAGGTCGATGCAGCACAACTCGTTTAGATATTTCGTGTCAACGGCCGGATAGCGGAATTCATTTTTTATCTTCGCATTCTCGGGCCACGGAAATTTTTTTTCGCATAGAATGTTGATGAAGCGCCGGCATAGCCTGGTAGTATCGATCACATACAGCAGCAACAGGAGCATGAATAACCAGCTCAACAATGCTGTTCCCCAGTATATCTGGAAACAGACATCTCCCCGACAAGGCGCCAGTGGAAAACCAATTTTTAGATACAGCACCACCACGAAGAGGGAAAAAAAGAAAAGCTGGGGAAGGATTCTAAACAAGCTATATCCTAATCCTCTGCGCTCCCTGTATTCCTTCCAGAGCTCCGTAATATCGGTTTCGTCTCTGGCTTGACGCTGTGTTTTGGAAGGACGCGATGGAGCAGGTTTCTTGTCTGCATGGGTTTCATCCTCTGTTTCATGCCATCGGGGTATGGAAAAGCAGCGATTCCAGAAATACTTACAGTATGCAGGAATTGTCCTGCTATCAGCCTGATTTGCTCGAGTAGTTGTTTCAGCACGTGATGGCAGACCAAACTTATCGCTTAATTTTTTGTCATGCTCGTTCAGCAGATGGCGCGAATGGAGGTAAAAACAGATGCAAAGGCCAATAGCCAGCACCTGAATTGCTATCGCCGGCCATACGCTGACTCCCTGGGTCAGTACAAGCGGTTCACCTTTTGCCCCATCCGATCTTCTTGCCCACAGTTCGAGGCCAACCAACATCACAAGAATGGCTAATACAACGTAGACATCGCTGGTGAAAGGGTTTTTAAGAGGGTTTTTTAGAGGATTTTCGAGGCGATTTTGCATGATGAATTTCTTGACACCGTCACTTATGAATATAAGGCAGAAGACAAGCGAGATAAGTGCGATAAATGCCCAGATAATGGTTTCCACCCCGACCGGAGGCCTCACTCCTTCTTCATTCACGTCCGGACGCACTGTATGAATACTCTTGAACTCCTTTGAAGATGGCAAGTCCGGGCTAATATCGACAGCTGTATCTCTCCCGATCTCGTACAATTTTGGCTTTGTCTTGGCGGAAAAACAGCCGTCACTCGGAGTAGAGCAATCCGGCCAACTACCCGCAAGTTCCAGATGCGTCGCCTTTTCAACAGGCGTCTCAATGCGTTTCAGATGCCCCAACGCCTGGAAAACCGAGTAAAAAAGAGCCGTCTGGGAATTATCGCGAAATGGGGGAATAGTGCTTTGGAGATTGGGGTGGAGTTGTAAACCAAAATTCGATGCAACGATCAGATTGCGTGTCCACTCGCGTTTTTGAGGGTGCAGCAACCTGGCATCCAGATCAATGGTAAAAAAGATGGCTTGCGGGAATTCTTTCTTCAGGGCTTGCAGTATCAGCAGCTTGTCGTATACATCATTGCCAAGCACGCCGATAGCCTTGAAGCCTCTTTTCTTCTCCAATAGTTTATTGTAGAAGGATTTGGGGTTGTGGTCGCAATCCTCGGCGTCGTTGTTGAAGCCATCCTCCATCATCTTGAGATCCACCACCATTCTCTGCAGATAATCCAGTTGATCCCGGCCTTCGGCCGCTTTTTCCATGGCTTGCCGGACAGTGGGATCTTTGCTACCGGCGCTTTTTTTGTCTTTTGTTTTAATCGCCTCATCACTGTCTTTTTTTGGAGGAAGCTCGCCGTCGAGTCCCGCGAGATACGAATACCGCACGATCCGTTTAGGCCATTCGTCCCGCCGCAGCTTATTTATGTCGGCATCCAACCCGTCTGTAATCGGCTTTTCACTATTCCTCTTCATATTTTTCGCCACGGCAGCAAAAATTCGTGGCAGTGTGCGCCCGTAGATCGTATCCCACTCTGAAATCAAGGCGATCGTGGGCTTGCACGATTTATCGTCCTCCTCCTCGGAGAGGATATTAACTCCACGCTGCTTCAGTTCATTGATAAGCTGTTCCGCAAGGAAAGCATCCGCGCTAATCGTTCTGATAAACCCTATGCCTTCCCTTTTAAAAAGGTCTTCCACGGTATTTTCTTTCCGGCTTGGGATGTAATCAGGCATGCAATCCCGTATGAAATTGTCATTAACTGTCGGCCAGTATGAATAAAACGTAGCACCCTTCAGATCGGCGAGGTTTTGGCCACCTTTATATAAAGATCCATCCCTGTCATTGCCATCGTTGCATTCTTTTTCGTGACCTGGCAACTCCTTGACCATAGCGCTGAGCGTTCCCGAATATCGGGGTCCCAGGATAGCGTAAGATGTTTTGCTCTCAGACTTAGAATTTATCCGTAAATAATATTTGCTTTACCTGGGGCTCCTGCCTTGCGGAAGGCGATAATGGCGCAGCCGAGCATAAGCAGTGCGAGGTAGCTGTGGTCGGTTTTCTCGAACCGGACCAGTAGCTTGCGGAAGCGATTCAGCCACGAATGGCTGACCTCGACCACCCAGCGCCGTGCTCGATGCTTCGGATTCTGCACCTTGGCCTGAATCTCCTCGTTGCGGGGGCGCACATACGGCGTGTAGCCGTATGACTCCATCGTCTGCCGCGCGGGCTCGCCTGTGTATCCTGCGTCGGCGCATAGATACTGCGGCGCCTCAGTGCTCACTGCTGGCCGCTCCACCACCACCGACTCCAGCGTCTGCTCAAGCAACTTCACGTCGTGCCGATTAGCGCCGTCGACGACGATCGACAACGGGACGCCACGTCCGTCTACCAGCAGGCTGCGCTTCGATCCATTTTTTTCCCCGATCCGTCGGGTTGCGCCCAACGGACTGCTGCGCCAGCGGCGCTTTGCTCATCGCCCCGTCTATGCTCTGCCACTCCCAGGCAATACCGGACAGATCATCGTACTCGGCCAACCCGGCGCGCCACAGCGCCAGAAAAACGCCGGATGCTTCCCATTGCAGGAAGTATTTGTGAATGGCACTCGCGCTGCCAAACTCTTCTTTCGGCAGCGCCTTCCACTGGCAACCGGTACGAAGCACGTAGACGATGCCTTCGAATACCTTGCGGGCAGCCAACGACTTTCTGCCACCCCCCGGCTTGCGCTTGTATTCCCTGCCTTCTACTCGCGATTGTGCCGGAATCAGCGGTTCCACACGAGCCCAAAACTCATCCGATACCTTCCAGCTTGCCAAACGTTGCGCCATTTTCCAGGACTCCTCAACCAAAGCGTCATGGTCGGTGAATCCGGTAAATTTGGCAAGTTATTTGTGGATAAACTCTTAATCTCGGCTTCTCCGAGTTCGGTTTTCAAATGCCCAATAAGCTTATTCATGAGCTCGAGCGGCTTGCCGTCACCAAAATCCTGATCCTTCAGCCAAAGAATCAGTACATCCGGTTCGTTCCACAGCATTCGGGTATTTGCGTCTGGCAGGAATCGCTCAACGGGGATTATCATATTGGTTTTCGTTTTCGAGCCTGACAATGAGTATGGCCATGAAAAATATCGTATATACTCCCCTGACTCCGGCATATATCCAGCGGCACCCAGCGCCGAAACTACCGCATAGCGGTCCTTCAATCTCGATTCCATTCCATTAGCATAAGGACTGCCATCGACGAAAACGGGAAGGATACGAAAACGGGAGGGCCCTCCCGCGGCTTTGATATTTTCAATGAGATCCTCGAACGAGGTCGAACGAAAGTCTGGAGAATTCTCTCCATAAGCTTTCTCAAGATTGTGATGTTCCCTTTTCTGAAGCCGATGGGTCTCTACAGCCTCGAACGGGTCCTGCCATAGGCGGGATTGAACCCGTGTATGGCTTGCGACCTTCTTTTCCGCTTCCTGATCGATGGGTCGGGAGGTTTTGAGCGGGCTTTGATAAAAAAAGACCGCGCCTGCCAGGGCCAGCAAGGTTGCTACCCCGGCCAAAGGTAAGCTGAATTTATCCTGGTTTTCTTCCGCCATCGTTGATCCCGTCGTCTTGAACTGTTATCGCATCTCGTGATCCGGATTGCTGTATCAGCAGCGAAACTGCTGAAAAAAGGGCGATCTCTTGTTTTCTTAATAATTGATGCAAAGCAGATTTCGATAATTCCATTATTTTTATAGACCATTTTTATATCCTGGTTTTATTTTGGGGACCTCCAATGGATCGACCCAACTATCAAGAGAAGAAGACACGGCGGGTAAGGATATCCTGCCAGCGAAGGGGAGCAATACCATTCCGTCATCGATTTTTGGGGGTAGCTGTGATCGGATTTTCCGGATTGCATGGACGGGACTGCGATGTTCTTCGATAATGGAATGCGGATCTACTGCATGCCAGGAGCCACACGATGAGCAAGCCTATCGAGGATTATGGATTCATCGGCAACATGCTGAGCGGAGCGCTGGTTGCACGCGACGGCTCCATGGACTGGCTTTGCCTCCCGCGATTCGACTCCGATGCCTGCTTCGCCGCCCTGCTGGGAACCTCCGAGCATGGTTACTGGCGCATTTCTCCCGCTGGCGAGGTGTGGAATTCCAGCCGACGCTACCTGCCCCACACGCTGATCCTCGAAACCACATTCGAGACCGGGAGCGGGAAGGCCACCCTCGTGGACTTCATGCCGTTTTCCGACGACCCCGAGAAGGTGGATGTCATCCGCCTCGTGCGCGGCATTTCGGGCCGGGTGTCGATGCGGATGGAATTCACGCTGCGGTTTGGCTACGGCAAGACCGTTCCATGGGTCCGGGGCCGCGACTATGGCCTCCACGCGGTAGCCGGCCCGGACGCCGTGGAGCTGGTGACACCCGTGCCGCTGCACGGTGAGGACATGCATACTGTCGCGGAATTCGACGTGAAGGAGGGCCAGGTTATCCCTTTCACGCTCGCGTACCATCCGCTGCATCGTGAGCCGCATTTCATCAGCGATGCCCAGTTGAGGCTCGAGCGCACGGCAGCCTGGTGGCAGGAATGGATCCGCATCTGCCAGCTTTCGGAATTCGGGAATTCCAGATGGAAAGATGCCGTGGAGCGCTCGCTCGTCACGCTCAAGGCGCTCTCCTACCATCCGAGCGGCGGCATCATCGCGGCACCGACGACGTCGCTGCCGGAGGAGATCGGCGGAATCCGCAACTGGGATTACCGTTATTGCTGGGTGCGCGATGCGACCCTCACGCTGTATGCGCTCATGAATGCCGGCTACTTCGACGAGGCCGGCGCATTCAGGGAATGGATGTTGCGCGCCGCAGCAGGCGCGCCCGACCAGATGCAGATCATGTACGGCATCAACGGCGAGCGCCGCCTCACCGAAATCGAGCTGCCCTGGCTGCCGGGCTACGAGAACAGTTCACCCGTGCGCATAGGCAACGACGCGTGCGACCAGATTCAAATAGACGTGTTTGGCGAACTGATGGATGCACTGCATGCCGCCCGCAAATCGCAGCTCGGCCCGAGCCAGGAGGCCTGGCGGTTTCAGCAGGCGTTGCTTTCCCGGCTGGAGGGCCTGTGGCGCGATCCCGATGAAGGCATCTGGGAAGTGCGCGGCGGGCGCAAGCACTTCGTCCATTCGAAAATGATGGCCTGGGTTGCTTTCGACCGGGCAGTAAAAACCGTGGAACAATTCGGCTCCGGCGGACCGGTCGAGAAATGGCGCGCGCTCCGGGACGAGATACATCGTGAAGTCCTGGCGCGCGGCTATGACGGGAAGCGGAATACGTTCGTCCAGTACTATGACGGCAATGCGCTCGATGCTTCGCTTCTGCTGATGGCAGAAGTAGGATTCCTGTCGCCGGACGATCCCCGCTTCCGCGGCACCGTGGAGATGGTTGAGCGCGAACTCATGAATGACGGGCTCGTGCTGCGCTACCGGACCGGAGAAACGGACGACGGGCTTTCCGGCGAGGAAGGCGCCTTTCTCGTATGCAGCTTCTGGCTCGCCAATGCCTATATCATGATCGGCCGCCGCAAGGACGCGGAGGCCCTGTTCGACCACCTCCTGTCGTTACGCAATGATCTCGGGCTTCTCGCTGAGCAATACCATCCCCGCCTGCGGCGCCAGCTGGGAAACTTTCCTCAGGGGTTCTCGCACATCGGCCTGATCAATACGGCCTATAACCTGAGCCGGATCAGCGGCCCCGCGCAACAGCATGCCGATCGCGGCGAGCCGCCTCACGCTGATGGCGCTTCCTGGACAGGCGCTGCCGGCGTGCATCTCACGGAACCTTCAGTGGACTGAGCAGATTGGGATTAGCGAGTTGGGACGGAATGGGGTGACAGCAATACGCTCACGGAGGACTTGTTCAGCGCTTCGCTAATAGTTGCGCGCCACCGCAAAAGTGGTGAGCTGCAGCAGGCATTCCTTGTACTCGGATTCCGGTAGCGACATGATGGCCGCAGAGGCCGTGTCGGACTCGGCTTGCGCCCGCTTTCGCGCATAGTCCAACGCGCCGGTCTGCTGTATGACATCGAGCACGGGTTGAAAGCCGCCCTCCCCGCCCTGCTCGATCGCCTCGCGTATGGTTGCCGACTGTGCGCCCGACCCGACCCGCATGGCATATATCAGCGGCAATGTGGGCTTTCCTTCCGCAAGGTCGTCTCCGAGGTTCTTTCCCGTTTCGTTATAGTCGCCCGAGTAATCCAGCATGTCGTCGGTCAACTGGAACGCGGTACCCAGATGCATGCCATAAGTCGCCATCGCCTCCTCCTCCGCGGGGGTGGCATTGCCGAGTATCGCCCCCAGGCGGGTGGCCGCCTCGAACAGCTTGGCGGTCTTGTAGCGGATCACGCGCAGGTAATTCTCCTCGTCCACATCCGGATCGCGGCAGTTGAGCAGCTGCAGCACCTCGCCCTCGGCGATGGTATTGGTCGCATCGGCCAGCACGCGCATGACGCGCATGTTGTCCACCTCCACCATCATCTGGAAAGCGCGGGAATAGAGAAAGTCGCCGACCAGCACGCTCGCCGCATTGCCAAACAGTGCATTGGCGGTGGCCTTGCTTCTCCTCAACTCCGAGGCGTCCACCACATCGTCATGCAGCAGGGTTGCGGTATGGATGAATTCGACGATAGCCGCGAGGTTGTAATGAAATTTACCGGCATAGCGGAACGCACCGGCGGAAAGAATGACAAGCGCGGGTCGCAGGCGCTTCCCGCCGCTATTGATGATGTATTCGCTGACCTGCCGGATAAGCCCCACATCGGAATAAAGCTTTTCGCGGATGACCGCGTCCACCGCGCCCATATCCTGGGCAATAAGACTTCTGATACGCTCGATTGACACGGGGCTTCCTGAAAAAACTGCCATGGTAGAAATGTCGCCGCCAATGTGTCAAGTTGGATTAGCATTACATGCTAGGGAAGCGCTGAATAAATCTTCGCTGAGCGCGTTGCTGGTAAAATCGGGATGATCATAAGACGCGCGACGAAGGCCGTAGCCGGGACTACGATGCCAAGGAGCGCAACGCCATGAGCGCCCGATTTTACCGCAACCCTTATGGGGCGGGGATTTGCGGGTGATCTGCCTTGTCAGGCTCCTAGCGAAGGGGATCAACCATTCGCGTCGTCGCCTTTCGCGCATCCCATCCCGCAAAGCCACCGCCGCGCCAGCAGAGATTTATTCAGCGCTTCCCTAGCTTCCAGCCATAAAACGTATTTGCCACAAGCTTTTGACCTTACAGGCGCGGATATGTATAATTCGCGCTTACATTTTTTGGGGCGCTCCCTGGCGGCAGTGGCGGCGAGCGCAGCAATCGGAGTTCACCATGTATGCAATCATAAAAACCGGCGGGAAACAGTACCGCGTCCAGGCCGGGCTGAAACTTAAAATCGAACAGATACCGGCTGATGTCGGCAGCGAACTCGTAATCGATCAGGTGCTGATGATCGCGGATGGCGAAAATATCTCGATGGGCAAGCCTCTGCTAAGCGGCGCCTCCGTCGTGGCAAAAGTGCTGGAACAGGGCAGGCATGACAAGGTGCGCATCTTCAAGATGCGGCGGCGCAAGCATTACCAGAAGCATCAGGGGCATCGGCAGAATTATACCGAAATAGAGATTACCGGCATTTCGGCATAGGAGCATTCAAACATGGCACATAAAAAGGCGGGCGGCAGCTCCCGGAACGGCCGCGATTCAAATTCCAAGCGGCTGGGCGTGAAGCGCTTTGGCGGGGAACTGATCCCTGCGGGCAGCATCATCATTCGTCAACGCGGCACGCAGGTCCATCCTGGCGATAATGTCGGCATAGGCAAGGATCACACCCTTTTTGCAAAAATTGCGGGCAAGGTCATCTTCAGCACGAAAGGCGCGCTCCAGCGCAAGATGGTCAGCATCATGCCGGTCTCCTGAATCAGGATCAGACCGCATTAATTTTTCTCCGTACTTGCAATACGAAGCCCTGTCCATCATGACAGGGCTTTTTTGTTTGGGGAGGCGGCAACCCCGCCGGAAAACATGAAATACATAGATGAAGCAATGATCCAGGTGATGGCTGGAAAAGGCGGAGATGGAGCCGCCAGCTTTCGCCGCGAGAAATACATTCCCAGGGGCGGGCCCTCCGGAGGAGACGGCGGCCGCGGCGGCAGTATTTTCGCCATTGCCGACCGCAACATCAATACGCTGGTGGATTATCGCTTCGCCCGCGTGCATCGCGCCCGAAATGGAGAAAATGGCAGGGGCTCGGACTGCTATGGCAAAGGGGCGGAAGACATCGTGCTGCGCATGCCCGTGGGCACCGTCATCACCCACGCCACGACCGGGGGAGCAGTGGCCGATCTTTCGCAGGATGGGCAAAAGGTGCTGCTGGCAAAAGGCGGGACCGGCGGCCTTGGTAATCTCCATTTCAAATCCAGCACCAACAGAACTCCCCGTCAATTTACCCCTGGCGAGCCGGGAGAAGAATTCGAACTCAAACTGGAACTCAAGGTGCTAGCCGACGTGGGTCTGCTCGGCATGCCCAATGCGGGAAAATCCACCCTGATCCGCGCGGTCTCCGCAGCCCGCCCGAAAGTTGCAGATTATCCATTCACCACCATGCATCCCAATCTCGGCCTGGTGCGCGTGGACCACAATCGCAGCTTCGTGATGGCAGATATCCCGGGGCTGATAGAAGGCGCCGCGGAAGGCGCGGGGCTCGGCCACCGCTTTCTCAAGCACCTGGCGCGGACAAGGCTTCTGCTCCATGTAGTGGATATCGCGCCGCTGGACGATAATATCGATCCGGTGCGCGAAGCCCATGCCATCGTGGAAGAACTCAGGAAATTCGACGAAGCGCTTTATCGCAAACCCCGCTGGCTGGTACTCAACAAAGCGGATATGCTCCCCGGAATCGATCGGGACAGGCTATGCCGGGAATTCATTCGCAACCTGGACTGGAATGAAAAAAGTTTCATCGTTTCGGCACTTACGGGCGAAGGCTGCAAGGAACTCGCATACGCGATCATGGAATACCTCGAGCATGCGGAGCCGGCCCGGAAGCAGGAACCGGAAGAAGCGGAATCTGGTGAAGCAGGCGTTCCCTGAGCAATGAAAACGGCGAGGGGCGGCGAAATCGATCCCCCCGCTACCGCTGACCCGATCCTGAATAACGAGCGCTTCCGTTTCTGCTATAAATGAATTGCAGCGCCCCCGCATGCTGGTCCGCAGTGGCGGATAGCGGCAGCCTGAACCGGCTGAAGCCGCCTGTGGCACGCTGATGGCTTGAATCTTACTTTTTTATGGGGACATTGATGAGCACGCTCAACGACAAGGAACTTAGCGGACTGGATGCCGTGATCGCCGCAAGAAAAATGACGCCCGGTCTTTCGGACAAATACGAGAACATCGTCATTCCGATAAACAATAACGCCAGCATAGCCCATACCGGCGACAATACCGGATTGAAAGGGGGAGAAGGATTATCGGTGGATAGCCTGATGAGGCTGCGCCGAAACTCGTTCGAACAGCGATAAAGCACGGCGTGTCGCTGCTTTCCCTGCTGCTGTGGCCACTGGTGGCGTTATGGCTGGCGATCACGTTGCTGGCCCAGCATCGCCGGTTCCAGCCCCTGATCAATCCTCTCGACGGCTTTCACGTCATTCCGCGCTGGACCTTTTTCGCCCCCAATCCCGGGGTGAGGGATTATCATCTGGTGGTACGGGACCGGCGCAGGGACGGCAGCACGACAGACTGGAAGAGTGTACCCGTCTATACTCCGCGTCCCGGCTGCGCGTGGCTGTGGCACCCCGGAAAACGTTCGTCGAAGATCATGAACGACGCGATACAGTCTATAAAATTCCTCCAGAAGCAGGGCGAGGTAGGCGCTACGGGACTGCCTTTCACCATGCCCTACCTCCTTCTGCTCCGGTATGCATCCCATGCGGTGCCCCCCGATCCGGACGGCACCGAATTCCAGATCGCGATCATCGAATCGACCGGGCATGACAATCGGAAGCTGGAGTGCTCCTTCCTGTCGGATTTCCACAGCAGGTAAGATGAGCCTCGATGGATAGGGTGGATATCGCGCCGGATATCGTCCAATGCCTGATCATTACAAAGATCCTGCTAGCGGCGTGGTCGCTGCTGTCAGCGGCTGAATGGCTTTTCAATCTGCATCTCTTCCGCTCCGACGGCCTGCTCTCGTGGAAAATCCTGGGGCTGCGCCCAGGCCTGATCGGCGCGCCCCCCTTCCGGTCGTACTTTTACTCGGAATCCTTCATCGTATCGGTTCTGCTGTCGCGCATCCTTGGCGGCCTCGTACTGCTGCTTCCCTATCCGAATCATGCAGGGCCCGGTGATCTGGCGGCCAGCCTGGCGATTCTTCTTTCCTGCCTCTACATGTCCTGGCGCAGCCGCTTTGGCGGCGATGGATCGGACCAGATGGGCATGGTCGTCGCCTTCGGCGCGGCGATCATGTCGGCTGGTGTTGCCATGGATGACGCAAGCCTGGCATGGTGCGGAATCTTTGCCCTCGCCGGACAGGCAACGCTCGCCTATTTTGCCGCTGGTGCCGCGAAGCTCGCCTCCCCGGTCTGGCGGGAAGGCGGCGCCCTGCTGGGCGTGATGCAGACGCAATCGTATGGCGATTCGTTCGCCGCCCGGTTTGCCCAGGACCGGCCGGGTTTTTGTACCTTCGTATGCTGGCTCACCATCGTCACGGAAACGCTGTTTCCCCTGGTGTTCATCCTTCCCCCGGGCCTGCTCATGGCGAGCCTCGCCTGCTTCGCGGCATTCCATTTTTCCAATGCCTGGTTCATGGGCCTGAATGCCTTCGTCTGGCCATTTCTTGCCACGTATCCATCCGTCATCCTGGCGAGCTCCGCGATCCGGGATTGGGCTGGCCTGGCATGAAATCCAGCGGTCCGGATAGCAGTTTTGGCCGGTTATCCATCATTTACGATGGCGAATGCCCGTTCTGCACGAATTTCGTGAAGCTCTACGCCATCCGCAAAAAAGCGGCGGAGGTGGAACTGATCGACGCCCGCGTGCAACCCGGGCTCGTCCAGGAATTGCGTTCCCGTGGAATGGATGTCAACGACGGCATGGTCGTAATATGGCGAGGACATTACCATTTCGGAGCGGCAGGCATGCACCTCCTGTCTGTACTGGGAACCGAACCCGGCATTTTCGGGGCATTCAACCGGCTGCTGTTTCGCAACAGGCATGTGGCAGGCATGATCTATCCAGCTCTCGCAACCGGCCGCCGGATCACGCTGTCCTTGCTGCGGCGCAAACTGATCCAATGACAGGCCGGGCAGACTGGCCGGGCGTCCGCATTCCGGGAGGCATGGCGATAATCCGCTTTCCCGCTTTCTTTATAATGCGCTCGCAAGCGCTTATACTATTGCGCCGCTTGCCTGCGATTATGTAGGTCGGATTAGCGAAGCGTAATCCGGCAACAAGAAGGATGCTGCGCATCGTCCGGGCCAGCGTGCAGATTTTGTAGGTCGGATTAGCGAAGCGTAATCCGGCAATAAGAAGGATTTTTCGGCGAAGGCCCGCACATTACGCTCACCGTGATCCAATCCGTCGTAAAGCAATCCCGGCGCATCGTCGTCAAAGTTGGCAGCAGCCTCGTCACCAATCAGGGACAGGGGCTCGATCACGACGCTCTTACCCGCTGGGCGGGACAGATCGCCGAACTCAAGAAGATGGGCAAGGAGATCGTGCTGGTATCATCGGGAGCAATAGCCGAGGGCATACAGCGCCTCGGGTGGAAAAAACGCCCGCATGCGGTGCATGAGCTGCAGGCAGCAGCCGCGGTCGGCCAGATGGGCCTGGTGCAGGCGTACGAATCCTGCTTTCGCCAGCACGGCCTGCACGCCGCGCAGATCCTGCTCACCCATGAGGATCTATCCGACCGCAAGCGCTACCTCAACGCGCGCTCCACCTTGATCACCCTGCTGGGCATGAACGTCATTCCGGTCATCAATGAAAATGATACCGTTGCCACGGATGAAATCCGCTTCGGCGATAACGATACGCTGGCCGCGCTGGTAACAAACCTGATCGAAGGCAGCGTGCTGGTGATTCTCACCGATCAGGGCGGCCTGTTCACCGCGGACCCGCGCAAGGATCCCCACGCCCGCCTGGTGGAAGAAGCACGGGCGGGAGATCCCGCGCTGAAAGCCATGGCTGGCGGCGCTGGCAGCGATATCGGCCGTGGCGGCATGCTCACCAAGGTCATGGCGGCCAGGCGTGCGGCGCGAAGCGGCGCACATACCGTCATTGCCTCCGGCCATGAACCGGATGTCCTGGTAATGCTTGCCCGAGGCAAAGCCATAGGCACCCAACTTCTGGCGGAAACCATGACGCTGGCGGCCCGCAAGCAATGGCTGGCCGATCACCTGCAAATGCGCGGAAATCTCACCCTGGATGAAGGCGCGGTAAAAGCCCTTACCATCGGTGGCAGCAGCCTTTTATCCATAGGCGTCACCCGCATCGATGGCAATTTCGAACGTGGCGAGGTGGTAGGCTGCCTCGACCCGGCAGGAAAGGAAATTGCTCGCGGACTCGTTAATTACAGCGCCGCGGAAACCCGAAGAATCCTGCGCCGCGCCAGCAGCGACATCGAAACCATACTGGGCTATGTGGGCGAACCCGAGCTGATCCACCGGGATAACCTGGTCTTGTTCCAATGAAAAAACCAATGAACCGGCGTACATTATCCTCATCCGGCCGGCAATGAACTTCCACTCCATTTACAGGGAAAGACATGAAACCATTGACTCGCATCGACGACAATTTCTCCACCACTCCCCAGATCGATATCGAAGACCTGAAAGACATCAAAGCCGCGGGATTTAAAAGCGTGATCTGCAACCGCCCCGATAGCGAGGATGGCGGTTCGCACCCCGACCACAACCTGATGGAAACGGAGGCTAGAAAACTGGGTATCGAATTCGCCTACCTTCCAGTGGTTCCCGGCCAGATAAATGACGGGAACGTAGCCGAATTCAAAACCATAATGGACAAGCTACCGCGCCCTACCCTGGGCTATTGCCGCATGGGAATGCGCGCGAAGACGCTGTACGAGCGGTCGAGGTAATGAATAAGCAGTTTTATTGCATAGGTGGCCTCGCGATCCCTCCGCCTTTCCGTCTTTCCACAGCTCCTCCCGGGACAGTCTTGTTTTGTGCCTTGGCGAACGGAACTCAAGTACGTGTGGACCGATAATGAGCCTGAATTGCGCAGCGTCCCCAGCGGACGGCCTGCGCACCCGCTTTTAATTCGAATCCACGGAATCCACGGAGCATGCCATGAACAATATCATCTATACGGTAGGCCTCATCGTGATCGTTCTTGTCATCCTGAAATTTGCCGGGGTCGTCTGAGAAATCTCTGGAAATGCCCGGGCCATTGCCCAAAAACCGAGAAGCATTTGTAGGTCGGGTTGGCGCAGCGTAACCTGACACTCGGACCGTCAATAGCGCACCGCGCGGGGATGAATACCAGCCTTGAGGGCCTGGATGGCCTCATCCGTATTTTTGACCATATCGACACCCAGCGGGCAGAAAAAATAACGGTAAAGAGCGCGTTGGGCATAGTTCTGCGCGATATTTTCCAGGTCCATCCACCTCGATGTCCTTGCACGCGCCCAGGTCTTGTCATTGCGGCCGTAGGCGTAAGTTCTTTTTTCCGCAGTCTGGCAACGTATGCCCTCGTAGCTCACGTTCATCGCCCCCTGCGGCGACTTGATCACCAGAGTGTAGCGCACCACACCATCTTCCCCTACAACTATCGACGGCGCATCCACGTAGTGCAGGTTGTTGCTGACGGGGCCGGCATCGAACTTGAGCAGGTTTTCCTCTGAAGGGTAAGGAGGAAGCTGGGACTGCAGCTCCACCCACGGCTTTTCATGATCGAATTCATATTCGAACTTCCTGTCCTGCGCCAACGCTGCGGCAGGCATGCCGATGGAAAAGGCGAGCAGCACGACCCAGCCATTCACCGCTTTACTTACATGATTCCTCGTACCGCTCCTCATACCCCTCATGTAGCCGGCTCCCTACTTTATATCCCCGGCCAGGGAATCGCGCACCCTCTCGGGAACAGGGTCAACCTCCGCCTGGTAAGCCGGATGATCGATGCCCATGCTCAAGGCCGCGCCCCGATGCAACGAACCGGTCATTTCCGCATCGAGTTCGAAGCGCAAAAAATGTACCGATGATGTTTTTTCTTCCGTTTCGCGCTCCAGGTCCTCATCCGCGATGGCGTATATGGGATCGAGTCCGTTCACTCGCACCCATACCTTGTCTTCTATGCCGATCAATTCGCCTAGCCTTGCGGCGCGTTCCTCGGGGTCCGGGTATTCGATCATCATGGTCGCTTTCCAGTTGCTGCCATCGGGAACCAGGGGAACATAAGCCTTCAGCTCCTCCTGTATTCCTTCCCCGTCGAATATCTTCTCCGCCCTCAGCATCTCCTGGATCTGATACCGTATGGTCAGCTCATCCTCGAAGATGAGAGTCACGTTTTCGCCCAGGTGGACCTTGCGGTTTTTCTTGTGGGATATGACCCTGGCGCGAAATTCGTCCCTCGCTCTGGCATATGCCTCTAGAGTCATCAAGCTGTCACGTGTAATCATGTCATCGATTCCTCCTCTTTTTTCGTCACCCGGATAATGTCTGACGGCTCCCGCCTATGAAGCCTTACAGGCCATAGGCGACGCGCACGAGGGTCAGCGGATGCTGTTTCTGCGCCCTGGTTTCGCCCATTCCTTGCTCGATATGCCGCGCCGCTATGGCGCAGTCGGAGGTGATGTAATCCGGGGCCGATGCAGCCATCTGCTTGAATACCGGCTTGCCTATCTTCATGGAATCGGCGAAGTGCTCGCTTTTGACGCCCCAGGTGCCATCATGCCCGGAGCAGCGCTCCACTACGGTCACCTTGGTACCGGGAATCATTTGCAGCACCTCCTTCGTCTTCTGGCCGACGTTCTGCACGCGCTGATGACACGGAATGTGATAGGAAACGCTGCCGAGCGACCGGCTGAAATCCGTTTTCAGCAGGCCGTCGCGATGGCGCAGGTGCAGATACTCGAACGGATCGAACATCGCCTCCGCCACCGCCTTCACCTCCTCATCCTCGGGAAACATCAGGGGCAGTTCCTGCTTATACATGAGGGTGCACGATGGCACTGAGGTCAGGATAGCGTAGCCTTCCCTGGCCAGTTTTGCCAGTGGAGGAATATTGATCGTCTTGAGCGCTTCCACGCCTTCCAGATCGCCCAGTTCCAGTTTGGGCATGCCGCAACAGGCCTCTTTTTCCACCAGCCGCACCGGTATCTCGTTATGGTCGAGCACTTTCAGCAGGTCATGCCCTATGCCCGGCTCATTGTAATTCACGTAGCAGGTGGAATAAATCGCGACCTTCCCCGGCGTTCTCGCTCCATCGCGAATTGCATGGGAGGAATTAACCTCCGCGTTGGAGCGAAACTTGTGGCTGGTGTACTCCGGCAGCTTGCGGTCGGCGTGAATGCCGAGAACGTCGTCCATCAGCTTGCGGGCCGCCGGCGTTTTGTTCATGGCGTTCACTGTCTGCGTGATCACCGGAATGCTGGCAAGCTTCCCCATGAGATCGGTGCTGGAAAGCAGCTTGTCACGAAAGCGGACATCGCCTTTTTTGTACTTGACCGCCTTGGCGCGCAGCATCAGGTGGGGAAAATCCACATTCCATGGATGGGGAGGGACATAGGGACATTTCGTCATGAAGCACATGTCGCAAAGGTAGCAGCGGTCCACTACCTCCCACAGGCTCTGCTTTTCCACCCCATCCAGCTCGCCCGTCGGCCCCTCGTCTATCAGATCGAACAGGCGCGGGAAAGCGGTGCACAGGTTTACGCAGCGACGGCAGCCATGGCAGATATCGAAGACGCGCTCCAGCTCGTTGAATAGCTTGGGCTCGTCATAGAATTCCGGGTTCAGCCAGTCGAGCGGGTGGCGTTTCGGCGGCTCCAGGCTGCCTTCTCGGCTACTCATGGCAAAATGAAAAAAATGGGAAAGTCAGCAGGAATGAAGTCGAGGAACGAAAGAAATCGGCCGGATCGGCTTTGCGGCATCCGGCCCCTTCGTGTTTCCGGTATTTTCGCCGGATCACTCGGTCAGGTTATCCAGCGCCTTCTGGAAGCGATTGGCGTGCGAACGTTCGGCCTTGGCCAGCGTTTCGAACCAGTCGCCGATTTCATCGAAGCCTTCCTCGCGCGCGGACTTGGCCATGCCCGGATACATGTCGGTGTATTCATGCGTTTCGCCAGCGATGGCGGCCTTGAGATTTTCGCGGGATGAGCCGATGGGCAGGCCGGTAGCCGGATCACCGCTCGCTTCCAGATACTCGAGATGTCCATGGGCATGGCCGGTTTCTCCTTCGGCAGTGGAGCGGAAGACCGCTGCAACGTCGTTCTGGCCTTCCACGTCCGCTTTCGCCGCGAAGTAGAGATAGCGGCGGTTGGCCTGGGATTCCCCGGCGAAAGCGGCCTTCAGATTTCCTTCAGTTTTCGATCCTTTCAGTTCCATCACTCTCTCCTTTGGTTTGAAAGTCTTTGGCTAATAGTAATAGCCTAATAGTAATAGTTATAGTGAATTGGCGAATTTCTGAACAACATCCCGCATGGAGCCATGCATATAGCCTTCCTTCCGGAGCCATTGCCGCGCTTGATCTTCCTGTTCAGGGCGGCCCGCACGGGGTTCAGGGACTATTCAGGGACTTATCCAGCCGTTCCCCTATTTTAAGATATTCGACGCAGTATACTCAATCCAGCCCTTGATCCGGGAACTCATGCCTGGAATCAGCCACAACCGGAATTGAACCGTGGGAGACTAGCGAAGGGGGTCCGGCTTGTCAACTGCGTCAATCAAACTTCCGGATTCAGGAAAACCGGGACCGGTGGCGACGTCCCCCGAATCGAACCCCGTACCAACTCGGACGCCGCCCCTTGCAATTCCACCCCGGCAGGCTTCACGTGACCAGGTTCTGCGGCTTGCCCATCTCCCAGGACTCGATATTATCGATCAACTGATCGGCGAGAACCTGCATCGCCTGATCCGAAGCCCAGGCAACATGCGGCGTGAGAATGAAATTCGGAAGGCGCAGGTTGAGTAAGGGATTGCCCTCCTCCGGCGGCTCGGCGCTGAGCACGTCGACACCCGCCCCCCCGATGATTCCTTCCTCCAGTGCGCGCGCCAGCCCGGCTTCGTCAACCAGCCCGCCTCGGGCAGTATTGATCAGCAGCGCGCCGCGCTTCATCCTGCGAAGCTCTGCCGCCCCTATCATGCCGCGGGTCGCCGGCGTCAGCGGACAGTGCAGCGACAGTACGTCCGACTCCGCCAGCACCTGATCGAAAGGGGTCAGCACCACGTCTTTTTTTCTGGACGAGGGATGATAAGCGAATAGCACGCGCATGCCGAAGGCGCTCGCGATGGCGGCCGTACCCCTGCCAATCGCGCCTTCGCCCACGATGCCCATGGTGGAACCGTGCAATTCGGAAATAGGATGGGCGAACAGGCAGAACTGCGGGGATTTCTGCCAAGCCCCCTGCTCGATTTCCTGCCGGTATGCGACCAGGTTCCGGCGCAGCGCGAGCACCAATGCAAAAACATGCTCCGGCACCGTGTGGGCCGCATAATTCCGGATATTCGCCACCGCAATGCCATGCCCGCGGCAAGCTGCGATATCGATGCCATCATAGCCGGTAGCGGTGACGGCCACCATTCTCAGCGTGGGCAACCGCGCAAGCATCGCTTCGTCCAGCTTCACTTTATTGATGATGGCGATGGTCGCTTTACGCAGGCGCGGCACGATTTGTTCGGGAGCCGTATGCGGATATTCCTCATAGGTGTGCTCGAAACGCGGCCGGCGAATATTGGCCTTGATCGAATCCCTTTCCAGAAACACGACATGGTGGCTCATATTCGTCTGCTTTACTTTGTAATTAAATCTGAAAATAAAACTTCAGTCTGTACACGTTTTTAAGAATATGTCATAAAGTAATCGGACGCTGCTTGAGAATTGCAAAGTTACATGCCCATCGATCCTTTCGCACTTTATTGCTCAGATAGTTCTTCATCGAATTAGTCCAGCACGATATTGGGTAGCATCGGCTAAATAACGCCGTCCTGAGTATGTCATGTAAAACCCGATAGATTCTCCCAGATCGCCACTCTGATGAAACTCCGGTCGTTTATTAAGATAATTCGCAAGTCATATTCAAAATAGTCTCTTCCAGACTTCCTGTTGTCACCGGCTCCCAATTATATAATCCTTCCGTTTCATGTGTTTTCGTACCGGTTCCCATGTCGCCGGAGAAATACGTCATTTCGAGGAGCCTAGTCCGTCGATCTTTGCAGTCATATTCATGAAATGTTTTGACAGATGAGTTCTTGGAGGGAAATGAGGGTTCGGCTCCTTTCCAAACCATTAATCGCCAAGCCCTTACGTTGCTACCTGTTTTAGTTATTTTTTGGGGATCAATATAACGAATGAATTGCAGGGCGCTTTTTTCATCCTTTCTCACGTCTATCTTTATCCAATCAGTTTTTCCCATATTTTCATCACAGGCTGTTTCCCAAAGACTTTGGCCGACACTATCAGGCACTACAGGTTTCCATTCCGCATCTAATTTATTGACGGAATTGATCACTTTTCCAAGCCCCATGTTTTGACTGTAGAAAACAAGGTCTGTCGCTCGTGTATATGCGTCCTGGCAGTCAAATTCAGAATAAACTTTCATAGATAAATGCTTCATCCCCTCAATTTTTTGCACGTTTTTATTGTCATGTAAAGTCCATAATTTGGCTCTGTGACCCGTTCTGCGAAGCGTACTGAGATCAACATATTCGTTGAAATCTTCATTGCCATTTACAAAAACCCATTCCGCCAATGCATCGGTGCTCATGAGAATCACCATTAAGGCGAACATTAGTTTCTTCATAAGTATTTATTTCCTCAAGTTGGCAATAGTGCAATACTTAAGTGGGGATACTTGTTAAGCTCACAAGACTGGAGTTCCTACAACTGGCAATTGATCTTCAGAACTCCAACCACTTCTCGTTGAGCTTGAAGTCGCCTAGCATCGAAGACTCTCACGATTTAAGTAAGTGAGTGCCTCGCTATTCACGGTTCATTTTCGTCGAAAACAGGCTGGCGGATATGATCATCGCACCGCCTATCCATTCTTTCATCGTCAAGGCCTCGTCAGTCAGAAAATAAGCAGCAACCGCCGCCACGACCAGTTCGAACAGCATGATCACGATGGCCTGGTTGGCGGGAACATGGTTGAGCCCGTATTGCACCATCACACTCAACCCGAACACGATCAGCCCCAGCCCCAGCAGAAGCAGGCCCGATTCCGTGGAAACACGGCCCGGCATGGCGGCCTCGCCAAAAAGCGAATAACCAAGCGCTACCAGCGTCACTCCCGCCCATACCGCCAGAGATTTCAGCTGGACACAGTGAAACTGATCCCTGCGGCTGAGGACGTTGGACAGGGCAAACATGATTCCGGCCGATATACCCATCCAGTCGCCGTAGGACAGGGGCAGCAAAAAGCCGGTTTGCGGCTGCCACAGCATGACGATCGCTCCGGAAAGCGAAAGCGCGATCACGAGATAGCCATGCAGGCTCAGTTTCTCATCGAGCAGCAAGCGTGCGAACGCGATGGTCCACAGCGGTGCAAGGTAAAACAGCAACAGCACCCGCACCACTTCACCGTGAATCACGCCCAGCACATAGGCCAGATTGGTCCATCCGGCGAAGAGCCCGATCCCCAGCAACAGGTGCATCTTGCCACCAAAAATCAGCGGACCTTGCAAGCTGTTGCGGAATGCCACCAGCCCCAGCAGCAACGCGATAAGGTAAGTTATCGCAGTCGCGATGGATCCGCTGATATCGGCCTGTTCCAGCAATCGATAGGGATACCACAACAGGCCCCAGATCGTGGCGCCACCCAGCAGGGCAGCTATCGGAAACGCATTGCCGGCCCGTTTATATTTTCTGGTTAACGGCACGTTCGCCATTTATAATTCCGCATCCTTTCCTATCAATGAAAAGCACGCGGGCATATTACGCTTTATCCCGCCGCGCCACCGCAGGATACAAATTGAACCCGAACCTCGACCGCCTGCAACCCTATCCATTCCAGAAGCTCAATAAGCTGTTCGCAGAAATTACGCCGAACCGGGATTTTTCGCCCATCAGCCTGCATATCGGCGAGCCCAAGCATGCGACCCCCGATTTTATCCGCAGCACGCTGGCGGATAATCTTTCCCTGATGGCGCACTATCCCACCACGCTCGGTGCTGCCTCGCTGCGGGTCAGCATCGCAGCATGGCTGATCCGGCGCTACCGCTTGCCCGGCATCGATCCCGACCTGCAGATCATTCCCGTCAACGGCAGCCGCGAAGCCTTGTTTTCAATCGCGCAGGCGGTGATAGACTCCTCGCGGCCCGGTGCGGCAGTGGTTTGTCCCAATCCGTTTTACCAGATTTATGAAGGCGCCGCACTGCTCGCCGGCGCAACCCCCCACTTTCTGAATACGCTACCCGAAAACGGCTATGCCCTCGATTACGAGGAGTTGCCGCAGGACATCTGGTCGCGCACCCAACTGGTTTATGTCTGCTCCCCCGGCAATCCTACCGGCAAGGTCATGCCGATGGACGCCTGGAGGCAACTCTTCGAGCTGTCGGACCGATATGGTTTTGTCATCGCCTCGGACGAATGCTACGCAGAAATCTACTTCGACGAAGCCACGCCGCCGCTCGGCGCCCTGCAGGCCGCCCATCGGCTTGGACGGCATGATTTTCGCCGGCTGCTGGTCTTCGGCAGCCTGTCGAAAAGATCGAACGTACCGGGCATGCGTTCGGGATTCGTAGCGGGCGATGCTGCGATACTGAAAAAATTCCTGCTCTATCGCACCTATCACGGCAGCGCGATGAATCCGGCGGTGCAAGCCGCAAGCGAAGCGGCATGGAACGACGAGGCGCATGTCGTCGAAAACCGGCGCCTGTACCGCGAAAAATTCGCAGAGGTCGTCGGGCTGCTGGCTGGAACCCTGCCGGTATCCATGCCCGACGCCGCTTTTTACCTCTGGTTGAATACGCCCGGCAGCGATATCGAATTCACCGAACGGCTTTATCGCGATTATAATGTAACGGTTCTGCCAGGCAGCTATCTCGCACGCTATGCCAGTGGAATCAATCCGGGCAAAGATTTCGTGCGCGTCGCGCTCGTGGCGCCACTGGCGGAATGCGTCGAAGCAGCGCAACGCATGGCCATGCTTGCGGCCGATCTGCAGCGCGAGCAGCGCGGAAAATCCACGCCCGGAAAAATATCTCACGCATAGAAAAAGGAAAATCATGGATGAGCTCCAAAGCACTATTGAGGAAGCATTTGAACGGCGTGCCGGAATTACCCCCAGGAATGTCGAGGCCCGGCTGAAGGAATCCGTTGCCCAGGTGCTGGAGATGCTCGACAGCGGCAAGCTGCGGGTAGCGGAAAAAATCGATGGCGAATGGAGCACGCGTCAATGGGTTAAGAAAGCGGTGCTGCTTTCATTCCGGATCGAGGACAACAGCTTCATAAAGGGCGGCTTTTCCAATTATTACGACAAGGTTCCGTCGAAGTTTGCGGACTACAGTTCCCGGGATTTCCGCAATGGCGGCTTTCGGGTCGTGCCCCCCGCGGCCGTGCGCAAGGGAGCATTCATTGCCGGCAATGTCGTGCTGATGCCCTCCTACGTCAATATCGGCGCCTATGTCGACGAAGGCGCCATGGTGGATACGTGGGCCACGGTGGGCTCCTGCGCCCAGGTCGGGAAAAATGTGCACCTTTCCGGCGGTGTCGGCATCGGAGGCGTATTGGAGCCGGTCCAGGCCAATCCCACCATCATCGAAGATAATTGCTTCATCGGCGCGCGGTCGGAAATCGTCGAAGGCGTCATCGTCGGTGAAAATTCGGTGATTTCCATGGGCGTCTATATCGGCCAGAGCACCAGGATCTATAACCGGGAAACCGGCGAGGTCAGCTATGGCCGCATACCTCCCGGTTCCGTGGTGGTTTCCGGCAGCCTGCCGTCCGCCGACGGCAAATACAGCCTCTACTGTGCGGTCATCGTGAAGCAGGTGGATGCGAAAACACGGGCAAAAACCGGTATCAACGAATTGCTGCGCGGGATTTGAAAGCCACACTTCCCGGCTGGCGGGCATCTGTATTGACAACTACTATACACTACTATATATCGGTATATCTGTTGTATATACAATTTGGATTAACCTATGCGTGATGCCGCCATCAACCTCCGGGCGCGTCCCGAGCAGCGAGACCTCATCGACCAGGCCGCGCAATTGCTCGGCAAGAACCGCTCCGACTTCATGCTCGAAGCCGCCTGCGACAAAGCGAAGTCCGTACTGCTCGATCAGGTGTTCTTCGATCTGGATGCCGCGAAGTTCCAGCAGTTCACCAGGCTGCTCGATGCACCGCCCGCCCATAATCCGGGGTTGGAACGCCTCATGGCGGTCAAGACACCCTGGGACAGGAAACCGGCAAAGGGCTGAGCTTGCAGTTCAATCCGCCGGAGCCACTTACCGCTTTGCATCGGCTGGATGACTTCGAGTGTGGCGAAGCCTCACTTGATGACTGGATCAAGCGGAGGGCGTTGGCCAATCAGTTGAGTGGCGCAAGCCGCACCTTTGTCGTCACCGATGAAGAGGGCAATGTCCGCGGCTATTACGCCATGGCAGTTGGTGCAGTTTCGCACCGACTGGCAACCAGCGGCGTGCGGCGCAACATGCCTGACCCGATTCCTGTCATGATCCTCGCCCGGCTCGCGGTCGACCGGAGGATGCAGAGACTACACCTGGGCGCGGCCTTGCTGCAGGATGCCGTCAACCGCGCAGTGGCCGTATCGCAGAATGCAGGGGTGAGAGCATTGCTTGTGCACGCACTTCATGAAAAGGCGAAGCAGTTCTACGAGCACTATGGGTTTCAACCCTCACCTACGCACCCGATGACGCTCATGCTGCGCTTGAGCAGTGCCCTCCTTGAAGACCATGCGCGATAGCGTACTACTAACCCACAGTAATGTCTGAAGGACCAACATGAATAATGGTGCGTGCCACGTTCATTTCCTCAATGGTATTCCAGAATTTCGATATTTGCTGGATCGGTGACGTAGGTGTACAAGCCGATGCCCATCAAAGTCATCACAGCCGTGGATCAGCTGCAGTTTCTTGTCAGTCTACAGGGAAGTTCCAAGAGCATCTTTATGTTCTTTCCTCTATGAATTCACACACATCCACGAAGGCTCGGATATGAAGCTAGCATAGCAACCGCCCGACCGTTACGTCAATCGCAACAGCTGAAAGAGAATTTCAGCCTCTGGCGCAACTGTAACGCCAACAACCTTCCTTCTATTGCTGTTTCAGGAGCACCGGTGCTTTCATCTCCTCAGGTAGATCGCCGTAAGCTGCACACAAGCTTGCCCGAGCTCACCGCTGGTTGTGATCCAAGCTTGGCGGTCGATGGCTCTTTGTCCCGGCGTGAACCACCTTTATATCGGGCAGCCGTAACCCAACCCGACTTCAAAGCGACTCGGTCGCCACGATCCGTCCACGCGGCCCGAAAATCGATCGATTTCTCGCGACGCAGCCCAAAGACCTCCTGCTGTCAAGATTGCCCGGCTTCTTGTGCTCCCCTCGCAGCCCTGCCGACGATAAGCTGCGTGATCATCACGCTCGCGGATGATTTGATGGTAAACACCATCAAGTTCTATCAACACCACAAAAATCTATCGACGGCGCATGACGTGGACTGATACCTCGCTGTTAGCCGCGTTAACGGTGTGCGCTCCGGACAATTTCAGTATGCTGCAACTCGTGCAAGAACGTGTTGGCATTGGCGCGATGCAACGAGGCTGAAACGCAACGCGGTACCAGTTATAATTTATGGACCGACCGATGATTCCTTTTTGGAAAAAACACGACATGCAAAATGACACGCTGACTCTCGCCCAGGAGCTCATCGCCCGCCGTTCGTTCACGCCCTCCGATGCCGGCTGCCAGGATATTCTTATCCGGCACCTGGAAAAGATGGACTTCCGCATCGAGAAAATTCGCTGCGGAGAAGTCGATAACCTATGGGCGCGGCGCGGAAGCATCGGGCCGCTGATATGTTTTGCCGGCCATACCGACGTGGTGCCGACAGGCCCCCTGGAAAAATGGGAAAGCGATCCCTTTACGCCGGAGATCCGGGACGAGAGGCTTTATGGGCGCGGCGCGGCGGATATGAAGGGCTCGCTCGCGGCCTTCGTTACCGCGATCGAAGCCTTTGTAGCCGAGCATCCCGGCCACCGCGGCTCCATCGCGCTGCTGGTGACATCCGATGAAGAAGGCATCGCCATAGACGGCACCGCAAAGGTGGTCGATAGGCTCAAAGCGCGAGGTGAACTGATCGATTATTGCATCGTTGGCGAACCCACCTGCGTGAATGATCTCGGCGACACCATAAAAAATGGCCGCCGGGGATCCTTGTCCGGCACGTTGACGGTAAAAGGCATACAAGGCCACATTGCCTACCCTCATCTTGCAAAAAACCCCATCCATCTCGCCGCTCCGGCTATCGCCGAACTCGCGCAGACCGTATGGGACGAGGGCAACGAATTTTTTCCGCCTACGACCTGGCAGATTTCCAATATCGCCGGTGGCACCGGCGCCACCAACGTCATACCGGGCGAAGTCTCTATCCTGTTCAACTTCCGGTTTTCCACCGCCAGCACGGTCGAATCGCTGCAGGCGCGGATGCACGGCATCCTGGACCAGCACCGTCTCGATTATGATATCAAGTGGGAGTTCTCAGGCAAGCCCTATCTCACGCCCGGAGGCAGCTTGGTGGATGCGATAAGCCGTGCGATCATGGCCGTGACGGGGATCGAACCCACGCTTTCGACATCTGGTGGCACATCGGATGGACGATTCATCGCCGATATCTGCCCGCAGGTAGTGGAAATGGGACCGCGTAATGCGACCATCCACAAAATCAACGAATACGTGGAAGTGAAGGATCTTGAACAATTGCCGCAGATTTACCGGATGACGCTGGAGAACCTGTTATTGAAAACATGAGCGGGGCATACAATCCCGAAACCTTCCTTTAAGGAAGCGCTGAATAGATCTCCGCTGGCGCGGCGGTGGCTTTGCGGGATGGGATGCGCGAAAGGCGACGACGCGAATGGCTGATCCCCTTCGCCAGGAGCCTGACAAGGCAGACCGCTCGCAAAGCCCCGCCCCATAAGGGTTGTGGTAAAATCGGGCGAGACCGCGCAGGGCGAAGCAGTGTCTTCCAGAGGAAGATGCGACCCCGTAGCGGGCTGCTGGCGCCCCATGTATACTTTGGCGCGCTCTGGCATCCCCGACGCTGCCCGATCCCCGCTTCGCGGGGCCCCTCGGGCCACGCTCTGGGGAGCCACTGCGTTGCGCTCCTTGGCATCGTAGTCCCAGCTACGACCTGCGTCGCGCGCCTTATGATCATCCCGATTTTACCAGCAACGCGCTCAACGAGGATTTATTCAGCGCTTCCTTAAGGAAATCCTGATTGTGAATCAACGCACCGGGTGATCCGAATCTCTTGTCAGAGTCAATCGGAAATTTCTCCCATGTACAATGAAGCAGGCAATCAGCTCCAGACCGTTCGAGACCTGCTGCGCTTCGCGGTAAGCCGCTTTACCGAAGCGAGGCTGTTTTTTGGGCATGGCTTGGCATCCGCGTATGACGAAGCGGCCTATCTCATTCTCCATTCGCTCCACCTGCCGCCAGACCAGCTCGATCCCTTCCTGGATGCACGTCTCACCACCACCGAACGGGCGCAGGTTTTGCATGTCATCGAGCGCCGCGCCACCGAAAAAATACCGGCTGCCTATCTGACAAACGAGGCCTGGCTGGGAGATTTCTGTTTTTACGTTGATGAGCGCGTGATTGTACCGCGCTCGTTCATTGCCGAGCTGCTGCGCGAGCAGCTCGCGCCCTGGTTGCAGGAGCCTGACACCGTCCGCTCGGCACTCGACCTTTGCACCGGATCGGGATGCCTTGCGATACTCCTCGCACATGCTTTCGAAAATGCCGCCATCGATGCATCCGACATCTCGGAAGATGCACTGCAGGTCGCCGCAAAAAACGTGGCGGACTATGAGCTGCAACATCGGATCACTCTCGTGCAATCCGACCTTTTCAATGGCTTGGCGGGCCACCGGTATGACCTGATCGTGAGCAACCCGCCTTACGTCAATGCAGCTTCCATGGCGGCCCTCCCGGAGGAATACCGGCATGAGCCGCGCAGCGCCTTGTTGAGCGGGGTCGACGGGTTGGATGCGACCCGCGCAATCCTGCGCGAAGCCGCGACCCATCTCACCGAAAATGGAATACTCGTGGCCGAAATCGGCCATAACCGGGCCGAACTTGAAAAAAACTTCCCCCGCACGCCTTTTACTTGGCTCGAAACCAGCGGGGGAGATGAATTCGTGTTCCTGCTGAGGCGCAACGAGATCCCGAAGTAATCTTCAAAACCAGTCTCGTCAGCCCTGATTGCCCTCCACCAGCGCCAGCAGGCGCCTTGCTTCAACCTCATCCAGTTCCATCCATTTGCCGCGCTTCAGGCGCGGGGGCAGGTTGATGGGGCCGAACCGCACCCGCATCAGCCGGCTGACCGCCATCCCGACACTTTCGAACATGCGGCGCACCTCGCGATTGCGGCCTTCCTTCAACACCACCCGGTACCAATGATTGGAACCCTCGCCACCCTGGTCCGACAATTGATCGAACCTGGCCAGCCCGTCCTCCAGCTCGATACCGGCGGTCAATCTTTCCACGGCTTCCGGCGTGAGGCGGCCTATGATGCGCACCGCGTATTCGCGCTCGACCTCGAAGCGGGGGTGCATCAGCCGGTTGGCCAGTTCGCCGTTTGTGGTGAAGATCAGCAAGCCGCTGGTATTGTAGTCCAGTCTGCCGATGGCGATCCACTTCGATGACCGCAGTTGCGGCAGCCTGTCGAAGACGGATGGGCGGCCCTGGGGATCGTCGCGGCTGACGATTTCGCCTTCCGGCTTGTGATAGATCATCACGCGAGGCAAAGTGCCGCTGCGCCGGAAGTGGATGACGCGTTTTCCCAGCCGTACCACATCTTCGGGACCGACGCGGTCCCCGATTTTGGCAATTTTTCCATTGATGGTGGCCTGCCCTGCGGCAATCAGCTCTTCCATTTCGCGGCGCGATCCCAGGCCCGCCTGGGCCAGCAGCTTCTGGAGCTTATGCGTGGCCGGGCCGGCGCCGGATGCGGGAGGAACGGAGGGATGAGCGGACACTGCCGGCACAGAAATTATTTTCCTGGTCTCCCTTCTACTAGCCGTGCGGGAAGATTTGGGCCCTTTCACTGCCGCCGTGGCGGCTGAAACAGCCGCAGCAGCCGGCTTGCGCGGTCTTGGCGCAACCTTTGGCGAGACGGTCTTCATTCAACCTGAATCCGGCAGCAGCAATTGGATAGGGAGTGGAGTGTGCGGTTTCTGGAGTACAGGGCAAGGTGCTGCGACGCGCAATGGCCATTCCATTTCAAAGAGTCGCAACGCAGTCATGTGCCGCAAAAATCGCGCAGTCCGCGCTGTAGCGAACTCATCATACAGGTGAGCATCGAGTATCGCGGAAAGTCTTGGTGGATCATGGTTCCAAACTGGAAATGACCGGTCAACTGCCGGATTCAGGTTCAACCCTTGAGCCAGGAAACTTCCTGGCAGCGGCCACGTAGATTATACGGAAACTTCCTATAGTTCCCTGCGCTCGATCATCGACTGCGCAAGCGTGCCGCTATCCACGTGCTCCAGCTCGCCCCCCACGGGCAAACCGCGTGCAATGCGGCTGACCTTCGCCCCTTTGCCGTGGAGCAGCTCGCCGATATAGTGAGCCGTCGCCTCTCCTTCCACGGTGAAATTGGTGGCAAGCACGACCTCGCGCACCACCTGGTCCCGAACCGGATCCTGTATCCGCTTCAGCAAGCGGTCGAGATGAATGTCCCGGGGGCCGACGCCGTCCAGTGGAGAAAGTCTTCCCATCAGCACGAAGTACATGCCCTGATAGCAGTGCGCCTGCTCCATCATCAGCAGATCCGCGGGCATCTCCACGATGCAGAGCATGGTCGCATCGCGCCGGGGAGATCGGCATAGTTCGCATACCGGCTCTTCGGTAAAATTATTGCACTTCTCGCAGTGCCTGATGTACTTCAACGCATAATCCAGCGAGGTGGCGAGGCGTTGCGCGCCGGCGTGATCGCGTTGCAGGAGATGGTAGGCCATGCGTTGCGCCGAGCGCGGACCCACGCCCGGCAGACAGCGCAACGCTTCCATCAAATCCTGGAGACCGGCAGGCGCCTTCATGGCTGGCCCAGCCATATTCCCGGTTCACCGTCCTTTCCAATCAATCTGTTATTCATCCGCGACCGCAACCGCAAGCCAGGGCCTGCTAACACTTGTTTCACACCCGCGTTGCTGCGCGAAAAAACGTGAGGATAAGGCGCGAGGCGCAGGGCATAGGGGCCTATGCCCAAGATTTGCAACGCCGTCCCCGCGTTTTTTCGTGCGCAACACAGAGGAACGGGATGGAATTTCACCCAACCCATCGTTACTCGCCGCTTGCAGAGTTTACTCTGCTGTGCAGCTCGTGCCTTGTTCTGATTGAAATCCATCACCGTCGTGGGTGCGAAACAAGTGTTAACAGGCCCTAGAACGGCAATTTCATTCCCGGAGGCAGGGTCAGGCCGGACGTCAGGCCTGCCATCTTTTCCTGGGTGGTGGTTTCCACCCGCCTCACCGCATCGTTCACCGCGGCGGCGATCAGATCTTCCAGCATGTCCTTATCATCACCCATCAGGCTGTCGTCGATGGTGACGCGCTTCACATCGTGCCGGCAGGTCATCACCACCTTGACCATTCCCGCCCCGGACTGTCCTTCAACTTCGATCGACGCCAGCTTCTCCTGCATGTTTTTCATGTTTTCCTGCATCTGCTGCGCCTGCTTCATGAAATTGCCCAAGCCGCCTTTCATCATTTTCTTGCCTCCACTATTGAATGGGTTTTATCGAGGAAACGATCAGCCTTGCGTCGAAATTTTCCACCAGGTCGCGCACGAAGGGATCGGATTCGATGGCTGCAATAGCCTGCATCTGCTTTTCCTGTTTTTCGCGATTCTCCTGTTCCGCGGGCGTCATGCCTGTCCCTTCCCCAATCGAAAATTTCAGGCGCAACGGTCTGCCCGCATGCTCGCTCAGCACGGCCTTCAATTTATCCTGGTAACCGAGCAAGTGGCTGCTCGCCTTCGGTATCGCGAATTCGATTTCGTGTACCAAGACGTTCTTCACTTCGCAATGCTGCGCCAGCTCTTTCGCCATACCGCTCAATTTCAACTGGCCTATGGCCGTTGCCCAGTCGCCGCTGAACAGATCCATGGCGCGATCCAGTCCCGCTGGCATGCGTGCCTTCCCTGCTGCTTCTCCCGATATCGCTGCCGTCCTTGCACCCACCGCGGTTTTCACCTTGCCTGCAGCGCCCGCCATGCCTTCAGCGTCTGCAATCGCCGCCGGAGATTGCCCTGTGCTTCGTTCCGGGCTGGATGTGTCCCGCGCCGATGCAGCGGGCTTGACGCTTTTGACTGGGCCCGGTGGCGACGGCGGAGACCATCCCGCATTCTTATCAGTTCTGCCGCCACTCATCCGTGGGGCGGATGGAGACGACGCCGGCATGCCGGATTCTGCATCTGCACCTGGCATATCCTCGGGGAGAAAAGCGAGCATGCGCAAAAGAGTCATGGTGAATCCCGCGTATTCATCCGGCGCACGGCTCAGGTCGCTGCGGCCCAGTATGGCCATCTGGTAGAAAAGCTGAACATCCTGCGGCGGGAATGCCGCCGCCAGTGCAAAAACGCGCTGGCGTTCTGAAGTATCTTCTCCTATGGCGGATGGCACGATCTGGGCTAGCGCAAGGCGATGCAGCAGCGTGGCGAGATCCTGCAAGGCCGCATCGAACGACAAGCTGCGAGCTTCCATCGCATCCGCAATGGCAAGCATGCCGGCGCCATCTTTTTGGGCGAGCGCATCCAGCAGATCATAGAGATAGCCCTGGTCGATGGCGCCCAGCATGTCGCGCACACCTGTTTCTTCAATACTGCCCTCGCCAAAGGCAATGGCCTGGTCCAGGATGCTCAGGGCGTCGCGCATACTGCCTTGGGCTGCACGAGCCAGCAATTGCAACGATACAGGATCGCAGCTTATCTTTTCCTCTTCGAGCACATGCTTGAGGCGGGCCGAAATCAGTGACGGCGGGATCTGCTTCAAGTTGAATTGCAGGCATCGGGACAGGACGGTCACCGGAATTCTCTGCGGATCGGTGGTGGCAAGAATGAACTTGACATGCTCCGGCGGCTCTTCCAGAGTTTTCAGCATCGCATTGAATGCCGGTTTGGAGAGCATGTGCGCTTCATCGATGATATAGACCTTATATCGGGCAGCGGTAGGGGCATATAGCGCGTTTTCAAGCAACTCGCGCATTTTATCGACCTGAGTATGGGATGCGGCATCCAGTTCGATCAAATCGATAAAACGTCCCGCATCAATCTCATTGCAAGCCATGCACGTGCCGCACGGCGCCGGGGTTATGCCTGCCTCGCAATTGAGCGCTTTGGCGAGGATGCGCGCAATCGTGGTCTTGCCGACGCCGCGGGTCCCGGTGAACAGGTAGGCGTGGTGCAGCCGCTTCTGCTCCAGCGCATTGGTCAGCGCCCTGACGACATGCTCCTGCCCGATCAATTGGGAAAAGCTCCTGGGGCGCCACTTACGGGCAAGAACCTGGCTCTGCGGCACGATATCGAGAAAACGGGAAAAGGAAAATGAAAACGCTATTGTAGCCTGACGGCTGTCAGGCTGCTCTCCGGCGGCCTTGATTCATGGAAATTTCCTGCCTTCCGTTGCCATGCCGGGCCTGAAGCGATCCGGGCGATCCGGGCGACCCAGGCAATCCGGCAATAGGGGTGGCGAGCCCGACCCCCGGCACTTGCAGAAAATAGCTGTGGCTGCTTCCTTCCGGACCTGACCAGGTTCACTACCATGCAATGCGGGGAGGCCCGCCATATGAAACTGGATAAAACGTGGATGAAACGTCGACGAAGTACCAATGAAGCGGCCAAAAAATCGGCATGGCGGATCAGCGAATGGAAGCGCGAATCCCGCATCATCACTTGCGTTATTGTGCACTGAATTGCCGCCGGAGTCCATTGCCATGACGCCGCCTGGAGCGTGCAGCCGGTCTCTTCGAAAAACGGGGGATCGTACTTCCGTACAGATGTACTTCGGTCCAATTGTAGGCCTACGGCATATCCGTAAGATATTCGCTCATGGCTCCCGGGATTTCTTCTCCCTCGCAAATGATGGGATGAATGATGAAATCACAAACCGCTTACAGGAGACCGTTTAGAGGAGATTTATCATGAAAGCCCATTCCAGAAAAACCGATTCCATTCCCTCCGGAAAGACCGTTCCCGGAGAAGCGGATTCCCAGGGGGCGACAATGCCGGCTCCACAGCCCCTCCGCCGCCCCATGCATCTTCTTCTGCCCATCGCCCGCTGGAAAAGCGAAATCCTGGGCATGCTGTACAAATATGAAGAAACCGAGGCTGCGCTCCGGCAATCCGGCATCGTCCCTGAATGGGTATATTATCCCAAGCGCATCGGCACCGGCAGCATCTCGCCCAAGCCCAACTATCTGGACCTTTACCGGCTAAAAAACAGGCGAATACAGCTCTGGATCAGCGCGGACATGGTTATGGCCAGGGATACGGGTTTCCGTCACTTTCTCGGCACCCTGCTGGCGGATAAAGACCTGTCGCTGGTCAAGGGTGAATCCTTATGAAAGCATGTCAACTGCCCGATTCAGGTTCAACTCTGCCATAGATCGCCAAAAAAGCTCACAATGCCTTTTGCATAACGATGATAACGGAGCGTCACCAGTTCATGCATCGCACCCGGCAGGCGGCGCCATCGTTTTAGCGGTAGCCCGCAACGAGCGCGTAAAAAAACGAGCTTGGCATCCAGGCGGCTGAGATGGCGTTCTGATTGCGGAAAGCGGCCACCGAATTTCAGCAGCCTTTCCCGCAACGCTTCAAAACAGCGAAGCGCCGGGCCATACAAGAGCGCAAAGCTTCCGCCGTGCCGCTTGCGCCGGTTGCGCCAGCCCCGCCTGGGTATTCCGATCTGGTTGGCGCTGTGCTGGCGGTAGGCGATCAGTGGAACAGGCAGCGGCACCAGATGCGACACCGACCCTATCAGCAGCGAAATCCACGCATCGTGTATCCATATTTCCGGTATCGGCAGCAGCAACTCCCGGTAGCTCGAGCGAAAAGCCATCGTCGCTCCCGTTACCACGGGATGCCTGAGCAGCACCGAAAGCGCATCATGCGCCGCAAACCGCGCCTGGTCCTTCCGCTGGAACCGTACCGTGCCCCACAGCCGCGGACCAAATGGCCGAAGGTCCTGGTCCACCACGTCCGCATCGGTAAATACCGCTCCCGCTTGCGGGTCGCCAATGAACTCCTCTTCCATGCGCGCTATCTTGTCCGGATACCATACGTCATCCTGGTCGCATAAAAAGATGATATCGCCGCTGCAGGCGCGTATGGCCGCTTCAAAGTTGCGGGTCGACCCCAGCCGTTCGGCGTTTATCTGGAACCGTACCGGAAAAGACGCACGCCCGGCAAAATCCCGCACAATGGCCGCGGTCGAGTCGGTGGAAGCATCATCGAAAATCACCAGCTCGTCCGGCAGCCGCGTCTGACGAAGCAGGCTCTCCAACTGCTCCCCAAGATAACGCTCGCCATTGTATGTCGCCAGTGCGATAGACAGCCGATTGCTCCCGCTCACCCTTGCCACATCGGCAATATCCCGTTCAGGAGCCGCGGCCTCGTCATCGGCTATCGGCTTTGAGATCGCCTGCGAAACAACGCCTTGGCCTTCTCGCATAAGGAGGGCTGTCAGGCCTGGCAAGCCGGAACCGGAATCAGGCATGGGCGGGAGAACCTTTCGCACCATAAAACTGAATCCCGCCCGGCGCCTTCCAGGTAAGTCCGACCGCGGTCAGGGCCAGTAACAGGTAGAGATTCTGCCTGAATATGACCAGTACATCCGTCAGTCCAAACAGGAAGATGAAACACAGAAATGCGGCGCCCGGTATGGCCAGATGATGCAGGCGGAGAGCCTGGAACCAGCTCCAGAGGAGAAAAGCATAAGCTGCCAATCCTGCTATTCCGATCTGCATGCCGATTTCAATCCAGTCGTTGTGATAGTGATAGGTCTCTTCATGAAATTGCAGCAGGTTTCCGTAAATCCCGTTCTTGTATGTCGGAATCGTCTTATCAAAGTAACTGGCGGCCATGCCGGTGCCGTGGCCGGAAAACGGACGCTCCGATATCCCGTGCAAGCCGACATCCCACATGGCAAGGCGATATCCCAGGCTGGTGTTGTACTTGTGCTGCTTGGAGAGCTCGATATCGCTTCTGGCCTGCATGAGCCTCTCCCGGAGGGTATCGCTTTGATACGAGAAAATCCCGATGGCAACTGCCGCTACGGCCATGATACTGGCGAAAGTTTTAATATTCTTTTTATGAAGCAGAAAAACCAGGAGTCCCGAGGAAATGATGGTAGCCAGGAGAATGGCCCGCGCATTCTGATGAAACTGCATGAACAAGAGCCAGAGCGCCACAATCCACCAGAGGACTCGCATGGACCGGCTGTTGCTTGAACCCGCAAGAAACAGGGATAGCAGGACGCCGATAGCAAGCATGAAAGAGAAGTCCAGGTAGGTGATGCGCAGGGGCGGAATACCCTGCGCTCCCATCATCAGCCACTGGTATGCGCCCAGAAACAGGACCCCCACGTAGCCGAGAACCAGTCCGCCGACAGCCCACGGCAGCCGTTTCGCGCTCATCAGCGTAAAATACGGGATAAAGATGAGGAAGGCAAAGTATCTTTGCCATACCTTATGCCCGGCTTCGGGACCATCGCTATAAAGGATGCCCGCCGCCACCAGAAGGCACAGGATCAGCATAGCCTTCACGAAGGGTTCCCTTGCCACCTCCTTCAGCCGCTCCAGGCCCCCGCCCGCCACTATCCACGAGGCAACGAGCAGGTAATAGGCATATAAACTCGGTTTTTTGCTCCACAAGGCGATGCCAAAGAAGAAAAGAGCAAACTTCGCGAGGAAATCGCGGCTGGCGTAGGTATGCTGCTGGAATGCGGGTAAACCGGCACGAATAGGCACTTATCAGGAAAAACTGCAGTTTGTGCAACAGCGGGAATCAACTCGCGGATAACGAAAGATAGGGGCGGCTACCATTATAACGTGGCCATCCGTTCGAAAACAAAACACGTTTCCCCCCAGTTCCTTGTCGTCCTGGACTTTACGCCCAGACCTGCCTGTGCCATCAGGCGTATCGCTTCCTCCTGCTCTTCAATGGTCCCCAGTTCAACGATTACCGACCTGAGCTCCGGCCTTTTGAGCGTGTTTTCCGCGCCGCGTATGATGGGAATTTCTATGCCATCGACATCTATCTTGATGTAATTGGGGCAGGGAAAGTCCCACCTGGCGCAAAGATCGTCCAGCGTCACGCCAAACATGCCCTGAACATGCGCGCTGGGTATTTTCATGTGCTTCAGATCTTCCCTTCCAAACTGGGAGCGGTTACCGCCCCCGATAAATTTGGGTATATACAGCCTGGAGAACGTGCTCTGTCCGGATACCGCCACGCAATAGGCCGTGACGATGCTTTCGAGCTTGTTCAAATGGATATTTCTGTTGAGCAGGTAATAATTGGCGCACTGGGGTTCGAAAGAATAAACCCGGATTTTTTTACCGTATTTTGCCGCGGGGTACAGGGAGTATTGGCCGATATTGGCGCCGAGATCAAAAAGGCATGAGTCGGGCTGAAAACTGTCGAGCCAATCCAGCGTATCCGGCTCCTTGATGGAATACGTCTTGGCCCGCTGCAGCGTACGCAGGTTATCCACCGCGAGGCGTATTGTCTGTCCTTTAACCTTTACCTTTGCATAGCCTCCCTTGAGTCCATAGAGCGCCACGACAAATCCGGAAAGGATATTCATCAAAAATGAATTCATGAAGGGGCGATTGATCCGGTGGAACGGGTTATCGATGCCAGGATATCGTGTTTGTATGAATCTTGCCCGGATCAAAAAATGCAGCCGTGCAATCAGCGGTCATGGCTGATCGGGGCTGCGGCAATTCCGAATATCGTCAAAAACATCATGCCGCCATGCCTGGCCCCGAAATGCGCCCCGCATGCCGTTTTTCCTTGAAATTGCATTCTCATCGAGGAAGCGCTGAACAAATCACTGCTGGGCGACAGCTGCTTTGTGCAAGGGGCTGCGCAAAGAGCAGCGAGCTACGTCGCGCACCTTATGATCATCCCGATTTTACCAGCAACATGCTTGGCGAGGGTTTGATCAGCGCTTCCAGCAGCCTGCTAGCGCAGCAAATCCCGACGGAAACTCTTCCAGCCATACGCATGGCGATGATAGCGCAGCGCTGCGAGCTCATGCATCGCACCCGGCAGGCGGCGCCAGCGGGAATCAGGAAGGGCTGCCCTCGCCCGCAAAAAAAGGAGCATGTCATCGATGCGCTCGATACTTCGTATCGCGCCGGGAAAACGGCTGGGCAATTCTGCGAGACGCGCGCGCGCCATTTCGAAACGGGAAACCTGCGGTCCGTAAAACGCCGCGCAACCGGTTTTAGCACGCTTCGATTCCCGGTTACGCCTGGGTATTCCGATCTGGTTGGCGCTGTGCTGGCGGTAGGCGATCAGTGGAACAGGCAGCGGCACCAGATGCGACACCGACCCTATCAGCAGCGAAATCCACGCATCGTGTATCCATATTTCCGGTATCGGCAGCAGCAACTCCCGGTAGCTCGAGCGAAAAGCCATCGTCGCTCCCGTTACCACGGGATGCCTGAGCAGCACCGAAAGCGCATCATGCGCCGCAAACCGCGCCTGGTCCTTCCGCTGGAACCGTACCGTGCCCCACAGCCGCGGACCAAATGGCCGAAGGTCCTGGTCCACCACGTCCGCATCGGTAAATACCGCTCCCGCTTGCGGGTCGCCAATGAACTCCTCTTCCATGCGCGCTATCTTGTCCGGATACCATACGTCATCCTGGTCGCATAAAAAGATGATATCGCCGCTGCAGGCGCGTATGGCCGCTTCAAAGTTGCGGGTCGACCCCAGCCGTTCGGCGTTTATCTGGAACCGTACCGGAAAAGACGCACGCCCGGCAAAATCCCGCACAATGGCCGCGGTCGAGTCGGTGGAAGCATCATCGAAAATCACCAGCTCGTCCGGCAGCCGCGTCTGACGAAGCAGGCTCTCCAACTGCTCCCCAAGATAACGCTCGCCATTGTATGTCGCCAGTGCGATAGACAGCCGATTGCTCATCCCGGTATTGATCCAGCCTGACCTTCCCTGCCTATCGGTATTACTCTGCCTTACCGGTGCCGGATTACTTCAGTTGCTCGTACAGCAAGCCCAGTATCCGGCTCGAAGTGCTGGATTTCTCGGCCTCACCGTCCTTATTGAGTACTTTGACCTCTGTGGCCGCCGCACCGGCCTCGCTTAACTGGATACGATACTGATCCGCCGAATCGGCATTCTCGTCTCGCCAGAATAGCAATTTTGAAAGCAAGCCGCCACCCGTCTTGTTATCCGCATCCGGGTTGATATATCGGACGAAGTAAATTCCCTGCGAACGGTCGCGATCCTCCACCGTGAACCCAACGCGGTCCAGCGCCAGCCCAACGCGCCGCCAGGCGCGATCGAACGCCTCGTTTACCGTCAGCACGCCACCCTTTTCACGATTCATGCGTGCCCGCTCCGTGTTGGCGGAACTGCCCACCATCGCCCTGGCACGCTCCTCCGCCACGCCGAATCGCATCATCAGACGGGAGAGCATCTCGGCTTCCAGCTCAGGATCCGGAGGACGAGGCTGCCAGATCGTGCGCATATTGGCTTCCAGCACTTCATCCATGCCGCGATGACTGATGTAAATCTCGGTAACGCCGTCCTCCCCGCGCTCCAGGCGGGTGCGAAACTTGTCCCGCTCCGCGCTTGAATAAAGTGTATCAAGAACTTTGGAAAGCGCACTGCGAATCAGATCCTGTGGAATCTTTGCCCGGTTTTCCGCCCAATCCGTCTCCATCACCCCGGCTTCGGGCATCTCGATTTTGATAAGAAAACCCAGGTCGTGCCAGAATTCCTTCACCACCGGCCATATCTCTTCCGGCTCGCCTTTCACCACCAGCCAGCGCTGCGTGCCGGAGCGCTCCATGCGCACGCCGGAATCATCCAGTGTCGGCAGAATGGAACTGCCGCCCGATCCCGGCTGCTTGTTACGCTCCTTGCTGTAGGCAGAAAAAGTAGCGCTTCCTGTCGGATTGATATCCGGAACGACATAGCGCTCGTCGCTGCCCGGCGTGGTCAAGTCCGGCGGCACTTCCAGCGGAGGGAGCTTTCCCGCCGATTTATAATCGATTTTCTTGCCTTCCGGCAACAGGTTGCATCCTGCCATGCTTGCCACCAGGCATACTGCAACCACAATCCGCCATTTCATATGCAACACCGGCTCCCTCTAATCATGACCGCCCAACACGAAGGAGCCAGCCAACTCTGCAGGATTGGTGCCAGCCGCCGACTGAACGGATTCGAACGGATGCCGATGCTGGTTTCCATGGACGAGGCCAGGTGGATGGTCCTCGGGGAAGCTTGCTCAGATGGATTGCGAACAACGGAATATGTGCTTCCATTTATATCATTGTATTGCTATGCCTGCGTGGGATATCGCATCCCGGACAATCTGTCCGTTTCGATCGGATAATGGCGTCAGGGGCAGCCGCAGGGCCGGCCCAATCAGCCCCATCTGCGCCACCGCCCATTTCACCGGGATGGGATTGGCCTCAATAAACAGATCCTGATGCAGTTTAAGCAGCTTCCCGTTCAGGGAGCGCGCCTGGCCGAGATCGCCCGCAAATGCGGCAAGGCACATTTCATGCATGAGCCGCGGAGCGACATTGGCGGTAACCGAAATCACCCCATCCGCCCCGAGCAGCAGCAACGCGAGTCCGCTCGCGTCATCTCCGCTATAAACCGAAAACCCCTCAGGGGCACGGCATAACAGATCAAAACCTCGCCCCATATCCCCGGTGGCATCCTTGATGCCGACAATATTGGGAATTTGAGCGAGGCGCAGCACCGTCTCGTTGCTTATGTCAGCCACGGTGCGGCCGGGAACATTGTATAAAATCTGGGGAATATCCACCGCTTCCGCGATCGCTCTGAAATGCCGGTACAAACCCTCCTGGGTGGGCTTGTTATAGTAGGGCACGACCGACAGGCTCGCATCCGCGCCCGCATCCCTGGCGTACAGGGACAAGTCGATCGCTTCCCTCGTCGAATTCGCGCCGGTTCCCGCAATAACCGGAATGCGTCCCGCAACCCGTTCCACCGCCGTCCGGATCAACAGGTGATGCTCATCAAAATCCACGGTGGGAGATTCGCCAGTGGTGCCGACGACTACGATACCGTCCGTTCCCTCCGTCACGTGAAAATCGATCAGCGCGTGGAAACGTTCCAGGTCCAGCTCACCCCCCTCATGCATGGGCGTGACAATGGCAACCAGGCTTCCTCTGATTACGGCACCATGCATGACAGTACCCTTAAAAAAAACGCCATTTTACCTGAATCTCGCGCCTCTCAATATAATTCCCGATTGGGGATGCACACCCCCGCGCCCTTCGACAGCAAAAAATCGAGAGCTGGCGGAGGAACAAGGACGAGCGGACCGGGACTTCTCTCTGCAATGCACGGCATCGGTAATGAAACGATGAACAATCACCTGGTCGTGGGATTGCGCGTCAGTCCGGGCAGCGACACCTTGCGCGCGCCGCCCGGCCCTCTCGAGACTGTGGAGCGGATTGATTAGTGCAAGGTGGAGCAAGGCAATGCTGTCTTGCTACGATTTCGCAAATAACATCACTCCGTTTTTACAATCCACCGTGATATTCTCCTTGGCTGCGAAGCGGCCTTCCAATATTTCCTTGGCCAGAGGGTTCTCGATCTGCGTCTGGATCGCGCGTTTCAACGGGCGCGCCCCGAAAACCGGGTCGAACCCCGCTTGCGCCAATTCCGCCAACGCCGCATCCGATACCTGGAGATTCATCTGGAGCTTTGCCAGCCGCGCCTCCAGTTGCTGTAGCTGGATCCGCGCTATGGATTTGATATGCTTCTCGTCCAGTGCATGGAACACCACCACCTCATCGATGCGATTGATGAACTCGGGCCGGAAATAGGCTTTCACCTCACCCATCACCGCCAGTTTGATGACCTGGTAATCATCCCCCGCCATTTGCTGGATCATCTGCGAGCCGAGATTCGAGGTCATTACGATCACCGTGTTCTTGAAATCCACCGTGCGGCCTTGCCCATCCGTCATGCGACCGTCGTCGAGCACCTGAAGCAGAACATTGAATACGTCGGGATGCGCTTTTTCGACTTCATCCAGCAGAATCACCGCGTACGGTTTCCGCCGAACCGCTTCGGTCAGATAACCGCCTTCCTCGTATCCTACATAGCCCGGAGGTGCACCGATCAATCGGGCAACGGAATGTTTCTCCATGAACTCGGACATGTCGATACGGATGAGATGATCTTCGGCATCGAACAGGAAACCGGCCAGTGCCTTGCACAATTCGGTCTTGCCCACCCCCGTGGGACCCAGAAACAGAAACGAGCCATAAGGCCGGTTAGGGTCGGCCAGTCCCGCGCGCGAGCGGCGGATCGCATCGGACACCAGCCGAACGGCCTCATCCTGGCCCACGACCCGTTCATGCAGTTTCTCCTCCATGTGCAGCAGCTTTTCCCGTTCGCCCTGCATCATCTTGGAGACCGGAATGCCGGTCGCGCGCGATACCACCTCGGCGATCTCTTCCGCCCCCACCTGGGTGCGCAGCAGCTTCGGCCTGTTGCCGGGCGCATCGGATTCCGCCGCTTGCTCTTCGCGCTGCTGGTTGTTGAGTTGCGATTGCAATTGCGCCTCCAGTTGCGGAAGGCGTCCGTACTGCAATTCCGAAACCTTTTGCCAGTCTCCCTTGCGCGTTGCCGCTTCTATCTCCAGCCTGACCTTTTCCATCTCTTCCTTGATATGCTGGGAGCCTTGCACCAGCGACTTCTCGGCCTTCCAGATCTCTTCGAGATCGGCATACTCGCGCTCCAGTTTCGCGATTTCATCTTCCAGCAGGCTCAGGCGTTTCTGGGAAGCCTCGTCTTTTTCCTTCCTGACGGCCTCGCGCTCGATCTTGAGCTGGATAAGGCGCCGGTCCAGCCTGTCCATCGACTCAGGCTTGGAATCGATTTCCATGCGGATGCGGGCCGCCGCTTCATCGATGAGGTCGATAGCCTTGTCCGGCAGAAAACGATCGGTGATGTAGCGATGGGAAAGTTCGGCCGCGGCGACGATGGCGGGATCCGTGATATCGACGCCGTGGTGCACCTCGTATTTTTCCTGCAGCCCGCGCAGGATGGCGATAGTCGCTTCCACTGTGGGCTCCTCCACCAGCACCTTCTGGAATCGCCGCTCCAGCGCCGCGTCTTTCTCGATGTATTTGCGATATTCATTCAAGGTGGTGGCGCCCACGCAATGCAGCTCTCCGCGCGCCAGCGCGGGCTTGAGCATATTGCCCGCATCTATCGCCCCTTCCGCCTTGCCAGCCCCCACCATGGTATGAAGCTCGTCAATGAACACGATGATGCTGCCTTCACTCTGGGCAATCTCCTTCAGGACGGATTTCAGGCGTTCCTCGAACTCCCCACGGTACTTGGCGCCCGCCAGCAACGCCGCCATGTCGAGCGACAGCACGCGCTTGTCCTTCAGGGTTTCCGGCACCTCGCCATTGACGATGCGCTGCGCGAGGCCTTCGACGATCGCCGTCTTGCCCACGCCGGGCTCGCCGATGAGAACCGGGTTATTCTTGGTGCGCCGCTGCAGTACCTGGACAGTGCGGCGAATCTCGTCATCCCGCCCGATCACCGGATCCAGCTTGCCCATGCGTGCGCGCTCGGTCAGGTCCAGCGTATATTTCTTCAGCGCTTCACGGCTGCCCTCGGCTTCGGGACTGCCCACATTTTCTCCTCCCCTCACCGCGCTGATTGCCTGCTCCAGCGCGGCGCGACTGGCTCCGTGCTGCCGCAGCAGGTTGCCGGTTTCGCCTTTGTCCTGGCATGCCGCCAGCAGGAACATCTCGGATGCGATAAATTGATCGTTCCGTTTCTGCGCTTCCTTGTCGGCAAGGTTGAGCAGATTGCCGAGCTCGCGCGAGGCATTGATTTCCCCGCCGGTACCTTCCACCTTGGGCAAGCGTTCTATGGCCCTTTTCAAGGCATCGCGCAATGGAGGAACATTGGCGCCCGCCCGCTGCAGCAGCGAGGTGGTTGAGGCGTCTTCCTGCTGCAGGAGCGCAAGCAGCAAATGCTGCGGTTCAATATAGGGATTGTCCTGGCCCACGGCGATGCTCTGCGCATCGGCCAGCGCCTGCTGGAATTTGGTGGTCAGCTTGTCGAAACGCATGGGAATTCCTTGGGTGGTTGAAAGAGTGCTTTTATATGTGGGAGCAAAACCGGAATTTCAAGGAGACACCCTTGTCGGCCTGCGCTGGGAAGATCCATTGGCGATACGGTTCGCCGTCCGGTGGCCGGGCCATCCTCTTCGGGTAGAATACGCAATCAATCGAACAAACGGGTTAACGGCAAACCGGGAGAGCTGATGGATCTTGCCATCGAAATAAGGGATAACGTGGCTCGGGCGCTAGCGGAAGACCTCGGCCCCGAAAATGCGCACGACTGGGACAGCCGCGGGGATATCACCGCACAACTGATCCCCGCAGGCGAGATCGCCGCTGCCCGTGTCATCAGCCGCCAGAACGCGGTATTATGCGGCGTTCCGTGGTTCGATGCATGCTTCGCCGGATTGTCGCCCGATACCCGGATCGAATGGTTTGCAGGGGATGGCTCCGTCATAAACCCCGGCCAGGAACTCTGCCGGATCGCCGGGAAAGCACGCACGCTGCTGACGGGCGAGCGTTCCGCGCTGAACTTTCTTCAACTGCTGTCGGCAGTCGCAACGGAAACCTCGCACTATGTCAACGCGGTCCATGGAACTGGTGTCGTCATAGTGGATACCCGAAAAACCCTGCCCGGATTGCGGCTCGCGCAAAAGTACGCGGTGAAGTGCGGTGGCGGAACGAACCATCGCCTGGGGTTGTACGACGGCGTACTCATCAAGGAAAACCATGTCATCGCGGCGGGCGGAATCATGCAGGCGTTGCGGGCTGTGGAAAAAATTGCATCGCCAGGATTATTCATGCAGGTGGAAGTGGAAACACTGGATGACTTGCAGGCTGCGCTTCATGCCGGCGCAAAAATGATTCTCCTGGACAATTTCGATCTCGAAAGCTTGAGAAAAGCAGTGGCGCTGAACAAGCGGGCATCCGGCAAGACCGCGATACTGGAAGCATCCGGGGGAATCACCCTGGAAAACGTTCGTGCGGTAGCGGAAACCGGCGTGGACCGCATTTCCATCGGCAGCCTCACCAAGGATATCAAGGCTGTGGATCTGTCGATGCGATTCATATCCAGAATCTGACTGGGCGATGCAACGCAGCCATGTGCCGCAAAAATCGCGCAATCTGCCTGTAGCCGCCCTGTAGCGGACTCACCATGCGAGTGAACGCTAAGGAAGCGCTGAATAAATCCTCGCTGGTGCGGCGGTGGCTTTGCGGGATGGGATGCGCGAAAGGCGACGACGCGAATGGTTGATCCCCTTCGCTAGGAGCCTGACAAGGCAGACCGCTCGCAAAGCCCCGCCCCATAAGGGTTGCAGTAAAATCGGGTGCTCACCGCGTTGCGCTCCTTGGCATCGTAGTCCCGGCTACGACCTGCGTCGCACGCCTTATGATCATCCCGATTTTACCAGCAACGCGCTCAGCGAGGATTTATTCAGCGCTTCCCTAAGTACCGTGGAAAGTCTTTACGGATCATGGATCTGGACCGTAAATGAGTGGTCGACTGCCGGATTTAGGTTCATACCCAGCCCCGAGGAATGACGATCCAGCAAACCTGTAAATTCTTACAGCTATTCATCCGGATAAGGGTATTCGACAATGTTTGCGCCGTGTCTCGCGGTCTAGCCGTTCAAATATTCGAGATTTGACTTCGCCTGCACTCGGATGAATTAAGGAAACAACGCTGAACGAATCCTCTCGGTGGCGCGGCGATGGCTTTGCGGGATGGGATGCGCGAAAAGCAACGCAGCGAATGGTTGTTCAGCGTTTTCTCAAGTTTGCTCACCATGCCAGCATCCATGAAAATACTCATTACCAACAATACGCTTGCAGCCTTGGGAGGTAGCGAGTGGGTAGTGGTCGACCTCGCGCGGGCTCTGGTCTCTCGAGGACATCAAGTTGCGGCATGCAGTTCGCAAATCGGCGAGGCAGGAACCCTGTTAAAAGGAATGTCGGTTCCCACAATTCTCAATCCTTTCGAATCCCCCTTCAAGCCTGACATCATCCATGGGCAGCACCATCTGGATACGATGCGCGCTTTGTGTGCATTTCCTGGCGTGCCGGCCATCTATCATTGCCATGGATCGCTGCCGTGGGTGGAAAGACCGCCGGTTCATCCACGGCTTCTGTACTACGTCGGGATGTGTTCGGTGGTTTCAGAGCGTATCCGTTTGTCGCTTGGCTTGACCGATCAGGAAGTCATGACCATTCCTAATTGGGTCGATCTCGACCGGTTTCGTTTTGTCCGCACGCCGAGGAAAAAACCCCGGACTGCGCTGCTCTACCTGAGAAGCTTCGACCGCACCGGCTGGCATGCCTCGCAGCTTTGCAAGGCCTTCGAATCCATGGGCATCAAGCTCGATCTCTGGCTGCCGCAAGGAGAGACGTGCGCGCCGGAGGTGGTGCTGCCCGAGTACGATATCGTTCTTGCATCCGGCCGATCGGCTATCGAAGCGATCGCTTCCGGATGTGCGCTTCTACCAATCAGTCCCAACGCATGCCTTGATCTTGCCGATCTGGACAACCTTGATTTACTGCGGGGTCAGAATTTTTCGCCGAGGTTAACCACGGGTCAATTCAATTCTGCATCCATTATTCAGGCCGTTTCCGCATATGATGCTGATCGTGTCGCGGCCGTCACAACCGCCGTCAGGAGCAAATGCGCACTTCACGCCGCGGCAGGCGAACTGGAGGCTTTGTACACCAGAGCAATCGAGGATTTCAGCAAACAGGACTCCCTTCCTTCATCCATATTCAAGGATGAACTGCACGCCATGGCAAGCTATATACAATCCGTCATGCCGATGGTACGAGACCGGGAAAGATTGCTTGCGGAGAATACCGATTGCCGCCAGGCAATGGCGGTAAAGGAGCAAACGATGGCAGCGTTCCTTGAATGCAACTCGATGCGCGTAACCAGGCCGGCAAGGGCGATAAGACAATGGCTAAGGCGAGTTGGCAGACGGTTGAATCCCGTTCATGAGTAGAACAAGGCTTTCAGGCATGGGCTCACCAATATTACATTGCGATAAAGGGCGGGGATTGCGATGCCTACCCGTCATCATCCCGCCCCTCCTGCCAGGTCAAATACGTCACGACGATAATGATGATTGCAACCGGAAGAATGACGTACCAACCCAAGGCAGATCCCGCCCCGATATCGGAATGGTGCGGAGGCGGCGTGCTGATGATCTTCGACGCGTGAACGACCGCGACCATAAGGACCAGGACAAGACCGGCAAGCCGCCGATTCCGGATCAGGATGCGGCCGGTAAGCTGATTCAGCAAATATGCAGCCAGAAACCCGAGGAAATAGATCGCAGTGTAAAAAATCAAAGCGCCCATCGTCCGCCAGCTATCCGCTGATTACCCGCTTAAGTGCCATACTTATTCTCTGCATATCCGGAGGCGAAACGCAAGATCATTTTAGGAAATAACTCGCCGAATCGCTATTCCCTCCATAGGATCATGGAAATCCTGGTCCTGCACCCATGCTGACCCTGGTTCATAAGCAACAATCACAATCCCATCCGCAAACTTCACTCTGCGGGAAGCGGGGAAGACCAGACTGAAAGAAAACTTTTACTTAGGCTCCTGTTATCAAAAGATCTTTCCACGAAGCGGAAGGGTTCTCGATTGAGGCAAAATCCTTCCGGAATACCCTATTTCCCTATCACGGCCAAGGGCACGGAGTAATGGAACATCCGATGAACGCTTCCCAACCATTCCTCATCGTTTATAATTCAGCCGTCTCTCCAGATTTACGGTTCTCAGCCAAAACCCTCACCCACGGGCAACCACGCGTTTCACTGTTTTAAGCAGTTTCGTTTTAGTACAAGCACGAGGCGCCACGTTCACTTTTATCCACAAGGAGGGCCGGGTGTATCCGAAAATAACGCTTGAGGCGGCAAATACGGCAGCTTTCCCGATATTGTCTCTCGTCCCGGCATGACCTGGTCCAGCTATCTTCCCCTCTGGCCGCTTTCTGTCAGCCCCGCGCTCTGGCTTGCGCTTTCGCTGGTGGTGGGCGTACTCGTCGGCGAGGCGCTGGTGCGCTACGCCAACCTCCCGCGCATCGTCGGTTATATAGGCATCGGCTTGTTGCTTGGTCCAGGCGGGATGGGTTTGATCCCCCAATTACCCGCCGCCGAATGGCGCCTAGTGGTCGACCTCGCACTTGGGATTCTGTTATTTGAACTGGGAAGCAAGGTGAATCTTCGCTGGCTCAAGGCTAATCCCTGGCTTGCCGCCACCAGCCTGCTCGAAGCTGGAGCAAGTTTTTTTGCAGTGCTGCTGTTCCTGGTCTGGTTTGATATTCCTTCCGTCACCGCCTTTGTGGTTGCCGCCATCTCCATCGCCACTTCACCGGCCATCGTGGTGCGCATCGTGACCGAGTCGCGCGCCCAGGGCCAGGTAACCGACAGGCTCTTGTTGATGACCGCCCTCAATTGCATTTATGCGGTCATTTTGTACAAAATCGCAGTAGCCTTCATGCACGGCGAAACCGGTACCGATCTGGTGCATTCCATATTGGCTCCACTCTACCTCATCAGCGGGTCGGCCCTGCTGGCCTGGCTGTTCGGCGTCACCTTCGAACGCATTCATCATTACGTGGGCCGGCACGAGGAAACCTTTTCCTTCGTGCTGTTCGGCATGATCGCCTTCGCGACCATCATGGCGTCGACCCTCAAGCTCAGTCCGATCCTGGTGCTGCTTGCGGCCGGCTTGATCACGCGTTACCAGCGCCAGCGGCCGCGTTCTTTCCCCCCGCATTTCGGATCAGCCGGCGCTGTTCTGGTCGTGCTGATGTTTATCGCAAATGGCCTGGCCGCAGACCTGAGCGGCTTGCGTTACGGTTTGCTGGTCTTGCTGCTCATTGTCGTGCGCAGTGCGGCAAAGCTGCTATCCGTGCTCGCGCTGGGGCATTACAGCGGCATTGGCGTGCGCCAGACGGTGGCTTTGGGCATTGCGCTCGTGCCCATGTCCAGCGTTGCGCTTCTGCTTACGCTGGATACGAGCACGATGTTTCCCGCATTTGGCGCCGGAATGGGGCTCGTGCTGATGAGTTGTATCGTGATACTGGAGATTGCCGGGCCCATCGTGATGCAAAAAGCCCTCAAGGCGGCCGGGGAGACCCCGGAGGAGAAAACATGAGCCTGATGCCGTTCGCGTCCTCTCGCCCACTCACCCTGGGGGTGGAACTTGAGCTGCAGTTGCTCAGTTGCAATGACTATAACCTGGTTTCTTCCGCGCCCGACATACTGCGGCGGGTGGCAAAGCATACGCATCCCGGCGATATCAAGCCCGAGATGACCCGCAGCATGATCGAGATCAACACTTCCGTACAACAGGAATATGCCGCATTGGTCGAGGAACTGAGCGCACTGCGCAAAACAGTTTCCGATGCGGGGCGTTTCCTCAACGTTGCCGTAGCGGGTGGAGGCACGCATCCGTTTCAGCACTGGAGCGAGCAGAAGATTTTCGACGCTCCCCGCTTTCATTACCTTTCCGAACTGTATGGGTACCTGGCCAAGCAATTCACCATATTCGGCCAGCACGTGCATGTCGGCTGCGCAGGCCCTGACGAAGCGCTCCATCTGATGCACATGCTGTCGCGCTATATACCGCACTTCATCGCCTTATCGGCCAGTTCGCCTTTTGTGCAGGGACACGACACGGGCTTCGCCTCGGCGAGGCTTAATTCCGTATTTTCGTTCCCCTTGAGCGGACGTGCCCCCTTTGTCCTGAGCTGGAGCGACTTCGAAGCCTTTTTTGCCAAAATGACGGCTACCGGCGTGGTGGAATCGATGAAGGACTTTTATTGGGATATTCGCCCCAAACCAGAATTCGGGACGATTGAAGTACGGGTATGCGACACGCCGCTCACAGTGGAAGTTGCAGCCGCCATCGCCTGCTACATCCAGTCCATGTCCCGCTATATCATGGTGGAGCAGCGCACTCCGCCGGAAGAGGATGACTATCTGGTATATACATTCAACCGGTTCCAGGCCTGCCGCTTCGGACTCGAAGGGATTTTCATCGACCCGCGCTCGCATGAGCGGCGTACTATCCGGGAAGATATCACCGCCATGCTGAACCGCATCGGCGACCATGCAAGCGAACTGGGAGCAGTGGAGGCGCTGGAACAGATCCGGAAAATACTTTCCGCGGGAAATGGCGCAAGCTGGTTTCGCCGCACCTATGCGCGGGAACACAACCTTGGCGACGTCATGCAACTGCAGGCCGAGTTATGGATGGGGAATTGACGATTTTGGATTACGCCGCAATACAGTGTACTATGCGATAGCGCACATCGGTGCAGTTGACCTTTCAGAATATCTCCGGAATAGCACGTTAAAAATGAGCAGGATCGACGTCAGCGGCGAATGATCAAGCGCGTTGTTCACCCATCGGCACGAGATGCCGAGGGACAACGCCGATCCGGCATTTTTGACTAGAGAGCTTCCGAAGCACTACACCAGCCACCACGATGACGCGCCCGTTACGCATTGGTTTATCGCCGCGCATTCTGCACAACCCTCCTGCAGAACTGGGATTTCGCAACAAAACACTGCAATATCTCGAACAGAGTGTCGCGCACTGGATCATGCGGCGCCGTGCGCTGGCATTCATGCTGCCGGCGATAGAATCGGGAGGGGTGGAGCGTTCCAGCGTGCGCATCAGCGATTATGTCAAGGAAATAGACGGCCTGGTGCTGCAGGGAGGCGCGGATGTCAGTCCAATCTCTTATGGAGAAACCCCTATCCGGCCTGAATGGTCCGGTGATCGCGTGCGCGATCTTTACGAAATGGAACTGTTCTGGGAGTGCGTGGTGCAGGGAAAACCCGTACTCGGCATATGCCGCGGCCTGCAGCTCATCAATGTGGCGCTGGGCGGAAGCCTGTACCAGGATATCGTCACGGAGTGCCCGGATGCTGCTCCCCATGTGGATGCGGTGCTGTACGACCGGCACCGCCACCAGGTGCATATCGAGGAAAATTCCCGCCTGGCGACGTTATATGGAAATAATCCCGTCCACCTCGTCAACAGTATTCATCATCAGGCTATCAAACGGCTGGGGCGGGATTCCGTGGTCGAAGCAGTCTCCACCGACGGCATCATCGAAGCCATACGCATGCGTGGAGAATGTTATGTGACGGGATTTCAATGGCACCCCGAGTTTCACTTCGACGCCAGCGAATTGCTCGACTCGGGCCCGATACTGGATGATTTTCTTTCCGCGGCGAAGAAACAGCGCATTTAGGGAAGCACTGAACAAATCCTCGGTGCCGCAACAGCGGCCTTCCCCGTCACGATGCAGCAACAGTCTTCCAAAAACCGCTATCGCACTACCTTTTCATATTCTTCGAAAGTGCCTGCTTCGCCAGTATTGCGTGCTTGCTCGGCAATGAATGTCTTCACCGGGTCGGCGTCGGCATTCATCACCACATACCGTTGTGGCAGGTTCTCTATGCCTTGATACCCGGCTGGGCGTGGCGGCTCGTGGCTGATAGCCTCCATGATGCTTTCAGAAAATTTGACCGGAAGCGCGGTTTCAAGGCAAACCAGCGGCACGCCCTCCTCGCGGTATTCCATTCCCACCTTCAAGCCATCCGCGGTGTGAGGATCCACCAGCACGCCATACTGTTCATGAATCCGCCGTATGGTTGCGATACGGGCCGCGTGGCTGCTGGTTCCGGAAACAATGCCGAAGTCCTTTATCTTCTCCCACAGGGAGCCGCCGGAAAGATCGAAAAAATCTCCTCCTCCCCTTTCGATTTTCCCCCACAGCTCCTTCACCCGATTCGCGTCCCGTCCCGCCAGATCGAAAATGAAACGCTCGAAATTGGACGCCTTGGATATATCCATGGAAGGGCTGCTGGTGTGATGCGTCTCATCGGTGCCGCGGGGACGGTAGCGCCCTGTCCTGAAGAACTCATCCAGCACATCGTTTTCATTGGTGGCGAGAATCAGGCGCCTGACAGGCAGTCCCATCATTCGAGCCACATGCCCCGCGCAGATATTGCCGAAGTTGCCCGATGGCACCGCAAACGACACCTGTTCCGCGTTTGATCGGGTTGCGGCAAAATAACCCTTGAAGTAATAGACGATCTGCGCGGCAATGCGGGCCCAGTTTATCGAGTTGATCGTTCCGATATGGTATTTCTGCTTGAAAGCGGAATCATTGCTGACTGCCTTGACGATATCCTGGCAGTCATCGAACACGCCGCGGATGGCAATATTGAAAATATTCGGATCCTGCAGGGAAAACATCTGGGCTGTCTGAAAACGGCTCATCTTCCCCTGCGGCGACAGCATGAATACCCGGATTCCCGCCTTGCCCCGCATGGCATATTCCGCGCTGGGCCCGGTATCCCCGGATGTGGCGCCCAGGATATTCAGGTGGTCCTCGGTTTTTGCCAGTGTGTATTCGAACAGATTGCCAAGTAATTGCAGGGCGATATCCTTGAATGCCAGGGTCGGCCCATTCGACAGCGCCAGGATATGCAATCCGGGTTCCAGGGTTTTAAGAGGGGTGATTTCATCGCTGCCGAAGGATCCGGCTGTGTAAGTACGTTCAATGATATTGCGCAAATCAGCGGTGGGAATATCGTCGGCAAAGCGGGAAATGATCTCGAACGCCAGCTCGCGGTAGCTCAGGCCGCGCAATTGCTGCAACGCGGCGGAATCGAACTCCGGGTACGCCTCAGGCATGGTCAGCCCGCCATCTGCAGCTAGCCCCCCCAGGAGAATGCTGGAAAACTTTTTGGGCGGCATGCCGCCCCGGGTAGAAACATAACGCATTTTTTCTTCCTGAAAAAACGAAACCGGTAGCCGGTTCAGGCCGGAGTCGCGGTGTATTCGAAGGTATTCAAGGGGAAACCCCCTTGCGGCGCACTGCTGCAGCGTAAGCTGAAGGACATCGCTACTTGCTGTTCAATTGCTCCAGCCGGATACGTGTCACTTTACCCACCACGAGGGGCAGTTTCTGGATCCCGGCGATTGCGGCGTTGATATTTTTCTCCAGAGCCAGATGGGTAAGCATGATGATGTCCACATGGTCCTCCCCTTCGCTGGGTTCCTTTTGCACCATTGCGTCGATGGAAATTCCCAGGTCTGCGAGCACGCGGGTGATGTCGGCCAATGCCCCCGGTTTATCGATGACTCGCAGTCGCAGGTAATAAGATGTTTCCACCTCTTCCATTTCCAGGACCGGCGTATTGGAAAGCAGGTCGGACTGGAAAGCGAGATGGGGGACGCGATGTTTCGGATCGGCAGTATGCATCCGGGTGACATCCACCAGGTCCGCGACGACAGAACTGGCCGTGGGTTCCGCACCGGCTCCCGCGCCGTAGTATAGCGTTGCGCCAACCGCGTCGCCTTTCACCACGATGGCGTTCATCACCCCTTCCACGTTGGCTATCAGGCGGCGCGCGGGAATCAAGGTCGGGTGGACGCGCAACTCGATTCCGACCGAAGTGCGCCGGGTAATGCCCAGAAGCTTGATGCGATATCCCAGTTCTTCCGCGTAGCGTATGTCTTCACGGGTCAGTCTGGTAATGCCTTCGGTGAAAACCTTGTCGAACTGCATGGGAATCCCAAAGGCGATCGAAGCCATGATGGTAAGCTTGTGCGCCGCATCGATGCCCTCGACATCGAAAGTGGGATCCGCTTCGGCATAGCCCAGCTTCTGCGCCTGCTTGAGCACCGTATCAAAGGTCAATCCCTTGTCGCGCATCTCCGAGAGAATGAAATTGCTCGTGCCATTGATGATCCCCGCAATCCATTCGATGCGATTCGCCGTGAGGCCCTCGCGCAACGCCTTGATGATGGGTATTCCACCCGCCACCGCTGCTTCGAACGCAACCATTACGCCCTTCCGCTGGGCTGCCGCAAATATTTCCGTGCCATGCGAGGCCAGCAGGGCCTTGTTGGCGGTGATGACATGCTTGCCGTTTTCTATGGCCTTGAGCGTCAGCTCTTTCGCGGCGGTATACCCGCCTATCAGCTCCACCACGATGTCTATGTCTGGATGCGTCACGATTGCGTTTGCATCGTCCGTAACCACAATGTCATTACCCGCGATTTTTCGCGCCTTTTCCACATCACGGTCGGCAATCATGCGAATGATGATTCCTCGCCCCGCGCGCCTGCTGATTTCTTCCTGATTACGCTTGAGCACTGCAAAAGTACCCCCGCCGACAGTGCCTATGCCTAGTAATCCTACGCTGATGGGTTTCATGTCCTGACAGATGAATGAATTGTTGGAAATGTTGCTGGTACGATGCACAGTCAAGAATAAAAAATCACGCTTCCCGTCATTTGCTCTCTTCCGGTGATCTGATCCGGGTTCGCTTGCGGTATCGCCCGAGAAAATCGCCGATCCGCCCTATCGCTTCAGTGAGGTCATCGCTATTGGGCAGGAATACCACCCTGAAATGGTCGGGTGCCGGCCAGTTGAAACCGCTGCCTTGCACCAGCAGCACTCTTTCCTCCAGCAGGAGATCCAGGACAAACTGCTCATCATCCTCGACGGGATAAATTTCCGGATCCAGCCGGGGAAACAGGTACATCGCCGCCTTCGGCTTGTAGCACGTCACGCCGGGAATATCGGTGAGCAGCTTCCATGCCAGATCGCGCTGCCGCATGAGGCGTCCGGTCGGCATCACGAGGTCGTTGATGCTCTGGTATCCGCCGAGCGCGGTCTGGATACCGAATTGCGAAGGCACATTCGCACAGAGCCGCATCGAGGCAAGCATGGTCAGTCCGGCAATATAGTCGCGCGCAAACTGTTTCTGCCCGGAAACCACCGCCCACCCGGAGCGGAAGCCCGCAGCCCGGTAATTTTTGGATAGCCCGTTCAATGTCACAAACAGCACGTCGTCCGCGAGCGAGGCTATCGAGGTATGAGTGGCATTATCGTACAATACCTTATCGTATATCTCATCCGCGTAGATGATCAGCTGGTGCTCGCGCGCAATGTCGGCAATCCCGCGCAGGATATCGTCCGGGTAAAGTGCGCCGGTCGGATTATTGGGGTTGATGACAACAATGGCGCGAGTGCTGGAAGTCACTTTCGCGCGAATGTCATCCAGATCGGGCAGCCAGTCCGACTTCTCATCGCATACATAATGCCGTGGCGTTCCTCCCGCCAGTACAACTGCGGCTGTCCACAAGGGATAATCGGGTGCGGGAATCAGCACTTCGTCCCCGGTGTTCAGCAGCGCCTGCATCGCCATCACGATCAGTTCCGAAACGCCATTGCCGATATAGATATCCTCCATCCGCACACCCTGGATCTGTTTCTCCTGGGTGTAGTGCATGATGGCCTTGCGTGCCGCGAACAACCCCTTTGAATCGCAATATCCGGAAGCGGCAGACAGGTTATGGATCACATCCTGGAGAATTTCCTGCGGCGCATCAAAGCCAAATGAGGCGGGATTGCCGATATTGAGCTTGATGATGCGATGCCCTTCCTCCTCCATCTGCCTTGCGCGGTCCAGCACAGGCCCGCGAATGTCGTAGCAGACATTGGCCAGCTTGCTGGATTTCAGGATCGGTTGCATGGTTTTGGATTGGATGACTGGAAGAGGCGGTTGCCGCGAACACACCGTGGCCTCCTGCAAAGAGGAGGATATGGGCGACGGAATCGGAATTTTAATTTTCAAGCAGGTAGTCTGTTCGGCTGATCATGCCTTTGTTCCGCTTTATTGCATCGCAAAAAAGATGTAATGTTACCCGACAGACCAACGTGCCGCAAATGGAGACTGATTTGAAGCTGCACCTTTCCGGGTTATCCGAACAAAACACGTTCACCGGCTACGGTGCCGGATATGTTACGATCAACCAGATACGCTACGAACAAAGCCTGATCGTCCTGCCCGATCTCATCATCGACTGGGAACCCAGGACCCTGGAGCAACTCGAGCCTGAGCACTTTGCATTCCTGCTTTCGTTGCAGCCTGAAATGGTGCTGTTAGGGACAGGACCCATGCTGCGGTTTCCGCATCCTTCCCTGACGAAAATGCTGACTGCTGCGGGAATCGGGGTGGAAGTAATGGATACCCAGGCGGCATGCCGCACCTACAACATATTGATGGCGGAAGGACGGCGCGTGGCGGCGGCACTCGTCATTTGATCTCGCCGGCTTTCGCACACTCCACCCTGTCCAACTGCCCGGATTCAGGATTATTCAGCGCTTCCCAAGGGAAAGCTCGGTCCGCACGCGCTCGTGCCAGATCTCGATCCAGCCGGGTAGTTCTGCAGGCAGCATGGGCCGGGAAACAAAAGCTCCCTGCGCGAGATCGCAGCCCGTGCGCTGCAGAAGATCCCAGTCATTCCGGTCTTCCACACCTTCGGCAACAACTTCCATGCCTAATTGCCTCGCCAGTGACAGACTGGCTTCATACATCGCCATCAGGGTCTCATTGCTCCAGGCGTGGTGGACAAACCCCTGGTCAATCTTGAGTTCATCGAAGGGAATATCACGCAACTGAGCCAGGGAGGAATGCCCGGTGCCAAAGTCGTCGATGGATAGCCGGAAACGCTTCAGGCGCAGCCGCGTGAGTATCTCAAGCGGTGCCCGCGTATCCTGCATCAAGCGGCTTTCCGTCACTTCCAGCACGATATCCTGGGGAGCGATGCCGACTTCGGCAGTCATATCAGCAACAAAATTCAGGAAACTCAAGGATGCCAGATTATCCATCGACACGTTCACGGCAACGCGAAGCCGGATTCCCTCCTCTCTCCACACTTTTGCCTGGATCAGCGCATTGCTGAAAACCCGTTGTGTCAGTTCGTCGATCAGTCCGAAAGCTTCGGCCACCCCGATGAACATATCGGGAAATACGAGCCCATCCACCGGATGGTTCCAGCGCACCAGCGTCTCGACGCCAATCACCTCGCCGCTCGCGACCGCAACCTTCGGCTGGTAGTAATTGACCAGCTCCCGATTGTTTAGGGCAGCCTGCAATTCCTCCGCGTGGTAAACTTTTTTTGGTATCCCCTGGCCGCTGCTGGAAGGAGGAGTCCATTTATCGAGCAGCAGGGATAACGATTCCGGCCGGACCGGCTTGTGCAGATGCCCCAGTATGGGAATCTTGTGCGCCTGCACCAGTTTCTCGGCAGTCTGCAACATGCGCTCATCCTCCCCGCTGACCAGGATGAGGCTGCCGGTATAATGGCGCTCGACGAGATGGCGCACGAATTCTATTCCATCCATTTCCGGCATGTTGAGATCCAGCAGGATAATGTTGGGCCGCGAGTTTGCATCGATGCTTTCCAGCGCAACACGCCCGCTATCGCACAGTATTACCGATGTAAATCCGAGATTGGCAAGAACACGGTTGAGCAGCTTGAGCATGAAGGATTCATCGTCAAGCACCAGAATCCTGATAGCGGATCGTTCGACCATATTGTTTTTCTAAAATATACTGAATAAAGCCTCAAACAAGGCGTCAAATGGGCTGCCTCATTGCTCGGTTTCACGTATTGGCATCGCACTACCTAGCCTAGCTGGCCTGCTTCGTTGTTCCAGGCTTGCCATTGTAATCATAACCCATGAAACCACGGTGGATAAACCTTGCGGCACGAAAGGTTTGTCCAGGGGATTCTCCCAGGAATATATTACCAGTGGCTTAACGTTCTCACCCGGAAACCCTCAGGAACCCTTGGTCTCCAGAGAATCGATATAGTAGCTCACCGACGTCAGTTCCAGCTCGAAGCGCGGCAATAATTCTCTCAGCGCATCCATATCCCCTGCTTTCCCTGCCTGCTCCATCTGTTCACACAATTCGCCCAGAGCCATTGCTCCCACCGAACGGGCCGAAGACTTGAGCTTATGTGCGGCCGCCGCCGCCGGCGCGGCCTGCCCTGCTTCGCATGCGGCACGCAAGTCCACGGCGACTCTTGCCGAGCTGATCCTGAAATCGTGGAGAAATTCGCTGATCACCGCCGGATCGTTTCCTACCAGGTTTTCAAGGATGGTCACATCCACCGGTTTCTTTTCCGCCGGCGCCGCCGGGGATGCGAAAGGCGATGCCGCCACAAGATGGTCAGCATAGGCGGCGGGAGTTACGGGCGTCGCTGGCGCGGGCAGCCATTTTTGCAGTATCGCTCTCAGATGGGCAAGCTGAACCGGCTTGCTCAGATAATCATCCATGCCCACTGCCCGGCAATGCTCCGCCTCGCCCTTCAATGCATTTGCAGTAAAGGCGATGATGGGCTTGCGGACCTTGTCTCGTTCGGCGAGACGGATCGCAGCCGTCAGCTGATAACCATCTATTTCCGGCATATGCAGATCGGTGAGCAGCAGCGCATAATCGCCGCTCATCCAGCGCTTCAGCGCTTCCTTTCCATCAGGGGCTATGTCTGCAGCGTATCCCAGCAGCGCAAGCTGCTGCCGGATGACTTTCTGATTGATTTCATTGTCTTCCGCCACCAGGATCAGCCTGCCTTCCGCCAGCGCCTTGTCTCTCGATGGCGCAACCAGCGAATCGATCTTATCCGGCTGCTGTGTAGCCATTTCCTCGTGCAGCCGTCCTGCAGCGATCGCCACGGCACGGAGAAAAGCATCCCGATGCATGACGTCGCCATCCAGAGTAACCGTATCAACGGCTTCGGAGCGCTCGTGGCGGCGGCGCCCGCGCCGGATGACCACGAACCGCGGCTCGATGTCGGGCTGATGGTGGCCGTGCTCCAGAACCACGAAATGAGGATCGAGATCAGGACGTGCGCGAAATGCTTCCCGCAATTCCTCTATGGGGGGAAAGGCATGTCCGGCATCGATGATCAATAGCCACAAGCCTGGCGGAAGCGTTTCTATCCGATTACGGGCCGCCGCGAGATCGGCTACCCGCTCAACGGCAGCCCCGCTGTATTTCAAATACACGGCCAGATCGTCGCTCAGCCCCTTCTCGTCCCCCAGCACCAGGCAGGAAACGCCAGCCAGGTCCACCACCTTCGCCACGGGTTTGGCAGGAAGCGCCACAAATGTGAGACGCACGGTGAATGTCGACCCCTTACCGGGCGCGCTCTGGACTGTGATACTTCCCCCCATGAGCTCGACCAGATGATGGGAAATAGCCAGGCCGAGTCCGGTTCCTCCAAATCTGCGCGTCGTGGAAGTATCGCCCTGGGTAAAGGAACTGAAAAGTTTTGCCTGGATCTCCTCGCTCATGCCGATCCCATTGTCGGCGATCTGGAACTCCACCGTCACCTGATCGCGGTCATGGCTGGCCAGAAGCGCCCGCACTGACACCCGGCCCGGTTCCTGCTGTCCGCTGGAAAACTTGATGGCATTGTTGGCGAGATTGACAAGCACTTGCCGCAAGCGCAACGCGTCTCCCAGGACCTCCTCCGGAATCGCCGGATCCAGGAACAAGGTAAGCTCCACGCCTTTTCGCGCAGCCAGGCTTTCGAGCATGTTGCAGGCCTTCTCGACGACGCTCACCACCGATGTGGGCGCCTGTTCGATTTCCAGCCGGCCTGCCTCTATCTTGGAGAAATCGAGAATATCATCGATGATTTCCAGCAGCGCAAACGCAGATTCGCGGATAAGGTCGACCATCTCCATCTGGTAGCCGTTGAGACTGGTCTGCTGCAGCACATCCGCCATGCCGATCACGCCATTCATGGGGGTGCGTATCTCATGGCTCATGGCAGCCAGGAAAATCGATTTAGCCTGATTGGCTTGCTCGGCATCGAGACGAGCCTGTTCGAGATCGCGCAGGATACGCATTCTTTCGCTTATATTGATGCCCGAAGGTATGAGCTTGGCTATCTGGCCCTTCGCATCGCGCACCGGTACCAGCATGAAATCGATAGTCATCAGGCCACGGTTGGCGATGCGTACAACCAGGTCGTGGCGCACGATCTTCCCGGCTAGCGCCTTCTCGATATCCTCGCGAATTTGCGCCTGCACTTCTTCCTTATACGAAAACCATGCCGTTTCATAGAGTTTCTTGCCGATCACGTCCCGGCTCCGCAGGCCGCCCGTCTCCAAAGCAGTGCGGTTGATCTCGACCAGTACTCCGTCAGGCGTCATCTCCCCGACAAAAGCCCCCAGGTTATCCACTATGGCTCTCAGCCGCTGCTCGCTGCCGCGCAATGCCTGCTCTGCCTGCTTGCGCTCGTGGATATCGCGCAGAATACCGGTAAAGTATCGTTTTCCCCCGACGAAATATTCGCTGACGGCAACATACAGATCGACGAGCTGGCCATTCTTGTGCCGCCCCTCGACTTCCCGGCCCATGCCGATGTTATGTACGCCTTCCACTTCCAGGGTGAGGATATGGTCGAATTCACAACGCCCCCTCCCCGTTCGAAAGTATCTGTCGATATAGCCGTCATGCGCGTGGCGATGGGGTTCAGGCATGAGCATCGAAATATTCTGGCCCAGCACCTCCTCGCGCGTATAGCCGAAGAGTTTTTCTATTACCGGATTGACCGAGCGGATAATGCTTTTGTCATCAATGGTGATAATGCAGTCCACCATGTGTTCCACAATGGAACGTGTCTCTTCTTCCTTGCTGACAAGAGCCGCATTGACGCGCTCCAGGTCCGCGGTGCGGGCTGCCACCCTGTTCTCCAGCTCCTGATTGAGTTGCCGCAGGTTGTCTTCGGCGTCTTCCCGCTTACGGGTGCTCGCATTCAATCGCTCGATCATGGTATTGAAAGTACCGGCCAGTTGCCCGATCTCATCCCATCCCCCAACCGGCACGCGTTGTTGCAGGTTTCCCGCGGCGATATGCTGTGCGCTGTGGCTGAGCTTTTTCAAGGTGTCAACAACGCGCCTGCTGAACAGGATAGCGCCAAGAATAGCGGCGAGCAGCGTTATCCCGAGAATCACCAGGCTGAAAGTACGCACGCGCCTTCCGAATGCAAACACCTCGTCCGCATCCATCTTGACCTCGATGCCCCAGTTCATGCGCGGCAGATAGCGCCATGCGGCGACCACCTCCTTGGCGCGGTAATCTTCTTTCAGGCCGGCTCCACGCTCGCCATGCAGGCCGCTCTGGATCATTTTCGAAAATGGCGGGTTGTTAAGGGGCACCTTGAGCTCCAGCGCCGCATTGGGCTCATGTCTCAATGGCGCCATCACCAGGGCGGTGCGCTCGTTCAGAAGCCGGGTTATCATGGTTTCGCCGCTCGCACCTAGTCCGACATTGTCGGTAACGACCTGGAACACGCGCTCGCTATATATCTGAAGCGCCAGGACACCCTCGAGCTTACCCTCAGCCATGATCGGAAAAGCCATGAAAGCCGCGATCGCGCCTTTCGACGGTCCGTAGCGTTCAAAATCCGACACGCCTTCCTGCAGCGTATCGAGCGCATTGCGCGCAACATAAGCCAGGCCGCTATTCCGGTAGGGTCCGGTGATCAGGTTGGTGGCGAAATCGATTTCATGGGCCTGGGTATAAACAATATCGCCCTGGAGAGAAATCAGGAAAAGATCGTAATATCCGGCATCCTCGACAAAACGCTTGAAATGCTTGCGGTAGCGGGCATCCAGTTGACGATACGCGGCGGACTTTATCCCCTCTTCGGCATATGCCGCGGCAAGCTCCGGCATGGCCATGCGTGTGGTGCTGGCCGCCTGTATGATTTTGGCGTCGCGGAGACGCTCTCGCAGATAGCTATCGATCTGTTCTGCTTTCATATCGGCAATGGCGGAGACTTGCCGGATCGCCGTCTTCTCCATTTCGATTTCGAAGGTATGCAGCAGGCTGTAGCCGATTATCAGAATCGGTAGCAGGGAAACCGCGACGAACCAGACGGTGAATCGCTGCGTAAGAGAAGTGAATCTCAAGGTCATGGGGAGGATGATGCTCATGGCGAAGCGAGGCTCAGGGAAGCTTCCTCGCTTCTGCTAAGGAGTTGATCCCATTCTTCACGCGAACGGTAGCTCGGAAATGGGGCCGGCTCCAGCGGACGGCCGGAATCCCAGACGATATCGAACTGACCATCGCCCCGCGCCTTGCCGACACGGGCAATTTTCCACACATGGCGCGTCGCGGGATCGACCGAAACCAGCCCCTCGGGTGCTGGCAGGCTCTGGCGCAGGATGGTGCGCTGCACCTGGGCCACATCGCCCGAGTCCGCCTCGAGCGCCGCCTGTACCCACATTTGCAGGTTGACATAAGACGCTTCCCCCGGCCCGTCGATCACGGCGTCCTGTCCAAAGCGATCCCGGAACCGGCTTACGAAAGCCTTATTCTCCGCGCCTCGAATGCTCTGGAAATAGTTTCGCGCCGCATAATGACCCGCCATGGGAGGCATTTCCTCGGCGGACAATCCAACCTCGGTGATGCTGAAAGATAATACGGGTATCCTCTCGGGGGTGATTTCCCTCTTTTGCAGTGCGCGAAAAAACATTGCATTGTCTGTGCCGCTGATGGTATTCAGAACCATGTCCGGCCTCTTCCCGGCGATATCCGCCGCCAGATCGTCCATATCCGGAAGCCCGGCGGATATATACCGCTCCCCTGCTATGATCGTGCCATGCGCAGCCAGTAAATCCTTGATGAGAATACTGGCTACGCGCGAAAAATCATCGTTCGATCCAGTCAGGTAGACTCGTTTGCCACGCCCGCTATGGATACCGCTCTGGATACCGCTTTGGCCAGGCTCCCCCCGGTTACCAAGATTTACCAGCGCCCAATGAACCGCGGGCATAATCTGTTGATTGGGTACACCGCCCCCATACAGGATGTTCGTGGACTGTTCCATGCCCTCGTACCGTAGCGCATAAAAAAGTATGTGATGATGTTTTTCCACGACTTTTTTCACTGCCTTGCGGCAAGCCGAAGTCCAGCATCCAAACAACGCCTGTACCTGCTCCAGTGTAATCAGGCGCTCCGCCTCCTGTGCGCAATGCTCCGGATCGGAGCCGCAATCGACGACGATAGCCTCGATTTTTTGCCCTTTTATTCCTCCCGCCGCGTTTGCCTCCTCGATGGCAAGCCTAAGAGCGTCCACGAGCGGCTTTTCGCTCTCCGCCATCGTGCCAGTCAGCGAATGCAGCACGCCAATCCTGATAGGGGGTTTTACAGTAGAGTAGTGGCTTACTGCCAGGGCGCCGCCGATCAATACAAGGATCAGCAGCACCAATGGAATGCGCCTTGTTCCGCTAATGCCCGTGGCTCGCTTTTCTGTCGGCATACCATTCACACTTCAGAAAATTCCCTTTCGAAAACCATGGATTCACGCGCGCCGTTCTGCCGCACCTTTCATCATGAACGCTATGCGCCAAACCAGAGCCTGGTAAAGTTGGACCATGGCCGCTCCCAAAGATTACCAGGGCTGTGAAGGAAAAGCTGAACAGACCCTAAAATCATCGAGCAGTATTTCGTTAATCGCTAACCGCCGCACCGCACAGTGCTTTTACATGCGCCGCGACACTCCTGCCGAGCGCTCTGAGATCATATCCGCCCTCCAGCGTGGATATGATCCTGTCGCCGGCCCATACCGATGCCACCTGCATTATTTGCCGCGTCACCCATGCGTAATCCCCCTCTACAAGATTCAGCGAGGCAAGATCATCGTCCCGATGGGCATCGAAGCCGGCTGAAATGAACAACATCTGTGGCTTGAATTTCTCCAGGGAAGGCAGCCAGAACCGGTTGACTGCCGAGCGAAAAACTTCTCCTCCGCTATCAGCCGCAAGCGGAATATTGACCATCCGCTCCGAACGCCCCGAGATGCCGCTATAGGGATAAAATGGGTGCTGGAAAATCGAGACCATCATCACGCGTTCATCGTTCCGGAAGATATCCTCGGTACCATTGCCATGATGCACGTCGAAATCCACCACGGCAACGCGTTCGAGAGCGTGCGCCTCCAGGGCATGGGCTACGCCTGCGGCGACATTATTGATAAGGCAGAATCCCATCGCGCGGGACCGTTCGGCATGGTGGCCCGGGGGACGAACGCTGCAAAAGGCATTTGTCATGCGCCCTCCAATCACCAGGTCCGTTGCCATGACCACCGCCCCTGCCGCACGCAGCGCAGCGTTCCAGCTATACCTGTTCATCGAGGTATCGGGATCAAGATGAACGATTCCCGTGGAAGGCACCTTTGCCGCAAGCGAAGCGATATATTCGGGGGAATGCACCCGCTCCAGTTGCTCCATCGATGCAAGGGGAATGTCATGGGGTTCGATTCGTTCCATTGCCCGCATCAATCCGGAAGCCAGCAATTCATCATTAATGGCACTGAGCCGGGCCGGACATTCGGGATGATACGAAGCCATTTCATGCAGCAGGCAATCTGGATGGGAAATGAAGGCGGTGCGCATGTAATTCCTCCGGTTCATGACGACGAGCTGGCGGCGGGGAGTATTTCCGCCTCGGATCGCCTGTCGGCGGCCACCGTCGCATATGGCGCCCACACCTTGCCCGGCATTCCGCCAGTTGCCCCGGGATTCCTCATATCAAAACAGCCCGCGCGGCCTCGGGCGCAAAATTGAAACGACAGTCCACTCCGTGATAACCTCTGCCTCGGTCACCCCGCTTGTTTACCCACTTATTTATACTGCATTTGAATCGTCTCATGGAATAATCTTCAATCCGGTAGTTGATCGCTTTTTTCAGTTTGGAACCATGATCCACAAAAACTTTCGCGACACTCGACGTTCACCTGCGTGGTGGGTTCGCTACAAGACGGATTTAGGATAATAAAAATCAGGTCTTAAATGTCTCTTTCACGACAACTCTGGTTAGCCATCACACTGGTTACGTTAATAAGTTTTACGGGCAGCTTTGCGCTAAGCATGGCCAGCATCCGCAGCCACATCGAACAGCAGTTGCATCAAAAAAATATCGATAGCGCCACCTCCCTCGCCCTTGCAATATCGCAGTTAAGCAAGGATCCCATTACCATCGATCTGCAGATTGCCGCCCTTTTCGATACTGGCCAATATGAGGCGATCTCCATTACCGCGCCGGACGGCAGTATCATCGATGAGCGTACCCAGAGACCGGTTGCAGCTGCGGCTCCTGGCTGGTTCATGAGTCTTTTTCCAATAACGGTCGAGGCGGGGCACGCTCAGGCGACGGATCACGGAGTGCACTTTGGCGTCATCAAGGTTGCCAGTCAGTCCCATCCGGGTTATCGCATGCTATGGGACCAGGCGAGCACGCTGATGATCTGGTACCTCACGGCGGCCGCCCTTGTGGGACTCATCGGCGTGCTGATACTCCACGCAATAAAGAAACCGCTGGTAGCGATGGTGGATCAGGCGGAAGCCATAACGAACCGTAATTTCCTGACTATTTCCGAACCCCGGATCCTGGAGCTGCGCAGCATCGCCCGCGCCACGAACGACCTGATAAGACAATTGCATAACAGGAAGCTTGAAGAAAGCTCACGGCTCGCAGATTTGAACGAGCGCATGAACCTTGACCCGGTCACCGGCCTTGCCAATCGCGAATATTTTATGAACCGGCTGCGTGAAATGATGGAAAACAAGGCCGATGCATCGGGTGACATGCAAACCGGTATTCTGTTTCTTATTCGCCTCGATAAACTCGAACAGATCAATCAGAAGCTTGGGCGCATCGAGACCGACCGGCTGCTTCGCGAAGCAGGCGCGCTCCTGAGCCATATCGGCGAAACTTCGGAGGGCGAAAACCCGGGGTTTCTCGCCGCCCGCATGAACGGGTCGGATTTCATGCTGTTTATCCCCCACGCCGACAATACCGAAGCCATAGCGAATCAAGTCGTTTCGAAACTCACGGTATTGCTGTCGCGAGTTGGTGACGAGGTTACGGACATCTGCCACATCGGCGCCGTGCGATACCGCAAGGGGGACGAGTTGCGCGAACTTCTTGCCAGTGCCGATGCAGCCTTGGCAGCCGCCGAAGGCACTGCCAGGACGCTAGCCCGGGCGGCCCCAACCCGGGCCGGCCCGGCCGCGAATATTGGGGATTGGCGGCATATTTTCAATGATGCATTCCGGGAGGACCGCTTCAGGCTGGTTCTCCAGCCTGTGGTAGGGCATGCCGGGGAATTGCTGCACCAGGAAGCATCCGTTCGCATGCAAGCGCAGCAAAACGGCGGCTGGCTGGATGCGCCGGACTTTATCCCCATCGCGGTGCATCTTGATCTGATCGGAACGCTCGATCTCGGGGTCGCCCGCCATGCCCTCGAACATCTGCATTCCTTCCCGGAAGATATCGCCATCAACCTCTCTGTCGAAACCATCGCCAATGGGGAATCCCGCAGCAAACTGACTGAATTGCTGTGCAGGCATCCGGATTTATGTCGCCGGATATGGCTCGAAATGACGGCATATGATGCCTTGCGTAAATTTGAGGCATTCCAGGATTTTTGCGGCACGTTCAGGGAAATCGGTTGCCGCATCGGGGTGGATCATGTCGGCCATTCCGCTGGGGAATCGGAAAAACTGGCCAGCTTTGGCCTTGACTACTTCAAGATAGATGCCAGCCTGGTGCATCGGATTCATCAGAACAGGGAAAACCAGAGACGGCTGAAAGCGTTATGCGGCTTGGCTCAACAAACCGGCATTATCGTGATCGCATGCGGGGTGCAAACCGAAGAAGAACAGAAAGCCCTGGTCAAATTGGGATTTGATGGCTTGGCTGGACCCGGTATCGATTTAAAATCAGAATGATAGCCCATCCCAGGCGAGACCGGTCCGGCGTGCCGGCTCTACACGGACTACTACATACTGCACGGCTTGCTGAATTTCGTGCAATTGCGCAGAGAACACTTGCAATATTCCGGTATTCGACCTATAAGTGTTAGAGGGTAAAACGGTTTTTCAATAACAACAAGGACAGGCATGATGGCTTCTTCCCATACATGGAAATTTTTCCGGGCGGGCGGTTTCGATCAGGCACAGATCGATAGCGGCGCGGATCTGCTGGCATTGAAAGCACTGGATCAGAAGCTGTGGGTGGCGCTCAGTTGTCCGACCCGCGGCATCGAATTCGATAACAAGACGCTCGATCTGATCGACCACGACAAGGACGCGCATGTACATGCGAATGAAATCCTCTCTGCAATTGCCTGGGCAGGTGGTTTGCTGAAAAACTCCGATCTCATGGTCGAGGGATCGCCCAGTCTGGCTCTGGCGGATATAGACGATAGCAGCGAAGAAGGACACCAGGTGCTGGCGTCCGCACAATATATCCTTAAATATCTTGGTAAGCCCGACGCGACCGAAATTTCTCTTGCAGATCTGGCTGACGTCGAGAAACTGGTTGCCGGACTGGACTTCAACGGCGACGGGTTGATCAGCGTCCGCCAGATTACGGACGTAAAACTGCGCAGTACGGCGGAAGACATCGTCAAATACCAGGGATCCGTTGCTGATGTGAACGGTGAGCCCAGCATCAGCCAGGAACTCAGTGATTCGTTCTTCGCTGAAATTGCCGCGTACTGCGATTGGCAAGGCCAGGGCGACGGCGACCCCGCTATCCGCTTTCTGGATGAGACAACCCAGTCCGCCGCTGGCGCCTTTCATGCGGTCGAGGACAAGATCAACGACTATTTTACACGGTGCGACCTGGCCGCATACGATGCCCGCGCGGCTGTACCGCTCAGCCGCTCCGTGGAGGATTATCAGGGCATCGCAGCCCAAACATTGTCGGCCGTGAACACCGATATAGCGAATTTTCCGCTGGCAACCGTGGAACCCGGCAAGCCATTGCCATTGATCTCCGGAATCAATCCCGCTTGGCGAAAACAGGTCGATGCGCTACGGGAACTGGTCATTACGCCGCTACTCGGAAAAAAAGAAAGTCTAAGCGCTTCCGAGTGGGCAATGTTGCGCACAAAATTTGCCGCATTCGAAGCCTGGCAGGCGGCAAAACCGGCATGCAAGGCGGAGGAACTGGGCAAGGAGCGAATACGGGAGATTTTCAAAAGCGAACACAAAAAAGCCATTGACAGCCTGCTCAGCCAGGACAAGGCAGTGGAGAACGAGGTAAAGGCGATTCGCCTAGTGGAAAAACTTCTGCGCTTCAAACGCGACCTGTTCAACCTCGTCAACAATTTCGTATCGTTTCGCAGCTTTTACACCGGAAGAGACAAAGCCATCTTCCAGCTCGGCACGCTCTATTTGGATGGACGGAGTTGCGATCTATGCATTCGGGTGGACGATATCGCAAAACATGCGGAATTCGCCAGCACCAGTGGCCTGTATCTTGCGTACTGCGAGTGCGTGCGCAATGGCGGGACCGAAAAAATGAGCATAGCGGCCGCCTTTACCGCTGGCGACTCCGATTTTCTGATGGTTGGGCGAAACGGCATCTTCTATGACCGGAAGGGCCACGACTGGGATGCAACCATAGTACGCATAGTCGATCATCCGATCAGCATCCGCCAGGCGTTCTGGTCTCCCTACAAAAAACTTGCCCGGTTTATCAACGAGCAGTTGCAAAAACTCGCCGCATCGAAAGCGGCCGCCACGGATGAGAAACTGATCAGTGCAGCTGTGGATGTGGGCACTCCTGCCGCCCCTGGAACTCCGCCTCCACCTCCGAAGCCCCCTTTCGACGTGGGCAAATTTGCAGGGATATTCGCCGCGATAGGGCTGGCCTTGGGAGCGATCGGCGGTGTTCTCGCCTCCCTGGTCAGCGGCATCCTGGGTCTCAAACTGTGGCAGATCCCTTTGGCGATTATCGGGTTGATGCTGCTGATTTCCGGTCCGGCCATGGTGGTCGCATGGTTCAAGCTGAAGAAGCGTAATCTCGGCCCCCTGCTGGACGCGAATGGCTGGGCAATCAATGCGCGCGCGCGAATCAACATCTCGTTTGGCACTTCGCTCACCAAGCTGGGTTATCTGCCCGAAGGTTCCCGCCGCTCGCTCAAAGATCCCTATGCCGATAAAAAATCTGTTTGGCCTTATTTCGTCCTGATAGCCGGCGCCATCGCCGCCTTGATCGTTTTATCGTATCTCGGTATCTTCACTGCACCACCGGCCACCACGCCATGACCCTCGCACTTTTTGGAAAGCGAGGAAGCAAAAAATAAACTGATAGACTGTTCAGTACTATTTCAGGTTTTTTATCTGGGGTGGCATTGAAAAGGAAACCAGGCTGATGAACATCGATGAACTCAAGTTAGTGGCTGCTGCCATCGTGGCAAAGCAGAAGGGGCTTCTTGCAGCAGATGAAAGCAGTCCTACCATCAAGAAACGTTTCGATGCGATCCAGCTCGAGTCGACCGAGGAAAATCGCAGGCGATACCGGGAACTGCTCTTTACCGCTGGAGGCATCGAACGCTATATCAGCGGCGTCATTCTTTTCGATGAAACATTGCGCCAGAGCTCCTCTGGCGGTATTCCTTTTGTACGATTGCTGTCGGAACGCGGGATCATACCCGGCATAAAGGTGGATAAGGGCGCGAAATCGCTGGCGCTGTACTCCGGCAATCAGATCACCGAAGGCCTGGACGGATTGCGGGACCGGCTGGCGGAATACAGGCAGCTGGGGGCGAGGTTCGCAAAATGGCGCGCAGTCATACAGATCGATGAATGCGAGTTACCAGCGCCCTATGCCGTCCACGCCAATGTCCATGCTCTGGCACGATATGCCGCGCTGTGCCAGGAAGCGGACATCGTGCCGATCGTGGAACCCGAAGTCCTCATGGATGGGAAGCATGGCATCGAGCGTTGCGAAGCGGTCACCTCGCAAGTGCTGAAAAGCCTGTTCGAAGAACTTGACGCTCATCGCATCGCATTCGAAGGAATCCTGCTCAAGCCCAATATGGTGATTGCCGGCCTGAAATGTCCATCCCAGCCTGAGCCCCGGCAAATTGCAGAGGCCACGGTGCGATGCTTGAAGCGATATGTGCCTGCCGCGATTCCAGGCATCGTCTTCCTGTCGGGAGGTCAAAGCCCGCAAGATGCGACCGCCAACCTCAGCGCAATAAATGAGCTGGGACCGCAACCGTGGCAGCTCAGCTTTTCCTATGGCCGGGCGCTCCAGGCGCCGGTTCTGGATGCCTGGAAAGGCCGGGACGATAGCAAGGTGAAAGCCCAGGAGGTTTTTTTCAAACGCTGCCGGCTGAATGGCCTGGCACGTGACGGAACGTATACCGAATCCATGGAAGGTAATTAGGGCCTGTTAACAGACCCTAACTGGGACCACTTACAGCTATTTCGCCTGCTCTTTCTGCTTCAGGTGGAGATATGCTCTCGACGCCGCCTCACCGCCAGCTCTTGCGTTTCCCTTTCTCGCTTCGCTGATCGCCAGCGCCATCTCTTCAAAGAGCGCATCATCATACTCCGCTTTCGGGTTCTCTCCATATATATGCAGGCTCGGATGCGTATAAGGATGTTCCCTGTTCTGCTGAATCAATTGTTCTCTGGCCGCCTCGGTATGCCTGACCACCGCTGTTGCACTTCCTTCTCTGCCGCTTTCAATCGCTTTTTTCAGTAATCGCTCAGCCTTTTTCTCATGGTCTTCCTGTGCATGGCCCACTGAGGCGATTCCAAAAAGACCGGCAAAACCCGCTAGAAGAATGAAATCGATAACACTTTTGTTCATTGGATTTCTCCGATGAAATAGGCGCACGGTGAGGCGCACGGTGCGAGAAGCAGGCTTCCGGTAAAATCGATAGACATCTCGCTCCATCACCTCGCCCAGGCATAGCTATCATGACAACGAAACTGCCTGAAAAATTCAGTCTGGCTTTTCCCCTGGATACGAAGCCGTTGCCCAGAAAGTTGCGGTTGCGGCCTGAAGCCTTCCCTGTTCCTTTCAGCCAACTCCGGCAGTATCTCCCAGCCATTCACGGCGGTTCAGTCTGTTGCATCCCTGCCGAATAAACAGGACCTGATCAAATGGAACAGCCGCAGCGCGCATCCCTGCTTCACACACTGAAAAAAGACTATTTCCTGTGGTGCCTTGTCGGACTTCTTGTCCTGCTCGCGATCACCGGCCATGGGCAGATAGCCGATTACGCGGAACTCGTGGATTGGCATACGATCGCCGCCCTCACAGGATTGTTGATACTGACGAAAGGCGTGGAGACTTCCGGCTATCTGCATCATCTCGGCAAGCGGATGGCGCTGTTGATGTCTACCGAAAGGGCACTGGCTCTAAGCCTCGTAATTGCTGCGGCACTGCTATCCACGGTGCTTACAAATGACGTCACGCTCTTCGTTGTAGTGCCGCTCACCTTGAGCCTCAGGGTCATGGGAACGATACCGGTAACACGCCTTGTGGTCTTCGAAGCCCTTGCGGTAAACGCGGGATCCACCCTGACGCCGATCGGAAATCCCCAGAACCTTTTTCTCTGGCAGCTATCCGGTGCCTCATTTTACCGCTTTGCGGCCGCCATGGCTCCGCTTGCCGCGATATTGCTTGCCCTGCTGCTTCTGCTTACTGCCTGTACCTTTCGCAGTCGCCGCCTGGTTATCAGGGACGGCCTGGAGCCGCTCCCGCTAAATAGAAGGCTACTCTGCCTTTCGCTGGCGCTGTATTTGCCATTTTTAAAGCTCGTGGATATGCGTCAGGGGGAAATAGCCGTCATATTTTTGTTATTCATTTTTTTAATCGCCTATCGCCACGTGCTCAAACGGGTCGATTGGCCCTTGATCGTGGTATTCGTGCTCATGTTCGTGGACGTACGGTTGGTTGCCGAAATGCCCCTTTTACACGGAATGATAACGCAGGTACCTGACGACCCCAGGCATTTTTTCGTTGCCGGAATCCTCATCTCCCAATTCATCAGTAACGTGCCAACTGCCATCCTTCTGGCGGAATATTCCGGAAACTGGGAGCTGATCGCTCATGCCGTAAATATCGGAGGCTTCGGCTTCATCGTGGGGTCGCTTGCCAATATCATCGCATTGCGCATGGTCCGGGACAGCAAGAGCTGGCTCGTCTTTCATGCCTTCTCGGTGCCGATGCTATGCATGGCGACTATCGCCGCATACCTGCTGCTGTTCGTCTGAGAGGCGCCATGCATGTGCCATTTCTGATAGCGGAGATTCCCGGCTGCCCCCATCAGCGCGAAATAGAGAAGAAAACGGGGCTACAGCCACCGCGCGCACAGCCTCGCGCCGAACTCTTTCAGCCGCTCGCCGATCGATCGCTTGCGCCAGTCTTCCAGAATGATAAGTGCTGAGGAGTCAATGTCCTTGTCGAACATCGCCTTCATTTGCGCCCCGAATTCCTGCCCCAGGACCACGGCATTCACCTCGTGGTTATACTCGCGGCTCAGCCAGTCGAGATTGGTTGAGCCGACAGTGGACCATACGCCGTCTATGAGAGCGGTCTTGGCATGCAGCATGGCGTCCTTGCGCTCGTAGATCTTCACTCCCGCAGCCAGCAGCTCTTCATAATAAGAGTGCGAAGCGTAAAAAACGAGGTTCGAATCACTCTTGCTGGGCAGCAGCAGGCGCACATCCACTCCCCGTCGGGCAGCTTGCTCGAGCGCGGCGAGCAGTTCCTGGTTCGGCACAAAATACGCGTTGGTGATATAGGCATAGGTTTCCGCGCTGTTTATGGCGGATAGCAGGGTGACGTACATCTGGTTGCAATCCTCATCCGGACTGCTGGCCACCGCGCGTATAATCTCGCTTCCTTTTTCTCTTTGCTTCGGGAAAAAGTTTTTGGCCGGAAGGGCCTCGCCATTCTGCTGCTCCCATGTCGCGAGGAATAACTGCTGGAATTTGGCCACGACGGGGCCTTCTATGCGAAGGTGCGTATCACGCCAAGGCTCAGTGCCGGGCGCGGGGGTTTTTGAACGGAACGACCCGCTGGAATAAACGCTGCTGATGTTGACCCCGCCCACGAAAGCCACCTTGCCGTCCACAATGAGGAGCTTGCGATGATCGCGACCCACTTCCCATTTCTTGCGTAACGCAAGAGGGTTGAGCGGATTGAACTCAAGTATCTTTGCGCCGCTCGCGATCAAAGGCTGGAAAAATTCGCTGGGCGTGTTCCCCGACCCGACACTGTCATAGATCAGATTCACCTGCACGCCGCGCCCTTGCCTGGCTACCAAGGCATCCCGAAAGCGGCGGCCGACCTCGTCGTCCTCGATGCTATATGTTTCCATGTTGATATGATTCCTGGCATCCAGAATTGCCGCATACATGGATTTGTAGGTGGACGGGCCATCCATCAGCAGCGTCACCTTATTGCCCGTGGTCAGGACACTGCCGGCGATTTGCTCCACCTGCGCGAGATGCCTTTCAAATATGCCGGTCGGCTCGCCGCCACTTTCGACCCGGGCGAGAATTGCCTTGCTTTCCCGCCGGGAAATTTCACCATGCGCACCTTCGATCTGGATCGCGCGACTGGCGGAGCCGCTTTTGACGGAAACAGGAAACGAGCCGCAACCCGCAAACAGCAATAGGCAAATAACCGGCAAACACTTATATGTCATAACACGGCCACCTCGGCTTTATGGTTGACCTGACGCATACGGATTCCATTCTCCTCTCCGGCGTTGCAGGGAAATAATGGAACAGGTCGATGATTCAGAATGAAGAAGCAAAAACTGTTCCTATACCTTCGATTCAACAGATTAGCAAATCTCGGGGCCGGAAACAGGAAAATTCTTCGACACAGCATTCACTCGTTCCCGTGGCGATGGGCGGCCAGGTGACAATAGCCATGCAATGATATTCCATTCCCCATGAGATCCCGGGGGGAAACGATAATCCTAAATCCGGCAGTTGGACAGGGTGGAGTATGCGGAAGCGGACAAGATGTTAAGGAAGCGCTGAATAAATCCCCGCTGGCGCGGCGGTGGCTTTGCGGGATGGGATGCGCGAAAGGCGACGACGCGAATGGTGCGACCGCGCAGGGCAAAGCAGTGTCTTCCGAAAGGAAGATGCGACCCCGTAGCGGGCTGCTGGCGCCCCATGTATGCTTTGGCGCGCTCTGGCATCCCCGCTTCCGCTTCGCGGGGGCTCTCGGGCCACGCTCCGGGGAGCCACTGCATTGCGCTCCCTGGCATCGTAGTCCCGGCTACGACCTGCGTCGCGCGCCTTATGATCATCCCGATTTTATCAGCAACGCGCTCAGCGAGAATTTGTTCAGCGCTTCCTCAAATGGCCAGCATGCCCCTAATCCATTTCAGGGCAGGTGGATGAGGACGAAACGCCGGCGGAAACGATTGCCTCGCATGATGAAAAGACAGGCGGATCCCGGACCGGATGGGGGAACTGGTCCGGCGCCGGCAGCATTCAATGTTTTTGATACCGGCCGATCAATTCGGAATAAGTGATGATATGGCCTCGCATCGCTTCCTCCAGCTTGGATTTGGTGGGCTGCTTCAAATCCGGCAGCACCGTATCGAGCGCATAGAGTTTATGAAAATAGCGATGATTGCCGATCGGAGGACAGGGGCCGCCATAGCCGGTGCGCTGCCAATCATTGGTGCCCTCGCGGGTCCCGCGAGGAAGATTTTCGGTTGGGATCCCCTCCGAAAGACCCGTTGCATGCGGGGGAATATTATATAAGACCCAGTGTACCCAGGTCCTTTTCGGTGCTGCTGGATCGGGCGCGTCCGGATCATCCACGATCAGGACAAGGCTTTTCGTCCCCTCTGGGACATCTGTCCAGAAGAGTTCCGGTGAAATATCGTGCCCTTCGCATGTATGACGAGCAGGAATCTCCCCGTCTTGGGGAAAGGACGATGCAGTTAAGCTCATGGGCATAATCGATTTCTCCTTCTTCTCTTTTTTTTCCAAAGCGCCTGCCGTCGGTTGGATACCAGCCGTAGCCGGCTGCCAGCAGCCGAGGATGAACCCCAGAAGGAAAACAAGCCTTCTCCGCTGGCCAGCATCGGGCTTGAAGCGGGACAATTGAAGCCGGGCGGCGGATATCATGGAATATGCCGATCTTGCCGGAGAGGCTGTCAACGGCGGTCCTGGGTTTCTTTTTGCTGCTGGTGCGCAATCAGCCGGGCAATTGCCGCCAATTCCTCCGACAGCAACTGCAGCAGATCATCCAGCGTGAGTATGCCCACCAGCGCGCCCTGTTCATCCACCACCGGCAGCCGCCTTACAGCCTTTGTCCGCATGTACTGGATGGCTTCGAATACCCCAAGGCTCTCCTTTACCGTAACCAGTCCCCCGGTCATGATGTCGCCGACTGTTATCACCTTTTGATCGAGCTCGGTCGCCATGATTTCGATCACCACATCCCGATCCGTAATGATTCCGACCGGACGCCGGAAGCCGCTGCTGTCATCTGCAACCACTACATCGCCCACATGGTGCTGGCGCATGAGTTTTGCGGCAGCAAGTATGGTGTCCTCACGCCGCAAGATGACCACGTCACGATTGCATAATTCGCCTACTGGCATCGCACTCTCCCATCTGGAGCGATACTTTCCGCAACAGAAAGCGTTCGGGGAACAACCGGATCAGCAGTAACGGCATATCCGGCGGGATAGGGGCGGGATTGTATCTCTCCTGCGCCTGTCCCGCTCTCCCGCTCTGGTTTACCCTACTTTACCTCAATATGCCTGGCGGTCTTGCCTTCCTTCTTGGGCAGTGTCAGTTCCAGGGTGCCGTTTTCATACCTGGCCTCGGCCCTGGCGTCATCCACATCGCTGCTCAACGTAAAGCTGCGGTAGGCTGAGCCTTGCCGGCACTCGCGGCAAATGACCCTTTCACCCTCCTTCTGTTCCTTCTCCTGCCTGGTCTCCGCACTGATAGAAACGCGGTTGCCATCTATCTGCACCTTCACGTCTTCTCTCTTTACTCCAGGTATCTCCGCTCGCACCGTGTAAGCGGTATCGCTTTCGCTCAGATCCATCTTGATCGTCGGTGCGTTTTCCATTTCCATGGAAAAAGGACGCATTCCGGTATTTTTGACCCAGTCGAACCAATCATCGATATTATAAAATGGGTCAAAACGGGCTATATCGCTCGAAAGCGGGGAGCGGCGTGCAATATTTGCCATGATTTTCTCCTTTAACAATAAGTTCTTGGGGAAAGTTACCGTCCAATTTCATATACAGCGTTTTCATTTCATCTGTTGCCCTGCCTGCTGCTATCTGAAGCTGTCATCGCCGGAATCGCCATCCATTTCGCTCCCCACTTCCGGTTCTTCGGGAAATTCATCGGATCCGCCACCAAACACGCGGCCCCGCCGTTCGGGATGATAATAAGAAGCGGTAGAGATGACACGATGAGGACTTCTACGTTCAGTTGCTTCAGACGGAACATGCGGATCAGCCAATCGCGCCGACTCAGCCGCGGCTTGCATAGGCGCGCCGGTTTGGTCCTGAACTTCCGTATCGGAAGCGTTTCTTCCGTCTGATGATTTATTCATTTACTTCCTTTATAAGTTATTGATATTCCATGAGGAAACTGGATGAACCAAGGAAATGGAGTTCGTTCTGAAATTGGTGCATCCCATTTTCTGTGCGATTTTTTCGCAGTCCAGCGGAATTGTTCGTTCGCTAGCTAACATAATCTTTGCTTTTCCGCCAAAATTACGAGGTGTATATAAGAGAGGATGAGTCCCGTTATCTCGCTTCGCATATTCCGGGACAGTCCGCACCTCCCTGTTCAGGGTCGCAGTTGTCGTTGGGGTCGTCCACGCAAACCTTGTCGCCGGGACACCTGATTCCCGCGATGCCGTCGCAGGCCTGCCGCTCGCCCTTTTTGCATTCCCCCTGGTACCCGATAGATGCGCCAGCGGCTGCGGCGCTGCATGCGTTCCCGTAGGTTTTTCCATCGCAGCCGCAAACGGGCTTGAACTCACGGGTACAAATCTCCGGCTTGGTCTTGCATACTCCTTGCGCGTCCGGAATCCTGCACTGACCCAGGCCATACCCGCAATACTGTTTTAGATCAGCACAGGTTTTTCCGGCGATTCCCCCACAGACCGCCGGCGGTCCGGCATCCTCGGAATTCACCGGCTTGCACTGGGATACGAACTCCACATTGAGAAATGTGCCCTTCCTGGGGTGAATGGAACGCAATTGCCGGACGAAATGATCGAAATCTTTGGGAGCAGCATCAAAGCCCTTTTCTGCGCATACGAACAACCCGCCTTCGATCGGGACCGGGCCGCCTTCGCGGGGACTATAGACAAAAACCGAGTCGACGGTCTCGGCGGCGACCGCTCGTCCGATCACCTTGCGGACAGATCGAAGCGCCGCGTTATCCAGTCCTGCGCCGGAATTGCCGAGCGTGATGTTCACCGCCCTGTTGGCCCGGCTTGCCTGATCTGCCTGGTTCGCTCCGGGGATTGGATCAAGGCGGTCGCTGGCGAAAACGGGCGAGGCCTGAGCCAGGATGGAGCCGATCAGAAACGCATGAATGATCGTCCTCATTTGTCCTCCCATATATAGACGCAGGAATGTAAAGGGGCGAGCCGCTGATGGACTCCATGCGCTGGTTCCTGGATTTCCAGATGGAACCGGCCATAATTCTTTATAGCAAAGAAGATGGGAATGTAAAGACGCTATCTGGCTGTTTCGATTGCTTCGATTACGCCATTGGCAAAAAAATCCGGAGAGGATCAAGAAACCCGCCGTTCAAGAAAACGTGAATCCTCATGCGGGATGCACCTTTTTTTCTTATAGCTTTTTTGCTTCTTATCGGATGCAAATGCCGACAGCGCCGTGGATCATTCAGAGGTCCCTAAAGCCCCGATGGATAGGTCTCATCCATTTCTCCCGGCTTCCTGCGGATATGGGCCAGTAACGGGATGACCGCCTCCGTATCATCGATATGGATCATGAAGTCGAACTGCCGCGGCAGCGACGAATGAAAGTAGTGGCTTATACGTTCGGTTTCCGGCCGATAGATCACGCCGATGGCGCGCTGCAGGCGCTCTTGCCTCAGCACGTCGACTGCTTCATTTTCAACTGTCAGATCGAGGTAGAAGGATTTTTTCTCAAGCCGGGAAAACAACTCTTCGTAACTCCCGGGCAGGGGTGCACGTATGGTTTTGGTTCTGGACGGAGTGTCCCAATCCGTCGCTGCAGTAACCGTGCCGCGGCTGGTGGAAAAGCCGATGCGTAAACCGCTGCGGCCATATTTTTCAGTAACCAGTTGCCCGATATTGATTTCTCCGCGCCGCCCCATATCCGTTGCGGCCGCATTGCCCAGATGAGAGTTGTGTGCCCAGACAACCAGCCGCGGCTCCCGTTCCAGCCGTGTTTCCAGATGGGCGGACAGTTTTTCCAATGTCTCGAACATATGCCGATCCCTGAGATTCCAGGTATTGGGGCGCCCCCGGAACATAGCCCGGTAGTATTCCTCCGCGTTCCTTACCAGCTCGGCATTCTGTTGAGCTGAAAAATAATCGTTTCCGGCAAACGGATCGTCCCTTCCTATATACACACGCGCTTTTTGCTGCAACCGTACGAGCTGGTCGATGACCTCCTGCTCGCAGGAATCCCATCTGCCAGATGCGATGGCATAGCCATATGCCTGCGGATTGTTGATGAACTGGCCAAAGCAGGCGTAGCGCTCACGCGCCGCGGAAGCTTCTTCGGGGTCGATTTTGTCGAGATACTCCAGAACCGCGGCCATGGAAGTCGTCATGCTATACAGATCCAGCCCGTAGAAGCCCACGGGCTCCTGCTCTCCGCGCTGGATTTTTTCCTTTTTCTGCCCGCTGTATTGGGTAAATGAACCGCTCCCCAGGTTATAGTCGTGGAGCCATTCGACGAAAGCAAGAACCTCGGTATTGCGCCACATCCAGGTAGGAAACCGTTGAAAACCAGACAGGGCACCGTCCGCAGCCAGGTCATCCGAACGACCGGAAACGAAGTCATTCACGCGGTATGCATCCGGCCAGTCAGCTTCAACAGCTACCGCATCGAACTCCTCTTCGACTATCAGGTGCCGGGTAACTTCGGCCCGAATGCGGTAGAACTCCGCTGTACCGTGGCTCGCTTCTCCAATCAGGACGAAGCGTTTTCCTCGCGCCTGGCCAAGCATGGTTTCGATCAGCGCATCCTGGTTGCCCGCCGCGAGCCCTAAAGGTTGGGCATGTTTTTCCACCACCTCAGCCAGGCGTTGCTCCGAAATGATACTGTGCATTTCAGCGCTTCCCTATGGGTGCGCTGCAGTGATCGCAAAACCATTCTGCGGCCAGAAGAGCAGCTGCCTCCAGCGTTCCCGGCTCCTCGAACAGATGCGTGGCATTTGGGACGATTTCCAGCGTGGATTCGGCATTGAGGCGGGAGAGCGCCGATCTATTCAACTCCAGCACCTGGGGATCGTTCTCCCCGACAATAAGCAGCACCGGCGCCATGACTTGTGGCAAATAATTCTCCGCCAGGTCCGGGCGCCCACCCCGCGAGACCACAGCCATGATATCGTGAGGGCTGCGGGCAGCCGCGATCAAGGCCGCCCCAGCTCCCGTGCTGGCGCCAAACCAGCCGATATTTAAATGCCTGGTTTGCGGTTGGCGCTGCAGCCACGCCCCAATGTCGATCAACCTGTCCGCCAGCATGGGAATATCGAAGCGCAAATGCCGCGTCCGCAAATCGATCATCTCTTCCTCGGATGTGAGAAGATCGGCAAGCAGCGTCGCGAACTGATATTCATTCAGCGTTTCCGCCACATAGCGATTCCGGCCGCTATGCCTGCTGCTGCCGCTGCCATGGGCAAAGGCGACAAGGCCTTTCGCGTTGGACGGTATCGCAAGATCCGCATCCAGAACCACGCCTCCCGCTGGAATACGAACGGGAATGGATTTCAACTCTCCGCCTCCTTCCCGTGCGGCATCTGTCATGTTGGAACCCTTTTCTTACAATGGCTTGGACCCTGCTTCGACTGGGAAAACCAAAAACCTGATACCTTCCGCCTGTTTCTCCGGAAGCGTCTTTCATTTTTAACCGGCTTTATCCTGCTGCTTCTGTGCGATTCCGTACATAGCCACCCTGGTATTCGGGAGATTTTCTCCGCTACCCCGGAACGGCAAATTGCGCCCCTGCGGGTTGTATGGTAGATTTTTGGCTAATCCGGGGTAATGCTCTCTACCGCCACTCCTCGATCAAAAGAAAGAAGCAATAACAAATAAGCAACAAATGGGCGATCTGACAGCATGACGGACCCGATTGAAAGAGCTCCTCTCAGCAGGCATGACGAGAAAGAAGCGCCATCTGCGCGTTTTGAACCTGCCGGGTTCACGCATGAGGCAGCATCGACTCTCTCATCGATCCTCAGGAATGCCGAATATGAATGCGCCAAACGCATTCCGCAGTCCGGCGGAAACCGCTGGTATTCAGAGCCCATCCGTCTCGCCACCTACGCTGCTGGAGGGGTCAATTGCTGGAAAGAGTCGCCATGCCAGAACCTCTATTCCGGCATGCTGGAACGCAGCAAAGGTCTCGCCCCCGTCATGCTTTTCGATCTGTTTTTCTTTCATCGAAGCGTTGCGCGCGACCGGATCACCCAGGTCATTGCTGAAGATGAACTGAAGATTCTGGAGGAAGCCGGCGTCCTCCACATTACCGGGGACGACGTGGCGTCAAAGGTTCGATGCTATCCGGTGGGGGAACTGTATTTCCTTTGCGACCCTTCCAGGGACAAATCGGATTTTGTCTATATCGGATGGGACTCCGACCTGATGGTCGATATCGCCGCAAAATATTCCAAGGGTCGCCGCTTTTCTCGATCGCTCGACCTGTGCACGGGAAGCGGCGTGCAGGGAATCTGTCTCTCGCGCCAGGCGGAAGAAGCAATCTGTGCGGATATCAATCCGCGAGCTCTCGCAATGGTCCAGGCAAATGCCCGCCTCAACAAGATCCGGAACGTCAACACGATACATAGCGACCTCTTCTCCAGCATTCCGGGGCGCTTCGATTGCATTACCGCCAATACGCCATATGTTCCACATCCGGAAGGAGCGCAATTGCCCATAGGCGGGGGAGATATCGGCATCGAGTTCACCATTCGGCTGCTGCTGGAACTACCGGAGAGATTGACTGATAACGGAATGGCCGTGATTTACACCAGCGATCCCATCGTTCATGGAAAGCGGCGGCTGATCAGCCGGGTCACGTCCGAATTGGGGCACCTGCCTTTCCGTATCATACTGATACCCCTGTTTACCAATAATTACCCGATGACACGGCCCATGCAGGAGCACTACGACCGGCTCGGACTGAGCGGGTATGATGATTGCATACTTGTCATAGAGCGCAGCAACAAATATACGGTAGAACAGCACCAGAACGACTGGCTGCACTACTACCGCACGCGTATGGATGCCTGGCTGGATTGGCGCCGGCGCGCGAACTAGGGAAGCGCTGAATAAGTCTCCGCTGGCGCGGCGGCGGCTTTGCTGGATGGGATGCGCGAAAGGCGACGACGCGAATGGTGCGGCCGCACAGGGCGGAGCAGTTTCTTCCAGAGGAAGATGCGACCCCGCAGCGGGCTGCTGGCGCCCCATGTATGCTTTGGCGCGCTCTGGCATCCCCTCCGCCGCCCGATCCCCGCTTCGCGGGGCCCCTCGGGCCACGCTCCGGGGCGCTCCTTCGCCAGGAGCCTGACAAGGCAGACCACCCGCTTCCCTAGCAGCCAGATTTTCACCTCGATTCTTCAAGTCCGGCAGGGCGCTAGCGCCTGTTGACACTTGTTGCGCGCCCGCCTGCTCAGGCTTCGTCCGGTTCCGGGTCCTCGGTCAGACCCGCCTTCCGGTTTCCACTCAATGGAATGAAAACGTTCGCTGGAACACTGGCGGGGATTTTTGGCGTCGGACAGGAGACATCTGCATTTTGTGCCCGGTGGCGCAGGGCATGATCCATCAGCACCAGCGCCAGCATCGCCTCGGCGATGGGCGTTGCACGAATGCCGACGCAGGGATCATGTCTGCCATGGGTCTCGACCACTACCGGCCTGCCGCTCTTGTCTACGGACCGGCGGCCCAGCCGGATGCTGGAAGTCGGCTTGACAGCGATATTCACCACGATGTCCTGCCCCGTGGAAATGCCGCCGAGGATGCCTCCCGCATTATTGCTCAGAAATCCTTCCGGCGTGATCTCATCCGAATGCTCGGTGCCTTTTTGCGCGACAGCGGCAAAACCCGCGCCGATCTCGACACCCTTGACTGCATTGATGCTCATCATCGCGTAGGCGATCTCCGCGTCCAGCCGGTCATACACCGGCTCGCCCCAGCCTACGGGCACGCCCTCCGCCACTGCGGTGATCTTCGCCCCGACAGACTCGCCTGACTTCCGCAGCTTGTCCATGAATTCTTCCAGGACAGGCACGATAGCAGCATCCGCCGCGAAGAACGGGTTCCGGCTGACCTCGGCCCACTGCCCGAATGGCGCCGCTATCGGCCCAAGTTGCGCCATGTAGCCGCGTATCCGCACGCCATGATTTTCCAGCAGCCATTTTCGGGCAATGGCGCCTGCCGCAACCCGCACCGCCGTTTCCCTCGCGGAGGATCGGCCGCCGCCGCGGTAGTCGCGTATCCCGTACTTCTGCCAGTAGACATAGTCTGCATGCCCCGGCCGGAACGTATCCATGATCTTGCTGTAATCCTGGCTCCGCTGATCGTGGTTGCGGATCAACAGCGCAATGGGCGTGCCAGTGGTTCGGCCTTCAAATACCCCGGAAAGGATTTCCACCGTGTCCGGTTCGCGCCGCTGGGTTACATAACGCGAAGTGCCCGGACGGCGCCGGTCCAGGTCCTGCTGGATATCTTCGGCGGACAATTCCATCCCCGGAGGGCAACCGTCGACCACGCAGCCGATAGCCGGGCCGTGGGATTCGCCGAAAGAAGTCACGCAAAAAAGCTTGCCGAGCGTATTTCCAGACACGTTATTTGTCTCGCCAGATCGATACCTGAAGTTTAACATATCCCCTTCCGCAACCCGCATCCGCAGGGGTGGCAAGCGCGCGGGAATCGCATCGGCAGACAGCCTCGACCGGAGGCCGCGCATCCTTTTCTATCTGGACAAGCATATGAAAATATCATGAGAGCCATATTGATGAATGCGCCTGGCGGGCCGGAAGTGCTGGCCGTCGCCGATGTTCCGGCGCCGGTGATTTCCACGCCGTCCGGCGTACTGGTGAAAAACCATGCCGCCGGAATCAATCCGATAGATACGAAAGTGCGCAAGCGCAATATGTATTATCCGGAGAAGCTGCCTGCCATTCTGGGCTGTGATGGCGCGGGGGTGGTGGAGGCAACCGGAAGCGCGGTTACCCGCGTACGCCGGGGAGACGAAGTGTTCTTTTTCAACAATGGCCTGGGCTATCCGCCAGGAACGTATGCCGAATATGCGGTGGTGGACGAAGACTATCTGGCATTGAAGCCGCGCAATATCTCCATGGTGGAAGCTGCAGCCTTGCCGCTCGCGCTCATCACCGCCTGGGAAGCGCTGGTAATCCGCGGCGACCTGAAAGAAGGCCAGTCGGTGCTGATCCACGCGGGCGCGGGCGGCGTCGGCCACATCGCCATACAGCTTGCCCGTTATTTCGACGCGGTGATCGCCACCACCGTTTCAAGTCCCCTCAAGGCAGAGCTGGCGCGATCCCTGGGCGCAGAACTGATCATCGACTATACCAGGGAGGATTTTGCCGCAGCCGCGTTGAACTGGACTGGAGGCCTGGGGGCAAGGCTCGTGGTGGATACCGTCGGCGGCGACACCTTCTGCAAATCCTTCGCCGCGACGCGGCTGTACGGCCGCGTGGTGACGCTGCTTTCCACCGCCTGTGAAATCGATTGCATCAATACCGCGCGACTGCGCAACCTGAGTATCGGCTATGTGCAAATGACGGCCCCGCTCTATTTCGGAGTGCACCTCGCACGCCTGGCGCAGACGCGCATACTGGAACGCGGTGCGAAACTGGTCGAACAAGGGTTGCTCAAGGTGCACGTCGATCGCGTTCTGCCACTGCAAGAAGCAGCCGAGGCGCACCGTTTGATCGAGTCAGGCCATGCCAGGGGCAAGATCGTGCTGAAAATCGAATGAGAAAGCCGCCATTCTCATGCTTCGAAGCGATGCGACTGCTTTATTCTCTCCCCGATGGGTCTTGGGGAATTCTCAAGGAAGCGCTGAACAAATCCTCGCTGGATATGTTGCGAGTCCGATATCGGCGGAAAAAAAGATCGAGAGGACTCATTCGAGGTTCTCCAGCATCGCCAAACCCCAGCCTACGCCAAAACCCGTGACTTCGCTTCCCACCGCGCCCAGTCCGCCCTTGCAACTGCTGGCCGAAAGATCCATGTGTATCCATGGCCCGTCGCCTGCAAAACGTCCCAGGAAACGCGCGGCGAGTATATGGTCCGCATCGCCTTCGAGAGAGCATTGCTTGATGTCGGCAATCCTGCTTTCCAGTTCTTCGTCATAATCGGCATCCATCGGAAATGGCCATATTCTCTCGCCGCTGGATTTTCCCGCCGATCCCGCTTTTTCCAGCAATTCCTCCCGGTTCGCGAAAATCCCGCTGTAACGGCATCCCAGCGCGGTATGCATGGTACCCGTGAGCGTGGCAAAATCGATCATCAGATCCGGTTTCTTCCTCGATGCCAGCGTCAGGGTATCCGCCAGCACCATTCTGCCTTCCGCATCGGTGTGGATGATCTCGATGGTTGTCCCCTGCAGCGCCGTGATAACGTCATTCTGCTTGTAGGCGCGCGGACTGATGTGATTCTGTGCGATGGCAAGCCAGCAATCGATATCCACCGGCAGATCAAGACGCGTTGCAGCGAGCAGAATGCCGAGGGCAACCGCCGAGCCGTTCATGTCCTCGTGCATGCCATGCATGTATTTCGGTGGCTTCAGGTTATGGCCGCCCGTGTCGAAGCAGATGCCCTTGCCCACCAGCGCGACGTTTTTGGCGGTCTTGATGGTCTTGGCGGTTTTAGCGGAGCGGGCCGCCCGCCGCTTCACATGCACGATAGCGGCATCCTCCGGGTCGCTGCCCTGGGCCACCGCCACGAAGGCCCCCGCACCCATCTTGCGCAAAGCCTTGACGTCGAATTCCCGGCATTTCCAGCCTTCTCTTCCCGCGAGCTCCCTGATTTTTGCTCTATAAATTGCCGGGGTCAGTTCATTGGGAGGCAGCATGGTAAGGGAACGGGTCAACAGATTGCCTTCTGCCCTGGCGTACGCCGCTGCAAATCCATCCGCATTCCTGCAGCCATGCAGCACGATTCTGGCCAATGGCTTTCCTGACTCGCTTTTTCCGCCCGTTTTACGCGAAGGGAGTTCCGCCCCGTTGACTAGGGCGACATATATTGCCCATTCCGCCACATCACGTGTTTCCCGCCCATCGCCATAGACTGCGAGATGAATTTCCGCCGGCTTTTCTTCCAGCAGCAGCCGCACCGCCTTGCGCAGGCGCGTCTGCTGCTCGAAAGGGGGTTGCGCCGGATCCACGATGACCCAGGCACACAAAGCACCTCTCTCGATCGTGGCCGATAGCGGTGTCTCGTCCATCTCGCGCCACGTCATCTTGCGCCGCGCCAGGAGGTCTGCGAGCGCCTGCCTGCCTGTATACTCGAAACCCGGAGATTCGCCTGGAGAATTGCCCACCCCGGGCAGCACCACGAGAATATGCCGGGCGGATCCGGGCTGTGTCAGGGGAGAAGCATGCTGTATCAGTTTTGCGAGCATTTGGGATCCATTCTTGTTAGTCGTGATGGGTCAATCCGGGATGCAAGGGTGCGCTGCCTGCACGCCATCCGCAAGATGGGACTGGCGCATGCTATTATACGCCTCATTTAAGTCCTGCCCATCGCGGGGCCTAACGGCATCAGGTCTGGCTCAGCAACCCCCTGACCTTTCCCACTCCTCCTTTATGCGTCAATATCTCGATTTAATGCGGCATGTTCTCGTGCACGGCCACCGCAAGCCCGATCGGACAGGCACTGGCACGCTTTCGATATTCGGCCACCAGATGCGTTTCGATCTGGCGGAAGGCTTCCCGCTGCTCACCACCAAGAAATGCCATCTGAAATCCATCATCCACGAACTGCTCTGGTTTTTAAGGGGGGATACCAATGTCAAATCCCTGAACGAACAGGGAGTGACGATCTGGGATGAATGGGCGGATAAAAATGGCGACCTCGGGCCGATATATGGCCAGCAGTGGCGTTGCTGGCCCAGCCCGGAAGGGCGATGCATCGACCAGATCGCGCAAGTGATCGAGCAAATCGAGAATATGCCCGACTCCCGCCGCATGGTGGTGTCATCCTGGAACGTGGGAGAATTACATGAAATGAAACTGGCGCCATGCCATGCACTGTTCCAGTTCTACGTCGCCGGCAACAGGCTTTCATGCCAGCTTTACCAGCGCAGCGCCGACATTTTCCTGGGCCTGCCGTTCAATATCGCGTCCTATGCCCTGCTCACGCTGATGGTGGCGCAGCATTGCAACCTGAAGCCCGGGGATTTCGTCCACACCCTGGGCGATGCCCACCTGTACCTCAACCATCTGGATCAGGCGCGGGAGCAACTGGAGCGGGAACCGAAAAAACTGCCAACGATGAAGCTGAATCCATCGGTGAAAAGCATTTTCGATTTCAGGTATGAGGATTTCACCCTTGAAGGCTATGATCCTCACCCGGCAATCAAGGCGCCGGTGGCGGTATGATCCCGCGGCGACTTTCCATCTTGGCAGCGATGGCGCGCAATCGCGTCATCGGCAAAGACAATGCCCTGCCATGGCGGCTTTCCCCGGACCTGAAGCGCTTCAAGGCACTCACGATGGGGCATCCCATCATCATGGGACGGAAAACCTTCGAATCCATCGGCAGGGCGTTGCCCGGCCGCACTTCGATTGTCGTCACCCACCAATCGGGATATGAGGCCGAAGGCGCCGCCGTGGTGCATTCCATCGCCACGGCGTTGCGGGAATGCTATAAAAATACGGACTCCACGGAAACCTTCATCATAGGGGGAGCCGAAATATTCCAGCAAACCCAGCCCGTATGCGACCGGATGTATATTACCGAGATACAGGCGGATTACGAGGGAGATGCGTTATTTCCCGAATTCGACCACGCTGAATGGATCGAAACCTCCAGGGAAAAACACCGGATGGAAGAAGATGGGCTGGAATACCATTTCGTCGTGTTTGACCGCAGGACGGACCTTGGCTCGCGCTGAGCGCTGTACCGACGCGCTGCTTGCTGTATACGGTGAGAGGCGAAAGGATGTCCGAGGAAACGCTCATAAAGCAGCTTAATTTTCCTTAAATTGCCAGCCCGGCCGCAATATGATGATAGCATCGACAGCGCGCAGCACGTTCATGAGTACCGCCAGATCGATACGACCCGCCTTGGCGCCGCTCGCCGTGCCCTCGAAAATGCGCAACGCGCCGTTGTCGTCAAGACAGGCGTGTGTCCTCGTGGCGCGAGCCACGCACACGGTTGGCGTCTTCCTTCATCGCCACCTCAAATCATAATCAAAAATGGCTGAACAGCGGGAACGCCGTTCAGCCATTCGCATACCACTGCTTGCTGTCGCCCTACAACACCATCACTTCGGGCAACGGAAAACCGTTGAAGTTGCTTGCATAGGCTGTCGTGTAGGCGCCCGCATTGGGAATATAAATGAAATCACCTTCCTCGATGTCTTCCGGCAGCATCTCATCGCGCATCAGGATATCCACTGAATCGCAAGTCGGTCCTGCCACGGACCAGGGGATACTTTTTCCTGAGCGGTCAGAAAAAATCTGATAGCTCAAACCCTCGGTGACTTCGATCACTCCGCCGAACATGCCTGCGTCCCAATACATCCAGCGCTTGCCATTGCGGGTCGCCGTGCCAACAACACGGCACACGAAATAAGCGGCGTCCGAAACGAGGTAGCGGCCGGGTTCCGCCATGACCCGAATATCCCCGGGTAAGTCCGCAAGGGCCTCGTTCACCACTTCGCCTATCACTTCGATCGAGGGTATCGGCTTGACATGCCGCACCGGGTAGCCGCCGCCTATGTTGAGCAGGCGAGGTGTCAGTCCGGCGCCACGCATGTCGGCAAAGACCTTTTTTGCCCGCTCGATGCCCACGCGCCAATTCTGAGGGTTGCGGCATTGAGAGCCCACGTGAAAGGTCACGCCCGCAAGGTCGGCTCCAAGGGCTGCCGCTTCTGCGATGATGCCCTCGATCTCGGCGGCATGCGTGCCAAACTTGCCGGCAAGCGGCCAATCGCTGCCGATGTTGGGCGTGTCGATGCGAAGGTACATTTTCGCGTCCGGCTTGACGCTGACGATCTTGCGCAGTTCCTCGACGCTGTCGAGCACATACCATTCCACTCCCATGGAAGCCGCATACTTTAAGTATTCACGCGATTTCATCGGATTGCTGTAATAGATTTCGGCGGCCGGAACGCCCAATTCCATCAGCAGATCGAGTTCAGAAATGGAGGCGATTTCAAACCCGACTCCTTCCTCGATCAGGGCCTTCAAGACGCGCGGATCGGGATTGGCCTTGACGGCATAGTGCGGATGCACGCGAGGCATCGCAGCTTTGAAACGGCGGGCTTTGGTGCGGACGATATTGCTGTCTACCAGCAGGAACGGCTTGCTGTAACCCTTCTTCAGGGCTGACTGGACATGCTGGAAATCGAGACTGACTTCAGGATGGGTGTCGAATATGGAGTTGGCTTCTACGTCCTGGCGTAGAGCGGCAGTGTGCAGTTTCATGATGTCCCCCTTTGGAGGTGCTACGTTACGGGAATATGGATGTTTACGAGATCGGCCGTATCCCAATAGTTTGCTTTGCTTGTCATGATGACCTCCTGTGCGCTCGCATTGAAAAAAAGCGGATTATAGACTTGATCGCGCGGGAATCAAGTATTTTTTTTGAGTCATGAAAAATCATATGGTTCAACGAATTTCGCGCGCCATCTCTGGCGATGGAAGGCATGATCCCCATGCAAAAATGCACCGCTCCGAAAGAGAAATGAAGGGGAGATATGACGATGCGCTTATGGCGATTTCCGCAAAAACCTTGTTTGTTTTTTCACATCCCAGGGCGTAGGCGGGAGGACGGAACTTGCCCTTGCGATCAGATCTTGGGCAAGGTTACGCCATTTTGCCCCTGGTATTTTCCGCCGCGATCCTTGTACGACACTTCGCACACCTCGTCGGACTCGAAGAAAATGACCTGGGCGACGCCCTCATTGGCGTAAATCTTTGCGGGAAGCGGGGTGGTGTTGGAGAATTCCAGGGTGACATATCCCTCCCACTCGGGCTCGAAGGGCGTGACATTCACAATGATGCCGCAGCGGGCATAAGTGGATTTCCCCAGGCAGATGGTGAGGATATTGCGGGGAATGCGGAAGTACTCGACGGTGCGCGCCAGCGCGAAGGAATTAGGGGGAATAAGGCAGATATCGCTTTTTACATCGACAAAGGAATTCGAATCGAAATTTTTGGGATCGACGATGGCCGAGTTGATGTTGGTGAACAGCTTGAATTCGTCCGAGCAGCGAATATCGTAACCATAGCTGGAAGTGCCATAGGAAACGATGCTGCGGCCGTTCACATGCTTGATCTGGCCCGGCTCGAATGGTTCGATCATGCCTCGTTCCGCGGCCATGCGACGGATCCATCTGTCAGACTTTATGCTCATGTTTTTTCCAGGAAAACAGGTTATCGGGAATCAGGTATCCTGGATCACGATCTTTGCGAACAAGGCGGAATGATCCAGGGACAGATTGTCGACCTTGACCGCGAGCCGCCGGGCAATGCTCCGGTAAATCTCCGCCACCCGTCCATCGGGCTCCGCGACCACCGAGGGCCTGCCCGAGTCGGTATGCTCCCTGATCCGGATGTCGAGCGGGAGAGCGCCGAGCAATTCCACGTCGTAATCCCTGCACATTTTTTCGCCCCCGCCTTCGCCGAAAATATGCTCCTCATGGCCGCAACGAGAGCAGATATGGATACTCATGTTTTCCACGATGCCCAGGATGGGGATGCCGACCTTCTGGAACATCTTGAGCCCCTTGCGCGCATCCAGCAACGCGATATCCTGCGGCGTGGTAACGATGACAGCGCCCGTCACCGGCACCTTCTGGGCGAGAGTCAACTGGATATCGCCGGTACCCGGCGGCATGTCCACCACGAGGTAATCCACGTCGTTCCAGCGCGTATCGTTCAATAGCTGCTGCAATGCCTGCGTCACCATAGGCCCGCGCCACACCATGGGCGTTTCCGCATCGATCAGGAACCCGATGGACATGGCCTGGATGCCATGCGCCTTCATCGGCACGATGCTTTTTCCATCCGGAGACTCGGGACGGCCGGTGATTCCAAGCATTTGGGGCTGCGACGGCCCGTAAATGTCCGCATCCAGTATGCCGACCGAAGCACCTTCCGCCGCCAATGCCAGCGCCAGATTCACGGCAGTCGCCGACTTGCCCACGCCGCCCTTCCCGGATGCGACGGCGATGATATTCTTGACGCCCGGAATGAGCTTCACGCCGCGCTGCACGCTATGGGAAACGATTTTGCTCGATATATTGACAGTTACGCCGCCAATGCCCGGAATGGTTCCAAGCTTGTCAGCCACCTGCTTGCATATGCTTTCGGCCACGCTTTTCCCGGGATACCCCAGCACGATGTCGAGCGAGACATCGCTGCCATCGATGCGAATATTTCGGGCCTCGTTGGTGCTCACATAATCCTTGCCGGTGCTGGCATCGGTTATTTCCTTGAGGGCAAGCTGAACCTGCTGTTCGGTGATAGGCACTTTGCGCTCCTTGCGGCATGATATGGATGAATAACTTTGGGAAGATCTGAACAAATCCCCGCTGGCGCCTGATGCTCGTCCCGATTTTAACAGCAACGCATTCGGCGGGGATTTGTTCAGATCTTCCCTTGAATACTAACAAATTTCGGTGTTGCGAGTCATGATGGCTGATAGGACCGAAGACCCGGGCATGATCCAACGCTGCATCATCCGCACGCCTTCCGGCTGAACCAGCGATAGCGGATCCGGACCCTGCAGACAGCAGGCGGAAGATGGTCATCGCTTGCCTTCCTTCAGTTTCAACAGACCTCTACCGCCACAGTTTGTTACAATTGCGTCTGGTATATTCAATAGCTGATTGATGAAAAAGCGAAAAATTCTCGTTACCTCCGCTCTCCCCTACGCCAACGGCAGCATTCATCTCGGCCATCTGGTGGAATACATCCAGACGGATATCTGGGTGCGTTTCCAGAAAATGCAGGAACACGAGGTTCACTACGTGTGCGCGGACGACACGCATGGCACGCCGATTATGCTGCGCGCCGAGCAGGAGGGGATTACGCCCAAGCAGCTGATTGAGCGGATGTGGGCCGAACACAAGGCTGACTTTGACGGTTTCCAGGTCGGTTTCGACCACTACTACACCACCGATTCCAGTGAGAACCAGGCGTATTGCGAAGATATCTACCGCCAGCTCGAGGCAAAAGGATTGATCGTCAAGCGTTCCGTGGAGCAGTTCTACGATCCCGTCAAGGAAATGTTCCTGCCCGACCGGTATATTAAGGGCGAATGCCCGAACTGCCATGCCAGCGACCAGTACGGCGACTCGTGCGAAGCATGCGGCGCCACTTACTCGCCTACCGACCTCATCAATCCCTACTCCGCGGTGTCGGGAGCAGCCCCGCAGCGCCGGGCATCCCAGCACTACTTTTTCAAGCTTTCGGACATGCGCTGCAAGGTTTTCCTGGAAAAATGGGTTTTTGAATCCCTCCCCAGCCTGCCTGGCTCCACCGAAACGCGTTCGCGGCTGCAGCCTGAAGCAGCGAACAAGATGAATGAATGGCTGTCATCCGGTCTTGCCGATTGGGATATCTCGCGGGATGCTCCCTATTTCGGTTTCCCCATTCCCGGCACCGCCCGCCAGAAATTTTTCTATGTCTGGCTGGACGCCCCCGTGGGCTATTTCGGCAGCTTCAGGAATTATTTCCAGATGCATCGGCGGACCGAGGCAGACATCGATGAATTCCTGCGTCCGGGCGGCGATACGGAGATGATCCATTTCATCGGCAAGGACATCCTGTACTTTCACGCCCTGTTCTGGCCGGCGATGCTTGAGTTCTCGGGTTACCGCACGCCCACCCAGGTCTACGCCCACGGATTTCTTACCGTCAATGGACAAAAAATGTCCAAATCGCGGGGAACTTTCATTACCGCGGACAGCTATTTGAAGCAGGGCCTGAATCCGGAATGGTTGCGCTATTATTACGCGGCGAAACTCAATGACAATATGGAGGACATCGACCTCAATTTTGAAGACTTCGTCCTGCGCGTCAACAGCGACCTGGTGGGGAAGTACATCAATATCGCCAGCCGGTGCTCCGGTTTCATTCTCAGGAAGTTTGGCGGCAAGCTGACGGACACGATTTCGGAGGGAAACAGGAAATGGTTCAACCGCTTTCTTTTCTGCCAGCTCAACGAGGAAGACACTTTTCTGGGACGCCACGTTTCCATCGCGCAATTCTATGACAGTCGCCAATTCAGCAAGGCAATCAAGGAAATCATGCTGGCTGCGGATGTCGCCAATCAATACGTGGACCGGATGAAACCGTGGGTTTTGGCGAAAAATGCCGAGATGGACGCCGAACTGCACGAAGTATGCAGTCTGGCGCTGAACATGTTCCGGATCCTGACGGTTTACCTGAAGCCGGTGCTGCCCAAGCTGGCCGCAGAAGCGGAAGGATTTTTACGCGTTCCTCCGCTTACCTGGAAAGACGCCAATTCACAGAACAGGCTGTTGCCAGACGGCCACCAGATCAGCGATTACCAGCACCTGATGGGCCGGCTCGATCAGGAACACATCGAACAGTTGATCGAAGCCAACAAAACGAGCCTCCAGCCGGCAATACAGCCAGGACAGGCCATGCAGTCCGCGCAGTCCACAGGCGCAGCCGAGAGCCCTTCTTCCGCACCCCCCTTTACAAAACAAGTAAAAAGAGAAAAAACAGAAACGAGTGACGGCCCCCCGGAAATTACGATCGACGATTTCACCCGCATCGATCTCAGGGTGGCGCGGATCATTCAGGCGGAGCGGGTGGAAGGAGCGGATAAGTTGCTGAAACTGACCTTGGATGTCGGCTCCGGACAGCGCACCGTGTTTGCCGGCATCAAACAGGCTTATGATGCCGAACGGTTGAAAGGCCGCCTCACCATACTCGTTGCCAACCTCGCGCCACGCAAAATGAAGTTCGGCATATCCCAGGGCATGGTCCTTGCTGCCGGAGACCAGGATGGCGGACCTTATCTCCTCCAGCCCGACACGGGGGCCCAGCCGGGCATGAGGGTGAAATAGCGTCCCACGATACTACTTCGTCCCAAGTAGCCCGTTCTGATCCATTCCCGGTTGAATCTGAATCCGGCAATTGACCGCGCTTATCCGCAAATCCATGCCTGGTACCTGTAAAATTCTACAGCTTCCCAGAAACCCAACGGCATGATGCAATAGATCATGTCATTTCCAAGTTACAAAATCTCCGCATAGATTTCAGCGGCAAATCCCGTCGCGCACATATTTCACCGTGGCGCCATTCACGTTTCAAGCGCATTTTCAAGCGCATTACATGTAAAGACCGAAGCTCGAGGCATGTTGAGCAAACCCATCAGGAAACCCAGGATTCCGCGCCCGGGCCGCACCCCCCGTGCTTGGCGCAGCAAACCGACTGACGACGCTGCCCGTTCTGTCAGGCTTGTGCAGGGCCAGTGTCGCGTGCTGGAAATGATTGCTGCCGGCGCCCCGCTCCGCGAGACGCTCGCAGCGCTTGTGGGCGTGATCGAGGCCGACATCGATGGAACGAGGGGTTCTATCCTTCTCCTCGATGAAAGCGGCAAATACCTGCGGCACATGGTCGCACCCTCACTGCCGGAAACGCTCCACCACCTGATAAATGGCTTTGAAATCGGCCCCGCCGCGGCATCCTGCGGCACGGCGGCTTATCGTGGTGAAGCCGTGATCGTCGAAGACACCGAGACCGATCCGCTCTGGGCACCTTACCGCGAGGTTGCAAGAGCGAACGGGTTGCGCGCCTGTTGGTCAACACCCATATTCGACCGCCAACGCGCCGTGCTGGGGACATTCGCCATCTACCTGCGTATGGCCGCCCGCCCCGCACAGCGTCATCAGCACACCATCGAAATGGCCACCCATACTGCCGCCATTGCCATTACGCGGGACCGGGAGATACGGGCGTTGCAAGATGGCGAACGTGCCATCCGCAGCATCCTGGAAGGCATGATGATCGGCTTTGTCACGCTGGACCATAGCTGGCGGTTCACCTACGTCAATCCGAAGGCGGCGGAAATCCTCGACCGGAAGGCGGCGTCGCTGGTTGGCCGGAAGTACCTGGAAGCTTTTCCTGAGGCGGAGAATTCGCCGCTCGAGCTCACCTACCACAAGGTAATGGCCGAACGCGTCACCATGCATACCGAACATTATTTCTCCCCCTGGGACCGCTGGCTCGAGCAACGCGTCGATCCAACACCTGATGGCGGCATTTCAATCTTTTTCCAGGATACCACCGAGCGCAGGCTGCAATTGCGGAAGATTGAACACCTGGCTCGCGTCTACGCGGTACTGAGCGGCATCAACGCCCTCATGGTGCGTGAATGCGACCGTGAGTCACTATTCCGCGAGGCCTGCCGGATTGCTGTCGAGCAAGGCGATTTCCGCATGGCCTGGATAGGGATTATCGACCCGGCCTGCATGAAAATTGTTCCGGTCGCCTCGGCGGGTATAGAGGAGCAGCACCTGACTGCCCTCAAGAAACTCTTTTCACCGGGCACGGGCGCGGTGTCGGAAAACACCCTGGTCGCGCAGGCAATCGAGGGGAAAAAGGCAGTTGTATCCAACGACGTACAAAATGACCCCAAGATCCTGCTGCTCAGGAAATATGCCGGCCCCAGAGTCTGCTCGCTGGCTGTTTTACCGTTGATCGTTGCGGACAAATCCATAGGCGTGCTCACGCTGTATGCCGATCAAATCGAATTCTTCGAAGAAGAAGGGCTGAGGCTGCTGACAGAACTGGCCGGAGACATCTCGTTCGCAATCGATCACATTGCCAAACAGGCGCAGCTCGACTACCTGGCCTACTACGATGTCCTGACAGGACTTGCCAATCGCAGCCTATTCCTTGAGCGCGTGGCCCAGTACCTGCGCAGCGCTGCCAGCGGCGGCTACAAGGTTGCCGTGGGCCTGATCGATCTGGAGCGGTTCAAGAACATCAATGACAGTCTTGGCCGGGCCGCCGGCGACGCGCTTCTGAAACAGGTGGGAGAACGGCTGACACGCAGCCTGGGCGACGCCAACCTGGCGGCAAGAATAGGCGCGGATCATTTTGCCGTGGTGATGCCGGTAGTGGAAAATGAAGGAAACGTCATTGCGCTTTTGAGTAAGCGAATGGAGCCTCTGCTGAATCATCCCGTACAGTTGAGCGAAGGCGTGGTCCGGATTTCCTTCAAATGCGGAATAACGCTTTATCCCGACAACGGCACCGATGCCGAGACGCTGCTCAGAAATTGCGAAATTGCGCTCAGAAAGACCAAGGTCACCGGCGACCGGTACCTGCTCTATACAAAGGCAATGACCGCATCGACGGCCGACAAGCTGACTCTGGAAAACCAGTTGCGCCGGGCGATCGAAAATGAAGAATTCGTGCTCCACTATCAACCCAAGATCAACCTGGAGAGCGGCAAGCTTGTCGGTGCCGAAGCGCTGATCCGGTGGAACGACCCGCTCACGGGCCTGGTGCCGCCAGGCAGCTTTATCCCCGTCCTGGAAGAAACCGGATTGATCTATGAAGTCGGACGCTGGGCATTGCACAAGTCCGTCGAAGATTATCTGCGCTGGCACGCAACGAATTTGTCCACCATGCGTATTGCGGTAAACGTATCGCCACTGCAGCTACGCCACCGCGATTTCGTTGATGAAATCAGGCGGGTAATAAGTATAAATGAGATTGCGGCAGTGGGATTAGAGCTGGAGATTACTGAAAGCCTGATCATGGAAGATGTCAAACACAGCATCGTCAGCCTGAGAGCGATCCGCGCCATGGGCGTTACCATAGCCATAGACGACTTTGGCACCGGTTTTTCCTCGCTAAGCTACCTATCCAGACTACCCGTGGATACGCTCAAGATCGATCGCTCGTTCGTGACCGATATGACTGTCTCGCTGGAAGGGCTTGCGCTGGTATCAACTATCGTCACTCTGGCTCATGCCTTGAAGCTTAAAGTCGTAGCCGAGGGCGTCGAAACGGAGGAGCAGTTGCGTCTGCTGCGGTCATTGAACTGTAACGAAATGCAGGGATTTTTATTCAGCAGGCCGTTACCGAGCGAATCCTTCGAAACGAAATACCTGGCTCCATTGAATCGCCCCTGAGCAAAGGCATTTAATTGTATTTTATATTCTGCTGCCTCCTGAATCATGTAGCCACGGGATGACGGCATTATTTCAGCATCAGCTACCCTCACCCCCCCTGTGAATGCCGATACGGTTTTTGAAATCGGCCCCGTCACCAAAGTTTCACAAAAAACCATTGACCATCCATACCCGGAGCTGCAAGATCTCTTTACTTGCATTTTGCAACCTCTTACGTTAGCATAGTTACTTTCAGTTTGAAAGTATCAGATGCCTAAACACTGTCTGATCATATAGCCCAAACGACTGGAAAAACAGAAAGCGCATCGTGCCATCGCCTCGCTGCGCAAGGAACCGCAAGAGAACCAGACAGGGAGAATCGACGTGCTGACACTTTACCAGTTTGAACGCAGCTGGGGTAATCCCAACTTGAGCCATTTCTGCGTCAAGACCGAAACCTACCTCCGGATGGCAGGAATCGAATACGCCATCAGGACGACTCTTCCGCTGTTTGCGCCCAAGGGCAAATTGCCTTACATTGAGGATGAGGGGATAAAACTTGCGGACTCCCGTTTTATAGTCCGCTACTTGAAGACCCGGTATCGGGATCTGGATGAAGGGCTCAGCCAGGCTGAGCTTGCCCAATCGCTAGCGATGCAGCGGCTGATCGAGGAACATTTGTTCTGGGCCACCATGTATTCGCGGTGGCAATATACAGACAGCAACTGGCAAACCAACAAGCGGGCCATCTTTGGCGTCCTGCCGCCGGTCATCCGGGATCTTGCCGCGCTGGTTTATCGCCACAGGATCAAGCGGCAGATCTATGGCCATGGCCTGGGACGCCATTCGGCGGAAGAAGTTTTCGAGCTCGGCATGCAGGATATCGACGCACTATCGACCAGCCTCGGGGAAAAGGCATACTTCCTGGGAGACAAGCCGACCACACTGGATGCCAGCGCATTCGGCTTCCTGCTCAACACCCTTGCCTGCCCGATCGAATCCCCGCTCAAGGAACATGGCCTGTCAAAAAACAATCTGAGAAATTATGTTGAGCGTATCGGGAAACAATATTATCCGGACTTATACCCGGCCTGATCGATGAACCTTGCCTTCGTGCTCGACCACCTGGACTCGATCAGGACTTACAAGGACTCGAGCTTTGCCATGATGCGCGATGCCGCTGCCCGGGGTCATCGCTTGTTTGCCCTGCAGCAGGGTGGCCTGGCATGGAATGGAGAGTGCGCCGTCGGGCATGCCCGCGCGCTGGATCTGGCTGGCACTGGGGAAGCAGTCGAAGGAAATTCCTGGTATCGGGCGTCGGACCCCGTTGAAACACCGCTGCATGAATTCGACGCCGTACTCATGCGCAAGGACCCCCCATTCGACATGGAGTACGTCTATAGCACCTATCTGCTGGAGCTGGCGCAGGATCGCGGCGCATGGGTCATCAACGACCCTCGGGCAGTGCGCGACCATAACGAAAAGCTCGCGATAGCGAAGTTTCCCCAATATATTGCGCCAACCCTGGTAACGAGGCAGGAAGGATTGATTCGCGATTTTCTGGCCGAGCATGGCGACATCGTTTTGAAACCGCTCGACGGCATGGGCGGAACCAGCATATTCCGGATTCACAAGGAGGATCACAATATCGGCGTAATCATCGAAACGCTCACCCATTACGGCACCCGCACCATCATGGCACAACGGCATATCCCCGAAATTGCTCAGGGAGACAAGCGGGTTCTGCTGATCGCCGGAAAGCCCGTACCTTATTCGCTCGCCCGCATACCCAAGCTAGGCGAATCCCGCGGCAACCTCAACGTCGGGGGAACCGGCGTGGCCCGGGCTCTTACTCCTCGCGACCGGGAAATAGCCGATGCGCTAGGCCCGTATCTGCATGACAAGGGGATCATGCTGGCGGGCCTGGACATTATCGGCGATTATCTCACCGAAATAAATGTCACCAGTCCTACCTGCATGCGCGAAATCTGCAACCAGACCGGTTTTGACGCCGCTGCGATGATGGTGGATGCCATCGAGGATTCGCAGCCCGCGAGATGAATCGATGACCATCGCGATCGAAGTCAGGCAATTGCGCAAGCACTTCGGGTCCGTACGCGCCCTGGGCGGAATCGACCTTGACATCCGGAAAGGGGAATTTTTCGCCTTGCTAGGCCCTAACGGCGCGGGCAAAACCACCCTCATCAATATCATTGCGGGCTTGGCGCTGGCCGATAGTGGAAGCGTTCGCGTGATGGGATACGACGTCCGCTCGGACTATCGCGAAGCACGGCGCACGCTGGGGGTGGTTCCCCAGGAATTGGTGTTCGACCCGTTTTTTACTGTACGTGAGACGCTTACTATCCAGTCGGGCTATTACGGCTTGAAGAACAATGCTGGATGGATAGAAGAGATCATCCATAACCTGGATCTCGACGACAAGGCCGATGCGAACATGCGCTCCTTGTCCGGTGGGATGAAGCGCCGCGTGCTGGTGGCCCAGGCACTGGTTCACAAGCCCCCCGTCATCGTGCTGGATGAACCCACGGCGGGCGTGGATGTGGAATTGCGCCAGGGATTATGGCGTTTCATCAAACAGCTGAATGGCAACGGGCACACCATCGTTCTCACTACCCATTATCTCGACGAAGCCGAGGCTTTATGCAGCAGAGTGGCAATGCTGAAGCAGGGAAATATCGTTGCACTCGACAGCATAAAAAACCTTACCAATACCCTCTCCGGGTGCATGGTACGCCTCAGGCTGACGCCGGACATATTGCCCGCGCCGCTTCAACCTCTTGCGGACAATCATGAAGACGGGTGCCACTTCCTGGCCCTCGAGGATTATGCGCAACTGGAGAATGTACTGGCGGCGCTGCGCGCGGCACGCACCCAGGTAGTCGAGATGCAGGTATTACAGCCGGATCTGGAAGAAGTTTTCATGAAGATCATGAATACGAACCAGGCGCTGGAACCACCTGCCACAGCGCGATGACCGGTTTTCTGACGCTGCTCTACAAGGAGTTGCTTCGGTTCTGGAAGGTAGGGTTCCAGACAGTATTCGCACCCGTGGTGTCGACGCTGCTTTACCTCATGATCTTTTCGCACGTGCTGGAAGACCACGTGCAGGCGTATCCCGGTGTGCCCTATACCGTCTTTCTTGCGCCCGGCCTCGTCATGATGGCCATGCTCCAAAACGCATTCGCAAACTCGTCATCCAGCCTCATCCAGTCCAAGGTTTCGGGCAATCTTGTCTTCATCCTGCTGTCGCCGCTTTCGTACACCGATATATTTTTAGCCTATGTGCTCGCATCGGTGATACGCGGACTTGCCGTGGGACTGGGTGTTTATGGAGTGACCGTCGCGTTTTTCGATATCCCGGTGCATTCGCCCCTATGGATTCTCGCCTTCGCCTTGATGGGCAGCGCCTTCCTGGGATCGCTGGGAATCATAGCCGGAATCTGGGCGGAAAAATTCGATCAGCTTGCGGCATTTCAGAATTTCGTTATCCTGCCGCTGACATTTTTATCAGGGGTGTTTTATACGATAAAGTCGCTGCCCGCCTTCTGGCAGGGATTGTCCCACCTGAATCCATTTTTCTACATGATCGATGGCTTCCGCTATGGATTCTTCAAGGCTTCGGATGTTTCGCCTTTTTTAAGCCTGGGAATCGTCGCAGCAGCCTTTCTGGCGGTATCGTGGCTGACGCTGCGAATGCTCAGGAGCGGCTACAAGATCCGGCATTGAAATGGGTCGCGCTCCCCACCAGCTGCGGACTTGAACTGCCGGAGTTTCTGCTAGGACTTCTCCATCTGGGGAAACACGACCGCGCCCGGATAATGCTCCTGGCCCCAGGAGGCAATAGCGGCCAGCACGGGCTTGAGGCTTTCCCCTTTCTTCGTAAGAAAATACTCGTAGCGCGCGGGGTTCTGCTGGTAGGCTCGCCTGGTGATGAGATCCGCGACTTCCAGCTTTTTCAGCCGGTCCGCCAGAATATTGGATGCGATTTTCTCCGCTGAGGAGATCAGTTCCTGGTAGCGCCTTTTGCCCAGTATCAGGTCGCGAATGATCAGCAGCGTCCACCGGTCGCCAAAAATATCCAGCGCATTGGTAATAGGACAGCACGAGCGCTCAAATGCAGCCGTAGCGGCCGTACTGTTATCTGGCGTCTCATCGTCTTTCATCATTTCCCCATCGAGAATGGCACTCAGGGGGAATAATGTAAATCAGTTACTTGCTTTCTGCAAGAGTGTAGGAAACAAGCAGCGATTCTCCGCGCGAATTCTGTGGAGGCGAGAATGTGATATCGGCGTCCTACTGTCGGAGATGATGATGGGCAAACCCGTATGCCTTTTGCTGTTACTGATGCATCCGGATCTGCCTATTAAAACAAGCTGCTTTTATCAGTTGCTTCCTGTCTGGGGCATTTGCGCACCAGGGGTAGCGTAAGCGGGGTTCGGTTGCGCCATCTGGCGATGAGCAGCGGCTTCCTTCATATTTGACCGCGCAGCTTCTTCATACTTGCGTATCAATGCTGCGGTACGCGATTTCAAATTGTGGGATTGCCAGCCATAAAATTGTATCTGCTCATACTGCTCGAGCAGCTTCTTCTGCTCTTCAGCCTTTTGCTGCATTCCCTGTGCCGCAACCTCGAATTGCTGCGCCAACACGTCATGCTCATTTTGTGACACCGCCGCCTGGATGGCTGGCCGATCAGAAAGACTATCCGCTTTTGCAGGACCCGATAATATGCCTGCGGCCAATAAAACGAGCGTGAATAAAGCGATAAGAATATCTTGTTTATTTTTGCCGAGTGCCGTTGCCATTTTGATTCTCCTGTTCTCAATTGATTGGATCAATATCGGACGGATGGTCAGAGTCCTTTTACTGCTGGACGAATGGTCAGAGTCCCTACACCGGACAGATACTCAGAGTCCTGAAATGTGAGCTCATATTAATTCCCACAGGAATAAAATGGTATTGGGGAAACCCTGATTTAATGCTAAGGGAAACCCTGATTCTCAATCTGAAATCGGCGTGAGGTATTGATTTTCCATGGAATCTTTGGATCACGCGAAGAGCAATCCAAAAATGGCTTGTCTCCGGCGTTTAATTTTCTACTTTAGGAGAGCTGCTATGAGGAAGGCGGGTCAATGCAAACCGGATATGCGGGATCCTGAAAAGACCGGAAGCAAGTCTGCATCAGGAAGCTATCTCGGAGCGATGTCGCTTTACAACTGAAAGAAGAGGTACGCCGGCCAGGGCGTTACGGATTGAGGCCGTTGATGCAACTGGAGAAGGAAGGCATCAAGCTCAGCAGCGGACGAGAAACCAGACCTCAGGTTTGTTGGTTTCCACCCGGCTTAACGGTCAGCACTGGACAGGGCGCATGCCTGATAACATACTCCGCTATGCTGCCCAAGCTCAAGTGGTTCCATCCCGTGTAGCCATGTGTGCCTAGAATAAGCAGATCGGTATTATGCCTCAGGGCAGCCAGGACGATTTCCTTGCCGGTATCTCCTTCGACAAAAATCGTTTCGGTATGGACGCCAAAGGACTCCGCGAGCGCTTCGAGCGCCTCTTTCCCTTTTTGTCGGGTTTGCTCGATACTTGCCTGGACCCATTCCTCGAAGCCGGGGGTGTAATAATAGGGCGAGGGCACCATCCAGCCACTGGGTTCAAATACATGCAGGATCTTGAGTTCTGCTCCAAGCACTTCTGTTATCCATCTCGCATACCCGGCAGCCTCCCCGGAAGCTTCGGAGAAATCAGTAGCCAGAATGATTTTTCGGATAAGTGGGTCCATATGTTAACTTCCTGTTGAGTGAGATTGAGCGGCCGCAATCGCAGGGTCAATACTGCGATCATTCATCCATAATAATCCGCATGACATATTCTCAATATGTTTGCTGTGGATTCTGCCAGGGAGGCGACCGGTGTATCTGAGGCCGTTGCCACAACGCACGGCAATGCGCTTCTTCTTCTAACTATCGGAACGTCAGTCCAGTAGCATATCGCGTCCAGTCAAGCCGGAAAGCCTGTCCGGACGTCCAATTCCCCCGCACGATACGCCTTGCGCATAAAAAGGCAATGTATGCGGGCCGGGATCAATCCCATACCAGCAAGCGGATCGGAGTAGGGTTGTAGGCATTGCATGGATTGTTCAGCTGCGGGCAGTTCGAAATCAGCACCACCACATCCATCTCCGCCTGCATCTCCACATATTTGCCCGGCGCAGAAACGCCATCCGCAAAATCCAGCCCACCCTCTTCAGATACGGGTACGTTCATGAAAAAATTGATGTTGCTCGGTATATCGCGCTTGCTCATGTTCAAGTGCTTGCATACCGGATCATGCGCCAATGCGTGAAGAAAGCTGTCGCGGCAGCTGTGCATCGGGTATTTCTCGAGCGCGTAGCGCGTCGTGTTGCTCTCCGCCGAGCAGGCGCCGCCTACCGTGTCGTGCCGCCCGCAGGTGTCGGCGATGATGGTGAGCATGACGTTGCCAAAGTTGGAGTAGAGCCGGCTGCCCGTGGTGAGGTACAGCATGTTCTGCCGGCGTACCGTATCGGTCGCGCTGTAGCGTTCTTCCGCGTCGTGGGCATTGTAGAACAGGGTATCCACCGCCTGGTTGCCCTCCAGGTCAACAATGCGGAACACCTGGCCTTTCTTTACTACCTTGACCCAGGGGTCTCCGGCAGCACATACCTCGTCCACCGCCGCGAGACGAGGTTCCAGTTTGCTTTCCACAAGGTTCTGCGCACTCATGCTTCACCTCCATATGCATAAAAACGTTCAGTATTTTGCAGGCCACGCGCATTCTCTGCGATCTTCGTACACGCTGCGGCCACCTCAGGAGAGGTGACAAATGTCGCCAATTTGACGGCCCCCGGATGATAGGTTCTAGAGGGATCCAGCGGGTGGGGCGCGGCAGACAGCACCACCAGCGTATCCATCTCGAAACTCAGGTCCACGTAATCGCCCGCCTTGCTGCTATCGGGGTGAAACTCCAGTTCTCCGGATGAATTGGCGGTCACCTTGCTGAAGAAGTTGATGTTGGATACCACGTCGCGCATGCCCAGCCCCCACTTCCCCAATTCCACCAGCATCCCGTCCAGCCCGCTGCGAAACATTTCGTTGCGAAGCTCCTGGTACCGCCCTACGCCATATTTCTGGCGTATCAATTCCGCATCGCTCAAGCCGCATACCGTATCGTTCCAGTCCGTGGTGTCTTCCGTGATGCAGCAGAAAATGCGTCCCATGTCGGAATGGCAGGCGTGCCCCTTGGTCAGCCGGAAGGTATGCTGGCACTTCAGCGTGTCCGCCATGTTGTAGCGCTCCAGCTTCTCTTCCAGGTTATAGAAAAGCACTGCCGCGTTGGCTCCGCCCGCCATATCCGTCAGGCGCAGCGTCGTGCCGCGGCGGATGACGCCGGACCAGTGAGAACCCCCGGGAATGGCTTCTTTCCACAGAAATGTATTTGGATTTTTCATTTTTTCTCCTCATGAAAAATAAATTGTCGACTCCGCTTGATGACAGTCCTGCAGTTCACATTTGGTTCATATCGGCTGTGATTCTTTTCGAGTCATCTTTTTTGTGCTCCTTGCGATTATTGTTCATCAATATATGCAGGGTAGTTACCCCCAGGATGCTCCCCAGCACCAGCGGGACCGCATAAAGCTGCCACCAGGGAGCGCCGGCCGCCACCACGTATTCGCGCGGCCAGGCGATGTTGGCAAGTTCGAACAACGCCCATGCAAACGCCACTGTATTGATCGCCAGCCCCAGTGCACCCAGCTTCAAGGCCCCCAGTGCGGGATTCCACCGCCCCGTCAGCCGGCTGTAGAGCCCAACCCCGGTCGTGAAGGAGAACATGGCGTACAGGCCGCCCGTGCCAAAGGCAATGATGGTGGCGACAGCCCCGTCGTTCAGGCCGAAAAGCAGTCCCAACCCGGACAGTGAAACCGTGGTCAGGATGGCGTTGCGCGGGATCTTGTGGCGCGTCACGCGCGAGAGCGGTGCAGGCATGTTCCCTTCGCGCGCCATCGAGAAGACGATGCGCGATACGTAATTGACCACCGATGAGCCGCAGGAGAGAAAAGCTGTCATGACGATCGCCAGGAAAGGCTTGGCAGCCCACGCCCCGATGGTGCCCGTGATGATGGGTGAGATGGGGTCGGAGGTGGCGCTGGCTTCTATCAGGACGCCATGGTCGACGGACAGCATCAGCGAGGAGGAGTTGAAAAGCACCACGGTGCCCACGGCGCACAACGACAGGAAGATCGCCCGGGGAATCATCCGTTCCGGGTGGTGCGCCTCTTCCGCTATCGTGGAGCAGGCGTCGAAACCGATGAATGCCCATCCGGCGATGGCCACCGCCGCCAGAAATGCCGTCATGCTGGTGGGGGCAAGCCCGGTGCCCAGGTGCTGGAACAGCTCGGAAACAGGGTGGATGCGGAAGAAAAAGAACAATACCAGCGCAACGCATACCGATCCGAGCGCTTCGGCACAGACCCCCAGCATGTTGATGACCTTGAATATGTTCTGGTGGACCATGTTGACCGTGGTGCAGATCAGCAGGAATATGCCTCCCCACAACACGGCTGTCGCGCCCTGGGCATTGCCGCCCACGAAAACCGCCGCCAGCCACATGCCACCCGTATAGGCCGTGGTGGTGAGCATGGCGATGGTGGAGCTGACATAGATCACGCCGGCGTATTGCCCCGCCCGCAGCCCTATGAGTTGCCGGGCCCATTTATAGGCACCGCCTGCTATCGGAAACTGGGAGGAGAGTTCGGCATAGACCGTGGCCACCATCATCTGCATTACCAGGCACAGCGCCAGGGCTAGTATCCACCCTCCCCCAGTCACCAGGTTCTGAACACCGAAAATGGCATAAAGCCCCACCACCGGCGATACCACCGAAAATCCCAAAGTGAAACAGTTCCATACGCTCAACGTCCGCTTGAGCGTATGGGAACCTGCAGGATCAGGAATGGGACAGCCATTCTGCCCCGAATCTATTGACATGATGCCCCTCCGGCCGGGTTGCATCCCTCCGCCAGATGACTAAAATCCGTATTGAAGGCAGAAGCTGCCTTGAAAACCAGGCGAGGCTTTCGGCAACTGCCAATGATTGAAACGGGGGAAAGGAAAAATCCGGAAGAAACGCGCACGACAAGTCTCCTTCTATCGGTGGCATAACCCAAGAGTCAATGTATCACTACATGATCTCCCGGGCTTTTATCCCTCCGTGGAGCCTCGTCATGACGAAGCCAGAAACTCTCGGACCAGGCATTTCCTATCGAGGAAACCGGAACCCTAGTTTCTATTTGCATCTACTGCATTACTATTTGCTGCGCTAATGCGTTAATAATGCGATATTAGCTGTATAAATCATACAGACTCCCGCTCTAAAAAGCAATGCGGGTCAACTCGTCCCTTATCAATGCCAGAGGTTCAGAACGCATCGAGGGCTCGCATGGTTCCCGCCACCAGCTGGTCCAGCTCCTGCTCACTGATAATGTAGGGAGGCATAAAATATACCGTATTTCCCAATGGGCGCAGCACCAGTCCTTGAGCAAGTGCGGCCTGAAAAAATTTTCCCGAAAATGCGGGATCACCGGTTTCCACCTCGAACGCCCAAATCATTCCGCAGTTGCGAAAATTCCTGACCTTGCGGTGGAAAGCGAGAGGTTTTGCGATGTGATTGAGGTAGGCTGCCTTCGCCCGATTGGTTTCGATGATATCGTCCTGCTCGAAAATATCGAGCGTGGCTAGCGCGGCGCGGCATGCGAGTGCGTTACCCGAATGAGTATGGGAATGCAGGAAACCGAACGTCGTGTCATCGTGGTAAAAACCCTGGTATACCGTATCGGTAGTCATCACCACGGCCAACGGCAGATAGCCGCCGCTCAGTCCCTTGGCGAGGCACAGGAAATCGGGCGTGATATTGCCCTGCTCACAGGCAAACAGGGTACCGGTCCTGCCAAAACCGACCGCGATCTCGTCAGCGATGAGATGCACTCCATACTTATTGCACAAATCCCTCGCAAGCTTGAGGTAACGGGGATGATACATGCCCATCCCCGCCGCGCCCTGCACCAGCGGTTCGATAATGAATGCGGCGGTTTCTCCATGATGTTGCACGAGATACGCTTCCAGCCCAGCGGCTGCTTGCTGCGCATGCTCTTCGGGCGATACCCCCTCGGCAGCATATCGCCAATCGGGGGTGGGAACGTGCGCACTCGCACGCAATAGCGGCGCGTACGTATCCTTGAACAGCGCCACATCGGTTACCGACAGCGTTCCCAGCGTCTCACCGTGATAGCCGTTTTGCAGGCTGACAAAGCCATTCTTTTCCGGATGGCCGCTGTTGTGCCAGTAGTGATAGCTCATCTTCAGCGCAATTTCTATTGCGGACGCACCATCGCTGCCATAGAAGCAATGCCCGAGCCTGCCGGATACGAGACTGCTCAGGCGTTCCGATAACTCCACCACCGGCTCATGCGTAAATCCCGCCAGCATGACATGCTCCAGCTTATCCAATTGCTCGTGAACCGCGGCATTGATGCGCGGATTACTGTGGCCAAAGAGATTGACCCACCAGGAACCGATGGCATCGAGATAGCGCTCCCCTTCGAACCCGAGAAGCCACGCACCTTCGCCACGAGCGATAGGAATCAGGGGCAACGTTTCATGCTGCTTCATCTGCGTGCAGGGGTGCCAGACGAATTCCAGGCTGCGGGCCTCGATGTTTTTGGATAGAAGCGGTTTGTTCAATCTTCACCCTCCTGTATGACCAGCAGCATCTGCCCTGCGGATACATGCCCACCCTTGCTACAAAACAATTGCCCCACTGTTCCGCCAACGTGGGCTTCGACCACGAATTCCATTTTCATGGATTCCAGCACCGCCAAAGGTTTTCCCACCGTGACGCGCTCCCCTTCCTCGACCAGTAATTTCCATACTGTGCCGGTGACATGCGCGCTGACCGCATGCGCCCCTTCCGGCAGGTCCAGTTCGCTTTGGGCGTCAGCATCCTCGAGGACGATCTCGCTCACATACTCCGCCTTGCCTTCCGCCTTCCAGCGCGCGCGCTCCGCCTCGAACGCGGCCTGCTGCGTTGCCTTGAACGCCTTGATCGCCACGTCGTTCTTTTGCAGGAAGGCGTTGTATTCTCTTAAACTGAACCTGGACTCTTCCACCCGAAGTTGAAAGCGTCCGGAGATAAAATCCTGCCGGAGCTGGAGCAGTTCGCTTTCGCTGACCGGGTAGAACCGGATCTGATCAAAAAAACGCAATAGCCAGGGTTTGCCATCCTTGAAGTCGACTGTCTGGCGATAACGATTCCACATCTGCACTGTCCGCCCGACGAACTGGTATCCGCCGGGGCCTTCCATGCCGTATACGCACAGATAAGCCCCACCGATGCCTACCGCATTCTCCGGAGTCCAGGTGCGCGCGGGGTTGTACTTGGTGGTAACCAGCCGATGGCGCGGGTCCACCGGCGTGGCCACCGGCGCGCCCAGGTACACGTCCCCGAGGCCCATTACCAGATAGCTTGCCTCAAATACGATCTGACGGACTGCTTCGATGCTTTCCAACCCGTTGATGCGCCGGATGAACTCAATATTGCTGGGGCACCAGGGCGCATCCCGCCTGACGGACTGAATATATTTTTCTATCGCGAGCCGGGTCGCCCCATCGGCCCATGACAAAGGCAAATGCACGATCCGCGTTGGCACCTGCATATCTTCGATGGCAGGCAGTTCCTTTTCAGCTGCGATCAGGAAATCCAGCAGCTTGTCCCGCGGCAACAGGCGCGAATCATAATGGATTTGCAGCGAACGTATGCCCGGAGTCAGATCCAGAACGCCTCGCAGCCGCGCTGCACTGACTGCATGCTCCACCCATTCCATCAAGGCGTGAGCCCTGAAGCGGAGATTGAGGTCGAGCTCCGGGGGACCATACTCGACAAGAATATTTTTATCCCCCGACTGCCGGTACACTACCTGGACTTGCGCTGGACCTTCCGGAAGCCGATGCAATATGGCGGATTCAACCTCAAGGGCTGAAGCTGTACGGTTTTTCCTTTTGAATACTGGCGGAATAACCTTCGGCACAGCCAGATTTCGAAGCGTCGCATCCTGCAATTTTTCGAGTTCAAGCGCCTGTTCCATCGACATGGGACGGAAACGCACGCTATCTCCCGGCTTGAGTTGGCCCATCTTCCATAATTCCGCCTGGATGACGGTAGCCGGGCAGACAAAGCCGCCGAGGCTCGGCCCATCCGGACCGAGTATCACCGGCATGTCGCCGGTGAAATCGACCGAACCTACCGCATAGGCATTGTCATGAATGTTGGAAGGGTGCAATCCCGCCTCGCCGCCATCACTTCGCGCCCACTCCGGCTTGGGACCGATCAGGCGCACCCCGCTGCGGCTGGAGTTGTAATGCACTGTCCATTCGGAAGCAAAAAAAGTGCGTATATCGTCATCGGTAAAGAAGTCGGGGGCTCCATGGGGCCCGGAGAGCACGCCGATCTCCCATCGGTTGCTGTAATGGGGAATCAACTCCGTGGGGAGCACGCGGTCAGGAGAGCGGGCATGAAGCCGGAGCGGGACAATGTGCAGCACATCCGCGCTGAGCAGGGCCCGTCCGGCATGTCCACCAAACTTTCCGAGGGTAAAGGTTGCCTTGCTGCCCAGATAGGCCGGAACCTGGACCCCTCCCTGAACCGCAAGATAGGCGCGGCAACCGGGACCCGCTATCTTGCCGAGTTGCAACAGCGCGCCCGACTTGACCCGGCAGGAACGCCATTGCGCCAAAGGCTCGCCATCCAGCCGCGCATCGATAAGGGCGCCGCATAGCGCGATGACGCTGTCGCAATTGAAGCGCAGCGTCGGACCGGCAAGGGTAATCTCGAGCCCGGCTGCGCTTTCCACATTATCCACCAAACGATTCGCAAGGCGAAATGCGAGACTGTCCATCGGGCCGGAAGGCGGTACGCCGATACTCCAGTAACCCACCCTGCCCGGATAATCCTGCACGGTGGTCTGCACGCCAGGGCTGACGACATCGATGGTGCTCGCCGCATAGCGGAAATTGTTCAGGAAGCCCGTGGTGTGACGTGCTTCGCGGAATGCCGCCGTCTGCAGAATCTGCTTCAGATAATCCAGGTTGGTTTCGATGCCGCTCACTACGGTATTGTTCAGTGCTCCCAATAATGTCTGGATCGCCTGCTCGCGGTCCTTCTCATGAACGATTATTTTCGCGAGCATGGGGTCATAAAAAGCCGGGACCTCGACGCCACGCTCCACCCAGGTCTCCACGCGCACTCCGGATGGGAACTCGGCTGCGGTAAGCGTGCCGGAAGATGGCTGGAAATTCTTGGCAGGGTCTTCGGCGTACAGGCGCACCTGGATCGCGCTTCCACGGGGTCGGATGACGAAGGAATCGAGTGGCGGCAGCTCGCCGGCAGCCTGCAGGACCATCCATTCCACCAGATCGATGCCGGTCACTTCCTCGGTCACGCCATGCTCGACCTGCAGGCGAGTATTGACCTCGAGAAAATAAAACTCACCCGTAGCGGCATCAAAAATGTATTCCACGGTGCCCGCGGACTGATAGTTGACCGCACTGCCCAATCTCGCGGCCGCATCCAGCAGCGCTTTGCGCAGATGCGGCTTGAGTCCGGGCGCAGGCGTCTCCTCGATTACTTTTTGATTGCGTCGCTGCATGCTGCAATCGCGCTCGCCCAAGGCGACGACGCCACCCGCACCGTCGCCAAAAATCTGCACTTCGATATGGCGGGCATCCTGTACGTATTTTTCCAGAAACAAGCCCGCATCCTTGAAGTTATTCTGCGCGAGATATTTAACCGACTCATACGCGCTGGCTAGCTCATCCCTGTTCCAGCACAGGCGCATACCGATGCCGCCTCCTCCAGCGGTGCTTTTCAGCATGACGGGGTAGCCGATATGCCCGGCGCTGTGGAGGGCGTCTTCCATGTTTTCCAGCAGACCCGTTCCCGGCAGCAGGGGCAGCGCATTTTCCAAGGCAAGCGCGCGCGCCGTATGCTTCAAGCCGAATGCCCGCATCTGTTGCGGGGTTGGGCCGATAAAACGGATATTCTCCGCGATGCACTGCTCGGCGAACTCCGCTTTTTCGCTTAGGAAGCCATATCCCGGATGAATGGCCTGTGCACCCGTGCGCCTCGCCACCTCGAGGATTTTGTCGGCCCGCAGGTAGCTTTCCGCGGCGGCACCGCTGCCGATGCAGTACGCTTCATCCGCCGCTGCCACATGCCTCGACAATGCATCGGCTTCCGTATATACCCCCACGCTTTTGACACCCATGCGACGCAGCGTGCGGATGATGCGCATGGCAATGGCGCCGCGATTGGCAATCAATACCTTCTCAAACATGCTCTGCCCTTTTTTCCTGGGATTGCTTTGACAAACCGGTAACCCGCCAAAGTCGTCGCCATATTCGCGACTGGATCGTCTTAGACTAACAGAAGGTGTAGGATTTGTAGACATAAGGGGATCGTTTCAATTGCGGTCGATTTCGGGAGCGCTACATCCCTCAACCCACATTCTATATATTTGTTTGAAAAGGTGTCGATTAAACTGCTGAGCTTATTATCCTTCAGGACGTCTATTAAAATACCTCTGCTAACATTCCAGGCATGGTTTCACATGCGACTCTCGAGCCGGTTGCCCGCTTCTCATCCGGCTTCCGGGCATAGCCATAGATCACCTCGAAAGTTGCCGGGAGCTTTCCTCTCGCACGCAACATCTCATAGCAATTCATCGCTTTTTGCCATGCTGTTTTACCCATCAGCCCGCGCCGCCTTCCCTGGCTGACATTATGGGCGCCGATCGCTTTCAGGTCTCGCATAACACCAATTACGTCGTCATAACAAATGGTGATATATTCCCTATCCATGACCGCGACCGTAAATCCGGCACGCGCCAGCTTATCTCGAATGTCATGTATTTCGGTGAAGCGGTTGACGTGCCTGTATTCATCTGCGCCACGGAAAGCCTGGCGCAACTCCTTCAAAGTATCCGGACCGAAAGTGCTGAACATGAACAAACCTCCATTCCGCAGCACGCGGAACGCCTCGGCAAATGCCGGGTTGAGGTCATTGCACCATTGGAGCATCAGATTCGACCACACCAGCTCCACGCAGGAATATTTGAGCGGCATCTTCTCCGCATCACCTCCCACATAGCTGATTTGACCGCGATTCCCGCCTTGCGCCAATGATTGCCCTTGCCGCAAAATCCCGGGATGCGCCTGGGCGTGCATTGCCGTTGCGATATCGAGCGCCAGTATCCTTGCGGCAGGGTAGCGCATGAGCAGCTTGCGCGTGCCATAGCCCGTACCGCTGCCAGCATCCAGAATGACCTCCGGAACATATTTTACGGAATCGAGACGCGCGAGCATTCGATCGCACACATCCCGTTGCAACACCGCGGCCTGGTCGTAACTTGCGGCAGCCCGGTCAAATGCCCTCCGTACCAGGCGCTTATCAACGATATGTTCGCAATCCATTGTCATTAACATGTTCGGACTCACTCAGCAAATTTTCGAGCATAGTTTTCTCGACGCACGTTGATCCAGTTCTCTCAACGCTGTTCCCAGCCGGGCGACATCTTCCATCGTGTGTGACGCGCACAATGAAATGCGCAGCCTTGCAGATCCCTGCGGGACGGTAGGCTCGCGAATCGCGGGGACGAGAATTCCCCTTGAACGCAATGCCTTGCTGATTTCCACGGCCTGATCGTTATCACCGATAATCAGGGGCTGAATAGGCGTGGTCGAGGGCAATAACCGCCAGCGCAGCGATTGCAACTCCTGCCTGAGCGCTGCGACAAGCTGGACCAGTTTATCGCGCCGCCATTGCTCTCTCTCTATCAACCCCAGACTTTTGGATAAGGTATGGGCAAGCAGAGGCGGAGACGCAGTGGTGTAAATATAGCTTCGGGCACGCTGGACCAGCGTTTCGATGATCGCCGGCTGTGCGGCGACGAAAGCACCGTATACACCCGCGGCCTTGCCCAGCGTCGCCATATAGATAATGCGAGGCGAGCGGATATTGAAATGGGCCATCGTTCCCCGCCCCCCCGGCCCGAGTACGCCAAAGCCGTGGGCATCATCCAGCATCAGCCACGCGTTGTATTTCTCGCACAGTTCCAGCAGACCAGGTACGGGCGCTATATCCCCATCCATGCTGAATACGGCGTCGGTCAATACGAGTTTGCGCTCGGCGCGCGATGCTGCCAGTTGGCGTTCCAGCACAGCCAGAACAAGGTGCGGATAGCGATGGAACCTCGCGCGTGACAGCAGCACGCCGTCATTGAGCGACGCATGGTTGAGCTTGTCGCAAAATACCGCGTCGCCGGGACCCATCAGCGCCGTAACCACCCCCGTGTTCGCCATGTATCCCGTGGAAAACAATAGTGCGCGAGGCAGCCCGACAAAGCGGGCCAACGCTTCTTCCAGTAGATGATGCGCTGAAGAGTGTCCGCTGATGAGATGCGAAGCACCCGAGCCAATCCCATATCGCTGTGCGCCCTCGCACGCTGCCGTGATCAGCCGCGGGTGGTTCGCAAGGCCAAGGTAGTCATTGCTGCAAAACCCGAGGTATTCCCATCCGTCTATGAAAACATGGGTCTGCTGCGGACTTTCCAAAGCCAGGCGCCGCCGGAGCAGATTTTTTTTCTCGCGGCCCCGCAATTGCTCGCTTAGCTGCTCGATGAGATCGTTTTTCATTCCGCTAACCATAATTCGACGGAAACCTGGGATATAGGGAATCACGACGGCTGCTACATCGAGCGCAACCCTAGCTTATCGAATAATGCCTTGTCCCTTTCCGCTTCCGGATTGCCGGTAGTAAGCAATTTGTCTCCGTAAAAGATCGAGTTGGCGCCGGCAAGAAAACACAGTGCCTGCACGGCATCCGGCATCTCGCGCCTGCCAGCGGACAGCCTCACCATGGCTTTCGGCATGGTGATGCGCGCCGCTGCAATGGTCCGCACGAACTCCAGAGGATCCATGGTTTCGGTGCCGTACAGGGGCGTGCCTTCCACCTGTACCAGATGATTGATAGGGACGGACTCGGGATAAGGGTCGAGATTTGCCAGTTGGGCAAGCAGGCCGGCCCGGGCATGGCGCGACTCACCCATGCCGACGATGCCTCCGCAGCATACGTTGATCCCCGCTCCACGCACTTTCTGTAAAGTGTCCAGCCGATCCTGGTAACCCCGGGTCGTGATGATTTCGCCATAAAATTCCGGCGATGTGTCGAGGTTATGATTGTAGTAATCGAGTCCCGCATCGTGAAGCTGCTCTGCCTGCCCCGGCTTCAGCATGCCTAACGTGGCGCATGTTTCCAGTCCCAGTGCTTTCACCGCGCCTACCATCTCCACCATTTTCTCGATGTCACGCTGCTTGGGCCCCCTCCATGCCGCACCCATGCAGAAACGTGTCGCGCCCTGGGCCTTGGCTGCGGCCGCCGATGCCACGACCTCCTCGAGCTGCAACATGCCCTGGTTCTCGACATTGGTGTGATAGCGTGCGGCCTGGGGGCAATATCCGCAATCTTCGGGGCACCCTCCCGTCTTGACGGAAATCAATGTGGAAAGCTGCACGGCATTCGGATCGTGATGCTGACGGTGGATCAATTGAGCCCGATGCATCAAGTCATTGAATGGCAGATCCAGTAGAGCCTGGATTGCCGCTACGCTCCAGCGCTTCGATCCGGGCGCATCGTCAATGAGCTCGACAGCGATGGCATCGCTGAGAGTGCCTGGTTGATTTTGCATGGGGGCGGCATTGATATCGGGAGTAGCAATCATGTCGGAAGTTAGCTGGTTCATAGCATCCTCTATCTCTGTATTGTTTAAAAGCCGTTTATCATGGGCGCGACTATTGGCGGATTCCAGTCACTGCATCCGCCATTTCTCCTGGGGCGGCCAGGTTCATGACATGCATGACATTTGCCTTGACTGGAAGACATCGCTCATGGCGGTGCGGGCTGTTCTTCGTCCGGACAACCCGCATCCGCTCAATCCTCCTTGATTACCAGGAGAACCTGCCTCGCGGATACGCGACCGCCCTCTTTACAAAACAATTGCTGGACGGTACCGTCGATCGGTATCTCCACCGTAAACTCCATCTTCATTGATTCGACTACTGCTGCCGGACTTCCTGCCGTCACGCGTTGCCCTTCCTTGACCAGGAGTTTCCATACGGTGCCAGTTACGTGGGTGCGAATGGCATGCGTCCCTTCCGGCAATTGCATTTCCCTTGGCGGAGCGCTCGCGTTGTCCTGCGAACCATCGCTGCTTGTGTAATTGGCCTGCCCCCCCGCCTTCCAGCGTTCACGCTCGGCGACATACGCGGCTTTCTGCTTGACCCTGAAGGCATCGATTGCTGGCGCATTCTCCTGCAGGAAAGTGTTGTATTGCTTCAAACTGAAACTGGTTTCCTGGATACGGAGGTTGAAACGCCCATGGAGAAAATCTTCCCTCAATGCGTGCAGTTCCCGCTCGGTCACGGGATAGAAGCGAACCTGATCGAAAAAACGCAGCAGCCATGGTTTGCCATCCTTGAAATCTTTCGTCTGGTTAAAGCTGTTCCACATTTGAACCGTGCGTCCGACGAGTTGATAACCCCCAGGACTTTCCATGCCGTATACGCACATGTAGGCACCGCCGATACCTACCGCGTTCTCGGGCGTCCAGGTGCGCGCCGGATTATATTTGGTGGTAACCAGGCGATGCCGTGGATCCAGGGGCACTCCGAGCGGCGCACCGAGATAGACATCGCCCAGCCCCATTATCAGGTAGCTCGCCTCGAATATGATGCGCTTCACCTCTTCGATGCTATCCAGGCCATTGATACGCCGTATAAATTCGATGTTATCCGGATTCCACGGGGCATCTTTGCGCACGGACTGCATGTACTTTCTCATCGCCAGTTGAACCGATGGATCATTCCATGACAGTGGCAAGTGCACGATACGCGTGGGCACTTCCATGTCCTCGATGGCGGGCAGTTCCTTTTCCGCCGCAATGAGCGTGGCCAGCAGCTTGTCGCGTGGCAGTAACTTGGAATCGAAATGGATATGCAGGGAGCGAATGCCAGGGGTCATATCCACCATGCCCTCGAGACGGCCTGAATCGATGGCGCGCTGGAGCCATTCCATCAAAGCGTGAACGCGAAAGCGCAGGTTGAGATCGAGTACCAGCGGGCCATACTCAACCAGCATATTCTTGTCGCCACCCTGCCGATATAGCACCCGTATCTGCTGGGCACTCTCGGGAATGGTATGGAGGATGGGGCTTCCTCTTTCTTTTATTGGCGTTGCCGGCGACTCTTTGGGTTGGCGCAGGTCTCGTATCAATGCATCCTGCGATGCTTCGAGCGCTTGTGCCTCGGTGATGGATATTTGATGAAAGCGCACCGTATCGCCGGGCCTGAGCTGGCCCATCTTCCATAGCTCGGCATGAGCCATGGTGGCCAGGCACACAAAACCTCCCAGGCTTGGACCATCCGGCCCAAGTATGACAGGCAGATCGCCGGTAAAATCGACCGCTCCGATAGAGTACGCCACGTCGTGGATGTTGGAGGGATGCAGTCCCGCTTCACCGCCGTCGGTTCGCGCCCATTTCGGTTTGGGACCGATCAGGCGTACGCCTGTGCGGTCGGAATTATGGTGTACTTTCCATTCGGAAGCAAAAAAAGTGCTGACATCTTCATCGGTAAAAAAATCGGGTGCACCATGGGGACCATATAGCACACCGATGTTCCAGGTATTGGTATATCCCGGAATCAATTCCTGTGGCAGGACGCGAGGGTTATGAACGCGAGCCTCGACAATATGCAACACATCGCCGGCATGCAGGGCACGTCCGGCACCGCCGAACTGGCCCAGTATGAAAGTGGATTTGCTGCCGAGGTAAGCGGATAGCTGGAAACCACCTTGAACCGCCAGATAAGCGCGAGCGCCGACGTCCAGAATATCGCCGAACTGAAGCAACGCGCCGGCTGCAACTTCATGTGACTGCCATTGCGCCAGCGGCTTTCCGTTCAGGCTCACCTGGATCGGCGCGCCGGTCACTGCAATGACGCTATTGCAATTGATGCGTAGAACCGGGCCGCTAAAAGTGATTTCCATGGCGGGCAGCCCTTCCGCATTGCCCACGAGACGATTTGCCACGCGGAATGCCAGGCCATCCATGGGTCCGGACGGAGGCACGCCGATATTCCAGTAACCTAACCGTCCAGGATAATCCTGTATGGTGGTTTGTACTCCCGCGGGATCGAGCACATCAATGGTAAGTGCGACATTTTTATTCGCTGGTGCTGCATTTTCATCCGTGACCACTTCTCTTTCAAACATTTTTGTCCCCAGTTTTGGCAGAACATTCCGCCAGGTTAAGGCAGGCAATCCTGCCAATCATCTTTGTTCCGCTATTTCCATGCCCTGGTTTCGAGCCATTAAAATTAAACAGAACACCCTTCTTCCATCTGACTCAGACTGACTAACCCCATACCAGCAAGCGGATCGGAGTAGGGTTGTAGGCATTGCATGGATTGTTCAGCTGCGGGCAGTTCGAAATCAGCACCACCACATCCATCTCCGCCTGCATCTCCACATATTTGCCCGGCGCAGAAACGCCATCCGCAAAATCCAGCCCACCCTCTTCAGATACGGGTACGTTCATGAAAAAATTGATGTTGCTCGGTATATCGCGCTTGCTCATGTTCAAGTGCTTGCATACCGGATCATGCGCCAATGCGTGAAGAAAGCTGTCGCGGCAGCTGTGCATCGGGTATTTCTCGAGCGCGTAGCGCGTCGTGTTGCTCTCCGCCGAGCAGGCGCCGCCTACCGTGTCGTGCCGCCCGCAGGTGTCGGCGATGATGGTGAGCATGACGTTGCCAAAGTTGGAGTAGAGCCGGCTGCCCGTGGTGAGGTACAGCATGTTCTGCCGGCGTACCGTATCGGTCGCGCTGTAGCGTTCTTCCGCGTCGTGGGCATTGTAGAACAGGGTATCCACCGCCTGGTTGCCCTCCAGGTCAACAATGCGGAACACCTGGCCTTTCTTTACTACCTTGACCCAGGGGTCTCCGGCAGCACATACCTCGTCCACCGCCGCGAGACGAGGTTCCAGTTTGCTTTCCACAAGGTTCTGCGCACTCATGCTTCACCTCCATATGCATAAAAACGTTCAGTATTTTGCAGGCCACGCGCATTCTCTGCGATCTTCGTACACGCTGCGGCCACCTCAGGAGAGGTGACAAATGTCGCCAATTTGACGGCCCCCGGATGATAGGTTCTAGAGGGATCCAGCGGGTGGGGCGCGGCAGACAGCACCACCAGCGTATCCATCTCGAAACTCAGGTCCACGTAATCGCCCGCCTTGCTGCTATCGGGGTGAAACTCCAGTTCTCCGGATGAATTGGCGGTCACCTTGCTGAAGAAGTTGATGTTGGATACCACGTCGCGCATGCCCAGCCCCCACTTCCCCAATTCCACCAGCATCCCGTCCAGCCCGCTGCGAAACATTTCGTTGCGAAGCTCCTGGTACCGCCCTACGCCATATTTCTGGCGTATCAATTCCGCATCGCTCAAGCCGCATACCGTATCGTTCCAGTCCGTGGTGTCTTCCGTGATGCAGCAGAAAATGCGTCCCATGTCGGAATGGCAGGCGTGCCCCTTGGTCAGCCGGAAGGTATGCTGGCACTTCAGCGTGTCCGCCATGTTGTAGCGCTCCAGCTTCTCTTCCAGGTTATAGAAAAGCACTGCCGCGTTGGCTCCGCCCGCCATATCCGTCAGGCGCAGCGTCGTGCCGCGGCGGATGACGCCGGACCAGTGAGAACCCCCGGGAATGGCTTCTTTCCACAGAAATGTATTTGGATTTTTCATTTTTTCTCCTCATGAAAAATAAATTGTCGACTCCGCTTGATGACAGTCCTGCAGTTCACATTTGGTTCATATCGGCTGTGATTCTTTTCGAGTCATCTTTTTTGTGCTCCTTGCGATTATTGTTCATCAATATATGCAGGGTAGTTACCCCCAGGATGCTCCCCAGCACCAGCGGGACCGCATAAAGCTGCCACCAGGGAGCGCCGGCCGCCACCACGTATTCGCGCGGCCAGGCGATGTTGGCAAGTTCGAACAACGCCCATGCAAACGCCACTGTATTGATCGCCAGCCCCAGTGCACCCAGCTTCAAGGCCCCCAGTGCGGGATTCCACCGCCCCGTCAGCCGGCTGTAGAGCCCAACCCCGGTCGTGAAGGAGAACATGGCGTACAGGCCGCCCGTGCCAAAGGCAATGATGGTGGCGACAGCCCCGTCGTTCAGGCCGAAAAGCAGTCCCAACCCGGACAGTGAAACCGTGGTCAGGATGGCGTTGCGCGGGATCTTGTGGCGCGTCACGCGCGAGAGCGGTGCAGGCATGTTCCCTTCGCGCGCCATCGAGAAGACGATGCGCGATACGTAATTGACCACCGATGAGCCGCAGGAGAGAAAAGCTGTCATGACGATCGCCAGGAAAGGCTTGGCAGCCCACGCCCCGATGGTGCCCGTGATGATGGGTGAGATGGGGTCGGAGGTGGCGCTGGCTTCTATCAGGACGCCATGGTCGACGGACAGCATCAGCGAGGAGGAGTTGAAAAGCACCACGGTGCCCACGGCGCACAACGACAGGAAGATCGCCCGGGGAATCATCCGTTCCGGGTGGTGCGCCTCTTCCGCTATCGTGGAGCAGGCGTCGAAACCGATGAATGCCCATCCGGCGATGGCCACCGCCGCCAGAAATGCCGTCATGCTGGTGGGGGCAAGCCCGGTGCCCAGGTGCTGGAACAGCTCGGAAACAGGGTGGATGCGGAAGAAAAAGAACAATACCAGCGCAACGCATACCGATCCGAGCGCTTCGGCACAGACCCCCAGCATGTTGATGACCTTGAATATGTTCTGGTGGACCATGTTGACCGTGGTGCAGATCAGCAGGAATATGCCTCCCCACAACACGGCTGTCGCGCCCTGGGCATTGCCGCCCACGAAAACCGCCGCCAGCCACATGCCACCCGTATAGGCCGTGGTGGTGAGCATGGCGATGGTGGAGCTGACATAGATCACGCCGGCGTATTGCCCCGCCCGCAGCCCTATGAGTTGCCGGGCCCATTTATAGGCACCGCCTGCTATCGGAAACTGGGAGGAGAGTTCGGCATAGACCGTGGCCACCATCATCTGCATTACCAGGCACAGCGCCAGGGCTAGTATCCACCCTCCCCCAGTCACCAGGTTCTGAACACCGAAAATGGCATAAAGCCCCACCACCGGCGATACCACCGAAAATCCCAAAGTGAAACAGTTCCATACGCTCAACGTCCGCTTGAGCGTATGGGCCTCTGCCGCAGCGGCATGGCAAGCAGGACCATCCAGGCTTTGTTTCACTGGCATGATGTTTCTCCCGGCGAGAAGATCGCAACAAGGTCCTGCCAGCCGCTCGTGGCCCTTTTTATAGCAGAAACTGCACGGGAGGAGCTACGCGAGACAAGCGAGCCTCGCGGCTGCCTGCAATCGATTACGATTACGACAGGAAAGGGACGTACAGGTACGGAACGTACAGAAAGGAAATGCATAACGAAGTCTCCTTTAATCGTCGGGTAAAACCCCAAGAGCAATGTATTACTACATTATCTCCCGGGCTTTTATCCCTCCGTGGAGCCTCGTCATGACGAGACCGGAAACTCTCGGACCAGGCGTTTCCTATCGAGGAAACCGGAACCCTAGTTTCTCTTTACATCAATTGCACTGTCTTGATCGACCGGAAGCAAGACCCGGCCTGATCCAGGTACAGCATATTACAAATTGTTATGCCACTGCTGCTGAAGCAACCCAAATAATGACGAATCCTTAAACCACAATAAAATCACTGTTACTGGAAATAATTGTACATACTTAATAACAAAAAGCAACATTAAATTTCCATCTTCAGGCATCAGCATAAATTGGGAAGTTAGGGATTCGTCATGCATTTTCATGCTGCACGGCCGGATTCTATTCCAGAATATGCTAAAAAATTAGTGTTCTAAAAAATATTATTCCCCATACAGTTATATGCGTTCAATCTGGAAACAACCACCATGAAATAACTGTCGCCTATATCTAAAATTCCGTATCTGGAAACACAAAATATGTTTTTGTCCTATTTGATCGTCATTTGCACCGGCCCGGCGACGAGAGTGTTCGCTACCCAACCTGCCCTCGGTGATCAAAACGATACCATGAAATCAAGCGAAAATAGCCACTGGTCCTTTTTGTTGTCGAAAGGCCGATATGGCTGTTCAAGCCCCACCACTCTATCGTAGCGGATATTGGGTCGCACATTGAAACTGCGCGCCGCTTTCCAATTATCGAGTTTCAATCTTTTCGCCGGTTTCCAGTTCAGTCCTATGGTGGTTTGATAGTAATCCGCGGGTGCGGAAGTAATGGGAAAGTTGCCGGCAAAACTCACCCCTTGATTATTAGTGGCAAAAGCCACCCGGAGAGGAGAAAGAACCCGAAAGCCGTCCCTGTCGCGGAACCATTCGCCACGAATTCCTATGGAAAGATCCTCCAGAAGATCGTAATACAAATGAGTATTGACTCCCTGCCACTCTACGTCCTTCTTTACCCCGTTCATTAATGCTCCGCCTACGAAACCGTGAACGTAATGCGCAACAAAGTGAGTTTTATCGGTAATGCGATACTGCAAAACCGAACTGATCAGGGTCCAGGGTTCATGGGTTGTTGCCGAAACGTCGCCAAACGTATTCAATATATTAAATGAGTTTCTCTTGTCCTCGCCAACCCATGCAATGCCTCCTATGCCGTTCCAGTTGGTTAATGCAGTTCTGGTTAAATTGGCGTCCCAGCCCCCCGTGCCGCTGCCGGTGAGCGGCCCGCCAATCAGAGACCAATTCTTGGTGAGCTTATATTCGAGCAATAATCCCATATGTGTAAAGGGATGGCCGTTATCCAAGGAATATGCGTGCGAATAGAAGAAAACATCGGGCGCCGGGCCAATCTCATAGCCGGTTGGCGAGAAAAAATGGCCCGCCTTGACATTGAGGCCATTTCCGACGGGCACATAGAATTCGAGATAGGCCTGAGGAAATGCTATGCCGTAGGTGCGGGTCGACTTGCAGCAAATATTCAGGTCCCAACTGCCTCTATTATTTGGCTCGCCACTGTTTACATCGAAAGGAGGAATCCCGGCTGCCTGGTAATAAATGGCATCCGTGCCGAACATGAAGTCGATACGGCCGCCAAAATCCCATGCATCGCCTTCAGCCACCACCGGTCGTTCAACAAATATATTGAATTGGTTTAGTTGCATTCTATTTGACCGATCAGCAAAGGAAACAGGGCCGTTATATCCGTTGCCCGGATTACCCGGGTTATAGGTAGCCCCGAGTTGCATCCATCCACCTATTTGGATACCGCTATTCTTAATGAGGGATAATAAATTATCTGAGGTGGAACTGTTGGCGTTCAAGGTATTACTAGAAGTAGCCCCGTTTAGGTCAAAAGTATTCGAGTTAAAAGTATTGTTGGCCTGGACGCTGTTCGAATAAAGCAAACTGAAGACCATCAGGGATAACAAGCTCCGCGCCAATTTCATGATTACGTGCATCTGCCTGGTGGCCTGATCTGCATGCACGCGGCTGTCATTGATGGGCTGAGCACCCAGATCACCTTTCAAAAATGCAAAACCTAACTTCTCGTAATCCCCAAGGGTTTTCATGATCGCCCCTTTTTATGATGACATATTCTTACATCCCGGCCTGGGCTCCAACCTGCAGGAACCTCGTTGCTTCAACTGTTACTCTTATAATTACGGTATCCATTTCCCGCTCAATTCGATATCAGTTCATCCTCTTGTTGGCGAGATGAAAAATAATTATTTTTTTCGAGGTCAGAGCCAATCCGTCGATGATCAGCGGCTTTAGTCAGGTTTTCCATGCTGGCTCGCCGGTACTTTCGCATGAGTGCCCACGTATGGGCTTGCAAATCCTGGGCACGCTTACCATAGAGATAGCTTTTTTCCTCGTAATGCTCGAGAAGCTGCTCTTGCTCCCTCGCCTTTATGCTTAGGTTCATAGCCGTTTCTTCGTAGTACTTTGCCCTGGCAATATGATATTCACTGGAGTTGGATTGATTGGTATCTTCTCCGTATGCATTCGGCGTGCCTGAAGCAATTAACCCAGGCAGGAACAAGGCCATAAAAAACTCTTTTGCCGACGGTATTTTTTTATTTACCCGATCCTCGGCTTTGGCTAGTAAGGTTGCCATTTTGAATTCTCCTATCCATCAAACAAAAATAACTGCTGCTACTGGACAGGTGTTCAGAGTCCACTGCTGCCTGCTGCTGGACGGATGGTCAGAGTCCCTTTAACTGCTAAATTGGACGGATGTTCAGAGTCCACTGCTGCCTTGCTGCTGGACGGATGGTCAGAGTCCCTTTAACTGCTAAATTGGACGGATGTTCAGAGTCCACTGCTGCCTTGCTGCTGGACGGATGGTCAGAGTCCTTTTAACTGCTAATTGGACGGATGTTCAGAGTCCACTGCTGCCTTGCTGCTGGACGGATGGTCAGAGTCCTTTTAACTGCTAAATTGGACGAATGTTCAGAGTCCACTGCTGCCTTGCTGCTGGACGGATGGTCAGAGTCCCTTTAACTGCTAAATTGGACGGATGTTCAGAGTCCACTGCTGCCTTGTTGCTGGACGGATGGTCAGAGTCCTTCTAATTGATGCACGTTCAGTTTATTTGATTCTACAACTCTTTCGACATTCTAAGACTTTAAAACCAAAAATCAAAATTCCTTTTACTGCAAGCTCTCCCGCTGGCGAAACCTTAAGCCAAGGCCACATGAAGTTACTGTAGGTGAAGTCCTCGCGCTTCAACTGCAAAAACATTACAGATAACAGTGGTATTAAGAGGAAGCATAACGGATATTCCTAAAATGTCAAGCAGAATCTTACAAATTTATTGCAACCCGGCGGCTCTCCCTTGGATCGTTTCAGGAAGAATCGAAAAGTTTGGTGAATCAGCGAATGAAGTAAAAAGATGGAGATGCCGGGTTCATGCATTGGATATGCGTGAACCCATGGAAACGATTCGCTTCGATATTTCCGATGCGAACGCACTGACGGAAATGATGAGAGGAGAACCACCCTGGTTTGGGATTAAAAATTAACGGTTCCATCCGGCTGCTATTGCTGCACCACGGAACCAGGTATCGGCACGGCGCGATCCGCAGCCGGACGATTTTTTTCAATCCCAACTCAAGCTGCCGAATATGATTTGGAAAAATAAGCAAATCGGGTAATGCCGGGTTGCTATTTCAGCTCGCCGGCTTCCGATGCCATTTTTCTATGAGAAGCTGCTACTGCCATACATGTTTTTGCAGCCTGCTCATATTTCAATATCAATGCCTGAGTATGTGCTTCGAGATCATGAGGCACGCGATCATAAAGATAATGTTTGCTCTTGTAGCGGAGCAGTAATTTTTTTTGTTCGTTTGCTTTCGATTGCAATTCTTTGGCTGACTCTTCAAAATGTTTTGCCAATGCGATGTGCTCCTCGGAAGTTCTCGTATCCCGCTCGGCTTGAATAACGGTTTCAGAGCGGTCGCCCTCACGGATGTCCGTATTGGCGCAAGCCGTCAATAACCCGGTAAAAAACAAGCTCAGAAGAAAACAGAAACCGCATTTATAATTGGCTGTCATAGAATTCCACATACTGGTAATAGAGTGAAATAAACAGGCGGCTGAAGAGGAGAAAAAAGGGAGGGAAGTGTAAGACGTTGGGCAGTTCTACACCCCCTCCGGAGGGCACGCTTTCATCAGCCCCGTTATCACTGAATAGTCTTGTTATCAATGCCTCGCTTTTCTAAAAAGGCCGAGCCGCGCCGTAGACTATTGTGTCCAACATAATTTTCTTCGAGCTTCTGGGCCATTTGCCGATGAGAAGCTGCTTCTCGCATTTTTGATTGCGCCGCTTGCTCATATTTCCGTATCAAAGCCAGGGCATTCGATTTCAAGCCATGAGATTGCCAGCCATACATGTTCCCGTTCTCATACTGCTGAAGCAACGCTTTCTGTTCCTCTGCCTTTTCGCGCATTTCCTTCGCGGCATCTTCAGAACGCTTCGCCAAAGCATAATGCCCGCCTGGCGTAGCAATATCCTGAATGGCCGCATGGCTGACGACATCTTCTTTAACTATGTTTTTACTCATGGGCGCGCATGCGCCTAATGACCCAACCAGGAACAGTAGTGCAAAAAAACCTCCTGGTATCTGTTTACATTTCCCGCCAGATAACTGGTCCCCAGTTGCGCCGAATGACATTACCATTTTGATCTCCTATCCATTGAATAATAATTACCGCTGCTGGACGGGTGGTCAGAGTCCTTAACTGCTACCTGGACGAGTGTTCAGAGTCCATTGCTATCTTGCTGCTGGACAGATGGGCAGAGTCCTTTACTGCTAACTGGACGGGTGGTCAGAAGTCCATTGCTACCTTGTTGCTGGACGAGGTGGGCAGAGTCCTTTACTACTAACTGGACAGGTGTTCAGAAGTCCATTGCTACCTTGTTGCTGGACGGGTGGGCAGAGTCCTCTTGCTGGGGCAGACGATCGAGGCCCAGCGAAAAACACGATACACATTCAAGAATACTTTGTCAAGCTTTCTTCACATTTCCCTTATGAAAAATTTACTCCAGTCCGGGTGGGGACAGGGCAATCCGGATGATCTGGCAAGCCAGTCCCAATCAGTCCATCCGGGAACGCAATCTTTCAAAAGGTTAAAGCCGCCTTGTATTCAGCATCATTACGCTTAAGTTTACGCGCCATCTGAAGATGTGAAGCGGCTTCCCTGCCATTTGATTGCGCAGCCTGCTCATATTTGCGTATCAAAGCCATGGTGCGGGACTTCAGATTATGCGATTGCCAACCATACAGATGCATCTTCTCGTACTGCTCCAGCAGAGCCTTTTTTTCCTCTGCTTTTACCTGCATTTCTCTTGCAGCATCCTCGAAATGCTTCGCCAATGCGTAATGATCACTTGGGGTTACGGCATTTTGAATAGCCAATTGGGTAGCCGCATCCTCTTCAGCAATATTCACGCCCATGGGCGCGCACCCAGCCAGTGCCCCGAAGAGCGCTAGAACCGTAAAAGTGCGTATTAATTTTTGTATGAACATCTTTTCTGTCAATCGAATCGACGGATTTAAACTTTAAACATATAATACTTACTTAAGGGTATTTTGTCAAGTTTTCTTCACATTTTATTGATGCAAAATTGACATTTCAGGTGTTAGGGCGGCTGGGAGATACCTTCCCAGAACATCTTTGATCTTTGAAGAGTTGACGCCGAAAATACTCAGTGATGAGGCAGGGTATAAGCGGAGATGCGGGAACGGATCAAAAGGTCAAACCGCTTCATAAACTATCGTGCCTGAGGTATTGGCCTTCAAATTCGTGCGCCTTTTGACGTTGAGATGAGGCATGTCTCATATTCGATTGGGCAGCCTGCTCATATTTGCGTATCAAAACCGAGGTGCGCGACTTCAAATTATGGGATTGCCAGCCATACAGACGGATCTTCTCATACTGTTCCAGTAACGCCTTTTTTTCCTCTACCTTTACCAGCATTTTCCGGGCAGCATCTTCAAAATGCTCCGCCAGAACATAATGATCGCATTGGGTTACGGCATTTTCCACAGCCATGCGGATGGACGGATCCTGAATGGCTTCGTGGGAATCCATTTGTGCGCATGAAGCCGTTAGACCTGAAATGGAGAAAACAACCCACAATTTTCGTATTTTCGTTTTCACGGCAGGACAGGCCAACCGGATAAGCTAATTTTATTCTAGCTTATTTGGGCCGTTACGTATGTAGGGGAAACCCTACACCAAGCAAGGGAATTTTTTGAAATAAGGAAAACTGCTACTGGCAAGTTACTCGATCTTGGCAGAGTTCACACTGGCAAGGATGAATGTTACGACGGATAACCCCTGGCTGGATGCCTGCCCACAGGAATCGCACCCGCCATGATGCCCCGCAGCATTCCTGTAGAAGGAACGAGATCACGTATTTTTCTTACGTGCCACGACCACGCCGTCGCGAGTCGGGTTGATAAAGGCGTCGAACTCGGGATCTTTGAAAATCATCTGGTTGTGCTCCAGAATAGCCTCTGTCCAGCCGGGGACGATGTCGACATAGCGCTCGACAGCCACGCGGCCATGCCAAAGCACATTGTCGGCAATGTAAAAACCGCCCGGGCGGATACGCTTCCGGGCCAGCTTCCATATATCCGGATAATCTCCCTTGTCCGCGTCGTTGTAGCAGATATCGAACATGCCTTCGGTTTTTGCGAATGTGTCCTGTGCTATGCCCACATGGAAATCGACTCGCTCCCATAAATCGGCGGCTTTCAGATATTGCTCCGCCTTTTCCCTGTTGTGCGGATCTCCATCCGTGCAGATTACTCGTCCGCCCTTCCCCGTCGCTTTGGCAAACCAGTAGGCGGAATAACCATATCCACTGCCGAATTCAAAAATGCGGCGCGCATCGATTGATCTGGCCAGCGTCTCCAGAAAAACTCCCACCAAGCGGCCGACTATTGGAAAATTATTCTGTTTTGCGACTTTTTCCATATCTGCCAGCACGGGATGGTCGGTCCGGCCAACCAGACTGAGCATGTACCTTTCGATTTCCGGATTCACCGGAACCAGCACCGCAGGATTTGAAATAGTCGGCGATTGCATTGTAGTCATGTGTGCACCCTCCATGAGAATGAGAGTTCCCCGCCTGCAGGCGTCCTGTCCAGGCTGGTTCTGTATTTCGACTCTACGCCTAACATCGGGGCGGGTCAACGCGGTCCAACCGCTTTTGGCCACGAACGATTTCCCTCCTCTTGCTTGAGGTGTACTCAACCGCAATGTCCAATGCCATCTCTATGAAGTTCAATAGAAGAGCGAGCACCGAACCTCGCTCATTTGCCGGAACATTGCGGTTCCCGACATAATCAGGACCCGCTGCAGATCGTCTGCGGCAAATCGCCCTGTGTGCCAGCAGCTCAGCGGGAGCTGAAACCCGCCATCCGGCGGCAGCTCTCGGCACATTCACGGCAGACCCTGGCACAGTCATCCATGCCTATCTGTTCGCAACTTCTGGCACAGGCGTCACAGACTTCCGCGCAAACCCTGCAGAACTGGTCGCTGAAAGCCGAAGCGCTCAGCATGAGATTGGCCGAGGTCTGGCAAATCTCGGCGCAGCTCATCATCAGCCGGAAATGATCGGGCGCAACATGGCTGCCGCCCGACTCCAGGCAGTGGTTCATCGCCTCGTGGAGGCACGTTTGATGACATCGATTACACGCATCAACGCAAGATTGCATATTGTGATCGGTAGTGTGAGACATGGGTTGCTCCTTCAGGGTTGGGTTGACTTGGCGAATGCGGCTTTCAGCCACGAGAGCAAAAGCCAGCTTGCATCCTGGACTGGATTTGAGGGGAAAGTCTGTGTGGTAGACTACAGAAAGAAAGCTATTTTCAGCAAAAAAACGATCAATTATGTATGGCGTGCATGCACATCGGACGCATACGGAATGACATCTGCGCCCCGTCGCGCCAGGTAGCGCTTCGCCGTTGCCCCCGCCCACGGCGAAAGCCCGACTGAGTGCGACAAAATCCGGTGTTTATGCGAGCGACATTGGGCCGTGTCCCGTGCCTCTTTGGCTCCGTTGATGTAAAATAGCGTCTCCTCCTTAGCGCCTGCGGGTGCAGCTATCCCACACCGGCTACGTTCGGCGGTTCTGGACGATATTGTCCAGCCGAGAGAAAACCCATTTCAGCGGATTAGAAGCTAGAAGCGGAACGCCCCCTGGGTAGTCCGAACCCCCTTCTTTCGCCTGGTTCCAGGCAAAAGAAGGCAAAAGAGACGGAAATGCGAGCGGACCATTGGAATTCTCGATCGATTCACATTAAACGGAGCAGACGATGAACAACAGACCAAAAATCATATTGACTTCCCAGGATCTCGAGCGGCTCGAAACGCTTCTGGAAGCATTGCCCGCGAACGCTTTTCCCGGCCGGCAAGCGCTGCTTGCAGAACTGGAACGGGCAGAAATTGTGGAACCGGACCAGATACCGCCTTCGGTGGTCACCATGAATTCAACCGTCCGCTTTCGCATCGACTCTTCAGGAGAGGACTATTGCCTGACCCTGGTTTATCCCAGAGATGTCGATGATACGGGGGGGAAAATTTCCATTCTTGCACCAGTGGGCAGCGCCCTGCTCGGCCTTTCCACCGGTGATGAAATCGAATGGCCGAGCCCGGGGGGCGGCACCATCAAGGTGCGAATAGTGGAAATAATTTATCAACCGGAAAGAGAGGGGAAGTTTTACCGCTGAGGGTGTATGGCACGTATCGAAGCCAGCCGGGGGGCTTCCGCGTGACACGGGAATTCGGGCAATATCATTGATTATCATCATTTAAAAATAACCCTGATTCTGTTATAGTTGCCCGCATTTTTTTACGGAAACCACAGGAAGGAGCTTCAACCATGAACCCGCAGGATCGGGATTACCGCCAACTCTCCAGCAATAGCGGCCCAACAACAATAACCTTTCCGTCGGCGAAATGGGCGAAATCGATGAAATCGGTTTTCAGTTTCTGCCTGGGCGCGGGAACACTGGTTGTCCTCGCGTTCGATGGCTTCGCTGCGGAAGCTCCTCCCGCGGGAAATACCGCTGCGGCTCCCACCGCCCAGCCGAAGGCAGTCGGAACGACGGAAACGGCAAGCAAGCAGCCGGCTTCGGGCGCTTTCGATTGGTCGAAACAGCCGCCCGTAACAGCGCCGCCGCGCCCGGGACTGTTCACCATCGCACCCTCCGGGCCCGGCTATTACACGCTCATGGATCAGCTCACCGGAAAAAAACGGGAAGCGCCGCCTGTTTCGCCCTACGCGCCGTACGCCCTCATGACCACCCCGGCTTACGACATGGATTTCCGCTACATGGAAAAACCGGGGTATGAGCCGGACCTGTTCGATCCCATCAAGCGCATCCGCCTGGGCGATGATTTCCTCCTGTCTCTCGGCGGCAGCTTCTGGTACCGGTACATGCGCGAAACCGACCTGCGGCTGACCCGCGCAGACGACAGTTACCATATGATACGCAGCCGTTTTCACGCGGATTTATGGTACCGGGATCGGGTCCGTCTATTCGCGGAATTCCTGGATGCGCGAACCTTCGGCCAAGCCTTGGCGCCTTTGCCCACGGATGTGAATCACACCGACATGCTGAACCTGTTCGCGGACGTCAAGATCGCGAATATCAAGAACGGCCCCGCTTATGTCCGCTTCGGACGCCAGGAATTGCTCTATGGCTCGCAGCGGCTCATTTCCACCCTGGACTGGGTAAACACCCGCCGCACCTTCCAGGGCGCCAAAGCCTTCTGGCGCACGCCAGAGCTCGACCTCGATGCATTCTGGGTTCGGCCGATGACCACGGAGGCCAATCAATTCGACAACTGGGACACGAAACGGGAGTTCTTCGGCTTGTGGGGAACCTACCGGCCCATGAAAGGGCAGCTGGTCGACCTCTATTTCCTGAGCCTGCTGGACGATAACCAGGAACTCGCCTTCCGCAGAACCGGAATGCGCGGTGTCTCCAATACCCAGACGCTGGGAGGCCGGCTGGCGGGCGACTACAACCAGTTCCTGTACGAACTGGAAGGCATGTACCAATTCGGCCAATTTTCCAATATGGATGTCTCCGCTTTCGCAGTGGCATCGGGCGCCGGCTACCACTTCAAAGGCGCGCCCATGAATCCCCAGTTCTGGCTCCGCTATGACTTTGCCTCCGGCGACAAGAACCCGGGCGACGGCAGGTACAACACTTTCAACCAGCTCTTTCCTTTTGGCAACTATTACCTGGGCTGGGCCGACCGGGTAGGCCGCCAGAACATCCACGACTTCAACGCGCAACTCAACCTGCATCCATTACCGTGGGCGACGTTCACCACCCAGTATCACCGGTTCTACCTGGCCAACAACCGCGACTTCCTGTACAACGCCGCGGGCAACGCCACGCTGCGCGATGCGACCGGCCAGTCGGGAAGCTATGTCGGTGACGAAATCGATGTCCGGCTGAACATCAACATCAACCGGCAGAACAATATCCTGGTCGGATATTCGAAACTGTTTGCGGGTGATTTTCTGAAGGCAAGGGCGCCCGGCGTCGCGCCGGACCTGTTCTACGTCCAGTACAACCTTCGTTTCTAGAATAGGCAATAACATGGAGGGTGATGCGGCATGCTGATCCACGGCCCTTCTACGTGTTGCCAGATATTACATTAATCCTGGTGTCAGCCAAACGTAGTTAAACGTAGGGTGCAATAAGCGCAGCGCATTGCACCGCCCTACACCCTTTTACCCTTGTATCCTTTTACCCTTTTACATGCTCCGCGAATTCAATCGCCCTCGAATTCGCATAGCGCGAATACCTTGAAGCCCCGGCTTTCCAGCCGCGACTTGCCACCAATATCCGGCAGGTCGATCACGAAACAGCACTCCACCACCTCGGCACCCATATCGCGTATCAGCGCCCCTGCCGCCTCCGCCGTGCCTCCGGTGGCGATGAGATCATCCACTAGCAGTATCCGGTCGCCTTCCTGGATCGCGTCCACGTGAATTTCGATGCGATCGGTGCCATATTCCAATTGGTAATCGCGCCCCAGCGTCTTGGCGGGCAATTTGCCTTTTTTCCGTATGGGCACGAATCCGATCCCCAGCTCATAAGCTACTGGCGCACCGATGATGAAACCGCGTGACTCGATCCCGGCCACCTTATCGATGCGCCCGCCTTTATGGCGATGGGCAATCTCCTGCACCGTGGCGCGCAATCCGACGGCATCCTTCAGCAAGGTGGTGATATCGCGGAACATAATGCCCTCGTGCGGGTAATGCGCTATGGTGCGTATGCGGGATTTGATCTGCATAAAACGGATTTCCTTTTACTGGTTTTACGATGTCGCGGTAATCCGCGAAGCAAAAACACCGGGAGAAGACGTCCTATTATACTGACGGAAAAGTTGCCGGAAACCTTGTTCTGGTTTATCCTTGCGCCCCTGCTGCCCCACCGCGCAAAACCCCATCGGAGAGATGGCCGAGTGGTTTAAGGTACACGCCTGGAAAGCGTGCGTACGGCTTCAACCGTACCGAGGGTTCGAATCCCTCTCTCTCCGCCACCTGAATTCCCTTACCCGGAAGTGCGCTTAACATCCTGAACGGTAACGGGGTTTCAGCGGTTCTAAGTCCCGTATTTCGGTGATATTGAAATCCACCCGGAAATGCGAGTTTAAGCACGGCACGGCGGTCGCACAATCGCCCGGAACTCCGGAGTTTATGCGGGTTTGAGATGAAGTCCAGAGCGGTTCTAAGTGCCGCGTCGAACGAGCGCATGGGGCGCAAGAGTTGCCCGGATTTTTCGACCAGAACAGCCCTGTCGGTTTCGAATTTCTTGATCCGGGTTTCATACGCCTTGACCATCGAATCGCTGTCCGTCTCGACCAGCCTGTCCATCAACTGTTCGATCTTATCGCCCAGCTTGCGTACTTCATTCTCAAGCACTTTTCCGCGCTGCGCGATCTGCGCCTGCCGGTAATTCCACCATATCTCGAACATTCTGGTCGCGGTTTTGAATAAAGGCGCAGACGGTTCAAGTGTGTGCAGCAGGGCTGCTTTCCCGTATTGAACCTTATTATCCGAGGAGCGGACGGCGTGGGCGTCAACCCATGGTGCTGGGAAGCATGTTGCGCCTCGGCTGCCGTGTCCGTCTGCTCCAGATTTTTTCGGTAAAAACTCGCAAAGGCGTTCGAAAGGCGATTGCTCCTGCTTCCTTCGTCATCATTGACATTACGTTGTGCGTCTACAAAATCGACCCGGACGAGATTTTGAAGGAGAGACTTACCTTCTCGCTGATCAAGACCGATAGCTACAATCTCGTCATTCTTTTTTTCTAGGGATGCATATGTTGTTTCGAAGTGCCGCCCTAAGTTATTGTCTTGAGATAGGAACTCCGAAAGACGTTTGGCAGATTTTCCGCCGTCACCTTGAGAATATGCCGAGAGATAGCCTAAAGGTGATTTCCAAGCCAGTTGGTTTGGTTTTACTTCCACTGGGTATTGTCGGTCAGGAAAATCGATTAGAACTGGCCCATGGATCTTGGATGTTGCCGTGATAAGCTTAGCCAGTGGGAGAATTTCATGGGGGATGACTACAATTTTGAGGAATTGAAGCGCGAGATATTGGCTCGCAGCAGAGCTACCGATTGGGAGCTCGCCAAGAAAGAGTGGCGGCTAGTCGCAATCTCGGAGGCGGACGAGCCCGAAAGGTGTCTCTGTTCTCACTTTCCCATTATTGAACTTTGCAGCATCCGGCGTAACCGTTGATGTCGGGAGCGTCTGCGTGAAGCGTTTTCTTGGCTTCAGATCAGACCTGATATTCGCATCCCTTAAACGCATCCGAAAAGACATCCAAGCGAGCGTCGGAGCCGACGCGACAGCCTTTTTTTACGATCAAGACATCATCAACGACTGAGAGTACTGCTTTCAGCAAAGCACCATGCGGAAGCGGAATCTCAGCGAGGCTCAGATGGCAACCAGAATGAGAATCAATCAGAAGATCATTTCGTCGATAGGCCGCAGGGGCATTGGTTAGCAATCAGCACGTTCGGAGGTCAGGGTTGCGAATCGAACGACCGTGAACTCGGACGTTTTGCGCCCAGCCGTCTTAACACTACTTCCGGAGGAGACTTACTAACGGCATTCTTACTATGTTGACGATTGACGTATAACGTCAATATATGATAAGGTTAAGAATGATAAAGAGCTTTAAATGCCGGAAAACTGGGCATCTCTTTGAAGGCGAGCATGTTGCCGCATTTTCCGGCTTTAAACGTCAAGCGGAAAAGCGCCTTAGAATACTGGATGCTGCCGAGACGCTTGAAGCGCTCGCTGCCTTACCCAGCAATCGCCTTGAGCGTTTGTCGAGTGACAGGGCAGGACAATACAGCGTCCGTGTCAATCAGCAATGGCGCGTATGTTTTACGTGGAACGAAGGTGCCAACGATGTGGAAATCGTGGATTATCACTGAATAGATATAGAGAAAGGTAACGGAACATGACGAGAGAAGCTATTCACCCCGGCGAATTTCTTGCTGATGAACTGGAAGAAATCGGTATGACGCGCACAGAGCTTGCGCGGCAGATCGATGTGCCTGCAAATCGTATCTCCCAGCTTATTCGTGGCAAACGCGACTTGACAGCGGATACTGCGTTACGGCTGGGACGGTTCTTCGGCACCGGCCCGGAGCTGTGGTTGAACCTGCAAAAGACCTATGAGCTTGATAGGGCAAGAACCGAGCTGGGTAAAACAATCCAGAAAATCAACCCATGGAAGCCACAGGAAGAAGTGCATATTTGATATCGGTGTTTATTCTTAACCGGCCACTATTTTCTTTCTGCAATTCTCGTGTTTTTAAAGGGGGAAAACCTTCCCCCTGCTACAACCGCAGCCTAGCTGCGTTTTCCGGCACCCCCATTAACGGGGATACCCCGTAACGCCCCTCATGTCGTGAACCGGTTTCCGGTTCACCCTTAATTTTACTTTCCCCGCTGGGAATAAATTAATTTAACACAGGACCTGCTTCCACCAAGTCATCCCCCGATCTTCCGCACGCCGTGTTACGGCGTTTGTGCAGACCGGGTGGTTCCCCCTGACTTGTCTCCACCAGAACTTTCGCTCGTTCCACTCGCTTTTCTCCGGGGTTTTCAACCTCAGCGGGGGTTGTTTTCTTTAACCCTTTAAAGCGAGACAAAACCATGAGTGATGAAATCAGAATCTATGTTGCAGATTTGGCTGCATGCAATAACGGGAGGCTGCACAGCATATGGATCAATGCCTGTGACGATATCAATAATATCCGGGAGCAGATCAAAGCCATGCTGACCGCCAGCCCAGAGGGCTTTGCGGAAGAATATGCCATTCATGATTATGAGGGCTTCGGCAGTTATGCGCTAAGCGAGTATGCAGGCATTGAAACTGCCCATGAGGTACAGGATCAGCGCCTTAAACAGTTTGAAGCACAGCGCCAAGAGCAAAACCGGGGTTGCCCGCAGCCTCACCAGCGCGGCCCGGAATGAACGCGCTAGCGATTTAGTATTAACGGTTCCAGAATATATGCACTGATTGAAAGCCGGTTTCGACGGTGAAAATGTCGCCGCTCGTCCACCTGCTCCGGCGTGACCACCTTGGCTCCAACACCATTGAGCTTACCCGCCGCCGCAGCCTTGACCCGGTTCCGCAGAGTCTGGTCGCTGACCCCCAGTTCCTTGCTTGCCGCACCCGCGATCAGCCCTTCCTTGATACGCTTAATCGCTAATTCCTTGAACTCGGCTGTATATTCCTGCTTCGGTATCTTCTTCATCTTTCCTCTCCAATGTGACCTTCGATTCTACATCACCCTTGGAAGACGATTTTTCGGGGGAACCTCATTTCGTAAATCGGTTACTTTTCGCTTCGGTCATCTCGCATAGTTCTCCATTTTGAGGCCGCCCTTCCCACCGAGGTTGGCGCAAGGCACATATTCCGCCTGAATCCCGTCTCCGGGAAATCAATAGGGTCAGATTCTATTAATTCTCATCTATTGCTGAAAACCGATGATCTTTCGCCATTCACGTTTCCGCTCCATGGAAAAAGGACAGGACTTCACTTGCTGTCTGTGCGGTCGTTACGCTGCAGGTTCGATGTTATTCCCAACACTTCCGCTACTCACTTATCACAGGAGAGCCAGGATATTCCTGCCGACCACTATTTCAGAACGAAGGCAGGTCAGATTTACCGAACCCCGGTAAATAAATACACAAACCCGGATTTCTTTACATAAATTTACGCTTTCATCATCCAACTTGACATGGCATGAATTTATCCTTGTTTCAGGCCATACATGTGCTTGTGTTTCGATACCTCGACTGACGATATCGGGCAAACCCACTATTCAGAGGTCGAGCAGCTAGCTAATAAAGATTATTGGTCACAGGGAATAGCCATAAGTTCTCATCTTAAAAATATTCGATTTCACACTATAAGGGAATCAACCGTGGGAAATATTCCTGTAGGAATCAAACGTTTCGCCCCCGAAGTTGATAGTGCGGCTGAGAGAAGGAAAGGGAAATCCATCGTTGTTGTCCTCGGTATGCACAGAAGCGGGACTAGCGTTATTACTCGGGGGTTAACGGTTATTGGCGTTGAATTGGGAGACCGCCTGATGCCCCCCGCGAAGGGTAACGAAAGGGGGTTTTTTGAGGATATTGATTTACATGTTATCAATCGTGAGTTATGTAACTCTCTTCGACGCCCTCTTCACTGGCACACACCTGGCTTTGCCCGCCTAAGCGAGCTTCTCGATAAAAAAAATGCTCCTTTCCGCCGGAGGGCAATGGAAGTGCTCCAGCATCGATTGGAAACGTCAGAGTATTTCGGCATAAAGGACCCAGCCTTTTGTAGGACATTGCCATTCTGGCAGAGTATTTTTGAAGAATTGCAGCTCAATATCTCTTATGTCATTGCAGCAAGAAATCCACTCAGTGTGGTCCAATCGCTAGGAAAAAGGGATAACCTCCCTCCAGGAAAATGCTATCGCCTATGGCTTGACCATGTTCTTCTTTCCATTCTAGGAACGCAGGGAGCATGCCGGATACTCGTCGACTATGATCTTCTTTTAACGAATCCTTCCAAGCAAATCAGTAGAATTGCTTTTCGCCTGGGTTTGGTCGAGAGACTGGATCCTATGCGTCTGGAGGACTTTAGCCAGAATTTTTTGGATAAAAGGCTCCGGCATACGAACTTCGAAGTGGAGGATATTTATCGTGACCAGAATGTTCCTGCTCTGGTCAGAACAGTGTCAACATTGCTTTCAGATCTCGCCGCGGACAACTTAAACCTAGACTCGGAATATGTTACCGAAGTCTTTGCGGATCTCTCGAAGCAGGCACACAGGGAAGCTGAGCTGTTGCATAAACTTTTTGTTGTGTTTAGGCATTGGAACCCTTTGAAGCAAGGAAACATACAAGACCAACCCGCCTATATTGAGCAGGATGGGGTACGGTTGCGCTAGTGGCCAGGGCCTGTTATTAAGGAGGCCTTTAATACCCTTGTTCTAGCATTATAGAAATCAGTTACTTATAGCTAAATTGGCCGTCGCTATTTTTGGACAGGATTAATAATATTTGTTTCGCACTCGCGTTTTTTGTGTGCTACCCGTAGGGGCGGGCCGAAATTTTACCCGACTCATCGTTACCCGCTGCTTGCAGAGCATGCTCTGCCGCGCGGCTCGCGCATGCCGGCAAAAATCACTATAAAGCAAATATTCGAACGCGAAAAATGGGATGAAAGTAGAGAGAATTTTCAAGTATCGCATTGTGGCCCTGCTCTGTGCCCTAAGTCTTGTATCGTGCGCGACAAAGACGGCCGCCCTACGTGAGGGACTGACACGAGCGGAAGTTATAAACACCATTGGTAATCCCGATGGCTTCCAACGAGCTGGCAACTATGAAGCGCTGCATTATATTGATCGTCAGATCAACGGTTGGCTTTTTACCAGCGGGTTTAATGTGGAGAAAGTTGATTACGGAGTAATTCTCAAAAATGACCAGGTCGTTCAATACGGGCAGGGACGTGTGATCGAACGGGGTGGGAGCGAGCCCCCATTCACCTTGATTTATCAAAGATGATGTTGTGTCCCCGGGATAGTGTCTCATCGGGTCTATCGGGTCTATCGGGTCTATCTGTTCATTGCTGGTCGATACTTGCAATAATCCTAAATCCGGCAGATTTGCCGTAAACCGTCCAGTGGATCAGAATTGGCAACGATCGAACCAATATCGGGGGATGAAATTGTGAAAGTGTTCGCCATACTTGCACACTGGTTATCATGATTATGCTCTTCGGAAATCGTGGCGCAACTGCCGAGCCACTCAAGGTAGGTCAGGCGGCGCCGGACTTCAATCTTCCCGATCAAAACGGTAAAAGCCACAAGCTCTCGGATTATTACGGTAAATGGCTGGTATTGTATTTTTATGTCAAGGACAACACGCCTGGATGCACCAAGCAAGCGTGCAAGTTCCGCGATGACTTTCACGAATTGAGGAATCTGGGCGCGGAAATTGTGGGTATAAGCGTGGACGGCAGCGCCAGTCATGCCAACTTTGCCAAAAAATATAGCCTTCCATTTCCGCTTCTGGCGGACAGCAAGGGCAAAACCGCGAGGCGTTACGACTCGATATGGAGCATCATCGGCATGGCGAAGCGCAATACCTACCTCATCGATCCGGAAGGCAGGATCGCCAGAATTTATCTGTCAGCCAGCGCTTCGCGCAATTCTATTGAAATAATAGAGGATTTGAAAAAAATGAAGAATTCCTGATTCGAATCCAAAATCGAATCAGTTTGATCACCATAGATGGGACAAATAGGCATGCGAAACTCTGCCTTGACGGAGGAGAAGATTTGCCGTGAGTATTCGGATTTATTATTGCAATGAAGAGCCGCTGCCGTTCACCATTCGGAGCCATTGCAGTATCTTGTTCTTGTAAATTCTTCCATCAACCACTACCAGACCCACTGGATCCGCCGAACGGACGAAACCGATCCGCAAACGGCAAGCGCCCCGACAAAGCGCTCGAATTCGAAGCAGCGAAGTGTAAAAGTCCCTTTGCACTCCGCATCGTCCGGCAACTCAGGTACATGGACGACACTCGCCTGATCCAGGTCATCCGCTACGGTGCAAAAGCATGAAAGGTCATCCTGCAACCCCGTACCGATGGCCTTGAGCAATGCCTCCTTGCGCGTCCAGAAACGCAAAAACATCGCGTTTGCTTCACCCGAGGGCACTTGCTCGATAGCGGCTATTTCGGCGTCGCTAAAAAACTGGCGTGCCATCTGCAGCCAGTCCGGCATTTCCCGCACCTGCTCCACATCGACCCCCAGGATGGGCCCGAAGGAAACGGCGACGACCGCGAGATCTTCGGAATGCGACAGGTTGAATTCGATTTTCGCTCTGTTGCCGCGGCTGCTATTGACGAGCGATGGCTTGCCGTGCGGGGAAATGATGAAATCGATACTGGAAGCCGGGCATCCCGAATAAATACCGAGGATGTGCCGCAATGCGGCATGAGCCAGTACGAAACGGTTCCGGTGCAGGGAAAACCGGAACCGGCCTGCGCGCCGCGTTTCTTCGGCGGACAGGATTGATGCTGCGGCCTCGATAGTGGGGGTGGATTCCTGGAGGCTCACGAACCATAGCGCAACCTCGCCCCGGCCGGGAACCCCCGTAGCCAACTTCGCATTCACCTCCCCGATATCCGGTTTGTTCAAGTCGGGCTATTCGAATGGTGTGAGGAGGCGGGATCGCGCTGGGCTTTTACACGCCAATGGCTTCCCAAGCCCGGCATCCGTGAAATTCCCACCTATAATGGATTCATGAAGTGCTTCCATATTCTCTCGATTGCAAGCAGGACAACGAGGACGACAGCCGCAGCCAGGACGAGATGGATGATAATCCAGGATCTGGAGGGTATCGGCAATCGCCAGCCCGCGAATAGCTTGCCAGCCGTCTTTGATCCCTGTGAGGGTGCGGCATGAGCAAGGCGGAACAATCCTTCGTCTTTCCCGTTTCATTTGCCCAGCAGCGGCTATGGTTCTTGCACCAGCTTGCTCCGGACACGCCTTCCTATAACTGCGGCGGCGCGCTCCGCCTGCACGCAGCGATCGATGCCGATCTCCTGAGACGATCCGTCAATGAAATCATCCGCCGGCACGAGGTGTTGAGGACCACTTTCCAGGTGATCGAAGGACGCCCCGTGCAAATAGTGAGCGGCGCGCTCGAGATCGTGCTGCCGGTGATCGATCTCGGCAGTTCGCCGCTACCGCAGGCGCAGATCGCATCCCTGGTTGCGGAAGAGGTACGCCGGCCGTTCGATCTGGCGAAAGGCCCCTTGCTGCGCATTACGCTTCTGGTGCCGAATGCAGCGGATGCAGCTACCGCAGATTCGATCACCGCGGACTCAGTCGTCATACTGGCAATGCATCATATCATCTCGGATGCCTGGTCGATGCAGGTGTTCGTGCGGGAGATGACAATGCTATACCGCGCCTTTGCGCGGGGAGAAGGCTCGCCACTGCCGGAGCTACCCATCCAGTACGCGGATTATGCGGCCTGGCAGCGGCGCTGGCTTCAAGGCATCGAGGAACGGCAACTGGCCTACTGGCGCGGGCAACTGGCGGAGCTCCCCGCCCTCGAACTGGAAAAGGATTACCCGCGGCCCCTTGTTCCCAGCTATCGCGGAGCGCGGCATGGGTTCGATATCGGGGATGATGCCGCTCGCAGGCTTTATGGCCTTTGCATAACGGAAGGAGTGACGGCATTCATGGGCCTGCTGGCCGTATTCGCCACATTGCTCCATCGCTATACCGGGCAGGACGAAGTGGTGATCGGCGCCCCGGTGGCAGGACGAAACCGCCCCGAACTGATCAACCTGATCGGCTTCTTCGTGAACCTGCTCGTGCTCCGCCTGGATTTCAGCGGCGACCCCTCTTTTGGAACCATTCTGCGGCGCGTCCGGCAAACCGCACTAGATGCCTTCGATCACCAGGATGTGCCATTCGAGCGCGTGGTCGAGGACATCAAGCCGGTACGCGATACCGCCCGGCATCCGCTGTGCCAGGTTACGTTCCAGATGCTGCATTCCGCGCCGGACGATGGCAGCTCTCCGGTTGCCACCATCGATATCGATCTTGGCACGGCGGCCTTCGATCTCTCGCTGGACATGTGGGAAACCGGCGGCAACCTGCAGGGGCGCATCGAGTACAGCACCGACTTGTTCGACCATGCCACGGTGCATCGCTTCGTCACTCATTTTCGCATTCTACTCGATCGGTTATGCGATCGGCCGGAACGTCCGCTCTCGGAAACGAATCTCCTGGATGAATGGGAGCTCCATCGCGTGCTTCACGAATGGAATCACGCCGATATCACGGTTCCGGCTGGCGCGCCGGTCGAGCGACTCGTTGCCTGCCAGGCTGCCCGCACCCCCGCCGCCGTAGCCCTGGTCGAGGGTGCGAACACCTATACCTATGCGGAACTGAATGCCCAGGCGGATGAACTGGCAGGCCGGCTGACCGCAGCAAGTGTTTCGCCGGGAGTGCCGGAAGCGCCATTGGGGCCAATGGGCCTGTATGCCGGCCGCAGCCGGGAAATGGTGGTGGCCATGCTGGCTGTGCTCCGGGCTGGCGGCGCCTATGTTCCGCTGGATACGTCCGCCCCTGCGGCGCGCCTTCGCCATATCCTCGATGACTCGGGTGCTGCGCTGGTCTTGACGACACAGCGACAGGCTGATGCGGCGATGGAAGGGCTCGGCGGCGGCTGGCCAATGGTATTCATCGATGAGCCAGCCGCCATGCCGCCGGCCGCCCGGCATCCCGATGACCCAGGCTATCCGGACGATTCCAGCCATTCCAGACCGGACGAACATGGCGAATACAGCCAGCGATTGGCCTACATCATCTACACATCCGGTTCCACCGGGAAGCCGAAGGGTTGTCTCATCACCGCAAAATCGCTCGCACAGCACACCATGGCTGCCATGCGCTATTTTGGGCTGGGACCAAACGACCGGGTATTGCAGTTCACCGCTGCCAACTTCGACGTGGCTGCCGAGGAGATTTTCCCGACGCTTGCCAGCGGCGCGGCGCTCTATATTCCGCCTCGGGAAACGCTGGCCTCGATGAGCGACTTCAGCGATTACCTAGAGCGTAACCAGATTACCATGATCAATCTCCCCGCGCCGTTCTGGCACAACTGGGTGTCCTACCTGGACACGAGCGCCCGTAGCCCATCCGGGTCATTGCGTCTCGTGATAGCAGGAAGCGATACCCTGGCGATGGACCAGGTAGAGCGCTGGCAAGCGCTTGCCCCCGCATCGACCCGGTTGTGCAATGCTTACGGGGTAACGGAGGCCACCATTACCGCCACTTTGTATCCTGTTCCAGCGCAATGGAAAGCTCTCCGGCCACGCTCGGTGCCTATCGGATGGCCATTTGGAAATACCAAGGTATACCTTCTGGATCGCTACCGGCAGCCCGTGCCCATGGGCGTGCCGGGAGAGCTTTATATCGGCGGCGGGGGCCTTGCCCGCGGTTACGCGAAGCGCCCGGACCTGACTGCGGAACGCTTTGTTTTTCACGCCTTCGAGAACAATGGCGGTGACGAACCGGTGCGGCTCTATCGCACCGGGGACCGCTGCCGCTACCTTGTGGATGGATCTCTCGAATACCTGGGGCGGAATGACCGGCAGATCAGCATCCGCGGGCACCGCATCGAACTTGGCGAGGTGGAATACGCACTGGCCGAACATCCCGCGATTTCCCAAGCTGCGGTGGAATTGCGAGCCGGGCCTTCGGGCGGCCCGCAACTGGTGGCCTGGATCGCCGGCTCGGCTTCAGCGGCAGAAGCACGGACCTTCCTGCAACGGCTTTTGCCGGCATACATGGTGCCTGCATCATTCGTGATGCTCGATGCGCTGCCGCTTACCGCCAGCGGCAAGATAGACCGCCAGGCGCTGCCCCCGCCCACCCGGCCAGAGGATCCGGAAGCATCCGGGAATGCATCCGGCCAGTTTGTCGCGCCTTCCACGGCAGAGGAACAAGCACTGGCGGCGATCTGGTCGCAGGTGCTCGGTCTCAAACGTATAGGCATCCATGAAAACTTCTTCGAGCTGGGAGGCGACTCGATCCTGAGCATCCAGATTACCGCGCGCGCCAACCAGGCCGGCTTGCACCTGACTCCCCTGCAGATATTCCAGCACCAAACCATCGCGGAATTGGCATCCGAGGCACGCCTCGCCGCCGCACCCGCTTCCGCCGCTGCCGAACATGATTCCTATCATGCCGAGAATGCGGATGATGGCAAGCTTATTCCACCGACACCCATCCAGCACTGGTTTTTCGAGCAGGCGCTATGCCACCCTCATCACTACAACCAGGCGGTCATGCTGCCCATTGAGGGAGCCGTGGACAGCGGGGCGATCGAAGCCGCCATAACAGCACTTGTTGCCCGGCACCAGGCATTGCGGCTGCGATTCAGGCGCGACGATAGCGGCTGGATTCAGGAGTGCGTAGCGCCGGACAAAACCGTTCCATCCTCGCTCCTGGTTGAAAATCTCCTGGGATTATCGGAATCCATGCAACACGCCCGCCTTGCGGCAAGAGCGGCCGAGTTGCAGGAAAGCCTCGATCTGGCGAATGGACCCCTCATCCGTACAGCTCTCTTCAATCTGAGCCCTGGCAGCAACCAGCTTCTCATCGCCATCCATCACCTGGCGGTCGACGGCGTGTCCTGGCGCATTCTGCTGGAGGAACTCACGGCGGCCTATCGCCAGGCAAAGGCCGGCATTTCCATCGATCTGCCCGCCAGAACAACAGAATTTTCCCGCTGGGCGCGGCGACTGGAAAAAGCCGGCGAAACCGGCCGCTTCCAGACGACGTGGAATTACTATCGCTCGCTGCCGCTTCGCCGCCTCGGCCGCCTGCCAATCGATCACCACCAGGGACCGAATACGGTCGCATCCGCCGACAGGATAATCGTGGCGCTGGCGCCGCCGGAAACCGAGGCGCTGCTGCGTGAGGTTCCCAAGGCATTTGGCACCCAGATCAACGATGTTCTGCTGACCGCCGTTTCACTGGCATTGTCCGGTTGGTCGGGATGCGCCGCGCAGTGGATCGAGGTCGAAGGACATGGGCGGGAACCGCTTTTCCCCGATTTGGATCTCTCGCGCACGGTAGGCTGGTTCACCTCCATCTGGCCGGTCCTGCTGGAACCGGGCCAATCACGTGAACCGGACCAAACCCAAACGCCAGCCCGGCTATCGGCGGCCGAACTGGCCCAGGCACTGAGCCGTGTCAGGGACCAGTTGAGCAAGGTGCCGAATAACGGCATCGGCTATGGACTGTTGCGCTACGGATCGCACGACCCCGAAGCCTCGCGTTTCCTGGCCGCGCTTCCTCCCGCCGAAGTAAGCTTCAATTACATGGGCCAGTTTGCGGCGGGCGCAGGTAGCGGACCATGGTACTGCGGCCCTACCCGCGACCTGTCCCAGGCACGCAGCCATCTCATCGAAATCGATGGCCACATCGCTGCCGGCTGCCTGGAGATGGCCTGGACCTATAGCCGCCACTACCATCGGCGCGCAACCATCGAGCTCGTGGCCGGGGATTTCCGCGAATGCCTTGAGCGCATTGCGGCGGCGGCGGCCCATCGCAGGTTGACGCCAAAAGACTTCCCGCTTGCCAATCTCAGCCAGAAAGGCCTCGATGCCATCGTCCGCCGCATGGCGCGAACCGCCGAAAAGAATTGATCATGGATAGTCATGGGTAATCGTGGATAACGCAGCCAATATCGAAGACATCTACCCGCTGTCGCCGCTTCAGCAGGGGCTTCTGTTTCACAGCCTTTACGAGCCTGGCTCCGGCATCTACGTCGAGCAGTTGGGCTGGGCGCTGGAGGGAACATTCCATGCCGACGCATTTGAACAGGCCTGGCAGTTCGTCGTTTCCCGTCACCCCGCGCTGCGAACGGTGTTTGCCTGGGAGGGGCTGGAAGAACCAGTGCAGGTGGTCTACTGCAGTGCTGCGCCGGTCCTCGACCGGCTGGATTGGACGCATCTTCCCATTGACGACCATGAGAGGCGGCTGGACGAATTTCTCGAACTGGACCGGCAACACGGGTTCGATCTTTCGGTTGCGCCCCTGATGCGCCTCACGCTCGTGGAACGCGCGCCTCACCGGCGCTTCTTTATCTGGAGCCACCACCATTTGCTGCTGGACGGCTGGAGCGTGCCGCTCGTACTGCGGGAGGTGTTCGGCCATTATGTCGCTTCATGCCAGGGCCATACGCTGGATTTGGCGCCTGTGCCGCCCTTTCGCAGCTATATACAGTGGCTGAGCGAACAGGACTCGGCCAACGCCGAGAATTACTGGCGCAATCTTCTTCGGGGCTTCAACGCCTCCACTCCGCTTGGAAGCACTGCAAATCACGCTGTATCGGCAAACCCGCATTACGGCGCGCGCAGCCACTTCCTTCCGGAAACGCTGGCGGAGTCTCTAAGGACTTTCGGGCGCACTCACCGCCTAACACTTAATACCCTGGTTCAGGGAGCCTGGGCCTTGCTACTCAGCCGCTACAGCGGCCAGGCCGATGTGGTATGGGGCTATACCGTTTCCGGCCGCCCGCCGGAACTGCCGGGCGTGGAGGAGATGGTCGGACTATTCATCAACACCTTGCCGGCGCGAGTGGCCGTGGATCGCGATATGCCGGTGGTCGAATGGCTGCGCGCGCTGCAGGATGCTCAGATGACCGGCCGGCAGTTTCAGCATATTCCTCTGGCTAAAATCCGTGGCTGGTCGGAGATCTCCTCCGGCCAGCCCTTGTTCGAAAGCATCCTGGGCTTCGAGAATTATCCCCTTCCCGAGATGGGTGCCGCCAGGGAAGCGGCTGCCGATCCCGGCCAGGCAGACTTTCGCCTGTATCCTCTGCGTTCTCATTCCCGGACGAATTTTCCCTTGAGCCTCATCGTCATGCCCGGTTCGCCGATAGAGATCCGGTTGCTTTACCAGGGAGATCGCTTTGGTGAGGCGGCGATCGACAGGCTCGCCGGGCACTTCCGCACCTTGCTGGAAAATCTGTGCACGAGCCCGGCCAGTCTGGCGATCGGGAAGCTGTCGCTGCTCTCTTCCGAAGAACGCCGCCAGCTCGTCACTGTCTTTGCTCATGGCGAGCGCCGTCCTCCATGGGACTCTCCGGTTTACCGTCGCATCGAGGACTATGCCGGGAAACAGCCGAACGCACTCGCCATCACCGCTGCCGGGCAGATGCTGACCTATGGCGAGATCAACCGGCGCGCCAACCGATTGGCCCATTATCTCCGCAAGCGGGATATCGGCCCGGACACCCTGGTCGCCCTCTTTACCACCCGCACACCGGAGATGGTGATCGCACAACTGGCGATATCCAAGGCGGGCGGGGCTTTCCTCTCCATCGATCCCGCCTATCCTGCGGCCCGTGTCGCGTTCTGCATCGAGGACGCTGGGGTCCATGCGCTGCTGGCCGAGCGCGCATTGAGCTCCAGGCTGCAGGCCATGCCGGTCAGCGCGGAAAAAATCATCTTGATCGATGCCCTCCCGGCCGAGGTGGATGCCCAGCCCGACCATAATCCATCATGCAGGGTTACGGCGGAAAACCTCGCTTATGTCGTTTATACCTCGGGATCGACAGGCGTGCCCAAGGGGGTCGAGATTACTCACGGCGGTCTGGCCAATCTTGCCGATTGGCATATTTCCAACTATGCGATGATGCCGGAGGACCGCATGTCGCAGATCGCCAGCCAGGCGTTCGACGCTTCGGTGTGGGAAATCTGGCCCTGCCTTGCCGCCGGCGCCAGCCTGCATATCATGGACGATGCAACGCGCGCCTCGCCCACCGCCCTGATAGGCTGGCTGGCCGAACAGAAAATCACGCTCAGCTTCGTCCCCACGCCCCTGGCGGAACTGATGTTCAACGAAACATGGCCGGAGCAGCTTCCGCTTCGCGCCCTCCTCACTGGGGGGGATCGGCTGAGGCGCGCGCCGCCGCCCACGCTTCCCTGCCCGCTCATCAACCATTATGGACCGACCGAAAGCACGGTGGTCGCGACCTTCGGCGCCGTCTCGCCGTCCATTGGCCAGACAGGACAGGCAGGCCTGCCGGACATCGGACGCCCGATAACCAATACCCGGATATATATCCTGGATCAGAACCTCGAACCCGTGCCCATAGGCATCGCAGGTGAACTCCATATCGGCGGCGACAGCCTGGCGCGCGGCTATCGCCACCGTCCGGAATGGACACGCGAGAGATTTATCGCAGATCCATTTTGCAGCACGCCGCCGGCACGGCTTTACTGCACGGGTGATCTCGCCTGCTTTCGCGAGGATGGAACCATCGCTTTCCTGGGACGACTTGATAACCAGGTCAAAATAAACGGGCACAGGATCGAGCTCGGTGAAATCGAAGCCGTTTTGGCGGATCATCCTCTGGTGGAGAGCACAGCCGTCATGGCGCGCGAAGGCACCACCGGAAGATCGAGGCTGGTCGCCTATGTCGTCCCTGATTCCCGGCTCCTGAAATCGGTTCCCGCTGCCAGCGAAAACAGGCAGGTCGGCTATTGGCAAACTCTATATGACCAAGTCTATCAGGAATCGGATACCCGTAGCAGCCATGCGGCATTCAACATAGCCGGATGGAACAGCAGCTACACTGGCCTGCCGTTTTCCGAAGAGGAAATGAAGGAATGGGTCGAAGGTACGGTGAAACGCATCGCCGCGCTCAAGCCGCGCCGCATTCTCGAAATCGGTTGCGGCTCGGGCATGCTTCTCTATCGCCTCGCTCCGCTTTGCCAGCAATATTTCGCGACAGATTTTTCTGCGGCGGCACTGGCCTTGATCGAACGCGGCCTTGGCCGCGTGGATATGGCAAACGTCACGCTTTCGCAACGGACGGCGGACGATTTCGAAGGCTTGCCCCCAGGGTTTTTCGATGTGGTGATACTCAATTCGGTGATCCAGTATTTCCCGGGCATGGCCTACCTGCTGCGGGTGATCGAGGGAGCGCTTGGTGTAACGACAGCCGGCGGAACGGTTTTTATTGGCGATATCCGCTCCCTGCCCCTGCTGGACGCTTTCCACGCCTCGGTGGAGTTTGCCAATACCGCGCCCTCCGTGTCATTGCAGCGCTTGCAGCAAAAGATCCGGAGCCGCGTTGCCCAGGAACAGGAACTGGTGATCGATCCCGAATTGTTCCAAGTCCTCGCCCAACGGCTCCCACGCATTGGCCATGCCGAAACGCCGCTGCGGCGTGGGCGATTTCATAACGAAATGATCGCATTTCGCTATGATGCGCTTCTCCAACTGGACCGGCCGCCCGGTAATTCGGGCTCGCCGGGGCGGCCAGCACGAAGCATGGATTGGCGCGACCAGCCGTTATTGCCCGGAACGCTCGAGCGCATACTTGCAGAGGAAGCGCCGGAGTCCATCGAAATAAGCGGCATGGCCAATGCGCGCACCGCAGAGGCTGCCCGCCTGCATTACGCCCTTTTCAGGGATAACGCTTCAGGCAAGGTAGGAGACCTTCGTAACATCCTCCGCGACCAGGTTGCGGAATCGGTGGATCCCGAGTCCTGCTGGACACTGGCCGAAGCGGCCGGCTACGATTGCCGCATCCGCTGGACTCCCGGCGCGGCGGATGGCCGATTTGACATGTTGCTGACGCGACCGGGGATCGAGGCCGATTTCAACCAGTGGCCCCGGTCTGCCCCATCCGGCACGGCGGAGTTGACGCGGTATTGCAACAACCCGCTGGGACTGGCCGTAACACAGGAACTGGTGCGGCAGTTGAAAACGCACCTGCTCGAACGCCTACCGGATTACATGGCGCCTACCGCCATCGTCGTCCTCCCGGGCTGGCCACTCACGCCGAATGGCAAAATCGACCATTCGGCACTGCCTGCAGCCGAACATGCCGAGCGGGACCGGGAACAGGGCTACCGCGCGCCGCTTTCCTTCCGCGAAAAGCTTCTGGCTGCAATCTGGAGGGAAGTACTGGGCATTGATCGCGTCGGTATCGACGATAATTTTTTCGAACTGGGCGGGGATTCGATTCTCAGCATCCAGATCGTTGCCAGAGCAAGCGAGCAGGGACTGAAGATTACGCCAAAGCAGATTTTTGAAGAAAAAACCCTGGAACGCGTGGCGGTGGTTGCCGGCGTGGCCGCCGGAAAAACCGAAGACCGGCTGGAAGAAAAGAACGTTCCCGCGGGCGAGATCCCGCTCACGCCGATCCAGTCCTGGTTTTTCGAGCGCGATCTCCCGGATGCAGGGCACTTCAACCAGGCTCTGCTGCTGGAGCTCGATGTGCTCCTGGCGCCAGGCCTGCTGGGGCAGGCAATAAAAATAATGGCGGAACGCCATGATGCGCTGCGTATGCGATTCCGCAGGCGGGATAGCGGCTGGAGCCCCGTATTGGCAGCTTCCGGTGAAACCATCGCATTCTCGGTGGAACCAGCCAGCAATCTGGAAAAGCGCTGCGCGGCGGCCCAGGAGAGCCTTGATCTGGAAAATGGCCCCCTGGTTCGCCTGGTGCTGTTCCAGAACTCGGGAGAACCATCGCGACTCCTGCTGGTAATGCATCATCTCATCGTCGATGCGGTTTCCTGGCGCATCATTCTCGGAGAACTGGGAACCGCCTGCCTCCAGCTCCAGTCAGGACGGCCTGTTTGCCTCCCCATGCCAACGACGTCCTATGCACGTTGGGCCGCCAGTCTTTCAGCACTGGCCCATTCTCCCCAGATCCGGATGCACCTCGCGGCATTTCGCTCCATCAGTTCCACCAAGGTGGCTCCGCTGCCGCGCGATTTCGAAGGCAGCCGTAATCTCGAAGGCTCGGCCGTCCGCATAACGGTATCGCTCGCCCCGGAGAAAACGCGCATATTGACTACCGACCTGCCGCGCACCTGGCACGTCCCCATTCATGATGCGTTGATTGCGGCGCTTGCCCAGGCGCTGGGCGGATGGACAGGCAACAGCCTTCAGCTTATGGATATCGAAGGACATGGCCGCGAAGATCTCGATAGTGAAGTCGACCTTACGCGCACGGTCGGCTGGTTCACCACCATATGCCCTGTCTTGATCGATATCGGCGCGCCGTGCAAGCCGATCGACCGTCTCGTCCGGATACATGAGCAGCTATCCGGGCTGCCCGGGTGGCCTCGGCGCACGCTCGCCTTTGGCTTGTTGCGCTATCTGGCCGACACCGATTGCCAGCAGGTTATGGCTGCCCTGCCACGGCCCGAAGTGATCTTCAATTTCATGGGTCAATCCCGGCAAGGCCCCTCGGCCGGATCGCTCTGGCATCCTGCCACGCAATCGAGCGGGCCGAGCCGCAGCCCGCGCCAGCCGCGCAGTCACCTGATCGAGCTGAACGCCGAGATCATCGATGGCGCCCTGTCCGCCGAGTTCACTTACGCCGCCGATTGCCATATGCCGGCAACGATCGCTTCGCTGGCGGCCCGGTTCCACGCCGTGCTGGAGGCTTTGGCTGTGGAATGCCGCCATGCTCCTCGGGCTTACCACCCCTCGGATTTTCCGGAGACTGGCCTCAGCCAGGCCGAACTGGACCAGGCCCTTGCTGAGCTAGGGATAGCACAGGAGAGGGAATGATGAGCAGGAAGGGCATCGAGGCCATCCATGCGTTATCGCCGCAACAGCTCGGCATGTTGTTCGAGAGCCTTTACACGGCTGGCATGGCTGGCTCGCCTGGTTCGCCTGGCTCGGGCATGCATATCGAGCAGAAAACCTTCGTGTTCGACGACAGCTGGAACATGGCAGCTTGGCTGGAAAGCTGGCAACGCGTGGTGGATTGGCACCCCGCATTGCGCACCGCTTTTGTCTGGCGCAACCAGAAAGAACCGCTGCAAGCCGTCATGTCGCATGCCGATATACCGTTTGAGCAGCATGATCTAGGCGAACTGGATGAATCCGCCAGGCAGAAGCGCCTCGCCGCGATCCTGCGCGAGGACCGCAAGCGTGGCTTCGTCCTCACTCAGGCTCCGCTCATGCGCCTGGCAGCGATCCGGATGAGCGATAAATCCTCGGTCGCGGTATGGACCCACCACCATATTCTGCTGGACGGCTGGAGCCTTTCGATCATCAGCCGCGACGTGTCCCACTTTTATAATGCACGCTGCCGCCACCTAGAGTGGAGTCCGAAGCCAAGCCGCCCGTATCGCGATTACATCAACTGGCTCGCCCGCCAGGATCTCCGGGAGGCCGAGGCATTCTGGCGCGGCAGGTTGAGCGGCTTCTCCCGCCCGACGCCGCTGGGACAGCCGGAAAGCGGGAACGACCGGGTTGGCGAAATTGCTCCGGCTGCTTTGACGGCCCAGGACGGGAGCGAGGAGCGCTATGGCTATCGCGAATTCCACCTTCCCCGCAGCCTGCTGGTGGCGCTCCAGTCAACCGGATTCGCCCACGGCCTGACCTTGAATACGCTGCTGCAAGGTGCTTGGGCCGTCCTGCTCAGCCGCTACAGCGGGCAGCGCGATATCGTCTATGGAACCACTGTCTCTGGCCGGCCGCCGGAGCTGGCCGGCGTCGAACGGATGGTTGGGCTTTTCATCACCACACTGCCGCTGCGGCTGAAGATCGAGCCAGGCAAGCCCCTGACGATCTGGCTCGACCAGGTCCAGGCGGAGCATCTGGCAATGCGCCAATATGAATACTGCTCCGCAGGCCAGATACACCAGTGGTCCGAAGTGCCCGGTACGCTGCCTTTGTATGAGAGCGTGCTGGTTTTCGAGAACTATCCCATGGACGACGCGGCGCACCCGGCGACAAACCGGGAGAACGAGTACGTCGGCGCGCAGACACGCCACGCCCTCGCGGTGCTGGTCAGTGCGGAAGAGGAATTGGTGGTGCGCATTATTTATGACACGCACCGGTTTCATGGCGAAGCAACCGCCCATATGATCGAGCATTTGTGGTCGGTGCTGGCGAGCATGGCCGAGGACATCCAGCAACCGGCAGATGCGCTGGCCGGCCTTATTCCGCGTGAGCAGATACCGGCAGTGCGCCTACCCGCCCGAAGTGCACCCCGAATTGCTCCGCAAACACCGACAGAGCAGATTCTCGCGCAGATCTGGCGCGAATTGCTGGGTCTGGAGGAAGTAGGCGTCACCGACAATTTTTTTGAGTACGGTGGCCATTCCTTGCTTGCGATCCAGCTTGTTTCGCGGGTCCGCTCGACATTCCAGCTGGACCTGCCGCTGCACAGCTTCTTCGATGCGCCAACGGTGCGCGACCTTGCTGCCCTGATCGAGGCGCTGCTGCTGGATGAGCTGGCCCGGCTAAGCGAAGAAGAGGTACAGCGCGTGATGAGCGGAACAGGGAGGGACTGAAGCCAAATGACTTCAATTTAGCCGGCAATATATGGCAGCCAGCTCGCGCATGGACAACAGGACCGGATTGAGCGACGCCAAGCGGGCGCTGCTCGACCAGTGGCTAGCCGGCAGGCAGCGGATGCCTGTTGCCTGCGAGCCCACGCCCCGCCCTCCCGGCATGTCCGAGATTCCGCTCTCGTTCGCCCAGGAGCGCATGTGGTTTCTCCATCGGCTCGACCCCGGGTCGCCGCTGTACAACGTCCCCATGCCCATCTGGCTGCGGGGGGCAATAAACGAACAGGCATTAGAGCAAAGCATTAACGGAATAGTGAGCCGGCATGAGGTATTGCGCACGCGTTTCGCATTGCATGGCGACCGGCCTGTCCAGATAATCGAGCCAACCATGCATATTCCACTGCTGGTTTGCGATCTTCGGGAGATATTTGAACCGGAGCGGGCGGCAGAACTGGAACATCTGATCTGGAAGGAGACACGGCGGCCGTTCGATCTGGCGAGCGGCTCCCTGCTGCGCGCCACGTGGGTGCGCCTGGGCAGCATGGGCTGTACAGGCAATGGGGACAGCCTGGATGGCAACATCGGTGTTCTCCTGCTCGTCACCCATCACATCGTCGCAGACGGATGGTCAATGGCGGTTTTTTACCGCGAGCTCTCCCGGCTTTACCTGTGGTATGCCGAAGGAATACCGGGCCAATTGCCGGAACTCCCCATCCAGTATGCGGACTATGCTATCTGGCAGCGTTCCAGACTGACCTCAGAGATGCTCGACCGCCAGTTAGCCTACTGGAGGCAGCACCTGGATGGCGCACCGCCCTTGCTGGCCCTTCCTGCGGACTTTCATCGTCCGCCCATTCAGGGTGCGGAAGGCGCAAGCCAGGCACTAATGATCGAACCGGATATTGCGAGGGGAATAGCGGAACTCGGCCATTTTGCAAAGGCGACACCCTTCATGACGCTTCTTGCCGCCCTGGCGGTCCTGCTATACCGCTTGAGCGGGCAGGACGATATCGTTATCGGAACGCCCATCGCCGGCCGCTCGAACCGGAATACCGAGCAACTGATCGGCTGCTTCCTCAATACCATGGCATTGAGGACGCGAGTGCGGGCCGGCATGAGTTTTTTTGAGGTCCTGCATGACGCGCGCGAAGCGGCGCTTGGTGGATTTGCCCATGCCGACCTGCCATTCGAGCGCCTTCTCGAAGCGCTGCAGCCTCAACGCAGCGCCGCGTGGACGCCGGTCTTTCAAGTATTCTTCAACATGCTCAACTATGCGGAAGCACGCGTCGACCTGCCCGGAGCAGAATTGCCGAAGGAAACGCTTGGCGGCCCGGCTGAAGCGCTGGCGCGCTTCGATCTGACCTTTTACGCGGAAGAAACGGCTGAGGGCCTGCATCTCAAGGCGGTCTACCGGACTGAATTATTCACGCATGCCCGAATCAGCGAGATGCTGGCGCAGTATCGGCTCCTGCTGCAAAAAGTGGCTGCTGCGCCGTCGGCATCGATCGAAAGCCACGAACTGATATCCGCCACCGCGCGAACGCTTCTCCCGGATCCTCGCCAGCCCCTGCCCCCACGGTTATGGCAGGCAATTCACTGCTTCGTCACCCGGCACGCCACCAATATCTCCGATCGCATCGCGCTCTCGGACGGAGCCCGGTCATGGACCTATGGCGAACTGAAAACGGAGGCCAGTGCCGTGGCGAACCGCCTGCGCCAGCGTGGCATTGGCCCGGGAGAGGTGATCGCGATCTTTGGCAATAGAAGCGCGGCGCACGCTATCGCCATCCTGGGCGTGCTCGAGGCCGGTGCTGCATTCATGATCCTGGAACCCGCCTATCCCGCGGCGCGCCTGATTGCATGCCTGCGCCTTGCCAGACCCAGCGGTTGGATCAACCTTGCAGCCAGCGGCGCAAGCAAGACAGACGCCCAGCTACCGGAAGAACTCGCTTCATTTCTCGGCCAGCAGGCCTTGAAGGCTCGCCTCTCCCTTTCCCTGTCGCGCAAGTCGCCTAAGTCGTGCAAGGGTGGAACAGGCGCAAGCGAACAACCAAAGACTCTGGGGATGCCGGAAACCCATCTTTCTCCGGATAGTCTTGCCTACCTCGCTTTCACCTCCGGCACCACGGGCGTTCCACGCGCGATCGAGGGATTGCATACTCCCCTGTCTCATTTCGTGGACTGGCACATAACGACGTTCGGGCTGAACGCGGCGGATCGCTTCAGTTGCGTATCCGGGCTATCGCACGATCCGTTCCTGCGCGACGTGCTGACGCCCCTCGCGCTCGGCGCGACCCTGTGCATCCCGGCCGCGGAAGATCTCGCCTCGGCGGCGCGCCTAGCGGGATGGGTCAACCACGAACGGATCAGTGTCATGCACCTGACTCCCGCGATGGGAACCATGCTGCTGGATGGAGCGCGGGCAATCGCACAAGCCTGCGGAAAGGCCTCGCTGCCGTCATTGCGCTACCTTTTCTTTGGCGGCGACGTGCTCGATGGCGCCTTCATCTCGGCCCTGCGGCCATACGCCCCGAATGTGGAGATAGTAAACTTCTACGGCACGACGGAAACGCCTCAGGCGATGGCATGGTGCCCGGCCCCTCCAGACACGGCCATGCCGCTCATACCATTCATGCCATTGGGCCGCGGCATAGACGGCGCGCAACTCATCATCCAGTCCGCACCCGGAGTGCAGGCAGGCATTGGCGAGCTGGGCCAGATTCATATCCGCAGCCCTTATCTCTCTCGCGGTTACAGGGATGATCCCGGCCTGACAGCACGCTTGTACATCGCCAACCCCTTCCGGACCGTTCGCGACGCGGCAGGCGACCGGATGTTCCAGACCGGCGATCTCGGCCGGTACCTTCCCGATGGCAATGTCGTTTTTGTGGGGAGAGCGGACGAGCAGATCAAGATACGCGGCTTTCGCGTCGAGCTTGGCGAGGTAATCACCGCCCTGGAGCAGCATCCTGCGGTAACACAGGCCCGCATCCTGCAGGAGCAGACCCATGCCGGAGGCCGCCTGATCGCCTACGCGGTAAGACGGAAGGGGCAGGAAAGCGCGATGATCACTGAAGCGGATGTGCTGCGCTTCCTGCGCTCGCGCCTGCCCGACTACATGATTCCGGCCCGCGTCGTATGGCTGGAACGCCTTCCGTTGACCAGCAATGGCAAGATCGACAGGCACGCGCTGCCCGCGCCAAATCGGGAGCAGCAGCGGATGACGCACGCCACGGCGCCTCGCACCGAAATGGAACGAATTCTGTGCGGCATCTGGTCGGATGTGCTCGGCGTGGAGCAGATCGGCGTCGACGACAATTTTTTCGATCTGGGTGGCCACTCGCTGGCGGCGATTCGTGTACTCGCCGCTGTCATGGCTCGGCTAAAACTGGACCTTCCACTGCGGCGGATCTTCGACGCTCCCACAGTGGCGCAGCTGGCTTGCGCCATCGGCGCGGCGCAGGAACGCAATGCGCAGCCGCCACTCGCGATCGAGCGGCTATCCCGCGAGCAGCATCGCCTCCAAACCTCTTCCCTGCGTACAGATTTCGAACAGGAGGAAACAAATGCACCAGCGCCAACCAGACGATCCTGAGATCGCGCTTCTCGAACGCGAAGGCGAGGTCACGCTGATGATCGACGGGGACCAGGCCATGCAGGCATGGGAACGCGAGTTGATGTGCCTGTCATCCGACCTGCTGTGCCAGTTTGGATCCACGTTCCTGGAGGTCGGGCTGGGGTTGGGAATATCCGCGCTGCGCATCGCCGGCAACCCGCACACTCACCGCCATGTCGTGATCGAAAAATACCGGAAAGTGATCGATCTTTTCCAGGAATGCAATCCCTCGCCCCCCTCCGCGCTCGAAATAGTCCATGCCGACTTCTTCGATTACCTCCATGAACTGGAGACAGAAAGCTTCGATGGCATTTTCTTCGATCCGCACCTGCCGAAGGAACTGCGTGAAGATGAAGTTCTGTGGCAGGAAATCGTCCCGCAACTGGTCCGGACATTAAAAAAGGGCGGTGCGCTGATCCCCTGCTTTTCCAGCTATCCGATCTTGCGCTGGCAGTTCATACCCTTCTTCGATCGCGTGGTGGTCGATAAAGTGGCATTCAATGCCTACCGGACCACCAATTACATGGCCTATAACACCGGCGACGCCTTCATTCAGCAGTTCATCAAGATGCGCTGAATCCGGCCCCCGAAGCGCAGGGCACAGCTTTCCCCCAAGGAAACAAATATCTTCGCCATCCCCTCCGCCAGGAGCGCACACGTGAGGTAGGGTCCTCCTGGGATACCCATTCCGCAATGTTTTCCGGATAAAGCCATGTGTCCACAACTGTAAGATTCTACAGCTATTCAAAACACTCGTTCTGATGTTTCATACCATCATGGGACGAGCTGAGCCAATCTCCGCTGGCATGACCATTGTTGCGGGCCTTGCGATCACCTCAAGTTTTGCCAGTAACGTTCCGCCAGATTTATTCAGAAGCTCCGGTATCGAGTTGGATTTCTCAAGCCAATCATGTTTGTTGCTTTATATCCATCGCACCATGGCCTGCCAATATCTTGTTTTCACCCTGGATGACCAGAGCTACGCGCTGCCTCTGCCCTCGGTAGATCGGGTGGCGCGAGTGGCCCAGATCACGCCGCTGCCGAACGCGCCGGGTATCGTATTGGGCGTAATCAATATTCACGGCAGGATTATTCCAGTCATCGACTTTCGGCGGCGCTTCAACCTGCCGAAACGCGAAATTGTTCTGGATGACCAGCTGATTCTTGCCCACGCCGGGCTGCGCCGGCTCGCCCTGATAGCGGATGCGGTAACGGAAGTAATCGAATGCCCGGATCATGGCCTGGCCTTGACGGAGCACATCGTTCCGGGCACCAAGTACCTGGAAGGCATCTTGAAGTTCAAGGATGGATTGGTCCTCATCCATGATCTGGACAAATTTCTTTCGCTGGAAGAAGAAAAAGCCTTGGATATCGCGCTGGAAACCGCCTGAAACAGATGCGCATGATATGCGAATGACACTCCCACACCCTCTCCTTCTACAGTTGAGCGAACAGCTGGCCAATCGGATGGGCTTGTATTACCCGGTCAACCGCTGGGGCGATCTTGAGCGGGGACTTAGTGCCGCCGTACCCGCGCTGGGAATGAAAAACCTCGAAACCTGTGTTCGGCATATCCTGTCCGCCTCGCTTGCACGCCCCCAGATCGAAATTCTGGCTCGCCATCTCACTGTGGGCGAAACCTATTTTTTTCGGGAAAAAAGGGTTCTTCAAGTACTGGAAGAGCGCATTCTTCCGGATTTGATACGCACCTGCGTCCGCGACCATCGCATGCTGCGCATCTGGAGCGCAGGCTGCTGCACCGGCGAGGAAGCCTATTCAATAGCCATGATACTGGATCGGCTCATCCATCCATCCACGGAATGGAACGCGGTCATTCTTGCCACGGATATCAATCCCGTATTCCTGCAAAAAGCAACTGACGGAATCTATAGCGACTGGTCTTTTCGCGACACGCCAGGCTGGATGAAAGAGCGGTACTTCAAGAAGAAAAAGAACAGGCAGTTCGAGATATTGCCGCATATTCGCAGGCGCGTAAGCTTTTCCTACCTCAACCTTGCAGGAGACACCTATCCATCCGCCGTCAATGGTACGGATGCGATGGATATGATCTTCTGCCGCAATGTAATGATGTACTTCAGTGCGGAAGCGAAAAGGAAAATCGTTCGAAACTTCCACCACTCGCTTGTAGACGGCGGCTGGCTCATTGTCAGCGCTGTGGAAGTACAAGGCAGTGCCTTTCCTCAATTTTACGCCAGAAGTTTCCCGGGCGTGATTCTCTATCAGAAAAGCGAAATTCCCATACCGCGAATCGACATGCCTGCTTGCGGGATTCCCGCCCCTGCCCCGCCATCCCCGCGACCAGACACTTGCGGACTTCCGGAAGTGCATCCGGTGCATCCACACGGGGAAACCGCAAGGAAAGAATCGGTGGCGCCGGAAGCAGATTCGCCTCAATGGAAAAAAAAGATGCCGGGCACCCAAGCCCATATGAATAGAACCAGCCAGGAGAAAAGTGAGTCGTACCACCATACCGCCCGCGCCCACGCGAACCTGGGCCAGCTCGGCGAAGCCGTCAAATGGTGTGAAAAGGCCATCGCGGCGGACAAGCTCAATGGCGCCAGCCATTACCTTATGGCTACCCTCCAGCTGGAGTCCGGCCAGGACGAAAACGCGGTCCAGTCCCTGTTGCGCACACTGTATCTCGATCCGGATTTCGTGCTCGCCTATTTCGCATTGGCCAGTCTCCACTTGTCACAGGGGCGAAAACGTGAAGCTGGACGCCACTTCGCCAATACGCTGTCACTGCTGCGCACGCTGCCTCCCGGCACGTCTCTGCCGGAATCGGATGGCCTGACAGCCGGGCAGCTTATCGAGATCATCCGCTCGCTTGGTTACCCAGCCACGCCCCATGGAAGCAGCGCCAACGACTCCCTTGACAATAGGGGGCACAGGAGGAAAAAACTGAATGAATAGCAAAATGACGCCTCCGCCGCTGGCTCGATCTTTGCTGTCCGGTACCGCCGGACAGCGGGTAGCCGCAGCACATGACTTCCTCGCGGATATCTGGAAACCATCCAGCCAGGAGATACAAAGGATACTGAAAGCAAGGGCATCGGCATTGGCGCAGGAACCGGTGGCCGAACAAAGCGTTGCCGGAAGCCTGGAAGTTGTGGAATTTATTCTTGCCCACGAAAGATATGCGATTGAATCACGTTTCATTCGTGAAGTCGCCGTGCTGGAAAGCTTGACACCGCTCCCCTGCGTCCCAGCCTTTGTACTGGGCATCGCCAATCTGCGGGGAGAAATGCTTCCCATCATCGATCTCAAGAAATTCTTCGAACTACCCGACAAGGGACTGGGCGATCTCAACAAGATCATTGTGCTGAGATCCGGAGCAGCGCTATTCAGTGTCCTGGCCGATGCGATCGCCGGCGTGCGCCGTGTGCTGCTGGCCGACGTCCATCCTTCGCCACCCACGCTCACGGGTATCCGCAGAGATTATTTGAAGGGAATAACCGCGGAGCGGCTGGTCGTCCTGGATGCCGAAAAACTCCTCTCGGACAAAAGCATTGTCGTGCAGGAAGAGGTGGGTGAATAGCTCTCATGACTGAAGAGACATGCAAATAATCACGAATCCCGCGTTCTTCGATTCCGGTCTTGAGATTTTGTAAAAGGAATAAGAGAAAGCCGAAGCTTTCAAGGGGGAAACATGACCATCAGCCACAAGATCATCGGCGGTTACGTCGTCATATTGGCGCTGTTGGCGCTGGTGACCGGCGTTGCCTTTCACGCTCTTCACCAGACACAGACGACTTACGACGATTTCCTGAACGTGGACGAGCGGCTGCTGGAAAGTGGCAACGACCTCATGACTGTCACCTATGCTCAACAGAGCTACGTGAGGGGCATCTTGCTCTATCCCGATATTCGCCAGTTGAACCAGACCCAGCTGGAGGCAAACGATCGCCAGTACAAGGAAATTTTCGCAAAAATGCATCGCTTGATGCGCATACCGGAGAGAATCGCCGTCATCAGCGAAATGGAATCCATCCAGCAGCAATTGCTGCAAGCCCAGCAAGAGGTGCTCCGGCTCGCAGCGGAGCAAAAAAACGAAGAAGCGATCGCCTACACCATAAAGGATTTCCGGCCCCGCAGCCTTGCGCTCATCGAGAAGGCTAAAAATTTTTATGAAGAGCAAACAAAATTGCTCGATAGAGGAAGAATTAACCTTGCAGAAGAAGTGAGGCTTTTCACTCTTACCCTGGTCATTGTTTCGCTATTTGCGATTTTTGCAGGGATGAGCATCGGCCTCAACCTGGGCCGTACCATAACCGGTCAGCTGCGGGAAAGCATTGCGCAACTGTCATCCTCCTCTGCCGAGATTCTTGCCACCACCACGCAGGTTGCCTCGGGCGCCGCCGAAACCTCCGCTGCCGTAAGCGAAACCACCGCCACCGTGGAGGAAGTCAAGCAGACTGCGCAACTCGCGAGCCAGAAAGCGAAGTATGTTTCCGATACAGCGCAGAAAGCCTCTACCGTCTCACGGGCCGGACGCGAATCGGTTGAAGAGGCCATCCAGGGCATGCACCGCATCCAGGAACAGATGGAATCCATTGCCAGCAGCATCGTGCAGTTGTCCGAACAGAGCCAAGCCATCGGCGAAATCATCGCGACGGTAAACGATCTTGCCGAGCAATCCAATCTTCTGGCGGTAAACGCAGCAATCGAAGCGACTCGCGCCGGCGAACATGGCAAAAGCTTCGGCGTGGTGGCGCAGGAGATCAAGAGCCTCGCCGAGCAATCCAGGCAGGCAACCAGCCAGGTGCGAAGGATCCTGGGCGATATCCAGAAAGCCACGAATACCGCGGTGCTGGCTACCGAGCAGGGAAACAAGGCAGTGGAAGCTGGCGTGAAACAATCCAGCGAAACCGGCGAATCGATTCGCCTGCTATCCGTGAGCATCAATGACGCGGCACAGGCAGCTACCCAGATCGCCGCTTCCAGCCAGCAGCAGATGATAGGAATGGATCAGATCGTGCTGGCGATGGGCAATATCAAGGAAGCTAGTCAGCAGAATGTGGCGGGTACGAAGCAGGCGGAGCTGGCGGCGCAGGGCTTGCATGAGATGGGCAGCAAGCTGAGCATCATGATCAACGGCAAGACCACCAGATAGCAGGAACATAATCCCATGCCGACCAACGATGAGCTCCTGAAGAGACTCCTGGCAACTTTTCGTCCCGAAGCCGAGGCGCATCTGCAGGTAATGTCTTCGGAATTGTGCTCCCTGGAGAAAACACCGCCGGGCAAGCAGCATGCAGACATTATTGAAACCGTATTTCGCGAAGTGCACAGCCTGAAAGGCGCGGCGCGAGCAGTGAATCTGACGCAGATGGAATCCGTTTGCCAGGCAATGGAAGCAGTTTTTGCCGCTTTGAAAAATAAACGTCTCCCGGCTTCCTCTCACTTGATCGATCTGTTGCTTCAGGGTGTCGATATGCTCACGAGCCTTCTGGCCGCGAATGACGATGCCGTGCGGCAGAAGGCCCTGGCAGCACCTCTGATACGCCAGTTCGAGGATGTGTTGAAAGGGTTATCGACCGGCCCTGCCACCATGCCACCCATCACCGCGGTTGTGCCGCCCCCCCCTGCTCTTTCTGTTTCTTCCGCGGTTTCCGCCAGCAGGCTGGCCGAATCCGGCACGCGCAATGAAATGCCGGCACCGCGGCCAGCCCGCGGTCTTGGCGCCACTACCGTCAGGGTTTCCACCGCCAAACTGGATTCTGTCATGCGGCAAATCGAGGAGCTGCTGCTGCCGCGGCTCAAGATCGACCAGCACGTCAATGAATTGAACCAGATTTTTTTTGAGTTCGTGGAATGGAAAAAACAGCGGCAGCAGATCCAGCCCGCACTGCGACTCATTGAACAGAAATTGGCTGGCAACACCGATGCCACGACTTCCAGATACAAACATGAACTATCCCGGATACTCGGCTATCTGGATGCGGAGCAACTGCGCATGAAAATGCTGGAGGACCGCCTGGGGCAATTGCAGCATGCCACCGTACAGGATCAACGTATGCTGGCCAGCATGAATGAGAGCTTGCGGCGGGACGTGAAAGAAATGCAGCTGCTGCCATTCTCCTCGCTGCTCGACGTCTTTCCCCGGTTCTGCCGCGAACTCGCGCGCAAGCAGGGCAAAAGTATTGAACTCGTCATCAGGGGGGATGGAATCGAAATCGATCGGCACATACTGGAGGAGATCAGAGACCCGCTCATCCACCTTGTGCGCAATTGCATCGACCACGGAATCGAGCAGCCGCAAGTCCGCCTTGCCAAGGGGAAACCAGCGCACGGAACAATCACATTGTCATGTTCGCAGAGGGATAGCGGTACAGCGGAAGTGTTGGTATCGGATGATGGCGCAGGCATTGATATCGCCCAGGTGAAAGCCGCTGCCTGCAGGCTCGGCTTCATGTCGGTCGAAGAGGCGGAACGGCTGGACGAACTGGAGTCGACGCTGCTCATTTTTCATTCCGGTCTTTCGACCAGCGCTACTGTCACGGATATCTCGGGACGTGGGCTGGGGCTGGCCATCGTGCGTGAAAAAATCGAGCGGCTTGGCGGCGGCATCGTAGTAAAAACCAAACCGGGCCGCGAAACCGTTTTCCATATCTCTCTTCCCCTCGTGCTGGCAAATTTTCGCGGGGTTCTCGTTCGTGCCGGAGGACAACTATTCGTCATCCCTTCCACCGGGGTGGAACGCGTACTGCGATTTTCCGGCGAGGACATCCGGACGGTCAAAAATCGCGAAACGATTCTGGTGGATGGAAAACCGGTTTCCCTCGTCGGACTGAGCAATGCGCTCGAATTGGCGCCCGTCCGGCCCCAGATGGAAGCAAAGCCATTCTCTCAAGCTCTGATTCTCGGGTCGGAGGCTTTCCAGATAGCGTTCCTTGTGGAGGAAATTCTGGGTGAGCAGGAGGTATTGGTCAAGACCCTCATCCGGCCGCTGGCTCGTATCCGCAATGTCACCGGCGCAAGCGTGCTGGGCAACGGACAGGTCGTACCTGTCCTCAATGTACAGGACTTGCTGAAATCGGCGATAAAGCATCGGGGCATGGAATCTCCATCGCCATCCAGTATACCTCGGCCGCCAGATGAAGAGCATGGGAGCGTGCCAGAACATGCAATCCTGGTGGTAGAGGATTCCATCACCTCCCGGACCTTGCTCAAAGCCATTCTGGAGTCGGCAGGCTATCGCGTCGGTACGGCCGTGGACGGCGTGGATGGATACACCGCGCTGAAAACCGCGAAATTCGATCTTGTCGTCTCCGATGTGGAAATGCCGCGCATGGACGGTTTCGATCTCACTGCGAAGATACGCGCGGACAAGCAGCTTGCCGGCCTTCCAGTCGTACTGGTCACAGCGCTGGAGTCGCGCGAACACCGCGAACGCGGAGTGGACGCGGGTGCGAATGCATATGTAGTAAAGAGCGGCTTCGACCAAAGCAACTTACTGGAGATCATCCGGCGTCTCCTCCGTTTCTAATCATCCCTCCTTTTTATGATCAATGTCCTGGTAGTGGAAGACTCGGCCGTGATACGCGAATTCCTTGTTCATATTCTCGAATCCGACCCCGACATCGCGGTTATCGCAACAGCCCGCAACGGTGAGGAAGCCGTGGGCATGGCGCAGCAGCGGCATCCCGACGTCATCACCATGGACATACATATGCCAAAGATGAACGGTCTGGAAGCGACCCGCCGCATCATGGAAACGAACCCGATCCCTATCGTGATCGTGAGCGGCAGCCAGGATATGGGAGAGATGGGAACGACATTCGATGCCATGAATGCGGGCGCGCTCGCGATATTGCCGCGCCCCGCCGGCGTCGGGCACCCGGACTACCAGGCCATGGTCCGGCATATGATTCAGACGGTAAAACTGATGTCAGAGGTAAAAATGGTCCGGCGCTGGGCGCGAATGCGAAATTCCGCTTCGGCTTCCTTGCCTCCGCGCCCTGCCACCCCAACCCTTGCTCCGGAAAAGACTCGCCTCAGCGTTGTCGGCATTGGCGCTTCGACTGGAGGCCCCTCCGCCATCGAGATGATTCTCGCGGCGCTTCCAAAAAGCTTCCCGGTACCGATCCTGATCGTCCAGCATATATCCCCGGGATTCGTGGGCGGGCTGACCCAGTGGCTATCGAAATCATCCGGTCCGCCAGTGCATGTCGCCACCCATGGCGAGCTTCCGCTGGCAGGGCATGCTTATATTGCGCCCGACGAATTCCATATGAAGATCGTGCGGGAAGGAAGAATCATTCTGACAAAAGATCCACCGGAGCATGGGTTGCGGCCTTCCGTTTCCAGTCTTTTTCGATCGATTTGCGAAGTCTATGGGCGTGAGGCGGTTGCCGGATTATTGACGGGAATGGGGCGCGACGGCGCGGAAGAACTGAGAAGGCTGAAGGAAAAAGGCGCTGTCACCTTTGCCCAGGATAAGGACAGTTCCGTCGTGCATGGCATGCCGGGCGAGGCGGCTAGGCTGGGCGCGGCAACATTCGTTCTGCCATTGGAAAAAATCGCGCCGATGTTGATAAGCCTGGCAGATCCTCATGACATACAGGGAATACGGCTAGCATGACTCAAATGCACGATAGCAGCGGTATCGAAATACTCCTCGCGGAAGACAGTCCGACCCAGGCAGAAAAATTGCGGTATCTGCTCGAATCAAAGGGCTATACGACAAGGGTGGCGGTGGATGGCAAGCAGGCTCTTGCCTTGGCCCGGCAGCGCAAGCCAGCCCTGATAATCAGCGATGTCATGATGCCGGTAATGGATGGCTTTACATTCTGCAGAGAAATAAAACATGACGGGGGCCTCAACGATGTTCCCATAATCCTGCTCACTTCGCTCGCCGACATCCGCGACATCATGAAAGGGCTGGAATGCGGCGCAGACAATTTCATCCGCAAGCCGTATGAGGACCGGTATCTGTTCGCTCGCATCGATTACCTGTTGATGAACCAAGAATTGCGCAAGAGCCAGAAGCTGCAGATAGGAATGGAAATCTACCTTGGCGGACAGAAACACTTCATTACCGCCGAACGGCAGCAGATCGTGGATCTTTTGATTTCGATCTATGAAGATGCAATCCATATCAACAAGGAACTTCATGCGCGGCAGCTTGAGCTGGCACATTCGAACCACTTGCTGAATGGACTCTACCGCATTGCGGAAGGCCTGAACCGGGCGGTAACGGAACGCGAAGTCTGCGATAAAGCACTCGAATATGCGCTGGAACTGCCGGGAGTGGAAGCCGGATGGCTCTACCTGTGGAACAACGGTGCTTTACAGCTTGCCGCTTCCTGTAATGAACCCCCGTTCTTTGCAACCGAAAAAACCGGAGACTCCTGCGAATGCTGGCATCTATTCCTTGCGGGCGAACTCGGCCGCACCGCCAGGATAATCCACTGCAGCCGTCTCATGCCAGATCCCGATAATTTCAGTCCACCCTGCCATGCCTGCATCCCTCTATGGGCGGGCAGCCAGAATCTCGGAATCCTGAATCTGATGGGCAAACAGCAGGATTCTTTCACGGATAGCGAACTGGAGACCTTGCATGGAGCAGGCCATCAGATCGGTATTGCGCTGGAACGCGCCAGATTGCATGAACACATGGAAAAACTGGTGGAAGACCGCACCACTGCATTGACCGCGGAAATAAGCCAGCGCAAGGAATATGAAGAGAGGATCGTCCGGCTCAACCGGATTCACGCAGTATTGAGCGGGATCAATACGACCATCGTGCGCGTTGGGGAAATACAGGAGCTTTTCGGCGAGGCATGCCGGATTGCGGTCGATCATGGCCAGTTCGTGTTCGCATGGATCGGATTGTACGATCGGGAAACGCAAAACATCACGCCCATGGCCAAGGCGGGTCACGAGCATGGCTATCTGGCCCAGTTGAACTTCACTGCTGTGCTTGATGCTCCTGGAAATTCATGGTTGATAGCTGAGGCGATCAACACTCTCAGGCCGGCCGTCTGCAATGATCTTGCCAGCGACGAGCGGGCACGGGCGTGGGCTAAGGATGCGGCGAACCACCGCTACAATTCCATGGTAGTCCTGCCGCTGACCCTCGAAGGCCGGCTCGCCGGGATCTTCAAGCTGTATGCCGCGGAAACCGGTTTCTTCGACGAAGAAGAAATGACTCTGCTGATCGAGATGGCTGGTGATATTTCCTTTGCAATGGACCACCTGAAAAAAGAGGAGCGCCTCCACTATCTGGCTTTTTTCGATGCTGTGACCGGTCTTCCCAATCGCTCGCTATTTCTGGATCGGGTCGATCAGCGCATCGGCACATTTCAGAACAGTTCCAGAGCGCTCTCGGTAGTGATTCTCGACCTCGAGCGGTTCAGCAGCATCAATGAATCCCTTGGGCACCAAGCTGGAGATAGCGTGCTTCGTCAGCTTGCGGAGCGGCTAAAACATATGCTGGCCGAAACAGACATTCTGGCCCATCTCTCTTCCGATCATTTTGCGCTCGCCATAAGCCATGAGGAGGAAAGTACCGACATCGCCCATACCCTGGAGAAGATTCTGGTTGGCATACAGGGCCGCCCTTTCCTGATCGCTGGGCAGGAATTGCGGATATCCGCCAGGGCGGGCGCCTCTTCGTATCCCATGGATGGCCGCGATACCGACAGCCTTTTGCGTAATGCCGAAATCGCACTGAAAAAGGCCAAGCTTTCCTGGGACAAGCATCTCTACTATGCGCCCGAATTCAATGCCCGTGTTACGGAAAAACTGAAGCTCGAGACCAAGCTGCGCCGGGCGCTGGAGGAGGAGCAACTGATACTGTATTACCAGCCGAAAATTGATCTCGAAAGCGGCCATATCAGCGGACTCGAGGCCCTGATGCGCTGGCGGGATCCGGAAAACGGGCTGGTACCACCGCTGAGCTTCATTCCACTTCTCGAAGAAACCAGGATGATTCTCGATGCGGGACGCTGGGCCTTGGGCAAAGCTATATCGGATTTCAAGAAGTGGCAGTCTCTCGGGCTCAACCCGCCGAAAATTGCTGTCAACGTATCCCCTATCCAGCTTCGGCAGAAGGATTTCGTCAGTATGGTTGCAAGCGCCTTGCATCACGCCGGAAACGTGTCGATCGGGCTGGAACTGGAGATCACGGAAAGCGTGATCATGCAGGACATCGAGCAGAACATCGAAAAGCTCAGGATCATCCGCGATATGAATGTCGAGGTCGCGATAGATGATTTCGGCACCGGATATTCTTCCCTCAGCTATATCGCCAAATTGCCTGTGAGCGTCCTGAAGGTGGATCGTGCATTCATAATCAATATGACCACCAATCCGGACGATCTCAATATCGTGTCCGCGATCATATCGCTGGCACATTCACTCCATCTGCGGGTGATTGCGGAAGGTGTGGAAACAGAGGAACAGGCAGACCTGCTGCGTATGCTCAAATGTGACGAGATGCAGGGATATCTGTTCAGCCCCGGGGTAACCCCAGACCGGATCGAGCAATTCCTGCGCGAAAGGAAATCGCTTCCCGCCGCCGGCAACCGATGAGGACATCCAGCGGATATGGATCGATTCCCGCTGACTGCAGCCGTACTTCCCTCTGACCTTCCGCGAGAAGCCACGCAGATGGGGTAGAAGCCGATAATTGCGGCGGAGCACATCCGCCCGTTGTTGCAATCCGCCTTCATACATACTAGAATGGTAATAATTCTCATTCTCGTTATCATGAGTGGCGCGATGTCCGACTATCTTCTTCAGGGCCGACACCTGAACCAGCCCCAGCGTCAAGGAAATTCTCTCGCAATGCGCATAAGAATGGCGCTGGAGAGAAAATTTGATGCTGTTTTTAGAATACTTTTCATGGATCGGGAAATGGAACCTCCGGACCGCACGCAGCGTCGGCGAAAGCATGCGGGTGGCGGCACGCCGCCTGTTCCAGGATACCAGTCCACCGACGGCACCCGGTTATTTCAGCATGACATCGTCTTTGTGAAAACACGCTGTGCCGGGACCCAAACCGATGGGGAGCCGGAATGGTCCGCCACACCGCTGATCAAGGCGCCGCAGGCCTCCGTATCTGCTTCCTTCGGCAAGGCGAATAAGCCGGGTGGCAATCAGGCGGGTCCGTGCCTCGCCGGGCTTTGCATCCTGTGCGTCGGCGGGCGCGCCGCCCTGTATCCGGCATACCGCCACTTTGTTGAAGCAACAGGGGGGCATTTTCTGATCTATCGCGGCGACCGGCACGGTGGGCCAGATCCGCTTGGCGCGCTGCTTCTCCGGGCCGACGCAGTAATTTGTCCGGTCGATTGCGTCAATCATGCCGCTTTTTTCCATGTAAAACGGTACTGCGCGTGCCTTGGCAAACCCTGCGTCCTGCTGGAACGCTCCGGCTTGCCGACTTTCCGCAGGGGAATAGAGATACTGGCCATGGCAAGCTTCCAGAATATGCCGGCAGTCCGCGCCACAACGCAATGTTGACATTTTCGCGGCGGATTCTAGACTGATAATGTGTCGCTCGTGCTGCCCGCAGATATTCATGCGTAATCTGCAGCGCCGCTCCACTTTCCATAGAGGATCAGCAGATGATTCGCAATCCCGTCGATATCGCCACGCGCGTCAGCCCTAACCTGGCCGCGCTGATCGCAAGCCAAGCCAACGATCCCGATGCCGAGGAACCTGTAACGCTTGCCGCGGTACGCGCCTTTCTCGCAGACATGCTGCCCCAGTCGCTAACGGAGGCGGAGCGGCTGCATCATTTCGATCTGGACGAGTCATTACTGGATGAAATGGATGCGTTGATCGAGGAATTTGGAGAGGACGCGCTTGCCATCGACTTCACGCAAAGCGTTGCCACGGAACCGCTCTCGCGCGTGATCGAAGCCATGGTGAACGACGAGAACCGGGAAAATCCACCCACCCTGGCGGCAGTGAAAGAATCCATCGCTTCGGGCGGCCTGACCGCAAGGCTTGTCGGAGAAGGTATTCTGGAGGAGGACGAAGACGATGCCTTGCTTGCGGAGATTGAGGCCCTCATCAGGCGCTACGGAGACGATTCGCTGGCGGAGGAATTTTTGCGCTATGAATAAAAAATCAGGCACATCCGCCGAACACGCTGCCACGATCCCGAGGCCAACATCTCCAGCCCGGGAACCAGGGGAATCCTTGACCCCAAATCCGGCAGCTGACCGCTCATTTGCAATTTGGAGTCATGATCCACAAAGACTTTTTACGGTACCCGACACTCACCTATATGGTGAGTTCGCTACAGGGCCGTTACATGGCTTCGAGGGAAAAGGATGGAACAGGAGCTCACGAAGCCGTCTCCGCGTCAGCGAGAATTTGTGCAGCGCTTCCTTAAATCGCTCCTTCCAGAATGACTTCGGCAAACGCATCGATCTCCGTTTGTAATTCGTGGCGTGAAACCAGCCCTTCCACCAGATGAAGCGGCAGCCTGTTGCCGCAGGCACCGACCAGCAAACCCATGATCATGCCGCGATGCACGTTATCCCCACCCGCATTGGCATTGGCCAGCAGTGACTCTTCGATTCCGGCGCCATGCCTGATGATGAGATACAGCATCAATGGAAGACCATGCTCGGGATAGCAGGCGGTCGCGAGGAGGTGCCGGACCACCTCCGCTTCGCCACGCTGCCGCGCAAATCCGGCTATCTCAAAAGGACCCTCGTCGAGCCTCACATGCAATTGCCACATCTCGTCGCTGGGAATGCTGCCCGGCCCGCCATGGTTGCGGTAGGTGGCAAAGAGATCCTCACCCGTGATTCTCGGCAGCCTTATCGCCCTGGCATAGGAGAATATGGCCTCGACCGGATCCCCGCCTTTCAGCAATGCATTCAGCAGCGGAACCAGGACACCCAGCGCGCTCGCGACATTTTCCGACCGGTGGGTAAGAGACTGATGTTCCATCGCGAATCCCAGTCCCTGATATGCGCTTTCAGCAAGCATAGACAAAACCAGGGGGCGTATGACGCCGCCATGCGACCCGATAGACCAGATATTGCGCTGGAATTCGGCGGATCCTTCGATGGGAAAACCTCGGGAATAATTCTCGAACCAGCGCCGCAGATAGATTTCCGTATAGGGATCCTGGTTTTCGCCAGGTGTGGCGAGATGCTGTACGAAGCTCTCGAGAAAATCCCGCGGATCATAACGCCTGCGGCGAATTACCGAACGCATGAGCACGCGTACCAGGTGGGCGCCAAGGGTGTTCTCCCCGGCTTTTAGTCCATGATGATAATGAAAGCGGTCCGCAAGCCGCGGAACCCGGTTTCCATGCTCCCCCTCCCGCTCCGTGGAACGAATTGCGAGGCTGCCATAGGTGGTATCATAGAAGCGCGCGTGCTCATGAAGGATGTCATACGGACGCCCCAGCCGGTTCGCGGACTCCACGTCCGGCCGATAGGCCATGCCTACCATGAAACTTTCCGGATGGGGATGGGGCGGTGCTTCATAGCCCCGGATACCCCCGTTGAAGGAGGTCCGGATGTTTTTCAGGTTATAAAACCAATGTGCCGGCATTGCCAGCGCATCCCCGATAAAAAGTCCCCATAGCGCGTTTCGAATTCTTGCGGCCCGGAACGCGGCCATATCTGGATCTGGATGATGGTGCATGAGATCGATTTCCTGGTTTTCCCTGGACAGTTTCTCATAATTCACCGCGGTGGGCATCCGGGAAAAGAGGAAAAGATACTGATCTTGAGTCTGCCCTTGAGTCGGCCGGCCCATCGCCTGCCAGCCCATCAATTGTCGAAGCCGTGCATGCAGCGCGGCACGGCTTTCTTGCTGCACCAAGGGATCAAATGAACAACCAGCCGGGGCAGGAAAACCCGCGTCGCCATGAACCCCAGGCAGGGCAAGACTTCCAGCGCAAACTAGTCGAGGGCTTGTTGAATCCGCGCTGCTATCCGCATCCCCCCAAAAAAGTCCGATTGATCGAGACGCACATTTCCTGGGTCCTGCTTGCCGGCCGCTACGCATACAAAATTAAAAAATCGCTCGATCTGGGATTTCTGGATTACCGCAGCCTGGCATCGCGCCGCCATTACTGCGAAGAGGAGGTTCGGCTCAATCGCCGCCTGGCACCGCAGATATATCTGGATACCGTTCCCATTGGCGGCGGCAGTTCGCAAACGCCAGCGCCGGGACTGTTGCCGGCCCTGGAATATGCAGTGCTCATGCGCCGTTTTCCTTTCTCCAGGCAGCTTGACAAGCTGGCAGCGCAGAACAGGCTGGCGCCGCAACAAATCGATAACCTAGCCATGGTCCTGGCGCGCTTTCATGCCAGCCTGCCAGCGGACACATCCGCTTCCGGTTTCGGATCGGCGGGCTTGGTGCAATCGGCGATGTCACAAGCGCTGGATCGTCTGGAAACATTGCTTGCAGACAGCGCAGAAGAAGCTGGCATTGCCCGGTTGCGCCACGCCAGCGATACCGAATACGCCCATTGCAAGGACCATATCGAGCGCCGGCGGGCGCAAGGTTTTGTACGGGAATGCCACGGCGACCTGCATCTGGGCAATATCGTGCTGCTCGATGGCCAACCCGTTCCTTTCGATGGAATCGAGTTCGACCCCGCCCTGCGCTGGATCGACGTGGCGAGCGAAATCGCCTTCCCGGCCATGGACCTGATGCATTATCAGCGTCCCGATCTCGCCTTTCGCTTCTTGAACGCCTATCTGGAAGAAACCGGAGATTACGGAGGCGCATCGCTGCTGCCTTTTTATACAGCCTATCGCGCCACGGTTCGCGCCATGGTTAGCGCAACACGTGGAACACAGCCCGGCCTGGCCCGGCGCACGAGAAAAAAAATGTGCATGGACTGCCTCAACCTCATCGCGCTTGCGGAAAGATGCCTGAACCGGCGCCAGCCCGCTCTGATCATTACTCATGGTTTGCCGGGTTCAGGCAAAACCACCTTCTCCCAGGCCGCGCTGGAGCGGTTGCAAGCGATACGCATACGCTCCGATGTGGAGCGCAAGCGCCTCCATGGACTGTCACCGATGGCACGCAGCAATCCCCTGGCGGACAATCTATACAGCGCGGATGTCACGCAACGAACCTTCGCTCATCTCCATGGTCTTGCCCGCGGCCTGCTGGATGGAGGCATCCCGGTGATCGTGGATGCAGCCTTCCTCCGCCGGGACGAGCGCGAGCTATTCCAGCGGCTTGCGGATGAGCGAAGGATACCTTTCGTCATCGCCTCCATGAAAACCAGCATCGGCACGATGCGGGAACGTATCGCGCAGCGGCAGGCCAGATCGGATGATGCCTCCGAAGCCGACCTTACCGTTCTGGAATTATTGCGAAACAAGCAGGAGAAACTGTCGTCGCAGGAGCGTGCCTGCACAATAGAATTCGATAATGAAGACGACGTGCGAGCGGGCAGCATACAGGCCTGGGAATCGCTGAATCGCCGCCTGGCTGCATCATAATGGCCATCATGGCGGAAAACAAAAAACAGGGGGCAAAAAAGACCCGGCTTTCACCCACGATTATGGGCCGTCTGAACTAATCGATGATGCTATACTCTCAATTTCGACTGTCTATTCGTATATCTTTGGGAGATTCTCATGAAGAAGATATTTACCTTATTAACCTTCGCGATACTCAGTTTTGGGCTGGCCGCCCATGACGCCGAAGCCCGCCGTTTCGGCGGTGGCCAAAGCATCGGCAAGCAACGCGAAGCAATGAGCCAGCAAGCTGCTCCCAAACCCGGTCAACCGCCTGCCGCGGCTCCCGGACAGGCTGCCGCCGGCGGCAGTAAATGGATGGGACCGTTGGCAGGCCTGGCCGCCGGCGGACTCCTGGCTGCCCTTTTCATGGGCGGAGCGTTCGAAGGCATCAACATGATGGATGTACTGATGCTGGCCGCACTGATGGCCGCCATATTCTTTGTGGTGAGGATGCTGCGCAGGCCACGCCAGGAGCAGCCGGCGCGGCCCATGCAGTTCTCAGGTGCAGGGCCTGCCGGGAACCATGGTATCCCGCCGGTACCCGCGGCGGCTGCGGCACCGCAGAACACGGAAAATGCAAAGACTGTTTCTTCGCCGGACAGCAAGGCAAATATTCCGGCGGATTTCAAGGTCGAACCGTTCCTGCGCAATGCGAAAACGTCCTTCATCCGCCTGCAGGCCGCTAACGACGCGAAGGATACCAGTGATATCCGGGAATACACTACTCCCGAAATGTTCGCGGAAATCAGCATGCAGATCAGCGAACGAGGCAGCGAGCCGCAGAAGACGGAAGTGATGGCGATCAATGCCGATTTGCTGGAAGTCGTCACCGAGAATGACCTGGCCATTGCCAGCGTCCGCTTCAACGGACAGTTGCGCGAGGCTCCCAATGCACTGCCGGAAACATTTGATGAAATCTGGCATGTGCAAAAAAACTTAAAGGATCCGGAGTCTGTCTGGCTGTTAGCGGGAATCCAGCAGGTCTCCTGATCTGGCTGTGATGCTGGCATCCGTCGCCATAGCGCCGCTCAACCATCTGCTCCAGAGTGAAAGTTGGGCCCGCAGGCGACTGCAGGCTTACGCGGGAAAAACTGCGCGTTTTCGCCTTCCCCCCCTTGTTGACCTCGCCCTGACTGTACAAGCCGGGGGCGAGGTATCCGCAGCGGCGAGCGATTCTCCTTGCGACGCGATATTCACCCTCCATCCCGCCCTGTTTCCACGGCTGCTTGCCAATAATACCGATGCTTGCCCCGAAATCAGGATTTCGGGTGACAGCGCATTCGCCGACGAAATTCTCCAGATAGCGAAAAGCCTGCGTTGGGATGTGGAGGAAGATCTGAGCAGGATAATGGGTGATGTTCTCGCCCATCGCGTGGTACGAACCGGAGATAACCTGATCCAATGGCAGAAAGGGGTCTTGCATAATCTTCTGCAGACGATGACGGAATACTGGACGGAAGAACAGCCGGTACTCGCCAAGCCCGTCGATATGCGTGAACTGACCCGAGAGATAAGCCGGTTATCTGCGGATACCAGGCACCTGGAAGAAAGACTGGACACGCTAGACAGGAAAACAGTGCAAGCAACCTGAGAAGACTTTTTGAGGGGACTCCGGCAAATCCGGGGGGAACGCCGCCGTCAACCCTGGCATGTATACGGTGATGCGGCATCGCGATGACCCAGTGGCAAAATCCCTGGCTGCTGTTTCACAACAAATAGAATAAATGCGTTTCCTTCGTCTTCTCAAGATACTTTCGGTAGCCTTCCGGTTTGGCCTGGATGAATTTTTTCTCGGCCATGAACGACTACGCCTGGTACGGCCAGTGGTCAGGGCAGCCACGTTCTGGCGGCGGCTGGATCGTGCGCGGGGCGAGCGTCTTCGCCTTGCGCTCGAGGCGCTTGGTCCTATTTTCGTCAAGTTCGGGCAAATGCTTTCGACCCGTCGCGACCTCCTTCCCCCGGATATTGCCGACGAACTTGCCAAGCTGCAGGACCAGGTTCCGCCGTTTCCCTCCAGCATCGCTCTGGCCACGCTGGAGCAGATATACGGCAAGCCCGTCAATGAAATATTCCTGCTGTTCGACGCCGAGCCGGTAGCCAGCGCATCCATTGCACAGGTGCACCTGGCAGTCCTGCATGACGGCACCGAAGTTGCGGTGAAGGTGCTGCGCCCCGGCATCGCGCCGATTATCGCCCACGATGTGGCACTGATGGAAACCGGGGCCTGGCTGGTCGAGGCGCTATGGCCCGACGGTAAACGGCTCAAGCCGCGGGAAGTGGTAAACGAATTCTCCAGGCATCTCGAAGATGAGCTGGATCTCATGCGGGAGGCATCCAACTGCAGCCAGCTCCGGCGCAATTTTCTCGATTCCCCCCTGCTTCTGGTGCCCGAAGTCTACTGGGACTACTGTTACTCGGGCGTCATGGTGATGCAGCGGGTGAAGGGCATACCCATCAGTCGCGTGGCCGATCTGCAGGAGCAGGGCATAGACATACCGAGGCTGGCCCGCGTGGGAGTGGAAATCTTCTTCACCCAGGTATTCCGCGATGGCTATTTCCATGCCGACATGCATCCGGGAAACATCTTCGTCGGCAATGATGGCCGCTACATCGCGGTTGATTTCGGCATAATGGGCACCCTCACGGATGAGGACAAGAACTATCTGGCACAAAACTTTCTTGCTTTTTTCCGGCGGGACTACAAGCGCGTGGCCGAAGCGCACGTGGAGGCCGGATGGGCGCCAAAAGATACTCGCGTGGCAGACTTCGAAACAGCGATCCGCGCGGTTTGCGAACCCATCTTCGACAAGCCTCTCAAGGAAATATCCTTCAGCCGCGTATTGTTGCGCCTGTTCCAGACATCGCGCCAATTCAATGTCGAGATCCAGCCTCAGCTAGTGCTATTGCAAAAAACCCTCTTGAATATCGAAGGATTGGGGCGCGACCTCGACCCCGATCTCGACTTGTGGACCACCGCCAAGCCGTACCTCGAAAACTGGATGGCCGAGCAATTGGGATTGCGCGGTTTTACCCGCCGTCTGAGCAAGGAAGCCTCGAGCTGGGGAATGATGCTTCCCCAATTCCCACGCCTGATGCACCAGGCGCTGAGTGAAGTTCGCGTAAAGGGCCTGGAGCAAAAGATGGATGCGCTTCTAGTGGAAAAGAGGCGGCAGAACCGGCTGCTTGCCATTCTTGTCGTACTGCTGACGCTGGCGGCGCTATGGCAAATCTGGTGATCGGCCGCGGCGAATATCGTTTCGGGTTCGCGATTCCGCCGGATGAAGCAACCGGCTATGGAAGCCGCCAATCATTGCCCGGTTTGAGCGATTTCGTCGACTCCTCATGATCGCGCCATTCTCAATGGTGCAATCCGTTTGCAAGGAGATGCCATGTGTGCAACCGACCCCCTTCGCCCGGGTGACTTCCCCGAACCCGTCCTTGATCCACGTCCCTTTTATCAATATGTGGCGGTAGCCGCCGTATCCGCCGGCCACACTTGAGTGAATTTGGTAAAATCCCCGCTTTTTAATCCACGAATAGAATGGCGCTACTGGAAATTCGTGAGGTGACGAAGCGCTTCGGCAGCTACACTGCGGTGGATCACGTCAATATCAGCGTTCAGGCGGGCGAATTCTTCACGCTGCTCGGCCCATCCGGTTGCGGCAAGACGACGCTTCTTAGAATGATAGCGGGATTCGATCTCCCGGATTCGGGACAAATACTGCTGGATGGCAAGGATATGGTGGGAACGCCGCCGGAAAAACGGCCCGTCCATACGGTATTTCAAACCTATGCGCTGTTCCCGCACATGACAGTGGCGGAAAATATTGCCTTCCCCCTGAAAATGGCGCGAAAGCCCTCTCATGAGATCAAGCTGCAGGTGGGCGAAGCCCTGGATAATGTTCGCCTGTCTGACTTCGGGCATCGCCTTCCCCATGAATTATCCGGCGGCCAGAAACAGAGGGTCGCGTTTGCCCGGGGACTGGTCAATCGCCCGCGGCTATTGTTGCTGGACGAACCGCTGGGCGCGCTGGACGCCAAGCTGCGCGAGGAGATGCAGATCGAGCTTATCAACCTTCAAAAAAATGTCGGGGTGACTTTCGTGTTCGTTACGCATGCACAGAATGAAGCCTTGGCGTTATCCCATCGCATCGCCGTGATGAACAAGGGAAGCGTCGAGCAGATTGACGAGCCTTCCAAAATCTACAGTTCCCCCAGAAACCGTTTTGTCGCGGATTTCATAGGCAAGATCAGCATCATGAATGCAACGGTGCTGGAAGCCGCCCCTTCCCATCTGAAACTCGATGTGGCGGGACTGGGGCACGTCACGGCAGCAGGCAACCAGGGAGTCAGGACGGGTGACCGGGGTGTCATGGCCATCCGCCCCGAGCAGGTAAGGATTTCCCACCCGTCCACTGACCTGGAGCTGAAAAATCACTTTCATGGAAAGGTTCATGACTTTCTCTATATGGGCGACGTGACCACGTATATCGTGGAGCTTTCCAATGGAATCCGTATCGAGGCGCTACTTCCCAATTCCGCGCCGGGACGCGCCAAATTCTTCGAGGCTGGAGACGAAGTGGCAGTGTCCTGGCGTCATGACGCAGGCATTTTCCTGAATGAATAGCGATCGTTAAAAAAAATGAGAGCAATCGTGGCGAAAATGCTCGTCGGCGGACCGCCCCTGGTATTCCTGCTGGTTTTCTTTGCCGCTCCCAGCATGATCATGGTACTCAGCTCGTTTCGCTTTCCGGGCGAATTCGGGGGACTTGCGCCACTTGCCGCGCCGGAGGGGGGAACGGGGGGCGATTATGGATTGACGGCGGAGGCTTACCAATTTTTTTTCAGCGATGTGATTTATGTGGAAATTTTCCTCAAATCCTTTGGCATCGCCATGGCGACGACGCTCATTTGCCTTGTCATGGCCTATCCGCTGGCGCTGCTGATTGCCCGCAGCGAAAAACGCTTCCGCAATTTGCTGGTATTGCTGGTGGTGCTCCCATTCGCCAGTAATTTTCTCATCCGCATCTACGCATGGATGATCATTCTTGGTCCTGAGTCCGGGTTTAGCCATTTCGTGAATGCAATTCTGGGTGTTTTCGGCATCGCGCCGGTAACACTGCTATTCTCGCCCTTCGCTGTATTGGTAGGCATGGTATATGTCCACCTGCCGTTCATGGTCCTGCCTCTCTATACCAATCTCGAAAAACACGATCCGTCGCTCCTGGATGCGGCGCAGGATCTGGGCGCAACAACCTGGCAGCGCTTCTGGCGGGTTACCTGGCCGCTGTCGCTGCCTGGAATTTTTTCGGGTTCCGCCCTGGTATTCATCCCCGTGCTGGGCATGTTTGCCGTGCCCGACATACTTGGCGGCACCGGCGATATCCTCATCGGCAATCTGATCAAGGATCAATTCCTGGGCACCCGAGACTGGCCTTTCGGTTCCGCATTATCGATCATGCTCACGCTCGCGGTGCTGTCCGTGGCAGGACTATCCACGTGGGTCGCGCGCTCCGCCATGAGGCATGGCCAATAACCATGAGCCGCGCGAATATCTGGCTATGGCTGGTTGCGGCGTCGATTTATGCCTTCCTGTATGTTCCGCTCGCAATCGTGGTGATGTATTCGTTCAACGATTCCCGTCTGAACGCCGAGTGGGTCGGCTTTACGCTGCACTGGTATAAAGCGCTGCTCAACAACCAGGAGATGCTGACCGCCGCGCGCAATTCACTCGTTATCGCCCTATGCGCAAGCCTGAGTTCCACCATACTAGGCACCATGGCAGGGCTGGCGATACACCGGTATCGGTGGAAATTCCTGCCGGTGCTGGTATTTACCCCCGTGGCCATGCCCGAAATCCTGCTGGGCGTATCGCTGCTGTTATTTTTCCTGCAGGTATTGAATGTCACCCTCGGCATGGTATCCATCATCATTGCCCACACCACGTTCTGCATCGGCTTCGTTGCCATCATCGTACGGGCGCGCCTCCAGGCCATGGACGACAGTATCTTCGAAGCTGCCCGCGATCTCGGCGCTTCCCCGTGGCAGACCTTCCGCCTGGTTACCCTGCCTCTCATAGTCCCGGCGGTTGTCGCGGGTGCGCTGATGTCCTTTACGCTGTCCATCGACGACTTCATCATCACTTTCTTTACCAAGGGAGTAGGCGAACCGATTCTTCCCATCCAGATCTATACGATGATAAAAGTGGCGGTAACGCCGGAAGTCAACGCCATTTCGACATTATTGATGCTCCTTACTCTGACCATGATCATTATCGCCGCGAGACTGGAAGCGCGCGCTTCGTCGAATAGAAACAATTCGCGCCAGGCACGGTGAAACCCCTCTCGCTGCCCGGAAAAGCCTCAGTACTACTTCTGCTCATGCTGGCGCTGGCCGCCCTGTCTGCCGGCTGTACCGCGAAAGGGGGAAACCCTGCGGGTAGTGAAAAAGAAAAAGATGTCCTGTACCTGTTCAACTGGAACAATTATCTTGCGCCGGACTCGGTCAGGCGCTTTGAAACGGCTTGCAATTGCAGGCTGTCTCAGGATTATTATTCCGACAACGAGGAAATGCTGGCGAAGCTGGCAGCCGGGGCAAGCGGCTACGATATCATCGTGCCTACCGGCAACGCACTGGATACGCTTTTGCGCCAGGGAGCGCTGAAGCCCCTGGATAAATCGCTCCTGCCCAATCTCAGGAATATCAATCCCGCTTATCTCGACACTGCCTTCGACCCCGGCAATAACTATTCCGTACCCTACGCCTTCACGCTTTCCCTGATCGGCTTCAACCAGGAAAAACTGAAGGAGCTGGATCTGCCAACCGATACCTGGGCACTCATTTTCGAACCCAGGTACCTGGAAAAAATCAAAGGCCGCGTGACCGTGCTTGACAGCCAGCGCGAGCTGATGGCCGCGGCGCTCAAATATCTGGGGTATTCGGTCAACGATGCCAGCGAGGAGCACTGGAAACAGGCAGCCGCTCTTATCGTGCGCGCCAAACCCTACTGGGCGGCTTTCAGCAATGCCGGCTATATCAAGGAATTGGCGAAAGGAAATCTATGGGTCGCCCACGGGTACTCCAATGACATGTTCCAGGCTGCGCTCGATGCAAAAAAAACCGGCCGTCCTTTCACCGTAGGTTATACCGTACCAAAGGAGGGAGCGGTTCTGGCGCTCGACAGTATGGTTTTGCACCGGAGCGGAAGACGCCCCGACCTTGCCCATCAATTCATCAATTTCATGCTGGACGGCAGGAACTCCGCGGAGCTGACCAATCTCACGGGATCGGGAAATCCGAACGAGGATGCGATGCGCTTCATCGAGCCGGAAATAGCCGCCAATAAGGCCATATTTCCCGATGCCGAACTACTCGGCCGGCTGGAAATGCTGCGCGACCTCGATCGCAGACAACGGCGATTACTCAGCCGTTTATGGACCGAAATAAAATTGAGATAGAAGGCGCAGCGGTAGAAGCGGCAGTCGCGCGGATTCCGACCGGATCGAGCCACATGGCTGTGATGTAGTTGGGGATGCGAGCCAGCATCCCGATACCGAATGCATCCTCAGCCATGGTCCGGCTCTCGCGAAATGATGGCCGGTTCCGGTATAATCTTCAGGGAAGCATCCACTCACTACCTGATATACCCATGAGCTACTATCAGCGGCATGTTTTTTTCTGTGTCAATCAGCGCGAAGAAGGAGCAATCTGCTGTAACAACCATGGCGCGCAGGCCATGCGCGACTATGCAAAAAGCCGTATCAAAGCCCTCCGGCTCGACAGCAAGAGCAAGAGAATACGAATCAACAATGCGGGCTGCCTCGACCGTTGCAACGAAGGCCCTGTCATTGTCGTTTATCCGGAAGATATCTGGTACACCTATGTGGATAAGGAAGACATCGACGAAATCATTGAAGAACATCTCAAGAATGGACGCGTGGTCGAACGGCTAAGGATCTGAAACGCATGCCCTCCTGAAACGCCGCGGCATGGTGATCAACACCCTGTCGGATTTCCAGTCCACCCCACTATTGCCAGCGCTTCGTTGAATTCATTTACTCCGCAAAACCTGTTCATTGACGGTCCGGCAGGACGGCTGGAAGCGGTGCTGGTCGAACCCGATCTCGTTCTCCCGCGCGGCATTGCTGTCATTGCCCATCCGCACCCGCAATATGGCGGGACCATGAATCACAAAGTGGTCCATACCCTCTTCAAGACGTTATGGGAGCTCGGATTCATTGCCGTCAAATTCAATTATCGCGGCGTGGAAAAAAGCGAGGGCCGGCGTCATGCGGCGGGCGATAGCGGCGAAGACGAAACAGCAGATGTGCTGGCGGTAGTGGAAACGGCAAGAAAAAAGTTCGCTTCCTCATTCCATGGCCCCGCCCCCCTGGTTCTGGCGGGCTTCTCCTTCGGAGGGGCAATCCAGGCCTGGATTGCCCCTCGACTTCAGCCGCAAATACTGATCATGGTGGCCCCGCCTGTGGAACGAATGCGCATTCCCTACTTGACCGCCGGCTCCGCGCGGCGGAATATCGAACCCATTCCCGAAATCCTCATCATCCAGGGGGATCACGACGATATCGTACCTCTCAGGACAGTCCTGGACTGGTCCGCTCCACAGGAACTCCCCGTCGTGGTGATACCCGGTGCGGAACACTTCTTTCACGGGCGGCTGCACATCCTCAAACGCATCATCCAGAAAGCATGCGGGCCCGCGATCCCGTCTCTGCAGCGCCCATGATTCCGCTGTTTCGTCCGCGACATTCCATCTTTCGCCAGAATAAACGCTAACCGGAAACCACTATATGCAGCCAAGCTGCATGGAGCGGAAGTTATCAAAAAAACCCATTTTCTTTGAGAGATCCGGAATTTTTTTGCCGGGATCGATGAATTTATCCTCATCCCTAAAATTGCGGTTATCGTAAATGGTGAGATTGGCGTTGGGGCCGGTTTCGAGGCTCCGTACCTTGTTTTCCCAATTGAAACCGAATGGACCCATCATCTCCGGGAGGTTGATCGGACCCACGAGCGTAAAACTGTCGCCCTGGAAATCCTTTTTGTCATACAACTTCACCCAGCAACCCTTATCCGTATTGATATCCTTGGAAACCTGAACCGGAACCATGACCAGAACAGGCACCTCCATGATTACCTGCTCATCCTTTTTCCCTGATCGTGCAGATTTACCGGTTGCTCCGCTTGCGGATTTATCCTTGGATTTGTCAGCCGGCTGTTCGGCGTAAAGGCCGCTGCCAAATCCCAGGCCGACCGCAACGGCAGTCGCGACCATAAAACCGTGAAGATTTTTCGGTAGAGTATCCATGCTTCTCTCCTTTGGAAAAATTTGTCGAAAGGATGGCAGGGACGGCAAGAGGAGCGCCCCGCCAAAATGTTCCTTGAACATGGTTCCTTCGAACGCGTTGCCAGCAAAACGAATAATCGCGGATTGAACGAATGCAGGCACCGCAGGAAACTTGTCCACGGATTTCCTAGGCTAGGGAGCGCAACCTCATCTTTCCGTACGGTCGGCCACATAAAAGCCCGGACTATGGATTCGTGGGCTGTCGCCCCAGGCGGGCGAAAGGAAGCCACAAGCCAGGGCCTGAATTGATCTTTTTCAAGAAAACGGTTTACACTGCGCCATCCCGGCATGGACAACGAGGAGAATCCGATGCATCGGCCGCTTATCCTGTTCGGAGTCCTGTTGATACTGGTGGGCGTGGCATGGCCGTGGTTATCGAAGCTGCCCTTCGGGCGCCTGCCAGGCGACATTATCGTTGAACGTGAGAATTTCCGGTTCTACTTTCCTCTTACGACCGGTCTTCTGCTATCGGCAATCCTGTCGCTGCTGCTTTGGTGGTGGTACAGAAAATAACACGAGCTGCAGGATCAGAATACAGGGTGCAGGGATTTTGAATGGGAGAAAGACGTGGATCTGTATGAATCGATGATTTACTGGTTTGTGAAGGAATTTGTAAAGGCTGTGGTGGCTCTCGGAGTAGTTTTAGGAATCATCGTGTTCCTGTGGTGGATCAATACCGGGGAATAAAAGTATCGAAAGGTATCGGATGAATCCATCAGCATGAATGCAATACAGTCATTTTTCCACAACTGCAATATCTGTGCCGGGAAATTGACATTTCAGCTTGAGCCTTCAGCGGTTTTCCTGGGCTCTGCCGCCCGGTTGCGCCGGACGATGGGTTTCCTGGAAAGTTGCTCTGGCAAAGGTTGGGCCTTGTCGGTGAGTGGCTTGAGAATCGGCAGCACATGCTTCATCACCTGCGTGGACAGCGCGGAGGTAAATCGGTAATCCGCAGCATCCTGGCCGGGGACGAATGCAGTCATCGTCCCGAAAAAACGGTCTCCGATGAAGAATACAAAGGTAGCGGAGCGGTTTACGGCACGGGACTCCTTGACGACACCCGGTGCGGAAAACGTAATATAGCGATGGTCGCCGGTTCCGGTTTTCCCCCCGATGAAAATTTCGCTGCCATCCTCCTCTACCATTGCCCGCGCAAGACGCGATGCTGTACCGGTCTCCACGACATCGGTGAGGACGCCACGCACCGCCGCTGCCAGTTCAGGCGAAAACATTCTTTCTCCCTGGACCGGCGCTCGCTCGACCACCGTTTCGAATGGCGTGCCTGCGCCAAAGCGGAGGTGCTCGATAAGTACGGAAGGTACACGTACGCCATTGTTCAGGATGGTGCCCATCAATTCCGCCAATGCAGCTGGATGGTCAGCGGAACTGCCAATGGCGGTAGCAAGCGATGGAACCAGTGAATTAAAGGGATATCCCAGCCGCTTCCAGCTGCGATGTATCTCCAGGAACGCTTCCAGTTCCAGAAGGACACGAATCCGTATGTCCTGCGAGTTCTTGTGTATCGTCTTGAACAGCCATTGATAGACCGCAATGCGCTCATTCCCGCTCGCCTCGATCACGTCCTTGTATTCGGCCTTGGGATGCGCGATCAGATAGCGTGCCAGCCATAGCTCCAGGGGATGGACGGTCACCAGATAACCCTGGTCCGCGAGCGAATATTTTCCCGGTCCGTAAATATCGTAAAGCTCCGCCAGGCTCGGCGTCTTCGGTCTTTTAAGGCCGCTTTTAGGTGTGCCTTTGGGAGGTTTAAGACTGGCAAGGTGCGGACTCATGAATTTCTCGAACTCCGCGAAACTCGCGCCGGGATAAAGATAGCGATAGGCCGCGGCCAGGCGGCGTGGCGTATGCCTGAAGCTGGAGAAAAATACCGCACTCACATCCGCGGGAGTCTCCTTGTCTTTGTATTTAGCATAAAAGCGCTGGATAAACTGCCGGCCTTCCTTATCCGCAAATCGTTTGAGGTATATCTCACGTTCCGGATCTCCCGCGTTTCTCAGTATCCTCGCTGAAGATCCTTCGATGTCGAACATATAGTGGCGCACGATATCGCGCATCAGCCGGATGTAAACAAGATTGATCGAACTCAGGGTGGCCTGGCGCACGCTCGGCATTCTCTCATTGTCCTGCGGATTGAAGTTGTGAAAAACATGCGCTCCGCCAGCGGTAAAAAAACTCTCGTAGGGACTCGCCGAATACTTTCGCCCAAGCGCCGCTTCCAGCATACCTGCCAGGCTCTTGTCCCTGCTTTGCAAAAGATGCGCGATCGCCCACCGGCTGAGATTGTCGCTGGGATCGACCTCTTGCTTGCGCAAAAGCTTGGGTTCCAGCATCGAATATTTTTTATGCAGCTCCTCGATGATTTCCAGATAAGTGACCAGCGTCCTCAGTTTTGCGGTTGAGCCCAGATCGAGCTTTGTCCCTCGATTGATATCCAGGGGCTGATCAAAATTGTCCGCCTGAATTCGAAACTTGGCGCCTCCGGGAGTCAACTCGGAAAGCGTGAAACTGTATATGATCTTACCCGGATCCTCCTTCTCAAGCATGCGATAACCATAGAGACCCATCGCCTTGGCATATTTCTCGTCCTTGAGCCCGCGCAGCATATCGGTGACCTTCCGCTGCAATTCTCCATCCAGGGTACTCTGCACCGACAGATCCAGCCGGTCCACGTCATACATTCGCTGCAATCCGAGCAGATAGGCGAGCCGCGCGCGGACGTTATTCACCGCTTTTTGCGCGACGAAATTCCTTGGTTCTTCGGTCATGACGGCATCGCGGAAGCGCAGCGGTATCGGCAGCGCGACATCCCTGAGAATGGACGGTATCACGCCAGCCTGGGCCAGCACCCGCAAGTGGCTGTTGGTAAGCTCCTCCAGCGCTTTCCTGCCGGAAATCAGATAATAGGAAGGCCTGCGCTGCGCAATCATCAGGCTCAGCACGTGCTTGTAGAGGCGCGCTGCCTCGGTCAACGCATCCCCTCTGGCGAAACCAGAGTTCAGAATGCGATTGGTCTCATCGAAATCCAGGCCGTACCATACCCACAAGCCATCGCCCAATCCGTTTGCTTCGCCGTAGCCCGGCGCCCCTGCCAGGGGTACGGTGTTCAGGTAATCCATTATGATGTGCTGGCGATGCGGCATCGTTTCTTCCCCATCCAGGTAAGCACGAACCGAGGCTGAGAGAACTTGCTGCAGCTTGTCTAGCGGGGTAGTAGTCAACCCATTGGGGGAATGCCGATATTTTTCGATCTGGGTCGCCAGCGTGCTGCCTCCGACCACGTCGTGCTCCGGCTGGAAGAATTGAGTCATCTTATCCAGCAGCGCCTTGCCCAGCCTGTTCCACTCGATCGCCGGATTTTTTTTCGGATGGGTGACATCGAGCAGCTCACGATTTTCGATAAACAGCAGACTGTTGGTTACTATTTTTGGAATAGCCGCGAAATTTTCATAGATACGCGTTGGAAATACCGTGCGATACAGGAGTTTTCCTCTGTCCCCGGCAACTTGCAGACCCGCCTGCGTTTTCTCGCGATAGGGTATGAAAAGGCCCTCCGCCGCGAGCTCGCGCATGTTGGGAGAAAGCCGTGCCTGGGCACTTATCTGGAAGCCGTGTTTCGTCAGATTACGCAGCATTTCGGGCAAGCGGCTGTAGCCCATGCGTATATCATAGGGCCCGGCCTGCGTGAGAAGTGCGGCTTCGGCTGGATCGGCAGCGCCTTTCTCGACTTCCCAGCGCAAATCCTCTGCCAGCTTCGCGAGGTAATGCGCCTGGTAGGCGGAAGTTCCCATTTCCAGATAAATCAGGAAAATCGCGATACCGGCCACGGCAAGAAGCAGGATCAGAAAGGAAAGAGCAAGAAACTCGAGCGTGCGCCTCAAAGTGAAACCATCAAGTCAAGGAATAACGAGCAAAGCTCATGAATAAACGGAATGCCGCGGCAGCGGCGCGATTTCTCAGGTGGAACGAGGAAGATTTCCTCGATATCATGCAAGTGCTTCGTGATGACGAATAAATCAGCAGTGCGGCTTCGGCAGGAATGGCTAAAGCACTGCCATGGCATGCCATGCACCGAGCCGTCTGAAAAACCTTTAGAAAAACTTCTATTCCAGATTAGCCGAACCTTGGCAAAAACCAAGGCGGTAACTCAATCTGGTTAGCAATATAGAGAATTCCTCGCCAAATGGCAAACGGGAAACCTGGTTTATCCCGGTTTATGGTTGCATCCGGATCAGGCTGGCGATAGCGCATCCATTTTTCCGACAAGCTCCAGCCATAAGAAATCCCTGAGCAAATGGAGAGCGATATAATAACCTGTCCATCCATCGCCCCATCGATCGAAGGCGATCTCGGGATTCTTTAAAAGGAGAACAACGAAAAATGAATAAAGCAACGCTATTGTTGGCTGCAACCATGCTCGCCGGTCTGGCGGGATGTTCCAAGACCGATCCTTACACGCCCCCTGAAAATGCAACAGGAGAAGATATCTTTTATGCGAACTGCAGCAAATGCCACAAGCCGGAAGCACCAGGCACCGTGATGACGCTGAGCAGTTCCATGGCCAACAAGGAGGCCATTACCCAGAAGATAGCAAAAGGAAGCATGTCCATGCCCGCCTTCCCCAACATAAAAGGCGAGCCGGCCCAGCGCCTGGCTGAATTCATCCTGGCGAACAGCAAGACGAAATAGGCTGCCGTGTTTCGCGGACCAGGATGCCCGACTCGTTCCCGTTCTCGTGAAAACGGCATGGGGTGATGATATTCCCGTTTTTTTCGGGAAACGTTTGTCATGATCCTCCCCCTCCCATGGTAGGCCGGATGCGGCACACCTTTCGGCCTGCCGGATTGTGATTGCCCTATCCCGCAGGGCATGCCGTTTTCTGCTCATGCTCGCCATGTTGGCGCTGTTCGCGGCAGGTGCCGCCTGGCTGCTGCTGCGCGGCAGCCTGCCGCACTATGGCGGCTCCGCCTATCTGGCTGGGCTCGCCGCTCCCGTGACCATCGAGCGAGACGCGCTAGGCAGCGTGACGGTGCGTGCGGACAGTCATCTTGATGTGGCGCGAGCGCTGGGCTATGTTCACGCGCAGGAGCGCTTTTTCGAGATGGATCTGCTGAGGCGGCAAGCGGCTGGGGAACTGGCCGAATTATTCGGGCCGGCCGCGTTGCCCATGGACCGCAAGTCCCGGGTACATCGCATGCGCGTACGCGCCTCGGCAGCGCTGTCACGGTTGCCGGTCGAACAGCAGCAACTGCTTGCGGCCTATCGCGATGGGGTAAATGGCGGCCTCGCTGACCTCTCGTCGCGTCCATTTCCCTATCTTCTGGTCCGCACCCACCCAGGCATGTGGCGCAGCGAGGACAGTCTGCTGGCTGTCTCTGCGATGTTTTTCACGCTCAATGATGAGGAAAACCATCGCGAGCTGGCTCTATCCGCCATGCGGGCAGCCCTTCCTGAAAGCGCCTACAGATTCCTGGTCGCACGAGGAGGTGAATGGGATGCGCCGCTTGCCGGAATCGCGCTTCAGTGGCCGCCCCCCCCATCAGCCGGGGAATTGGATTTGCGCAAGCTTGCTCCCGGCCTCATGCGCGACACCGAGGAATATAACGGCTACCTCCCCGGCAGCAACAGCTTCGCCGTCGCCGGCGCGCTGACCGGAGGCGCGGCACTCGTAGGAAATGACATGCATCTGGGACTGAGGGTGCCAAACATCTGGTTTCGCACACGCCTCGTTTATCCCCATCCCAGGCATCCGGAACGAATCGTCGACGTCAGCGGAGCCAGCCTTCCCGGCACCCCGGCTACTACCGTGGGTTCCAATGGCAGGGTGGCCTGGAGTTTTACCAACAGCTATGGCGACCTCCTGGACTGGGTACGCGTAACGCTGCATCCAGCCGACAACTTCACCTATCGAAGCGCGGAGGGCTGGAAGCCGTTATCCATTCACCGTGAGGTACTGCATGTACGTGGCGCCCCGGACGAGACCCTGGACATCTATGAAACCGAATGGGGACCAATTCTTGCTGCCGATCATGATGGAGCGCCCCTCGCGCTGGCGTGGACCGCCCATCGGCCCGGCTCGGTGAATATGGAGCTGGTCTTTCTGGAGCAGGCCGAAACCTTGGAACAGGCCGTTTCAATTGCACGGAAAGCAGGCATGCCGCCACAAAATTTTATCGTTGGGGATCTGGCTGGCAGGATCGCGTGGACCATAGCAGGCCGCCTGCCCGTTCGGACCGGCAATTTCGATCCCACGCTGCCGTCCGACTGGTCGGCCGCAGGCACGGGATGGAATGGCTGGCTGAACCCGGACGAATATCCTCTCATCACTGATCCGCCCTCAGGGCGATTATGGTCCGCAAACGCCCGGGTCGTGGAAGGGCCCATGCTCGACAAGATCGGCGACGGCGGTTATGACCTGGGCGCGCGCGCCAAGCAGATTCGAGACGATTTGTTCGAACGACAGCACTTCTCGCCCGCCGACATGCTGGCTATTCAGCTCGATGATCGGGCGCTGTTTCTTTCGCGCTGGCGGGCGCTGCTCGATGAGACAGTGAAACAGGGGAAAGCGGAACCCTGGCGCACCGAAATGCGGCAGGCCATGCGGGACTGGGATGGATACGCCTCGACGGATTCAGTGGCTTACCGGCTGGTGCGGGAATTCCGCCAGGAAGTCATCAGAACCGTGCTCGACGGTTTTGCGGCTGCGGTCCGAATCAAATACCCGTCATTCATGCTTCCAAAACTGAACCAGGCCGAGCATGCGGTATGGATGCTGGTGCAAACCCGCCCTCCGCATTTGCTGCCCTCCATTTACACGGACTGGCAAGACATGCTGGACAGTTGCGCAAGGCGCCTGGCCGAGCGCATGCGCGGCCAGCCGGGCGGAATCGCCGCGCGTACCTGGGGGGAGCGCAACACCGCAAGCATTCGGCATCCGGTCAGCCGCAACCTGCCGGGATTCATTGCAGACTGGCTGGACATGCCAAAAAACCAGTTGCCGGGAGACACCCATATGCCCCGGGTGCAGGGGCGGGATTTCGGCGCCTCCAACCGCCTGGCGGTTGCACCCGGGCTTGAAGAGCAGGGCTATTTCGAGATGCCCGGCGGCCAGAGCGGGCACCCCCTCTCGCCGTACTACGGCAGCGGACATGCCGACTGGGTTGCGGGAAAACCGACGCCGTTCCTTCCGGGGCAGGCACAACAAACCCTGCACCTTTATCCGGATGCAGAAAACCGTTAACGATCCAATCCAGCGATCGGCCATCTCCATCTGTCAGCTTCATGTGCCTGTCAATACCATGTGACCGCGTCCCCGGAAAGGGCGCAGCGGGGATTTATTCAGCGCCTCCCTTGACCATCGGGCTCGTCAACAGGTAATGTTCGCCCCTTTATCAGCGCCTGGGAATCTCCGCTTGAGATCTACTTTCACCGCATACGCCCCGCATGACCTGCTTCACGGCATCCTCAAGCATGTCTCCCGTTCGTTTTATCTCACCCTCAACGTACTGCCGGAAGGCGTGCGCGACCAGATGGGCCTGGCTTACCTTTTTGCGCGCGCCGCCGATACCATCGCGGATACCGATCTCATCGACCGTGACCAGCGCTTGAAATATCTCCAGCAGTTTCGCATGCAGTTCGCCTCCCCCGAAATCCACTGGGAAGACCTTCGGGAAATGCAGGCAGCGCTGGCTCCGCACCAGATGGATTCGGCGGAAAGCATCCTTCTCCAGCGGCTGGAAGACTGCTTCAAGTTGTATGAAACCTGCTCCGCCGGCGACCGCATGCGTATCCAATGGCTTATGGACGTGCTTCCGCGCGGGATGGAAATGGACTTGACGCGATTTCCCGGCCAGTCCGCCGCCGATCTCACGGCGTTGGCCACGCTGGATGAACTCGATCAGTACACCTATTATGTCGCGGGATGCGTCGGAGAATTCTGGACCAGGATGGTCTGCGCCCACCGGCCAGCCATGTCCCGATGGGATACTGAAAAAATGTCGGCCATTGGAGTAAGATTCGGCAAGGGATTGCAGCTTACCAACATACTGAAAGATATCGGCCGCGACCTGCATCATGGCCGATGCTATGTGCCGGAACCGCTGTTGTCAGCGGCCGGGCTGACGCCCGCCGATCTGCTGGACGGGCGCCGCAGCCTGCCATTGTTTAGGCCCGTCCTGAGCCAGCTTATCAAACTGGCCATGCAACATCTGGACCAGGGCTGGATTTATACGATATCGATACCGGGTTTCGAAATCCGTCAGCGCCTGGCATGCATGTGGCCAATATTATTGGCCGGCGAAACGCTGAAACGTGTCTCGGCTTCTCCTGACATTCTCAATCCCGCAGTCAATGTGAAGGCGCCCCGCACTACCGTATACCGTGTCATGGCCCTGACCATCCTCTCAGGGGCCAATGGATACGTTGCAACAGCTTACTGGAACCAACTGAAAAAATCGTTTTCCTGATACCCATGCTGCCGGATACCCCTCAATCCCTCCCGTGCTTCCTGTGCTGTGCGCAAAACCTGTCGAGTTGGCGAAAAAGCGCTCTGAATCCATATCAAGCACGGATAACCCTGGAACAGAATAACCGCGATGCAACAGGATAAACCCGAAATAGCACCCAGTGCCGTTCGCGCGCGAGGATTCACAGATGCCATCGGTCGCTGGCTCGATACCAACATTTTTTCCCTGGGACGGGAAATGCGGCTTTCCTACCTGCCTCCGCTCATGGTTTATGCGGCCGCAGGCATTTCGGGGCTGACTAGTATCGTTGGCACATTTTACGTGAAGGAGCAACTGGGACTTACCGCCGAATTTCTCGCGGCGCTTGGGTTCTGGATGATGCTCCCATGGGCCCTGAAGATGCCGCTGGGGCATCTGGTCGATCTGGCGTGGCGATGGAAAAGCCTGCTGGTATACGTGGGAGCGGGCCTCATCACGATCAGCATCCTGATCATGGTCGGCCTGCTGGGACATCTCGACGCGATGCGGGCCATCGCTTCGGTGGAAGCCTGGTACGTGACATCGTCATTGCTTGCTCCCATAGGGTATGTGTTGCAGGATGTCGTGGCGGATGCGATGACGGTCGAAGCAGTGCCGCGAATCGATGCCGATAGCAAGACGCTCTCCCTGGATGAACGCAAGTCGATGCATGTCACCATGCAGACTCTCGGGCGCGTCGCCATCATTTCCGGAGGCGTGCTGGTATCGCTCATGAACGTTTTCCTGCTGCAGGGCGTCAATGATCTGCCCAATGAAGAAAAGGCTGCAGCCTACCTGTTCGTCTATGAGCTTGCCCTCATCATTCCGGGCGCTTCGGTCTGCGGCGTTTTGTTCGCCGCCTGGCTGCGCTGGCGCGATATGGCGAGGCTGCGGGCAAGGGGCCTTGGCCGGGAGGAAAGCCGCGCGCTGCTCGAAAGCCAGGCCCCTCCCCCACCAGTCAACTGGTGGATTCTGGGAGGAGGGCTGGCCTTTACCCTGGTTTCCCTCAGCGTTGGCCTTAGCCGTATCCCGGGGGCGGAAGAAATTATTTTTCTCGTTTCCATGGCCATCGTCATTTTCTTGATGTGGCGCTTGACCGGCGAACTCGAGCCCGAAGCGCGCAACGTGCTGGTCGGGACAGCAGTATTGATATTTGTATTTCGGGCAGTGCCGGGGCCGGGAGCGGGTTCGACCTGGTGGATGATCGACGAACTGGGCTTCGACCAGCAATTTCTCGCAACCTTGTCACTCATCGGCGCAACGTTGACCCTCGCAGGAATGTTCATTTTTCGGCGCTTCATGGCCGAGCGGTCCATCGCCTATATCATCGCCTCCCTTACTATCCTGGGAAGTTTGCTGTCGCTCCCCATCATCGGCATGTATTTCGGCCTGCATGAATGGACGGCTTCGGTAACCGGCGGCGTAGTGGACGCCCGGTTCATTGCCGTGATCGACACTGCCCTGGAATCGCCCCTGGGTCAGATTGCCATGATACCCATGCTGGCCTGGATCGCAAACTCGGCGCCGGAAAGGCTCAAGGCAACCTTTTTCGCGGTGATGGCCTCCTTCACCAACCTGGCACTATCCGCTTCCCAGCTTGCCACCAAGTACATAAACCAGATCTTTACGGTTACACGGGAAGTAAAGGATCCGGCGACAGGGCAAATCACGGTTCCGGCCGATTACAGCGAGCTCGGCACGCTTCTGATTGCGGTTACCCTGATCGGATTTGTCCTGCCGCTGCTGTCCATCGCCGTCATCCAGCTCACGCGCTTTCGCAATGCCTGACACATTCCCGGCACACGAGGCGGAGTGGTCATGAGGTAGCGCCTGTCATCCTCTGCGGGGTTGCCGTTCGAAGCCTGCCCCGGCCGGGTGTTCCCTTGACAAGTTCCAGCCCGAAGTACATCATTCGGGCGGGGGCAAGGAGTCGCTGGCCGAGTGGCTCTGCGTTGCTGCAATCGCCGGCTCCGCCTGGACTCCTGCCTCCGACCACGATGCGATCCCCGCCTCTCGACTATCCTTTTCCCGGCACCCGAAGTCATGCATCTCATATCACGGCAAAAAGGCGCCATTACGCTTTTTACGCTGCTGCTCACTATTTTCGCGGTCGCGATGGCCTACTGGCTGTGGCGGGCACATGTCCAGGTTTCTCTGGAAATCGAGCTCGCCTGCCGCGTTCCAGCGGCGGAAGCCTGCGTTTCCGCCAAAGCCCGTTATATGAACAGTTTTTATGCTGCCTGGTTGAACCAGATGTTTCCGTGGATCTTTCCGTTCATCCCGGCATTCATCTATGTATTTTTTTTCCGCTGGCTGCGGAAAAACAGGCAGCCGCCGGCGGCCTAGCAGCCTATCGGACTTAAAGGAAATCGGCTGCAAAAGCATCTGGCTGGTCTATATTTCGCCGCTTTTTCGACCAATAGAACGACTATTGGTCTTCAAAATCGTCAAAATCCACCCTCGCCCAGTCACATTTTCGCTTCGATACTTCAAGTCCGACAGGCTGCTAGGGAAGCGCTGAATAAATCTCCGCTGGCGCGGCGGTGGGTTTGCGGGATGGGATGCGCGAAAGGCGACGACGCGAATGGTTGATCCCCTTCGCTAGGAGCCTGACAAGGCAGACCGCTCGCAAAGCCCCGCCCCATAAGGGTTGCAGCAAAATCGGGCGAGACCGCGCAGGGCGGAGCAGTGTCTTCCGAAGGAAGATGCGACCCCGTAGCGGGTTGTTGGCACCCCAACAGTACTTTGGCGCGCTCTGGCATCCCCGACGCTGCCCGATCCCCGCTTCGCGGGGCCCCTCGGGCCACGCTCTGGGGAGCCATGGCGTTGCGCTCCTTGGCATCGTAGTCCCAGCTACGACCTGCGTCGCGCGCCTTATGATCATCCCGATTTTAACAGCAACGCGCTCAGTGAGGATTTGTTCAGCGCTTCCCTAGGATACGAATGGCAATTCCTTCTGGAGAGAAACGGCTGAAGCAGCGGAAAGACTGCCGGGAGATAGTGCACTCGCGCGCACACCCAGCAGCCGCAGCCTCCGGTCCAGCGATATCCGCCGCAAGCATTTTTCTGCAGCCCGGCGGATAACCATGGCATCGGCAGTTGGCTCAGCCAAGGTGCTGGCACGCGTTACCGTCTGGAAATCCCCGAATCGCAACTTGATGCCGATAGTGCGAGCGACATAGCCTTTGCGCTGCAGATCCTTTGCCAGGTCGACGCACAAACCCGTGAAGATCCCGGACAGGATGGAACGGTCCAGACGAGGATGGAGATCGCGCTCGAATGTAGTCTCCCGGCTAAGCGATTTAGGCTCGGGGTTGATGATTACTGGCCGGTCGTCTCTCCCATGGGCCACCTCATGCAGCCACCGGCCATAGCTGAAACCAAAGTTGAGCTGGAGAGATTCCAGGGCAGCGCATGCGAGTTGACCAATGGTGGCGATACCCAGAGTCTCGAGTTTTCCCGCGGCTATGGGGCCAATTCCATTTATTTTTTTGACTGCCAGTGGCCAGATGCGGGCGGGGATCCCCGCCTGATCGAGGATGGTGAGGCCATCCGGCTTTTCGAGATCCGAGCAGATTTTCGACAGCAGCTTGTTTGGAGCGATGCCAATGGAACAGGAAAGCCCGGTCGCTCCCTGTACGGCCTGTTTGATGCACCGGGCGATAGCTGCTGTGTCGATGGCGAGATCGGTCAGATCGATATAAATTTCATCGATGCCATGATCCTCGATCTGCGGCGCCACGGCTGCCACTGCGGCTTTAAACAATTGGGAATAATGACGATAGCGCTGGAAGTCGGCAGGCAGCAAAATGGCATCCGGCGCCAGGCGGGCCGCCTTCATCAGGCCCATGCCCGAGGATATGCCGAAAATTCGCGCCTCGTAAGTCGCCGTGGTGACGACACCGCGCCCCGCATAGCTTTTCAGTCTTCCAAAAAGCCGCGTGCCGTCCTTGCGAAGCGCGGGTTCCTCCTCTCCGCTGCCACCGATTACGACCGGCTGGCCGCGCAGTTCCGGATAGCGCAGCAACTCGACCGACGCGTAGAAAGCATCCATATCGAGATGAGCAATACGGCGATCCATTCCAGATCTGTCATTTACGGTCACAAGAAAAAATCATTCCGGAAAACGCCGAATGGATCCCTCAAACCTTCCGCAACGTCATCAACGGCGGTGTCGAAAGCGCTGACCGGGTTCCAATCAATCCCGCCAGGGTCACGCCCACGCTTCCAGTCAACAGGCCGGTCAGCCATATCCACGGGTTGAAAGTATAAGCGAGATTCAACACATACTCGCCGATGACATATCCCATTGCGGTAGCTCCCGCAGCGGCAAACAGTCCGGCAAATGCCCCGAGGATCGCAAACTCTGAAGCCCAGGCCCGCGCCAGCTGTCCGCGCCTTGCTCCCAGGGTGCGGAAAATCGCAGCTTCCCGAATGCGCTCATCCTGGGTGGAAACGATCGCGGCATATAATACCGACAGGCCCGCCAGGAGCGTAAACAGGAAAACGAATTCCACCGCTTTCGTTACCTGCCCTATCATTTTTTGCACCTGGTTGATGATCTCTGCCACGTCGATCAAAAGCAGGTTGGGAAATGCCTTTATCAACTTGTTCGTCAACTCCGCATCCTGCTCGGGAAGGTGAAAACTCGTAATGTAGCTGGCCGGGTAATCTTCCAGGATACCAGGGGGCGTAAGCACGAAAAAGTTCACGCGGAACGTGTCCCAATCCACTTTGCGCAGACTGGTGACCGTGCCCGAGAAGACGCTTCCCGCTATATCGTAAGTCAGTCTGTCGCCCAGACCGGCGCCTATGGTTTTTGCAATATCCTCCTCCAACGAAAGCTCAGCGTTCCCTTTCTCCCCGCGCTTCCACCATTTGCCCTGAATTATCTGGTTATCGCTGGGCACTTCCCTAGCCCATGAAAGATTGAATTCGCGCTCCACCAACCGCCTGGCCCGTTCGTCCGCATAATCCCTGGAGACGATCGGCTTGTCGTTGATCGCGGTCAGGCGCGCTCGAATCATGGGAAACACCGGTGGCTGCGCAACATGATGCCGGCGAAAAAACTCTGCCAATGGCTGTATTTGATCTTCCTGGATATTGACGAGGAAATGGTTGGGAGCATCTGGTGGAAGACTGGTGCGCCAATTCTGCAGCAGGTCATCCCGGATCAGTGTCAACGCGAGCAAAGCCATGAGGCCCAGCCCCAAGGCAACCGCCTGCACCACGCTGGCGGTGGCGCGCCGCCGGATGCTCGCCAGGCCATAGCGCCACGCACCACCCGTCTGCCCGCGCATGTGCGACAGCATTCTTACCAGAACCAGACCGAGCGAACCAAAGACGATTATGGCCCCGACGAATCCCCCCATCACAGACAGCCCCAGGCGCGCATCGCCCGCTTTCCATAGAAAAAGCAGCGCCAGCGCACCCAGTCCCGAGAGATAACCCGTCACGCTATGGGAATTGGGTGCGCCGATGTCGCGCCGCAGTACGCGCAACGCCGGAACACTGCGCAAGTTGAGCAAGGGCGGCAACGCAAAACCAAGCAACAGCACCATGCCGGTAAGCAATCCATGTATCGCGGGCCACGTGCTGGGCCAGGGCAGCTCTGCCTTCACCACCCCCGACAGCCAGTAAGCCAGGACCTCCTGGGCGATGATGCCAAGAATGCACCCAGCGCTGCTCGCAATGATTCCCAGCATGATGAAATGGTACATGTACAGGCGCAGCATGGATGACTGGCTGGCCCCCAGACAGCGCATCACCGCGCATCCATCGAGATGGCGCTGGATAAAGCGCCGTACGGCGAGCGCCGCGGCCGCCGCCGCCAGGACCACGCTTGCCAGGGCCGCCAGGCTTAGAAACTTTTCCGCCCGTTCCAGCGCAGCTTTTATCTCCGGACGTGCGTCCCGTATGCCTTCGATCCTTTCCCCCAGCATCAAACGCGATTCAGCCCAGCCACGAAACTTTTCGACTGCGCCATCCTCCCCGGAAACCAGCAGCCGATAACTGATCCGGCTTCCCTGCTGCACCAGTCCGGTTGCCGCCAGATCATCCGCATTGATGAGGACCCGCGGCCTCAAGTTTATGAATCCGATCGAGTAATCGGGTTCCTGTGTTATCAGCGCTGCCACGGTAAAATGCTTCACGCCCAGTTCGATTGTGTCGCCGCGATGGAGATCGAGGTGAACCATGAGTTTTTCATCCACCCAGGCCGAACCTCGGGATGGAATCGCATCAGCGACATGAGCGATCCGCGTTGACGAGGCCGTCCCGAAATCCTCGCTGATGCGCAGTTCCCCACGAAGGGGATATCCTGCCGTTACCGCCTTGATCTCGCTCAGGATGCTGCCATCCCCCTTCCCCGCCATGCTCGGAAATTTGATCGCCGTGGATACAGACAACCCGAGCCGCCTGGCTTCCTCGGCATAGCTGGTAGACAGCACATGGTCTGAAACAATGACCAGATCCGCGCCAAGCAACTGGTTTCCCTGGCGGAAAAGCGCAAGCTGCACCCGATCAGCGAAAAATCCTACGGTAGTCATCCCGCCGACCGCGATCACCAGTGCAAATGCAAGCACCCGCAGTTCGCCCGCGCGCCAGTCGCGGCGCAGCATCCGCAGGGAAAGTCTAACGAGGTTCATCCTGAATCCCACCGTTGAACAGGGTGAAGTATGCAGTCTCTGGACTCGCCATACAGATGAATGTCGAGTACCGCGAAAAGTTCTTGTGGATCATGGCTCTAAACTGGAATTGAGCGGTTAATTGCCGGATTCAGGTTTATAACACATCAACCGGTCCTGCATGGGTTATTGCTGGCAATGAGGGGAAATCGCGGCCATTGCTTCGCAAAATGCGCTGTGTAGGCTTTCAGCGCTTCCCTAGTTCTGCTGCTGCAACTTGGGAGCCAGGTCCGTTTCCAGCTTGAGCGGTCCCTCTCCGGAAAAACGATCCAGATAAAGATAGATTACCGGTGTAATGAAAAGCGTGATCACTTGCGAGAACAGGAGGCCACCCACCACCGCAAGACCCAGGGGCTGGCGCAGTTCGGCGCCCGCACCCAATCCGAGAGCGATGGGAATCGCACCCATCAGCGCGGCAAGAGTGGTCATCATGATCGGACGAAAACGCAGCAGGCAGGCGGTCCGGATGGCCTCGCGCTGCGGAAGGGCGTCATTGCGCTGCGCATCGAGCGCAAAATCGATCATCATGATGGCATTCTTCTTGACGATGCCGATCAGCATCAGAATACCGATCATGGCGATGATGGATAGTTCCATTTTGAATAGCCAGAGCATGGCCAGCGCGCCGACTGCCGCGGACGGCAATCCGGAAAGAATCGTGAGCGGATGGATATAGCTCTCGTAGAGTACGCCGAGCAGCACGTATATCACCAACAGCGCAGCGACGATAAGCACGACCTGACTTGCCTGGGACGACTGGAAGGCCGCTGCATCGCCTGCGTAGTTCGTCAGAATGCTGGGCGGCATATCCAGCTCGCGTTTGAATTGTTCAATGTTTTTGGACGCATCCCCAAGCGCGGCGCCAGGCGCCAGGTTGAACGAGATCGTCAATGCCCCCAATTGTCCCGCGTGATTGATCGCCACCGGTCCCGCCTCGCGTTTCACCGATGCGACACTGGACAATGGGACCAGCGCGCCGCTGCTGGACCGCAAATAGATTTTTCCAAAAGCGGTTTCATCCGCACGGTCTTCCGCGCCCATCTGCAGGATCACCTGGTAGCTATCGGTGGAAGTATATATCGTGGAAACCTGGCGCTCGCCGAATGCGCTATACAAGGCGGAACGTATGTCGGACATTTGCACGCCCAGCAGGTTGACCTTGTCGCGATCGATATCCAGCCTGGCCTGCAACCCTTTCAGCTGCGAATCGCTGGTCACGTCGCGGAATATCGACGCCTCCCGCATGCGTCCCATGAGGCCCTCGGCCGCTGCATGCAGTTCTTCGGCATTTACACTGCGCAAGACGTACTGGTACCGGCTCTTGCTGGTACGGCCGCCGAGCCTGAGGTTCTGAATGGGATTGATGAACACGTTTATTCCCGGAATGGCGCTCACATCCCGGCGCAGGCTTTCGATGACCTGGTCGATCGGCGGCCGCTCGCCGCGGGGCTTGAGCACCATGAAAAGCCGCGCGCTATTACTGTCGGTGGCATTGGCATTCAACGTCTCCACCGCCGGGTTCGAACGGATCACTTTGTCCGCGCGCAGCACCAGCTCGGCCATGGCAGGAAATGAAATATCCTCGACCGCCTCCACGGTGACCAGGGCCTGCCCGATGTCCTCGGTGGGGAAAAAACCCTTTGGTAGAATTGCAAACAGCACGCCAGTGGCAACAAAAGTGGCGATGGCGATGCCAAGCACGAAACGATGATGCAGCAAGGCGAGATCGAGCACGCTTTCGTAAAGTGAAAGCATCCGTGCAAACCCCCGTTCGAACCACTCCGTCCACTTCAGGCTGCCCCCATCCTGCTCATGCCCGCGAATGTAGCGGCTGGTCATGACCGGGACCAGCGTAAGCGACACCACGGCCGACATCAGCACGGCGATGCCGACGACAGCGGCAAATTCATGAAAAAGAAGCCCGATCACCCCCGGCATGAAAAAAATCGGTATGAACACCGCAACCAGTGAAAGCGAAATCGAGATGATGGTAAAGCTGACTTCTTTTGAACCCAGCAAAGCCGCCTGCAACGGCGGCATCCCCTTCTCTATGTGGCGCACGATATTCTCCAGCATCACGATGGCATCGTCCACCACCAGCCCGACCGCGAGCGTGATGGCGAGCAGGGAGATGTTGTCCAGGCTGTAGCCGAGAACACGCATCATTGCAACCGTACCCAGCAATGAAATCGGCAGGGAAAGCGCGGGTATCAGCGTAGCTGAAGGCTTCCGCAGAAACAGGAAAATCACCAGCAGCACCAGAATGATGGTGATCCCGAGGGTCACCTGCACGTCATGAATGGCTTCCCGGATCGAAACCGAACGGTCGCTGGTAAACCTGAGATGGATGGATGACGGCATCTGTGCGACCAGCGGAGGGATGGCTGCCTTGATCGCATCGACCGTTGCCACGGTATTCGCACCCGGCTGGCGCTGGACTGAAAGCGTAACCGACGGCTCGCCATTGAGCCAGCTCGCAATCTTGACGGATTCCACGCTGTCCTTTACCTCGGCCACTTCCGAAAGCTGCACCGGGTTTCCGGTGGGAGATGTTGCCACGATGAGTTTCGCAAACTCGGCTGCGCTGCTGAGCTGGCGATTGGCCTGTATGGTCAGGGCCTGGCGCGGTCCTTCGAGAGTGCCCACCGGCGTGTTGGCATTGGCGGTGCGCAGCGCATTTGCGATGTCATCCAGAGTCAGATTGCGCACGGCAAGCGCTTCCGCATCCACGAGTACGCGCACGGCATATTTTTTCTGCCCGTTGATCTGCACCTGCGCCACACCGGTAATCGTGGATAGCGTAGGCGCGATAAGGTCCTCCACATAGCTGTTCAAGTCGGACAACGACATGGATGGCGACGTCAATGCAAGAAAAAGGATGGGAGACTCCGCGGGATTGATCTTGCGATAGGAAGGCGGCGTCGTCATTTCTGCCGGCAATGCGCGCTGCGCCCGCAGCAGCGCCGCCTGGACATCTATGGACGCGTCATCGATGTTGCGATCCTGCTCGAACTCCAGCGTAATCTGCGTATTGCCGAGCGTGCTCGTCGAACTGATTACCGAAAGACCCGAAATGGTGGAAAACTGGCGTTCGAGCGGGGTCGCCACGGAGGAAGCCATCGTCTCGGGCCCGGCGCCGGGGAGCACCGCCGTCACGGTGATGGTGGGCGAGTCGTAGCTCGGCAGGGCCGCGATCGGCAAGCCGCCGTAGGCGATGATTCCCGCGACCACCGCCGAGGCTGACAGCAATACCGTCATGACCGGGCGGCGAATGCATAATTCGGAGAGATTCATTTTTCTGGCGCCGCTATGCGAATCCGGCCATGCGTGCCGGGAAAATGTGGCGCCTATCCATCGCCCGACCTGCCGGTTTTTCTTGGCCCCTCCATCACTATGCTGCCGGGCCTGAGGTTTTGCGCACCCTCCATGACAACCCGTGTTCCTGGCGCGACGGAAGGCCCTTCTATGACCGCAAGCCCGTCCTGGATCAGGCGCACGCTCACGGAAAGCGTATCGGCCTTGTTTTGCCCATCGATCACGTAGAGAAATTTTCTTTCGGGGCCGTTCTGGACAGATTGCACGGGAACCGTAAGCGCCTCCGTCAAGGTGCTCGGCGACAACACGACCCGAACGAACATGCCTGGCCAGAGGTGGCTGTCCGCATTGGGAAACTCGGCCTTGAGGGCTATCGTTCCGCTGGCGGTATCGACAGCATTATCGATGAATATCAGGCGTCCTTTACGGGACAGCCTGCCCGAGTCATCGAGCTCCACATAGACGGGCACATCGCCCTTTACAAGCGCATCCTGCAATGGCACGAATTCACGCTCGGGCAGGTTGAAGCTGACGTTGATCGGATCGATCTGTGTGATGCTCACCAATGCATCATTCGGCAGCACCAGGCTGCCTTGATATACCGAAATGGCGCCAGTACGGCCGGAGATCGGCGCCAGGATTTCGCTGAAACCGCGCGCGACGCGCATTGCGCGCACACTCGCCTCGTCCACCGCAAGCTGGCCGCGCAGGCTCTCCACTTGATTCTGCGCCACTTCCAGCGCAGCTTCCGAAATAAAGTGCTGTTCAAACAAATCACGCTGACGCTTGAGATTGCGCTCGGCATTCTTCAGGTCTGCCCGCGACCTGGCAAGCTGGCCTTCGGTCCGGCTGAGATTGGCGTCTTCGGTACGCGCATCCAGCGTGAACAGCCTCTCCCCTTGACGTACGAACTGCCCCTCCCTGATATGCACCGACCTGATCATCGCGCTGAGTTGAGGCCGGACCGCAACCGTTTGCTGCGGGGTTACCGTCCCGTTCGCGCTGAGCCTGATGGGTACATCCTCCCGCTTTATCATGGTGGTCACGACCTGAACAGGCTTCTCGGCCCTGCCCTTGGTGTCTGTCGCGCTGCCCTGGCTGCGCCAGACCCATGCGCTTGCCGCCAGTGCAAGCAGCACGAGAACGGTCATGGTAGCCCGAAAGCGGCGGTTGGGCGGTACCGCGCGTTCCGCCGGAGAAGGAACGGCCATCAGCTGGATTCCGGAAAATTTACCAGGACAACAGGCGAAGAGGCAGGTGGATACTTTCCGGATGCAAGCCGCTCAGTCGGCCCATTCCGGTTTCCTCTCATATGCCCCGTCCGTGTCATGTTGCGATTCTTCCCCCAGCCAGCCGTATCCGCGAAGCGCACCTGCCGGAAATCGCATCGTCATGCGTAACCAGAATCAATGTGGTACCCCGCTCCCGATTCAGCTCGAACATCAATTCTATAATTTGTGCGCCGGTAGCAGAATCGAGGTTTCCAGTAGGCTCATCCGCCAGCAGCAACTGCGGCTGGGTAACGAACGCCCGTGCAATCGCAACCCGTTGCTGCTCACCGCCCGACAACTGCTTGGGATAATGCTTCAGCCGGTGTCGAAGCCCCACCCGATCGAGCATCTCCAAAGCCGCGGCCTCCGCCGTGTCCACCCCCGCGAGTTCCAGGGGCAGCATGACATTCTCCATTGCCGTCAATGCAGGCAATAACTGGAATGACTGAAAAACGAAACCCAGCATGCGTGCCCGTACCGCCGCGCGAGCATCCTCGTCCAGCAGGAATATATCTTCTCCACCAAGTTGAACCTTGCCGGCCGACGGAATATCTAATCCTGCGAGCAGGCCAAGCAATGTCGACTTTCCCGAACCGGAGGCGCCAACCACGGCCACTGAATCGCCCGCATTTATTTCGAGGTTGATATCCTCCAGGATTGTAAGCTGTGCGTCGCCAGTGCTGACTTGCTTGGTCAAGGCAATTGCCTGCACAATAGGCCGTACAACAACATTATCCGTCATGAAAAAATTCCTGATTATACTTTCTATTCTTGCAAGTATTCCGCTCGCCAGATCGAGCGCAGCGGCCGTGCCCAATGCCACGGCCAATTCCACTACTGTGATGGTATTTGGCGATAGTTTGTCTGCCGGCTATGGCCTGCCGCAAGACACGGGATGGGTTAGTTTGCTGAAAAGACGGCTGCAAGCTCAATCGCAGGTGCGCCTCGTCAATGCAAGCCTCAGTGGCGAAACCGCTTCCGGGGGGCGCGTCCGAATCGAACAGGCGCTTAAAACGCATCGGCCGGATATCGTCATTCTCGAGCTTGGCGGTAATGACGGATTGCGTGGAGCATCGATCGACTCCATACGTGACAACCTTGAAGCAATCATTGAAGCATGCCAGCGAAGCAAAGCAACCGTCCTGCTGACCGGAATGCAACTGCCTCCCAATTATGGCATAGCCTACACCCAAAAGTTTCAGGATATTTACCCGCAACTGGCCAAGCGACACGGGCTCAAGCTGGTTCCGTTCCTGCTGGACGGCTTCGGCAACAAGCGTGAATTTTTCCAGTCGGATGGAATACACCCGACGGCATCCGCCCAGGAGCGGATCGTGGAAAATGTATGGAAGATCCTGAGTACCATGCTCAAGCTGCAACAATCGGTGGCATACGAAAATAACTGATTGCGCGGTTGCCTGCGCCCCAACAATACTGTGGTGCGGTCGAAACATCCCCTCCGCTGCCCGATCCCCGCTCCGCAGAGCTCCTCGGGCCCCGCTCCGGGGCGCTCCTTCGCCGGAAACACGATCCACTCGAGACCACCATGAACGACTACCGCCATATTTTACTTGCCGTGGACTTTGCTGAAACCGATGAGTATGTCATCCGGAAGGCCGGGCATCTGGCGGAAACGCTTCGGGCCAGACTGAGCATCATCCATGTGCTGGACAATATTCCGATGCCCGATATGGCGTATGGAACGATGATTTCCATGACCGGCGATTCTTCATACGAATTGCTGGAAGTGGAAAAATCGAGGCTGAATGAGATAGGCGCCCGTTTGAATATCGAGCCGGCCCGCCGGTGGATGGTATGGGGAGTGCCTGGCCAGGAAATCGTCAGGCTTGCCGAGCAGGAACAGGTCGATTTGATCATCGTCGGCTCGCACGGGCGTCATGGCCTCGCCCTGTTACTGGGCTCGACGGCGAGCAACGTGCTGCACCATGCCACTTGCGATGTGCTGGCGATCCGGTTGCAGAATGAGTCCAGCGCCCCGGAAGCAGCAGGATTATCCGGGAATCTCGCGCGATTGGGAGCATCCTGAATGAGCATTCCCGTGAATTCCCGGCAGAAGCGAATTTTTTGAATGCGCCGGAACTACCAGAAACTCCACCAGGGTTCGCCGGTGGGGCCGGTCGAATCGGAGTAAAAACGGCTATTGGGAAAGTTCTTCCTCATCACTCTCTCGGCATCGTCACGCAGATCTGTCATCCCTAGCGCATCGTATGCTTTCGTCATTATAAACAATGCCTCTTCGGTAGCTGGCGTCTGCGGATATTCCTTTAATGCATATTGCGCGCGATTGACTGCGGCAACGTAGCCTCCGCGTTTCATGTAATAACGCGCGACCTGCACCTCGTTCAATGCCACGACGTTCACGAGATGCTTCATCCGTTGCACGGCATCCGGAGCATACTTGCTTTTTGGAAAACGGGTAACCAGTTCCCTGAAATTCTCGAACGATTCCCGTGACGCCTTCGGATCCCGTTCGCTCATATCCTGCTTCAGAATTCTTTCCGTTACGATGCCCATCAGGCCCAGGTCATCGTTGAAGTTGGCCAACCCCTTGAGGTAATAAGCGTAGTCTACATTGACATGGTTGGGATGCAGCTTGATGAACCTGTCGGCAGAGGCAATGGTCGCCGCCTGCTCCCCATCCTTGTAATGCGCATAGGCAACTTCCAGCTGCGCCTGCTGCGCATAGCGGCCGTACGGATATCTTGCTTCCAACTGCTCGAACAGCTTGATGGCCGCGCTGTAATTCCCTTCAGTCAGCTCATTTTTTGCTTCGGAATAATATTTTTGCGCCGACCAGTTCTTGGAATCGTCCGCATTCTGCTTGGGCAGCAAGCCACACCCTGATAACAGCAGGCCGCATCCGGATAGCAGCAACGCCACGAATAACGCTACACTACGGGGCATGGTCACTTCACGGGAAAATAGGGAAACGGACGCATATTATAACGCAAAGCCGCCGTTGCCCGAACTCGCGAAAGCAGTTTCGGTGCTGACCATTCCCGCCGAGTTGGCGGGAATGCGTCTCGACCTGGCGCTGGCCCGCCTCTTGCCAGACTGGTCCCGCACACGACTGCAAACATGGATACTGGAAAACCAGATCAGTGTCGATGGAAAAAAAGCGACTGTAAAGCAGAAAGTATGGGGTGGAGAACAGATCGAGGTCCAGGTCGAGCTTTCCGGCAATCCGGCGCAAGCCGGCCATACGCCCGAAGCCGTGCCGCTGGACATCGTTCACGAGGATGACGCCATCGTGGTCATCAATAAACCAGCCGGAATGGTCGTGCATCCCGGCAGCGGCAACTGGCAGGGAACCATGCTGAATGCCCTGCTGCATCATGCGCCCGGATTGAATGCCGTGCCGCGCGCGGGCATCGTCCATCGGCTGGACAAGGACACCAGCGGACTGCTGGTTGTGGCAAAGACCCTGCAAGCTCAAACCAGCCTGGTGCGCCAACTGCAGGAACGATCGGTCAAGCGCGAATATCTTGCGCTGGTGCTCGGCCAGGTTTCCACCGGTGGATGGGTGGATGCTCCCGTGGGCCGGCATCCGGTCCAGCGCACCAGAATGGCCATCACCGTCGGGGGCAAGCCAGCCCGGACCGCCTATCATCCCGAGGAAATGCTCGACGGCTGCACGTTGCTTCGGTGCCGCCTCGAGACGGGGCGCACGCATCAGATTCGCGTGCACATGCAATCCATCGGGCATCCGCTCCTGGGCGACCAGGTATACGGAGGCCGGCCAAAAAACATCTCCTCCTGCCTCGCGCAATGCCTTTCCGGTTTCTCCAGACAGGCCTTGCATGCGCAAAAGCTGGAACTCGCTCATCCGCTGCATGGTGGGCGAGTGGAGTGGGAAGTCGCGTTGCCCGAGGATATGCATAGCCTGCTGTCGGTATTGCGGCAACGCGGAACAGTTCCGCAGATTCCCTTCCATGCGTGACTGGATCATGCCGCAGTGGCCCGCTCCAGGCAACGTCCGGGCGTTGTTTACCACGCGCAACGGCGGAGTTGGCAGAGATCCTTATGCCACTTTCAATCTGGGCGATCACGTCGGGGATGATCCGCAAATCGTCAGCAGGAATCGCCTGCTGCTGCGGGAGATATTGCCATCCGAGCCAATGTGGCTGAAGCAAGTGCATGGCAGGCGCGTGTTGAACGCCGATCATGACGACTGTTCGATTCCCTGCCACGCGGACGCCTCGTTCAGCTCCCGTCCCGGCAGCGTTTGTGCGGTAATGGCGGCTGATTGCCTGCCGATACTGATATGCGACCGTGCAGGCACGCTGGTCGGCGCCATTCATGCCGGCTGGCGCGGCCTTGCAACGGGGGTGATCGAGCAGGCGATATCGGAAATGCGCGAGTCCAGCCATGCGGATCTCTGTCTCATGGCCTGGCTGGGCCCCGCGATCGGACCCGATCATTTCGAAGTTGGCGACGAAGTGCGCGAGGCGTTCGTCGCACGGGACCCGCTATCCGCCCGGGCTTTCCGCCGCCACGGCGCCGCGCAAACACCCAAGTGGCTTGCCGATCTTTTCCTGCTGGCGCGGCTGTCGCTCAACAGGGCCGGTATTACCGAGATCCATGGCGGAAACGAGTGCACATTCAGTAATCCCGAAAAGTTTTTCTCCTATCGCCGCGATGGTCAAACCGGGCGGATGGCTGGCTTGATCTGGCTGACCTAAGGAAGCGCCCACCACCCACGTGCCCCAATGCCTCCGGCCTTCCGCCCCGCGTTTGCCGCGTTCGCCGCTGAATGGCACTGCTTCCCGTAGCGCTGCCAACCACCTGAAGCCAGATCATCCTGGGCATGCAGATAGCAGTGGCGAGCCGATAGCCCATTTTCCATGCGGCAACGCGTATAATGCCGCATTTTTTGCGAACGATTCATGTCCACTCTTGCCTGGATCATAGGCACCAGCCTGGTTGGCGGCTTGCTGAGCATCCTGTTCGCCGCTGCGCTGACGCTCAATACGCGCGCCGTATGGGTGCAGATGCTGGTTTCCTACGCCATAGGCGCGCTGCTGGGTGCGGCTTTCCTCAATGCCATGCCCGAAGCGCTCGAGCTTTCGCAAGAGCCGGGACGAATGACTGCCACGGTCCTGTTCGGGATACTGCTATTTTTCATTCTCGAAAAACTGGTGCTATGGCGCCACTGCCACAGCGAGGAATGCGAAGCGCATGAGCACCTGCCCTCGGTCACCATGGCCGCCATCGCTGCCACCACGCCCGGCCATGAACATGACAACGGCCGCAGCGGCATGCTGATCATGCTCGGCGATACATTCCATAATTTTGTCGACGGCATACTGATCGCAGCCGCTTTCATGGCGGACATACAATTGGGAATCGTGACCTCGATCGCCATCATCGCCCATGAAATCCCCCAGGAAGCCGGGGATTTCCTGATACTGCTCAATTCAGGCTATACTCGGCGGCAGGCCCTGCTATTCAACCTTCTATCCAGTTTCGCCACGCTCCTGGGGGGGATTTCGACCTATTTCATGCTGCAGGATGTGAATCATCTCATTCCTTCGCTGCTGGGGTTGGCTGCCGCCAGCATGATCTACGTCGCGATGTCTGATCTGATTCCCGGCCTGCACAAGCGGCCGGAAATCGGTGCAACCATCCAGCAGGTCGCGCTGATAACACTGGGCATCAGCTCGATCTGGCTTGCCAACCAGCTTTTCTCTCATCATGCCTGATCATGCCTGAGTCCGCCGCTTCGTCACAAAACTTCGATACGGTCCGGTACCATTCCATTCGCCGTATTTTCCATCACCCGATGCACCCCTGATCGACTATGCCTCGACCTGAAGAATCACCCCCGACAATCGGCTTCGTCTCGCTTGGCTGCCCCAAGGCGCTGGTGGATTCCGAGCAGATTCTGACGCAGTTGCGCGCGGAAGGTTATGCCACTTCCTCCACCTACGAAGACGCCGACATCGTGGTCGTCAATACCTGCGGCTTCATCGATAGCGCCGTGGAAGAATCCCTGGATGCGATCGGGGAAGCGCTTGCCGAAAATGGCAAGGTCATCGTTACCGGCTGCCTCGGCGCAAAGGAAGGGGGCGAGGTGATAAGGCGCGCCCATCCCCAGGTGCTGGCTGTCACCGGCCCGCAGGCGCTGCCCGAAGTCATGGCGGCAGTGCACCTGCATCTCCCGCAACCCCACGATCCCTATACCAGCCTGATTCCGCCCCAGGGAATAAAGCTCACCCCGAGGCATTATGCTTACGTCAAGATATCGGAGGGCTGCAATCACCGCTGCACCTTCTGCATCATTCCATCCATGCGGGGCGATCTCGTCAGCCGCCCCATCAACCAGGTCATGCAGGAAGCGGAAAACCTGGTAGCGGCGGGCGTAAAGGAACTGCTCGTCATTTCTCAGGACACCAGCGCGTACGGCGTCGATATCAAATACCGCACCGGCTTCTGGCGGGGCCGGCCGCTCAAGACCCGCATGACGGAACTCGCCAGCGCCCTGGGAAGCCTGGGGGTCTGGGTACGGCTGCACTATGTCTATCCCTATCCTCATGTCGATGAAGTGATTCCGCTGATGGCCGAAGGAAAAATCCTTCCCTACCTCGATGTGCCGTTCCAGCATGCCAATCCGCGCATTCTCAAGGCGATGAGGCGTCCCGCAAGCGCCGAGAATAATCTGGCGCGCATTCGGCAATGGCGGGAGATTTGCCCGGAAATCTCGCTTCGCAGCACGTTCATCGTGGGCTTTCCCGGAGAAACCGAGACAGAATTTGAACAGCTTCTGGAATTCCTTCAGGAAGCACAACTGGACCGCGTCGGGTGCTTCGCCTACTCGCCGGTCGAGGGTGCAGCGGCAAATGCCTTGCCCGATGCCGTTTCGGAGGAAGTAAAAGAAGAACGGCGCGCCCGCTTCATGGCAGTGCAGGAAAAAATCAGTACCGCGCGCCTGAATGGAAAAATCGGCCGGCGCATGGTCGTGCTGGTGGATGAAGTGCGGCAGAGCCAGGCCATTGCCCGCAGCAGCGCGGATGCGCCCGAAATCGACGGCGTAGTCTATGTCAGCAATGCGAAGAACCGAAACCCCGGGGATTTGATCGAAGTCGAGATCGTCGGCTCGGACACGCATGATTTGAGAGCAAGAGAGGTACGGCCATGACGGGCGGGAGGTAGCGGGAGGTAGGACGCAATGCGCTTTGCTTTATTGCACCCTACTCTCTGGTGCGTGAAACGCAAAAAATAGCACCATTACCTGTAGCAGCGCCGATGCGCCCGAAATCGATGGCGTGGTCTACGTCAGTCCCATACTACCGGAACATGCGGTGGACCTTGTTCATCCCGGAGCTTAACCCGACCGCATAGGAGTCCGGCGGTAGGGCGCAATTGCGCTAGGAAAAAGCGCGATTGCACGCAAGACACGACGGAATTGCGGCAACCCGGACACCGATCTGGCACAGGAATGGCTTGACCGCGTACAAGCGAAGCTGCAATGATTCAGGGTGCTTCGGCATGGAGTACCGTGCAAAAATCAACCTGAAACGGGAGATCGATTTGAAGAAGATTCTTGCGATGATGCTGGGTTTCACCGTTATGACGACAACGGCGATGGCCAATGAAACGGATAAACGCAAGGTGCTGCCGCTCGCGGAGCATCAGCGGAATCACGTGCTGACCGAGATGCGCGCCCTGCTATCGGGAACAGGAAATATCCTGGAAGCGCTATCAAGGGAGGATATGGCCGCGGTCGCGGCTCATGCGCGCGCTCTCGGCATGGGAATGGCGCACAAGGGCGAGGATCATCTTCTCGCGGTGATTCCGAAAGAATTCATGCAGCTGGGCATGGCGACTCATAAGGACTTCGACAAGATAGCGGCGGATGCAGAGTCACTGAGAGATCCGAAACATACCTTGCGCCAGTTGAGCGAGTCGATGAAAAAATGCAGTGCGTGCCACGAAAGCTACCAGATTCGCGTGGAAAATCCCGCGGGAGTGGCGGCAAGAGAAACGCAGTCACTGCACCATCACCAATAGGACAATATCGACGATGCTCAATATCCTGCCTTGGCGCGGTAACCATTGCCTCGCCATTTTGACGTACGACGCATTTCAAAAAACTTTCCGTTCCTCTGTAATGCCGAAACGCCCAAAAAAATAATCAGGATCGGGGGGGGTGTCATGACACCGACAAAATCGCCCCGATCCTGATCTGCGATTATTATTATTTTTGCTGCTGCTTTATTATTGTTATGTCTTTCAATTTTCCCGTCTAACTGAAATCCTTCACTGCCGCCGAATTTCGCGAAACTGTAAAACTGTAATAATGGTTATATCCGTTCTTTCACCTGGCGGGCCGGATCTTGAAATGATCCTGTTTTCATCAGTATCCGGGTGGAAACCATTACTCCTTATCACACCATCCCTGCCCAAACCCTTGCTGTTTCATTCCCCGCTTTAGAGGCACCTTTTCTTGCAAACCTCTTATTATTCTTATAAGCAAGCTTTATGCCACGTTACTTGAGTCTTTAAAAAACCGGTTCTTATAATGAAAATCCGGTCCTCTCGAAATAGAGATTGTAAAAATTTTCGGCACCCAGACACGGTATGACGCCCGAATTGGCGCTGTCGCTTGACCTGAAAACCTCGAATAGGTTCTACTAGGGCCTGTTAACACTTCAAAGTAACTCATTGAACTCGAAGCATTACCCAGAATCCTCACATCTAAATAAAATTTTTGCAAACAATGATATATGTAATATGTGTTAACAGGCCCTAGCGAAAACTTGCCTGACGCAATTCATGCAGCATTTCGCCTTGCTGGGAACAACAAAAGGCGGGCGGCAACCGCTGCGAAAATTCTCCGCTTCCGGTCTTCCTGCCGCCCATGCAGTACAGGACAACGCCAATGCCGGAAAATCCATTTCGAGAAATGCCGCCATCCGCCCACCGCGTGACGAACGGGAATGGTGCGCCGCGGCTGATGCTTACGGGCAAATTCACGCTGGCCGCGCTTGGGCGGCGCATGCATGCCATGTCTTCCGAACTTGCGGCGCATGCAACCGATCCCGAGCTGCAATGGGATCTTACCGGCATAGAGCAAATGGATGATGTGGGGGCTGTATTGCTATGGCGCGCCTGGGGCTCGCACCGTCCTCCTCGCCTGCAGCTTCGGCCTGAGCAGGAAAGGCTGTTCGCGCGCATGAAGGAAGCGCCGCATTCGTCCGCGCCCGCGTCCACGCGGCCGGATTTGCTATGGCCCGTTATCACTGTGGGAAAGGCAGTCTTTCTGCTATGGGAGCATATGAACGGCCTGGCTGTGCTGGTCGGCCAGATGATGCTGGACATCGTGTACCTGATCAGCCATCCCGCCCACATTCCATGGCGGGAAATTTCCGCAAACCTGTACCGTACCGGCGCGCAAGCACTTGGCATCACGGCGCTCGTCGGATTTCTCATCGGCATAGTGCTCAGTTTTCTTTCGTCCCGGCAATTGCAGATGTTTGGCGCCGACGTATTCATTATCAATATACTCGGCGTCAGCGTCATTCGGGAACTGGGCCCCATGCTGGCAGCCATTCTCGCGGCGGGCCGCTCGGGCTCCTCCATGACAGCGCAGCTGGGTGTAATGAGAGTGACAGAGGAACTGGACGCCCTGACTGTAATGGGCATACCTCACAGTCTGCGTCTGGTGCTGCCGAAAGTGATCGCGTTGGGGATCGCGATGCCCCTCGTGGTGCTATGGACCAGCGCGGTGGCCCTCATGGGGGGAATGGTCGTCGCGGATTTCCAGCTCGGGCTGAGCTACCAGTTTTTCGTAAGCAAGCTGCCGGACGTGGTGCCAATCGCCAATCTCTGGCTGGGATTGAGTAAAGGCGTGGTGTGTGGAATGGCGATAGCCTTGATATCATGCCATTTTGGCTTGAGAATCAAATCCAACACCGAGAGCCTCGGAGAAGGCACCACGAATTCGGTGGTGACTTCGATTACTGTCGTCATTATCATCGATGCGATTTTTGCCATCATTTTTGCCAACGTCGGACTACGGTTGGGCAATAGCTGATGGCGAATGGAAGCTGCGTCATCGAGGTCGAAGGATTGTATACACGTTTTGGCAGCCACCTCGTGCACGAAAATATCAATCTGTGCGTGCAGCGCGGGGAAGTCCTGGCGCTCGTGGGGGGTTCAGGCGCGGGAAAGACAACCTTGATGCGGCAGATGCTCGGTCTCGAGATGCCGGCACAAGGCACTATCCGGGTTTTTGGCGAATCCCTGCATGGGCATGATCGCGAAAAATTGCAATCGATGCGCAACCGCTGTGGGGTGCTGTTTCAGAAAGGCGCGCTATTCAGCGCATTGTCAGTATATGACAATATCGCGTTGCCGATGCGCGAGCTGCACACCATGGGCGAGGACATGATCCGGGACTTGGTCATGCTCAAGCTGAAAATGGTCGATATTGCCGCCCAGCACGCCAGCAAGCGCCCTGCGGAACTCTCGGGCGGCATGATCAAGCGCATCGCGCTGGCACGGGCGATGGCGCTCGATCCGGAGCTGCTGTTTCTGGATGAACCTACTGCCGGGCTGGATCCGGAACTGAGTGAAGGATTCGTAAACCTCATACAGGCCATGCGCACCGAATTGACACTTACCATTATCATGGCGACGCATGACCTGGATACGCTTGCGGCCCTGGCCGACCGGGTAGCAGTCATAGCTGACCGGCATGTCGTTGCCCTGGGCAGCCTGAAGGAAATCGCAAACTCGAACCATTTATTTGTCGAGAACTTTCTCCATGGGGTACGGGGCAGGAAGACACTAGGGTGATATTTTATAGGGAACCATCATGGAAAACCGTGCCCATGCCCTTGTGGCGGGTCTATTCGTAATCTTTCTGGCCGCGGCGGTTGCAGCAGTGGCGATATGGCTCGGCGGAGGCGCCACCACGCGCGACAAATACCTGCTGGTCTCGGAATTTCCGGTCAATGGGCTTAATTCCCAGGCCGTGGTACGCTACCGTGGGGTAACGGTAGGAAAAGTGGAAAGCATACGCCTGAACCCGGAGAATCCCCATTTCATCCATATTCGCATCGCGGTGGATCGGGATCTGCAGCTCACCCGGAACACTTACGCGCAACTTGGCTTCCAGGGTTTGACAGGGCTCGCTTTCGTGCAGTTGAATGATGACGGCAAGCAAGCGGAACCGCTGGTTACCAGCGTCGATGATCCCGCACAGATTCCGTTTCGTCCCTCCACGCTCGATGGCCTGGCCGAATCCGGGCAACGCCTGCTCGGCAACGCAAACGGGCTGATAGAGCAGTTGAACCTGCTTCTCAATGACCAGAACCAGGCCCAATTTGCAGCCATCCTGGAAAATACGCGGGGTGCGACAGGCCGCTTGCAGAACGTCCTGAGCCAGCTCGAGCCAGGTATCCAGTCGCTGCCTGCTCTGGCTGTCGACGCAAGCGCCGTGCTGAAACGTACTGATCAACTGGTCGCCGACCTTAACCGAATTGCTGTGAAGGCAAACCAGCAAGGAGGAGTTGTCGACAATTTGTCACACACGGCGGGGGAGCTTGTCGATACCATGCATAAGCTGCGTGAGGCGACCGAAGGAATCACGCGCAATACTCGCAGTATCGATCGCGTGCTTTTGCAGGTGGAAGAGCAGCCGCGAAGTTTGCTGTTCGGCCGATCGCCGCCTCTACCAGGACCGGGAGAAGAAGGCTTTGTACCGCCCCCGGCATCTCCCTCCATACCCTGAGAAATTTTGAGATGAAGAAATTTCTCATTATTGTGGCGGTATTCGCTGCGGGGTGTGCCGCCACGCGCGCCCACGCACCCGCTTCGGTATATGATTTTGGCCTTGACCGACCGCCCACCCGGACAGCTGGCGCCTCTTCCCGCCTGGCGGAGATTTCCGCAAAACTTTTGGTGACCGCCACATCTCCCACCTGGCTTGACAACCCGGCCATTCGATATCGCCTTGCTTACCATAATCCCGGGCAGACCTACATCTACGCGAATAGCCGATGGGTATCACCCCCTGCGGCCTTGCTTGCCCAGCGGGTCAAAAAGCAAATTGCCTCCGCGGGCGGCAGCGCAGTAGTAAGCGGCGGAGATGGCGTGCGGACGGACTATGCGCTACGCCTTGATCTGGAGGAGTTTACCCAGGTATTCGAAATGCCGGGAAAAAGCCGCGTCATGGTGGCGCTGCGCGCCAGCCTGATCGAGCCGGGAACGCGCACGCTGCTTGCTCAGCGCAGTTTCCAAATGGAACAACCGGCTCCGGAAGCAAATGCGGCAGGAGCCGTGACCGCGCTGACGGAAGCGAGCGACGCGCTGATTGACAATCTTATCGGCTGGCTTGGCCAGGAGTTATCGGAGACAAAGGGAAAAGCGTCCCGTTGAACTGAGCTGTACTTGTTGGGAAAAGCATCTTTTACAGGTATCTGGATAAAACTCTTCAGGAATTGAAAAGATGACGATTCAGGAACAACTGGAAGCAATGGGCCATGCTCGCGTTATCGTTGTGCTTAAGCCCATGAGGAAGAAACGGGCGGGCGGGCGCATGTCACTTGCGTTGTCCGAGACCATTTCTCTTCAGCAGGAGGCTGCCCGCACGCTCGAAAAATTCTTCAAGCCTTTTTCGAATTCCCGGACCACCATCCTTGCCCGCGAAATCGACACACTTCGAGATCATGCCGGACGGGCGCCGGGCCAGGCGATAGCGGATATCGCTCCATCGCGTCCCCTCTATGCGAGCGATCCGAACGCGGCAGCCGTTCAGGAGAATACGGGACTCAGATACTTTCCCAATCTGGGCATTCTGTTCGGTACGGTCGACGAGAAAGGCATGGACGGGCTTCGGTCTCAGGCCGACGTGGTTTCGTCGCTTTTCGCTCCACCCGAAATGAGCCTGATCCATCCGATCGAAGAAGCGGCGCTTGCAGGACCTGATCCAGGAAATTCCTGGGCATTGGAACGTCTGCATGTTCCCCAATTATGGGATAAAGGCTTGACGGGGGATGGCATCCTGATCGGCCATCTTGATACAGGGATAGATGCCACGCACCCCGCGCTTGATGAGGCGATCGACTCGTTCGCCGAGTTTGATGCGATTGGCCGGCTGGTAGCCGGCTCTCAAATGACAGATAGCGGATTTCATGGAACCCATACCGCGGGCATCCTCGTCGGGAGGCCGTATCAAGGCGTAACATTTGGCATAGCTCCGGGCGCGAAGCTCGCTGCCGGGATGGTCATCGAACACGGGGATACGGCTGCGCGGGTTATTGCCGGACTCGAATGGTGTATTGGACAAGGTGTGCGAATCGTAAGCCTCTCGCTAGGGGTTCGGCAATACGAGCCATTGTTTTCGCGCATCTTTCAGCTTCTGCGGCAACGAAACATCCTTCCGGTGGCAGCGATCGGAAATGAAGGCGCGCAAACAAGCCGCACTCCCGGAAACCTGCCGGAAGTCCTTTCCGTGGGCGCCATGGACCAGACCGACCAGATATGGTTCAACTCGTCCAGCCAGCAGCTTTCCGAAAAACATAGGCGAATAGTGCCCACCGTCATCGCGCCGGGTGTCACCATCTGGTCCTCCGTACCCAATGGCGGACTGCGGGGTTTGTCCGGGACTTCAATGGCTGCGCCGCATGTAGCCGGCTTGGCCGCGCTATTGATGCAGCACCGGCCGGACGCTACAGTCGACCAGGTTGAAAAGGCGATTTTGGCCTCGTGCAGCCGTCCAGACGCAATAAGCATATTAAGAGGGAATAAAGGCGTCCCGAATGCGGTCAAAGCACTGGATGGACTCTAAACGCAGAGGTGGCAAGGTAAATGGATAAGCTGAAGATCGATCCGCAGTTGCTGCATGCGCTCGAGGATACGGCAGCGCCAAAGGGCCCGGTTCAGGCTGTGGTGACAGTGGGCGCTCCCGGGCGCGCAAGCCCCATGGCGCCGGCCGAAACCGAGAAGGTGGTCAATGCCATTGTCGATCGCGCGGCGCGAGAATGTAATTCATTGCCGCATAAACTGGTTATTTTTCCAAATCTGCAATCATTTTCAATCGAGGCCGATCCCATACTCCTACGGAAGATACTGGACGAGGATGCGGTCGATGCCGCCACACTCAATGTCAAACCTTGACGCCATCCTGCTGCCCCACTATGACGGCCTTCTCCGTGCGGCACGCAGGCACATCGACCGCCCGCGTCAGGATGAAAGAGCAATGACGGCCGAAACACACGCTAGCGCAATCGCGGGGACGGCTTGGTGTATACGTTGATATGCCCGCTCGAAATAGAGCAGCAATGCCAATATCATGGCAGGTGCAATACCCGGCAGCGCACTCATGACGGCCAGCATCAGCGGCAGGCATACCGTGATGCACGCCGCGCCGTGGGATATGCCGAAGCGCATGCAATCCAGATCTGCGGCCGCGCCGCGCGGGGTCAATGCCACGCTGCGATGGCATTTCCGCATGGCAGCGGCGCGCCATGGCGATAATTGCCATCCCGCCGCCGCCAGCAAAGCCATCGAGCCGGTAGCGGGAACCGCAATCAGGGCAGCCACATCCGGTATCAGCAAAAACCCCATGATGCCCGCGCCCGCGAACATCCAGGCTGCGCCATATCCGGCAAGAAAGCCGGCGATGGCTCTTCCTCGGCGCCAGCGATAACTCCTGAAAGCCACCTGGCGTATCGGGACCACAAGCAGGGGAAGCATCATGGCAGCGACCATCAAGAACCAATGCTCGGCAGCTGCCGCAAATAAGTCCGTAGCAAATAAAGGGGTGTCACCGCCGGAAAGGGAGGCTCGCAGGGGATTGTCGTGATGGTTCGAGACGGCAAGAAGGCATGCCCAGGCGACGCCGCTTGGCAGAGTCGTCCATAACGTCACACGGTCGATGCTCCGGATATTTGCGGAAAAGGCCAGCGCCAGTCTTACCGCCATTTTGGTTCCCGTTCAGCAATAGGTTCAGCGATAGTAAAGGCTGATGCGGCCTACCTGCGGGCCCTCGCCGTCCTGTTCGCGCTGCTTGGGAACAAAGGTAACCTTCAGATTCTCTTCGTTCCATTCATTTCTTTGCTTCAAGCGATTAACCGCGTCAGTTATGTCGAGAACATAAGTAAGTCCGCTGCCTCCATGCGGGTCATCCCGGCGCGACGCTTCCGCCAACCCGAACATCGGCAGGAGGCCCGCGTAATGGGATGCGCCTTCTGGGTCGTCCGCCGGCGCGTTGACAAAAACTTTATAACTCGACGCCTTCCCAGCCCCCACGATGTTCTCCATGTTGAGATAAATCCTTTGCGGTTCCCCTTCGGCCAACGCCGCCAGATTCTCGGTAATCGCCGTAGGGTCGATCTGCACGTTGGCCGTGGTGGGTGAAGAAGAAAGCCGGACAGTTTCTTCCGACGCGCCGACAAGCGTTGCTGGGCCTGTTCCCATGATTATTTCCTCCTCCGCCAGACCGGCGGTTGCCAAAGGATCGGATATATCTTCATAACGATATGATAACAAGGGCGTAGTTGTATCGATCACCTCATCAGCAGTATGCGTCGCGATCGCACCAGTTGCATCGTGGAAATCAAAATCGGTTCCCGAAGGCGCACCCCAACTGGGATCAGTGGGATTCTGGAACTGGCTTCCGCGCCCCAGCCATACCTCCCACAACCGGTCGATATTGGCATGGTGCAGCCAGAAAAGTGGATCCAGGCCCGCGGTTTCAAATGCGCCCATCCAGCCTGAAACTGCTACATGTATGGAACCGTGCGGTACCCGTTCGAGATCTCCGATGACACCGCCGGAATGCTGGAATCCTGTTCTGGGACCTCCAAATCCCGATGGCACGCCAAATCTGCCCGTCCTGAATGGAACGGTGAGCAGGCAACCCAGGTCCGTATCCGACGAGTCGATACCAAAATCTCCCGTCTGCCTGCCCTGCTGGCTGAGGCTCGGAGTCTGGCCTCTTTTAGCATCGGCAAGACTGTTGGGAGAGCCATCCGGAAGACTGGCATCACGGAACTCTCGGCGCACCAACTTCGCTTGGGGATTTCCCTCGTCGCTGTAATTCCAGTAAGGCAACGCCCAGTGATCCGGCCCGCCGAGGGCTACGACATGCGAACGCACGATCTGCTCGAAGAAGCCCAGATACAAGCGATGCCATGGGAGGAAATACCAGCTGCCGTGTTGGCACTGGTTCCAGAATCGCCTCCTATGGCTCAGGGAAGGCAGGCTATCGGTCGCAGCTGCCAAAGGGTCTTGGTTTCGAAGATATGCATGAATCGCCGCCTGATACCGCCAACTGGCGGAATTACGGATAGGCAACTGGCGCATCCTGGCTACCGCACGGGCGTACCATAGAAGCGTGTCATCCCATGTCGCGAGTTTCCAGACATCTTCCCGTACCCTTACTCCATTGACGGCAGGTTTCATTTTTGCTTCCTCTCGAAAAGTTTAAATATACGTTTGCCCCTGTTATTTCGTGTCGTTCCAAACCGTTTCATACTGACCCCGCAAACCGCTGTCCAATTACTTTCCCGCCTGCTCCTCGAGCGTTGCTTTTCCCGATCCATTCCGATAATACGAGTTGCCAAGGCTGTTTCTATGATGATTAAATAGCGCCTCGATCCATTCGACATAATCCCGGGCCGCGGCCTCTTCATCGCATCCGGAGATCGCGCGCGCTGCAAGGTCGGCGGCAAGCATGCCGCTCATCAATGCGCGCAAGACGCCATTGGATGAGGCTGGATCGAGCAGTGCGGCGGCGTCTCCCAGCAGGAAATAGCCGGGCCCGGCACAAGACGGATGGAGCCGCCATGTCATATCGAGGCCGGCTGCACTCTTTCCGCCATGACGCACGCCTATCGAATGTTCCATTCCGGGTTGCGCCGCCTGATCCAGCGTCACCCACGCGATTCTGTCATCGCCAAGGGGAGCAAGCCATTCCCACCCATCTTTGCGCTGGCGAAACAGGGGCTGCCCCTCCAGGCATCGATCACTCCCATTCTTCCAGCCGAAGCGCACGCGTAAGGGAGGTCCCGCACGATCAACGCAGAGGTTCAACTTACGTGCGAGCCACGCATGCCGCCCGGTTGCGTCGAAAACCCAGCGAGCCCGAATCTCGGATTCCTTGCAAACCACGCCGTCGACACGGCCATGTTGCAGGATGGCGTCTTGCGCCGTGAGTGCTTCCTTGAACACTGCACCTGCCTCGCTTGCGGCGCGCCGCAGGATACCATGTAGAGTCCGCCGGTCGGCCTGAAAGCCAAGCCACTTCCCATTGCTGTCTGAACCGTATGGCATGAACGTGCGTACGCCATTGCTCTCGCGCCAGATACCGTGGTGCCGATAAAAACCGGCCGCTGTAATGTCATTCCAAACTTCCAGCTTTCTCAATATCGGCTCGACACCGGGATGCAGCGTTTCGCCCGGAGCATTATGAACAGAAGTGCAAGCTTCGATCAGGATCGTTTCCAGGCCAGCCTGGCGAGCAGAGATTGCTGCCGCGCAACCCGCAGGGCCCGCGCCGATAACAAGGATATCCGTGCGCTTCCCGGACATGCGGTTACCCACGGATTACCCGCGGATCAGCCCACGGTACAGGCACTCCCTTCTCTCCTGGCTCATCTTTCACTGGAGGCGCTCGCCCACCTGAGATCATGCTCGCGCTTGGTCAGCACCGCCTTTGAATCGGGGCTCGCGAAGAAAAAGCGCAAATCCTGCAATGGGAAGCGGTCCAGGTAAGGGCTTATTTTCTCGCGCGCGGCTACCGCCGGGCTTTTGCATAACTCCATCCGGTAAATCTGACCGCGTAGAATCGTATGAGCCTCGCTTTGGGCCTGCTGCAGCTCGACGTCCGCGGAAGTGATGACCCGGAAGGAAAGCACCAGCCATTCCCGGCGGGTTTCACTTATATCGCTCAGGTTCCCTGCCACGCTGTAGGCGCGGCTCACCGCCAGTATGCGATCCTGGTAATCTTCGGCGCTGATCTGCGCCGTCAGCCGGATACTGAGTCGGTTCTGCATGACTTGCCTTACATAGTCGGCATTCAGGAACGATGCGATCTCCACGTGCCGTTCCCCATTGTGGCTGACCACACGAGGCCCGGTAATGCCATCCCAGGGAAGGGACCCGGCCTGTCCTATCTCCTCGTCGGTGAGCGGAGCAACCGTCCCGCCCGTGTTGCCGATCGGCGTGGCAAAGGTACGAAAGACATCCGGGGCGACTGCCGGCCAGAAGGTGCTGAGGGCGGCGCACAATTTGGCATCTTCCGGAAAGGGGCTGCCCAGGGCGTAGCTCGCGAGATGTCCCACCCCATCTGCCCCAGGTTGCCGGTCCATTCCCACATCCCATCCCGGCGCGAAAACTCCCGCAGCGTCATCCGGGAGGGAAGACGCCCGCAGGACATCGGGCTGCTGCGGCCATACGGCCGGCAAGCCCTCGGGTGCGCCCATCCCGACAACGGCGGTGATGGTCGTGTCATCGGCCTCGAACGGATTGCCCTCGAGCTGGAGATTGGCTGGGAGGCGCGTTTCACTCAGGGGAGTCGGGGAAACCGACCAGAGCTCCCCGCTAAACTGGGCAGGAATGTCCTTGCTCCTGCTCCACTCCGAGACTTCGAATTGCCCGCAAGCGGGAAAGAAATCCGGGGCGCACACCAATGCGTAGGCAGCGACAAACGGGATATTCCGACCAGCCAGAGCCGGGATATTCGCGTCCACCCAGCCGTCCCCGGAAAAATCGACGTAGTGCAACGCATCATAGGGCTCCTTCTTCATCGCGCCGACGACATCGGTATTATCGTTGAGATCGATGAACCGGCCATCTTTTACCTGGGTTCGCGCATGGACATATTCCGGGGCGGAACCGCGGCCGACCCCTGCTGTTGATGGTTCAAAAGCGGCAAAAACATCCACGAAATCGGGAGTAACCCTGAACGTAAGGGGCTTTCCATCCACCATGGCAGCTTCCACCAGGCTGGGGCGCACCGCGGGGACCAGCCATCCGGGACCCAGTTCCGGCTCCGCGGACCAGTCCGCTATTTCCCTGTCCCGGATGACGTAGGGGAAGCTTTCCGGCAGCGGGTCGGTTCCGAGCGCCTTATGAACCCGCTGGATTTTGAGGTTGAACAGGTGGGCGCCGAATGACAGGCCAAGATCCATTCCCTCGATGCAGTCGCTGCCAGGGAAAAGCTTATGGACAGGAACCAGGAGATCCCTGTCCGCTTCGTCGCCCGCGCCTCCCACGCTGCTTTCAAGTATGGGTGAAACCCGCGTATCGCGGCCTTTCCTCCTTACTGCGAGCCATGCGGTAAACCGCGCCGGCAGCACCCGTATGCCATGCGGATTGTCTTCGTCCTCGGGCCAGAAACCGCGCACATCAGGATGATAGCGAGGCCGCGCCGTACCCACGCGCGCAATGCCGGTGCGCGAAAAAACAAGATCCGCGTGACGGCCATCGACCGTATCCGAGGCCGGGCGGTATTCGCAGGAAAAAACCGCCACCGCCACCTGGGAAGCGCCGCCGTTATCCCGGATGAATTTGGGCAGCGACACCGGCGCAAGGCTGAAGATGAAATTTTCGAGCAGGTCGAGTTCGGCTGGCGTTGCAAAGCCCTGAAGCGGACGCCCCTCGTGATCGCGGGTGACCAAAGGACTCGCCAGCGCATGATACAGCAGGCTCAGAGAGGGCTGCCCCGGCGTTATCGCCTTGTTCCCCTTGGCCGCAAAATCTTCAAAGCCGGTCAAGGTGCGATCGATTTCTCCCAGATTCCTCGTCAGTTCCCGCTGCAGTGCCGCAGGAGTGGATTGAGCAATATCGAGCCTGTTTCGGGTCACGTTCTGCAGCAGAGCACGCCACCCCAGCGGCGCAAGCCGGTCGCAAACTGACTTGATATCATCGATTCGTGCCATGAACCCTCCCCTTTTTACAATATGACCCTGCTCTTATTCTTTATAGCCGCAAAATATGGAAGAGCAAATCTTTTCCCTCGCGCACCCATCTCATGCCATCGCAGGCAGGAGATCAATCGGGGCTCTTCCAAGCGGCGTAGGCGTGCCGATCATCAACCAAACACCCTTGCGCAAACCGCGCGTGGCGATTTAAGCAACTGATGGTAATGATTATCATTTATAATACAATCCTGCGACGGCCATCCCAGTCCGCTGGATCAACCCGGTTGAATTTCGGCGCAGTTATCCGGAAAATGCACTTATACCCATTTGCGCGATTCGCTCGCCGCCGGCTTTTTCTGGCAGCTCAACCGCATTGTTAGGATGCAAGGAGATATTGATGAAACGTTCATTCCTGATAGTCACATGCTTGATTGCGCTCCCGGTTCTTACCGCATGCGCAGGAAAATCCATGCTCGCCAAACCCGCTTCATCCGGCGATGCCGGCTATGCAACGGTGGAACGTCCGGTCGCGGGCTGTGCTGCGGGAGAAAATGCATTTGACTGTGATCGCCGGGCTATCCTGGCCATGCTGGGCAACTATCAGGTTAAATTCAATTTCGACGAAACCGTCGTGCTGCAACCGGGTTACGTGCGAAGAGAACCCAAGCGCAGCGCGGCATTTGAGCATGTATTGCTGGTCGAGGATGCAGGCAAGCGTATTTCCCTGCAGCATATTCTTGTAATGGGCGGGGGTACGGTAACCAAGCACTGGCGCCAGGACTGGATCTACGAATCACCCAGGCATTGGGTCTTCGTTGGAAAAGAACGCTTCGAGCCGCGTGAGCGCGAAGCGGCTGCGATTCCCGGCACATGGACGCAATTGGTGTACGAAGTCAATGACGGACCGCGTTATACGGGCATTGGCAAATGGAATCACAAGTATGGGGTATCAACCTGGACCTCCGACCGTACCTGGCGGCCGCTTCCCCGACGGGAATACACCAAGCGAGACGATTACCAGTTGATCAACGGCGAAAACCGGCACACCATCACGCCGCAGGGCTGGGCGCACGAGCAGGACAATACCAAGGTGGTGCGCACGGAAAGCGGTAAGGACATCCCCCTGGTGCGGGAGTTTGGTTTCAACGAGTACCGCCGCATCCAGGGCTACGACTTCGAGCCCGCCTCCACTTACTGGCAGTCAACCTCCAGCTTCTGGGAAGCGGTGCGCAGCCGATGGGATAGCGAGTTTGCCAGACACGGCAGCGTTACCCTCAACATCCGCCCGGGCGATGAAACCTTCAATAAGGCGATGCTTGAACTGGCGGATGCTTACGCGAAAGATCCGCGACTGGACGAGTTCTTGCCCAGGGTGGAGGAACTGTTCCGCAAATTCGTCAATGCGGGCAGTTCCAGCGTAGCCAGCGCTTCCGGGACTTCCAGGTAATGGTTGCTTCTCCACGAAGCCGAAGAAACTGACGCGTGTCTGTCCTTCTATTTCACGGAACCGAACACCTTCCGCAATAGTCCGTTGGCCTGACTGCCAGGATCGCTTCGAATGGCTTGCTCTTCCTCGGCCATGATCAGGAAAAGCCCATCCAGGGTCTTCTGGGTGACATAGTTTTCTATCTGGGCGTCCTTTTCCGCCACCAGGCCGAGTTTCACGCCCTTTCCGGCAAAATCGTTGTATTTTTTCATCAGCCCCACCTGGCTCGTCGCCTCTTTCACGATCGGGAGGAATTTCTGCGTCAGTTCTTCCGATGCGGCGCTCCGAAAATATTGGGTGGCCGCATCGTCTTCCCCTGCAAGAATCTTCCCTGCGTCCTCAATTGGCAGGTTCTCGACTGCTTTCATCAATAGCGGCGTGACTTCCGCCGTTGCTTTTTCTGCTGTGCGGTTCATGGCCACTATCAGATTATCGGGATGTTTGTTCATGCCTAGCGTACGCATCACGCCTTCCACCTTCTGCAATGCCCCTGGCAATGGAATTTTGACTTTCGGGTTCCCAAGAAATCCGTCCGCCACGCCCAGCCTTTCGACAGCCACCTTGGTGCTTTGGGTGAGCGCCTGCTTCAACCCCTCCATGGTATCTTTTTGAGAGAGTATCTCCTCCTCGGCAGAAAAAGCGGGCGTGCAAAAGAAAAGCCATGCAAAAGCAGCTATGGTGCGCATTCGGTAGTTCCTTTCAGGCATTTCCATGGATCATGGACCATCATCCCATTCCTTGTCATGCGAAGCCGGCCTCCTGCGCCTGTTCATCGGCATGATAGCTGGAGCGCACCATCGGCCCGCATGCAGCATGGCTGAAACCCATTGCCTTCGCGATCCGCTCGAATTCACGGAAACCCGCCGGCGGCACATAGCGCTGCACGGGCAGATGACCGATGCTCGGTTGCAGATATTGTCCGATAGTGAGCATTTCGACGCCATGGCCGCGCAGATCCCGCAGCACTTCAACTATCTCTTCGTCGGTTTCTCCCAGGCCCAGCATCAAGCCGGATTTGGTTGGAATATCCGGAAAACGCACCTTGAAGTCCTTGAGCAGTTTGAGCGAATGCGCGTAATCCGCTCCAGGGCGGCATTGCCTGTAAAGACGCGGCACCGTTTCAAGATTATGGTTTAGCACGTCTGGCGGACAGGCAAACAACTTCTCCAGCGCGACATCCAGTCTTCCCCGGAAGTCCGGCACGAGAATTTCTATTCGGGTGCGGGGCGAATGAGCGCGCACCTCGCGGATGCAGTCCGCGAAATGCTGGGCGCCTCCATCGCGCAGGTCATCGCGATCCACACTGGTAATGACGACATACTTCAGCTTCATGGCTGCAATGGATGACGCCAGATGCATGGGCTCCTCGAGGTCCGGCGGTTTGGGCTTGCCATGAGCCACATCGCAGAATGGGCACCGGCGGGTGCACAGGTCGCCCAGGATCATGAAGGTAGCCGTGCCCTTGCCGAAGCACTCCCCGATATTGGGGCAGGATGCTTCCTCGCACACGGTATGCAGTTTCTGTTCCCGCAGAATACGCTTGACCTCGTAAAACTCCTGGCTGTTGGAAGAGCGCACCCGGATCCACGAGGGCTTCCGCAATAGCTCGCCTGGGGATTGGGGCTGGATCTTGACCGGGTTGCGAGCCGTCTTGGCTGCGCCTTTCTGGCGGGTTTCTGCTGTCATGAAAGAAATGTGTTCCTGTTTCTATAGAATGATAAATGGCAAGAATAACGCATCAGGCCGGCAAAAGCCTCATTCGCAATCTTCTGGCAAGCCTGCTGCTCAGTATTTCCAGTCCATCGGTCACGCCGAAATCCCTGAGCTGGGTAACCCGCAACCCGGCATAGCCGCAGGGATTGATGGCGAAAAACGGCTGCAGGTCCATGTCCACATTGAGGGCCAGGCCATGATAACAACAGCCTTTTTTTATTTTCAGCCCCAGGGAGGCAATTTTTGCCCCCTCCACATATACGCCGGGAGCTTCCCTGCAACTCTCCGAGTTGATGCGATAATCGCCCAGCAAGTCTATCACCGCACCCTCCATCCTGCTGATGAGCTCGCGTACGCCCAGCCCCAGCCGGCGCATGTCCAGCATGAGGTAGGCGACAATCTGGCCCGGGCCATGATAGGTAATCTGCCCTCCCCGGTCGGTTCGAACCACGGGAATGCCATTTTCATGCAGCAGGTGTTCCGGCTTGCCTGCGACGCCCTGCGTGTAAACCGGCGAGTGCTGCAATAGCCAGATCTCGTCAGGCGTATCGCCGGTCCGCGTGTCGGTGAATTCCTTCATCGCCTGCCAGGCATGACGATAATCCACGAGAACCCGATTGTATCTGACTTTGATGTGGGAGACACCGGCCGGCGAGCGGACTCCCGGTCCGTTCGCCTCCAGGGGGAGAATGCTCCAGATTCCGGAATCCCGGCCTGCGCCAAAATCAATAGTCAAAGCACCATGACCACGTTGGGCTGATCGCACAGTTCCTGGTACAGCTGATCCAGTTGTTCACGTGAAGTGGCTAGAATGGTGCAGGTCAGGCTCAGATAAGTGTTCTTTCTGCTTATCCTCGCCTCCAGGTTTGCAGGATCGAAATCCGGTGCATGACGCTGCACGATCGTGAGCACGGATTGCATGAATTCCTGCCTGCGCTGTTCCAGGAGCGCCGCTGCGGCTACCTCGCTCGCGGGAGGGGAAGGCAGGCTGTCGCTTTCTCCATCCATAGGCCCGTTCGGCGGGGAATCGGCCAACGTATCCGAGCCAGCCAGCATGTCCGGCGTGTTCGCACTGCTCGTACCCACCCGACCAACGATTTTGATGGGGAAATTGCATGGATACTCTATCAGGGAGGGCTGGTCAGACGAAGTCATGAGGTTTCGACAAGCGTGTCGCCGCCTCGCATCACGGTAATCTTGTATTCCTGGTAGAGCTCGTACAGCATGGCAAATAGCGCGCCCGGCCTACCATTGCCAACCGGCTTGCCATCGAGCCGGGTGATTGGCAGGATTTCCTTGGTAGATGATGTAAGCAGCAGCTCCTCGGCACTGCGGACCTCCTCCTCGGAAACCTCCCGCACTTCATGGGGAATTTTCCGGGCTGCCGCCAGTTCAAGTATCACATCATAGGTGATGCCCGGCAACATCAAATGGTTTTTTGGCGGTGCAAGCAGCACGTCGTCTTTTACCACAAAAATATTGCTCGCGGCGCCCTCCGTCATGTAGCCATCTCGCAGCAATACGGTTTCCATCGCATCGGCATCGATTGCCATCTGGCGGAGCAGCACGTTGGGCAATAGCGAAATCGCCTTGACATCGCAACGCAGCCACCGGTTGTCAGTGGAGGTGATGGCCGCCACGCCGGTTTCGAGCCACTCCTCTGGCGGAGTGAGCAAGGGGTTGCTCATGATGAAAACGGTAGGAGAAACGGCTTTCGGAAAAGCATGGTCACGCTTGGCCACACCACGCGTAACGTGGAGGTAGAGGGATTGATCATTGCTTTCATTGCCTGCAATGATCTGCTCGAGAAGATGGGTCCATTCCCCGATGGCATGAGGATTGCGCAACCTTATTCCATCCAGGCTGTGCTGCAGCCGGCGCAGGTGCTCGGCCAGCCGGAAAGGCTTGCGGGAATATACTGGAATGACTTCATATACGCCATCACCGAAGATAAATCCCCTATCCAGTACCGGGATGCGTGCTTCTTCGATGGGCATGAAATCCCCATTGAGATAAATCATGGCGGTCCTTGAAATAATCGATGGTATTCAGCGCTTTTCTTGATCCTGCTTCAGATCCTGTCAATACTTGTTTTGCACCTGCGTTGCTGCACGGAAAAGCGCGAGGGCAAGGCGCAAAACAAATATTAACAGGCCCTAATTCAACAAAAGCCGTATGCTATCCCAGGCGCGCCCGAAAATGCTCGCGTCGCTCACCGATTCGAGTGCGATCAGCGGGTGCTCCGCGAACGGTTTGCCATCCAGCGTGAACTTGACGGTTCCCACCCTTTGTCCCGTGGTTATGGGAGCCATGAGCGGTTGCTTGTATTCCAGCCTGGCCTTCAGTTTATCCACCTCGTTTTTTGGCAGGGAAAAGTATATGTCATAGCCAAAACCCGTCTTGAGCTTGTCCTGCGTGCCCTTCCATAATGGAATAGCGACTACTTCCCGTTCTTTCCCATAGAGGTGAACCGTGTTGTAGAACTGGAAGCCATGATTCAACAAACGCTGGCTTTCCATGGTGCGCACATTGTCGGAAGCGGCACCCATCACCACGGAAATCATCCGCCGCTCTCCTCTCCTGGCCGAGCTGACAAGGCAGTAACCAGCCGCTTCGGTATGTCCCGTCTTGATGCCATCCACATTGGGATCGAGCCATAGCAGGCGATTGCGGTTCGGTTGCGTAATCTTGTTGTAGGTATACTCCTTGAGGGAATAGAGCGGATAATATTCCGGAAAATCGCGAATCATGGCAGCAGCCAGCAGCAAAAGATCGTAAGCACTGGAGTAATGCTCCGGGTGCGGCAGGCCGGTTGCATTCGCGAAACGGGTATTTTTCATGCGCTGCCGCCCGGCCTCCTTGTTCATCAGGGAAACGAAAGCGCTTTCGGAACCCGCGACGGCTTCCGCCAGGGCGATGCTTGCATCATTGCCGGACTGCACGATCATGCCCCGCATCAGTTCATCCACCGTCACCGGCCTGTTGACTTCGATGAACATGCGCGACCCTTGGACACGCCTGGCATGTTCCGACACAAGCACAGTCTGGGTCAGAGTTAGCCGTTTTTGCTGAAGCGCCGAAAAAACAATATATGCGGTCATCAGCTTGGTCAGCGATGCCGGCTCAACGCGCTCCTGGGCATTCTCACTGACCAGGATTTGCCCGCTCTGGAAATCGGAAAGAACATAGGACTTCGCCGCGATGGACAAGGTGGGAACAGGCAATGAGGAATATTGCGGCTGCTGGGCAACAACGGGGGGCGCGAGAAACAGTAGCAGCAGGATTAAGCGTTTCATGGCACAGGCGCAAAACGCCATTATATCCCAATAGGAGACCCAATCCTAAAAGCGATAGGAATGGAGGTAAGGCGCTTCAGGATAAACCTCCGCCGGTGCATCGCCGACAAAAACGGGTTGCGCCCCGAGCGCCGCCCGGAAGCTGCCGCAAAGCACGGAACCGGGCAGCGGCGGAAATGCAAACCCCCAGGCTACCGTTGGGCCGCCCGCAGCCTGCCGCGAGGCGGCATATTCCTTCGGAAGACACAGGCGCTGGCCTGTGTCTCCGCCCGTGGGCTCTACCGCTTGCCGCGGCAAACGCTGTATCCATCGCTCCAGCCCATCTTGTATTGCGCATCCACCGAAAAACGCCGCTCATCCTTTGCCGCATGACGCGTCTTCTTCGAGGTTTCGCAACCATCGATATACCCGTCCTTGAAGGCGGGTGAATATCCGGTGAGATTGTAGACGGGGCGCGTGCTTGTCGGGGGAGGCCCTGCCGGACCTTTAACCTCGGCCGTAGTTGCACAGCCCGCGATTAAAATCATCAAAAAGACTGGCGCAGTCGAACGCACTACACTTCCCCGCTTCACTGAACCCGCTTTGCCGTCCATGATCCCAAACCCAGCAGTTGACCGCGCTCATTTCCAGGTTAGAGAGAGCCATGACCCACAAAGATTTTACGCGGCACTCTACGTCCACCTATATGGTGAAAGCGAGCCCTCCGCCGGGTTTAAACCATCAGCGGCGACGCCCGCTCCCAAAAATACCCCCCAAAACCCCGCGAAAGATCTCCCGGCCGACCTGCGAGCCGATCGAACGCGCCGCGCTTTTGGCTGCCGCGTCGAGGATACCGGGATGCCGGCCGCCACGCGGTCCGGTTTTGCCCAGAAGCAGGCCACTCAGCGTATCCATCATGCCACCTTCATCGCTGGCCGGCGCCGCGTGATTTTCCTGCCGTTCCATCGGTCTTCCGCCATCCTCGCTGGCTTCCTGCGTCGTGGCGGTGCGGCTTCGGATTATTTCATAAGCGGATTCGCGATCCACCATCTGCTCATAATGCCCGAAAATGATGGAGGACTGGATGATATTCATGCGTTCCGCATCGTCGAGCGGACCCATTCGCGAGGCTGGCGGGGTGATGAATGCCTGTTCGACCATCCCCGGCCTGCCTTTCTCGTCCAGCAATGACACCAGCGCTTCGCCAACCGAAAGCTCGGTGATGGCTTTTTCGGTATCGAAACCGGGATTCGCCCGCATGGTCTGCGCCGCCGCCCGGACGGCTTTCTGGTCGCGTGCCGTAAATGCGCGCAACGCGTGCTGCACGCGGTTGCCAAGCTGCCCCAGGACATTCTCGGGAACATCGAGCGGATTCTGCGTCACAAAATATACCCCGACCCCCTTGGAACGTATCAGCCTCACCACCTGCTCGATTTTCTCCAGCAGCGGGCGCGGGGCTTCGTTGAACAGCAGATGAGCCTCATCGAAAAAGAATACCAGTTTCGGTTTTTCGGGGTCGCCGACTTCCGGCAGGCGCTCGAACAGTTCGGACAGCATCCACAGCAGAAACGTCGAGTACAGCTTGGGAGAATTCATGAGCTTTTCGGCTGCGAGAATATTGATCATTCCCCGGCCCTGGTTGTCGGTCTGCATCAAATCGCTGATGTCGAGCATCGGCTCGCCGAAGAACTGGCCGCCCCCCTGCTGTTCGATTTCGAGCAGCGAACGTTGAATTGCGCCGATGGAGGCGGCGGAAATGTTGCCATATTCGACGGTGAAATTCCGCGCATTCTCGCCCACGAATCGCAACATGGCGCGCAAGTCTTTCATGTCAAGCAGCAAAAGGCCGTTGTCATCCGCGATCTTGAACACCAGCGCCAGCACCCCTTGCTGCGTGTCATTCAGGTTGAATAACCGTCCAAGCAGCAGCGGCCCCATGTCGGATACGGTGGCGCGGACCGGGTGTCCCGATTTGCCGTATATATCCCAGAAAGTAACCGGGCAACCCATCCACACCGGCTTCTCCAGCTTGAGTTGCGCCAGCCGCGCTTCCATCTTCGGGGAATCCTTGCCTGGAGCGGCCAGCCCCGACAGATCCCCCTTGACGTCGGCCATGAAAACCGGCACACCAATCGAGGAGAACCGCTCGGCCAGTACCTGTAGCGTGACCGTCTTGCCGGTTCCGGTCGCGCCGCTGATGAGACCGTGCCGATTGGCAAGGCCAGGCAGCAAAACGATTGGCTTGCCGGATTTATCGGAAGTCGCGATTACTAATGGTTCTGGCATGGGATTTCATGGCTCCTGTTTCAGGGTTTCATGATTGCATCATGACTGGCACATCTCATGATGGCGGCAGTTATAATAATTGGTAAAAAGTGGTAAAAATCCTCGCCTGTCATCGTAGCACGTCCCTGAATCCCGGGGGGACTGCCACTTATCTTCATCCCGCCCAACTGGCAATTTCCAGCAGCAGGAGCAGCAAAAGCCACACCACCAGCGCGCGCCAGACCAGGCCAATGGTATTTTGCAGAAAATCCACATCGGCTTCTTCCCCCACTCCCAGCTCAGGACGATAGAACTCCCCATGGGGTTGGCGCAAGGGATCTCCAAGACGCACTCCCAACGCGCCCGCACCGCTGGCGAGGATTATTCCCTGGTTTTGATTCATCCATGATGCAGCCTGCGCGCGCCAGCAATAAACGGCATCTTCGAAATTGCCGGCGATGGCAAAGCTCATGGCGGTGCATCTTGCGGGCAGCCAGTCAATTATCTCGAAAGCTTTTGCCGCAAATGCGCCCGGCGCTTCCGGCTGTCCTCCCCAGCGCTCGTTCAGCAGCTCTGCCACACGATAGAGCAACGGACCCATGGGACCCGGCAATATGACAAAAGAGACAATAATGGCAAACAGGTACCGGTGCGAATAAAGCAATCCCATTTCGATGGCAACCCGTGCAATTTGCTGGCTACTGAGCTCATCGGTCTCCTTCGCGCTCCCCCCTAGGTTCTTCAATAGCTGGCGGGCCAGAAGCACGTCGCCATTCTTTAGTGCTGCTTTCACTTCGACGAAAGACTCACTGAACTGCCGGAAGCCCATGGTGAAATACAGGATTGCCACATTCCAGGCGCACGCCAGGATCGGGCTCAAGCCATACAAAAAATGATAGGCCCAGCTCGCCACCACCAGTACAGGAAGCACTGCCGCAAACCAGGCCGCAATGCCATGATGGCGAATGCCCGTATCGAAATAGCGCCCAAGCGTATCCGCATAGGATAAAAACGCGGCTACCGGACCATTGCGGTGGCCGCTCGAATGCCAGCGTTCCAGCAACAGAGCAAAGATCAGAGAGAATAAGGTCATCCTAAATCCGGCAGTTTAACGGGGTGGAGCATGCGATTTTTGGAGTGCAGGGCAAGGCGCAACGACGCGCAATAGCCATTCCATTCCAGGGAGTTGCAGCGCAGCCAGGTGCCGCAAAAATCATGCAATCCGCCATGTAGCGAACTCACACTATGGGTAAACATCTAAAACTGTGGAAAGTCTTTGGATCATGACTCCAAGACTGAAAAAAAGCGGTCAACTGCCGGATTTAGGATCATAGCAAGAAAAGCCGGTTTTCTCGTCCCGGAAAAATTATCGCAATACCGATTTGAGCACTCTTCCCATTTCCGCCGGATTGCGCGTCACCGTTATCCTGCATGCTTCCATCACGGCAAGCTTTTCCTGCGCGGTGCCTTTCCCGCCGGATATGACCGCCCCGGCGTGTCCCATGCGCCTGCCCGGCGGCGCGGAAACGCCAGCGATAAAGCCGACCACCGGTTTATTCATATTGTCCCTGACCCAACGAGCGCAATCCTCCTCATCCGAGCCCCCGATTTCACCGACCATCAAGACAGCGTCCGTTTCATCATCCTCATTGAAAAGTTTCATCACATCCAGGTGCTTCAGCCCGTTGACCGGGTCGCCGCCGATTCCGATGCAGGTGGATTGCCCCAGTCCCTGCTCCATCAATTGCGCGACTGCTTCATAGGTCAGCGTGCCGGAGCGCGACACCACGCCTATGCGCCCTTTCTTGTGGATATAGCCGGGCATGATGCCGATCTTGATTTCATCCGGCGTGATGATACCGGGGCAATTGGGACCGATCAGGCGCGTTTTGCGCCCTTCCATTTTGCGGCAGACGCGCAACATGTCGCGCACCGGAATGCCTTCCGTGATGCAGATCACCAGGTCCAGTTCCGCATCAGCCGCTTCCTCGATCGCCGCCGCGGCAAAGGGGGGAGGCACATAAATCACCGATACCGTCGCTCCTGACGCCTGTTTCGCTTCCATGACACTGGCGTAAACGGGGATACCCTCGAAATCCTTCCCCGCCTTCTTCGGATTGACGCCGGCAACAAAGCATTGGTCTCCGTCGGCATAATCCCGGCACATGCGGGTATGGAACTGGCCTGTCTTGCCGGTCATGCCCTGGGTCATGACGCGCGTATGTCGATCGATCAGGATAGCCATGGTTATGTCCTTCCCGTTGCCGGCCCGGGCGTCTCGGGTATCGCTGCCGCCGCGGCAGAGACAGCCTTGGCCGCCGCGTCGGCCATATTGGCCGCGGAGATGATCGGCAGGCCCGATTCGGCCAGGATCTTCCTGCCCAGTTCCACATTGGTGCCTTCCAGGCGCACGACCAGCGGCACGCCCAGCTTTACTTCCCGGGCAGCCGCCACCACGCCTTCGGCAATGACGTCGCATTTCATGATGCCGCCGAATATGTTTATCAGGATGGCCCGCAGTTCCGGATTGCGCAACATCAGCTTGAATGCTTCCGCCACCTTTTCCGCGGTGGCGCCGCCCCCCACGTCGAGGAAGTTCGCAGGGTTGCCGCCATAAAGCTTGATGATATCCATGGTGGCCATTGCCAGGCCCGCGCCGTTGACGAGGCAGCCGATGTTGCCATCCAGCGAGACATAGGAAAGATCATATTTCGAAGCCTCGATCTCCGCGGGGTCCTCTTCGTCCAGATCGCGCAAAGCGGCAAGCTCGGGATGGCGGAACAATGCATTGTCATCGAAGCTTAGTTTTGCGTCGAGTGCGAACACGCGATTGTCCGATGTCATCACCAGCGGATTGATCTCGACCAGCGAGGCATCGGTTGCGTCATAAGCGCGATACAACCCCTGCAGCAATTCGCTCGCTTCCTTTACCGCTTGCGGGCCGATGCCGATACTTTCCGCGATATCCCCGGCCTCTGAAGCGGTGAGGCCGGCAATCGGGTCGATGAATATCTTCCGGATCTTTTCGGGTGTCTTGGCCGCGACCTCCTCGATATCCATCCCCCCTTCGGCGCTTGCCATCAGGCACACCCGCCGCCTGGAGCGATCCACCACCAGGCCGATGTAGAACTCCCTGGTGATTTCCACGCCCTCCTCGATCAGCAGCCGCCGCACTGCCTGCCCGCCCGCGCCGGTCTGGCGGGTAACGAGCTGCATGCCCAGCATCTGCCCAGCGTATTGTTCCACCTCATCGAGCGAGCGCGCCACTTTCACGCCACCGCCCTTTCCACGGCCGCCTGCGTGAATTTGCGCCTTGACCACCCAGAGGCCGCCCTTCCCCAGCTTATCCGGCCTGTCCAGCTTGTTCAGCTTATGGGCAGCTTCCATTGCTTCCGCCACACTGAAACAGGCAATTCCACGAGGGATCGCAACGCCGAACGCGCGCAGTATTTCCTTGGCCTGGTATTCATGGATCTTCATGATTTTCCCGCGCTAGAAACAAGAGGCAAAGGAAGTATATCGCAATAGCGCCGCTACCGTTACCGTCGTAGTTTTTGCGCCATCACGGGAAAGAATTTACTTCAAGACGAAGACAGCCGGCTTGGCGTTATGAGTACCAGCCTTGCCGCGGCCACGATAACAATAGCCACTGCTCGCCAAAGTTAAAGCCGTATACATATACGTATCCAACATTCCACGCGCCCATCTGGATTTGAAAAATCCACTCCAGTGATGTAGTCTGGACCCATTGCAACTCCCTGCTTGCGCCAAGGAGACGCTTCCTCGTGTTTTCCACACTGTCCCGTTTCGTCATCCTCGACCTGGAAACGACCGGCGCGACACCTTCATACCACCGCGTCACCGAGATCGCACTCATCTGCTTCGAATACGGTGTGGAAACGGAACGCTGGCAGACGCTGGTCAATCCGGGTGTCAGCATTCCATCCTTCATCTCGCGCCTGACTGGCATCACCAATGACATGGTCCGGGACGCGCCGGCCTTCGAGGATATCGCCCCCGTCCTGCACGGCTACCTGGGCGGCGCCATATTGGCTGCGCACAACGTGCGCTTCGACTATGGCTTCCTCAAGAACGAATACCGGCGCTTGGGCGCGGTACTGCGCCAGAAGGTGATGTGCACCGTCAAACTCTCGCGTGCCCTCTATCCGCATCACGAGGGCCACGGGTTGGATGCCATCATGGCACGCCATGGTCTTGCCTGCCCTGCGCGCCACCGCGCCATGGGAGATGTCGAACTGGTGGTCGACTACATGGAGCTCGCCAAGCGGGAATTGGGCGAGGCCGCGGTACTGGACGCCGTAGCCCGCCTGATACACGGCCCCAGCCTGCCCGCGGGGCTCGATGCCGGGTTCCTGGACGAGATACCCGAGAGTCCGGGAGTGTATCTCTTCTACGGTGAGAACGACTTACCGCTCTATATTGGCAAGAGCGTCGCCTTGCGTTCCCGGGTGCTGTCCCATTTCAGCAACGATCATGCCTCCAGCCGGGACATGCGCATCGGACAGGAAATCACGCGCGTGGAATGGATCGAGACAGCGGGAGAACTGGGCGCCTTGCTATTGGAAGCGAGACTGATCAAGGAACGTCAGCCGGTACATAACCGGCGGCTGCGGATACACCAGCTATTCTCGCTGAGTCTCGCTGCCGGGCTCAACCAGTTCCCGCTGGTGCGCGTTGTTGGGAAAGAGGAAATCGAGCCGGAGGTATTCGAGCACCTGTTTGGCTTGTTCCGCTCGAAACGCGGCGCCATGAACACCCTGCGCGAGATCGTCAGAGAGCAGCGGCTGTGTCCGCGCGTGGTCGGAATCGAGTCCGGCAAGGGCGCCTGTCTCGCATCACAGCTCAAACAGTGCGATGGTGTTTGTGCAGGAAGAGAGAAGCCGGAGCTGCATTACCTGCGCTTGAAGCTCGCCCTCATGCCCCACCGCCTGAAGCCCTGGCCTTATCCGGGGAAGATCGGTGTGCGTGAACAGCATGCCGACACCGGACGCACCCAGTTGCATATCTTCCAGGACTGGCGCCATCTCAAAACCGTGGAAGACGAGGACGAACTTCAGGATATCCTGACATCGCACTTTTGCGCCGAATTCGACCTGGACATCTACAAGCTGCTGCAACGCCATCTTCAAACCTGCGGAGATACCGTCATGATGCTTCCTGCCCTCGAAACGATGGATCGGGCAAACGGAGACTTGCTGGAAGAAGAAGTCGCAAATAAGGGATGTTGACGCCTATGTCATGCACCGCTTCCTCGATGACATGCAAATCCAAGGGATTTCGCAAAAATATATGTTTTCGATATAAATCAGTAACTTGATCAACTATTATTTTGTGAGATTAAGTCTAGATAGGGCAGATGTGAAAGTCATTGCCCAATTGGCATTCGTTCCGTTCAAATCATCATCGCGAAACATTACCTCGGCCTCTCCTTGATATGTCATGATAGGTATTGCGATGATCTGTGGAGACATAGCCTTTCTCCGATCTACTTTGTAAACATCTATAGCAAACTTTATGTCGCCTGCAGAACTAGTCACGCTATCTACAAGTTGCCAATGGGCAAACTCCGCAGGCTTATCCGGGGCTGTCAAATTTGTTCGAGCTCGTGCAAGGAAATGAGATGTCTCATCTCTATCAGCCAGCCAATATATCTCGCGGGTATCAAATAATTCATTTATTCTTCCACTTAAGGCCAATATTTCGATGAACGTCCTGAACTCGGACAGTTGAGGCAAAAACCAAGTTGAGCTATCAAAGGAACTTCGCCATCGGTTGTGCGATGGAATAAGTTTAAAAACATCTCGTTCACTTCGATCTTCAATTGCAACGGTGTTAACGAATTGCAGGACAAGTCCTGCCGCAAAATCATAGACTCGCACGACATTGTTACTCTCAACTATACGGCTAGTGTATGAGCGCCATTCAGATGGAAGTCCAGATCGGGCTCCGAAAGATGATTTATCCGATAATGCTTGGTTTATCCATGCTTGATCAATCGAACTTGCTGGAACCGAGGGACGGATAAATGGAAACAATGATGTGGTGCGCAAATCCATCGCCATTATTTCGCCCACACGCTTGCAGCCGTCACGAGTTGTTTGTCCCCAGCTAATAAATAAGTCACACATCATGTCAGTCCATTTAACTGACGCGCATCGATCATCGCCATCAATAAAAGCTTTGATGAACATGAATTCCATGACTGATCGATGGGCAAATTTGAAATTACCCACCGCATCTCTATTTAATAATGATCGATTGGTCAACTTCCAGCTTTCGATTAATTCGCTAGAAACGCGAATTAAACTTGCCAGCTCATTAAGCGGTATCCGTTCACTCCCCCTCGGATTGCGTCCCAAAACCAAATCAACAGCTAGTTCTTTTGAGAATCGCATCAGCTCATCAGAGCTAATCCAGGCACTCTCCCGTTGTAACCATTGATCGACCATGAAAACATACAGATCCCAAAGATTGCGTGCATCCAACTTTGCTGCAGCAAGCTTTGGCACCAGGGTAAGCAGCATTGGAAGTACCGTAAGCTCTGGAATCTGAGCCACGATCTTTTTGGCCCTTTTGAGTTCGTTTAAATGTGTCCATTTAATCGCCGTTTTGAGAAATGCACTTACTTGTTGGTCATTAAAAGGCAGAAGATACACGGTGCGCCATTCGTGCATTGTTGGAGTTCCGGTACTCCGCGGTGCTACTTTAACTATCCCTATTTCATGGGGTATAGAACTTTCCTGAGAGAAGAACTGTGTTCTGCAAGTCATGATAATCGCTTTAAAGTCCGCAGCGGCGATCATCAATTCATCCATGCGCTTCCTATAATCTTCGATCGCGCTCGTATCCTCATCAAAAGCATCTAAAAGCAATATCGTTTCGCGTTGATCCACAATTTTCCGTATCTGCTCCCTCGCATCGTTACGATTTAATGGGATAAGCGCTATTCTCCTCCGCTTTCCAGGCCATTTTTTCTGTTCCTTCGCGAATAAGTTTAGCAGGAGAGTAGTTTTCCCCATCCCCGCGTCTGCGAGAACCAGGATGCGTCGCTGCTCCGAAGCAGATTGGATTTCATCCCATAGCGCACTGAAAACCAGCTTCCCGACTTTCACTGTGACGTGAGGGTCGTCTTGGTTTGAAGGGTCGATATTCGAACAATATGGCTCGATATAATCTTTCTGTGCTTCTAGAAAATCCTCTTTTTGGAATGCGCTAATCAGCATATCTTTCTCCAATTCGAGAAGCCTTCGCGCCATTCGCTTTTCGTCATTCCGATCAAGAATGAATATGATCGCTTTCCATAGCGCAAAAAGACAACCCGCAACCGCGCTTATCAATAAAAAAATTTGTCCTAGTGAGTTTTAGCTATAAATGATATTTGCTCTTGTACAGTTTTTTGCCGAGGACCGGTCGACTGTTGGATATTTCCCCGCCAGTGTCCCATAAAAAGAAAAGGCTCACGTTTTTATTCGTAAGCCTTTGTTTTACTGGTGGGTCTGGTTGGACTCGAACCAACGACCAAGGGATTATGAGTCCCCTGCTCTAACCGACTGAGCTACAGACCCCCGCAATGGTAGGATGAATCAAAGTATAACAGTTGCGAAGCCGCTCAGCCTTCGGTATCGAGGAAACTGCGCAGCCGCTCGGACCGCGAAGGATGGCGCAGCTTGCGCAGCGCCTTGGCTTCGATCTGGCGAATACGCTCGCGCGTCACATCGAACTGCTTGCCGACTTCCTCCAGCGTATGGTCGGTATTCATTTCGATGCCGAAGCGCATGCGCAGCACTTTCGCTTCGCGCGGCGTCAGCGAATCGAGTATGTCCTTGGTCACGTCGCGCAAGCTCGCGTATACCGCGGCGTCGGAGGGAGCCATGGTGGCGGAATCCTCGATGAAATCGCCAAGATGGGAATCCTCGTCATCGCCTATAGGCGTCTCCATGGAGATGGGTTCCTTGGAAATCTTCAAAATCTTGCGGATCTTCTCCTCGGGCATCTCCATTTTCTGCGCAAGCACTGCCGGTTCCGGCTCCTGCCCCGTCTCCTGGAGTATCTGGCGCGAAATTCGGTTCATCTTGTTGATGGTTTCGATCATGTGCACGGGTATGCGTATCGTGCGCGCCTGGTCCGCGATGGAGCGCGTGATAGCTTGGCGAATCCACCAGGTCGCATAAGTCGAAAACTTGTACCCGCGCCGGTATTCGAATTTATCCACTGCTTTCATAAGGCCGATATTCCCTTCCTGGATGAGATCGAGGAATTGCAGTCCGCGGTTGGTGTACTTTTTTGCGATGGATATGACCAGGCGCAGATTGGCCTCTGTCATTTCACGCTTCGCGCGGCGCGCCTTCGCCTCGCCGGTGGACATCCGGCGATTGATTTCCTTGAGGTCCTTGAGAGGGATGCCTACATCCTTTTGCAGGGTCAGCAAGTTCTGCTGCTGTTCCAGGATGGCCGCTTCAAAGCGGCTCAGCGGCTGGCTATAGGCTTTGCCCAGCGCCACTTCCTGCGCCACCCACTCCAGGTTGCTCTCATTGCCGGGAAAAGCCTTGATGAAATGTCCGCGCGGCATGCCCGCCTTGGTGACGCAGATATCCATGATCCGGCGCTCGTAGCCGCGCATTTCATCCACCAGGGCGCGCTGGGTATCGCAAAGCCGCTCCACCATTTTTGCCGAGAAGCGGATGGCCATGAGCTCGGAGGAAATACTTTCCTGTACTTCCTTGTATGCCCGGTTGGACGACCCTTTCTTTTCCAGCGTTTTCTGCATTTCCGCATATGCTTGCTGGATGACTGCAAAACGATCCAGCGCATCATTTTTCAGCTTCAGCAGGTTCGCATTCGCTATCGCGACGATATCTTCATCTTCCGAACCCTCGGCGCTCAGCTCCTGCTCAAGCGACTCGTCGGGAATTTCTTCGGTGATGAGCTGCTCGGAATCGGGATCCAGCAATCCATCCACCAGCTCATCGACACGCATCTCGTCCTTCGCCACCTTGGCGGCAAGATCGAGAATGGCGGCAATGGTCGTGGGGCATGCAGAGATCGCCTGGATCATGTGCTTCAATCCATCTTCGATCCGCTTCGCGATCTCGATTTCGCTTTCGCGCGTGAGCAGCTCGACCGAACCCATCTCGCGCATGTACATGCGCACCGGGTCGGTGGTGCGCCCGAATTCCGAATCGACGGTGGAAAGGGCTGCTTCCGCTTCTTCCACCACGTCCTCATCCGCTACCGTAGGAGCAGTTTCGGACATCAGCAGTGTTTCCGCGTCAGGCGCCTCATCGTACACCGATATGCCAACATCATTGATCATGCTGATGATGTTCTCGATCTGCTCGGCATCGAGCATATCGTCGGGAAGATGGTCGTTGATCTCGGCATAGGTCAGGTAGCCGCGCTCCTTTCCCTGCACGATCAGGTTCTTGAGACGCAGACGCCGGGCCTCCAGGTCCTGGGGCGCAAGTGGTGCCTTGTCCGGATCTTTCGGCTGAGGCGCTTTGCCCTCTCTTAGCACCTTTGCCTTGGCAATTTTCGCGGTAATCAAATTAGGTTCTTTGGCAGCCATAACCGCTTTCGCAATCTCCGTCATCCGAACTGATGTGGCGGAGGTAAGCTCCTCGCCCCCTGAAAAGTCTTCTTCCGCCATTTCTCCCGGCGTTTTTTCGGGCATGTCTGGCACGACATCCGCCGTGCCTCGCCTGGGCCCGGCCCCGGCCTCCTTTCCTTCATTCCCGGCCGCCGCCTTGGTTTTTCTGAGAGAACGGTCCACTGCGGGAAGCTTCGATTTTTCTTCTTTTATAGCTGGCTCTTTGTTTTGTGTTTTCGGCTTTACCATAACCTTTCCAGACAATGCAGTTGAAACCTAAAAACTTTCGATTCTACCATGATTTCAATATCAGTTATTAACTGGTCGGATCATGATAGCGCCAATCGTTGAAGCTCCTGTTTTTCCTCGTGCGTCAGCATGCTCAACGACTTGCTGTGCAATTTGGTCATGCGCTGCTTGCGTTTCCTGTTTCTCAATTGCGCCATGGCGCCAGCGAACTCGGCCTCCACGTCTATGTTGGCATCCCATGCGAGGGTTTCGCTCTGGGCTTTTTGCAATAACTTGCAATGCGGGCTGTCCTGAAAATAGGTAATCGCTGCAGGGACTACCGCATTTACGCTGATATGGGGGCAATTATCGATAAATTCAACCAGTTCCGTCAGCGCCACAATCTCTTCCGAATATTCCGTATCTTCCGTGAGCAGATCCCTGTCCAGCTTTGCAGCATAGCCCGGATCGTACAGCAATACCTGTATTAACCATCGGTATGGCGAAGCCGGCTGCGGCCGCGACGCCTTTTCCGGAGTCCGGGTGGACGAAAACCGCCTGATCTTCAACAGCTCTTCCAGCTCGTTACGGGTAAAGCCGCTGATTTCCGCAAGGCGCTTCAACAGCAGAAGCGCAAGACCCGGGGCTGCAACTTTTGCCAGCAGCGGCTTTGCATCCTGGGCCAGCTTGGCGCAGCCTTCGCTGGTTCTGAGGTCCACGCGCGCCGATAGTTCCTTGAAGAGAAAAACAGACAGAGGAAGCGCATGCTCGAATAGCCGCTCAAAAGCTTCCTTTCCATGACGGCGCACGTAACTGTCGGGATCTTCGCCCTCCGGTAAAAAAAGGAAGCTGATATTCTTGCCATCCACAACCTGAGCCAGGCTGTCTTCCAATGCGCGCCATGCTGCTTTTCTCCCGGCATTGTCACCGTCGAAGCAAAACACCACGTTATCCGTATGGCGTAAAAGTTTCTGTACGTGATGCGGCGTGGTGGCCGTCCCCAATGTGGCAACCGCGTAATCGACGCCATGCTGCGAAAGGGCAACCACGTCCATATACCCTTCGACCACGATCACCTTTCCCGCCTGCCGGATTGCCCTGCGTGCCGAATAGAGGTTGTAGAGCAGGTGGCCCTTCTGGAACAGGGGTGTTTCGGGTGAATTCAGATATTTTGGCTCGCCCTGGTCTAATATCCTGCCTCCAAAACCCACGATTCTTCCCTTGAGATCAAGAATGGGAAACATGATGCGGTCACGGAAGCGGTCATAACGTTTGCCGTCCTCGGCGATGACCAGTCCTGCCTCGGCCAGCAGATCGGCTCGCTTTCCCGCCAGAAAACCGGCAAGTGCTGCATCCAGGTTCTGCCAGCCGGCCGGAGCATAACCGATGGCGAAGCGCGCGGCGGTCTCGCCCGTCAAGCCGCGCGTTTTGAGATAGCCGATAGCGTTTTGGGAATGCTTGAGCTGCTCCCGATAAAAGCGCGTCGCCGCGCTCATGGCATCGGACAGATCCCGGGTGAAGGCTTCAGTCCCGGGCTGCTGGGCTGGGGCGGATTCCTGCCGGGAGCCGGACTCCGATCCCGGATTTTCCGGATGAATCCCTGATTTTTGCGCGGGAATCCGCATTCCGACGCGGGAAGCCAGATCAGTCACGGCTTCCACGAAATTCATCCCCGCGTATTCCATCAGAAAACTGATGGCGCTGCCATGCGCACCGCACCCGAAGCAGTGGTAAAACTGCTTGGAAGGGCTCACGGTAAACGAAGGCGTTTTTTCGCTATGAAAAGGACAGCAGGCGGTATAGTTGGCTCCCGCTTTCCTGAGCGGGACGTTGCGCTCAATGACATCGGCGATATCCACCCGATCGAGCAATTCCTGAATGAATGATTGCGAGATCATTTATGGCCGATAATCAATTATGTCAGAGAACGCAACCACCGAACCGTCTTCCCTGGGGCCTGTTAAAACGCACCTTCCCTTCCTCGTTGGCATGGCGCGAGGAGCCGGGCGGCCCCGGCTACATCAACCGGCGAGCCTGGCCCTGAGCAGGGCGGAGACCTTGCCCATGTCGGCGCGTCCGGACAGCCTGGGTTTCAGCAAGGCCATTACTTTTCCCATATCCTGTTGTCCCTTGGCGCCTGCCGTGGAAACCGCTTCGGTTATGGCAGCCTCGATCTCGATTTCGCTCAATGCAGAGGGCATATAGTCCTGCAATACGCTCACCTCGAATTTCTCGGCATCGGCCAGATCCTGCCGGTGCGCAGCCTCGTACTGGGCAATGGAATCCCTTCGCTGCTTGAGCATTTTCTCTACCACTGCGACGACGGCAGCATCATCCAGCTCGATCCGCTCATCCACTTCCCGTTGCTTCAGCGCCGCCTGCAGCAAGCGGATGGCATCCCGCCGCCTGGCATCGCCCGCGCGCATCGCGGACTTCATGTCTTCGGTGATTTGTTGCCTCAGATTCACGTTCGGGAATTTTTCTTATTACTGCGAATAGTCTCAATACCGGGATTCAATATATTATTGACCGCGTTCGAATTCGTGATGATGTTGTAAAACTCGCCTCTACTCAAATGAATCTCGCCAGATCAGGCCAGATCAGGCGTGATAAATTTGACTGATGACAACTAATAAAGTTTCGGAGGAAGCAATTGGCTGCGTAAACGCTTGTAGGTTCGCTTGACTGCGGCAGCCAGCTTACGCTTGCGTTCAGCCGTGGGTTTTTCGTAAAATTCCCGTGCACGCAATTCCGTGAGCAAGCCGGTTTTTTCTATGGTACGCTTGAAACGGCGCATGGCAACCTCAAACGGCTCATTTTCCTTGACTTTAATAGTAGTCATGAAGATATCTTCTCCTTCTCTCGATGTTGAATAGATAAAAATAATCGATGCGCCGGCTTCACCCGCACGAATCTGCTCAATGGAACATCAGCCCAACGAACATTAGCTCTCCATTATATAACAAGTACAGAAATTTTCAGAATCCGTTGGCAAAAAGTCAACCGCACGCTCCCTGGGAACCTTTGAACAGGTCCTCGCTGAGCGCGTTGCTGGTAAAATCGGGATGATCATAAGACGCGCGACGAAGGTCGTAGCCGGGACTACGATGCCAAGGAGCGCAACGCCATGGCTCCCCGGAGCGTCGCCCGAGGGGCCCCGCGAAAGCGGGGATCGGGCAGCGGAGGGGATGCTTCGACCGCACCACAGTTTTGTTGGGGCGCAGGCATCCCGCTGCGGGGTCGCATCTTCCTTCGGAAGACACTGCTCCGCCCTGCGCCGTCGCACCATTCGCGTCGTCGCCTTTCGCGCATCCCATCCCGCAAGGCCACCGTCGCGCCAGCGGAGACTTGTTCAGAGGTTCCCTTGCTGATCCCGCCGATCCAACCACCCCTGCTTGTACTCGGAATCGAAACATCCTGCGACGAAACCGGGGTTGCGCTTTACCATGCCCAGCGCGGGCTGCTGGGCCATACGCTTTATTCCCAAACGGAAATGCACAGCGAATATGGCGGCGTGGTGCCGGAACTCGCATCCCGCGATCATATACGGCGCGTGCTGCCTCTCCTGAAGCAATGCCTGGCCCAGGCCGGACAGGAACTCGGGGATCTCGGCGCCATAGCCTACACGCAGGGACCGGGACTGGCGGGCGCGCTGCTGGTCGGCGCAAGCATAGCCGCCTCGCTCGGCCTCGCGCTGGATATTCCCGTTCTCGGCGTGCATCACCTGGAAGGCCATCTCCTCTCGCCGTTGCTATCCACTCCCTCTCCGGTATTTCCCTTCGTGGCGCTCCTGGTGTCAGGCGGCCATACCCAGTTGATGGAAGTAAAGGGTCTTGGCCAGTACAGGCTTCTAGGCGAAACGGTGGACGATGCAGCGGGTGAGGCTTTCGATAAAATCGCAAAACTGCTGGGCCTGGCTTACCCTGGCGGTCCCGCGCTGGCAAAGCAGGCTGACGAGTTTTCCAGATCGGGCCAGCGCAACCCGTTCCGATTTCCCCGCCCCATGCTTCGCAGTGGAGACCTCAATTTCAGCTTCAGCGGTCTCAAGACAGCGGCGCTCACCCTGATAAACCAGGAGGAATTGACGAACTCAACACGGGGCGCCATCGCGCATGCCTTCCAGGAAGCCGTGGTGGAGGTTCTCACCGAAAAATGCATGAATGCACTTACGCAGACGGGGCTGGATCAGCTCGTGGTGGCGGGAGGGGTGGGCGCCAACCGGCAATTAAGGCAAACGCTTTGCCAGAAGGCCGAAGTGGCCGGCGCCTCCATTTTTTTCCCCGAATTGGAGTTTTGCACAGATAACGGCGCAATGATCGCCTTTGCGGGAGCCATGCGGCTGCAAGCCGGCATAACCGCGGATCATTCCGGCAGAACATTTGCAATAAAAGCCCGATGGGACCTTGAAACGCAAACTGATATCTGAAGGGGAAATGGAAGCAATTATGGAAGGCTGCGCTCGCCGATTCTCGCCTCCTTTCCCGCCATCAAGCTGGCAATATTCGATTTGTGTTTCCAGACAAGGAGCAGCGACAGGATGAGGACCACTGCTGCACTCGTCCCCAAGCCGAGAAAATACACCGCGTAAACTGGTGCAAGCACTGCTGCGGCAAGGGCGGACAACGATGAGATGCGCGATACTGCGGCTACCAACAGCCAGGTTGCCGCTGCCGTCAACCCCATCCATGGGTTAAAACCCAGCAACACGCCCAGGGCGGTAGCCACACCTTTTCCACCCTGGAAGCGTAAAAATACCGGAAAAAGATGGCCCAGGAATACCGCCAATGCCACTGCGGCAACCACCGTATCGGTGATTCCCCAATTCGGACCGGCATAACGCGCCAGTATGACCGACAACCAGCCTTTGCCGGCATCTCCGAGCAGTGTCACCGCCGCGGCCGCTTTCTTGCCGCTGCGCAGCACATTGGTCGCGCCGGGATTGCCGGAGCCGTAGGTGCGAGGGTCGGGCAGGCCGAAGAACCGGCTTGCCAGCACGCCAAAGGATATGGAACCAAGCAGATAAGCCGTCAGCACGGCAGCGGCTGCGATCATGATACTTGCGCTATGTCCGAAAAAGTCCTATCGCGGTGGCACAAAGCCGGAAACAGACCGATACCGCCGGAATAAATTCGCCCACAGGGCTGGCAATCTTTCAATATGGGTGGGATGTTGCTGGTAAACTTGCGATGGCCGGGACGGCGGCGCGACTAAAATATCCACTTAGAGAACATGCAGGGGCTGGCATTCCATATTCTATTGCACCTGGAGTGAATAGCATAATGGAAAATTAGCTGCTTGCCAGGCGCCGATACAGCCTGAAGCGCAAAAACCGGTAGAACCCATATAGGCTGATTCAGTGGACATTATCTTTTTGCATGAACTCAAGGTCAAAACCTTGATTGGCATCTATCCGTGGGAACGCGACGCGGAACAAACCATCCAGCTCGATCTGGAAATAGCGCTTCCCCACAGCCATGCCTGCCAGACGGACAAATTCGAAGATGCGCTGGACTACGCGCTTATCGTCCAGCGCATAAACGAAACCCTCTCGCAAAAGCACTTTTCCCTGTTGGAAGCTCTGGCCGAGCATATCGCCCAGATCATCCTGGTGGAGTTCGGCTCGCCCTGGACCAGGATCAGCGTAGCAAAGCCAGGCGCAATACGCGGGCTAAAAAAACTCGGCGTACGCATCGAGCGCTGGCGGGATCCGCTTTCAGTCCAGGAAACGATTCCCCCTCCAGCTCCTGTAGCGTAAACCCGAACGCTGGACAGACCAGGCAGAACGGCCGTCCACGTTCGGCCGCTCGGTGCCCCCATGCGCCTATCCCCGCCACCACGATGGCAGGGATAATGAACGGCATGGACAGCAACGAGCCCGCCGCGCTATCAGTGTATCAGTGCCGCCTCGATTTCCGTAAATGTCCTGGCAACTTCCAGAGATGGAAGAGTGACCCCCAGTTGCTTCTCTATCTGTGTCAGAGAGAAGATGCCGCAGACCACCGGCATTCCTCCTTCATCGCTTTCTATCACCAGGGTGTGCTGCCGGCCGCTATCCTGCAGGCTGGTAATGATATCTCCCACCCGGGCTCGCTGGACCTCCTCCATGGCGACAGCCTCCAGCCGTTCGAGAGGAGTCATGATATCGGCCACAAGGATCTCATTATGCTTTACCTGGCGCTCCTGGATAAAGCGCAGCGGTTTCTCGCCGAGGACATCGGTGGCCGTGATGATGCCGCAGAGACTCTCGTCCCCGTCAAGCACCAGCAGCGAGCGCACGCCACGCTTTATCATATCGGCATTGGCCACCTCCATCGAGGTCGCGGTATCGGTAACCGCTGCGTGCGTATAGCGCAGGTCGGTCATGACCTCCAGGGCGGGTGACAGCAAGGTTACTGCTTTGGGCGAGGCCGAGGAAACGATCCGGACGGTGCCGGCAAGCCGCCTCGCGGATAAGATGTGAAAATCGGACATGGTATGATCCTCCAGCAGAAGTGGATGGAATACGCTTGAAATCCCGAATACTTTCTGGCTTTCTGGACTTCTTCGTTTACTTTACGCCCTGCCGACAAAAGGGTCAATGTGAGATCGACGCCATACCGCCGTTATATGCGCCCCCCTGGCGGCGGGTGCCCTCAGGGATGGCAGAGGAGAAAAAAATTGAATTCCTCACTGGAAAAAGAAGGTTCCAAATCAACCTTCTACTGCCTATCATCCATGATTTCGTTGTTCAACCGTTGCAAAACCGCTATTGGATCCCTGGCCTGGGTAATGGGCCGGCCAATGACTAGGTAATCCGAACCGTTTTCGATTGCTTCCCTCGGAGTTGCCACCCTTTTCTGCTCATTCGCCGCCGTATCGGCAGGCCGAATTCCCGGAGTAACCAGACAAAAAGCATCGCTGATCCTGTTCCGCAACTGCCGGGCTTCAAGGGCGGAACATACCACCCCATCCAGGCCGCAGTCATGCGCCAGCAGAGCAAGGCGCTGAACCGTTTCCCCCGGGTTTCCATTCAAGCCGATTTCGTCCAGATCTTCCTGGCCGAGGCTGGTAAGAAGGGTAACGGCTATGAGCCGGGTTTCGCCGGGGGGTATGGCATCCCGGGCCGCCAAAAGCATTTTTCTTCCTCCCAGTGCGTGGACATTCAGCATCCATACGCCCAGCTTCGCCGCCGCCCTGCAGGCGCTCGCAACCGTGTTGGGGATATCGTGAAATTTCAGGTCGAGGAAGACATCGAACCCCTGGCGCATGATGCTTTCCACCAATTGCGGCCCGGCGGCGGTGAAAAGCTCTTTCCCTATCTTGACTCTGCATAGAGCGGGATGGAGGCGATCCACCAAGGCGAGCGCCTGTTCCGCTTCGGCAAAATCCAGGGCGACGATGACGCGGGGATTACGGGGATTACTCATGCAATGGAGAAATTGGAACAGTCTGTCCCAATCGGGAAGAGGAGGCTGACGCGGCAGAGCCACTCCTCGCCCTGGCAGGCAAAGGTCATCCCCGTTCTTCCGAAGCCAGGAATTTCTTTTTGTAGGAAGAGCTCTCCCGCCTCAGCTTGAATATTTTTCCCAGGCAGGAAAGCACTCCGATGACCGCACCTAGCGTAAAAAACAACAACAGCACCAGGACGAGAGGCGCATTCCATTCATAGCCAAAATAATAGTGCAGCGTCACCTGGTCGGTATTCCGCATGGCAAAGCCGAGCAGCAGAAGGAAGAGTCCAATGCGCAGAAACCAGGCGAGATAACGCATGAATCATACTCCCCCGACGATCGATTCAACGGGATGTGCACCGCTTTTTCGACCAATAGAATAACTATTGGCCTTCAAAATCGTCAAAATCCACCCTCACCCAGCCATATTTTCGCTTCGATTCTTCAAGTCCGACAGGCTGCTAGCTTTTCTGGTCGACCCGTTCCCGCATTTCCTTGCCCGCCTTGAAATGGGGAACATACTTCTCGGGAACACGTACTTTTTCCCCCGATTTTGGATTACGGCCGACGCGCGGCGGACGGTAGTTCAGGTCAAAGCTGCCAAATCCGCGAATCTCGATACGTTGACCCTGCGCTAAACTTTTGGCCATGGCATCAAGTATTACCTTGACGGCAAGTTCCGCATCCTTCGCCACCAATTGAGGATAACGCGCTGCGAGCCTTGCAATCAGTTCGGATTTTGTCATTGCTGTCCCTTTACTCTGTATTCTTGACATCCATCTTGGCTTTGAGCAGGGCGCCAAGGCTGGTTGTCCCGGCATTCGCGGAACTGTCTGCGGCCGCCTTTTGTATGGCGTCGGACTCTTCCAGCATGTCTTTCGCCTTGATGGAGAGATTGATCCCCCGGTTCTTGCGGTCGATGTTGATCACCATCGCTTCAACCGCGTCACCCTCCTTCAGATGGGACCGAATATCCTCCACCCGGTCGCGCGAGACCTCGGAAGCACGCAAGTAACCTTCGACATCGTTCTCCAGTGCAATCACCGCGCCCTTGGCATCGATCGATTTTACTGTCCCTTTCACGATGCTGTTCTTGTCATGCAAGGAAACGAAGCTGTTGAACGGGTCTCCCTCCAGTTGCTTGATTCCCAGTGAAATCCTCTCCCGCTCGACATCTATCGACAGCACCACGGCCTCGACTTCGTCGCCCTTCTTGTAATTCCGCACCGCCTCCTCGCCCGGCTGGTTCCAGGAAAGATCGGACAAGTGCACCAATCCATCGATGCCACCCTGCAACCCGATGAAGACGCCAAAGTCGGTGATGGATTTGATCTGTCCGCGCACCTTGTCGCCTTTCTGATGATTCATCGCGAAGTCTTCCCAGGGGTTGACCTTGCATTGCTTCATGCCCAGGGAAATGCGCCGGCGTTCCTCGTCGATCTCCAGGATCATCACTTCCACTTCATCGCCCAGTTGCACCACTTTCGAGGGATAGACATTCTTGTTGGTCCAATCCATCTCGGATACGTGCACCAATCCTTCTATTCCCTGTTCGATTTCCACGAATGCACCGTAATCGGTGAGGTTGCTGACCTTGCCGAACAGGCGGGTATGCGGCGGGTAGCGCCGCGAGAGCCCCACCCACGGATCTTCGCTCAACTGCTTCATGCCCAGCGAAACCCGGTTTTTTTCCTGGTCGAATTTCAGTACCTTGGCGGTCACTTCATCGCCGACACTGATGACCTCGGATGGATGCTTGACACGGCGCCACGCGAGATCGGTAATATGCAGCAGGCCATCTATGCCGCCCAGGTCCACGAACGCGCCGTAATCCGTTATGTTCTTGACGATGCCCTTCACCACCGCGCCTTCGGTGAGGTTTGCAAGCAGCGACTGGCGGTCCGCTCCCTGGCTTTCTTCAAGCACCGCTCGCCGCGATACCACGACGTTGTTGCGTTTGCGGTCGAGTTTGATGACTTTGAATTCCATCTCCTTGTTTTCATAAGGCGTCGTATCTTTAACCGGGCGAATGTCCACCAGGGAGCCGGGCAGGAAAGCGCGAATACCGTTGATCATTGCGGTCAGTCCACCCTTGACCTTGCCGCTTACCAGGCCTTTCACGATCGCGCCGCTTTCCATGGCTGCCTCGAGGTCATGCCAGGCTGTGAGGCGTTTGGCCTTGTCGCGCGACAGGCGGGTTTCGCCATAACCATCCTCCAGCGCTTCGATGGCCACGCTTACGAAGTCGCCCGGCTTGACTTCTATTTCGCCCCGGTCGTTTTTGAATTCCTCTACGGGGATGAAACTTTCCGATTTGAGGCCGGCATTGACGACGACAATGTTGTAGTCGACACGGACGACCTCGGCCGTGATGACTTCGCCGATTCGCATTTCCTGGCGGGAAAGGCTTTCCTCGAATAACGCTGCAAAACTTTCGGAAAAATCTGTGGCGGGGGATGCAATGCTCATTGTAAAAACCTGATTTTGTAACTCCATCGCGAAAAGCAGGATGGAGCGAGTAAGTTGATAACAACCGCTGCATTTTCCTCCTGGTGAGAAAGAAGGAAAAAGCGGCGGCACGAATAAATCAATTTCCTGGAAAAACCAGGATTGCCGCTATTAATAAATACCTAAGAACCCAAGCTTGGGCCGTTCTGGCTCGCGCCTCCAGCACGAACTGTCCCGGCAATCGCCGAACTGATGATTGCCGGCGCCCCGAATACCAGCTTTCCATTCGGAAACGAGATCGCCCGTCATTCCCGGAGTTGCAAGAGTTGGGGAGTTTCCGAAATTACGATGGCTTTGGGGCGCTCTTTGCACAGGCTTCCGCATACAGCTTCAATACGCTGTCGACCGCTTGCTGGATGTCGAGCGAAGTCGTATCGAGCAGATTTGCACCTGCGGCCAGTTGCAACGGCGCCACGCTGCGATTGGTATCGCGCGCATCACGGTCCCGTATATCCTGCAAAAGGGTGGCAATGTTAGCATTGATTCCCTTGCCCATCAACTGTTTATAGCGCCTCTGCGCGCGTACTTCCGGGCTTGCGGTAAGAAATACTTTGAGCATCGCTTCAGGAAACACCATGGAGCCCATGTCGCGCCCATCCGCCACCAGCCCCGGACGCTTGCGAAATGCGCGCTGGCGGTCCAATAGGGCGCCTCTCACCCGCGGATAGGCAGCAACCCGCGATGCGCCATTGCTGCATGCTTCAGCCCGGATGTCATCCGCTACGTTTCGGTCTCCGAGGCGTATCTCCCCATCGGCAAAGGACACATCCAGATCTGCGGCAATCCCGCTCAATGCTTTTTCATCGTCCAGATCCACTTCCGACCGCATCGCGGCCAGCGCCACGAGGCGATAGAGCGAACCGCTATCGAGATAGTGGAACCCGAGCTTTTTTGCCACGAGCAACGCGACCGTGCCTTTGCCGGAAGCCGAAGGGCCATCGATCGCGATAACTGGAATACTGTTTTCTGCTTCTTCCGCCATTGATGATGCCTCGATGAATTTCCTGGTGGGGATTATGTTCCAGGGCCTGTTAACACTTGTTTCGCGCCCGCTGCTGCGAGACAAGTGTTAACAGGCCCTGGTAATTGCAGCGAATTTTTCAAAATATCCGGGAAAGGTCTTGGAAACACATCCTGGATCGTCGATGCGAACAGGCGCACCGAAGGACGCCAGCGAGAAGCACATCGCCATCCGGTGGTCGTCATAAGTCCCGATGGAAGCATGAGGTATGAATTGTCCCATGGGCGGCGGCTGAATGGTCAATGAATCCCGGCCTTCTTCCACCTTCGCACCCAGCTTGCGCAGTTCATGGGCAACAGCGGCCAGGCGGTCGGTTTCCTTGACCCGCCAACTGGCTATATTCCTGAGTTTTGTGGTTCCATTGGCGAACAGCGCCACCACGGCCAATGTCATGGCTGCATCGGGAATAGCGTTGCAGTCGAGATCGATAGCACGAAGGCGGCCGGATTCCGGCCCGCGCACCTCGATCCAGTCGCCACCCTTGTCGATTTGCGCACCCATCTGCTCCAGCGCATCCGCAAAGCGAACATCCCCCTGCAGACTCCCCTGCCCTACCCCCTCCACCCTCACCGGGCCTGTAGCGATGGCGCCCGCGGCAAGAAAATAGGAAGCCGAGGATGCGTCACCCTCCACCCGCATCTCGCCCGGACTGCGATAGCGTTGCCCCGAAGACAGGGTAAACCGGCGCCATTCCTCGCGCTCGATGGCAACGCCGAATCGGGCCATCAGGGCAAGCGTAATTTCGATATAAGGCCGGGAAATCAGCTCTCCCACCACACTTATCGTCAACGGGTTCCTCCCGGAGAACGAGCACAAGGGCAGCGCCATCAGCAGTCCTGTCAAAAACTGGCTGGATACATCTCCCCTGACCGTCACCCCGGTCGCGCGAATGTCGGCCGGCATGATTCGCAGCGGAGGAAAACCCTCCACTCCGCCATATGTTATATCCGCTCCCAACTGGCGTAACGCGTCCACTAGGTCGCCGATAGGCCTCTCATGCATTCGCGGCGAGCCCGAAAGACGATAGCGTCCCCCTGTCAGCGACAGAACGGCAGTCAGGGGGCGGAACACGGTTCCCGCGTTGCCCAGGAATAAATCGGCTTCCTCAACCGGGAAACGGAGCGGCGAGTGTCCTCCGATACCCTGGATTCGATAATCGTTTCCGCCTACCCTGCTGATCGAAACACCGAGAACCTCGAGTGCATCCAGCATCCGGGCGGTATCATCCGAGTCGAGCACATCGCGTATCAGCGTGGTCCCTTCCGCGAGCGCGGCAAGCAGCAGCACCCGGTTGGAAATGCTTTTCGAGCCGGGCAGCCGTACCACCCCTTCGGCGAACCTCGCCGCGGGCAAATCAAGAAAACTCATCACGCATTGCATCGGAAAAACTGGAACGCCGCCGTAATTATTGGCCGGGAGGCTTAGAAATGAGTCAAATCCGGTATTATAATCGACTCCGCATGGTTTCCCTATTTCCCTGCAGCCGCGTTCCAGGCCGGCAAACAAACCGCTGCCGTCAAACACGCATCGCGCCATCCAGTGCGGTCTGGGCACGGCCTGAACATTCGCTTTGGGACTCTGTCGGAGTGTAGAATCTCGCGCTCATGCCCGGCTGCACCACGGTTATCATTAAACCTAAATCCGGCAGATTGGATGGAGTGTGCGGTTCTTGGAGTGCAGGGCAAGACGCTGCAACGAGGAATGACTATTCCATTCCAAGGAGTTGCAACACAGCCATGTGGTGCAAAAATCGCGTAATCCGCCTTGTAGCGAACTCACCCTATAGGTGAACGTTAAAGTACTGCGGAAGTCCCTGTGGATCATGGCTCTAAACTGGAAATGCGCAGTCAACTGCCGGATTTAGGTTAAAGCCTCTACCATAAAAATCAAATTCGCGAATAAACCAGACACAAAGGAAGCTGCGGCATGCCGCGATGGTTCAAGGATAACTCGCAGTCGATCGGAAATACGCCACTGGTCCGGCTGAATCGCGTGACCGATGGCGCCCCCGCGGTTGTGCTGGCCAAAATCGAGGGACGCAATCCCGCCTATTCGGTCAAGTGCCGCATAGGGGCATCGATGGTCGATGACGCCGGGCAACGCGGGCTCCTTGGCGATGGAAAAGAACTGGTGGAACCTACGAGCGGCAATACCGGTATTGCCCTGGCCTCTGTTGCTGCGGCGCGTGGCATCCCGCTGACCTTGACCATGCCCGAAGGCATGAGCATGGAACGCCGCAAGCTGCTTTCCGCTTATGGCGCAAAACTGGTTTTGACTGAAAGCGCAAGAGGCATGGGGGGGGCAGTGGCGAAAGCCGAGGAAATCGTCGCTTCCAATCCCGGCCGTTACGTCCTGCTCCAGCAGTTTACCAATCCGGCCAATCCGGCCATCCACGAGCGAAGCACCGGGCCCGAGATCTGGAACGATACCGATGGGTCGATCGATATTTTTATTGCCGGCGTGGGTACGGGAGGAACCATGACGGGAGTATCGCGGTATATCAAGCACACCAGGAAAAAAGCGATCTGGTCGGTCGCTGTCGAGCCATCGGCGAGCCCGGTGCTGACGCAACACCGCGCTGGCGAAACCCTGAAGCCGGCTCCCCACAAGATTCCGGGAATAGGCGCGGGCTTCCTGCCTGCAAATCTGGATCTCGCGCTCGTCGATGATATCCAGCAGGTCAGCAACGAGGAAGCGGTGCAATATGCGCGCCGCCTCGCGCGGGAAGAAGGCATCATCTCGGGAATCTCCTGCGGAGCGGCGGTCGCCGTTGCGGCAAGATATGCCAGGCATCCGGACAATGCGGGCAAAACGATTGTCGTCATCCTGCCGGACTCCGGAGAACGATATCTAAGCTCTATCCTTTTTGAGGATCAGCTCGCAGGAAACGTTCCATAGCATGACCCGTAGACGGCAAAGGAGCGATATGCCATTGAAAGGCGCAAGTTTACAGATTGACGCTGTAGTTTCCCAGCTACGGGAGCTACGGGTGAAATCGCTGGAGAGCCGGCAAAGGCGGAACAAGCCACCCAAGCTTCCCTCGCGGAAAGTGCTGATTGGCGTGGCGGATGGCCTGCGCGCCATATTGTTTCCCAACCGGCTCGGTTTGCCGGAGCTCACCAACGAAAGCGTGGATTATTATGTCGGGCACATGCTGGATGTCACGCTTCGGGAATTGCTGGCGCAAGTGCGCCGCGAGCTGCGCTTTGTCTCCGGCCTAGAAACCATCAGCGATCAGGACCAGGAACAGGCCTTTGCCCTCATCAAGGCTTTTGCGCAGCGCCTGCCGCATATTCGCAGCCTGCTCGAAAGCGACATCCAGGCAGCCTACGAGGGCGATCCTGCAGCCCGGAGCATCGATGAAGTCCTGGTTTGCTATCCCGGCATCACCGCGATCACGCATTATCGCCTGGCGCACGAGCTTTATCGCCTGGGCGTTCCCCTGATTGCACGCATGATTTCCGAAATCGCCCACTCCGCTACCGGTATCGAGATCCATCCGGGGGCGCAGATCGGAGGAAGTTTTTTTATCGATCACGGAACTGGCGTAGTCATCGGTGAAACCGCCATCATAGGCGAGCATGTCCGTCTCTACCAGGCGGTAACGCTCGGCGCCAAGCGTTTCCCCGTGGACGAGCATGGCGCGCTGGTAAAAGGCAATGCGCGCCACCCTATCGTGGAAGATGATGTCATCATTTATGCGGGAGCAACCATACTCGGCCGCATCACCATCGGCCGGGGCTCGACCATCGGCGGCAACGTCTGGCTTACTCGCAGCGTACCGCCGGGCAGCGCCATTTCGCAGGCGCAAATACGCAACGAAGTATACGATGGCGGCGCGGGAATCTAGGGAAGCGCTATTCCGTTGCTATATCAAAAAACACATAAAAAGAATATCATGGCGGAAACAGATCGGTCCGCAACGTCACTATGCGGATGGCGCAGATAACTGGAATATTTGCCGTCTTAAAGCAGAATAGCAGGACCGGTGGAGTATCATGCCCAGGAAATGTATCAAGTGCGGAAGTGAAAAGACGCACGGATCTCGTGTCAGAAGCGGCGAGCGTACCGCCGCCATGTGGTTTCGGAAACCCATACGCTGCAGGGAATGCAAGGAACGCTTCTGGGTGCCCAACCCGAACGCCTATATTGCGACGGCATCCTTGCTGGGTGTGGGGGGACTGCTGGTTGGGGTCATCTGGCTCGTAATCACCAATAACATCGACGAGTACTACGGCTCCATGACCGACGTGGCGGAAGTAGCGGATTCCCCAGCCGAGCCGGGGAAATCGGCCGACGCCGCCAAAAAGCCGCTACCCGCCGCTCCCTCAAAGCAGTTAAGCCCGGGATACGTCACAGGTTCGAAATCTCCCGATGGCGCCGATATCTCCATGGGAGAAAGAAAATCGCAGGACTCTCCAAAAACAGGCAAGGTGGATGACCCCCGCTTCGCAGTGCAGCTATATGAGGAAAGCGCTGAAAATGGGGATAGCGATGCGCAGTACAAGCTCGGGCTTCTGTATCTCACCGGCAATGGAGCGCTGCAGGATTTTGCCGAAGCTGCAAAATGGCTCAAGCTTGCAGCGGAACAAGGCTACGCCCTGGCTCAATATGAGCTGGGGCTCATCTATCGCAGCGGACACGGACTTGCCGCGGATCCGGTGCAGAGTTATGTCTGGCTGAACCTGGCCGCCGCCGCGGGCGTGCAGCAGGCGATGGGCGCGCGCGATGACGTCATGCGCTCTCTCAACACCCGGCAACTGGCGCAGGCGCAAAAAATTTCCCGCGACTGGCTGGCTTCAAAAACGAAATCCAGGCCATCCAGCACCGGAAAATTAGCCAGATCGGCCGGGAGCGCCGGCTCGGCCGGACGTGAAGCGCCGCCGCAAAACCAAACCGGCTCCGGTGGCCAGGCCGGCTCCGCCCCGCCGGTAATGGAGACTGCGCCGCAGGAATAGCAAACCGTACCGTTCGCCGTTCGATCGTGCGATCGTGCGATCGTGCGATCGTTTGACACTACGGCGCGACGCGCAGCAATTAACCAGGAAAAACCGAATGAGCAACGTACTGGACGTCATTATCGTGGGGGGTGGAACGGCAGGCCTTTCCGCCTTGCGGGAAATCAGAAAACGCACCAGCAATTTCGTCATCATCAATGATGGCCCATGGGGCACAATCTGTGCCCGGGTAGGCTGCATGCCTTCCAAGGCTCTCATCGAAGCGGCCAATGCCTTTCACCGCCGTAACCGCTTCGGCGAATTCGGCATCCGGGGGGCGGAAAATATCACGATCGATATTGCGGCGGTGCTTCAGCGCGTACGAAAACTCAGAGATGGATTCGTCGCAGGCACGCTGAAAGCAACGAGCGACCTGGGAGAACGCGCCATATCCGGCCGCGCGCGATTGCTGGGCGTGGGAAAGCTGGAAGTAAACGGACGCATACTCCATGCGCGCAGCATCATCCTCGCTACCGGGTCCCGTCCCGTGATCCCCGGACAATGGCAGGCGCTCGGCGGAAGGCTGCTGACCACGGATACCCTATTCGAACAGGAAACGCTGCCTTCCCGCATGGGAGTGCTGGGCCTGGGGCCTGTCGGCGTGGAGATGGCGCAGGCACTTTCGCGGCTTGGCATCAACGTAAGCGCGTTCAGCAAAGGCGAAAATATCGCCAGATTGAGCGATCCCGAGGTCAATGCTGTCGCGGTGGATCTTCTGGGCAGGGAATTTTCATTGCTGACAGGCGAGAAGGCGGATCTCCGGATGGACAACGATCAATTGCAGGTAAGCACGAACAGCAGCGATATCGCCTGCGACAGCGTTCTCGTCGCGCTCGGGCGGCGCCCTAATATTGATGGCCTGGGGCTTGAAACATTGGGAGTCGAACTCGACGAACACGGACTGCCCCCTGTGGATCCCGACACCATGCAAATAACCGATCTGCCAGTTTTTCTGCCGGGAGATGCCAACCGTCAGGCTCCAATCCTGCACGAAGCGGCGGATGGAGGGCACATAGCCGGAATTAACGCCATGCGCCCCACGCCTTTCAGCTTCCAGCGGCGAACCCCCCTGGCAATCATTTTTTCCGAGCCTGGCATCGCCATCGTGGGAAAGCGCTTCGAGTCGCTGGACAGCCGACGCATACTGACCGGGACGGTGCGTTTCGAAAACCAGGGGCGGGCCCGCATAGCGCAGCGCAACCACGGCATTCTCCGCCTGTACGCGGACCGGGAGAACGGCCGGCTGCTTGGGGCAGAAATGGTTGCGCCTGCGGCCGAGCATATGGCGCACTTGCTGGCGATTGCCATCGACCGGTCCCTTGCCGTGCAGGATATGCTGCGCCTGCCTTTTTATCATCCGACTCTCGAAGAGGGCTTGCGTACGGCTCTACGAGAGATATCCTCGCAATTGCCGCCATGCAGCGAATCCGATCTCGCGGCGTGTGAATCCCTGCGCGTCGAGGCGCTGGAGTAGCGCCGGACTTCTCCCCGCAAAACCGCCGTTGCGCCAGCGGAGATTTATTCAACGCTTCCTTGGCCCTGCAGTGAATTCCGAGGATGAAGCCGGGTCCAACTTTGGGAAGTGATATCGCTCGCCAGCATGGCGGCCAAACAAAATTGTGAAGGACCGTACCGTAATGAATGAGTTTGCCTTTGCCCGGGTATTGCACGTGTTGGGAGTCGTGCTGTGGATAGGTGGCGTAGCCATGGTCACCACTGTATTGCTTCCCACCATATCGAAAATGCGCTCCGCCGAGGAGCGCACAGATTTTTTCGGACGAATCGAACGCCGCTTTGCCGCCCAGGCGCGCTTTACCACCCTGCTGGTCGGCCTGAGCGGGTTTTACATGGTCCATTTGCTGGATGCCTGGGGCCGCTTCACCGAGCTGCGCTTCTGGTGGATGCATGCCATGGTGCTGGTGTGGCTGATATTCACCCTGGTGCTGTTCATCGCGGAGCCGTTGGTGCTGCGCAAGAAGATACAAAAATCGGTCGCGGATAATGCAGAAAATTCGGTTTCGTCGGCCCAGCGCATGCACTGGATACTGCTAAGCCTGAGCCTTGTCGCCGTCGCCGGCGCGGTGGCCGGCAGCCATGGCTGGATGCCCGGCGGAAATTAGGGATGTGTTTCGGGCCTTGCCCTCACGCTTTTTCGCACGGCAACGCGAGCGGGAAACAAGTATTAACAGGCTCCAGGAAACCCGGCATATGAGTTACGCAGCAATAAAAATGATCCATATCGGCAGCGTCATTGTCAGCTACCTGCTGTTTTCATTGCGCAGCATATGGATGCTGCAGGAGTCTGCTGCCATGCAGCGACGCTGGGTAAAGGTCATGCCGCATGTGGTGGACACGGTACTGCTGGCCAGTGCCATCACGCTCGCCATCAGAATCCACCAGGACCCGATTCACGACTCCTGGCTCAGCGCGAAGGTCGGGGGATTGCTGCTTTACATCGTTCTGGGCATGATGGCATTGAAGTATGGAAAAACCCGCAAGACGAGAATCCGGGCATTGATAGCGGCCCAGGCTGTCTTTCTGTATATCGTGCTGGTCGCGCTTACGAAAAACCCCTTGCTGTTCTAATCGGCAATTTCATCCCCCGTTTTTATTCATACGGAATTCCTTTCCTCCCGCCCGCTTTGTATCCGTGGCACCCAGGCATCAAAATACAAGGAAGATCCTGAACAAGACCCCGTTGCTGCAGCCGGATGACTGATGCACGCTCCCGCGGGTGAATCCCGCCATTCGTACCCTTTCCGGCGCCAGTCTTTATAATTGCAATATAATTGCAATGCCAATGCAGTTGTATTGCTCAAGAAAAACACAGACCAAATCCTCGCTGGCGCAGCGATGGCTTTGCGGGATGGGATGGGCGAAAGGGGACGGAGCGCAATGGTCATTCCATTCCAGGGAGTGGCAACACAGCCGTGTGCCACAAAAATCACGCAATCCGCCTTGTAGCAGGCTCACCATGGATGAACGTCGAGTTACAGCGGGAAGTCTTTGTGGATCACGTCTCCAAACCGGAAACAAGCGGCCAGCGGCCGGATTTGGGTTCATATTTATCTTCGCCCTTTTCACGAGATTGAACCCCGGCTTGCTATAATTGCGCGCATGTTCCTGTTGATCTTCTTTACTGCTCGCTTCACAAGCTGATGCGCCCGTTGATCTATTCACTCGCCGCGCTTCTCGCATTGGGCTTGTTCGTTGCTCTCCTCGTTGTTTTTGCGGCGCTGGTAACGGTTCCTTCGCTGCCCTCGCTCGAGACACTGACGGATTACCGGCCCAAGATTCCCCTACGGGTATATAGCGCCGAAGGCCTGCTGATCGGAGAATTCGGCGAAGAGCGCAGGGAGGTGGTCAAGATCAGCGCAGCACCCGCACAGTTGAAGCAGGCGATCATCGCCGCGGAAGACGACCGGTTCTACCAGCACGGCGGGGTCGACTATATCGGCATACTGCGTGCCGCCTATTCGAACTTCACCTCGGGAGGAGTAAGGCAAGGCGCCAGCACCATAACGATGCAGGTGGCACGGAATTTTTTTCTGACGAAAGAAAAAACACTCACCCGAAAATTCAGCGAAGCGCTGCTGGCGTTCAAGATCGAGCACAGCTTGAGCAAGGACGAAATACTCGAACTCTACTTCAATCAGATCTATCTCGGGCAACGCGCATACGGCTTTGCCGCCGCCGCCCAGGTTTACTTCGGAAAATCCCTGCAGCAGCTCAGCCTTGCCGAAGCAGCGATGCTTGCGGGCTTGCCCAAAGCCCCATCGCGCTTCAATCCGGTAGTCAATCCCAAGCGTGCCAAAACACGTCAGCTTTATGTTCTGCGGCGCATGCAGGAGCTGGGCTATATTTCCAAAGAAGAGTTCAAGCTGGCGGAAGACCAGCCGCTGCATGTCAAGCGCGAATCGCAGGAATTTCCAATGAAGGCCGAGTATATCGCCGAGATGGCCCGCCAGGCAGTCTACGACCGATATCAGGACGCGACCTACAGCAAGGGATTCAGGGTCTACACCACGGTAAGGAAATTCGACCAGGATGCGGCGTACCAGGCGGTGCGTGAGGGAGTGATCGACTATGACCGGCGGCATGGATATCGCGGCCCTGAAGCGGTGCTCGAATTACCCGCCGCCACCTCGAACCGGGATGAGATACTTGAAGACGCGCTCACGGAAGTGGCCGACAGCGATGATCTTCTTGCTGCCGTGGTGCTTGCCGCCGACTCCAAGCTGGTCAAGGCCTACCGCAAAGGCGGAGAGATCATCGAAATAAGCGGCGACGGTCTCAAATTCGCCCAGAAATTCCTGGGGAACAAGGCGAACAAGAAGCATATCCGTGCGGGCTCCCTGATTCGCATACGGAAGAACGACACGGGATGGCACATCGCGCAGCTCCCCCAGGTCGAGGCAGCGCTGGTATCCATCAATTCCAGTGACGGCGAGATTCGCGCCATGATTGGCGGGTTCGATTTCAATCGCAGCCAGTTCAACCATGTCACCCAGGCCTGGCGCCAGCCGGGTTCGAGTTTCAAGCCCTTCATCTACTCCGCCTCGCTGGAAAAGGGCTTTACTCCCGCAACGATCATCAATGACGCGCCCCTTTCTTTTACCGCGGAGGAAACCGGAAGCGAACAGTGGGACCCCAGAAACTTCGATGACAATTACGACGGCCCCCTGCGCATGCGGGTGGCGCTAGCGAAATCCAAGAACCTGGTGTCGATTCGCATCCTTCAGGCCATTGGCGTGCAATACGCCCAGGATTACATCGCCCGTTTCGGGTTCGATCCAAAGCTCCATCCGCCCTATCTGTCCATGGCGCTGGGCGCGGGTTCGGTTACGCCGATGCAGATGGCCGTCGGATATGCCGCTTTCGCCAATGGAGGGTTCCGGATAGTGCCCTATTTCATCCAGCGCATAGAGGATGAAAAAGGCAACGTACTGGTGCAATCGGAACCGGCGGTCGCCGGGCAGAATGCCAAGCAGATCATCGATCCGCGTAACGCGTTTCTCATGACCAGCATGATGCAGGACGTGGTGCAGCGCGGCACCGCAACCAGGGCCAAGCAGTTGGGCCGCAACGATCTGGCGGGGAAAACCGGCACCACGAACAACCACGTCGACGCCTGGTTTTGCGGCTACCAGCCGGATCTGGTAACCATCTCGTGGATTGGTTTCGATAATCCGAGGTCACTGGGCGACAAGGAAACCGGCAGCCATGCCGCGCTGCCCATGTGGATAAGTTACATGGGCAAGGCTTTGAAAGACATTCCCGTGGCGAAAATCACCCCTCCCCCGGGAGTGGTCACAGCCAAAATCAATCCTGAAACCGGACTGCGGGACGCAGCCGGCACCGTGACCGAACAATTTCTCGAGGAGCAGTTGCCGCCCGAGCAGTTGCCGCCCGAACCCGAAAACAAGCTAGAAGACAAGCTAGAAGACGTGATCAGATCGACAGAGGATATAATCAGGGAATTTTTCTCGCACTAAACCCGGATATCGCCGCATCGGGCGCCACCAGTCACACCCCTCTGCAGGGATTTGCCAGGATGATTCAGCGCGCCGCCAGCCATCTTGCCGCATCCATCGCATAATAGGTGAGGATGCCATCCGCCCCCGCCCGCTTGAATGCCAGCAGCGCTTCCAGCACGCAGCTTTGCTCATCCAGCCATCCGTTTTGCGCCGCTGCCTTGAGCATCGCATATTCCCCGCTGACCTGGTAGACGAAAGTGGGTGCCCCGAACCGATCTTTCACGCGGCGGACGATATCGAGATAGGGCATGCCCGGCTTGACCATGATCATGTCCGCGCCTTCCTCCAGATCGAGCCCCACCTCCCATAGCGCCTCATCCGAATTGGCGGGGTCCATCTGGTAGGTATACTTGTTTCCCGAACCCAGGTTCGCGGCGGAGCCTACAGCATCCCGGAACGGCCCATAGAAACTCGATGCGTATTTGGCGGCATAGGCGAGAATGCGCGTGTGAATGCATTCGTGATCTTCCAGCATGGCGCGAATCGCTGCCACACGCCCATCCATCATGTCCGAAGGCGCCACCACGTCCGCCCCGGCCTGGGCATGTATCAGCGCCTGCTGCGCCAGCACCTTTACCGTTTCATCGTTCAGCACGTATCCCTGGCGGTCGATGAGTCCATCCTGGCCATGACTGGTGTAGGGGTCCAGCGCGACGTCGGTAATGATGCCCAATTCGGGAAAATGCTTCTTGAGCTGTCCCACCGCCTTGGGCACCAGGCCTTCCGGGTTGAGTGCTTCGGACGCGGCAAGATCTTTCAGGCCGGCGTCGATTACGGGAAAAAGAGCCATGGCGGGTATGCCAAGCTCCAGGCAGCTTTCCGCACGGCGCATCAGCAGGTCGAGAGTCTGCCTTACCACGCCAGGCATCGACAGCACCGGCTCCTCGCGTTTTTCCCCGTCCAGCACGAATACCGGGTAGATCAGGTCATCGGCATGCAATCTGCTTTCCCGCATCAAACGGCGGGAAAATCCATCGCGGCGCATGCGCCGCATTCTCCTTTGGGGAAACTGGCTGAAAGCTGACATATTAATGATTTGAAATTAATGACTTGGAAATAACCACTAAAATTTTACAGGAAATATTCAAAAATCCGGGAACTTGTACTCGAATTGCTTATCTTACTTACAGACGTTGCTTGATTGTCTCCCGCTTTTCCTCCCTGAGCGGGTACCTTAATCCCTATTAAGGTAGTTTGCCCCCGGTTTTATTCCCCTTTAACCGGGGGTTTTTTATGCCCGCTATTCCTGGATCGGCATCCTCTGGGTTTTTCGCGTCTTTCGTTTCCAGTCTATGCGAATCTCCGTTCCGTGAAAGCGAATCCAGTCCGAGCCACGCGCCAAGAACCGAAGCCGCCTGGTCCACTCCCTCGCGCGTCATGCTGGAAAATAATTGTACGCTGCATTGCGGATAAGTTTCACGCAGCGATTGCGTTACGCCATGGAGCACCTTTCCCGCCTGCTGCCGCGAGAGCTTATCCGATTTCGTGAGCAGCGCGTGCACCGGCTTGCCGGTTTCGGCAAACCAGGCCAGCATTTGCCGGTCCAGCGGCGTCAGTGGATGCCGCACATCCATTATGAGCACCAGTCCATGAAGAGATTCCCGCGTCCTGAGGTAGGTGCCAAGCAGATGCTGCCAATGCTCGCGGATTTCCGCAGGGACTTTTGCGTAGCCATACCCCGGCAAATCCACGAGAAAGCCTCCTCGTCCCAGGCGGAAAAAGTTGATGTGCTGCGTCCGGCCAGGCGTTTTGCTCACGAAAGCCAGTCTCCCACGATTGGTCAATGAATTGATGGCGCTGGATTTGCCCGCGTTCGACCGTCCCGCGAACGCAATCTCGATGCCGGCTGGAGCCGGCAGGTCCCGCAAGCGGTTGACGGTGGTAAAAAAGGTTGTGGGGTGAAAAACCGACATGATCGTTGGTCCAGCTCGGCGAATAGCAGGAAAAATAGGGGGAATCCGTTCTTCAGCCAGCATCAGGCTTAAGGAAGCGCTGAATAAATCTCCGCTGGCGCGGCGGCGGCTTTGCGGGATGGGATGCGCGAAAGGCGACGACGCGAATGGCGCGGCCGCGCAGGGCGGAGCAGTGTCTTCCGAAAGGAAGATGCGACCCCGCAGCGAAATGCCTGCGCCCCAACAAACCTGTGGTGCGGTCGAAGCATCCCCTCCGCTGCCCGATCCCCGCTCTGCGGGGCCCCTCGGGCGACGCTCCGGGGGCGCTCCTTGGCATCGTAGCCCCGGCTACGACCTGCGTCGTGCGCCTTATGATCATTCCGATTTTACCAGCAACGCGCTCAGCGCAGATTTATTCAGCGCTTCCTAAGGTCTCCGAAACAGCAGCTGGCGTTTCCCGGGCGATTATCCTGAGACCATCGAGCACCAGGTTATCCACCACCACGGTAGTGGCATCGAGCCGGGCTTGAAGTTGCTGCGCCGCGCCGCCGCTGAGAATACAATCGGGCACGCGCCCCAGCGTAGCCGCAAGAATCGCGGCCATGCGGTCCACCGCCCCGGCCATTGCGAGCAACGCGCCCGTGTACATGGCATCCACGGTGCGATCGGGATACTCGCAGAACTTTCCATTTCCCTGTTCCAGGGCAGCGGTATTTTCAATCAATGCCTTTTGCATCAGGGCAAGGCCAGGTGTGATGATTCCTCCGAGAAACTCTCCAGTGTCGGAAAGCGTATCGACAGTCATGGCGGTGCCTGCGTCAACCACGAGGCAACCCTGGCGCTGCAGCTCCCACGCAGCGATGAGCGCAGCCCACCTGTCGCAACCAAGCTGCAAGGGCTCTGCATAATAGTTGCGCACCCCGCACTGGTATGCGGCAGCGGTAATCCATCGAGGTTCCGCCTGCCAGCGGCGGAATGATCTGGATAACTCTTCCGCGACCCCGGCTCCGCCTACGTGGGACACCATGATCTGGACCGGTTCCTCCATATCCCCCCATTCCTTGTCCAGCAGGGCCAGTCCATCCTTCGCTTCCGTTGTCCTCGCCGTTCCCTCCGGAACCTGCGCCACCTCCGCGGCCCCCTGCCTTACCCAATCCTGTCCATCATGCAGGCCCCACTGAATTCGCGTATTGCCGGAATCAACTGCCAGCAGAAGAGGTAAGGATGATTTCATTTCAAAATGCCCTCCGTAGCGTAATTTCACCACCGCTATAGCGGTGGATTCCCGATGATGCCGACAGAAGCAGCGATCCGTCATCCGCCACGCCTTTTACCGTGCCCTCCCTGCTCGAACCATCAGGCAGATGAAGCATCACGGCTTTATGTTCGTAGGCATGGCGGCTTATCCACTCTTCCTTGAAGGATGCGAAGCCGAATTGCTCGAATTCCCTTAACGCCCGGGATAGCTCGATCATCAGCGCAGCGAGCATCCTGTTGCGATCCGGCATCCTGCCAGCCATGGAAAACACATCTGTCGTACCCTGGGGGATATTCGCCCGCACCTTGTCCGACAATCTCAGGTTCATGCCGATCCCGATCACTGCAACGGCAGGGCCCAGCATGTCGCCCTGCAATTCGATCAATACACCGGCAAGCTTGCAGAAATTGAATATCACATCGTTTGGCCACTTCAGGGTGGCACCTTGCACCCCGATGGATTCGAGCGCGCGCAGGATGACAACCCCGGTTGCCAGGCTCAAGCCTGACAGGAAGCTCGCGCCCTGGGGAAACCGCCACAACAAGGAAAATGTAAGGCTATCCCCCAGGCCGGAATGCCACTTCCGTCCATGGCGTCCCCGTCCGCCAGTTTGCAACTCCGCCGCCACCACCTGGATGCGATCGCTCCTCGCGTTCAACTCCGCTGCGGCCTTGTGCTGCAAAAAAGTATTCGTCGACTCGACGGTATCCAGCACTTCGAGGGCAAAGGCATCCGATTGCGATCCGAGGTATTCCAGGATCAGATCCCGCTCCAGCCATTGCATCGGTTCGCTCAACCGGTAACCCCGGCCATGGATTTTATATACCGTCAGCCCCACTTCATCCAGTCCGCGCAAGGCGTTCGACACGCTGCTTCGCGAGATGCCGTGATTTTCGGCAATGGCTGCGCCCGAATGAAATTCGCCATCGTTCAACGTGCGCAAAATGGAAAACGTCAACGGCTTCATGTTAACCAGTTTAGTGCAAATACCGCCGGCTGCCTCGCCGCGACACTCGACTATGGAGAAGTAAGCTCGAAACAGGCCATTGCAGCATTGTAGGCCAGGGTTAACGCAGCGCAACCCGACATTCCAGCATAAAATTGCTATGCATCGGTTTCGAAAAACATCCACTCTATTGGAAAAGCAAGCTCAGAGTAAATTTTTACGAAAGTGATTCCTACTATAATAGTCCGAACAGCAAGGAGCATCTCATGACACCCAAGAGGATAACTTGAAACACGAACCTGCAGCCGACAGCCCAGTTGCTTCCAACTTCATCCGCAGCATCATCGAGGAAGACCATCGTTCAGGCAAATGGAATGGACGGGTGGAAACCCGCTTCCCCCCGGAACCGAACGGCTATCTTCATATCGGTCATGCCAAAAGCATTTGCCTGAATTTCGGCATTGCCCGTGACTACCACGGCAAGTGCCATCTGCGATTCGATGATACCAATCCCGAAAAGGAAGAGCAGGAATATGTGGACTCCATCATCGAGTCGGTCAAGTGGCTCGGCTTCGACTGGGGCAATTGCATGCATTATGCTTCGGACTATTTCGACAAGCTATATCAATTCGCCGAATACCTCATCACCCGCGACAAAGCCTATGTCGACAGCCTGACAGCCGATGAAATCCGCGACTTCCGGGGCACGTTGACCGAAAGCGGACGCAACAGTCCCTACCGGGATCGAAGCATCGAGGAAAACCTGGATTTGTTCCGCCGCATGAAAGCCGGCGAATTCCCTGATGGAACGCATGTCCTGCGCGCCAAAATCGATATGAGCGCTCCGAACATCAATCTTCGCGATCCCGTCATCTATCGGATTCGCCGGGTCTGGCACCACCGGACCGGAGACAAATGGTGCATCTACCCGATGTACGACTATACCCACTGCATTTCCGATTCGCTGGAGAAAATAACCCATTCCCTGTGCACCCTGGAATTCGAAGATCACCGTCCGCTCTATGACTGGACACTCGACCAGTTGAGCGACGCACTTCCCTGCCATCCGCAGCAGATCGAATTTGCGCGGCTGAACCTTACCTATGCCGTCATGAGCAAGCGCAAGCTGATCGACCTTGTGGAGAATCACCTGGTCGATGGCTGGGACGATCCGCGCATGACCACCCTGGCGGGCCTGCGGCGCCGCGGCTACACCCCCCAATCCATCCGTCTCTTCGCCGAGCGCATTGGCATCAGCAAGGCAGATTCATGGATAGACATGGGCGTGCTGGAGGACTGCCTGAGAGAGGATTTGAATGAGCGCGCGCCCCGGCGCGTTGCCGTTCTCGATCCGCTGAAAGTCGTGATCGACAATTTTCCCGAAAATGCGGAAGAAGACTGCCTCGCGCCGAATCACCCGCAAAAGCCCGAGTGGGGAACCCGCACCCTGCCCCTCACGAAGACCGTCTATATCGAACGCAACGACTTCATGGAAACGCCATCCAAGGGCTATTTCCGCCTCTCTCCCGAAAAGGAAGTACGGCTTCGCTATGCTTATATCATAAAATGTACTGGCGTCATAAAAGATGCAAATGGCGAAATCATGGAAATCCACTGCACTTATGATCCCGATACCCGGAGCGGCACGGCGGGCGCGGAAACACGCAAGGTCAAGGGCAATATCCACTGGCTCTCCGCGGAACACGCCGGGAAGGCGGAAGTGCGGCTTTACGATCGCCTGTTCGCGCACCCCTATCCCGATGCCGGCGGGCGGGATTACAAGGAAGCGCTCAACCCCGATTCCAAACACATCATCAGCGCGCTGGTGGAATCCTCGCTGGATCAGCCGCAACCGGAAGAGCGCTTCCAGTTCGAGCGCCACGGATACTTCATCGCGGACAGCAGGGATTCGATGCCGGGCAAACCCGTATTCAACAGAGGAGTCACGCTTCGGGATTCCTGGGGGAAATCGGGGGAAGTCCGGTAGCCTCCTGCATCAGTTCAAACCGGAAATGCATTTCATCCTGTCTGCAACAGTTGTTGTCCGGCCAGAAAAAATGCCATGAACACGTCATCCCGGGCTTGACCCGGGATCCAGCCCCAAGCCAGCAAAAGCACTCTCCTCAATACGGTTGAAGTCGTACAAATCATCCGCTACAAGACTGGATAGTTATTGTTCTCTACAATTGGTGCAATGAACTCTTCCCTTTCTCGTCTTTTTTCGCTAGCATACTGCATACTGAACATGAGGAACCCCGCAATAGAAATATCAGGCATGCGGGAATGATCCTGTTAATTTTGAGAATCGGCTTTCCGGTTCCGAGTGTCTCTGAAAGCGGTTTGGGTACCCAGCCTTGCCGCCTCGCCCAACCAAATACATCAACCTTTGAATGAGAGCCTAATGAGCCAGCACATCCATCACGTTTCCGACGGAACCTTTGAATCCGAAGTATTGCAGGCAACTGTGCCGGTGCTGGTGGATTACTGGGCAGAATGGTGCGGTCCATGCAAGATGATTGCTCCCATCCTGGATGAAGTGGCGCAGGAATACGGGGATCGCCTCAAGATCGCCAAGTTGAATATCGACGAAAATCAGGCCACGCCGCAGAAATACGGCATTCGCGGCATACCCACGCTTATGCTGTTCAAGAATGGAAATATCGAAGCAACCAAGGTCGGTGCGCTATCCAAATCCCAATTGACCGCGTTTATTGACAGCCATATCTAAACCCGTTAATCTTATAGTCAAGCCTCCCTTATTTAAAGCAAAGCGGAACCAAGTCAGGTTAACCGCTTCTAAATCTAGCTACGCCCCGTCAGCATTTCCCAACGCTCCAGACGCTTTACGCCTGTTTACTCCTTCGCGGGTTCCACTCATGCACTTATCCGACCTCAAGAACTTTCACGTCACCGAACTGGTGGAGATGGCCATCGCCAACGAAATAGATGGAGCCAACCGCCTGCGAAAACAGGATTTGATCTTCGCCTTGCTGAAAAATCAGGCACGCAAGGGCGAGAGCATTTTTGGAGAAGGCACTCTGGAAGTATTGCAGGACGGTTTTGGCTTCCTGCGCTCTCCGGATACCTCCTATCTCGCGGGCCCTGACGACATCTATGTTTCCCCCAGCCAGATCAGGCGCTTCAATCTGCACACCGGGGATTCCATAGAAGGCGAAATTCGGACCCCGAAGGACGGGGAGCGCTACTTTGCACTGGTCAAGGTGGACAAAGTCAATAACGAACCGCCCGAGCATTCCAAGCACAAAATACTCTTTGAAAATCTCACTCCCCTCTTCCCCACGCAGCGCCTGCTCCTTGAGCGCGATATCAAAGCTGAAGAAAATGTAACCAGCCGCATCATCGACCTCATCGCACCCATCGGAAAAGGACAGCGCGCCCTGCTGGTGGCAAGCCCCAAATCCGGAAAAACGGTGATGCTTCAGCACATCGCGCATGCAATTGCCGCCAACCATCCGGATGTCATTTTGATGGTATTGCTGATAGACGAGCGTCCTGAAGAGGTGACCGAAATGATCCGCTCGGTCAGGGGTGAAGTGGTCTCATCCACTTTCGATGAGCCCGCAGTGCGGCACGTGCAAGTTGCCGACATGGTGATCGAAAAAGCCAAGCGCCTCGTGGAGCACAAAAAAGACGTGGTGATATTGCTGGACTCCATCACCCGCCTTGCGCGCGCCTACAATACCGTGGTGCCCGCATCCGGGAAAGTGCTTACCGGCGGGGTCGACGCCAATGCGCTGCAACGGCCAAAACGGTTTTTCGGCGCTGCCCGCAACATTGAAGAAGGCGGTTCCCTGACTATCATCGCCACGGCGCTGGTCGATACCGGCTCGCGCATGGATGATGTCATCTATGAGGAATTCAAGGGCACCGGCAACATGGAAATCCACCTCGACCGGCGCATGGCGGAAAAGCGGACCTATCCCGCCATCAACGTCAACCGCTCCGGCACCCGCAAGGAGGAACTGCTTATCAAGCCGGATGTCCTGCAAAAAATCTGGGTGCTGCGCAAACTGCTCTATCCCATGGATGACATGGACGCAATGGAATTCCTGCTCGACAAAATCAAGGCCACCAAAAATAACGCAGATTTCTTCGATTCAATGCGCCGGGTATAAGCATTCCCCATCGCGCCCGCCTTTCGGGCTGGAAGGCTGGAATAACCCGCGTACCCCACGGCTCGATCAGCTTTTGCCAAAAAAGTGCGAACCGTCCAGGCCCCGTGATACAGGTTTCCGCTTACCGTCGCCGGTATTATCTCGACACGCAATCCAGCTTCTGAACATACTATTGTAACCTATCCCTCACTAGTGGATAATATGCGGTTTTTGCTAGCGGCCCTAGCCGGTATCGCTTGAACAGGAACAAGGAGAATAAAGTCATGAAATCAGGAATTCATCCAAATTATCAGGAAATTACCGTGACATGCAGTTGCGGCAATACCTTCCAGACGCGTTCCACCATGGGCAAGCCACTGCATATCGAAGTGTGTTCGGTTTGTCATCCGTTCTATACCGGAAAGCAAAAAATCGTGGACACAGCGGGACGGGTGGAGAAATTCCGTCAAAAATACGGCAAGAAGGCCGAAAAGCAGGCAGCAGTTTAAGAAAGATAAGAAAGAACTTGTCTGTATGTTTTAAAGGCAGCCAATGGCTGCCTTTTTTATTGGCGAATCATTGCTGCTGCCAGGGCCGGTTAACACTTGCTTCGCACCCACGACGGTGGCAGACATGAAACGCGCATTAACCTGAATCCGGCAGTTGGGCAGGGTCGAGTGTGTGATTTTTAGAGTGCAGGGAAGGCGCAATGACGCGGAATGGCTATTCCATTTTCCAGGGAGTTGCAACGCAGCGATGTGCCGCAAAAATCGCGCAATCCGTCCCTGTACGTCCCATGCAGGTGGGTACGTCCCATGCAGGTGGATGTCGCGTACCGCAAAAAATTTTTATGGATCATAGATTTAAACCGGAAATGAGCGGTCAGCTGCCGGATTTGGGATTAACCCTTCTCTCCGGACTGGCCTGCCTGCTGCTGGCCGCCTGCGCGGTCAATCCGGTTACCGGAAACAGGAATTTTACCCTGTTGTCGGAAGCGGACGAGATGCGCAAAGGGCAGCAGGCGGCTGTAGAGATAGGCAAGACGTATGAAGTATATGACGACCTGCCCGCATTGCAGGCATATGTCGATGAAATCGGGCAGAAGCTGGCAAAAAGCAGCCATAGACCCAAGCTAGCCTATCATTTCACCGTTGTTGACAGTCCCGAGGTGAATGCGTTTGCCCTGCCTGGAGGCTACATCTACGTAACCCGCGGCATCCTGGCATATCTCAACTCTGAAGCCGAGCTTGCCGCCGTGCTGGGGCATGAAATCGGCCATGTCACGGCGCGGCACAGCGTCCAGCAATACAGCGCTGCAACCGCCGCCAACGTCGCCACCACCGTTGGGGGGATCGCCGCGTCAGTATTCCTCCCGCAACTCGGAGGGCAACTGGCCCAGGGCATTCAAAGCCTCCTGGGGTTTGGCGGCGACGTTCTGCTTTCAGGCTATGGGCGCAGCCATGAACTGGAGGCAGATCGTCTCGGCGCCGAATATCTGGCGCGAAGCGGTTACGATCCACAAGCTATGATAAGGGTCATCGCCGTGCTCAAGAACCAGGAGCTGTTCGACATCGAGGTCGCACGGGAGGAAGGGCGGAAGCCACGGCGATATCACGGTCTGTTTGCCTCTCATCCGGATAACGATACACGGCTGCAGGAGGTGATCGCCGAAGCACAGCAGTATACGAAGCCCGGTGTGGCGGATGACCGGCGCGAGGAGTTCCTGCACCACACCCAGGGGATGATTTTCGGCGATTCGGCCAGGCATGGGATCGTAAGGGGAAATACCTTTCAGCATGGGGAAATGGGGTTCACGCTGTCATTTCCTCCCGAATGGCGCATTCAGAACCAGCCTCAGGAAGTCGTGGCGACCAGTCCCGACGGAAAAGCGCTAATGGCTTTGAGCCTTCTCGACAAGGCCCGCGGTTCGCCTGCTGATCTTGCGCGGGATCGTCTCCGGCTCGATTCCGCCGTGCAGATATTATCGATGACCAGCAATGGCCTGCCTGCCGCGATTCTGAATTCGCCGCCAGAATGGGATGGAAAGCCATTCAAGGCAGGTGTCATCTATCTCGGGGATAACGCATACCTTCTTGCGGGCAGGGGCGATTCTTCCGAAGCATTCGATCGTCACCGGGAAGAAATTTCCGGGACTATCGAAAGCTTTCGCGCACTTTCGGATAGGGAGAAAAAATCGATCAAACCCCTGGAGATCAAGACCATCAGGGTCACCAGGGGCACGACCTATGGCAGCCTTGCAGCGAAGTCCCCTTTGGGAAGCCACGCGGAAAATTACCTGCGCCTGCTCAACGGGCATTATCCCGCCGGAGAGCTGGTGTCCGGTCAGATTATCAAGGTCGTTCAATAAGGGAGTTCCTGAACCTGGCATGGTGCGCGTCCTCTGCCTATGATGGCAGTCCCGCCATGCCGGAATCAGCCATATTGCGCCAATTGGGGATAATCGGTTATGACTCCATCCACGCCCAGTTCCCGGCAAATGTCATGCTCTGCTTTCGTTACCGGGCCAAAGACGAAATTGCGAAAACCGTTGGTAGCGGTCTCTTTCAAGAGATTTTCATCCATGACCTCATAATCCCAGACGATGTGATTAATTCTGGGATTATCGCTATGGTTGAGGTCTGCCAGCAGTGAATCGAGAGTCTGGGGCCGATGCGCAACCAGTAATCCGCAATTGACCTTGAGGGACGATGCGCAGATACCCACCAGGTCATGGCGAAAAGAAGTGACCACAATGCGATGGGTTTCATGATGTTTCTCCAGTATCCGGATGACCAGGGGCAGCGCCACTGCCGCCTTGACCTCGATGTTCCATAGCACATTGCGAAAATGCTCCAGCGCCTCATCCAGGGTCGGCACTTCGTGGCCCATCACCTGCTCCAGCTCGACGCGCGTAAGCTCCGCTACCGGATATCCGCCCACGACGCGGTCATGGACCAGTACCGGCGCGTAGTCTTTACTGAGACGGACGTCGGTTTCGATCCCGCTCACCCCCATGTTCACCGCTGCCTCGAAAGCGCCAAATGTATTTTCAGGAAAGGCGGCATGGTAGCCGCGATGCGCCAGGATCAGCATGATATGTTCCCAGGATCAAAATTCAACAGCGCTTGAGGAGCAAGGGAGCAAGCAAGCTCTTTTATTTTTCCTTTCCATCTTGCCCGCCTGCGGCAAGCCGCCTTCGTTATTCATACGTTGCCAGGCTGCGCGCCATGAACTCCGATAATGCGCGCATCCAGGCTTCCCGCATGAAAATGAACCCGTCGTTATGGCCACCTTCCAGTTCAATGAATTCCCTGGGTTCCGGCGCGGCCTCATACAGCGCCTGGCCATGCGCGAAAGGAACGATTTCATCCTGTGGGCTGTGCGCGATGAGCACCGGACAGACAACCGACCGCAAGTATTCGAGCGTATTGTAATTGAAGCGGGAAAGCAGGCGTACTGGCAGAAAAGGATATATTTTTTCCGCCATATCAGGCAAGGAAGTGAAGGCCGAAGCCAGAACCAGCAATCCCGGCCGTTCGTGCGCTGCAAGCCATGCGGCAACCGCGCCGCCGAGGGATTCGCCGAATAATGCAATACGGTCCGGCCGGATACCCTTTTCTTCTACGAGATAATTCCACGCTGCTTCTGCATCGGCGTACGTGCCGGGTTCCGAAGGAGTACCGCTGCTTTGGCCATAGCCGCGATAATCGAAAATAAATGTCTGATACCCCAGCTTGTGGAACATCGATAGGTAGTCGATCCGGTGCGATATATTCCCCGCGTTGCCATGGAAGAACAGCACTGTCCCTCTTGCGGCCTGCGCGGGCACAAACCAGCCATGAAGCGAGAGACCATCTTTCGTCCGGAGAGTCACTGATTCATAGGGTAATTCCAGTTGTTCGGGCGTCGCAATGAAATCTCCTCCGGTTTGCGGAAAATAGACCAGATGCGATTGGGCAAAAAACAGGAATGCCGCCAGCAGGGCATAAGCGCTTGCAATCATGATAGCCAGGCCGAGCAGCATGCGCATCGAAAGTGAGAGCAGGTCCAGGACTTGCAAGTATAATAATCGCTGTCCGATATGAATATGACACGGGAACAGACATGAATCTCGACAGAGTGACTTCCGGCCGCGACGTACCCAACGATTTCAACGTCATCGTGGAAATACCGATGAATGCCGACCCGATAAAATATGAAGTCGACAAGGAAACCGGCGCCATGTTCGTCGACCGGTTCATGGCCACTTCGATGCACTACCCTTGCAATTATGGCTATATTCCCCATACCCTGTCGAAGGACGGCGACCCGGTCGATGTCCTGGTCATTTCACCGGTGCCCCTGATTTCCGGGGTGGTGGTGCGCTGCAGGGCTCTCGGGATGCTGAAAATGACCGATGAGGCCGGTGAGGATGCCAAGGTATTGGCAGTTCCTATCGACAAGCTGTGCGGTCTCTATCGCAAGAAAAAATCCTATGACGACTTTCCCGAACTGATCCTCTCGCAAATAGCCCATTTCTTCGCTCACTACAAGGATCTGGAAATGGGCAAATGGGTAAAAATAACCGGCTGGGTCGGCATCAAGGACGCCAAGGCGGAAATCATGGGAGGAGTCAAACGCTACAACTCGGCAAAAAAGAAACCGATGTTCTGATCGCCACGGCAGCATGGCGCAAACGCGCGGCCCATCGAGGCGTGAAATCCGTGGATCGGCAGCCCGATTCCCAGTGCAATAAACAAGCGATAAATGGCCTGGCTTGAACGCATCATACTGGCGGGGGAACTGGTAACCCTCCATCCTCTCGAAAGGGACCACATCGAGCCCTTGAAGACTGCCGTGGCCGACGGGGAATTGTGGAAGCTCTGGTTTGCCAGTGTTCCCTCCCCGCAGCGGATGGAAAGCTATGTGAATGGCGCCATTGATGAAGCAAAAAAAGGGAATGCGGCATTTGCCGTTTCTCTCAATAAAACAGGTACGATTGTCGGTACCACGCGCTTCTACAACGTGGATGAAGCAAATAAAAGACCGATGCTGGGCTACACTTGGTATGCAAAGTCCGCTTGTAAAACCGGCGTAAATACTGAAAGCAAACTGCTTTTGCTCCGGTATGCCTTCGAGCAGAAGGACGCGATAGCGGTGGAATTCAGGACGCACTATTTCAACCAGGTTTCCAGGGCGGCCATCGAAAGGCTGGGGGCCAAACAGGATGGCATTTTGCGCAACCACCAAAGGATGCCCGATGGTTCGATTCGGGACACGGTGGTGTATTCGATACTTCAGCATGAATGGCCGGCGGTCAGAAGCCATTTATTGAGCAGGCTTGCCAGCAACAGGGATATCGGGGAAGGATAGCCCGATTTTCAGTGCCAGTCGTGGGCTGCGTGGCGCATCCGTCGGCGCCTGGAAAAGGAACTTCAAAAGCTGGCACCCTCCAATCTGTTGCAATCTGTTATTGACCCATCATTCATCGCTGTTTGAAGCAATCTGGAAACGGAAGCATGGAGAAATCATGAGCAATGACGAACCTCTCGAAGGGAGCATGAGCCGGCGCCGGATGCTTGCCCTGCTCGGACTGACTGGAATGAATATGCTCGCCGGCTATTCGCCTCCTGTTCTGGCGAGCAGGGAAACCAGGGGAAGCACGCTGGGATGCATTGTTACACCCCAGCAAACGGAGGGTCCTTATTTCGTTGACGAACGCTTGCGGCGTGCCGACATCCGTTCCGATCCTTCCGACGGATCAGTGAAAGAAGGTCTGCCGCTCACTCTGGAGATCGGTGTGTTCGGCGTGGGTGCCGTGGACAGGTCCGCCTGCAAGCCTCTCTCGGGCGCCATGGTGGATATCTGGCAATGCGACGCACAGGGTATTTATTCCGACGTCGTGGATGAGGGATTCAATACCGTCGGCAGGAAATTCCTTCGCGGATACCAGGTAACGGATGCGGACGGCGGGGTCCGGTTTGTCACGATTTACCCGGGCTGGTATCCCGGCAGGACGCCTCATATTCATTTCAAGATTCGAACCGGCCCGGGATATGCGCAAGCTCATGAGTTTACCTCCCAGTTTTACTTCGATGACAGAACTTCCGATTCCGTGTTCGCACGGCAACCCTATGCCCGCCGGGCAGAGCGGCGGCCACGGACAAGAAATGAAGATGACGGCATCTTCCGGCGCGGCGGAAGCCAGCTCATCCTTGCCCTTGCCGAAACGCAGACTGGCTATTCCGCGCGATTCGATGTCGGTCTCGACATGAAATGAATCCGAAAAGATGAGCGTCGGGCAGGGCCGGTCAGGCGAGCTTGAATTCCGAACCCGTGCGAGCGGAAATCCGCTGCCCGAGTGCCGCCTCGATCGCATCGTCCACGGTTTCAAGAAAAACGAATTCCAAAGTAGCCTGGGTGGCTTCAGGCACCTCGTGCAGATCTTTCCGGTTCCGCGCGGGCAATAACACCTTGCGAAGACCGGCGCGTTGCGCAGCCAGCACTTTTTCCTTGATTCCACCGACGGGCAGCACCAGTCCACGCAAACTGATCTCGCCAGTCATCGCTACGTCGTGATGCACCGGCCGATCGGCAAAAAGCGATGCAAGCGCGACAAACATCGCTACGCCCGCGCTGGGACCGTCTTTCGGAATAGCGCCTGCGGGCACGTGCACATGCAGGTCTATCCCCTCGAAAGCCAAGGGAGGAATGCGCAAATCATCCGCCCGGCCCTTGACCAGCGTCAGCGCCGCCTGCGCGCTTTCCTTCATCACGCCGCCCAGTTGTCCGGTCAGGATCAGCCGTCCGGTACCGCGGACTCGCGTCGCTTCGATGAAGAGAATGTCCCCTCCCACGGGGGTCCACGCAAGACCGGTCGCCACCCCCGGCAGACTCGCCCGCAGTCCCGTTTCATGCTCGAACTTCGCAGGGCCGAGAATCGCTTCGAGATCCTCGTCATCCACATTTACCTGCAGGCGCTCGCCATCCGCGATGCGCATTGTTGCATGCCGCATGACACGTCCGATCTCGCGTTCCAACTGCCTTACTCCAGCCTCGCGGGTATGATTCGCGATGATGCCGTTTATTGCCCCGGCCGAGATGATGCACTGCTCTTCCTTGAGTCCATTGGCTTCACGCTGGCGGCCTAGCAGATAGCGCAATGCGATCTGCAGCTTTTCCTCCCGGGTATATCCCGGCAGGTCGATGATCTCCATGCGGTCGCGTACCGGCGGCGGCACATTATCGATGACATTCGCAGTGGCGATAAAAACGACCCGGCTCAGGTCGAATGGCACGCCCAGGTAATTGTCCCTGAATGTCGAATTCTGCTCCGGATCGAGCACCTCGAGCAGCGCGGCCGAGGGATCGCCATGAAGGCTCGCGGACATCTTGTCGACCTCGTCCAGCATCATCACGCAATTTCGCGCGCCTGCCTTGCGCAGGCTCTGCACGATGTTTCCCGGCATCGCACCGATGTAGGTGCGCCGGTGCCCGCGCATTTCGGCCTCATCGTGAACCCCGCCCAGCGACACGCGCACGAACGGGCGTTGCAGCGCCCGTGCGATGCTCTGGCCCAGCGATGTCTTGCCGACGCCGGGCGGCCCGACGAAACAAAGGATGGGCGCCCTCCCCTGTGGTCTCAGTTTTTGCACGGCGAGAAACTCGACAATGCGTTGCTTGACGCGCTCAAGCCCGAAATGATCGGCATCGAGGATTGCACGTGCCGCCTTCAGGTCTATCGGCATGTCTTCCGGCAGCCGCCAGGGCAACTCTGCCATCCACTCCAGGTAAGTGTGAAGCATGGAATACTCGCTCGAAGCAGGCGGCATGCGTTGCAGCCGCTGCAATTCCTTGCGGGCCTGGGCTTCGATTTCGTCAGGCATGCCAGCCTCACCGATCGCTTGACTCAACTGCTCTATTTCCTGATCGTCGCTATCGGACTCGCCCAATTCCTTCTGTATCGTCTTGAGTTGCTCACGCAGCAAAAACTTGCGTTCGCGATCTTCCAGGTTCTCCTTGGTGCGCGCACCAATCTCCTGCGACAACCGGAGCACCTCGATGCGCCGCGAAAGGATCTCCAGTACTTTTTTCAACCGCTCCTCCGCGCCGATCGTTTCGAGCAGCATCTGCTTCTCGCTCACCTCGGTATCCAGCAGGCTGGCTACGATGTCCGCCAGTTGCGAGGGCGCCCTGGTAGCCTGCAGCGCATGCGCAAGCTCTGCTGGCACGCCCGGCAGCAATGAGAGGATTTCCACCGTGCGCTCGCGCAATTGCATCCCGAGCGCCTCGGCTTCCGTGGATACCTCGGCCGGGTCGCCGATACGCCGGATGCGGGCCGCAAGAAATGGGTAACCTCCAACCGGTTCCTCGATGCCAAATCTTTCCACGCCCTGGCAAACCGCGTGGCGCAGGCCATCTGCGGAACTGAGATACCGGACGATGTTGACTACGGTACCCATGCCGAACAATGCGTGGAGATCCGGATCGTCGATAGCAGGGTCCCTTTGCAGAACTATCCCGATCTGGGCGCTCGAATCCAGTGCGTACTCCACCGCGGCAATGGATTTCGCGCGGCCCACCGTGATGGGCATCAGCACATGCGGAAACAACACCACGTTGCGCATGGGGACGAGGGCGATCACATCAGGGGGCAATACGAGCTTGGCTGCGACGAGCTGGCTAGATTTTTCCATGCCATTCCTCTTGGAAAGCGCTGAATCTGGTTGACAGACCGGCCGGGAAGCCTCTGATCGCCCGGCCTCGCTGCATGGCGTTGCGCATCGCGCCAGTGCCGCCGTCCGCGAAACGGACGCGGGACAGGGCCGCGCAGAAAGGATCTCTTTTTTCAGTCTAGCACGAGCAGTACGAACTTCAATCGACTTCGTGCCGCCGCTATTCGTTTCCGTTTCATCCAGGCCGACATGGTCCCGCAGTCCCGCCTTCAACCGGGAAATATGCCGGCATTGTGCGGCGCGTGTGGATTGACTACAATGAATTCACGCAGCCATTTCCCCGGCGCCAACTTTCACGGCAAACTTCTCGCAGAGAATCAAGTGAGCAGATACCTGGTACAACTCGACTTCATTTCCTTCATCAAGTTCAGCTCGCTGTCGTTCTGTTGCGCCAACACATTATTTTCTCCCTTGAACGCCTTCTATACGTTCCAGAGCGGCGGCATGGGCAAGGCGCTGCTCGTGCTTCTCCTGGCGCCGTTTGCCGGCCTGCTGCTGGGCGTGTTCTTTGGCGTGCTCGCATTTCCCCTTTATACTTATCTGACCACCCGCAGCCAGTTTCTTGCAGCGCTTTCCGGCAGGTTCAAGGAAGTGCCGCGCGAAACGGAGCAAGCGGCCGGGGATGAATAGCCATTAGGGCTTGGAGGATTTTCCTGTGAAGATGAAAGCGACGGTCGAAGAAGTCGTTTCCCGTATTCCCGGTCCCGCGACGCCGGAATGGCCCATGGGCGAGCCCTTTGCCGTAGCGCTGGCGCATGGGAGCATGTCGGTCGAGTATTACGCTCCGAAAGGCCATGATCCGCAAACACCACATGAACAGGATGAAATTTATTTCATCCATCGAGGAACAGGCGAGCTCGTAATCGATGGCGACCGTTATCCATTCAAGGCAGGCGATTGCCTGTTCGTTGCGGCCAATATCGCACATCGCTTCGAAAATTTCTCCGGCGACTTCGGAACGTGGGTCGTCTTCTGGGGACCGAAGGGCGGAGAGGAGCATGGTGAAAAGGCATGATGCCGCACTTGCCTTTTTTGACGAGCATAATTAACATGAATTATCAATTGGGGACCTAGCAGCCTCCCCATTCAAGACGCTTAGCGTCCAAGGCCTGCTCCATCTTGGTTTGAACCTGGAGGAGAGCACATGGACGTACCAGGCGAAGGCGATACCGTAGTCAATTCAGATATTTCCCCTCCCGTTACGCTTGCGCAAGCCACCTTCTATTGGCTGAAGCTCGGATTCATAAGTTTTGGCGGTCCAGCGGGCCAGATTGCGATCATGCATCACGATCTGGTCGAAAAAAAACGCTGGATTTCCGAAAACCGCTTTCTGCACGCCTTGAATTATTGCATGGTCCTGCCCGGCCCTGAAGCGCAGCAGCTCGCTACCTATATCGGCTGGCTCATGCATCGCACTGCCGGCGGCCTTCTCGCAGGCACGCTCTTCGTATTGCCGTCTTTTTTCATTCTGGTGGGGCTTACGTGGGTTTACATGGCTTATGGCTCGGTTCCTGCGATTGCCGGCATGCTGTATGGCTTCAAGCCCGCTGTAGTAGCCATTGTTCTATTCGCCGCTTACCGGATAGGGTCTCGCGTCCTGAAAAATGCCGTCACCTGGGGTATTGCCGGACTGGCATTCCTCGCCATCTTTGTTTTTGAATTACCGTTTCCCGTTATCGTGCTGGCCGCAGGGCTGATTGGGTATTTGGCCGGGCGCACCGCGCCACACCATTTCAAAACAGCAGACGGACAGGATGCTGCTGAAAAAAAACTGGAGAGTGCATGGATTGGCGACCATACACCGATACCACCGCATGCTTTATTCAGCAAGGCAAAGTTTATTCACGTAGCAGCCACAGGGCTTGCCATCTGGGGAATCGTCATGGGCAGCCTTTTCCTCAGCTTTGGCTGGGATAGCACATTCACCCGAATTGGCTGGTTCTTCACCAAAGCTGCCTTGCTTACTTTTGGCGGAGCCTATGCTGTTTTACCGTACATTTATCAAGGTGCAGTAGAGCATTACCAGTGGCTCACGCCGATCCAGATGATTGATGGGCTCGCCCTTGGCGAAACCACGCCCGGCCCTCTCATCATGGTGGTTACGTTCGTCGGCTTTGTAAGCGGTTGGACCAAGGCGCTATTCGGTCCGGACGCATTATTCGTATCGGCTTTTATCGCCTCCACTATCGCCACTTTTTTTACATTTTTGCCGAGTTTTGTTTTCATTCTTCTCGGTGGTCCTTTTATCGAAACCACGCATGGCAATCTGAAACTGACATCCCCGCTTACCGGGATTACCGCTGCGGTAGTAGGGATTATCGCCAATCTCGCCTTATTTTTCGCTTACCATGTTTTCCGGCCATCCGGAGCCGTCAGTGTGGATTGGCTTTCCGTCTTGCTTGCCGCTATCGCAATGATTGCTTTATTTCGCTTCAAGGTTGGAGTCATTCCAGTCATTCTGGGCTGCGGCATCATCGGTATGGTGCTGATGCAGTTCGCTCCTTCCATGATTATTTTCAACCTGGTTTAGCCAGAGGAGGAATCGCCATGCTCTATTCTTCGGTTATCAAGCACGCTCTTGTTAGCGCTGCATGGGGGTTTATCATCGCGACCGCTCATGCAGCGGATACTTCGGCCACTTTCAATACGGCAGAGATCGAAAGATTGACGGGACTGAAGGGAGCATATTCCAAAGAAGAGAATGTTCTTAAAGTGTCGCAGCCGCGCACGGACGTAAATATACAGGTGGATAAATGGCCGATGCCTCCTTTCATGGGATTGACTTCATGGGCTGCTTTTACTGCCTCTGCCATGGATGGGCAGGTGATGATGATGGGCGATACCGTGCTGTTCGAAGATGAAGTAAACCCGGTCATGAGCACTGCTTTTGAAGCGGGATTGGAAATCACCGCCTTGCATAACCATTTTTTCTATGACGAACCCAAGGTGTATTTCATGCACATCGGTGGCATGGGAGGCGCCGCGGAACTTGCAATAGGCGTCAGGAAGATTTATGACAAGATGGCTGAGATTCGCGCTGCACAGCCTATGCCCTCATCCCGGTTTCCCAAGACTACCCCGCTGGAGAACAAGATTTCCGCTCAGCCTCTGGAACAAATCCTGGGCATGAAAGGAACCTCAAAGGATGGCATGTTCAAGGTCACGATTGGCCGTCCTGCCACTGTCCATGGCGTCTCGATCGGAAAGGAAATGGGTATAAATACATGGGCAGCGTTTGCGGGTACGGACAGCGGGGCAGTGGTCGATGGAGATTTCGCCATGCTTGCCGATGAAATGCAGGCTGTCTTGAGAACGATGCGGGCGGGCGGCATGAATATTGTGGCGATTCATCAACATATGGCGCATGACAACCCGCATTATTTTTTCATGCACTATTGGGGCAAGGGCGACGCGAAGGAGTTGGCAAAAACGATCAAAAAAGCATTGGATGCACAAAGGATGAATAATCCTCAGTGACACAATCGCAAGCTCAACCCCGGCGGGCGCCTTGCTCTGCTGAGCACATTGATTGCTTGTGCAGCTTTGAAGATTGCGTTCCCGCCCTGATCATCCTGCAGGAAAACCTGAGCAAATCCTGCTCAGCGCAACGTCTTCGGATAACGTGCCTGCAGCCGCGCTGCAATCACGCAAGGCATCCGAAAAACAAATATTGGCAGCACCCTTTATAGGGGTATACAATTTCGGCGTCATGAACATGCGCCGCCATATCAATTCGATCATGCTCTTATTGCTCATCAGCATGATGACCAACGCATTTGGCTGGGCGTTCAATGGCGAGGTATTTGCCCATGAGCTCGATCATGAGCATCATTTGCTTTCCCTGGATCCCACCGCCCATCTCGAAGCGCACCAGCGTGCCGCCAGCAATGACGAGGGGCATATGGATTCCGCCACGCACCTTTGCCTCCATGCGGCGGGGCAGTATCAACCCTTTTTCTTCATTCCTCCTCCGCTCGTCCCGGCGGTGGTGGGTGCGGAATCGCCAATTGCATTTCTTTCTGTCATCGTCCCCGAGTCCATTCCGGATTCGCCTCTTCATCCCCCTAAAGCATCCTTGTGAATCGATCGGTGGGTTGCGCTGGAAGCATCTGGCAGCATCCGGATGGTCCTGTCCGCCTGAGCTTCATCCAAGCTGCCTGAACTAGCGGGCTTCGTTCCTTGCGCCAACCTGCCGCGTTGTACTGACGTACAGCGCCATCCTTGCCTTGCTCTTTGCGCAATCGCAGCCGCCCGGCTGCAGATGGGATGACGCACCACCTTCGCGGAGGATTTCATGAACTTTAGCGCATTGTTCACGGTATTGCGGCTTTCGGTGCCGATGGGATTACTTGCCCTCGCGCCCGGCTGCATGCCTTCGGCACTTGCGGAAAACAGTTTTTCGGGAGCGGTAGCCGACACATATGGCAGCCACCCGGACTATTCGAGCCCGCCCCTGCTTCAGGAGCAGAAAGACCTCACCTTGCGGGATGCAGCCCTCCTGGCGCTGCAACGCAATCCTGAACTAGCCGCCTTTGAAAAGGAAAAACGCGCGCTCAAGGGTGCGACCTTGCAGGCGGGTCTGCTGCCAAACCCCGAATTATCGATGAACGTTGAGAATATCGGAAATGTTCAACCGCTTACAGGCGATATCAACTCTCAGAAGTCGGTTGCGCAGGAAGTGGTCCAGCAAATGAGCACTATCCGTATCTATCAGTTGATCGAACTCGGCGGAAAACGTGCTGCGCGAGTCGCGGCGGCGTCCCTGGGCGAGGAACTGGCTGCCCGGGATTACGAAATCAGGCGCGTGGAGCTTATCGCCCGGGTGGCAAACGTTTTTACGGAGGTGCTTGCCGGACAGGAACAACTGCGCCTTGCCGAAGAAAGCCAGGATCTGGCGCAACGGGTAGTGAATTCCGTTGCAAAACGTGTGCAGGCAGGAAAAGTTCCTCCCATCGAGGAGACACGGGTCGGCGTGGCGCTTTCCACCACGAGGATTGCGCTGGTGCAGGCGCAACGCGAGCTGGAATCCGCGCGCAAGCGCCTGGCATTGCTATGGGGCAATGCTTCGCCCAAATTCGGCAGGGCATTGGGCGATCTTGAATCATCCGTTACCCTGCCGCGCTTCGAAGAACTGGTGGAACGCGCGCTCGCCAGCCCCATGGCGCTGCGCTCCATGAAGAACATAGAACAGCGTAAAGCGCTGCTGGACGTGGAGCAAACGAAGCGCATCCCTAACCTCACGGTTCAAGCGGGCGCGGTTCATCACGCTGCGCTCGGGGGCACTACACCTGTCGCTGCCGTGATAGTGCCGCTGCCATTGTTCGACCGCAACCAGGGCAATATCCTGCAAGCCCGTCAGCGGGTAGACAAAGCCGTCGACGAGCAGGCAGCCACCGAGTTGCGGCTTAAAACAGAGCTTACCCAGGCTTACGAAGCGCTTTCGGCGGCGATGAATGAAATCTCCATGCTGCGTGACGAAATCCTGCCGGGCGCAACCAGCGCGTTTGAGGTCACTACCAGGGGTTACGAACTGGGACGGTTCGGATTTCTGGAGATGCTCGATACGCAACGCACCCTGTTCCAGAACCGGGTCTTGTACGTACGCGCCCTTGCCAATTACCAGCGCCTGGTCAATGAAATCGAGCGCCTGATCGCGGGACCGGTCAGCGGCGCCCCAGGTGCGGCAGCATTTAATAACGGCAGCAAGGGCACGGCCTCGAGGAGCGATCATGAATAGGAAGCAAATTATCCCGATCGGCATCGTTATCGCTATCGGAGTCATATTGGGTGGATTGATCCTCGCGTGGGACAAGCCGGGGGAAACCCGTGAAAATCACGCGGAATCACAGGAATCGTCGCAGGCTCACCCGGATGAGCATGGCCTTCATGGTCATGAGAAAGAAGGGGCTGTCCCCGGGAAAAATACCGGGAATGAGCCCCGCAGAGGCCCGAAGGGCGGAAAGCTTTTTACCAGAGATGGGTTCGGGGTGGAAGTCACCATCTTCGAAAAAGGGGTGCCGCCGGAGTTGCGCCTTTACCTTTACAAAGACGGCAGGCCGCTGCCTCCCTCGGCTGCCGATGTGACCGTTACCCTGTCCCGGCTCGGCGCGCCGGCGCAAGTTTTTAATTTCAAGCCCCAGGCCGACTTCCTGCTTGGCGATCAGATCGTGGAAGAACCGCATTCATTCGATATGGCCATTGCGACCGAGTACGACGGCAAGACTTACCGCTGGGGCCATAGCCAGGTCGAAGCGCGGGTCACGATGCAGGACGAGCTGCTCGAGCGCGCCGGAATCGAGCTGCACACGGCGGGACCGGGCATCATCCGGCCCACGCTCAAGATGCCTGGCGAAATCGTATTCGACGAGCATACCATCGTGCAAGTCGTGCCCCGCCTGCCAGGCATCGTCACCGCAGTGTATCGCCACCATGGGCAGCACGTAAAGAAAGGTGAGGTGCTTGCGGTCATTGAAAGCCAGGCGCTCGCCGACCTGCGCGCGCAATTCCTGACAGCGCGAAAACGGGTGGGCCTGGCGCGGGTCACCTTCGAGCGCGAGAAGCAATTATGGGAAGAGAAGATTTCGGCCAAGCAGGACTACCTCGCGGCGCAGCAGGCTTTGGCCGAAGCCGGGATCGCCTCGGATCTCGCGCTAGCCAAACTGCATACGCTCGGCATACCGTCCGAGGCGATCGACCAGAGGGCTGACCTTGCCCGATACGATATCCGTGCCCCTATTTCCGGACTCATCACTGCCAAAGCCATAGCCCAAGGCCAGACACTCAAGGAAGATGCGGCCATCTTCACCATAGCCGACGTATCGGAAGTGTGGGCGCAAATCACGGTTTACGCGAAAGACCTGGAAGTGGTCAGGACCGGGGAAACCGCCACCATCAGATCCACCGCAACCGGCGCCGAAGGTGAAGGCGTCATTTCCTATATCAGCGCGCTGATCGGCGTCCAGACCCGCACTGCCACCGCCCGGGTCGTGCTGGATAACAGGGAAGGCAATTGGCTTCCGGGCATGTTCGTCACCGCCGAGCTGGTAACGGAAGAAATCGAAGTGCCGGTCGCCGTCACTGCGGACGCCATCCAGACCCTGAACGACCACTCGGTGGTATTCGGCCGATACGGGGAACACTTCGAAGCGCGTCCGCTCAAATTGGGCCGCAGCGACGGGCGGATGATCGAAGTGCTCGGCGGACTCGCGGCGGGGGAACAATATGCCGCCGGCAATAGTTTCGCCATCAAAGCCGAGCTAGGTAAAGCCGGTGCTTCCCATGACCATTGAGCGGGACCGCCAGCCATCTTCAAACCATAGGAAAACTGGATAAACCATTGCGCCATGATTGAACGTATCCTACGTATATCCATACACCGAAGCGGTTTTGTCCTGGGCGCCGTGCTGGCGATGGCGGCGCTTGGCGTGTACAACTACCAGAAGCTGCCTATCGATGCCGTGCCGGACATTACCAATGTCCAGGTGCAGATCAACACCCAGGCGCCCGGCTACTCACCCGTCGAGGCGGAGCAACGCATCACTTTTCCCATAGAGACGGTCATGGCCGGGCTCCCCCATCTCCACTATACCCGCTCCCTTTCGCGGTATGGACTGTCGCAGGTAACGATCATTTTCGATGACGATACCGACATTTATTTTGCGCGCGAACTGGTGAACCAGCGTATTCAGGAGGCCAGGGCCAACCTGCCCCCCGGAATCGTGCCCGTGATGGGTCCCATTTCCACCGGTCTGGGGGAAATTGTGATGTGGACTGTCGATGCGGACAAGGATGCGCTGAAACCGGACGGCACGGCCTATGCCACGACCGATTTGCGCGAAATCCAGGACTGGATCATCAGGCCGCAATTGCGCATGGTGAAAGGGGTCACCGAGGTCAATGCCATCGGCGGCTTCGTCAAGCAGTTTCACGTCGAACCCTATCCGGAAAAATTGCTCTCTTTCGGCCTGACGCTGCAGGATGTCGTTCTTGCCCTGGAACGGAACAATCTCAATGTAGGCGCAGGCTATATCGAAAAAAGCGGAGAACAATACCTGGTGCGCGTTCCCGGCCAGGTGGCAACGCTGAATGAAATTGCCGACGTCATTCTGGGCAGCCGCCAGGGCGTGCCGATACGCATCCGGGATGTTGCCGATGTGATTATCGGCAAGGAACTGCGCAATGGGGCCGCAACCGAAAATGGCAAGGAAGTGGTGCTGGCCACCGCGCATATGCTCATTGGCGAGAATAGCCGCGTCGTCTCGCGCGCAATAATCCAGAAACTGGAGGATATCAACCGAAACCTGCCCCAGGGCGTAGTCGCGACGCCTGTTTACGATCGCACCGTCCTGGTGGACAGGTCCATACGAACGGTCGCCACCAACCTGCTCGAGGGCGCCATCCTGGTAATCGCGGTATTGTTCCTGTTCCTGGGAAATATGCGCGCGGCATTTATCGCCGCGCTCGTCATTCCGCTGTCGATGCTGTTCACTTTTACCGGGATGGTTGCAAACCATGTCAGTGCCAACCTGATGAGTCTGGGCGCGCTGGATTTCGGCATCATCGTGGATGGCGCCATCGTGATCATCGAAAACAGTGTTCGGCGATTGGCCCACGAACAGAAAAGGCTGGGCCGGACACTCACCGCCGCAGAACGCTTCCAGATGGTTTTCGACGCATCCCGGGAGGCGCGGAGGGTGCTCATCTACGGCGAACTCATCATCATGGTCGTCTACCTGCCGATCTTCGCACTTTCGGGAGTGGAAGGAAAAATGTTCCACCCCATGGCATTTACCGTCGTCATCGCCCTGCTGGGCGCAATGATACTTTCCGTCACCTTCGTTCCCGCGGCGATCGCGCTCTTTCTCTCCGGCAAGGTGGCGGAGAATGAGAACATGGCGATGACATGGGCGAGGAAGGCCTATGCGCCCGCTTTCGATGCCGCCATGCGCAACCAGGCCCTGACGGTCACGCTCGCCATGGTGATCATGTCTCTGTCCGCCCTGCTGGCCACCCGGATGGGCAGCGAATTCGTGCCCAGCCTCAACGAGGGAGATATCGCGCTCCATGCCATTCGCATTGTCGGCACCAGCCTCACCACGTCCATCGAAATGCAGAACGAGGTGGAAAAAAAGATCAAGGCGTTTCCCGAGGTGGACAGGACCTTTTCCAAAATCGGCGTGGCGCAGATTGCAACCGACCCGATGCCCCCCAGCGTCTCGGATATCTTCGTCATCCTCAAGCCGGAATCGGAATGGCCGGGAACGCATCCTACCAAGGCGGACCTGGTATCCGCGATGGAAAAGGCAGTGCGGCGGATACCGGGCAACAATTACGAGTTTACCCAGCCGATACAGATGCGCTTCAATGAGCTGCTTTCCGGCGTACGCGCGGATGTCGCGGTGAAAGTATTTGGCGACGACATGGACATCTTGCTTGCCGTGGGAGAGCAGATCGAGAAAGTGCTGGATACGGTACCGGGGGCGGCAGATGTGCGAACCGAGCAGATCAGCGGACTGCCCGTTTTGTCGGTTCGGATGGACCGCGCGAAAATGGCGCGGTATGGCCTGAATGCAATCGATGTCCAGGATGCCGTCACCATTGGGGTCGGAGGGAGAAGCACCGGCATCGTCTATGACGGCGATCGCCGCTTCGACCTGCAGGTACGCCTGCCGGAGCCCCTGCGCAGCGATATCGAGGTTCTCAATCGCTTGCCGATCAAGCTGCCCGATTCCGCCGCGGGCGCGGCCGCCGGCTCTGCTGGCGCCTTCGGCTATATCATGCTGGGTGAAGTAGCCAACCTGGAAATAGCCCAGGGCCCCAATCAGGTGAGCCGCGAAAACGGCAAGCGCAGGGTGGTGGTCACCGCCAACGTGCGCGGACGGGATCTCGGCTCCTTCGTGAGCGATGCGGAAACGCGAATCGCCGAAAAAGTGCAGATTCCTTCGGGATACTGGATAACGTGGGGAGGCCAATTCGAGCAACTCATTTCGGCCGCCGAGCGTCTCCGCATCATCGTCCCCATCGCTTTCGGGCTGATTCTGGTGCTGCTCTACACCATGTTCGGAAATTTCCGGGATGGATTGCTCATGTTTACCGGTGTCCCGTTCGCCCTCAGCGGTGGGGTTTGGGCATTATGGCTGCGCGATATTCCCCTTTCCATTTCAGCAGGCGTAGGGTTCATCGCCCTGTCGGGTGTCGCGGTACTGAACGGTCTGGTCATGCTGGCCTTTATCCGCGATCTCCGGAAGAAGGGTCTTGCCCTCGACGACGCCATTCAAACCGGCACGCTCACACGGCTGCGGCCGGTGCTGATGACCGCACTCGTAGCGGCCATCGGCTTCATCCCCATGGCGCTCGCCACAAGCACCGGGGCAGAGGTGCAAAGGCCGCTGGCAACGGTAGTAATTGGAGGAATTCTATCGTCCACGGCTCTGACGCTGCTCGTCCTGCCGGTACTGTACCGCCTGGCTCACGCCGGGGACGATTCCAGCAAAGAGACCGAGACCGGGCTTACCCGGTGATGGTCAGGATGAGATGCGGAGTTGCCTCACCGTCCTGCCGATCTTATGGCGCAGCAATGTGCGCAGCGTCGTTCCATCCGAGTATCCGACCCGGGCAGCAATCGCATCGACGCTCTCGCCACTCGTCCTCAGGAAATGTACGGCGCGTTCGATACGGATATCCTGAAAGTATGCGAGGGGGGTTTTTCCCATTGTATTCCGTATGCGCCGGGAGAGCGTCCTCTCGCTTGTTCCCACAGCCTTGGCCGCGTCGGTGAGCGAAAAACCCTGCGCCAGATTCAGGCGCGCCCATTGCTCAAACCGTTCCACCAACGGGTCGGCATGGGCGAGATAGGCTGGAATCGAAAAAACGGACTGTGACGAACGAGATTCCATCAGCAGGAAACGGGCTGCCAAAGCAGCAAGGGCCGGGCTGCTTTGCCGGATAAACCACAGGGCGAGATCGATGTGCGCAAGCGCTGCCCCCGCGGTGACAAACCCTCCAGAATTGATCACTATGCGCGAGTCCTCGAGCGCAACCAGGGGAAAACGTTTCCGGAACAGCGGTGCAAGCCACCATGAAGTGGTAGCGCTTCGCCCGTCGAGAAGAGCACTGTCGGCCAAAACAAACGTTCCGGTGCAGGCAGCGCCCAGCAGAACACCGCGATCAGCCCATAGGCGTAACAACTTCCCCGCATCGGCCACATCCGGGCGCTGAAGCGCTTCCTGCAGCGCATCGGGCGTTTTTGACCCAAGCGCAGGGATTATCGCAACATCCGGATCTCCGCTGCGCGCTGCGGAAACGACGGGCACCGATAATCCCTGGCTGGTACGCACGGCGCGGCGTACGCCGATAACGTTGACTTCGAAGCCCGCGGAAGAGAAATCCGCCGGGCTGGAACGCGCGAGATCATTCGCCACGCTGAAGGTATCGAGCAGCGTGGACAGGCCGGTGTCGAAAAGACTCTCGAGAGCGAGCACGTGGATACGCATGGCGAGAATTATATCAAATTTGTCTGGCTTGCCACTTCCCAAAACTTCGATCCATCTCTACAGTCGAGGATCCATAGTCAATTCGTAGTTACATTGTCAACTTCACAGGAGAAATCATATGGTAAAAGTTGCGCTGTTCGTGCGGTTACAGGCAAAACCGGGAAGAGAAGCCGATGTGGAGAGTTTTCTCGAGAAAGGGCTTGCCCTGGCCAACCAGGAAGCGACTACTCCGGTCTGGTTTGCCCTTCGGCTGGGGCCTTCTACCTTCGGTATATTCGATGCGTTCGCGGACGAGTCTGGGAGATCCGCGCATCTCAGCGGTCCGATCGCCGCCGCATTGATGCAGAATGCCGCCGAACTGCTTGCCGAACCGCCGCAGATCGAGCATGTGGATGTGATCGGCGCGAAACTTCCCCATTGAAACCAGGAGAATCCGCTCGCTCCCTCGGCCTATCGGGGCAGTCACCCACTTTTGCCATTGGAGAACATATGGCTAGTTCGCGACAGGGCGGATTTAGGTTAAAATGCCCGACTGATCATTACGCGCGGCGTCATGAAAAAACCTCGGGTCCCTCATCGCACCAAATCTCCCCGCCTTGTAAAGGAACTCTGCCGTCTGGCAGCGGGGCTTGCAGCCTCCGGTAGCCGGATTGAAGACACTTTCTGGGAGAATCGCCTGACAACGAAAATACATTCCCAGTTGCGCAGCGGCGATGACCAGAATCTCGAAGCGGCCCTTGACCAGCTCTACGATACCGATACGGCAGCTTACGGCGAATTCATTTATGCGATAGAAGCCGCGATCGAATGCAGCATATTGAGTCAGGAGGATCGTCACTACGACGTGCTGATGTTCGCGGCCCCGGTACTGAGCTGGTCGCGCTTTTCGATCCCTTCCGGAGCGGTGACCGAGGAGGTTCTCGCCAATGTTCGTGTACCGCTTCAGACGCACGTGCTGGCGGAGGAAGCCCGGTTTGTGCTGGCGGATTGCCTGTTCAGCCCCGATCAGCTTCCGCGCGGCTATCACTTTACCCATGAGCTGGCCAGCAGGCTGTGGACCGCTGCCGTGGCAGGAGAGCGCGACGTCCATATCAATCCCGGGCAGCTTGCCGAAACGAGCCGCTTTTTGTCGGACACGCGCTTTCTTCTCGGAGCGATAGCCGTACCTCAGGGCAAGCCGATGTTCCGCTGGCAGGAAGCAGGCAATCCTTCCGGCGATAAGGGAGGAAACAAGCTGATGGGATTGGAGGCTTCCAGGGCAGATATATTGCGCGAATGGCAAACTCACGGCGCGGAAGCGCTCCGGCCGCTGTTTCAGGGTTGCGCGTTCGAATTGCTCATCCCGGACGGTTTTTTTTCCGCATGGCGGATGACCGATCGCCTTGCCCGATCCTATTCCATGCATGCAACCGTTGATTTCCTGCAATCCACCTTGAACATCACCCCGGACCGGCTGCGTGCGGTCATCGCGCCTTTTTATGACCAATGGCTGGAAGAATACCGCGTCAGCTTCATGCTCAAGGACCAGGACAACGTGCTCTACGGCATAGTCTGGTCGCTGGTGGGCGATGAGGATGAAAGCAGCGATACCGTATCGCAGATCGAAACCACGTTGCGCGAGTGTGGCGTCGAGCTTACCACGCTGCTGGATAACCGCTTCCTTCTGGAATATTGCGAAGAGTGCGGCGCACCGCTGTTTCCGAATCCCGATGGCGAAGTGGTGCACGCGGAATTCCCCGAAGAAGGGGAAATGGTGCCGATACACCTGCACTGAGCTGCACTGGGCAAGCCCGGCCTGGAAGGCCGCCCGGTTCACAAATTGCGCCCCGTTCCCTGTATGGCGGGGTTCGGTCTAGCCGGTTCACGTCTGTATGCAGCCATTCATGCTCTGGTCCGGCGTGGATGGCAACGGGCAATACCGGCAGCGATTCCGGTTGCCTGATGCCTGTCATTCAGTCAACATCGATGTCCTGTATATTAAGGAAGCGCTGAACAAATCCTCGCTGAGCGCGTTGCTGGTAAAATCGGGATGATCACAAGGCGTGCGACGCAGGTCGTAGCCGGGACTACGAGCCAGGGAGCGAAACGCGATGGCTCCCCAGAGCGTGGCCCGAGGAGCCCCGCGAAGCGGGGATCGGGCAGCGTCGGGGATGCCAGACCGCGCAAGGTACTGTTGGGGTGTCAACAGCCCGCTACGGGGTCGCATCTTCCTTTCGGAAGACACTGCTCCGCCCTGCGCGGCCGCACCATTCGCGTCGTCGCCTTTCGCGCATCCCATCCCGCAAAGCCACCGCCGCCAATGAGGGTTTATTCAGCGCTTCCTTAACAAGAAATAATAGCCATAATTGATCGTAGTAACCGGTCTGACAACATGCGACATTCATGAAGTTTCTTTTTGATCTTTTCCCCGTTATCCTGTTTTTCATCACTTTCAAGATCTATGGCATTTTCGCGGCTACTGCTGTGGCCATTGCCGCCACCTTTGGTCAGATCGGATGGGTATGGTACCGTCATCGCAAGGTGGACAAGATGCTGTGGGTGAGCCTTGTCATCATTGTCATTTTTGGCAGCGCCACGCTCATCCTCCAGGATGAAACATTCATCAAATGGAAGCCATCGGTACTGTATTGGCTTTTCGCCGCGGCCCTTCTCATAGCCCATGCGGTTTTCAAGAAAAATCTGATCCGCGCCATGATGCAGGAACAGATCGTGCTGCCCGAGCAGATATGGGGGCGCGTCAATGCCAGCTGGGCAATGTTTTTTGCTCTGATGGGGGCAGCCAATCTCTACGTGGCTTTCAATTATTCGACCGAGACATGGGTCAACTTCAAGCTGTTCGGCTTCATGGGGCTGATGCTGACATTTGTGGTGATTCAGGGACTGATGCTTGCGAAATACATGGAAGATAAAGAGGACAAGGAAACATGATGCTCTATGCCATCAACGGAGAAGACGTTCCCGATAGCCTGGAAAAACGCAAGGTGGCGCGTTCCGCGCATCTGGAACGCATCGATGCCCTGCAAAAGGAAGGACGCCTTGTTCTGGCCGGACCTTATCCAGCCATCGATAGCCCGGATCCGGGTCCTGCCGGGTTTTCCGGAAGCTTGATCGTGGCCGAATTCGAATCGCTCGAGGCGGCGCGAAGCTGGGCCGAGGCCGATCCGTATGTTGCCAGCGGCGCCTATGCCAAAGTCACGGTCAAGCCCTTCAAGAAGACATTGCCGCCCTAACCAAAGTAAACGCAAAATAAACCCGAAATAAATGCAAGGCATGGATACGGCCGGATTGATCCGGCAGAAGCTTCGCGAGCTTGAACCGGAGCAGATCGAAATCACGGATGACAGCGCCAGGCATGCGGGCCATGAAGGAGCCAAAGCGGGGGGCGGCCATTATTTCCTGACCATCGTCTCGCGCAAATTTTCGGGAAAATCCCCTTTGGCCCGGCACAGGCTCGTCTATTCGATTCTGGGTGATATGATGCATAAGCGTATTCACGCGCTAAGCATAAAGGCGTATACTCCGGAAGAATTTAATTCGACATACTGACAAGGATATTTTATGCTTTTCATAAAAACATCTCGGCTGGCGGTGCTCGCTGCCTCTTGCCTGATTATCGCATCGCCTGCCCAGGCCCAGTCCCCAGCAAGCATGGCAAAGGTGAATGGCGTTTCAATTCCCCAGTCCAGGTTGGAATTTATCGTGAAGGCACGCGAGTCCCAAGGACAGGCGGATAGCCCGGAAACGAGAAAAACCTTGCGTGAAGATCTCATAGCGGAGGAGATAATAGCGCAGGAAGCAACGAAAAAAGGATTGGACAAGGATCCCGATTTCATTACCCAGCTTGATATCGCGCGGCTTTCCGCCTTGGTCAGGGCATATCAGATAGACTTTGTGAAAACTCATCCTGTCAGCGATGAAGAATTGAAAAAGGAATATGAAGCGCTCAAAACCCAGATGGGCGACAAGGAATACAAGGCGCACCATATCCTGGTAGCGACGGAGGCGGAGGCCAAGGATATCATCGCCCGTATCAAGAAAGGCGGAAAGTTCGACAAGATTGCGCAGGAAAAATCCCTGGATACGGGAAGCAAGAGCAAGGGAGGAGAACTTGAGTGGAGCCCTCCGGCCAGCTATGTCCAGCCTTTTGCTGAAGCGTTGACGAAGCTGCATAAAGGACAACTCACCGATCAGCCGGTCAAGACACCATTCGGCTGGCATGTCATTCGACTCGACGATGTTCGCCCGCTCAAGATTCCGCCTTTTGAAGAAATCAAGCAGAATCTGGCCCAGCGTGTCCTGCAGCGTCAATTTGCCGCGTATGTCAATGACCTGCGCACCAAGGCAAGAGTGGAATAATACAGTCTCTCGTAACGTCACTTTTTACACTTTGGTTCCGGTGGAGGATCGGCGCCGCACTTGGCTGTTGCACCGATCCTCCAGCTCAGTAACATACAGGCCCGTATAGGCCTTATGTTCCCTTTGCGAATAATTCAGGTAACGATGGGCATTCGCGGAGCCAAGGCGCACAATAATTCATAGGCTACCGTTCCAGCGGCTCGCGCCACCTCATCCACAGGCATTTCCTTACCCCAGAGCGTCACCGGCATGCCGACCCTCGCGTTGCCGATTTCATTCAAATCGACATGCAGCATATCCATGGAAACTCGCCCGATGAGCCGCGTGCGCTTGCCGTCGACCAGGACCGGCGTCCCCGAGGGCGCGTGGCGGGGATATCCATCAGCATATCCTCCTGCAACAATACCTACCCGCATGGGCTGCTCAGCGCGGAAAATATGACCATAACCCACTCCTTCCCCTGCTTTCAGCGCCTGTATGGCGATGATTTTGCTGGTCACGGTCATCGCGGGGCATAAATCGAGCTGGGCGGCGGTCGCATCAGGAAGCGGTGAGGCGCCATAAAGCATGAGGCCAGGACGAACCCAATCCGCGTGAGTTTCAGGATAACGCAGGGTTGCAGCCGAGTTGGCCAGGGATCGTGGCAGATGCCACCCTTCAGCCAGCTTGTTGAATGCAGTGAGCTGAATGCCGGTGCTCTCATCGGCGCCTGCCTCGTCGGCTCGCGCAAAATGCGTCATGAGGCAGATCTGGCCTATACCGGGATTTTCTCGAAGCGCTTTCAACGCGCCGGGAAACTGTTCGGACGTAAAGCCCAGCCGGTTCATGCCCGTATTCAGCTTCAGGAATACATCCATTTTATGCCGCGGCCTGTATTCGGCCAGCATTGCGAGCTGCTCGTGGTGGTGAATGACGGTGGTCAGGCGATGTGTTTCGATCCATCGCAGCTCGTCCATGGAAAAAAACCCCTCCAATAGTAAAATCACCTGTTGAAAACCCGCTTCGCGCAGGCGTACCGCCGCATCCAGTTCGAGCAGAGCAAACCCATCCGCTTTCCGCAGCGCCTGGGCCACACGCAGTACGCCATGACCGTATCCATCGGCCTTGATCACCGCCAATGCCCGGGACCGGGGCGCGTGGCGGCGAACCACGCTTAGATTATGTTCGAGTGCGGAAAGGTCGATGTGTGCCTGGATGGGACGCGACATAAGAGAAGCAGCAAAAGAAGGAGTCAGATGGGGAACATTGAATTCAGGAGGTTTGGATTGGTAGCATCGATGGTTTCATGGTATAAAACTTCCTCTTTAAAATGCGGCATTTGAATGAATTATTTCACGTCGCGGAATAAGCAAACTTTTGGGAGGGCAATAGGTTGAAGCGCGGATTCTACACCATCATGGCGGCTCAGTTTTTCTCTTCGCTGGCGGACAATGCGCTGCTGGTCGTCGCCATTGCGCTTTTGCTGGATCTGCATGCTCCCGCCTATCTCACCCCGATGCTTAAATTCGTGTTCGTATTGTTCTACGTCATCCTTGCGCCTTTCGTCGGCGCCTTTGCGGACAGCATGGCAAAAGGGCGGGTGATGTTTGTCAGCAATACAATCAAGATCATCGGCTGCGGTCTTCTCTTCCTCGCTTCCCATCAGTATTTCGCGCTGGCGGCCTATGCGATCGTGGGGCTGGGGGCAGCCGCTTATTCACCAGCAAAATACGGTATCCTCACTGAATTGCTGCCTCCGGAAAAACTGGTCATCGCGAATGGCTGGATAGAAGGCCTGACCGTTGCATCCATCGTGCTCGGCACGGTACTGGGCGGTCTGCTGATCACGCCCGCGGTTTCCGCGGTATTTCTCGGGCTTGATTTCCCTTTTTTCGATACCGGCGTGGACACCATACCGGAAGCGGGCATTCTTTTCATAGCGGTTTTCTATGCCACGGCCGCAATCTTCAACCTGTACATCCCCGACACCGGCGTGGATCACCGTATCCTGAAGAAGAATCCGGTATTCCTGGTGCATGAGTTCAAGCACTGCATGAAACTCCTGTGGACGGACAAGCTGGGCCAGATTTCACTGGCGGTCACCACGCTGTTCTGGGGAGCGGGCGCGACCCTGCAATTTATCGTGCTGAAGTGGGCTGATGCGGCGCTCGGATACCCCCTGAACAAAGCAGCCCAACTGCAGGGCGTGGTAGCCGTTGGCATCGCGATTGGCGCGGTGATAGCCGCTCGCATGGTTTCATTGCGGCAATCCGTCAAGGTGATTCCACTAGGCATCGCCATGGGTATCGTGGTGATGGCCATGATACTCGCGCGCGACCTCTGGATCGCGATTGTGCTTCTCACGGTGATCGGCGGGCTAGCCGGTTTTTTTGTGGTCCCGATGAACGCGCTGCTGCAGCACCGCGGCCACATCCTCATGGGTGCAGGTCATTCCATCGCCGTGCAGAACTTCAACGAGAACCTGAGCATACTCACCATGCTCGGGATGTATGCCATTCTGGTGAGTTTCGAGGTACATGTGTACACCGTTATCGTCTTGTTTGGCCTGTTCGTCGCCGTGATCATGGCGCTGATACGCCAGTGGCATCTGCGCAACCAGAGCATTGAAGATTCGCTCCACCTGATCGGCGCGCATAAAGGACATTGACGCTGACACTAACGCCATTGCACAGGGCGAAAGACATCAAAGGATGACAGGACTATCGCTCAGTTCATTTGCCCTGTTTTCAGACGATACCGGAAAATATTCCCGCAACAGATTGCCTACCGCATGGATTCCGGCCATGATGCCCGCTTCAAACTCTCCCTCGCGAAATGCGGCCTCCATCTCACGGCAGATCGTCTCCCATTTCTCGTCGCCCACCCGCCTATGCACGCCCCGATCGGCAATGATTTCCACATCACGGTCCGCGAGGAGCAAATAGATCAGGACACCGTTATTGTGCTCGGTGTCCCATACGCGCAGTTGCGAAAAAACTTCCAGCCCCCGCTCTCGCGCAGACTGGTCCCGAAGGAGAGGCAGGGTATTCAACGAGGCCTCCACCGCAAAGCGGATCTCGCCTTCATGGCCGGCTTCAGCTTGCTGGATGGCCTGTTTTATCGCGTCGAGGGAGCCATCGGTAAATATCCGGCTTACAGCAAGGCGGCCGGTAAAAAGATGTCGCGATAAGCGCGCGAAATCCACTACCATCTCCCCGACGCACCGCCGCCGCCAAAACCGCCACCCCCACCGCCGAATCCTCCCCCGCCTCCACCGAATCCTCCCCCACCGCCCATTCCCCCGGGCCCAGGCCAACCACCTCTTCCGGTATAGATGCCTGGTCCCACGCGTCCAAACAGGCTCAGGAAAAAGGTGGCCGCCGCGAGCATCACCCCAAGAATGACCGAAGAAAACAGGAGCCAGCCGACCAACCCCGCCCCCGCGCTCATCACGCTTGCGCCGGCAACACGGCCAAGCAGGGATTGCAAAAGCTTCCCGAACACCAGGAATGCGATGAAAAGCGGAAAAATGAGATCCGGCGACATGCCCCTGTCCCCCGAGGCGCCGCCACCGTGCGCCGAGACTGGCGGCAATGACTCGCCCTGGATCACTCCCATAATGCTTGCTATGCCGGCCTCGATTCCTCCCGCGAAATCCTCCTGCCTGAACCGGGGAACAATGACCTGATCGACTATCCGCTTCGCCGTGGCATCGGGCAATATCCCCTCGAGGCCGTAACCGACTTCTATCCGCACCGCTCTATCGCGCTTGGCAACGAGCAGCAGGACACCATCATCGACGCCTTTTCTTCCCAGCTTCCATGTATCGGTAACGCGAATCGAATATTGCTCTATGGTTTCCGGTTGAGTCGTAGGGACGATCAGGACGGCGATCTGGCTGCCCTTCCTGACTTCAAAGCCACCAAGTTCCTGTTCGAGCCGGGCGTTGTCGGCCGCGGACAGTGTGCTGGTCAGATCGGTGACATGGGATCGAAGCGGTGGAACAGCCACTTCCGCAGGGTACGCAATCGAGATCGAAGCGCTAAAAAGCAAAGCTGCCAGGGCGGCAACTGGAATGGTCTTTTTCCCGCTGTTCATCGTGAAATGAGTGAAGCGGCAACTACTTCTTCGCTGCCGGCGCGCCGAAATCCACTTTGGGCGCCACGGATATTTCCTTCTCGTTTTCGACCGTAAAACTGGGTTTCACCTTATAACCCATGACCATGGCGGTGAGGTTGCTTGGAAACGACCGTACCACGACATTGTACTCCTGGACAGCCTTGATATAGCGGTTGCGTGCCACGGTTATCCGATTCTCGGTGCCTTCTAGCTGTGCCTGCAACTCCCGGAAATTGGCATCCGACTTGAGTTGCGGGTAGTTTTCCGCCACGACCAGCAAGCGCGACAGCGCGCTGGACAGCTCCCCCTGCGCGCTCTGGAACTTGGCAAAGGCATCGGGATCGTTGATGAGCTCGGACGTAGCCTGGACGCTCCCCACCCTGGACCGCGCATTGGTCACGCCCAGCAACACGTCCTTCTCCTGCGCGGCAAATCCCTTGACCACATTCACCAGATTAGGAACGAGATCCGCGCGACGCTGATACTGATTCACGACCTCGCCCCAACTCGCCTTGATTTGCTCATCCGTGGACTGGAGCGTGTTGTAGCCGCAGCCGCTCAACGTGATAGCAAGTAGCAGGACCAGGGGCAATGTCAGTTTACGCATGGCATCTTCCTCGAAAGAACTGTTGCAGGTTAGTTAAATGGGGATTCATTCACGAATTGCAAGGGAAACCGAAACGACAACAGAAGGAGGCACCCATTACACCCGGTTTTCGGCGTGCAGCCCGACCGGGCCGTCTAAGCTATGTAAGCACTTGACAGCGTACTCGTTATCAAGCATGCCCACGATATGGCCGTACTGAGGTGTAGTGGAGCGAAGTCAACAACAATCTTCGTCATGAATATTGGCACCGGTTATCGAATCACCACTTATGGAAGATGAAAGTGATGGGGCTTGTTCCTCACGGGATAAGTATTGAGATCAAGAGCGGGCTCTGCGTATTCAACGGTGAAGGAGGGAAATACCACTGAAATGCAGTGTAGCAGCGATAGGCAGTATATTGGGCGCTGAGCTAGAGATCGCATCAGGAGGATGGCATAGCGCCTCCACAATATGAGGTAAGCGAACTAAGCAAACTACAACCGTGACTGATCGGCGTATGATCGTGGGAAAGTTACGGTCAGCGAACAGATTGAACTGACACCCTTGTACAGTTCTCCATTTCGCTTCGGATGCAACAAAACTGTTCTTAGGGTGCCTGTGAGACCAAATACAAATCCCAAAGGGGGCAAGATAAACGCTGGTAAGCCCTGCCTGATACGTGTTTGCCCTTGTCCCGATGCGTTGCTGGAAGGCCGTTGGCCATGCGCTAATGAGGCTTTTAAGCACCTCGACCATCTTGGCAGCAATGCATAGATAATGCTCTTGGTTCTTGATTTTTTGCTGCATGTTAGTATTTAATAGCCTCAAATCGAAGCAAACATTGACCAATCATGCCAGACTCATCTTGGCAAACCATTGACCTTCATAGATCTGTTTCTCGATGACCTTGCAGGTACTGTTACGACGGCGCTTTACGTCTATTTTGGTCAAAAAAAAGCTCATCCATGAATCTCTTAACTCAACCGGTTTGGCTTGACTGCCGAATGGGACCAATGCTGCTCCATCGATTGAATGAAGGCCGAACGAATCAGCTTGGCGCGTTGAGCCATCCATCCATTCTGATCAAGTCGAAGATAGAGACCTTCAGCAGGCAGATCTGTGAATTTTGACTGAAATAAAAGTTTCTTAAGCTCTGGAAAAGTAAAACGTCCGCGAGCAATTACCGGAACTTGTGCAATGTGCATCGTCCTGCATAAGTCATCGCGCCGGTTCGAAGATAAAAAATGGCTGGACTGTTTATCAAAGATATCGAATCCGAGGAACCAATCGGGCAATCGGTCGTAGAAAACGGAATGCTGGGCATAACACCACTCTCCAAAAAGGATATAACGATCGGTCAGTTGCTCGAATAGAAAATCTGTTCGAGGAAGTAACCATTCTCCAAGTTTTCTCCACTGACCAAAAGCTGGAAGATCAAGATATGCACCCCTGTTCTGTGCACGGATATTCCCTTTCGAATCAAAAGAGATTCCTAAATTCGCTCCGTCTACTTTCTCTTCAACGACAATATTATGCTGAAGAAACTCATCGCGCTCAAATTCCGATAAGACTTTGTCGTCCCTGATTTCAATGCCATCCAGTATTGCCAAATGCGGTGTGGAAGGAAACTTAAAGAAGTCATCGTTCATGTCCCCATCTTCTCTGCACATTTGGCTTCAGCATAATCGGGACACAAGAAATGCACGGTAATCCCTACCTCTGCTAAAGAATCTTTCCATCCCCACCATTTGCTGTCCGTTGCTTGCAAGATCGGTGGTTTGTCTATGTGCGCATTTGAAACCGCTACAAACTTGCAATCTGATTTATCAAAATTCGCTAATCCCTCATGTATGGGAAATTCCTCATAAGACTCGCCATTTCTTGTAATGGTTACCCGATCTGAGTCAGTGAAACTAAAGCGGTTATCGTGAACCCACTTCATAAAACGATCACCCACACCTGGCTGTCCCTCCATGGAAAGCTGTCTGCGGTATTCACTAAAAATTTCGTCACCCGCGTCGATGATAAGACATCTCTTCTTGATGACGTGCTCAACCGCTTCTATACATGCCAGCACACACGCATATGGGACATCGAGCTCAGAGTCTGCCCGCATAACAAGATTCGCCGTTTTCGGCACATTTGTGTCCACTAGGCACTTCTTCGGCAGATTCATTCAAATGTCTCCGGTTCCGTACTCTTCTGCATTCTTTTTTTTATAGCTGCTTTAGCTTGCTCGGTAATATCTCCCATTTCGTCCCCAAAGAAGTTTGTTGGCCAGTTCTGAATATTTCCAAAGATATCGATCTGCAGCGGTTCGAGAGTGGCGGGCGTTTTTGAAATATTAGCGAAGTAGGCCGATACCTTCTCTTGCGATACTACGTCTTCCGCAATTCGCCGTTGCAAGCGCCGCAGAAAATGTTCGGAATGGGTTTCAATGATCAATTGAATATTTCTCTCTGTCCCGTTTTCTCTAGAGTTAATCACGTCGATCATCACATCGGCCAATGCCGACTGCGCATTTGGATGCAGATGAATTTCCGGCTGCTCCATGAGAATGATCGACCCTGCTGGTGCATAGAAACACTGTACCAAGACTGGTAGCACCTGCGATATACCAAAGCCAACATCCGGGAGATCCACCCAATCCTTGGATCCTTTGGTGCGAACCTTAACTTCATATTCCTGCCGCTGCTCAGAAATTGGATCGACCTTGAATTCTTCGATCAAACTCATTTCCTTAAGCTTGATCGCAATAATTTCTTCAAAAGGCTTGGTAGAACGCTTATAGCCAAGACTAATTTTACGAGTTCGTGCTGCAAGGATGGCTGCAACCGTGTTCTCTCCCGCATAGCCGACACTTTCAGGCTCAATGCCAGTCCATGAATATAGACGCTCAGCTTTAGTGCGAAGCGGTCCCAAGTAACAGAGAGATCTGAACAGTTTTTCATTTCGTAAGTTCAACGCTTGTACGAAGTCGGCATTCTGATGGTAAGCAACTACCTCATCAGGAAAACCATAAAATCGAACGGGTGCTCCGGGATACCAAACACGCCCCTGTTTGCGCTTCAGAGAATAATTAGTGATTTCAACCTTATAATCTGATTTTGTGTCGGACTTCCTCTGCATTCCGAGTGAAAGTTGCATGTTCTCACCCTCAACCAATTCATACTTAAGCTCATCAAGAACCAGAGTGTGTTGATCTTTATCACCTAATCCCACCGCCGCCGTGAAAGCCAGTTCGTTTCCAGAATACGCTTGACCTGATACCGGATCTTTGAACTTCAAAGCATCCGTCAACAACCATCGATATTCAAAATAGATCTTATTTGCCGGGTCACGGTGAAATACCATTTCCTGATAAGACCCAAGCTGAACAGCCGAGTTTTTTCCTCCTGGATAAAAAACCGCCTTTCTGTCTGACGATTCGACGGTCTGCTTCAACATCATAAGAAACTGACCAATACTCGATTTTCCCGAACTGTTGGCACCCAAGAATAAGGTAATGGGGGCCATGCGAATGGTGCCAGTATCCATCCAGCCCTTGAAATTTTTTATTCGTAATTGCTTGAGCATTTATTCCTCTCCCATCCTTGTTACCGCTAACTTCTTCTATTTCTCCGAATACGGATTCAAAACTAGAATCTGGCCTCCTTTCACAGCTCGACCTGATTGCTTGAAGGATCTTCACCATTGCAAAAATGTATGCCGCTGGAGTGATCGAAGCTCACGGGCTTAAAATTAGGGTATTGCCCAAGGGAATTCGCGAAAGGCTTAGACCAATGCAGATAAGTACCAGACCGCATGTACTATGCTCTCACTTCCAATTTTGAGCCAAAGGAGCTAGAGGACAAATCTAACGAATGATCGAGGTTTATATGCACACCTCTGCGTTAATCCAGGCCTGCTACTATCAATGCGCCCAATAACAACCTCAATTCTCACGATGGATAGTGACCATCGCAACATGCCAAATAGATGTAATGATATGTTTTTTCGCAAATAATCCTATCGTGTCAACTCAGTCTCTGTAAATTTTATATAGTATTTTTAACTACGCGCACGCTACTCCAGCTGGGTGATTAAGAAGTTATTCATGAGCAAAACGATTATCTTTTGGAACGATATCGACGCATGAATGAAACAAAATCCTCTTATCCTTGAACCGCTCACGCCAATTGTCGACAGTCTTCGGAAGTACATTTTTCCACTTGACTTGCGTGGTAAAATATCTGATGACATCATCGTCAATATAAGCAACCCATAATTCGCCAGTCATGCCCAGCATGACAATACCTTCCATAATCGTATATAGCCCCCGGACACCTCCACGTATTACTTTCGCATGAAAGTCATCATCATTTTTGACTTCGTTCAGTTGTTGGAAGCGTTGACTCAAAGAGTCAAAATATTCTCCAGATATACTATAGAGGCGTGCCAGCTCAAGCTCATTTAACACCCCATGATCAAAAAGTGCATCTCTCTTGCGTGCGAATTCTCCCGCGAAAACTACCCTTGCTCCACGATAGTATGAGCAACTAGCGGTTTCATTGACTTTGATAGTTCGTCTACTGTTATAAATCTCTCTCCGAAAGACAACTTCACCAATCTCACCATTGTTCCCATTAGGTACTCGTGCATATGCAACATCTGAAGAGACGATACAGGCATAGCTTGTAAGAAACCCCATATGGGCGCCGTTGAAAACAGACAAGTCAAATAAAAAACCGGCAGCGGCTACCTCGCGAATAAATAGCTGTCCGCCATGCGCTTGGTCCGAATCTTCTATCGCCCACTTACCCCACCATAGAGATACGTCGAGACCCGCGGGGAGAGAAATATAATTGGAGCTATCAATGACAGCCCTTAGGCCTGCTTCAAGCCTACCTTGCAATAGTCCTCGTGCTTCGGATCGATTTCCAGACTTTTCTCCGAATATATATGGGATGACTCTACGTCCACGAAGATCAAATGGAAGCTCTTCTGGTCCGCCGAATACCGTGTTTTGAACTAGCAGTATTCGGTTCCAGCCTAGTTGCGCAACCGCATATCCAAGTTCAACAAGGATATTCGGATTTGGTGTATGACGCTCATCTGAATCCTTGTTGATAATTGAAACGTCTGCAACAAAGACGTCAGCTAAAGCAATTTTTTCAAAAATACTTTCGGTTATTGATGGCGAACCCGATAGACCTGCAGTGTCGCGATCAAGTACCGGCTCAATAGTTTCGGACTCGTCTTTTTTTATACTCTTCAGCGCACGCTTTAGGGCTTCTTCAATAAAATTTCTGTTACCAACTCCGTCCAAATCAGATTGCCAAGAGTAAAAAATGGTACGTCGCATAGGTGTTCTGGTCTGTATATTGCCGTGTTAATGCTGATGAATGCAAGAATGATCAACATGACGTTGGGCATCAGGATATCCACATGCTATCAACCGACTCCCCAAGCATGCTTTTCCACTCATTCAGTTCGCTGATGGCCTATCCCTATCGACATATTCTAGCGATGCCATCGTCTTGCGAGCGAAACACAGGTCCTCCCATGCCTTCGCCTTGGCGGGCAGCGTGCGCAGAAGATAGGCGGGGTGGTAAGTCACGATGACGGGAATGCCGCAATACCGGTGCAGCCTGCCGCGGAGGCTGCCCACTCCCGCCTCGGTACCCAGCAGGTTCTCCGCAGCCACTTTTCCCAATGCGATGATCAGCCTGGGCCTGATCAGTTCGATTTGCCGCGCCAGATATGGCTCGCATTGATGCGCTTCCTCGAGAGTCGGGTTTCTGTTGCCGGGGGGACGGCATTTCACGACATTTGCGATATATACATTCAGGCCGCGCTTCAGGCTGATTGCCGCCAGCATATTGTCCAGCAGTTTTCCCGCCTGCCCGACAAACGGCTCGCCCGCCGCATCCTCTTGTTCCCCCGGCCCCTCCCCTATGCAGAGCCAGTCGGCATTCCTGTCGCCTACCCCGAACACCGTGCGCCTGCGCGACTTGCATAAGGAACAAGCAATGCAGCCTTCCACGCTCCGCTCCAGATCATCCCAATGCATCCGCAGAATGCGCGAACGTCTGTCATCTGGCAGACCACCCGGATTACCGGGGCTGCCTGAGCCACTGCCGGCGGCAAGAGCGTTCCCGGATGCCTCATCAAGCTCCACAGGCACAATCCGGACCGGTTCTGGCTCCGTTATCCTGGCATGCCACAGCGGCGACAACCCCAGTTCCCTGAGTATGGCGTTGCGCCTGCCCTGCTTCGAGTTATCTGCGGGTGTCAAAACACCAGTTCCATGACTAAAGAGTCTTCGCGCCCCCCCATTGCCGGATAATAGTCCTTGCGCCTGGCAATCTGCTTGAAACCAATCCGCTCATACAGCCGCGCCGCGACATGATTGGATTCGCGTACATCGAGGAACATCGACCGCGCGTGCTGCTCCCTGGCAACATGGATAAAATGCCGCAACAGCCTTTCACCCCAGCCTTTCCGCTGCGCCGCGGCGGCTATGCTGAGCGTGAGCAAATGGGCTTCTTCCGGACCAATGATCATCACGCCGTAGCCGAACAGGCGGCCATCCTGCTCCAGCACGAGGCAATGATAGCCGGAGTCGACCGAATCGCTGAAATTGCCGCGGGTCCATGGAAACAAAAAAACTTCCCGCTCGATGGCAACCACTTCGTCCAGGTCGGCGTGGCCCATGCGCCTGATTCGCGGCAACTCCTGTAATTGCGCGCTCATCTTTCATTCTCCTTCAACGCCACCTTGTTACGGATATAAATGGGCGCCGCTTCCGCTGGATCCATCCCCGCCCCATTCATGAAGCGTGGTGCTGCAAGCCACGCGATTGCGCTTGCCTGGGGTCTGACACCGTGGATGACCTGGCTGATGCAGCCATTGTAGCGAAGGCGCAGCGCTTTTTCATGTACGGCAAAACCACTGCCGCAGCCAGCCCAGCCCACCCCGGATAACAGGGGCGCGTGGTGCGGGGAACACAGTTCAGGCTGGCTTTCCGTCAACCATTGGCCGCCTGACTTTACATAGGCTGCGTGGTAGATCTCGCCCATTCGCGCGTCGATAGCCGCAACGACCCGGCCGCCGCCTGTTTCCTCGGCCATGGCCTCGAGGGTGCAAATGCCCGCTACCGGAAGGTCCGCGCCGAATGCCAGGCCCTGGGCCACGCCGCAGGCGATACGCAAACCGGTGAAAGAGCCTGGCCCGGCGCCGAATGCTATCCCCTGCAACTGTGCCAGCTTCACCCCTGCCTCCTGCAGGACCCGCTGGATCATCGGCAGCAGCAGTTCGGAATGACGCTGCTTTGCAAGGACTTCGTAGCTCAGCGTCCGGCCATCCAGTAAAAGCGCAACCGAGCAATGCTCGGTGGAAGTATCGAGAGCGAGAATCCTCAAGGCTGTCGGAATAGGTAGCGAAAAAAAGATGGAAGGATACCGGCCACTTGAGCTACTGCTGCTCGCCATCAGCTAAAAATAACACTATTGCTGAGAACTATTGATCAATTTGGAGTACCATCTTTAATGTAGGTGTCACATTATCATCATCTCAGGGAGGAGTCATGAGCATCACGTGGATTCTTGTAGCAAATGCAAGCGCGGCCTACCTGTATGTAAACTATGGACCAAAAAAGGGACTACAAAAGCTCAAGGAATTCAAGCACTACGCCAGCAGGGAAAAAGTACAGGAACTTGTTTCCGACCGCCCCGGCCATAATAGAGGCCTTGGCAATGGCCGAGGCTCCTACATTCCTGCCACGGATCCAAAACAGCACCAAGCCCACAATTTTGCGCTGCAATTAGCCAGGGAACTGGAAAACGGCCGGGTAGCCAACAGCTATCAGCGCCTCATCCTGGTTGCTTCCGCTCCTTTCATCGGACTGATCAACAGCAGCCTGGGCGTCCACGTGAGAAATCTTGTCAGCGATACCTTCGAAAAGGATTACACCAAAGCGAGTGAAAAGAATCTTTCACGACACCTCGAAAGCTGCATTTTCCTCTGACAAGGTCGCCAATTTCAAGAAATCGGGAACTCCTGGAAACGCCGCCGCATGAAAGTCCGGCCTATTCAGGGGTTCCAAGCAGCCAGCGGCCAACAGGACTATAGACAACACCCTCTCTTGTCTGTTCCGACCTGACCAGCAGCCACTCCCGCACTTCCCAGACGACCGGTTCTATCTGCCGGTGCAGCGCCGGACAGACCGCATCACGCATCAATGTGATATGCGGTTTGTATGCCCGCGCTTCCATTGAATATCCGATGGCCTCGATCGCCTTCCCCAGTTGGCCCACCAGCTCTTTCAGCGCCGGAGGAATCTCATGCAGCGCGGCATAAGCAATGCGATTGCGCTTCCAATAGCCTGTCTCCTGGATGACCAGTTCAAAAGATGGCCTGCCTGTCCTCGCGATTCCTTCCGCTGCGTGGCACAACGCCTCGAGCCCGTCATGATCGACGTTTCCCACGAATACCAGGGTGAGATGAATGTTCTCCGCCTTCATTCTCCTGCCGGTACAACCGGAATTCCGCTGCAAACCGCTTGCCATTTCCAGCAACTGCTTCCTGACGGCGGCATCGGGCCATATCGCAAAAAAAACCCGGATGATATCCTCCCCCGCATATCCAGCTTGCCCAAGGGCCTCCGTCGCCATATCTGAAGATCAGAATAGCCGTTCTCCCGCCACCCGCCAGACTGGAGTCATGAACCGGATGTAATCAGACATATTGCCTCCGCTTCGATACCTTCCCCTCTTCCCACGGGGCCAAGATGTTCCGCAGTCTTGGCCTTGACGTTGACATCTGCTGTCTTTATCCCGAGGTCCTGTGCGATATTGGCAACCATGGCGGGAATATAGGCAGCGAGTTTAGGCGCCTGCGCTATGACGGTTGCATCAACATTGACCACCTCGTAGCCATTTTTCCTGAGCAAGCCGCAAACGTTCTTCAGCAACACCCGGCTATCGATATTCTGGTAGCGGGAGTCCGTGTCCGAAAAATGTCTTCCGATATCCCCCAGTGCTGCTGCGCCCAGGAGCGCATCGCATAGTGCATGCAGCAAAACATCGGCATCGGAATGCCCGAACAGGCCCTTCTCGTAGGGTATGGTCACGCCCCCGATGATGAGGTCGCGCCCCTCGACCAAGGGGTGCACATCAAAACCTTGCCCGATTCTCATTTTGATCATTTCTTCCTTCTTTCTCCCTGATCCTCGATCCTGCAAGCCGTTTCCGTGGAAGAGATAGCCATTTTATGAAAGAAGCCCCGGCTCCTTGTGCGTCTTTCCATGAAATTCCCGCGCAAGCATGGGCAGCGGCAACAGGCAGCGGGGCAAGCACAAGCGATCAATCAGTATGGATTCCTCAACATCAGCTCCGCCAGCGCCAAGTCCTGAGGATAAGTAATCTTGAGATTGCGCGCATCGCCCAGAACCAGCTTGGGTTGATAACCCAGGGCCTCGATGGCTCCGGCATCATCGGTCATGGTCGCCCCCCCCGCCATGCTCAATGCCTCCACCAGAAGCTTGCAGCGAAACATTTGGGGGGTCTGGGCCTGCCACAGATTCTCGCGGGATTCGGTGCATGCCACGCGCCCCGACCCGTTGTTTCGCTTTAACGTATCCGCGACAGGAATCGCGAGCAATCCTCCCACCTCGTCGTCGCACAATTCATCCAGCAGCTTGTCGAGTTGCGCCTGGGTCAGGCAAGGCCTTGCCGCATCGTGCACCAATACCCAGTCCTCATCGCCCACCAGGGCCTCATCGCGCGCAGCTTTCAAGCCATTGAGCACACTCTGCGCGCGCGTCGCACCACCGCATGGAAGGCATGCCAGCTTATCCGAAAACCCGGACCAGTCATGCCTCTGCCATTCCGGGTCGTGCGGAGCCAGCACGACAAAAACGCCGGAAAGCCGCGGCGAGTTGCAAAGGGTGTGAAGCGTATGAAAAATCATCGGCTTGCCGGCCAGCGGGAGATATTGCTTGGGGAGCTGGTCTTGCATGCGTGAGCCGGAGCCAGCAGCGGGAATCAGTGCATAAAAATTCGGCATGGCTCAGCAGTCATCCGGGAGGGCGGTCCGTTGAGCCTGAAATAACATCCCAGGCATTCCGAATCCAGGCCTCAAATGCGGGCAGCATGCAAATGGAAATCTACAAATTGCAGAAAGCCAGCTCAAAATCCACATCGTCTTCATATATCCTGGTTTTCTGCCTGAATCCGGAAATGACAAACCGGATGTTCAACGCATATTTGTTGGCGCTGATCTCCGGTACGCATGGCAAACCTTCATCCAGCTTCAGGCGCAGCATATGTGCCGCGCGTCCCGGTCCCATTTTCTGGAACATACCGCCAGCTGCCTTGTAGCGACGAGGTTTACCGCTCTTCCTAAGAAGATCCAAAACGATGGCGAACGTTTCCTGCAACGGCAAAAAGGGCGCAAACCATTCTTCGAGATCATCCCGCCGAAGGGCAGGATCAGCGTGCAACCAGTAATGGTAAGACGGCAAATCGAACTCGCAGACTCCTCCAGGTATGCCGGCCCGCTGCCTTATGCTCATCAGCCATTCGTTCTCCCGCATATGCTCCCCGATCTTGCCCGCCATATTCAGCATATTCAGGGATGCTGTCTGTATATTACTCAGCACCTGATTCAATGTGCCTTCGGAAATATCGGGGCTTCTGCGCATCGTTTCCAGTGCATGCTTTTGGCGTTCCAGTTCCTGCAACAAATCGGATTTCATATCCGCGCGACTCGTTACATCGAGAATTTCAAACAGCGTGGTGAGGGCGGTGTGATGCTTGAATGCTTCCTCTCCTGCCGCAAAAAAAGACACTTTCTCGAAAAGATCCTCCAGCCGCAGCATGGTACGAATGCGCTCGTTCAAGGGATGTTCATAATAAATCACGATAGAAACTCGAGGCGAGACCGAAATAGGACAAGATAATGTGATATTGCCTTATGACGAAGATTTTAACAAACTAAATTGCTCTCGAGGCAAACGGGCCGGAATAGATATAAGGAAGCGCTGAATAAATCTCCGCTGGCGCGGCGGTGGTTTTGCGGGACGGGATGCGCGAAAGGCGACGACGCGAATGGTGCGGCCGCGCAGGGCGGAGCAGTGTCTTCCGAAAGGAAGATGCGACCCCGCAGCGGGATGCCTGCGCCCCAACAAAACTGTGGTGCGGTCGAAGCATCCCCTCCGCTGCCCGATTCCCGCTTTCGCGGGGCCCCTCGGGCCACGCTCCGGGGAGCCACTGGGTTGCGCTCCCTGGCGTCGTAGTCCAAGCTACGACCTGCGTCGCGCGCCTTATGATCATCCCGATTTTACCGGCAACGCGCTCAGCGAGGATTTGTTCAACGCTTCCTTAATCCTGCAGCGCCAAGGCGAGATATTTTTCATGCAGGCAACGGACTTGCTCCTGCAGGCGGTTCATATCCCCATCGTTCCTGATGATGTCATCCGCGTGCCTCAGCCGTTCGCCACGGGAAAGCTGCGCGCGCATGATGGCGCGCACCATCCGCTCGTCCAGGCCGGTACGATCGATAGCACGGGCTATCTGATCCTGCTCGTCGCAGTCAACCACCAGCACGCGCCGGATCAGCTCGCGGTAGCCATTTGTTTCAAGCAGCAAGGGCACGACCAGCATGCCGTAAGGCGCGGCAAAGTATCTGATCCTCCGCGCCGCTTCGCTTCGTACAAGAGGATGAAGAATAGCTTCGAGTTTTTTTCGGGCGGCGCCGTCAGAAAATGCCAGTGCCCGCATTTCGCTTCTCCGCAGCGCGCCATCGCTGGCAACGAACTCATCCCCGAAAATTTGCCGGATGGCAGTCATTGCCGCGCCGTGTTGGCCGGTAAGTTCGCGAGCAATGACATCGGTATCAAGGATTTCAGCACCCAGCTGGGCAAAAAATTGTGCGACCGTTGTTTTGCCACTCGCAATTCCCCCCGTCAGGCCTATGAGGAGCGGCATTATCCAAGCATCCCAAAATAGGCACGGTTGATCAGGTCTCCCCCAAAAAAAGCGACGAAGCTCCCGCCGGCCAGATAGGGGCCAAAGGGAACGGGAGTATCCCGTTCCTGTTTTTCAAGCAAAACCAGAATGATTCCAGCCATGGCGCCAGTCAACGAGGAAAACAGGATCACCAGCGGAAGCATTTCCCAACCAAGCCACGCACCGATCGCAGCCAGCAGCTTGAAATCCCCCCGGCCCAGCCCCTCTTTGCCAGAGATGAGCTTGTAACACCAATAAATCGCCCATAGCAGGAGATACCCCGCAACGGCTCCGATAACCGCGGAACGGATATCGGTAAAAACATTGTTCAGATTGACCAGCAAGCCAGCCCACAATAATGGCAACGTGATGCGGTCGGGAAGCAACTGAACATCGATATCGATGAACACCAGCGCTACCATGGCCCAGGCGAAAAACAATCCCGCGAAACCGGCAATGCCATATCCGAAATGCCATGCCACAAGTGCGCTGAGCATGCCCGACAGCAGCTCGATGGCGGGGTAACGCGGTGAAATGGCAGCGCGGCAATGCGAACACTTTCCCCGCAGCATGATATAGCTCGCTACCGGAATATTTTCCCATGCCGCAAGCGTGTGGCCGCAATGCGGACAGCGAGACCGGGGCGCAACGAGATTGTGCGGCGGTAACGCGGCAACGGCTTCATTTTCCAGCTTGGCGCGTTGCTGATCCCATTCCGCCTGGAGCATTTTCGGAAGACGGTGGATGACGACGTTCAAAAAACTGCCTACGGCGAGGCCGATGACCGTGCAAAAGAAAATAAAAAACGACGGGGAAGTTTGTAGCAGGTCAATCAATGCCATCGATCGGATACCACCGCTGCAATATCTATTGCGGATCGACTGGGCCAAGCATGGGAAAGATCCGCACTACCTTGACCACCCGGTCCTGGGTCTGAACGATTTCCATGGGATAACCCGCGATCTTCAGGCTTGTGCCCGCTTCAGGGATATCCTGAAAATGTTCAAGCACCAGGCCATTGAGAGTTTTTGGTCCTCCAAGGGGAAGCTCGAGGCCAAGCTTGCGATTGAGGTCACGCAGGAGAGCGCTGCCCTCCACCATGACGCTCCCATCGCCCTGCTTCAGGAAGTTGCTCGACTGTGATGGCGGATGTGTGGTGAATTCTCCGATAATCTCTTCAATGATGTCCTCCAAGGCCACCAGCCCCATCCATTCGCCATACTCATCCACGATAAGCCCAACCCGCTCCCGGTTCTCCTGGAAAAGCTGCAATTGAGAAAACAATGGAGTGCCGGATGGAATGAAGTAAGGCTCGCGCATGATTTTCTCGAGTGTCGCCGTGGTGATTTCTCCACTTCTCATCTGGTTGAGCACCTTGCGCACGTGAATCACCCCTACCACATTGTCGAGCGTGCCCCTGTATACCGGTAACCGCGTATGATAGCAGGTGAGCAACTGATTCTGGATGCTGTCGTCATCAGCATCGAGGTCAATGGCTTCGATCCGGTTGCGGGGAACCATGACGTCATCCACTGTGATGGTTTCGAGATCGAATAAATTGAGCAGCACGCTTTGATGCTTTTTCCGGATGAAATGCCCCGCTTCCAGCACCAGGGTTTTGAGCTCTTCCAGGCTCATTTTCTTGGTTGCCTCGTCGGCGCGCGGATTAAGGCGCAGGATGGCGAGCAAGGCCTGAACAAATAGATTGACGAACCATACAACGGGATAAAAGATCTTCAGCAACGGGGTCAATACATAACTCGACGCCAAAGCAATCCGCTCCGGATAAGCGGCAGCTATGACTTTCGGAGTTATCTCGCTGAATATCAGGATGGCAAAGGTCACGCTTATCGTTCCGATCAGGAGGGCCACGTCATTATGGCCGAAAAAAAGGGAAACGATTACCGCGACCAGCGTTGCCGCGGCGGCGTTCAAAAGGTTGTTTCCCAGCAGGATCACGCCCAGAAGCCTGTCTGTGTTCAATAGCAATTGAGTAGTCAGGTGGGCGCCACGGCTTCCCTGCTTCACAAGATGCTTCAGGCGATAACGATTGATCGCCATCATGCTCGTTTCGGAAAGGGAAAAAAATGCGGATAAGATCAACAGAACAGCCAGTGCCAGTAGCAGCACATACAGCGGCATGTCTTCCAAGAAAATACCCTTATGTAAATGTAAATAATGTGAACAGGCAAATGAGAAAAATTCGAAATCCGCGAGGCTACGCGGCCAGCGGGACGGTATAAGCCGCCCGGATCAAGCGGTAGAGTATCCGCCTTGCTCCCGCGATGGACACCTTCGGTCATTTCACAGCGAAATGCTGGTGGCCCATCTTGATTCTTGCATAGCAGGTTTCAGCGCTGCAGTATCACTTCCAGCACAAATTTGCTGCCCAGATAAGCCAGCAAAAGGATGATAAATCCGGTGAGCGTCCAGCGGATGGCAATGCGCCCACGCCACCCGTAGAACTGCCTGCCGGCCAGCAACCCGGCGAAGACACACCATGAAACAATGCCGAATAGCGTCTTGTGGGTGAATTTCAGCGGCTGGCCGAACACCTCTTCCGAAAAAACTATCCCGCTGATGAGCGTCAGGGTCAGGAGTATGAATCCCACCCAGATGACGCGGAACAATAATTTCTCCATCGCCAGAAGCGGCGGAAGATTGGTCAGGACTGAAGGCATGGCCGGATGGTGCAGGCGACGCTCGACCACCGCCATCAACAAGGCGTGAAGCGCGGCAATGGTAAGGAGGCTGTACGCCAGCATGGCAATCGATATATGGGCTTTGAAGGCGGGAAATTCCGTGTTGGCCAGCGGGCGCAACGAAGGGAACACCAGCGGAAGCAGTACCGCCACGGCGGCCACGGGCGCGACCAGCGTCTGCAGGCTTTCCAGCCGGTAGAAGAAACCGGACAACCAGTAAATCGTGGCCGTGAGCCATACGATCGAGGAAACCGCGCTACCTACCCCGAAATTCAATCCTACACCGGAAAACACGGATTGATAAAGCGTATAGCCGTGCAATACCAACGGCGCAAGAATGGCGTAACGCTCCCAGCCTGCAGTCGTGGTATCAGTACGCGGGAATCGCGTGGATGCCTTCCATCTGGTACGCCAGAAATGCCAACCAATCAGTCCGTACAGCAAAGAGGCAACGAGATAGGCTAGAATACCGGTCATTGAGGATTGCTGATAAAGCGGAATGTCTGGTTAGTCTACACCAATTTTTCTTGAGAGGCATTTTGCATGTTTGACAACCTTACCAGCCGGCTTTCAGGAGTAATCAAGACCCTCAGGGGCGAAGCTCGCCTGACCGAAACCAACATACAGGAAGCTTTGCGCGAGGTTCGCATGGCTCTGCTGGAAGCCGATGTCGCTCTGCCCGTGGTGAAGGAATTCATCGCCCGGGTCAAAGAAAAGGCTGTCGGCAAGGAGGTGGTGGGCAGCCTTACGCCGGGACAGGCGCTGGTTGGTGTGGTGCACCAGGAACTCATCGCACTTTTAGGTGGCGAAAAAACCGACCTCAATCTGGCAACCACTCCGCCCGCCGTGATACTTATGGCCGGCCTGCAGGGAGCGGGCAAGACCACCAGCAGCGGAAAGCTGGCCAAGTGGCTGATGGAGCAAAAAAAGAAGAAGGTGTTGCTGGTTTCCTGCGATATCTATCGTCCCGCTGCCATAAAACAGCTTGAAATGCTGGCCAAGCAAACCGGTGCCGGCTTTTTTCCCGTCATGCCGGGCCAGCAGCCAAAAGACATCGCGCTGGATGCCCTGAATTTCGCTCGACGGCATTTCCACGACGTCATGATCGTGGATACTGCCGGACGGCTGGCTATCGATGAGCCGATGATGGCGGAAATCGGTGAGCTGGAAGCGCTGTTGAAGCCTATCGAAACCCTGTTCGTAGTGGATGCCATGCAAGGGCAGGACGCCGTCAATACGGCCAGGGCATTTGCCGAAGCCCTGCCGCTGACGGGCGTGATCCTGACCAAGCTGGATGGAGATGCCCGCGGCGGCGCTGCCTTGTCGGTCCTCCATGTTACCGGCAAGCCGATCAAGTTTGCCGGGATGGGGGAAAAATTGAACGGCCTCGACGCCTTCCACCCCGATCGCATGGCCTCGCGTATTCTCGGCATGGGCGATGTGCTTGGTCTGATCGAAGAAGCCCAGCGCGGCGTGGACCAGCGTGAGGCCGAAAAGCTGGCAAAAAAGATGAAATCGGGCAAGAATTTCGATCTGAACGATTTCAGGATGCAGTTTCAGCAGATGAAAAACATGGGGGGAATGAGCGCAATGCTGGACAAACTCCCTGCTCAGTTGAGCCAGGCCGCCCAGAACGTGAAAATCGACGACAAGACCATTGGGCGCACCGAAGCGATCATCAACTCGATGACTCCCCAGGAACGGAGCCGCCCGGATCTGCTGAAAGCCTCCCGAAAACGCCGGGTTGCTGCAGGGGCGGGGGTCACGGTGCAGGAAGTAAACCGCTTGCTGGCACAATTCGAGCAAGCGCAAAAAATGATGAAAATGATGAGCAAAGGGGGTGGAATGGCAAAAATGCTGCGCAGTATGAAGGGAATGTTGCCGGGAATGAGGTGAGTGCGCCATTCTCCGCAGACAGCAAGCTATTCTACCGCAGGCATCTTTTTCAATCCTGTAACCCGGCTTCCCGCTTGCACCTTCCGCTTCTTGAACCACCCCAGATTTACCTCGAGCGCGTATTTGGCGGCGCCGGCGGACCGATGGGGTGTCACAGTGTTAGGCATCATATCGGAAATGTTGAGGATAATCCCATCCTCATCGAGAAATGCCACGCTTAGCGGAATGATCGTATTCATCATCCACATGCTATGGCGTTCCGGCTCCGTGAATACGAACAGCATTCCATGATCTTCAGCCAGCGATCGACGATGCATCAACCCGCTTTCGCGCGTGGCGTCGGTGTGCGCGACTTCGACAATGATACGGTTGCCGTCGACCTCGATCTGGCGAACAGGCATGTCCGCCCTGACAGGCGCAGATAGAAAAAAAAGCAGAGCTATGACGTAAAAACGCATTCTATGGCCAAGCGATGGAAGGAAGAGTTGGAAAGGATGGGCTTTTAAAATCAGCCGGCAAGGCGAAAAAATTCGCGGTGGACCGCTTCACTGCTTGCCGGTACTGCCGAAGCCATTTTCCCCTCTGTGGCTCAGGGTAAAATCCTGCACCACATTGAAATTGACCTGGACTACAGGCACAACCACCATTTGCGCAATGCGCTCCAGGGGATTCAACATAAACGGGGTATCGCCCCGGTTCCAGCACGATACAAATATCTGCCCCTGATAATCGGAATCGATCAATCCAACCAGGTTGCCCATCACGATGCCATGCTTATGGCCCAGCCCGGAACGCGGCAGAACCATCGCCGCAAGCCCGGGATCGCCAAGATGTATCGCAATCCCGGTCGGTATGAGATCAGCCTTGCCCGGTAGGATGGTCATCGGCTCCGTAATGCAGGCGCGCAGATCGAGCCCAGCAGAACCCGGTGTGGCATAGGCCGGCAACTGGTTTTCCAGCCGTGCGTCGAGAATCCTGATATCAACAATGGCCATGGGCCGCATCAATGCTCCTTCTTGATACAAGCACAGCAATATGTCTGATCAAACGCCGCGCCTGCTCGATTTTAGACGCTTTCCCAAGGGAGTGCCTGCCATCGTCATCGTACAAGATCAATTCGCTGTCATCGGCGCCGATGGCATCCTGGGCAAGATTCGCGGCGAGTAGCGGAAGCTTCTTCTTGTTCCGCTTTGCTTTCGCATTCCGATCGAGATCCTCGGTTTCGGCGGCGAAGCCCACGCAGAAAGGTGGACGGGGCAGGCTAGCTACGTATTCCAGTATGTCCGGATTGGCGACAAGCTCCAGCGTCATTCCTTCGCCATTTTTTTTCAGTTTCTGCCTTTTGGCGCTGACAGGCCGGTAGTCCGCCACCGCAGCCACACTGACAAAAATATCAGTATTTCCCAGCTCGTGCTCCACGGCTGCCAGCATATCGCGCGCGCTGGTTGCTTTTACAAGCCGCGCTCCTGCGGGCGATTCCAGTGAAACGGGGCCAGAAACCAGAACCACTTCAGCTCCCATTTCCAGCGCCGCTCGCGCAACAGCGTAGCCCATCTTCCCCGAACTCGAATTGGTGATTCCGCGAACCGCATCGATGGCCTCGTACGTAGGCCCGGCTGTAATGAGCATCCGTTTGCCTTGCAGTAGCCGCGGCTGAAAAAAGGCGCGAACCGCCTCCAGGAGTTCCTGTGGTTCGAGCATGCGGCCCATTCCCGTTTCGCCGCATGCCTGCGCACCGCTGGAAGGCCCAAGTATTGTCACTCCATCCCCCCTTAGCTGAGCGAGATTGCGTTGGGTAGCAGGATGCTCCCACATTTGCCGGTTCATGGCCGGCGCAATCAGCAAGGGGCAATCGCGTGCGAGACAGAGGGTGGAAAGCAGATCATTTGCAAGGCCATTCGCAAGCTTGGCAATGAAGTCAGCAGTGGCAGGAGCTACGAGGATCACTTCCGCGTTGCGGGAAAGCTCGATGTGAGCCATGCTATTGCTAAAATGGGGATCCCACGGATCAGTGAAAACGGGATTGCCCGTTAAAGCCTGCAGTGTCGCCGTACCCACGAAGTGCAGGCTGGATTCCGTCATTACCGTTTGAACGTTTACTCCATCGTTCATCAAAAGGCGCGCCAACTCCGCTGCCTTATACGCAGCTACGCCGCCAGTCAGCCCCAGCAATAGGCGCCTTGCCCCGGATAAGGGCTTGTCACTCGTCATGATATGAAACGTTGCACACAGAAGCAGAAGTTTAACCTAAAATTTCCATTCAGCCTAAGTCCGGCGGTTGGGCAGGGTGGAATGTGCCGTTTTGGGGTGCGGGACAAGGCGCAACGACGCGCAATGGCCCATTCCATTCCAGGGAATTGCAACGCAGCCATGTGCCACAAAAATTGTGCAATTCGCCCCGTAGTGAACTCACCATGCAGGTGAACGTCGAGTACTGCGGGAGGTCTTTGTGGATCCTGGGTTTTAAACTAAAAAAAGAGCGATCGACTACCGGATTTAGGTTCAATTGCTGGGTGTGATAGTGACCAGTCCGATTCCTCATCTCGCCCATCTCGCCCATCTCGTCCATCTCATCCGTAATGCCGGTATGATCTTATAGCCATGGGAATCTCAGACTGGCCCGAATCCGAGCGACCGCGCGAAAAGCTGCTAAAGAACGGACCTCAAAATCTGTCCGATTCCGAGCTTCTGGCCATATTCCTCCGCACGGGCATATCAGGAAAAAGTGCGGTCGATCTGGCGCGAGAGCTGCTGCAGCGTTTTGGAGGCCTCACCGGCATGTTTGCAGCGGATCAACGTGCCTTTTGCCAGGTTCCCGGGATGGGACCCGCCAAATACGCCCAGTTGCAGGCTGTATTGGAATTGGCCCGGCGGGCGCTGGAGGAAAAAATGAAAAATGGCAATATCCTGAATTCGCCAGAATCCGTCCGTGAGTACCTGCGCCTCAGCCTGCAAGGAAAACAGCATGAGGTATTCGTTGGTATTTTTCTCGACGCGCAAAACCGGATAATTGCGGCTGAAGAACTATTCAAGGGAACGTTGACCCAGGCCAGCGTATACCCGCGTGAAATAGTAAAAAGAGCGCTGCATCATAACGCGGCAGCCATGATCTTCGCGCATAACCATCCTTCCGGCCTGGCGGAGCCGAGCCAGGCGGACGAAGTCCTGACGGGATCGCTGAAACAGTCTCTTGCGCTGGTGGATGTCAAAGTCCTGGACCATTTCGTCGTTGGCGGCGATTCGGCTATGTCTTTCGCGGAAAGAGGAATGATCTAATCTAACGCAACTTGAGGAAAATATCCGGAATTGGGATATAATACGCGTTTTTTGGAATCCGGACGGTTCACCATGGCAAGAGTATGCGAAGTCACCGGCAAGAAACCTATGACAGGCCACCATGTTTCCCACGCAAACAACAAAACGGGACGACGCTTCCTGCCTAATCTGCAGCGTCGCCGCTTCTGGGTGGAAAGCGAGCGCCGCTGGATCAGCCTGCGCTTGTCAAATGTCGCTCTGCGGACCATAGACAAGAACGGCATAGATGCGGTTCTGGCCGAGATGCGCGCTCGCGGCAATGCTATTTGAGATCAATCACGGACAAGATAATCTGGACTTTGGAAGCAGGAGGCAATCGTGCGGGAAAAAATAAAGCTTGAATCTTCGGCCGGCACCGGTCATTTTTACACAACCACGAAAAACAAGCGAACAACACCAGAAAAACTGGAGATTCTGAAATTCGATCCCGTGGTGCGCAAACACGTCAAATATAAAGAGACCAAGCTCAAGTAGCTGTTTTGCTTTTTTAAAACACCATTCCAATAAAAAACCCGCTATCAAGCGGGTTTTTTATTGGAATGGTCGGTCGCTTCTTTAAGCGTAACAGCGCAAGCGACGGGAAAAGTTCTGAAGGACTTCTATGCCGCTTTCCTCTGCGCGATGGCACCAGTCCTCCAATTGCCCGACCAGCTCATCCTTCGAGGTAGTGGACCTTTGCCATACGGTCATCAACTCCTCGCGCATCTTGTATACCTTGTCCAGGGTCGTTGTCTTGCTCAATACGAGATTCAGCTTGGCCCGTTCATCCTCTTGCAACGTCCTGGAATCGGCGAGAACCCAGCGCCTTACAGTGGATCTGTCCACTCCTACATGCGTCGCCGCTTCCCTCAAATGGTCGATTTCCTTGGCAAGCGTATGTTTCAGGGATTGTGCGTATTTTGCCAGCACCTCATAGCGGTGCGAGATGACAGCTTGGAGGGTATCCACATCGCACTTCGTCTTGCCGGTATCGAGACGTAATCTGGGCGCTACTTTTTTAACTTGGGCCAGCCCCATCCATTGGAGAATGCATATATACATCCAGCCGATATCGAATTCGTACCATTTATTGGATAGCCGGGCGGAAGTAGCGTAAGCATGATGATTATTATGCAATTCCTCTCCGCCGATGAGTATGCCCCAGGGAACGATATTGCGGCTCGCATCTTCAGCCTGAAAATTGCGATAACCCCAATAATGCCCGACTCCATTGATGATGCCCGCCGCCATGATCGGCGCCCATGCCATCTGTATCGCCCATATCGTAAGGCCTATCGGGCCGAAAAGAACAACGTTGATGATCAGCATGAGCGCAATGCCCTTGGCGCTATGCTTTGAATAGACATTGCGTTCGAGCCAGTCATCCGGCGTCCCGTGGCCATACCGCTCCAGGGTTTCCAAGTTCTTGGCTTCTTTCCTGTAGAGTTCGGATCCTTCTTTAAGCACTTTATTTACGCCCAGCACCTGCGGGCTATGAGGATCGTCGACTGTCTCGCATTTCGCGTGGTGCTTGCGGTGAATCGCTGTCCACTCCTTGGTGACCATTCCCGTGGTCATCCACAGCCAGAAGCGAAAAAAATGGCTGGGCAACGGATGGAGCTCAAGTGACCGGTGGGCCTGGTGGCGGTGCAGATAGATGGTGATGCTCGCAATGGTGATATGGGTAAGGCCGAGGATAACCAGTATATAGCCCCACCAGGGCAAATCGATAAGACCTAGGGTCATTTGGCTCCGATCCTTTGGAATGATTTTAGGAGGAAAAAGATACCGCAATTTAAAGGGAAATATTCCGATAGTCAAGAATTTGTCACGTAAATATGCTGCATCCGCAAACGCGCTTTCCAGGAGCGGGAGGAACTAGCAAAACCCATATGGAAAAATACCGGGAAACCCGTGCTCCAGCATGGGGTTACAGGCAATTGGCAGTGGAATGATGAAAATCACGCAGCCTGGCCAACCTGCGCCCATCCATCGGATTCCTGAAAGACGAACAGGTTCCTCCTCAATTTTTTCATCCTGAATCCGGCAGTTGGGCAGAGTGGAGTGTACGGTTTATGGGGTGCAGAGCAACGGCGCAACGAGGCGCGCAAAAACCTGAAAAAAGCGCGGGCAGCACTTCGCCTGTTGCGGGATGGAATGGGTGATGCCGGCTATCGCAGGGAAAACGCAAAGCTTCGAGATGCCGGCCGCTTGCTCACGCCGCTGCGGGATGCGAAATCGCTGATGGAAGCCCTGGATTCTCTTCAGAAGCAGTACGCCGGCAAATTGACGGATGACACCCTCGCCCCGCCCCACAAAATATTGCATGCCAATCTGGCGAGGGCACGACGTCATTTCCATCCCGGTCCTGCACGGGAATCGGCCGAATTGAATAATTGCGTCAAGCTGATCCAAAATTCCCTTGCTACTGCGAAACGGCTGAAGCTTCGATCGATCGAACCGGCACACATCGGCCCAGGGTTGCGGCAGATTTACCGGAAGGGGCGCAAGGCGCGCGCTGAAGCCATGTCTGACCCAACGACGGAAAAATTGCATGAGTGGCGCAAACAGGTCAAATACCTGTTCAATGCATCAGATGTGCTATCCTCCATGGGAAGTAATGGCAATGGTATAAAAAAAAGCTCAAGCGGGCCGATCGCCTGGCGGATCTGCTGGGAGGCGATCACGAACTCGCCATGCTGGCCCATGAAATCGATCGAGAAGATCGGGCTTCGGCTTCAGCAGATGCCGCCATGACAAAACCCTGCATCAGTTTATCGATCGCAGACGGGCAAAACTGCAAAAGCGTGCGTTCAAGTCAGGAACGAAACTTTATGACCAGAAGCCCAGGCAATTTGCCAAGCGAGCATGCGCTCGCATTTGCACGGCGTCTTGCTGATGCCGCGCGCCCCTTCGCGTTGCGGCATTTTCGAACTTCTCCGCACATCTTTTTCAAGGCTGATAATACGCCCGTAACCGTCGCCGATCAGGAAATCGAGGCGATGCTTCGCCGCAGCATACAGGAAGCATATCCCGGTCATGGCATTATCGGTGAGGAATATGGCGACAGCATGCCGGACACCGATTACACATGGGTTCTCGATCCTATCGATGGAACCAGGAGTTTTATCGTCGGGAACCCCCTCTTCGGCACGCTTATCGGTTTGCTCGAACATCGGCGTCCATTCATCGGGCTGATTGATTGTCCTGCAGTGAGAGAACGATGGTGGGGAGATGGGAAGCATGCAATGTACTACGATGGCCTGAAAGAGCATGCTGCCAGGGTCAGTCGCCATCGTTCCGTGGAACATGCACGTCTCTACCTCCCCCACTACATTTCACAGGCAGGTCATCCACGCTTCGAGGAAAAGGATTCGGTGGAACGGCAAGCCATTGCGGAATTGAGCAGTCGCGCGCTGGTTTCGCAGCCAGTCTGCGACTGTTATGCTTATGGCTTGCTGGCTTCGGGACACTGCGATCTCGTGATAGAGACCGGATTGGAGCCTTCCGATTATTTTCCTCTCATCCCGGTGGTGAAAGGAGCGGGAGGACAAATCAGCGACTGGGAAGGAAATCCCCTCGACCGTGATTCGGATGGCCGCATCGTTGCTGCGGTCAGCGAGGAACTGGCGAAGGCGGCCATTGAAATATTGAGCCCATGCTTGAAACTGCCGCGCGGTCTGGTGGCTTGATGACTCTCCCGGCTCACGTGCATCTGTTGCATGCACTTCCGGAAATGACAGGTTGCATCCGATTGGTGCGATTGCGCACGGAAAACGCGGATACCCCGGAGTAAATTGAATTGAATCATCCCTGAAGATCAGAAACAGGAGCACGCCATGAAACGTTCTCTAGCTGCAATCCTGCCGCTGCTTGCCATTGCCATGATTTGGACCCTCCCCGGAGCAGGTACCGCTTATGCCCAAACCCAATCCGTTCCCCTGGTGGGCGGTCAAACTCCTTCCTCTGTTCCCGGCGGACCGATCATTGGTCAACCCCCCTCGGCTCAAGCAATCATTCCTCCCGGTTATTCCCCTCCGAGCGCGGGTATCAAGCCAACACAACAACCCGGCTATCCTTCTGGAGGCGCAAAGACCGGGAATGAGCTCATAAAGGAAAAACTGGATCGAACCAACAGGGAAGCCGCCGACCTGGATCGCGACGGGAGAATCAGTCCGGAAGAGGCATCAAGGCTGCCGCTGGGCACGTCTCTTCAGTAGGGGATTTGTTCACCACGCCGTCCCAGCCCGATCCGCTTGCTCAACCACCCCTTCGACGCGGTGGCTCATGTCATTTTCGCACACATTCCCGACTATGCTTCACATATATAGCAGCAGGAATGCGCGTGATATTGACCCGGCATGCCATGTGAGATAGCTGTTTTATTACAAAAAGGAGAGTGATTCATGAAATCGAATACATCGAACGACACGGATGCGAAGGCGGCGGCGGAGAATCTGGCCAGGCAGGCGGAGACTTCAGCGCGCAATGTGGGAGAGGCGG